>Ga0153932_1000034_pt1 | contig 125560 bp, 120 predicted proteins | sample TSNJ016MetaG_FD_102273 | JGI IMG/M metagenome (GOLD analysis project Ga0153932, IMG submission 102273) | Attine ant fungus gardens microbial communities from New Jersey, USA - TSNJ016 MetaG | ecosystem: Host-associated > Fungi > Mycelium > Unclassified | place: USA: New Jersey, Wharton State... | reverse complement strand
TGTCGCCGTTGGACAAAGAAATGAAGTGCCGCCACGCACAGTGGCTAACAGTGCTAAAAAGATCAGCCAAGACGAAACTCGCGAAGACCTAAAAAGCAACAACCCGGCACCAACCCCGACCGCAAAAGAACGATACCCAAGCGCCAGCGCATTACCCGTGAAATGAAGTCCCGCCACGCACAGTGGCTAACGGTGCTAAAAAGATCAGCCAAGACGAAACTCGCGAAGACCTAAAAAGCAACAACCAGGCACCAACCCCGACCGCAAAGAACGATACCCAAGCGCCAGCGCATTACCCGTGAAATGAAGTCCCGCCACGGACAGTGGCTAACAGTGCTAAAGAAATCAGAAAACAGGGAACGCGCGAAGGCCGAAGCAGCAGCAACCCAGCATCAATCCTGACCGCTGCCAAAGACCAACGAAGCGTCAGCGCATTACCCGTGAAATGAAGTCCCGCCACGGACAGTGGCTAATAGTGCTAAAGAAATCAGCCAAAATAAACCGCGCGGTAGCCCAACCAGCAACAACCCGGCATAAACTCCGACCACTACTAAAAACCCACCAGGCGCTAGCCTCAATAAATCCCCGATTCAGTAACAATCGCCCCCAGCGGCAAATCGAACTCCCCCCGCGGCAACGCATCACACCTGGCAGATTCAAAAGCCACCCCGATCGTAGCGGGCTTCCTGTCCGCGGGCCAAAACGCCAGCGTCCGGTCGTAATACCCGCCGCCATACCCCAACCGATACCGGTCGGCATCGAACCCCACGCACGGAATCAACAGAAGATCCGGAACTACGAGCCGCTCCTCCTCCGGCACTGCAATCCCATAACGCCCCTTCTTCATGGCAGAGTCGCAACGCCACGCATGAAACACGAGCGGTTGCCTCGGAGCAACAACCACCGGCAACGCCGCCGTCCGCGACGCCGCCAGCGCGAGCCAGATGCTCAGCACATTGCGTGCATCGAACTCGCCGGCAACAGGCCAGTAAAACCCAATACACGATGCCTCCGGATACCGCCCCACGACCTCCATCAAGCGCCGCGCGAGCGCTTCGCCACGCGCCTCGTGATCAGCCTCACCGCCTTGTGTTTCGCGGGTCGCAAGCAAGCTCGCACGCAGCGTGCTTTTGGCTTCCATCAGAGGGTTGCATGCTATGCTCTGGATCACTTCGCGCTCCACAAAAAACGATGTCAAAACGTCTCAAACGAGTATATCTCGCAGCCGCCACGGCGCTCGCCGCGATCACGCTGATCGGGTGCAGCACCGCGTCGGCGGTTCGTCCTTCAGTCGATTATTCGCTGTCGCAAGATGACCGCACTTTCATTCAGTTGCGCGAAGCCGCGCGCTCGAATGACGCCGGCCGCGCCATGCAGCTCGCGGCGCAAATTCCGAATTATCCGGCGCCGGGTTATGTCGAATATTTCACGCTCAAGCCGCAGCTTTTCGACTCGCAGGGGCACGCGCGCGTGGATGCACCCGATGAACCCGTGCTTTCGTTCCTGCAGCGCTACGACGGCCAGGCTATCGCGGATCGCATGCGAAATGATTATCTCGTCGTGCTGGGCGCCCGCCACGACTGGCGCAATTTCCTCGATCAGTATCAGCGTTTTGTCCTGAACGACGACACGCAGGTGAAATGCTACGCGCTCGAAGCACGGGCATCGCGGGGGGAAAACGTGTCGGACGCCGCCCGGGCATTGCTCGTGGATCCTAAATGGTATGGCGACGGTTGCGTGGACCTGATCAACGCATTGGCGGTATCGCAGCAATTTACGTCCGATGACGTCTGGCAACAAATTCGTCTCGCGAACGAGCAGAACTACACGAACACCGCCAGCAAGATTGCCGACGCGCTCGGTCAGCAGCGCCCGAGTCAGAATTCCTTCGACAGCGCCTCGAACACGCCGCCGCTCTATCTGGCGCGTGGCGTAGGCCGGGACACGTCGTCGCACCAGCTCGCGTTGCTGGCCATCACGCGCATGGCGCGCAACGATCCGGCCATGGCCGCGGCATCGTTCAGTTCTGTTGCGCCGGCCCTGACGCCGCTGGAACGCGCTACCGGCTGGGGCACGATTGCGTATCAGGCTGCGTCGAAGCGCATGCCGAGCGCAGTGGACTGGTACCGGTTGTCGGTGAATGCGCAATTGTCGAATCCGGCCTACGAATGGCGCACACGCATGGCGTTGCTCGCCGGCGACTGGACCATGGTGCGCTGGTCGATCGAGCAGATGCCGCCCGCGCTGCGTAATCAAGCAACGTGGATCTACTGGCACGGACGCGCCTTGAAGCAGGCCGGCGACACCGCTACTGCCGCGCAGGAATTCACGAGCATCGCCGATCAGTTCAATTTCTACGGCCAATTGGCATCGGAAGAGCTGGGGCAGAAGATCACCGTGCCGCCGCGCACTACCGTGACCGACGCCGAAATCGCACAAGCCCAGACCATTCCGGGTTTCGCGTTGTCGCAGAAGTTCTACAACATGAACCTGCGCCTTGAAGGCAACCGCGAATGGAACTGGCCGCTACGGACCATGACTGATCGTCAGTTGCTGGCGGCGGCTCAGTACGCTCGGCGTATCGAATTGTTCGATCGCACGGTGAATACCGCCGATAAAACCAAGACAGAGCACGATTTCTCGCTACGTTATCTGGCGCCCTACAAGGACGTGGTCGACCGCGAATCGAAAAATACCGGGCTGGATATCGAATGGGCCTACGGCCTGATCCGCCAGGAATCGCGTTTCATCATCAACGCGAAGTCAGAGGTTGGTGCGGGCGGCCTGATGCAACTGATGCCCGGAACCGCGCAGCTCGTGGCGAAGAAGATCGGCATGGGTTCGGTTTCGCGTGAGCAGATGAATGACATCGATACAAACATTCTCCTCGGCACGAACTACCTGGCCATGGTCTATAACCAGTTCGACGACTCCGCTGTGCTGGCAACAGCCGGTTACAACGCCGGCCCGGGCCGGCCGAAACAATGGCGCTCCACGCTGACCGGTCCGGTAGAGGGCGCGATTTTTGCTGAAACCATTCCGTTCACCGAAACCCGCGATTACGTCAAGAACGTGCTGTCGAACACCGTGTACTACGCGGCGTTGTTCGAGGGTCGTCCGCAATCGCTGAAGGCGCGGCTCGGCTACATCGCGCCGTAAGCGTATCGCATCAGACTCGCCGCGCGTTTCGCTTATCCGGCAACGCGGCGCGCCGGAAGCCACGCCCGGCCTCGGCCGTTCAAGCTTCCCTCGCGCCGCCGACGTCACTCACAGAGGCGAATATGCGACATCAAACCATTGCGTTGATCGGCGGGTCGGGATTTATCGGCAGTCATCTGGTGAACGCGCTTGTGGAAGTCGGCAAGAACGTGCGCATCGCCACCCGGCGGCGTGAAAACGCGGCGCATCTCACGCTCTTGCCCGTGGATGTGATCGAAACCAACGTCTACGATCCCGCTCAACTCGCCGCTTTCGTTTCGCAAGCCGACGCCGTCATCAATCTCGTCGGCGTGCTGCAAGGCAAACGTGGCGCGCCCTACGGTCCGCAATTCGCGAAGGCGCACGTCGAATTGCCGAACAAGATCGTGGCCGCGTGTCAGGCGAAAGGCGTGCGACGCCTCCTTCACATGAGCGCGCTCGGAGCGGATTCGAACGGCCCGAGCATGTATCTGCGATCAAAAGGGGATGGCGAAAAAGCCGTGCGCGATTCGAACCTGGCCACGACCATCTTTCGTCCGTCCGTGGTCTTCGGTCCGGAGGACAACTTCCTGAACCAGTTCGCATTCCTCGAACGGATCTTTCCGATCATTCCACTCGCGTGTTCGCAGGCGCAATTCCAGCCAATATTTGTCGGCGATGTCGCCAAGGCCTTCGTCAACGCGCTCGATCTCGATGCCGCCAGCGGTCGCGCATACGAACTCGCCGGCCCGAAGGTCTACACGCTCGAAGAACTCGTGCGCTTCAGCGGCGCGGCGATCGGCAAGAACGCGCGCATCATCCGTTTGCCTGACAGCCTTGGCCGCTTGCAGGCCATGTCGCTGGAACTCGCGCCCGGCGAACCCATGATGTCGCGCGATAATCTGGATTCAATGAAAGCGCCGAACATTGCCAGCGGGCCGATTGCGCCGGAACTCGGCATCGATCCGGCGAGCGTCGAGGCGATTGCGCCGATGTATCTCACGGGCGCCTCCACGCGTTCGCGTTTCAACACGTTCCGTGCGTCGGCGGGGCGTTGATTCAGTATTCAACTTCAAATTTCTGCGATGAAACTCGTTATCGGTGACAAAAATCAGTCGTCGTGGTCCATGCGGCCGTGGCTCGTGCTCAAGCACTTCGGCATCCCGTTTGAAGAGGTGCTGATCCGCCTCGGCCAGCCGGACTCGACCGCGAACATCCTGGCACATTCACCGTCCGGCAAGGTGCCGTGCCTCGTGACCGATGCCGGCGACGCCGTCTGGGAATCGCTCGCGATCATGGAAACGCTGGCCGAGCTTTTCCCGCAATACGCCATGTGGCCACGCGATGCCGCCGCTCGCGCGCACGCCCGCAGCATCAGCGCGGAAATGCACGCGGGTTTCGGCGATCTGCGCGAACAAATGTCGATGAACATCCAGCGTCAGGCGTTCGGCCAGCCGTTGACGGCGGGGGCGTTGTCGAACGTGAAGCGCATCGACAAGATCTGGAGCAACTGTCTGAGCGCGCACGGCGGACCGTTCCTGTTCGGCAAGGAATTCGGCATCGCAGATGCGATGTTCGCGCCCGTCGTCATGCGCTTCAACTCGTACGCGCCGAAGATCAGCGACCATGCGCGCGACTACTGCAAGCACATCACCACCATGCCGGAAGTCGCCGAATGGATTGAAGGCGCGCGGAAAGAGCAATGAACATCTATGCCGTGGGCGGCGCGATCCGCGATGAAATGCTGGGTTTGCCGGTGCAAGACCGCGATTACGTCGTGGTCGGTGCCACGCCCGACCAAATGACAGCGCAGGGTTTCAAGCCGGTCGGCAAGGATTTTCCGGTGTTCCTGCATCCGCAGACGCACGAGGAATATGCGTTGGCGCGGACGGAACGCAAGACATCGGCGGGATATCACGGGTTTCAGTTTTTCTACGCGCCCGATGTCACGCTCGAAGAAGATCTCGCCCGGCGCGACCTGACCGTCAACGCAATGGCGCGCGAAGTCCGGCCTGATGGCGAACTGACCGGACCGGTGATCGATCCGTTCAATGGCCGGGCTGACGTTGAAGCGCGCGTGTTCCGCCATGTGGGCGAGGCGTTCATAGAAGATCCAGTGCGCATTCTCCGGCTTGCACGGTTCGCGGCGCGCTTTGCTGATTTCACCATCGCCGACGAAACCCTTGCCCTGATGAAACGCATGGTCGCCGATGGCGAAGTCGATGCGCTCGTGCCCGAACGTGTGTGGCAGGAAGTATCGCGCGGGTTGATGGAAAAAAAGCCGTCTCGCATGTTCGAGACGCTGCGCGCATGCGGCGCGCTCGTGCGGATCTTGCCCGAGGTGGATTCGTTATGGGGCGTCGCGCAACGTGCCGACTATCACCCGGAAGTCGATACCGGCATTCACGTGATGATGGTCGTGGATTACGCGGCGTCGCACGGTTTTACGTTGCCCGTCCGCTTCGCCGCGCTCACGCACGATCTCGGCAAGGCGACCACGCCGGAAGACATCTTGCCGCGCCATGTCGGGCATGAAGGGCGCAGCGTCGATTTGCTGAAGCCGCTATGCGAGCGTCTGCGCGTGCCGAACGATTGCCGCGACCTCGCGCTGCTGGTCGCGCGTGAGCACGGGAATATTCATCGGGTGATGGAGTTCGGGGCGGCCGCCTTGGTCCGCTTGTTCGAACGATGCGATGCGTTGCGCAAGCCCGCGCGGTTTGCCGAAGCGCTGCAAGCCTGTGTGTCCGATGCACGCGGCCGTCTTGGTCTAAGTCAGCAGCCGTATCCGCAAGCCGAGCGTTTGCGCGAGGCGCTGGTGGCGGCGCGCGGGGTCGATGCCGGCGCCGTCGCGCAGCAATACGCCAGCGAGCCGGCGAAGATCAAGGACGCGGTGCATGCGGCGCGGGTTGCGGCCGTGGACGCGGCGCTTCAGAACGCTTAAAGCGCCCGCGCGATCAGCGAAAGAATGATCGAAAGCAGGATGGTGGACATGAACGGGAACGAATACTCGCGCCCGAACAGTTTCAACGTGAAATCGCCGGGCAACTTGCCGATGCCGAGTTTCTTCATCCACGGCAACGAGGCCGAAAGAATGGTCAACGCAATGAACGTGGTGAGAACCCAGCGGATCATGGCGTCATAGCGTGTGTGAGCGGTCGCCGGAGGAGAACGCGGCGATTGTTTCATCGATACCGCGCGAAAACGCGATCACCTTGAACAACTCGCCCATTTCCGCCTCGGACAACAACTTCTGAACCGCGTTTGCTGCGGGGAGGAAACGGCGGACATCGGTGGGATCGAGGTCGGAAAGTGCGTCCGTGATCCCCGCGTTCATCAAGAACCGCGCTTGCGATGTAAAGCCAAGCAGGTCAGCGCCCGCCTCGGTCCCGGCTTCCGCGATCCCCGAAAACTCCACATGCGCCGTGATGTCCTGCAAGCCGGGATACAGAAATGGATCGCCATGCGCCCGGTGGCGGTAGTGGCACATCAGCGTGCCCTGCGCGCGCTGTGCATGATAAAACTCGCGCCGGGGAAAGCCGTAATCGATAAAAAACGCGGCGCCGCGGGTGAGCATCGTGCAAATCGTGCGCGTGAAAGCCAGCGCGGCTTCGTGCGTCTCGCTCACATATTCTATGAAAGGCTCGTCGTTGACTTCGTCGATGGTCGTATCGATTTCGGCGAGCAGCGGGTTATCTAGCGCGGCCAACAGGGGTTTGTCGTCGAAGGCGAAATGATCGTGGCTCCAGATGACACCGCGTTCGTGCCACTCGCCGAGTTTGCGCACGACCAGGCGCACGGGCATGGCATCGAGCACTTCGTTGCCGATCACCACGCCTTCGAAATGTTCGGGCAACGCACTCAGCCAGCGGACTTTCGATGCCAGTTCCGGCGCATCGGCGTCGATCGTCGCGCGCTGGCGTTGCTGCAATTCCCCCGAAAGATCCACGATTGAATAGCTGTCGAACGGAACGTCCAGCGCCTTGAGCGCGTTCAGCAAACCCGCCGCAAGTTTGCCCGTGCCGGCGCCGAACTCCATCAGGTTGCGCGTGCCGCTGTCCCGCAACGCTTGTGCGACCGGCCGTGCAAGCGTTGCCGAGAACAATGGCGACATTTCAGGCGCGGTGACGAAATCGCTGCCATCGTCGCCGCGTTTGCCGAATTTCATCGCGCCGCCGCTGTAATAGCCGAGGCCGGGCGCGTAAAGCGCGAGTTCCATGTATCGGCTGAAAGGCATCCAGCCACCTACGGACGCGATTTCTTCGCGGATGCGCGCGGTCAGCCGCTCGGATTGCGCGAGCGCGTCGGGGCCGGGAGCAGGTAAACTGTCGGATTCGTGAGCTTTTGGATTCATTCCGGCATTGTAAATGAGCGATTCTTCGTCGACTTCTCCTGATTCTTCCGCCCCCAAATCCCGCGTCGTGCTGATCACGGGCGCGGCGAAACGCATCGGCCGGGGGCTGGCGCTTGGTTTTGCGGCGCGCGGCTGGGACGTCGCCGTGCATTTCAACGGCTCGGAACAGGACGCGCAGGAAGTCGTCGCGGCGATCCGCGCGCTCGGCCGCCGGGCGGTTGCGCTTGGTGCGGATCTTGGCGTCGAGGACGATGTCGCGAAACTGGTGCCGGGGTGTATCGAAGCGTTGGGTGGCCTGCATTGCGTGGTGAACAACGCCTCCCGGTTCACGGAAGATACCGCGCGTGATTTCAGCTACGCGCGTCTGCTCGAGATGATGGCGGTCAACGTGGCCGCGCCGCTGGCTCTGGCGCGTGCGCTTCACGAAGCCACGCCGGAGGCCGCCATCCACGACGAAACCCGGCGCGCGTGCGTCATCAACGTGCTGGACCAGAAGCTGTACAACATGAATCCGGACTATTTGTCGTACACGTTGAGCAAGGCGGCGCTCGAAACCGCGACCGTCGCGCTGGCTCAGGCGCTTGCGCCAAAGTTGCGCGTGGTCGGGCTCGCGCCGGGTCTGACGTTGCCATCGGCGGACATGACGGATGCCGAGTTCGAAGCCGCGCATCGCGTGACGCCGTTGGGTCGCGCTTCGCATGTCGAGGACGTGGTCGCAGCCGCATGTTATCTCGCCGATGCGTCCGGTGTGACGGGCACGACGCTCATTGTCGACGGCGGCCAGCATCTCGTGCCATCGCCGCGCGATGTCATGTTTTTGATGGCCGACCGCACCTAGTAAGTTAATCAGTATTCCCAGGACACGACCATGCTTGCCGTTCTTTCGCATCCCCGGCTCGCCGATTGCCGGCGCCTTTTTCTGCGCAATTACGAAGTGCGCATCAACATCGGCGTGCACGATTTCGAGAAGCAGGGCGAACAACGCGTCGTGATCAACGTGGAATTGTTCGTGCCGCTGGCTTTATCGACGCCGGTCGAGGACAAGTTGCGCGAAGTCGTCGATTACGACTTCATGCGCTCGACCATCGCCAAACGTGTAGGCAAAGGGCATATCCACTTGCAGGAAACCCTTTGCGACGACGTCGCCGCTGCGCTGCTCGAACATCCAAATGTGCGGGCAGTGGTGGTATCGACGGAAAAGCCGGACGTTTATCCCGATTGCGATGCCGTTGGCGTCGAGGTCTTTCGCATCAAAGAGGTGGCGGCATGAGTTCGATTATCGAGCCAGTTTCGGTTCCGAAAATTCGCGAGCCGATGACGCGCCACGAGCAAAAGCAGGCGTACGAGAACAACAAGCTGTTCAAGCGCCTCGCGCGGCAAGTGGGCGAAGCGGTTGTCGACTACAAGATGATCGAGGACGGCGACAAGGTGATGGTGTGCCTTTCGGGCGGCAAGGATTCGTACGCCATGCTCGAACTGCTGATGCGGCTGCGCGAGCGCGCGCCGATCAATTTTGACATCGTGGCGGTGAATCTCGATCAGAAGCAGCCCGGTTTTCCCGAGCACGTGCTGCCCGAATATCTGAGCAAACTCGATATCCCGTTTCATATCGAAAATCAGGATACGTACAGCATCGTCAAGCGGCTCGTGCCGGAAGGCAAGACCACGTGCTCGCTCTGTTCCAGACTGCGGCGCGGGATTTTGTATCGTGTGGCCGGTGAATTGGGCGCAACGAAAATTGCGCTAGGCCATCATCGCGATGACATCCTGCAGACGCTGTTTCTGAATATGTTCTACGGCGGCAAATTGAAGGGAATGCCGCCGAAACTTCAATCCGATGACGGCAAGAATGTCGTGATCCGGCCGCTCGCGTATATCAAGGAACGGGATCTGGAGAAGTTCGCCGAGCTGCGCGAATTCCCGATCATTCCTTGCAACCTGTGCGGCAGCCAGCCGAACTTGAAGCGCGCGGAAATGAAGGCGCTGATTCGCGATTGGGAAAAGCGCTTTCCCGGACGCGTGGAGAATATGTTCAACGCGTTGTCGAACGTGGTGCCGTCGCATTTGATGGATCACAAGCTGTTTCCGTTCGGCGGTTTGCGCGCGACAGGCATGGCCGATCCGACGGGTGATATCGCTTTTGACGAAGATCCATGTTCAACGGAACCTGCTTCCCAGACTATTTCGATTGTCCAGTTCGACGATATTTGAAGCTGTCTGGTGATTCGGCACTGCTAGTTGTTTTTTAAACCGGTGTTCTGGATCTAACCGAGTTTCTACGTTTATGAGATGAAGGAGATGATAGGCTGCGCCGTTTGTGTGTTTTAAGCTTTAGTTTAAATGCTTGAACGCCATCGCCAATTCGATAAGCGGAGCAGGCATGCGGCAGATTATCTCGTTGCGGTTGATCATCTATCGGAAGCTCAGGGAACTTACAGTATTCAGTTGCGCGCTTCTCTTGTTTGCGGTCAGCAGCGCGGCAAATACGGGTTTCGAAGGTCAGTCATCACCACATTCAGCGTTCACACGCGCTCCGGTTGAACGTGTCATGAAGCCGCGTGCCCGAAATACAAAAGGCGCTTCCGCGACAAGGCCTGCGAGGCGGCCGCCTCCTACGTCGAACATTGCCGCTTGCCGGGTTCAGCTTGAGGCGAAGTTGCCCTTGACCAGATTCTTCGGCTTTTTCACGGTGCCGGCCGAGATCGACGGACGAACTTATCCAATGGTCGTGGATACGGGCAGCGACCAGACGACTATTGAACCTGCCATGGCGAATGTCTGGCATCTGCAGGAGGACAAGTTCGGCGAGCACAAGGTAACGGGTCTCGGCGGAGAGGCAGGCTGGCATTATCCGCGCATCCTTTCGTCCCTGAAACTGGGAGCGCCCGAGTGGATTGATCTCCGCGTCAGTCCGACCTCTTTCGCCTTTGTTGCAAAGCGGGCGCGTGAAGCACGATTGCCCGCACCGATTGGCTTTCTGGGCTCCAACATACTGACACGGTACGACGTTGAACTTGATTTTCCCGCGCGGACCATGGCGCTCTATTCGGTGTCGAATTGCGTCGGCCGGTTTGTTCCGTGGTCGGGACAATTCACTGCCTTTTCCGCCGATTTAACGCGGCGTAACCGTTTCGTCCTGCATATATCGGCGAATGGACATCCCATTCGGGCAGTCATCGATACAGGCGCGGAGACCTCGATTGCGGCCAAAGCCAGCATTGCCGGGACCGGAGCGGACCTGACGGCGATAGAGAAAACGGTGCCCTTGTACAACTTCGGCTGGGATGGCGAGCCGATTGCGAGTTATCGGCATAGCGTGGACCTGGATATTGGCGCCGAACGGTTCCCAAGCGCGTCGATCGAGGTGGGGGACATCGCGCTGCCGGACTTCGATATGGTTCTCGGCATGGACTACTTGCGAGGGCGCCGTGTCTGGCTTTCATACTCGACGGGCTGGGTTTTCATGCAACGCATGGACGCGTCCTGAGCGTCCGGACCGTTGCTCAGCAAGGCCGGGCCGCAATTTCAGGATACGCCCGCATGTTATATTGACGCCTCCAACACTTCCAAAAAAGCTGACGCCATGAACATCGTAATTTTGGCGGCAGGTACCGGCAAGCGCATGCGTTCCGCCTTGCCGAAAGTCCTTCATCCCCTGGCTGGCCAGCCGCTCTTGTCCCATGTGCTCGATGTCGCGCGCACGCTCGACCCTACGCGGCTTGTCGTGGTGGTGGGGCATGGCGCCGATCAGGTGCAGAAAGCGGTCGGTGCGCCCGACGTCCAGTTCGCGATCCAGGAGCAGCAACTCGGCACCGGCCACGCGGTCTTGCAGGCTCTGCCGCTCTTGGACCCCACCGTTTCCACGCTGATTCTCTACGGCGACGTACCCCTCACGCGCGCAAGCACGTTAAAACGTCTCGTCGATACCGCCGGCCAGCACTACGGCGTCCTCACCGTCACCCTCGACGATCCGACGGGTTACGGCCGTATCGTGCGTGACGCGATGGGCAAGGTTCAGCGCATTGTCGAGCAGAAGGATGCCAACGCCGATCAACTGAAAGTCAGCGAGATCAATACGGGCATCGTGATTACGCCAACGGCGCAGCTTGGCGAATGGCTGGCATCGTTGAAGAACGACAACGTGCAGGGCGAGTTTTATCTCACCGATGTCGTCGAACGTGCGCTCGAAGCAGGTATCGAAGTCGTGACCTCGCAGCCCGACGACGAATGGGAAACGCTCGGCGTGAACAGCAAGCAGCAACTCGCCGAACTCGAACGCATTCATCAGGGCAACGTCGCCGAAGATCTGCTTGTTGCAGGCGTGACGCTGATGGACCCGGCGCGCATCGACGTGCGCGGCACGCTGACGTGCGGACGCGATGTTTCCATCGATGTGAATTGCGTCTTCGAAGGCAACGTGACGCTCGCGGATAACGTGACCATTGGCCCGAATTGCGTCATCCGCAATTCAAGCATCGGCGCCGGCACGCGCGTTGATGCTTTCACGCACATTGAAGGCGGCACGACCGGCGCGAACGTCGTGCTGGGACCGTATGCGCGATTGCGGCCAGGCGCCGTGCTCGGCGACGAAGCGCATGTCGGCAACTTCGTGGAAGTGAAGAACGCGGTGTTCGGGCGCGGCTCGAAGGCGAATCACTTGAGTTATATCGGCGATTCCGATGTCGGCGCGCGCGTGAATATTGGCGCGGGCACGATCACCTGTAACTACGACGGCGCGAACAAATTCCGTACGGTGATCGAAGACGATGTGTTCGTCGGCTCGGACACGCAACTTGTTGCGCCGGTACGCGTGGCGCGCGGCGCGACGATCGCGGCGGGCACGACGGTCTGGAAAGATATCGTCGAAGAAAACCAGCTCGTGATGAATGAGAAAACGCAAATCAGCAAAAGCGGTTACGTACGGCCGGTGAAGAAAAAAGCTTGAGAACAATCACGAATGCTCGCGCGATTCGCGCGATTCGGGCGATTCGAAAACAACTTGAAGGATAGATCCATGTGCGGAATTGTTGGCGCGGTCGCGCAACGTAACATTGTCCCGGTGCTGGTCGAAGGGTTGCGGCGGCTCGAATACCGCGGCTACGATTCATGCGGCGTCGCCGTCATCGCCGATGGCGAAACCAAGCGCGCGCGCAGCGTCGCCCGCGTCGCCGATCTCGCCGAACAGGTCCGCGAAAGTCATCTGGACGGCGTGACCGGCATCTCGCACACGCGCTGGGCCACGCACGGCGCGCCCGTCACCGACAACGCGCATCCTATCTTCTCGCGCAACGAGCTGGCGCTGGTGCACAACGGCATCATCGAGAATTACGAAAGCCTGCGGACCACGTTGCGTGAAAAGGGCTACGAATTTGTATCGCAGACCGATACCGAAGTCATCGCGCATCTGATTCACAGCATGTATCGCGGGGATTTGTTTCAGACCGTGCGCGAGGCCGTGAAAGTGTTGCACGGCGCGTATGCCATCGCCGTGATTCACAAGGATCAGCCGAACACGGTGGTCGGCGCGCGTGAAGGTTCGCCGCTGGTGGTCGGTGTGGGCGATGGCGAAAACTTCCTGGCTTCGGACGCGCTGGCGCTCGCGGGCAGTACCGACCGGTTTGCATACCTGGATGAAGGCGATGTGGTCGAGATCACGCTCGATGGCGTGAAGATCGTCGATCGCGACGGCATTCCTGCGCAGCGCGAAGTGCGCGTGGTCGCGGCGTACGGCGGCGCGGTTGAACTTGGGCCGTACCGGCATTTCATGCAGAAGGAAATCTTCGAGCAGCCGCGCGCCATCACCGACACCATTCCCCAGGCCGAGCGGTTCACCGCTGACCTGTTCGGCGCCAAGGCGGCAGAAGTTTTCGCCGATATCGACAGTGTGCTGATCCTCGCGTGCGGCACGAGTTCTTATGCCGGCATGACGGCGAAGTACTGGCTTGAGTCCATCGCCAGGATTCCTACGCAGGTCGAGGTGGCGAGTGAGTACCGGTATCGCGAGTCGGTGCCGAATCCGAAGGCGCTGGTCGTGGTGATATCGCAGTCGGGCGAAACCGCCGATACGCTCGCCGCGTTGAAGCACGCACAGTCGCTTGGGCACAAGCACACGCTGGCCGTGTGCAACGTGAGTTCAAGCGCGATGGTGCGGCTGACGGAGCTGACGTTTCTCACCCATGCGGGCACCGAGATTGGCGTGGCGTCCACGAAGGCTTTCACGACCCAATTGGTCGGCATGTTCGTGCTGGCGGTGACGCTCGGCGCGTTGCGCGGCCATGTGAGCGCGAAGCAGGAGACCGCGTATCTCGCGCAGTTGCGGCATCTGCCGGCGGCGCTGAACAGCGTGCTTGCGCTGGAGCCGCAGATCATCGCTTGGGCAGAGGAATTTTCTCGGAAGGAAAATGCACTGTTCCTCGGGCGCGGGCTGCATTATCCGATCGCGCTCGAAGGCGCGTTGAAGCTGAAGGAAATCTCGTATATCCATGCTGAAGCGTATCCGGCGGGTGAGTTGAAGCATGGGCCGCTGGCGTTGGTCACGGAGGCAATGCCGGTCGTGACGATCGCACCCAACGACACGCTGCTGGAGAAGCTCAAGTCGAATATGCAGGAGGTGAAGGCGCGCGGCGGCGAGCTGTATGTTTTCGCCGATGCAGATACGCGCATTGTCAGCGAAGCCGGCATTCATGTGATCCGGATGCCGGAGCACTATGGCTTGCTGTCGCCGATCCTGCATACGGTGCCGCTGCAATTGCTGGCGTATCACACGGCTTGTGCAAGAGGGACCGATGTGGATAAGCCCAGGAACCTGGCCAAGAGTGTGACGGTGGAGTGAGGGGGTAGGGGCTTTGTGGTCAGCCATCAAAGTCACGAAGTCCACGCCGATTCCTAAAGCGCTGCGTCGATGCTTGTCATCACGCGGCGCTTTTTCTTTGAACGCCTGCAGGCGCGCGTAACACGGCCTGAGCGGTCGGTATGGGCTTCTCGTGCTCACGGGCACCAAGGAAAGCCTGGAACCACCAGAACGTCGCTACAGCCCGCCAGATATCACGCTTCGTTACCTTCAACGCATTTGCTCGTTCGAAATCTCAAGCCATGCAAGTCACCACCATCGGCTTCACCCAAAAATCGGCCGCACAGTTCTTCACGCTGTTAAAGCAAGCCGAAGTCCGCACCCTTCTCGATGTCCGTCTGAACAACACTTCGCAACTCGCGGGCTTCTCCAAAAAACCGGACCTCGAGTTCTTCCTGTCCGAGCTACTCGATATCAGATACGTCGAGCTTCGTGAGCTTGCGCCCGAACGCGACCATCTCGAGCGATACCGATCGGGTGATCTGTCATCGAAGACTTGCCGTCGAATACTTGAATTCACGATGGTCCAATTGCTTGAGCATCGAACATTTACTGTGACGCCGAGCTGTGCTCACTTTCTAAGCGCCATCGGCAACGCATATCCTTCACCCCTTAATGGTTTTATCGTGAGTGATAGGTATACATAGTAATAGTTAACAAGCATCGCCCGTTTCTGTGGACAAGCATCGAAAGCGTCATTGCATCAACGCTCTACAGAACAGATAACCGCAAGCAGGCGTGCGGGACAACAGGGTGGATCAAAGGATAACTTCTGCGGCGTTGCGACATGCCCGCGGTTATCAAGAATCGGCGCACACCAATCCGTGTTGTTATGCCGAAGTTATCCAGAGGCTGTAACGGATAACTCGTACATCTTTCAGCCGATGTTCATCAGCGACATCTGGCTCACGAGCAATGCTCGGAGTTCGTTCAAGTCCGGCCGCGTTCCCCAGTTGCGCGCGCCGGCAACCGATGCAATCGCCATCCACGAGTTGGGCGGAAACCATTCACGCAACGCCACTTCGTCCTGAAGGATGCGAAGGCGGCCAGTTTCCTCGCAGTAGTCAGCGCACATTTGCGTGCCGGCCGCTTGCGCTGTGACTCGAAGGCTTCGGGGTCGCAGCATGGGTCCTCCTGTTCGGTGAACCGCTCAGGACGGTGTCGCGGCGGTGTGCTGACTTGCTTCCATTGCACGTTCTTTCGCTTTCTCCTTCGCCATGTGGTGTCCGACAATGCAGCCGCCCATTGCGCCGATCACCGCATGATGACCCGCGACGTGGCCCGCAACGCCGCCTACAACTGCGCCCTTGAGACATCCCGCCGCGTTTGCCGAGCCGGCGAACGCGAAGAGCGTCATCGACAATACGGCAGCGATATTGCGCTTGTTCATTCCACGATCCTTGATGGTTTCCGGCGGCATCGACAACGACGTCATCCGGTAGTGAAAAGTCTATGTGCAGTTTCCGCTCGCAAGTGAAACCGGTTTGCGAGATTGGTAACGCGGAGTTACCGCGCGCCCGATATGCCTATGCGCTGCTCAACCGCCAACCCATGCAGGGGTTCTGCGTTGAGCTTCAGTCCGCTGAGGGGATCGGCGCTGTGTGTGTCGATGAGAGGGGAAGCATTCGAGGTCGCGCTCTCGGCTTTCGATGCCGAAAGAATGCCGGTCAATGCCGCGATGCCAATACCGCTCACCGCGATCACTGCAATGGCCGTGACGGCGATCAGCGAATGAATGCGGCGACGTTGCTGCTCGTGAAGATGCCAACTAGTGCTCATGACAAGCCTCGCGGTGGGTGCGTCTTGCTACAACGCGCGCCCGGCAGTGCCGGTGCACCGCCCTCACGTGAGATTTGTAAGCAGTTGTGCGGTTTGAGATCAATTGGCGTCGCACAATAAAAAACCCCGTGCGGACACGGGGTTTTGGTGCTGGAACGCTATTAGACAGTTGGCCCGGCACGCCCACGGCTGAAGAGCCGCACGATGATCAATAGAATCACCGCGCCGATCACGGCCGTAATCAGGGATCCGATGATGCCGCTGCCCAGGTGCAGGCCAAGCGCGCCACCCAGCCATCCGCCGATAAACGCGCCGACGATCCCCACAATGATGTCCACCACGATCCCAAAGCCGCCGCCATCGACAATCCGGCCGGCGAGCGCGCCTGCAATGGCGCCGATGATGAGCCAGAAGATGATTCCGTGCGATACAGGTTCCATAGCGTTCTCCGTTGGGTAGTTCCGCGTTGCGGGAAACGCAAGTTGAACGCGGCGCTTCGGTAAGCGCAAACCACGTGCCCGGATTCGACCGATGCGGCGCGGTTACATCTGACGATCTTTTTCATTCCTGGATACGCAAACTAACTTTCTGTTTCACCTGCGGCGAATGCGCGTCTATAGGATGGGTCACCCGGAAAATTGCGCCTGCTGCGAATGGCCGGGCTGTTCCCATCCAAGTGTAAAGAAGGGCTTACCAGAGAATATCTACAACCATGGACCGCGTGCATCGGACGCTTCTTTATATAGGCGACAAGCCGGACGAAAAGCTAGTAAAGAGTCTCAGCGATGCCGCGTGGAAAGTGGTACCCGCAATCAACGCAAACGCATCAAGTGATTTAAGCGATGCACCCATGCCCGGCTTGCTCGACTTGACGGCTGGCGTGAGCAAGCCGCATATGGAGAGGGTCGAACAGCTTTCGCGTTCGGCTCTGGTGGCATGGGTCGCGCTGGTATCGCGTGAATCGCGGGATTTGCAGGAGGTGCGCGACGCCATCGCCACGCATTGCTTTGACTTCGTCACGGTGCCTACGCAGCATGAGCGCATTCTGACCGTGTTGTCGCAGGCGGTCGGCATGGAAGCGCTACGGTTCGAAGGAGACACGGCACTTGCCGATGGCGCTATGGCAAGTAGCATGATTGGATCGTCGGAGGTGATGCGGGCGCTTCATCGCGCGATCGGAAAAGTTGCTTCGACGGATGCGACCGTTTTCATATCAGGTGAATCGGGCACGGGGAAGGAATTGACCGCGCAGATGATTCACGCACGATCGGCACGGCGCGACATGCCGTTCATCGCGGTGAACTGTGGTGCGATCCCGCACGAGTTGCTGCATTCGGAATTGTTCGGCTATGAACGCGGCGCCTTCACGGGTGCAACGCAAAGAAAGATCGGACGTGTCGAGGAAGCCAATGGCGGCACGTTGTTTCTCGATGAAATCGGCGACCTTCCAGCGGAAAGTCAGGCAGCGTTGTTGCGTTTCATTCAAGAGCGAAAAATCGAAAGGCTGGGCGGCATCGAAAGCGTCGATGTCGATGTGCGCGTGATTACCGCGACGCATGTCGACATGCAGACGGCGGTCGATGAAGGACGTTTCAGGGCCGACCTGTTTTTTCGTCTCTGCGTGCTGGAAATTCGGGAGCCACCGCTTCGGATGCGCGGAAAAGATATTACGGAACTGGCGTTGTACGCTCTTGAACGCTTCAAGGACGAACGCGCACGGCGCATACACGGGTTCGCGCCGGATGCGATTGCTGCCTTGCATAACTATGGCTGGCCCGGCAATGTGCGCGAACTTATTAATCGTGTACGTCGCGCAATTATTTTATCCGAGGGAAAATACATCACTGCTCAGGATCTCGAACTAACCGAGCACGCCGCGAATGCTTCGGATTCGCTTCGGGAGGCCCGCGCGGCGGCGGACCGGCGCGCGATAGAATTGGCGCTTTTCGTACACAAGGGCCGGGTCGTGGATGCAGCGCGCGGTCTTGGGATTTCCAGGGTTCATTTGCACCGGCTGATGCAGGATCTGGGAATGCCGACACGCGCCGCCGGCGACGACATGCAAGAAGCCGGCGATCCGGCCCCAGCCCTTTGATTACACCCGTACCCACTTAACATGGAGACTTTTATGCGCATGCTGGAGTCTATCGGTTACGCAGCGTGGACGACATGCGAAGAGTGCGGAAATGACTTTCCTGCAGGTACTTACAGATGTGGGCGGTGCGGCCATGTGCCAAACCTTTTGCACCGTTTGACGAGCTTCGCAACCACGGTATCTCAGAAGAAAAGTATCAGGCGCCCCAAGCGTTCGCAAGGCGCGTATCCGGGACTGGCTGAAGGCGCGCTGAAGTTCTATCAGACGCGCTCGAAACGCACGGAGCAACTGCTATGGGCAGGTCTGCTTGCCGGAGGCGTGTTGATCGTATGGGCTCTGAGTGGCTCTCGTCCGTCGAACATGGATCTGAAGCCGCAGCCGGTTTCTTCTCATGCGCTCGTGAGCGGAGCGGTCGTCCGGATGCAGGCTGCAACTGCCGGGGCTATCGCAAGTGCACCTGCCCCTGCACTTGCAAACGCGAGCGTCTCGCCGGCACAGCCGCCCGCAGTGATACCGGCCATTCCGGGTGCTGCCGAGTTTTATCGTGCTATGGGGAGCCGCAATCTTTTTGTGGCGCATCGGACTCTTGCGGCGATGCCGGCAAACGACAGCACCAATCCTCAGTTGCAGCAAATGCGCGTGGACCTGGCTACCCGCGAACGTTTGCGCGATGACCTTTTGCATCGCGCTGCACGCTGCCGTGCAACGGGCGACTGGCGATGTGTATCGGACAATGCGTCGCAGGCTTCCGCCGTGGATGCATCGAGCGTGTCCGCGCGACGGCTGGTTGCTCAGGCCGCTCAGGCAGGCGGCAAGTGATTGAATGTGCGTGATGCGCTCAAGCGACCCATGAGCGCGTGCCGCCGCCAACCTTCGATTCCAGCGCATCGTTTGTCGCCGATACACAAAGCAGCGCTTTGACACGCTTTGCCTGCTCCGCGACGAGATCGAAATGTTCTTGCACGAATGTAAGTCTTGCCGTCCAGTAGGCGCCGTTCAGATGTGGAACGGGCCCTTGCGTCCGCGACAGGCGCAGCATCTTTTCCAGATGATCGATCTCGCCCTCTGCTAGTACTGATCGGAATTTGGTAGATGCGGAAATCGTCGATGCCATGCGTCGCCCCAGTACTTTTTAGTGAACGGGAACGTAGTGCAAGTGGCATGCCCAAAACAGCTAATAAGCGGGTCGTGTTTGTTACGCGCGTAATCGTTCGCGAATCTGCAACACAACATCTTCCCTGAGTGCATTGCGTTTTCGGCGCAGCGCATTTCCCTTAGCCGAGTCATCGCGATCCGCAAGATTCAACCGGGGCGGGGCAAGCACGAACCAGCCGTTCCATGTGGCGAAAGCGCCGCATTCGCGTGACAGGTTGTCGTAGTCCGCCGACACGCGTCTCTTGCGCAGGCAATAGCGCCAGTTCGAATAGACATGTGCGTGTTTCGAGACGATGAACGTACTGCCCATGCCAAGCGTTTGCGCCACGTTTTGCGCGAGATAAATCGCAAAGACCTTGGGTCGCAATCCAAGCCACTTCTTGGTGAGCGTACGGAAAAGGTCGCGGCCGTTCATCGACTTGTCGGGGCCCTGGACCGCGCCAATGCACATGCGCGGGCGCAGCACCTTGCCGCCGAGATATGCCAGGCTGAACGTGCACGACACCACGCGTCTGCCGGATGCATCGCGAATGCAAAGTGACCAGTCGCCTTCGCGCTGAAAATGCCCGATCGATTCGAGCGATACGTCCCAACTATCTGCATCGACCGAGATGCGTGCAATCGATACTCGTCCTTCAACTGCAATACGATTCGCCAGTCGCGGCGCGCGTTGCTGCGTGATCTCGCAATGATCTAGGCTCGCCTCGAGCCGTTCGCGTGCGTTGAAGCATCCATGAAGGAACGGCCGGTGCATGCGTTCGAGCGCGACCGGCTGACGCTGCACGAGGCTCGACAACGGCGATGTCGCACAGCGCTCGAGCCACGTCGTGGTCGTGCGCCACCAGAGCAGCGAGCGCAGCCAGAATCGAATCCGCCGCCATCGGGCGAAACGGCTCGTCCCCGGATATAAGATGCGGCTCTCGTGATTTATCGTTGCACATGAGTTCGCGATACGGGCGAACCATCCGGCGAACGATTGCGAGCCCGCGCCAAACCATTCGAAGAACAAGGGCATCGTGCACGACCTTTCTGGATTGCGATCGAACGGATGCTATCCATGCGCCGTGGCCGGCATGTCGAATTGCGTGGAGTCTTGTCGAGTTTTGTACGGGCATGCTCGTGGCGTGCGGCGCATCCGCTATCCTGTTTGTCATTCGGCGCCATTGCGTCACCACTGAGTCCCTCATGCCCTTCCGGATCTTGCTCGTCGAAGACGATGAACGCCTTTCGGCGCTGGTCGCGGCTTATCTCCGCAAGAACGACTATGAGGTCGATGCCGTCCGGCATGGCAACGAGGCAATTCCCGCAATACTCAAGCGTCAGCCGGATCTGGTGATCCTCGATGTCAACCTGCCCGGCAAGGACGGCTTCCAGATATGCCGCGAGGCACGCGCTCATTTCGATGGCGTGATCATCATGGTGACCGCGCGGGACGATGAGTTCGATGAAGTGCTCGGCCTCGAATTCGGCGCGGACGACTACGTTCACAAACCGGTCGAACCGCGCATCCTGCTTGCGCGGATCAAAGCGCAACTGCGCCGTGTGACTGTCATGGAACGCACGGCCGGCGCATCAACGCAGCCGGACATGTTCGCGTTCGGCAAATTCGAAATCAGCCGCGCGACGCGCAGCGTCCGGTTGCCCGACGGCAGCAGCCCGGAGCTCACATCGGCGGAATTCGATCTGCTTTGGGCGCTGGTCATGTGTGCGGGCGAGGTGGTCAGCCGCGAGAGCCTGATGCGGCAATTGCGCGGACTCGAATTCGACGGGCTGGATCGCACCATCGACGGCGGCGTTTCACGTCTGCGCCGCAAACTCAACGACGATGCCACCACGCCGCAGCGCATCAAGACCATTCGCGGCAAGGGTTATCAATTCAGCAAGATCGCATGGGAATGATGCACGGCCATTCAGACATGGCCGGCTACAAAAATGCACATCGCATGGTGCAATATCGACAATGTCATCTGCGCGCTGAGACTAACATTCAAGCGCGCATATGAATGCTGATTCACGTTCCTCCGCGCTCTAAACCCGATGCCTCCGATCATGAACGCGACCGCGCAAAAACTCCCCTTCCTCAGATACTGCAAATGGCGTTGGCTGCATTTCCGCCGCACCTGGACCGACACGCGCGCCGATCGCACGCCAAGCTGGTCACGATTCTATCTGCGCGCGTATTTCCGCCTGTTGAGTGTCGCGATACTGACGGCTGTGGTGGTAGCAACTGCCCTTGCTCCGGGTCGCGCTGGCCAGATACCAGGCGTTGCGCTGATACTGATTGCCGCGGTGACGTTCGGATTTCCCGCGCTGATTGCATACCGATGGATGCGGCCCGTCTGGCACGACCTCACGATCATCCGCGAGCGCGCAAGCGACTTCACTGGCGGGCGCTTCAACATACGTGCACGCGTATCGCATAGCGTGATCATCGGGCCGCTTGCGCGCATGCTCAACGCGCTCGCCGCGCGCATGGAACGCATCATTGCGGCGCAACGCGAACTGACCAATGGCATCTCGCACGAATTGCGCACGCCGCTTGCGCGCGTGCGCTTTGCGCTTGAAATCCTGCGCCAGCCGGGATCGGCAGCGGAGTATGACGAGGCGTTGGCGGGCATCGGGCAGGATGTGACTGAACTCGAAGAACTCATCGATATGAGTCTCACCTACGCCCGCCTCGAGCATAGTTCGCTGCAATCCAACCTGGAAGCAACGCCGCTCTTGAGCTGGTTCGACAAGCAGGTCCACGACGCCACGCTGCTCTACACCCATATGCGCATTGTGCGGGACGTCGATATCAATCCGTGCGCATGCGTTGCGATGGACACGCGCCTGATGTCGTATGCCATGCGCAACCTGCTGCGCAACGCGAGCAAATATGCTCAGGCACGGATTGTGGTCGGGCTGTCCGTGCAGCGGGGGCACGTACATATCTTTGTTGAAGACGACGGCGCCGGCGTGCCCGAACATGAACGCGACCGCATCTTCGATCCGTTCGTGCGGCTCGATCGCCAGACAGGCGGTTATGGGATCGGACTTGCGATCACGCGTCAGGTCTTGAACGCGCATCGTGGACATATTGCGGTGACCGATCCTGTGACGTTGAGCGGTGCGCGTTTTGAATTGAGCTGGCCTGTCAGCGCTGCTGCCTGAAGACCACCGATCAAACTCAATACGAGTGTCCAAGCTGGAAGTAGTAGTTCGTCCTGCCGCCCGGCGCAAACGCCACGCCGAGGTAAATGGGTCCGAATGAACTCGTCACGCTGGTGAAAAAGGTGAAGCTGCGCTTGAGGGCGCCGCTGCCGAACTTCGAGTCCTTCACCCAGACGTTTCCGACTTCCGCGCTGACGCCCGCAAACAGTCCGCGTATTGGCGGCGTGTTGAAGCTGGCGAGCTGGTTCATGTATGTGATCTGCCCGTAGAGCATGGAGTCGCCGGCCAATTGATCGGCGGCATAGGCCGACAGGTGCTGGAAGCCCCCGAGCGTAAAACCAAGCGGGTTAGTGGGGTTGCTCTTGCCGCCAAGATCGCCGCCGGCCTCCACGCTCGCATTGAAGCTGTGGCGCCCGAACGTGGTCGCAGCAATGCCTTTGCCGTACAGTTCGGTGAAACTGTCGCTACCGGCGAAGAGGGAATGCTCTACGCGAAGCTCGCCGAAATACCCTTTCCGCGAAAACAGCGGATCGTCGAGTTGATCAATGACAAGCCGCGCCCGGGCGCTGACTTGCCGCCCGTAAAACTCGGGGAAGAGTTGCTGGGACGGAGGCAGGCTTGGATCATATATGTTGGCCGGAAGGTTGTATTGCGGCGATCCATATGCGTGCGTATAAGCAATGCCGACGCGGAAATCGCCGAGAGTCGAAAGCGGCAATCCGAAGTCGAGTCCCGCACGTTCCGTCTGCAACAGATATTGCGTCACCTTGAGGTCGCCGTTGTCGTCGTAGAGATTGGCGTACCGGCGCTGAAGCTCCAGATAAGGCGCGAGGTAATAACCCGCCGTATTCGACAACGGCTGCCGCAGCTCCGCGTGAATGTTGGTCAGGTCGCTGCCGACCGTGCCGTCAATACGCCCTTCCAGTCCCGATGACGTGAGCCACGGCCTCCGATAACCCAAGTGCAGCCGGAAGCCGCCCGAATCGGTCGTACTGCTCGACAAGCCGAGCCCGAAGAGCAGGAAGTTCGGCCCCCAGTATTTATCGCGGGTATTGATGATGAGCGTGTGTTCGTCGCCGTTATCGACGAGTTGTTGCGTCGCGCTTTCGAAATTGCCAAGCGTGGTCAGCGACAGCAAGTCCCTGGAAACCGCCGCGGGGTCGTACACATCGCCTTCTTGCACGTGCAGTGTTTCGCGGATGCGCGCCTGCGGCACCGCGCCCTGCGATGCAATCTCGATGCGCGTAATGCGCACCGGCTTGCTCGCGGGCGCGGAATGCGCCATGCGATACGCTGCGTAGTCCGCAGGCGACAACGCCAGATGCCGCAGCTTCGGCAGCGCGGCGGTGGCGGCAGCTTCGCCCGCAGCAATGGCCTGGCGCGCATTGGCGAAATCCGTGAAGCTGAGGGAACCGAGCGCGGGTTCGATCAGCACGTCGTCGGCCTTGAGCTGTTCGCGCTGCCGCGCGACGTTCTGATGGATCAGGATGCCGATCATCTGCTGCATCACGTCGGTGGGCGACGCCAACGCATCGAGCGGCCGCAGCGGCGAACCGATATCCACGGCGATCACAACGTCGGCGCCCATGTCGTGGGCGGTTTCTATCGGCAGGTTGCTGACTATGCCGCCATCGACCAGCGTGCGTCCGTCCACATCCGCCGGCGCGAACAGGCCGGGCAGCGCCATGCTCGCGCGGATCGCCTGCGACAACGACCCGTGATCGAGCACGACCTTCTGGCCGGTCTGCAAGTCCGTGGCGATCGCACGAAACGGGACGGGCAGCGCGTTGAACGAGATGTTCCCGGGCAATGGGCTCGTCCAGTCCTGCAGCAGTGCCTGAAGCTGCGTGCCCTGCACGAGACCGGCCGGCAAGCGAAAGCCGCGCGAGCCGTAGCCGAACGACAGGCTGTTCATATACAGCCGCTCGTCCTCCCGCTGGGATTGCGGCAGATCGGCGCGCGAGGTGACGTCGAATGCGACGTCGGCAAGATTGATTTTCGCGAGCCGATTGTCCATGTCTTGCGCGCTCATGCCGCTCGCATACAGTCCGCCGACGACCGCACCCATGCTCGTCGCCGCAATGCAGTCGACAGGAATACGGTTCGCCTCCAGCACTTTCAGCACGCCGAGGTGCGCATAGCCGCGCGCACCGCCGCCCGAGAGCACGAGGCCGACCGCGCGCCGGGGCGACGGGCCTGTATCCGCAACACACGCAGCACCCTCTGCCACTGCTGGACGCTCTGCGCCGGCGCAGCCGAGCACAAGCAGCGCGGCGGCGTAACGCAAGCGCCGACGTGCGAGATTCGAGCGATTGGCGGTTTTTTTATCGTTGGAATGTTTGCTCGACAAGACTCGTGTATCCGATGCAGAAGGAACGAGTTCGAGAGATTACAGTGTTTCGCATCCCGAAATCGCGATCGTGATGTGCGGCCGCGGACTAATCGAGAAATGCCTTTGCGCGTTTTTGCAGCATGGTCCTGAAATCGTCGAGCCAGCCGATGGACAACCGCCAGCTCTGCCAATAAAGATCGACATCCATATGGGCGCCGGGCACGACGCGGACGAGTTCGCCCGATTCGATCAGCGGCCGGATCATGCGTTCGGGACACATGCCCCATCCCATCCCGGACGCGCAGCCGCGCACGAAACCCGCCACGTGCGGAATCAGGTGCCGCGGGGGATCGAGATCCGCGCGCGTGATGCGGCGGATGAAGCGCCGCTGCATCTGGTCCTTCGAATTGAATTCGACACGCGGCGCATGGCGCAACGCGTCACGCGTGAGGCCCTCCGCGAAATACCGATCGAAAAACGCGGGCGAACACACGGGCAGGTACCGCATGCGCCCGAGTTTGGTCGACCGGCACCCCTGCACGGCTTCGGCTTGCGTGGTCACCGCGCCTTGCACGCTGCCGTCGCGCAGTTGCTGCGCGGTGTGGTCCTGGTCGTCGATCACCAGGTCCACGAGCATTTCTCGTTCGACACAAAATTCCGATACGGCATCGATGAACCACGTCCCCACGCTGTCGTCGTTGACTGCGACGCGAAACGTCGGCCACGCTTCGGCAAGCATGCCGGGCAGCGTCGGCATCTGACTGCCGAGTTCGGTTTCGAGCCGGCGCACGCGTTCAATATGGCGGCACAGCAGCGCGCCCGGTGGCGTCGCGATACACGGCTGGCCGCGCTTCACCAGCACGCTTCCCACGCGCTCTTCCAGCAGCTTCACGCGCTGCGATACCGCCGATGGCGTCACATTGAGCTCGCGCGCCGCGCGATCGAACGAGCCATGACGCACCACGGCGCCGAGCGCATCGAGAAGGGCATAGTCAAGCATTAGCGTTTCTTAAGTGGCATTAGGAGAGTTAGCTTTATTTATGAAAGTACGACCGGCAGACTACGCCTCTAAACAGCTTCCGTCACGCTTCTTCTCCCTGGACCCGCCATGCAACCCACGCCATTTGCGCTCGAACGCTACTTCGCCGTTCACGAATTCACCGCCCGCTATCTGATGTGCAGTTCCGACCCGGAGTCGATGTCGGTCGCGGATCTTCTCGCGCTCGAACCCGGGTCTGCCGATGCCTTCAACAACACGTGGCTGGGCTACACGGATTACCCGGGGGCGCCCGAGCTTCGGCGAGAACTGGCAACCTTGTACGAGTCGATCGGCACGGATGATCTGATCGTGCACACAGGCGCGCAGGAAGCGATCTACTCGTTCGTGAACACGATGCTCGAGGCCGGCGATCACATGATCGTGCATATGCCTGGCTATCAGTCGCATTACTCGGTGGCGCAGGCGCTGGGTGTATCGGTGTCGCCCTGGATGGCGCGTGAAGCCGAGGGCTGGGCGCTCGATCCCGACGAACTCGAAACGTTGCTGCGTCCCGAAACGAAAGCCTTGCTCATCTGCGCGCCGCACAATCCCACGGGTTATCTTCCGGATCGAGAACGATTCGATGCAATCGTCGACTTCGCGCGCAAACACGGTCTCTGGCTTTTCAGCGACGAGGTCTATAGGGGACTCGAGCATGATCCGGCGCACAGGCTGCCTGCCGCGTGCGACGTCTACGAGAAAGCGATCTCGCTTGGCGCGTTATCGAAGTCGCATGGTCTCGCGGGCTTGCGCGTTGGCTGGGTTGCAACGCGCGATCGGGATGTGCTGGCCGCCATGAACACGTTCAAGGACTATCTGACCATCTGCAATAGCGCGCCGAGCGAGTTTCTTGCGGCCATCGCGGTGCGCAATACCGGCGCATTGATCGAGCGGAATACAGCAATCGTCCGGAGCAATCTGGCTTTGCTCGATCCATTTTTCGCGCGCCATCGGGAGCTTCTGGAATGGCATCGGCCACGCGCCGGCACGGTAGCCTTTCCGCGGTTGAAGCAGGGCGGCGCGGAGCGCTTCTGCGCGGAAGTGCTCGAACGTACCGGCGTGCTGCTGCTCCCCGGCACGTTGCTGGATCACGGTGATACCCATATTCGTATCGGCCTGGGACGGCGCAATCTGCCGGATGTCCTGGCCATCCTCGATAACTATTTGCGCGAGCAAGGCGGCGGGTTGAACCTCGGGCGGTAGATGTCATCGAACGCAATGCGTGTGTCTTTGCGCGCAAAACGTCACGAGGAACGCACATGAAGAGGTTGTTGGTATTGCTGGCGGCAAGCGCGTCGTTCGCAGCGCATGCCCAGAACACACCGAATGTCCCGAACGTCGCGAGCGCTGACTCGAAACCCGCCTCTCGCGCGAGCTTCAACAGATTCACACGCGAGACCACCGAGGACATCAATCTGCAGTTGGAAACCGATCACGAAACGGGTTGCCGATACCTCATCGCCCAAGGGCAGGGCATCACGCCGCTGCTGAAAAGCAACGGCACGCCCGACTGCAGCGCGCCGAAACTCGGTCAGTAGGACGCAGCCGGTTCTACCATTTCCACCGGACGCCGGCGTTGCCGCCTATCGTCCGTTGATGCGAGCCGCCGAGATTGGTGAGGTAGCTCGCCGTCACGAACGCGCTGCCCGAGCGCGTGACCTGGGCAACGAGTCCCACGTTCAATTGTCCCGATGTTTGTCCAACGCTCCCCGGGATGGTCGTGGTCCCTGCAAACGTCGTGCTGTCGCCTTCGCCGAACGCGCGCAGGACGCTGACCCGCGCATAAGGTTGCCACGTCACGCCTGCGCTGCTGAAGGTATGTTGCAGCCTCACACCGAGGCGCCCGATGTACGTGTTGCCATTGTTGAACGAGACAGACGACACGCCGTCATTGAAGTCATTGAGCGACAAGTTCTGCCAGAGGATCTGCGCCTGCGGCTCGACAACGAACGCGTTGCCGAGCGCTATCGGGAAGCCGCCTTCCACCGAACCGGTCACGGCTGTCCCGTGCGTCCCCGCGCCGGTTCCCTGATTCGACAACGGGTCGACTGTAATCGACGAACCCATCAGTACGGCGTCCGTGTACCACCCCGTGGGGCCGACGTGCGTCCAGTAGCCGCCGAGACTGTACGCATTCATCGACAAATGGCCGACGTTCACGTTCGGAAAGCCGAGCGCGAAACCATCGATATCGCCGGTCGCGCGCGCAAAACCCAGGAACAGGCCGTAATGATTCTTGTGGCCGCTTGCGGTGGAGTCAGCGTAGATGTCGTGACCGACTTGCGCGCCGAAAACAGAGCCGTCGAATTCAGGATTGGCTGCGCCGTCCTGGCTCTGCACCGAATGCGCGCCCCAGACGCGGCCCCACGCGGCCGGCAGCGCGCCGGTTTCGGTGAGGAGGGACTGGTCGCCCTGGCGGTCGTGGAAGTTGTCGATCTGCTGGAAGCCGAGTTCGCGCGCGACCATGGCGATGGCGGCGTAAAGCGCCACTTCGGGCCGGTACACCGGGACGGGCGCTGAACCAGCTGGCGGCGGCGCGGGAAGCGGCGGCGTGCCGGGCGCGGCGGTGGGAACGGACGGGGTATCGTCTGAAGGCGGAGTCGTGCCGGAGGGCGCGCCGGGCGTCGTGGGTGTTGTGGGCTCCGATGGCGTCCCGGGCGTGGCCGGTGTCGTCGGCGTTCCGGGCGTTCCTGGCGAGGTCGGCGGCGTGACTACGGGCGGCGCTGCGGCGGCGACGGTATTTCGCAGATACCAGCTTTCGCTCGTCCCCGCCGTGACGCCGCCCTTCGCGAGATAGTAGGTATAGGCGCCCGCCTGTATGGACGCCGGCAATGAGAACGCGCCAGCGGCCGATGTGGCGCCATTCGCGGCCTGAACCACCTGGATGCCGTCGGCGGTGGTCGCGGCGCCCGTGCCGCCAACGTTGTGGATCAGCAACGTGCTGGACCCGCTGGCATTACCGCCGCTGACGACCAGCTTGTCCGAAGCCGAGTTGTCGGGACCGACGACCGTATTGAGCGCAATTCGGGCGTTCTGCCCGACGTAACTGCCCGTCACGACAAGCTGATTGCCAACGCCTGCCCCGGCAATCTGCGCGAGGCCGTTGTTCGTGAGCTGCCCGCGTACGTTCAACGCGCCGGTTCCTCCCGATGCAAACGCCGGCAGCGCATTCGCCGCGAAGATCGTGCCGTTGTTGGTGACATTGCCGACGATGCTCCCGTAGCCCCCCAGATTCGTCCCTGCCGCGATGGAAACCGGCCCGCCGCCGCCAAGCGATGCGCCGGGGTGCGAGCTGTCGCCTACGGCGAGGGTGCCGGCGCTCAACGTGGTGCCGCCTGTAAATGTGGTCGGCGCCTGCAGCAAAAGCTGCCCGGCGCCGAGCTTCGTCAGCGATCCCGCGCCCGAGATGTTCTGCTCGATGGTGGTATCGAAATTTTGCGTATCGATGACACCGCCCGCCGCGCCAAGCACGGTGGGACGTGTCGCGGCCAGATCGAGCGCATTGTTCAGGCGCAGCGTGCCGCCGTCGAGCGTCAGGCCACCGGTCGGGGCGCCCAACGCGTTATCGGCGCCGATCGCAAGCGTGCCGCCAAGAACCGAGGTGCCCCCGGAATACGTGTTGCCGCCGGCCGCCGCCGGGGTCATCGTCAATGTGCCCGCGCCAGTCTTTTCCAGCGCGCCGGTGCCCGAGATCGTGCCGCTGTAGGTGCCGTCGACATCTTGAGCCAGGCGCACGAGCCCGTTGTCGGTGACACTGGCCGGCAGGTTTTGCGCCGTGGCCCGGAGCGTGCCAGGAGCATCGACCAGGGCGACGGTCGTCGGCGCAAACAGGCCGGTCAGGTTGAGCATGCCGGTCTGCACTTCGGCGAGGTTGAAATCCCCCGTGCCGCTGAACGTCCAGGCATCGCCGTCCATTCGCAACGTCTGAAAGCGCGTGAAGGCATTCGATGCCTCACCACTTCCCTGCAGGATCACCGTGCTCACGCCGGGACCGCCGCCGCCATCGGCACCGCCGATGATCTGCGAGCCTGTCTGCAGGATCAGCGTGTTTGCCCCATTGCCCATGGCGATCGCCAGTGGGCCGCCCGACTGCAGCAGCCCGGCATTCGTGACGGTACTCGCGCCGTTCAGCGTCCGGACAGCCGCCGCGGTCTGGCTGAAAATCCGACCGCCCGTCCGGTTTTCGATAGTCGCCGCAAAGCTCGACCCCGCAGTGTTGGAGAACACCGCATCGGAGTCGGCGCCGGTCGCGGTGATCGTGCCGGTATTCACGAGCGAATCGTTGTTGCCTTGAAGATACGCTGTGGGACTGTTGGCGCCTGACGTCGACAAGCTGCCGCTGTTGTTGATCGTCCCGCTGCCGCCGACTATGGATGCCGCGCGCGCGTTGCTGCTACTCGTCGATACCGTTCCGGTGTTGGTCAAACTGTTGTTGGCCTGACCAACATTTGTCTGCCCCCAGGCTGCGGACATCCCATAAGCATTCGGCCCAGCGGTCGAGATGGACCCGTTGTTCACAAGCGAATTGCCGCTGCCATTGGCGGCCATGCCGTCGTTGTAGGCACCAGTCGTGGTGATCCTGCCGGTCGCAGCGGTTGTAAGCTGATTGTTATTTGCAGTGCCCAGGAGGACCGCACCTCGATTGGTTCCCGAGCCGCCCCCGCCGGTTAGCGTAATCGCGCCGCTATTGGTGATCGTGCTCGCCCCCACGACGCTGAACGATACCGGCGAAGCCGCACGCGTGAGGGCTGCGGCCACGGTCGAGTCGATGGTGACATTGACCCCGGTCGAGCCCGTCAGCGCGGCCACCGGACCAACGCCGGTTCCGCTGCACACTACGCTCGCGCCGCTTGTTGGCGCAGTCGAACTGCACGCGGCATTCACCGACCCCGCGATCGCTCCCGAAAAAACAACAGCGCCGCAAATGCCCAAGTCGACTGCTTTCTTCATTGTCTCCGGTCTCTCAGAACGTCTAATGAGAGATAAAAATAGACTTATTTCTTTGCCTTACCAAATGTTTTAATTATTATTCGCATGTCCGCTCGGATGAACGGCAGGCGTCTCCGCACTATGCACACGCGCTATTTGGACAGGATTTCCGGGAACTCCGGGGAGAATCCAATTGCAAAGTGTCATTTTCGCGTGGTAAAAGGAGGCAGCAACGCTTTGCCGTTTGACGGCGGGTGACGCTACCAAACGGAATTACGTCTCTTCTAGGAAAATCAGCAAATGGCAACAGGTATTGTGAAGTGGTTTAACGATGCGAAGGGTTTTGGCTTCATCACGCCGGACGGCGGCGGTGACGACCTGTTCGCGCACTTCTCGGAAATCCGCACGGAAGGCTTCAAGACCCTCCAGGAAAACCAGAAAGTGAGCTACGAAGCGAAGCAAGGCCCGAAGGGTCTGCAAGCATCGAACATCCAGCCGCTGTAATTCGACGCTTCAATTCGATACAGCTAGCTTGATCGCGTGAATGAATGGCCCGCCTTGGCGGGCCATTTTTTATGGCTGCGCGCTGCCGGGTCAGGGCGCAGCGTCGATGGCGAGCGGCGCCGGCGCGATTGCCGTGACCTTTTCCGGGAAGAGCCGCGGATACAGCGCCCCCGCGATGAACGCCCCGATTATCGGCGCGACCCAGAAGAGCCAGAGCTGCCCCAGCGCCGCCCCGCCTGCAAAGAGCGCAGGCCCGGTCGAGCGCGCCGGATTGACCGATGTGTTGGTCACCGGTATCGATATCAAATGGATCAGCGTCAGGCACAAGCCAATGGCGAGCGGCGCGAATCCGGAGATGGCGCGTCCGTCGGTGGTGCCCAGAATGACGAGCACGAAGAAGAACGTCATCACGACTTCGCAGATGAGGGCGGCGGTCATCGAGTAGCCGCCGGGCGAGCGTGCCCCGTAGCCGTTGCTGGCGAAGCCGCTGGCGGCGGCGTCGAACCCCGGCACGCCCGAGGCAATCAGATACAGCACGAACGCGCCAAGGGTCGCGCCGATCACCTGCACGACGATGTACGGCACCAGCTCCTTCGCCGGAAAACGGCCGGCGACTGCCAGCCCGACGCTAACTGCCGGATTCAAATGGGCGCCTGAAATATGGCCGAGTGCATAAGCCATGGTGAGCACGGTCAAACCGAATGCCAGCGATACCCCTACAAAACCGATTCCCGTTCCCGGAAACTTCGCGGCGAGAACCGCACTTCCGCATCCGCCAATTACTAGCCAAAACGTGCCAAATAATTCCGCTATGAGACGCTGTTGTAATCGCATGATGTGACATCCATTAGATCTGACGGGTTTCGAGAAGAATCGGCGCGACTGCTTTGATTCGTTTTAGTCCTCCTGACTATTTGTCTGCTGTGTGACGCGGCGCATAAATACGGAATGCCGTCACGCAATCAGTGTAGGTCAGGGATTTTAAAAATCGACCCTGCAAATGCGTCTTTCAAACATGAAAGTCGGCGGCCATGTCTTCGTCGGTGCGAGCGAGCAGCCGTCCGCTTCTGCACGCCTGAGTAAAAAGATCGAAGTCCCGTTCGACCTGATCCGCGTAGTTCTTCGAATACGACACCAGCGCTTCTGCCATCTGGCTGCCCTGGCCGAGGTATGCGCTGATCTCGATTGCCTTGCCGCTTGCCTTCGCATGCGCGCGCGCAAGAATCCAGCCGCACAGGCGGGCGTAACCTTCGAGGACATCGATATCGAACAATTCGATGTTCGCCGACAGCTTCATGTCGCGCAGTTGCCGAAAATAAAAGTGGCGTCCGGAGGGACCTGTGCCCCAGCCGAGGAAGATATCGCTGGCGGCCTGCATCACGCGTTGGCCGCGCACCACGCGCTCGCCGGCATGGTCCAGCGTCTCGGCTTCGAAGTGCTGTTCGATCACCGATCGGCGCGCTTCCTTGATCTGCAGAAACATCGGCTTGCCGAGTTCGTCCAGCATCAGCAACACGAGGCAACGCGTTCCGACGCTGCCCACGCCCACCACCTTGAAGGCGAGATCCTGTGCGGTGAAGTGGCGCAGCAACGCGCGGCGATCGTGCGTGAGCGTCTTCATGTATTGCGGGAACATGCCCTTGATCACTGCTTGCCAGTTGCCGAGCGCGACCCAGTCGTCGTCTGCATCGAACAAGGTATTCGTACCGTGGATATGGAACATGCCGGGCGGCATGTCACGCAGCGTCCAGTGCTCGCCATCGAATTGCGCGACCTTTTCGAGCATGCTGTCGTGCGTGCGGCTCGCCGCTTTTTCCATGCCCTTGCGCAAGATGCGCCTGCGTTCGGGACTGACGGCGGTTTCGAGCATGCGGTCGAACGTGATGCGCTCGTACCAGAGTTCGAGCGCGCTGAATTGCGCGTACTCACGCATGCGGGTCTGATATTGCGAGACCACCGTTTCGACCAGTTTCTCCGCGGTCAGGCGGCTCAGGCGCATGTGGCGCGCGGCGATCATGAAGCTTGCTGTGAGCCGCTTCAGGTCCCATTCCCATGGGCCCAGGGCGACTTCATCGAAGTCGTTCAGGTCGAAGACGAGCTGGCGCTCCGGCGTGGCGAAACCGCCGAAGTTCATCAGATGCGCGTCGCCGCAAATAGGCATGACCAGGCCCGTGTTGGCGGACTGTGCGAGGTCGTTCGCCTGCAGGATCGCGCTGCCCCTGAAGAACGAAAATGGCGATGCCATCATGCGGCCATATCGAAGCGGAACAAGACGGTTCACGCGACCGTAGCTGCTTTGTTCGAGCAATTCGATGGGATCGCGATCGATTTTCCCGAGCTTCCCATGCGCGGAGCGGGGCATGTTGTCCCGGTACGCCTTGCCCGCGGCCATGCGCGATGCCGTCTTGCTTTCACCTGACATGACCGCCTCTCTTCAAACGTCCGGTGGCCGATTATTTGATTGGAGCACCGTCACGTGTCACGAGTACGGCAGTCGCTTCCACGAATTCCGCGCGCAGGTTGTCACCCACCTTGATGTCTTTCAGCGGTACGTCGGGACCCACGTGCAATGTGTCCGTCCTGTACGGGCCGCGAATCGTGATGGTCCGATGCGCCTTGTCGATCTTCTGGACTGTCGCGACGACCTGTACGCGCCGCGCCGTGGCGGTCGATCCGTTGGCTTCGGGAACGGCCGCGGTTTCATCGATCCGTTCGCGGATGCCGTCCGACTTCACCTTGGTCGCCCGCACGAGCAGTGCGTTTTCGTAGCGGATGTTCACGGTGTCGCCGAGCTTCAGCTTGCCGACATCCGCAATGTCCGGATTGACTGCGACGTTCACGATCTTTCCACTTTCGCCCTTTAACGCAACGCTGTTCGACGCGGTATCGATACCTACTACCTGCGCCTTTGCCTCGGCAGTCGCCGCTGCACCCACGCCGTCCGGCCCCACACTGGATGCCGCTGTCTGCGCCATGACGGGCGCCGCGATCAAGGCGGAAACGACGATGGAAGCTCGTACAAGATGCATGCTGATTTTCGACGAAGTGTGGTAACGGGTCATGTGCAGTTCCTATGCGGTTTGAAATGTAAGCGGGCTTGTGACGATTACCGGCGAGACTTCGACAACAGATGACCGAGGCCGAGATTGGTGGCGATTTGCCAGACGTATACGCGCGAATAACGCACGCCGAATTGCGTTTCGATCAGCGAGCGCAGTCGCGCATTGGTCCATGCGTCGCTGTCGAAGCCGTGGGCTCTCGCCGAGCCCTGCAACGCCGCCGATATCCATTCGAGCGCGCGCTGGTCCAGTACCGAGGTGCGTCCGCCCACGCCGAGTTGCCGCAAGGCATCGAGGCCGCCTGCGTCGATGAGCGCCTTGTAGCGCCTGACCGTCGCGAGCGACAGGTGAAGCTCTTCGGCCACGCGGTCAACCGATGCGCCGTCGAGCAGCATCTGTCCCGCGGTCATCCGGCGCATTACGCTGGGCAGGTTTTCGGGCTGAGAAAGCATCTGTGCACTTGTCCTTGTCTTCAGGAATGCACGGCAGTCCGTCGCCGCTTGTTGACCGTCCCGGTTTGCCGCGGCGTCCGGGTCTCATATCGAAACAATCCAGGGAATCGTTTCTACTTAAACGCAATTCAAAACAAAGAGTCCTCTCCGATTTGATAATTCACGAAATAATTAATAAAACAACTCCTCGACCAATGAGACAGGTCCCAATGGAAGCCACTGTCCAAACCAATATCTGTTTTCAAACGATTTGGGGCGATCCTGTGAAAATTTTTTTGCTTGAAATTTGATCTCTGTTCACCTAATGAGACTCGTCGGAAAATGTTGTGTCAGATGTTTGCTAACGTTATGGAAACGAATTCGATGTTTAATTTAAATCGTCGTGTCGTTACAAAATAATTTTGGCAAACCAGAAAACGTTTGCTAGCATCCGTTCAAATGGAACTCTGTGGAAGACAATACCTGCCGCGAAAGGTAGGAATTACTGGACACGTTCACGTCTGTCTTGGCTCTGCGAGGGCTCGTGACGGCCACTGCCCGCATCAGGCGCATTGCCTGAGGCTCATTGTCACTACTCGTCGAGTGGCATCGATTCACTAAAATACACCACTCCCTCTTTAGAGCCGGAGGGATTCATTCGTGCGGCCGGAACTCAAGCGTTCTTCACTGAACGCTTCGGCCGACTATGCGTTTCATAAATTGGCACATTGAGAAGATCATGGGAATTTGCGCGCCGCAATTCGTCCGGTCATTCTGCTTTAGCTTAAGTGCCGCGACATTTTCGAGCGTGGCGCTTGCACAGAGTGCGGCCGATGAAGCCAATAAAAGTAATAACCCGCTGAATTTGGCTGCGTCGTTGAATATTCAAAATTACTATACGCCGAGCGTCTTCGGTGCGAGTTCGCATACGAACGATTTTCTCTTGCGTCCGACTATTCCCATTGGGCCGAATGGCTTGATTGGCGTACCGCAGATATTCCGAGCGACGCTGCCCATCAGTACTCGGCCCGATCCAGCGGGCGGCTACAACACAGGTTTGGGCGATATCAATCTATTCGACATCTTCCTGCTCTCGCAGGAGGGCATCCAGGTCGGTATCGGACCGTTGCTCACCATGCCGACGGCGACAGATCCGAGCCTTGGCAGCGGCAAGTGGCAGGCCGGGCTTGCCGCGGTCGCAGTCAGTGCGACCAAGGCGCGTTTGCTTGGCGCGCTTGTGCAATGGCAGCACTCCTTCGCCGGACAGGACAGTCGCCCGACGGTGCAATCGCTGACTGCACAGCCGTTCGGTATCTTCAATCTGCCGGGTGGATGGTATGTGCGTTCGACGGGCACATGGACGTTCGACTTGCAGCACGGGACTTATTACATACCGGTGGGCCTGGGCGGCGGCAAAGCGTGGAAGTCCGGTACGACCATTTATAACGCGTTTATCGAGCCGCAATATTCGGTCGCGCATTCGGGGCGCGGGGTTCCGCAGTTCACCCTGTTTGCCGGTCTGAACATGACCTTTAGTAAGTAGGAATCCAAAACAAGATGACGTTCGAAAGTTTGGCGAGCAAGAGGAGCTCCCTTTGCACTAATCGTTTTTGAGGTTGTCATGAAAGTATCAGATCTAGCAATAGCAGCCGCGCTTGCCGTAGCCACTCATGCAGCGCTTGCTCAGAAACCCGCCGTGTATCCGGCGCACGGGCAAAGCCCGGCAAAGCAGTCGCAGGACGACGGCGCGTGTTACGCGTGGGCGAAGCAGAACACCGGTATCGATCCTGCTGTAGTTGCAGGAACACCTCCACCGCCGCAGGGGCCGACCGGCGCACGCGTTGGCGGCGCCGCGCGAGGCGCTGCGGCAGGTGCGCTTATCGGTGACGTCAATCATAACGATGCCGGCCACGGCGCAGCAGTGGGCGCCACGGCCGGCGCGGTGGCCGGCGGTGTGCGAAGCCGGCGACAGCATGCAGCACAGGCGCAGAACGCAAAGGCTGATCAGCAAGCCGAAATGAACACCTACTGGCGTTCGTATTCGGCATGCATGCAGGGACGCGGCTATACGGTCCAGTAGCTTACGGAGATGTACTCAGGCGAGCACGACAACCCATCAGCGAGGAGGCAGTATGGAGACGTCGGTCAGGCAGGCACGCAAACGCAGCGGCCTGCGCAAGGACATTACTGCAGTTGTGTGCGCCGCCGTGACACTCACTGTTCCCGTCGCCAGCCGAGCAACGGAGGGCGGGATCGGACGGCCGCTCACGGGCATGCAGGTCATGCCGTATGCGGGGGTCGTGCCGCCAACATCAGACTGGATTTTTTCCATCACAACGATCTACTACGAGGGCTCGCTTGGCACCAGCAAGACCATCCCGGTTGCGGGAACGGTTACAGCGGGTCTCAACTATCACGTCTCGTACACCTTGTTGAACGCGGTGAAGACGTGGGGCGTAACGCTTGGCGGATGGAACTTCGCCACGCAGTTCGGCGTGCCGTTCCAGTGGACATCGGCGTCGTCGTTCAACGGCCGCCTGCCGAACGACAAGGCCACGCAATTCGCCGACATCCTGTTCACGCCGGTCGTGGCGGGTTATCACCTGACGAAGACCGACCATATTGCGTTGAGCGTCCAGATGTACGCGCCTAGCGGCGCCTATAGCACCAGCCGGCTTGCGAATGCCGGACAGAACACGTGGACGTTTATTCCAACCGTTGCTTATACGAAGCTCTTGCCGGAGCACAACATTGAGCTTTCAGCGAACTACGGCATCAACTTCTATACACCTAACGATAAAACCCACTATCACAACGCACCAATCAGCGTGCTGGACCTGCTCGCCCTCAAGCGTTTCACAAGCGGTTGGGGCGTGGGTGTGGTCGGCGGATGGATCCAGCAGATCAGCGATGACAGCGGTGGTCTCGCCAACGTCATTGGAGGCGCGAAGGGCCATTCCGTTGGTATCGGACCGATGGTCACGTACGCAGGAAAAGTGAGCGGCACGCCGGTATCGGCGTCGCTCAGATGGGTGAACGAATTCGAAGTGCTCAACCGGCCGAAGGGCAATGCCGTCGAGCTTTCGATCAGCGCTACTTTTCAGTAAGGAGGACGATGTGCCAAGCCGTAAGTATCAACCCGCGCGCGTCGCGCTTGCCGTCGCGTGCATCGCGTACGGTATGGGCGCGACAAACGCAATAGCGCAGTCCAGTCCGCAGCCGGCCAGCGGCACGGCAACGACCGTGCAGCCCGAGCGCCAGCAAAAAGCCCTCGATGCATTAGGCGCAATGTCGCAATACCTGCGCTCGCTCAGCCGCTTCGAGGTCTCGGCATCGACCGCAACCGATGCCGTTCTCGACAGCGGCCAGACCGTCGCGTTTCTTCACGAAACCGATGTCAAGGTTCAGCGCCCGAACCGCATGAGGGCGGACATCACGGGCAGCCGCGGCGAGAAGGGACTCGTCTACGACGGTCGCCATTTCACGATCTACGACACGACGCCGGGCTATTACTCGACCAACCCCGCGCCTCCGACAAACGACGAACTCGTGCGCGAGTTGGCGAGCACCTACAACATCGATACACCGCTTGCCGACTTGTTCTACTGGGGCGACGGCAAGGTCGACGACTCCACGCTGACATCCGCGTTGTTCATTGGGCTCGAGCGCGTCGATACACGCTGGTGCAACCACTATGCCTATCAGCAAAGCGGCGCCGACTGGGAAATATGGATCCAGAGCGGCTCGCGTCCGTTGCCATGCCGCATGGCGATCATCGATACATCGCAGAGTGCGCATCCGCGGCACGTCGTGACTTATCACTGGAAGATCAATCCGGAATTCCCGGCATCGACCTTTACTTTCCGGCCGGCGGCAAACGCGAAGGCTATTGAACTCAAGCCTGCTGTGCGCACGCCGTTTGAGGGGAGTGAATGATGTTTCGCACCAGACAAATTGCAGTTGCCGGCATTGCCGGCGTTTTCCTCGCGACATCCATGAGCGCGTATGCATTCGGCTTTCGCGGCGGCGCGCGCACCAGTATCCATGCGCCGCCGGGGGGCGGTTTCAATGGCGGCGGAGGGTTTCACGGCGGCGGCATGCCGCAACGCGGCCGTCCGGGTGGCGGCATGCAGCACGGCGTAGGTGAAAGCCATGGTGGCGGAGGCCATAACAACAACGGCGGGGGTGGTGGTAGCCATAACAATGGCGGCGGCGATCACAACAACGGCGGAGGCGGTGACCACAACAACGGCGGAGGCGATCACAACAACGGCGGCGGCAACGACGGTCACCACGACGATGGCCACCACGACGATGGCCACCATGACGACGGCCACCACGACGACGGCCACCACGACGACGGCCACCATCATCACGATGACGATCATTACCACGACGGCTGGTACGTCGATCCTGTTGCTGTCGGCGTGGCGGTGGGCGTGACAACGGCGGTCGTGGTCGGCGCGACGGTCGCTACATTGCCGCCGAGCTGTTCGAACGTGATCGTCAACGGTATCGCTTATCAGCACTGCGGCCCGAACTGGTATCAGCCGCAGTACTACGGAACGCAAGTGCAGTACGTCGTGGTCACAGCGCCCCGATAACCCGCTTCATCGCGCGGCTGGTTTTCTGATCGAAACCAGCCGGTCTTTCCTGCGTCACAGTGCGTCATGTACGCATGACGATGATTATCGATCAACCGGAGATGGGTATGGACTCGAATCCGCTGGCTCTTGTCATCCAGGCTCTCGAACGAGCCGCGTTGCAAAGTACGGTCTTGCCGTACAAACGCTTTCACGTGCTGTTTCCGCGCACGGTTCCCTTGACGCGTCGTTATGAAGTACTCGACGCCGCCCTGCGTTCTCTCAACGACGCGCCCGACATCGACTATGGCGTGCTGCTCGCCTGCGATAACGGCTTGCCGGGCCCGGAGTTTTTCCGCCGGTATCAAAAGCACAGATGGGACATGTATGTTGCCGCAATGGGCGATCCGCGCTTCAAGAGCGCGACGCTCAAGGGCAAGCGCGAGCTGGTGACGGCAGAGCGGCAGCGCGTGCATCAGCACGCGTTGCGGGCGAGGGCGCTTGGCCGTGAGCAAGAACGCGAACAGCAGTGCGCCTGATCACGCCTGTTGAACGGGGTCATGCAACCGGCGACCCCGCCTAACCGCCAATCCCCACGAACCACCGATAGTACGGATTATCCGCATCGTCGTGCATGACGCTGCGGATATTGGCTTGCCACGCATCACGATCGCCACGATACGCATCGAGCCCTGCATCATAGAAAGTGTGCAACGTCGCGTACTCCGCGTGCATCGCATTCACGAACGCATCATCCACACCTTTGAGCGGCGGCTCCGCGCGCAACGCGAGCAAATGCGTAAGCACATCTGGAAAATCCGCCGAACGAACCCACGCAGCATATTCGATGGCAGGACGATCATCGGTGACGGGCGGCGCATCGGCAGCGTAGTATTCGAGCCCCGCGCGATCCGTGATCCACGTTGCCAGCAACGCCGCAGGTGACTTGATGCCAACCTCGCGCAGCGACGCCGCCACCGTTGGCTGTTCAAAACGTGATGTGATGCGCGGGACATCGAGCTCGATGGGTTGCATTGAACCGACCAGCATCATTTCGTGCAACTCCGTGGTCCACAGCGTTGCGTACGGAAATACATCGACGAAACTCCTGATCAGCGCGCGCGTGTCCTCTTCATTTTGCGTCGGCAACGGCAGCCATTGTGCAACCAGACCTCCTTCCTGCAAACGCGAAGCGGCGAGCCTGTAAAAATCCGACGAGTACAAATTGACTACGCCGGCCGCGGATGGCGGCGGCGGTTCCAGCGTGATGACGTCGTAGCGTTGCGGGTTGCGCAGCAGTTCGCGGCGGCCATCGTGAAGACGGATATCGATGCGTGGGTCCGTGCTCATGCCGTAGTTGCCCTTGAATTGCGGCGCGGCTGCAACAACCGCCGGCAGCAACTCGGCCACCACACGTTGCTCGAGTCCGGGATATGGCAGCAATGCGCCGCCCGTGATACCCGTTCCCAATCCAATCACGAGCGCCGATCGCGGTTCGCCTCGATGAATGAGCAGGGGCAACATTGCCTGGAGGCGCATGTAGCGCAGGGACGTCATGGCATCGCCGGAATTCGATACGCCTTGAATGTAGAGACGCTTGAAGCGGTTATCGCCGGATTGCTGAGCGACAACCGCAACCGTGCCGCCCTTGCTTTCCGCGTAGAAGGCGAGTTCGCCGCCGCGCGCTCTGGCGAGCAGGGAAGCGAGGCGGTCCGCGGGCGTGAAGAGCGCGGCGACCAGCGCGGCGATGGCGAGTGCGAGCACGCTCCATCGAGTATTCGTACGCGCACCCGGACCGCAGGTTACGGCGATAACCCCGACAAGACTCGCCGCAGTGGCGAGCGCGGCCAGGGCGTGAACGAGACCAAGCAAAGGCACGAGCACGAAACCCGCAAGCAAGGTCCCGGCAATACCGCCTGCCGTGTTCACGGCCACGATCATGCCGACGCCGCGCCCGACCTTGCGGCTATCGACGCTCAGACGCAACGCGAACGGAAACGCGGCGCCGAGCAGCAAGGTCGGGACGAACACGATGCAAAAGCCTGCAAGCGCGAAGCGCGCGCACATCGCAGCGAGCATGCTGCCGGTCGCGCCGAACATCATCTTCGATACCCACGCTTGCCCTTGCAATAGCCAGTCGCCGAGGAACGCGACTCCGAGCATCGCGGCGAGTCCCGCAGCAACGATCAGCAACGCGAACATGCTCCACGGATCGCGTGCCCGATCGGCTTGACGGGACACGAGCGCGCTGCCGGCCACCAGTCCGCAAAGATAGGTCGCGAGCACGATGGCAAACGCGAAGCTCCGTGTGCTGATGAACTGAACGATGGCCTGGGACCAGACGACTTCATAGCCGAGCGCAATGCCGCCGGCGATCGCATACAGAACCAGCGCCAGCCGGGCGCGATTCCTTTCTTCGCTGGCTGGGGCCATATCGACAGGCGTAGAAGCGGGTACGTACCGGCTGAGAACGAATGAGAAAATTGCTGCCGCAGCGTTCAACGCGGCCGCGGCGATTGCGCTGCCTTGCACACCGAGCGCGGGAATGAGGATGAACGGAGCCGCGAGTGTCCCCGCGATAGCGCCCGCGGTATTGACTGCATACAATCGCCCGCCTGCACGCCCAACGTCGCCACTCAGTGGAGCGACGGCACGCATCAAAACCGGTAGCGTGCCGCCCATCAACACGGCGGGCACGCCGACCAACGCGAACGGAAGCGCCCACGCAAGCACGCCGATATGATCCTGCATGGTGGCGAACGAGCGTGCCGAATGAGCCAGCGCGAGCGTCGTGCCAACGGCCAGAACGAGCGCAAACGATTCTAGCCACGCATACACGCGCAGCGGATGCTTTTGCCGGTCGGCAAGGCGTCCGAATAGCCAGCCGCCCAGCGCGAGCCCCGCAAAAAAAGCGCTGACGCCTGTCGTCACGGCCTGCACTTCAGCGCCCACGACGAGCGCGAGCTGCTTGATCCAGAGCACCTGGTAAATCAACGATGCCGCGCCCGATGCGAACAACATCAACGCGGGCCACGAGATGTTCAGTGAAGGACGGCCCGGCTTGCCGGTCTGAACCAACGATTCCTGACGTCGTGGTGCACTTGCGCGTTTATCGCGATGTTGCGCCTTGGCACGCGTGGCAAGCGTCTGGGTCATGGTCGAATCAGCAAATGAGCCGCGTCCACCGGCAGTGAGACCGGTGGACGCGGCGGGTTGAAAACATGCTCAACGCGTTGCCTGAACACTCATTCCAGGCCACGTTTCTTGAACGACTCATCGATCTTCTTGTCCACCTGCCGGCGCACGCCGTCGACGCTGAAGCTTGCCGGCCTCTGGCTCGGCGGATAGTTGACGAAGGTCTGCAGGAACGTCGATGCCTTTAGTGTGGCGACGCCATTCAGATAGACGTTTTTCGTCGTCCAGTCGTTGTACTGATCCGAGGTGATGTCGGCTCGCTCGTACGGATCCATACGCAGGTTGAATAGCTTTGGCAGACGCAGGCAGATGAGCGGGTCCTGCCAGATGTTCAGGTTCCCTTGCGCGCGCTGCTCGCAGAACACAGCCTTCCACGCAGTGCCTTCCGAATCCCATCGCATGGCAACGAGATCGCCGTCGTCGTCGAAATAATAGAACTCGGTCCGTGCTCCCTTGGGTGACTTGCCCGTCAGATACGGCAACTGGTTGAAGCCATCGAGGTGATCCTTGAAACTCGTCCCGCCGGCTTTTGGCGACCAGCCCTTCAGCAGCCGGTCCTTCACGCCGCCATCGCCTGCTGCGGCAAGCAACGTGGGGAACCAGTCGAGCCCGGAGAACAACTCGTTCGATACCTCTCCCGGCTTGATCATGCCCGGCCACCGAACCATTGCAGGGACGCGGAAAGCACCTTCCCAGTTGGAGTCTTTTTCGCTTCGGAACGGCGAGGTCGCGGCGTCGGGCCAGGTGAATGCATTAGGTCCGTTGTCCGTGGTGTACACAACAATGGTGTTCTTCGCGATCTTGAGATCATCCAGCAGCTTCAGCAGCTTGCCGACGTCCTGATCGTGCTCCCACATGCCGTCGGCGTATTCGTTGCCCCGCATGCCGCTTTTGCCCTTGAACTCCGGCCGCACGTGCGTGAAGACGTGCATGCGCGTGAAGTTCATCCATACGAAGAACGGCGTATTGGCCTTCACCTGCTTCGTGATGAAGTCGGCGGCTTTCTGGCCCGTCTCGTCGTCGATGGTTTCCATGCGCTTTGCATTGAGCGGGCCAGTGTCTTCGACCTTGCCGTCAGCCGTGCTGTGAATCACGCCACGCGGAGAAAAGTTCTTCACATAGGGATCGTTCTTGTCCTGCGGCCAGTTTTCGCGTTCGGGTTCTTCCTCGGCATTCAGGTGATACAGGTTGCCGAAGAACTCATCGAAGCCATGATTGGTCGGCAAGTATTCGTTGCGGTCGCCAAGGTGATTCTTGCCGAACTGGCCCGTCGCATAGCCCAGCGGCTTGAGCGCCTGCGCGATGGTGATGTCGCCCTTTTGCAGACCGACCGGTGCGCCCGGCGCGCCGACCTTGGAAAGTCCGGTACGCAGCGGAGTCTGGCCGGTGATGAACGACGAACGCCCGGCGGTGCAGCTATTCTCCGCGTAGTAGTCCGTGAACATCATGCCTTCAGCGGCAATCCGGTCGATATTCGGCGTCCTGTAGCCGACTACACCATGCGCGTATGCACTGATGTTTGCCTGACCGATATCATCGCCAAAGATCACGAGAATGTTCGGCTTGGACGAACTCTGGTTAGCCGGTCTGGCTGCGCTGGTTGCGGCGGGTGCGGCGGGCTTGACCGCCCCCTGCGTCTGCGCGGTCAGCCTCGTGGGAGGAACCACCAGCGCGATCACTGCCGCGAGGGCGACAAGCGATACCCCCAGGGCATAGCGCCCCTTTCGAAAGAACGGTCTCATCGTGTTGCTCCATGACGTTGTTGCCGGTCGTTGCTTCTCGCTTGTAAAAACGATGCGCATGACCTGATCGATCGCGAGTCCCTTGCTGATCGTTATTGCTTTTGCTATTGCCCTGTGCCCGGGTAAATCGTCTGCCAGTCGTCTTTCATGCTCACCACGGTCCAGCCGTCTTTCATGGCTTCGTCCCAGGCTTTATCGAGCTTGCCTACCTTCGATTGCCGGTCGTACGCGAACTCGCGCGTGGCGTCGTCGTGATGCACGAGCAGCGCGAGATGCGGACCGGCGCCCGCAGCCGTGTACTGCAGCATCTGCAGATCGCCGTCCGAGTTGCCGAACGCGAGGATGGGCTTGCGACCGATGTTCCGATAAATCCCGACTGGCTTGCCCGGACCGTCATCGACGAAATCGAGCTTCGGCATGCGTATGAGCGCGGGCTTGCCATCGACGAGTTCGTACTTCACGACCTGACTCGATCCGATCACCTGTTCCGGCGGAATGCCGTAAACCTTTTCCGCCCAGGGGCGCATGAACTCGATCGTCCCGCCCGACACAATGAACGTCTTGAACCCGTTCGCGCGCAAGTAGCCGAGCAGTTCCAGTTGCGGTTGATAGACGAGCTCGGTGTAGAGGCGTTTGAATTTCGGGTGTTGCGCCGTTGCAAGCCAGCCGCGGATGGTCTTGTCGTAGTCATCCACGCTCATGCCGCTGTTTGCAACCGCGATCAACTGCATCAACTCCTTTTGCTGACCGGCGAGAGCGCCGTAGTCCTTCGCGACCAGCGCCTTGAACGCCGGATTGCTCTTCCATTCCGGATGACTCGGTGCGGCTGCCTTGACCTGGTCCAGCATGAACACAAACTGGAAGTACAGCGGCTGCTCGCTCCACAACGTGCCGTCGTTATCGAATACAGCGATACGCTCTGCAGGCGGAACGAAGTTTGGCGAGCCTTCGCGCGTGACATCCGCTATGAACTTGCGGATGGTTTGCTTGGCCGCGCCGTCTCTCCAAGAAGGCAGCGCGTCGGACGTGCTCGCAACCGGCGCTGTGCTCGGCGTTGAGCTTGGAGCTACGGACGTGTTCGATGTGCCCTGGCCCGCGCAGCCGGCGAGGCAAAGTGCAACGAATGCTGCGCCGGCATTTGCCGATAAACGGGTGAGCCAATGGCGTCGGGTGTGAAGCAGCATCGAGCGTTTCCATCCGAAGTAATGCGATCAGTTGACCGGCGCGTCTAACCGCCCGGCACGTCGGCGCGCGCCAACTGCTGGTGCTTGTGCAGATCTGCCCACGTGTTCTCGTCCATGACCAGCCTGAAACCGAGGTGCGACATGCTGTTGTAGGGGTCGGTACCGCGCCGCGCGCTTGGCCGGTAGCTCAGGCAGTAGTCTTCGTTGCAGAGAAACGATCCGCCGCGTGTCACGCGCTTGGGCGCTTCGACGGGCACGCCTGCATCGGCCGGATCCCAGGCATTCGACGGTCCCACGGGGTTCTCCACAACGCTCGTAGCGCTTGCCTCGCGCCTGAACTGATCCGCCCGATACCAGTCGGCAACCCACTGCCACGCGTTGCCGGTCATGTCGGAGAGGCCGTAGCCGTTGGCCGGGAAAGTGCCCACAGGACTGGTTCCCACTGCGCCGCCGGCCTTCGGATTGGCGACGGGAAACGACTGCGGTTGCTGCCCTTGCCACACGTTGGCCATCTGCTTGCCGCCGGGTGCGAACTGATTGCCCCACGCATAGGTGGCCTGCTCCAGACCGCCTCGCGCGGCGAACTCCCATTCCGCTTCGGTGGGCAGGCGCTTGCCGGACCACTTGGCATAAGCCTGCGCATCTTCATAAGAAACCTGCACCACAGGGTGATCGTCTTTCCCCGCGATGCTGCTGTCCGGTCCGCTCGGATGACGCCAGTCGGCGCCCGGCACATAGCGCCACCAGCGCGAATAATCTTCCAGCGGTACGGGCTGACCCGTGCCGACAAAAACCATCGCGCCCGCGACCATTGCGCTGTCAGGCGGTCGTGGCGTGCCCGGCGGAAGCTGAACTTTCAGCGATTCCCAATCGGGTTTTTTTTCCGCCGTCGTGACATAGCCGGTTGCTTTCACAAACGCGGCGAACTGGGCGTTGGTAACGTGATGACGATCCATCCAGAAACCATGCACACGTACCTTGTGCGCCGGACGTTCGTTCGCTTGCGCCTGCTTCGAGTCGCTTCCCATCTCGAACTGGCCGCCCGGAATCCACGCCATTTCCAGCGGACCACGTGATCCATCGCCGAAAACGATCTGCGGATGTGGCGTCTCGTGCGACTTCACGGCCAGACTGACTGCCGCGCCCACCACCGCCGGTGCGAGGACCAGCAAGGCACCCCAAAGCACCAGCTTGCGCCACGGTTTTGCAACGCGCGCCGATCTCTGATCGCTGCCTGCAGTAGCTGTTTTCACCGATGCCGGTTTGCGTACGCTCATGGCTTGTTCTCTCACGCGGGTTCGACGTGTCGCGCCGATTGGCGCATGACTTCAGTCATAGTTCGGAAATTTGCGCAGGCGCGATTCCTGTTTCTTATCGCGGTTGATTAAATTAGTATTTCTAATAGTCTGATTCTGACTAACGAAAAATGGACGTTATTCATGGCTTTAAAAGCTTGCGTCTTTGATCTCTTTCAAACAGAAAAATCGGAGAGGCGTGCTTCATCACATACGCTAGAAGGGCCGCTTCAAGCGATGCCGAATCCTTATTCACTGTTCCGACGTCACCGTCATCAGTAACCACCAATCTCATATTTGCCAGAAGCAGGCAACAACTTTTCTACGGCACTTCGAGGATTTTTTAGCGGTCGCTGAATCTTTGACGAACGGGCCAACGTGCATTAACGTCCGGGAGGACAAGCGGTATCAGCCGGGCATCCGGGATTGAAACGTTCAGGGGATTCAGGGCCATGCGTGAAACGATCCTTCGCTTCGAAGCGAGCGTCTGCGAGGCAATAGTCGGGCAAGAGGCAGTCGTCCGTCAGGTTCTGATCGCGCTTCTCGCCGACGGCCACGTCCTGCTCGAAAGCCTCCCCGGGCTCGCGAAGACGCGTACGGTCAAGGCGATCGCCACGCGGTTGGCGGCGAGCATGAGCCGCATTCAGTTCACGCCCGACTTGCTTCCGTCCGACATCACCGGCGCGGAGACGCTCCTGCAGTCCGGTACCGAACGAACGCTGCGCTTTCAGCCCGGCCCCATATTCGGCAACCTGATTCTCGCCGATGAAATCAATCGCGCGCCTGCCAAGGTCCAGTCCGCCCTGCTCGAGGCGATGGAAGAACGGCAGATATCGGTCGCGGGACAAACCCACGCAATGCCCGAGTTGTTCCTCGTCATGGCAACGCAGAATCCGATCGAACAGGAGGGGACCTATCCGCTGCCCGAGGCGCAGATGGATCGTTTCCTGTTCAAGGTGCTGATCACGTATCCATCCCCTGAAAGCGAGCGCGAAATGTTGCGTATGCTCCGACGTGAAAGTAACGACTCGCCCAAGGTCGCCGAGACGCTTGCTCAGGACGTCATCTTCGAGGTGCGCCGTGCCGTGCGGCAAATCAGGGTAGCACCGGCTATCGATAAATACATTGTGTCGCTCGTCAATGCGACGCGGCATGGCGCAGAGCTGGACCCTGACCTCGGCAAGTGGATCGAGATCGGCGCAAGTCCGCGGGGCGCGATCGGTCTTGATCGTGCGAGCCGCGTGCATGCGTGGCTTGAAGACCGTAGCTACGTCACGCCCGATGACGTGCGCGCTGTCATCCATCCAGTCCTGCGTCACAGGCTGATTCTTTCCTACGATGCCAACGCCGACAACATCAGCGCTGACAGCGTGATCGATCGTCTCATCGAAAAAGTGGCCGTGCCAGCATAAGGCGCGGGAGGACCATCATGGTCGTGGCATCCGGGTCAGATATTGGCCGCGTGTACGTGGACGCGGCGCACCTCGCCAAGCTCGAATTTCGTGCGCGCGGGTTGAGTTTCATCGCGCCGGCGCCGGTGTCGAGCATTCTGTCGGGAGGCCATGCGTCGCGTTTGCGCGGACGCGGACTCAACTTCGAAGAGATCCGCGCTTATCTTCCTGGCGACGACATTCGCCACATCGACTGGAAGGTCTCATTGCGTCTGGGCAAGCCGCAAATTCGCGCTTATACGGAGGAGCGGGACCGGCCGCTGCTCGTCGTTGTCGATCAGCGCATGAGCATGTTTTTTGGATCGAGCCGCGCGTTCAAGTCGGTCGTGGCGGCGGAGGTCGCGGCGCTTGCGGTGTGGATGGGATTTGCTTCGGGGGATCGTGTGGGCGGCGTGATCTTCGACGACAGCAGCGTCATTCGCATCCGCCCGCTGCGCAGCCGCAGCCGCATCAAGGTTCTGTTTGGCGCCCTTGCACGCATGAATCAGGCGCTGCATGCGGAAAGTGCCGCGAGAACCAATTACGATCAACTCGATGCCGCGCTTCAAGGCGTGTTGCAGCTTGCAGGACACGATTACCTGATCTGCATCGTGAGCGATTTTGCGGGCGCCACCGAGCGCACGCGCAAGCTTTTGCGCCAGTTGGCGAGGCATAACGATGTCATCGCTGCAATGGTCTTCGATCCGCTTTGGCAGCGCATGCCGGAACATCGCGCGCTGGTTGTCAGCGAAGGACGGCTGCAAGTGGAATTGCGTATCGAACAGGAAAAGGTGAGGGCGCCGCTTGCCGAACTGTTCAGGGATCGCACCGATGAAGTCGCCGCGTTGCTGCGATCGAGCGGCGTGCCGCTGATGGCGTTATCGACCGATGAACCCGCGGTCGATCAGGTACGCCGCTTGTTCGGCGAACGCGTGCGGCCGACGCTTGCGAGCGGCTTATGAGCGACACGCAAAGCGCTTCGCTGCGACCCGACGGCACACCGGCCGCACTCACCGCGCTGCAGGAATTGCCCCTGCCGGAGCCGGTCTCGTGGGCGCCACAAACAGTCGGATGGCTTGCGGTTTTAGTCGTGTTGCTTTTGGCTGCGCTTTGGGCCGCCTGCGCAGGATGGCGACGTCACAAGAGGGCGCTTTACAGGCGGGTTGCACTGGCCGAGCTTGGTCAGATCGAAGCGGCTTTGCATGACGCATCCGTCCGCGCGGCGGCGCTCACCGCCATTCCCGCGCTCATCAAACGAACATCGCTTGCGGCGCGTCCAAGGGAGCACGTCGCCGCGTTGAGCGGTGACGCGTGGCTCGCATTTCTCAAGCGCACAAACGGTCATTTCGATGAGCGCAGCGGCGCGCTGCTGACGCTGATCAGCTACGCCCCCGCTGAACAGATCGCGGCGCTTCCAAAGAAAGAAGTCGATACGTTGCTAAGTGCCACACGCGACTGGATCGAGCGCCATCATGTGGAAATTTGACTTCCCGTGGATGTTCTTGTTGCTGCCCGTGCCGCTGATCGTATGGTGGTTCGCGCCGGCGTGGCGCACGACGACATCGGCCATACGCATGCCGTTTTTCCACGAAATGGCGCAAGCGGCGGGTGAAGAGCCCGCGCCCGGCGGTGTGCGTTTGCGGCGCAACGTCCTGCAGCGGCTGACTATGCCGCTGCTCTGGGCGCTGCTTGTCACGGCTGCGTCAAAGCCGGTGTTCGTGGAGCCGCCCGTTACCCACGATGAGCCCGCGCGAGACCTGATGCTCGCAATCGACCTGTCTCAATCGATGAGCACGCGCGACTTCGTCAACCCGGCGACGGACGGGCGCATGGACCGGCTTACGGCGGTGAAGGGCGTGGTAAAGGAGTTCGTGGCGAAGCGCAAAGGGGATCGCATTGGCGTGGTGGTATTCGGCGAGGCCGCTTATCCGCAAGCGCCGCTGACGCTCGATCACGACAGCGTGCTTTTGCTGCTCAACCAGATGCAGATCGGCATGGCGGGTCCGCGCACGGCAATAGGCGATGCCATTGGCCTGACGGTCAAGCTCATGGACACGTCGCAAGCAGAGGAGAAGGTGCTGATCCTGCTGACCGACGGCAACGATACAAGCAGCGCCATTCCGCCGGAACGCGCGGCCGATATCGCGAAGAATCACAAGCTGATCATTCACACGATAGGCATTGGCGACCCGAGCGCAACGGGCGAAGACAAGGCCGATCTCGATGCGTTGAAACGGATCTCGGAGATCACCGGCGGCGAGTCTTTTCACGCGCTCGGCAATCCGCAGGAACTGGCTGACGTCTACACGACGCTCGACAAGATGACGCCGGAGAAAGTGAAGCGCGAGACATATCGGCCGCAGCGCGATTTCTTCTGGATACCACTTGCATTGGCGCTGTTGATTCTCACGCTCTATCACTGCCTCGCTTTGCTGCTTGCGGTGCTTCGTGCGCCGCGCCGTGAACCTGCGGAAAAGGTGGCGCATGGAAATTGACCTGACCGCATTTCATTTCCTGCGGCCGTACTGGTTATGGCTGCTGGTTCCGGCCGTGTTGTTGCCGTTCGCCTGGCATCGGAGAAACAGCGTGCATGCGCGCTGGCGGACCATCATTTCGCCTTTGCTGCTCGAACATCTGATTGTTGGCGACGCAGCGCGTCGATGGATCAAACCGGTGCATACGCTCGGCTTGTTTATCGGGCTGGCGGCCATAGCGGTCGCTGGTCCGACGTGGCAGCAAGAGCGGCCGCCGTTCAACCAGGACAAGGCGCCATTGGTGATCGTGCTCGAACTCGCTCATTCGATGGACGCAACCGATGTCGCGCCGACCCGCCTGGAACGCGCCAAGCAAAAGGTGCTCGACCTCGCAAACGCGCGCAAGGGTGCACGCACGGGGCTCGTGGTGTTTGCATCGACGGCGCATCTCGTCGTGCCGCCAACCGAAGACCCGGCCATGCTCGAGTTGTACTTGCCGGCGCTCACGCCTGGCATCATGCCGCGCGAAGGCAAGAACGCTAGCGCGGGCCTCGACATTGCGGAGCAGCTTCTGGCGAAGGACCCCGTAGCCGGTACGATCGTTATTATCAGCGATGGTTTCGATTCGGATCACGCCGATGCGTTCGTCGCGAAGGCCAAACAGTCGCATCATCAACTGCTGTGGCTCGCGGTCGGAACAAAGGGCGGCGGCGCGATTCGAGGCACGAATGGCGCGCTTGCGCTGGGGGCCGATGGTCTTCCTTTGATGGGTACCTTCGATGCCGACGGCATCAGCCGAGTCGCGCACGATGCAGGCATTCCGCTCGCGAGCGTGCGCGCCGACGCCGACGACGTCGCATGGGTCGAACGCCGTGCGCAAACATGGCTGGCGGAAGTCGATGAATCGAAACGCACGCCGCGCTGGAAAGAGGCGGGTTACTGGCTCGTGTTGCCACTACTCTTGCTCGGCGCGTTGGGCTTTCGCCGCGGCTGGACCGTGAAATGGCTGCCGGTCGTGTTGCTCGCACTGGCCTTCAGCGCAGCGCCTCACGACGCGCAAGCGGCATCGTGGAACTGGGTGGACTTGTTCGCCACGCATGATCAACAGGGCCGCTGGTATTTCGAACACGCCGATTTCAAAGCGGCTGCGCAATGCTTCGACGACCCTTTGTGGAAGGGTCGCGCGTTATATCTTGCGGGCGATTACACGGGTGCGCTCGAGTCGTTCTCGAAGCTGAAGACGGCGCAATCGTATTTCTACATTGGCAACTCGTTTGCGCATCTGGAGGACTATCCCTCTGCAATCAAAGCCTTCAGCAAGGCTCTGACGCTTCAGCCAGGCATGCGAGAAGCGGCGTTCAATCGCGAGATGCTGAAGAAGCTTCTGGAAAAGCCCAAGCAGGAACCGCAAAAAGACGAAGAGGACGAAGAATCCGACGACATAAAAATCGAAAAGAAGAAAGGCAAGATCGAGCAGAGCACGCTGATTGCCGTTCCCGCCGAGGACGTCTGGATGCGCAATTTGAATACATCGCCGGCTGTGTTTTTGCATCGGAGATTCGAGCAGGAATCCGATGCCAATCCCGCGAGTGCGCCATGACGTCACGATGGAGCTTGCGCCTATGTGCAATCGTGTTGCTATGCATCTCGATCACGTCGAGCTTCGCGCAAGACGCGCCCCGGCTCAAGGTTCGCGTGCATCTGGAACCATCGGGCACGGTGGTCGCGGGTTCGGACGTCAAGCTGATCGTCGAGTGCCTGACAACGACGTTTTTCACCGACGCGCCCGACTGGCCGCTGTTCAATGTACCGGGCGCGTTTGTCGTTTTCCCCGATGAACAAGCGCAGAACCTACACGAGAGCATCGACGGGGTCGAGTGGTTCGGCGTAAGCCGCGCTTACAGGATCGTCCCCCAGGCGGCCGGAACGCTCAGCATTCCCGCATTCCCGATTTCCGTTCATCCTGGCGGCTCGACTAGCCCGGTCACATTGACGACGCCCGCGTTGAAGCTCGCCGCGACGGTTCCGGCAGGCGCGGAAGGAATGCGCGTATTTTTCCCAACGCCGAAGCTGAGCGCGACGCAAACGATCACGCCGTCGCTGCATGACCTGAAGGCTGGTGGATCGCTGACGCGCAGCATTACGCAGGTCGCCGCAGGAACCGAATCGATGCTGATTCCGCCGGTAGAGTTCGGCGAAGTGGAAGGACTCAAGCGATACGCAAAACCATCGGCGACCAAGAACGTCATTCAGGATCGTGCCGGTTTGGTGGCAGGCGAGCGCGCTGATTCCGTGACTTACGTCATTGATCGCAGCGGCAGTTTCAAGCTGCCGCCCGTGACAATCGAGTGGTGGAATATCGCGACGCAAAAAAAGGAATCAATCGTTTTGCCGGCCGTAAGTTTCACGGCGTTAGCTGCGAAGGAAAGGCCGCTATTCGATATTCCCGCAGATGCATTGTCCAACGGTGGCGCGCATCGAATCCTGGTAATCGATCGTTGGCAAGCGATCCTGGTGGCCTCGCTTCTGATATTGGTGCTGGCTTTGATCTGGGTATATCCGCGGCTTGCGACACGCTTCAGGCGTTTAAGCCAAGCGATGCTGGATGCGCGAAAAGGCCATGCGAACGGCGCCGGCCCGGCATGGCGAGCGTTGCGTCTTGCCGCGCGCAAGGGATCGTTGAAGTCCGCGATTCCCTTGCTTTATCGATGGATGGATCGAAGCCCTGAACTCAAGCACCCGGCGCGAGTGGACGAACTGAACTCGCCAGGCGAGCCACAGCTCGACGGACTGGTTAGCGCCGTTCACGGGCATTATTCCGGTCAGCTTGAGGTCACGACTGATTGGCGCGAATCGGAAAAGGCGCTTAACCGGGTCATGAAGCAAAAGCGCAAGTTAAGTAAAGCCAAGTCGCCGCTTCCGCCGCTCAACAAATACTGAGGCGGTGATTAAAGGGTCAGTCAGGCCGCAGCCGAGAAGAGCGGTAGAACTCGCGTTAGCGCACGTTGCAGCGTTAAGGCCAACTGTTGACGTGCCGACCTTGCTCGGAGTCGTTGTACTACGGCTCGTCTTGATTCTCGCGCCTTCTTATAGCGGTTTTCAAACGGCTATAAGTGAAGCAGGTTGGCCCGTTTCGCTTAACTACCCGTCGCTAGAACGAGCACCCAATCACGATATTGATGAACGTGACTAAACCCTTTTGCACGCGTTTCTTTCGCGTTGCATCCAGCCTCCTGTAACCCACGTATATAGCTCTGACGCGACGCAATTTCGCACTCGCGCCTTAAGGAGAAGATCCATGAAAAAGGCAATGCTGAGAATTGTGGTGACGGGCGTTTCGGTTGCTTCGCTGTGTGCTTCGGCTGTGGTATTCGCGCAAGGTGGCGGCAACGGTCAGGGCGGCACCGGCGGCGGAAATGCGCATGGCGCAGCGACGGCGGGAATGACGCATTGGGGCGATCCGGTATCGAGCACCAACAGTGTCACGTCCAGTACTACGCAAAACCCGGGAATGGACAAAAGCACGACCATGGACGCCATGGCACCTGATAACACTCCGGGCGCTTCCAAGACTGTGCAGTAATGCAAGGCGCGGGCTATTTATCGGCACCCGGCTTGGCATCGTAATCCAAGGACACAATTGCGCTTGAACTAAGCAACGGTATTCGGTTCCTATTTAATAGTACGGGAGACGATCACATGCTCAAGTCAATTGCATTTGCACTTTGTCTGGCTTCGCTGGGCGGCTGCGTTGTCGCGCCGGGTTACGGTTATGGCCAGCCTTACGATCCAGGCTACGCTGCGCCAGGTTATTACGGCTACGCGCCTGCATACAGCAGCGTTTATATAGGTGGCGGATGGGGCGGCGGTCATTACGACCGTGGTCATGGCGGTTATTGGGGTGACCATGGGCATGGTGGCGGATATGGCGGTCACGGTGGCCAATGGTCCGGTGGCGCGCATGGGGGCGGCGGTGGGCACGGAGGCGGCGGTGGAGGGCATCGGTAAATTCGGGTCAGCTTGAGCGGCTTTTGGTTTTCAGAGGTTGCCGCTCTTTGTGCGCGATAAGCGATAAACTTAGACCGAGATTACATAAGCTTTCTTCTGTCGCGTGCCTGGCTGTTGCTCAACCCGCCGTTTCGTTTTCAGCGCTGCCATCAATCAGAAACTTCGAGCGGTCCCTGACGTCCTTGATCCAGGCGGGTGGCCGAGCCCATCCGCTCCACGTAGCACCAGTCTTGGGATCACGATACTTCGCGGGCAGCTTGCCATTGCTTGCGGATTTCGCTTTGACGGATCGCGTTGCCTTGGGTTTTGCTGTCGATCCCGCCGGACGTCCACGGCGTTTCGCAGGCGATGAAGCGTGGGCTTCTATGTCAGCGGTCGTCAGACCGTGTTTGTCCATGAGCTTGCGGATATCGTTGAGGACCGTTTGATTGCGCTTTGTAATTAACGTCTCCTCTTGCGCTTTGAGTTTTTTCAGCTTGGCCTGAATCTGTTCAAGGGTAGGCATTTTGGGTTCCTTAAGAAGTCATTTTCCGCACTATGCCACGCGCTTACTCATTGCGGAAGAGACTCAAACTGTCTTGATTTTAATTGCCAATGTATCTGCGGATTCGTTGCGTTTATTTGCAGATACTGAAGACAAGGTTAGTTGCGCGCTGTGAGCACTTGATTCTTTGGATTCATAGATGGCAAGACAGCAGCGACCCGCTGAACGCGGATCGCTGGAAACGGCTTAGTACCTATGCGCCGGTGGACGGTGACGCGGCGGCGGCCGGTGATGGTGATGCCGCGGCGGCGGAATTGGACGGCAGCGCCGCACATAATGACCATGAACCCAGACGCGCCGGCATTCCTGACGCGGCCGTGCACTTGCCTCTGTTGGCACGATCGCACTTGCGGCCGCGATCAATAAAACTGCGGCTAAAACCTTACGCATGATTGCTCCATGAAACGCAGCGCAAAACGCGCTGCCATTCGCCGATAAAACATCGCGGCTCAAGTGTTGTTTTTTATTTCTTCGGAGCTTTAGCGGCTGCCTTTGTCGCTTTAGCTGCTGGCTTCGGCGCCGCCTTCCCGGAAGGCTTTGTGTCGGCGGCGGTTTTGGATTTTGCCGCGGCCTTCTTGGCCGGCTTGGCCGGCGCTTCGGCTACAGCCTTTGGTTTCTTCTCAGCCGCATCCGCGGCCTTGGGCTTCGCGGCTTTCTTGGCGACCGGTTTGCTTGCCGCTTTGGGTTTGGCTTTCGGCGCGTCGACGTGATCCGTATTAACAGGCGCCGCGTTCAATTTGGTCCGAGTAGTCTTCTTGGCAGGCGCACCACTTGCGCTATCCGCCGATGTCTCGCGTTCAAGGAGTTCGCGCGCTCGTTGCCAATACTCGTCGGAGCGTCCATGTGGACGGCCATCTGCTTCCCACAGATGATAAGCCTGCAGACGAAGGCGTTCTTCCAATGATTTATTTTCCATTCAGTTAACCGTAACGGGATAATCGTGCATTTATGTTACAGGAGCAGCATTTTGCTTGTGTGATGTTTCTCTTGAGCAATGAGCATTCCATGCGCAGACATTTTTGCTTGATAGCACGGCAAAGAGACGCTTTAAAGTCAGAGTTACCGGGTATGGATGACCAGATCGATACCCCTCTCCCGCCAACCTAAACAGCCTTAGAATCCGACAAAAGCGCAGGGTCCGGAGACGCAAGATGGAGCATGCCTATTTCAAGTTGCTGCATGTCCTGGCCGGCCACCCGGGGTGGGCGCTGACGGTCGTCGTGCTCGCGTCATTTTTTGAATCGATAGCGTTCATCGGCACATTCATACCCGGCAGCACGGCAATGTTCGTGGCCGGCGCGCTGGTCGGTACCGGCGTGCTCAATCTTGGCTGGGTTTTTGCATGCGCCATCGCGGGCGCGGTTGCCGGCGACGCCGCCAGTTACTGGTTCGGATGCCGCTACAAGAACAGCATCGCGCAATTGCGGCCGTTTCGAACGCATCCCGGCATGCTGGCGGCTGGCAAGCGCTACTTCGAAAAGCATGGTGCCAAGAGCGTGATCTTTGCACGGTTCATCGCGCCATTGCGTGCGGTCGTGCCCGTGGTCGCCGGCATGCTAGGCATGCCCTCGACCCGCTTTCTCGCAATCAACATTCTCTCCGCGCTGATATGGGCGCCTTTGCATATCCTGCCTGGCGTTGTCTTCGGGGCATCGATAGAACTTGCGGGCGCCGTATCGTTCAGGCTCGTCGTCCTGCTCGCGATCGCGGTCGCGGTGACCTGGCTCACACTCAAGCTCACCACGCTGCTCGTGTCCCATGCGCGCGCCTGGACCGACACGTCGCGGCGCAACGTGCTCGACTGGGCGCGTCGCCATGACCGGGGTTTCGCAGGGCGCGTGGTGCTCGGCGTGCTCGATCCGAAACATCAGGCCGCGGCGCTTATTGCTGTCATCTCCGTGTTGTTGCTGGTGTCGGCGAGCGTGTTTTTTTCCACGCTGCACGACGTGTCGCACGGCGATCCGCTGGTTCAGGTCGACGTATCGGTGTACCGGTTCCTCCAGGCCTTCCGGTCGTCATGGGGCGATGCCGTCCTTGCCGTGTTCGCGACGCTTGGCAGCGTTCCGACGCTCGGCGCGCTTACCGTGCTCGTGGTCGTGTGGATGGCGCTCGAGCGTCGATGGCGCACCATGGCGTACTGGCTGACCGCCGTTGCCTTTTCACAATTGCTGATCCTCGCAATCCAGATCACGACCTTGCATCCGCTGCCGGGCGAAATCGCGTCCGGGCTGCGCGCATTTCCAAGCAATCACGTTGCGGCGAGCGTCGTCATTTATGGATTCCTCGCGTTCCTGATCGCGCGCCGGGTGGGGATGGTCGCGAGAATCCTCACCGCGATGGCAACCGTCGCCATCCTGTTTTCAGTCGCGTTCGCGGGCGTCTACTTCGGCAACTTTACGTTCTCCGATGCCGTCGGTGGCGCCGCACTGGCGGCGACATGGGTCTTCCTGATCGCGCTCACCGCCGTGTGGCGGTATCCGGCGAAACCGCCCGCGCGTCCGGCGATGCCCATCATCGTTCTGACGCTGGTTGGCTTGAGTGTCGCGTTGCAATCCAGCGCGAGCATTCAAGCGACGGGGCACGAAATAGCGCCGGCGCCGACGAAGGTAACGGCGATGCAATGGACCGATACCGTATGGCGGACCTTTTCTTGCTATCGATCCAGCATGGATGGCGACCGGCGAGAACCGATCACGATTCAATGGAGCGCAACGGCCGCGCAAATCAGCGCGCAACTGAAGGATCGAGGATGGACGGAAGGCACGCATCTAACAGCCCGCAGCGTGTTGTCTCTGGTGTCGCCAACTGCCACGGCGACCGAGTTGCCCGTGCTGCCGCGTCTGAACAACGGCGAACCGTCGGCGCTCGTCTTCACGCGTGCGCACCTGAGCGCGGACGAGCGCGACGTCCTGCGCTTCTGGCCGACGAACTTTGTGGTCGAGCATCATGGAGGCCAGTCGCCCACGCCCATCTGGCTCGGTGCGCTGGTTCACGAGCGGCTCGTGCGTCCCACGTGGCCGTTCAATGTCTTGCGACCGGACAAAGGCCTTGCGTCGATGATTGCAACCCACAACGATACATCGCCGTGGCACGACCTGGAGGTCGCGAGAAGCGCCGGTTGCGGTGGCATTCCGGTCACGCTGGTTGCATCGGAAGGACATTGAACGCGCCGGTTGCGACGCGCGTATCGCGTAATGAAGGGTTTCGGGAGGCGGCCACTTGATTCAGATTCCACCGTCGGCGATCACCACCTGGGGCAGCGCCGTGGTCTTCGTCAACGTGCTCGTGACGCGGCTTGGCGTGCCATTGCCGATCATCCCGGTGCTTCTGTTTGCGGGTTCTGCGATCGCGGCCGGTCTTCTCGCGTTTTCGCACGTGTTGCTCGCGGCCGTGGTGGCGGCGTTGATCGGCGATTTCGCGTGGTTCTCGGCGGGGCGCATCTACGGCGCGCGTCTCACGGATTTTTTCTCGCGCCGCTCGCTTTCCGTCGATGCAAGCATCCGCACCACACGCAGCCTGTTCGAGCGCTTTGGCATTGCTATCGTCGCCGTGGCGAAGTTCGTTCCGGGACTCGCGCTCATTACACCGCCGCTGATGGGCACGACCGTGATTTCGCCGGTCAGGTTCGTTGCATGGGATGCGGTCGGCACGATCGTATGGGCTTCATTCTGGTTGCTGGGCGGCGCGCTTTTCGAGCAGCAACTTGCCATGCTGCTGATGGTGTTGCGGCCATACGGCGCGTCTATTCTCGACGTCCTCGCAGCGGCGGCGCTTCTCTACTTGATCTATCGGTTCGTGCTGCGCTGGCGCATCAGGCGTTGGCTGCGCCGCAGAGTCGTTACGGCGCGCAAGCTGGATGGCATGATGAAATCGGCTTCGCCGCCCTTGATCATCGATGCACGCAAGCACGCCGATCGCGACGAGCAGAGCGTGCGGATTCCGGGCGCGAGATTGCTCGATCCGGACTCGCCCGGAACCATCGACAGATCGCTTCGGGCAAGCGCGATTGTTGTGTACTGTTCCCATTCCAACGATGTCACCGCCCGCAGAGTCTGCCGCCGCTTGCGCGCGAAGGGTTTTGTGAATGTCCGGGCGTTGTACGGCGGGCTCGACGAATGGGTCCGGCGCGGCTATCCCGTCGAACCATTGCCGCTTGAGTTCGGTGAGATGGATTCGTCGATGGTGCGGTCTTGAGTATTTGAGTTACTCGGGAAACGGCAACTTGGTTTGTCCTTGCGCGCGCATGCCGAAGGTGTTCAGCGTCATTGCAACGAGCGCGTAGTAGCCGAGCAAGCCGACGAGGTTGATCACGGTTACGTGCCCGAAGCGCGCCACCGCCTGATCGAAGGTCGCGTCCGTGACGCGCTTTGTTTCGAAGAGCTGCGTGGCGAAATGGAAGATCAGGGCGTCGTCGGCGTCTTCGAAAACGGGCGACCGGTTGTCGTGGATGGCATCGGCGATCGCGGCCGGAAGACCCGCTTCGAGCGCAATCGGATAATGGATATACCACTCTGCCTGAGAATGCCAGCGCGCCGCGGTAACCAGAATGGCAAGCTCCGAAAGCCGAAGCGGCAAGCCCGTTTTGTATCGGCAAAACGCGCCGAGGCGTTGAGCGTGCTGCGCCAGCTCCGGACTATGGATCCAGCCGAGAAACGGACCATTGAGATTGCCGCGAGGACCGGAAAGGATTTCATCGAGCACGGCTTTTTGCTCGTCGGTCGCGAGGGCTGGATCGAACTCGGGAAGGCGGGTTGTCATGGCTGGCTCCATTCCTATCCATACATATGTGGGGATGCGCCAACTGCACGCGCGTGGCTAAATACAGTCAACGATGCGACGGGGACAAACTGACATCAGCTCAGGAAAGCATCGGAGTATCGGGGAGCAGCAAATCCGAGGGGAGAGGTGGCGTGTGCCGGCGGCTGGACGTGGCGAGACGTCCTGTCGTCGGCGGCGCTGCTCATGAACGCTCGAGTTTGCTTAAATATGCAATGCAAATCTCAGTTGCCGCTCGCGCCCGGTTCCCAATACACATTCAAGCCCATCAATTCGGTCAGCGTTTGCGCTGCGGCTTTCATCCGTTCGCCGACTTCGTTCATGGCGGGTACCGGCGCATTATCGATCCGTTCTATAAACGGCGTCGTCAACGTGGCAATCGCGTGACCGGTTCGTCCGAACACCGGGTAGGCAAGATTCTTCACGCCCCTGACTTGCCGGCTCGGCATGCGAGCGTGTCCGCGTTCGCGGATTCGCGCGAGATCGGCGGCGAGCTGCTTTGCATCGACGGGAAGTTCACCGTCTACCGGAACGTGGAGCTTCAACATGCGCTTTCTTTCAAGCTCCTCCTGGAACGCCATGAGGACCTGACCCGAAGCGGTATCGGTCATGCCGATCAACGTGCCCACCTTCAACGAAAATCCAAAACGTTCCGGGCTTTCCACGCCCGCGACAATCAACACGCGGCCGTCCTGATACACGCATAGATGGAACGACTGCCGCACGTCGTTGGCGAGTTGCGTCATCAAGGGCAGCGCGGTAGTCACGAGCGATCGAACCGGCTGATGTCTATGCGCGAGCTGGAAAAGCAAGAGCGACAACACGTATCGATCGCCTATCGCGAGGAGATATCCGCGTGCTTCCAGCGTCACGACCATGCGAAAGATTTCCGCTGTAGTGCGCCCGAGCGTCTTGCCGAGATCCGCCAGCGACAACCCCTCCGGATGACCCGCCAGCAATTCGATGATGTCCAGCCCCTTCTCGAGCGCCGGCGCCGAATATCGCGTGTTGTCCAAGATCCCTCCAAAGTTGTGCGTACCTGCGTGGCGTGATTGTAGACCGGGAAAAGCGGCATCTCCGGCCGAAAACGCGCGCATGCGATCCTCGGGAAAACACCGACGTAAATTCATCTATGAAAGACCGTTTTATCTTTAAAATGATTTGCATCGGTGGAAAACGAGTCTGCGAGATGCGCGGACATGCTGACGCCGGTCGACAAACGAGGTAACGCTGATGGCTGAAGTGGCATTCAAGCAGGTGCAGAAATCGTTCGGCGCCGTGCAGGTGTTGAAGCAGATAGACCTGACGGTCAAGGACGGCGAGTTCCTCGTGCTCGTAGGACCAAGCGGTTGCGGCAAGTCGACATTGCTGCGCGCGCTCGCCGGGCTGGAAGGCGTGACGCAGGGGCGGATTCTTATTGACGGACGCGTGGTCAACGACCTGCCGCCGAAGGATCGCGACATTGCGATGGTGTTCCAGAACTACGCGCTTTATCCGCATATGAGCGTGCTGGAGAACCTCACGTTTGCGCTGAAGTTGCGCGATCTGAAACCCGATGAAATCGCGGCGCGCGCCAATCAGGCCGCGACCATACTCGGGCTTCAGGATCTGCTTGGACGTTATCCGCGGCATTTGTCGGGCGGCCAGCGTCAACGGGTGGCAATGGGGCGCGCAATCGTCCGCGACCCGAAGGTGTTTCTCTTCGATGAACCCCTGTCCAACCTCGACGCCAAGCTCCGCGTGCAAATGCGCGCGGAGATCAAGGCGCTGCATCAACGTCTGCGCGCAACGACGGTCTACGTGACGCACGACCAGATCGAGGCAATGACCATGGCGGATCGCATCGTGGTGTTGAATGGCGGCGTGATCGAGCAGATCGGCGCGCCGCTCGAACTCTACGATGATCCGGACAACCTGTTTGTGGCGAGTTTCATCGGGTCGCCTTCCATGAACTTCTTCAAAGGCAAATACGAATTGCAAAGCGATGGAGCGCGCGTACGTATTGGTGATTTCTCGTTGCAAGTGCCGGTCGTCAACGCTCGCGATGGACAGGACGTAACGGTCGGCGTGCGTCCCGAACATCTTCTGGTGGCGGATGCCGGTGGCCTTCCATTCAATGTGGACGTGGTGGAACCGACGGGTGCATCGACTGAATTGTTCGGCACCGTCGCGGGACAACGTTGCTGCGTGATCGTGAACGGACGCCTGCCGCTCAAGCCCGCACAGAACGTCCGGCTGGCCGCAGAACTCGACAACACCCTGATCTTCGATACCGACACCAGCCGCAGGCTGCGTTGAGAACCAAGCGAAGACATATAACAAAGGAGATGCATCATGCGCCAGGATTCAATGAAAACCGCAGTGAAGATCGCCGTATCCATGCTGGCTTTGGCGGGACTGGTCGCCACGACTGGAGCACGCGCCGATAACGAATACAAAGGCTATACGCTACGCGTGAAGCTGATCGGCGGCGTGCAATACGAAGCGCTTTACACACGCATTCCGTTGTGGGAAAAAGAGACCGGCGCTAAGGTGGAGATCATCTCGCGCAAGAGTCACTTCGAGCTGGATCGTGAATTGAAGCAGGACATCGCTTCGCAACATATCGACTATTGCGTGTCGTCGAATCATACGAACTTCTCCGCGCAATATCCCATCTTTCGTGACCTCAAGGGCCTGTTCCCGGCAACCTATCTTTCGGCGTTTGCGCCCGCGTTGCTGAAGCAGTCCGAAGTCAAGGGCCAGCTCGTACAGATTCCGCGATCAACGGACATCGAAGCGCTTTACTACAACAAGACCGCATACGCCGATCCCGCCAATCGCGATGCATACAAGAAGAAGTTCGGGCAGGACCTGGCGCCGCCAAAAAACTTTGCCGAGTTCACGCAGCAAGCGACGTTCTTCACCAAGGCGCCGAACTTCTATGGCACGCAATTCCCGGGTAAGGACGAAGCGCTGACAGGCACGTTCTATTCATTGCTGGTTGCCAACGGCGGTCAGCTATTCGATGCAAAAATGAAGCCGGCATTCAACTCGCCAGCTGGCGTGAAGACCCTCGACTGGTTCGTGAACCTGTACAAAACCGGCGTGGTTCCGAAGGGCGTTCCGAGCTACGTCTGGGACGATCTCGGCAACAACTTTGCATCGGGCAAGGTCGCGCTCGATCTCGACTGGCCGGGATTCGCATCGTTCTATAACGACCCGAAGACGTCGAAGCTTGCTGGAAATGTGGGCGTGGTTCGTGCGCCGTCGGGTGCTGCGAACAAGCGCCCAGGGTGGTCCGGCTCGCACAGCTTTTCGATCACCAAAGTGTGCGCACGGCCTGATGTTGCAGCGAGCTTTATCCAGTTCCTGACGAGCAAGGATTCGCAACTCGTGGAGGCGCGGCTCGGCTCCATTCCTTCGCGCGTGGATGCGCAGCAGGCCATCGTGCAGGAGTTCAAGGCCAAGGACGATCACTTCATGGCGGACGCGGTGGCGACGTTCAGCCAGGCCGCGAAGGAAGACTCGTTCACGCCGCCGCGCATTGCGCAATGGAACGAAATTTCCAACGCATTGTGGCCGGAATTGCAGAAGGCGATCATCGGCGATGAAACCTCGCAGCAAGCGCTCGACAAAGCCGCGAAGAAAGTCGCCGACATCATGCAGGACGCGGCGGACCAGTAACGCTCGACCAAACATCATCAGGCTTTCGATGCAATCCAACACGCCTTATTCGATCGGCGGCGAACCCGCTCTGGCAACACCGCGCTGGCGCATTCCGCTGCCGATCAAGCTGCTTCTGCCCGCGTTCCTCGCGGTCGGACTGGTGGTCGTGCTGCCGCTGCTGTTCTCGTTTTATACGAGCTTCACGGCGTATCGCCTGACCGATCCCGACACGCTGTCGCACTGGATTGGCTGGCGCAACTACGAACGCGCGTTTGCGAACGGGGACTTCTGGGCCGCCTTCGGACGCACCATCTTGTTCCTCACCGTCGCGTTGAATCTGGAACTCGTGCTCGGTCTCGGCGTCGCGCTGTTGCTCAATCAAGTGACGAAAGGGCAGCGCGCGTTGCGCACGGTGATGATGTTTCCGATGATGTTTTCGCCCGTGCTGGTTGGCTTCCAGTTCAAGTTCATGCTCAACGACAGCACGGGCATTGTGAACAACCTCATGCAGACGTTGTTTGGCGCTAAGTCGGCATTCCCTTTCCTGGTCGATGCAAACTCGGCGCTTGCATCTTTGATTGCGGCGGAGGTCTGGAACTCCACGCCGATCTTCGCCGTGATCCTGCTCGCGGGTTTGATGGCGTTGCCGAAGGACCCCATAGAAGCATCGAAGGTGGATGGCTGCACGTCATGGCAGACCTTCCGTTATGTGACGCTGCCTTACCTGATGCCGTTCATTTATATATCGATGACGATTCGTTCACTCGATGTCGGCCGCGCTTACGACATCGTTCGCATCATGACGAACGGCGGCCCAGGCGGACGCACCGAGTTGCTCTGGACGATGGTCGGCCGAATTGCTTACGACGATTCACGCATGGGTTACGCAAACGCGATTGCGTATGTATCGGTGCTCGTGTCGATCCTCTTCACGCTGTACTTTTTCCGCAAGCTGAGCGGTGCGCGCAAACACATGGGGCCTGCCTGACACTATGAGCGATATGGCAATCAAGGGCGCGTTCATGCGCAAGTCGGCAATGTGGTTTGGCGTGTTCATCGTCATGGCCGTCATCTGTCTGCCGGGGCTTTGGGTCGTGCTTAATGCATTCAGATCGAACGTGGCGATTCTTTCCAATCAGTCGCCGTTCGCGGGTTCGAGCTACACGCTCGATAACTTCAAGAGCATGTTTGGTTACGGACAAATGGCGTCGCTGCCCATCAGCCAGTACTTCGTCAATTCCGTGATCATCTCGTGCGTGAGCACGGTCGCAGCGCTCGCCGTCGGTGTACTCGGCGGCTATGCGTTCGCGCGTTTCGACTTCAAGCACAAGAAGGTCATGTTCGTCACGCTCATGCTGACGCGCGCCATTCCGGGCATTGCGTTGTCGTTGCCCATCTTCATGCTATGGGCATGGACAGGTCTGCTGGACACACGCATTGGCGTGATCCTGGTTTATCTCGCGATGAACGTGCCGTTCACCGTCTGGCTTATCGACGGCTTCTTTCGTGAAGTGCCAATCGAGTTGTCGCAAGCCGCGCAGATCGATGGCTGCAATCGCTGGCAAGCCTTCTGGCGCATCGAGTTGCCGCTCGCAAAAAGCGGCATTGCATCGGCGGGGATCTTTGCGTTTCTCACGAGCTGGAACGAGTTCGCGCTCGCCACGCAGTTATGCCGAAGCCCCGATACAAAAACGCTTCCAGTCGGGCTCATGGATTTCACCGCGCAATTTTCGGTCGATTGGGCCGGCATGTGCGCGATGGCGGTGATCATCATCATTCCGGCAATCGTGCTGACCTTCATTGTGCAGAAACATTTGATCGCGGGGCTGACGCTCGGCGGCGTCAAAGGCTGACCGAATCGGTTGAACCCAGGCTTTAGAGGAAACAGGAAATGGCAACTATCGATACCGTCGACATCCGTCAGGTCGATCTTCAACCCAAGGTCAAACGCACGGACGCGATCCAGTCGTTCGTGGTCCAGGAAACCGTGCTCGTCACGATCCATTGCAGCGATGGCAGCACGGGCACGGGTTATACATACACCATCGGCACGGGCGGGTCGTCGATCGTCGCGTTGCTGCACGACCATCTCGTGCCGCAACTCATCGGAAGAAATCCATCGGAATACGAAGCAATCTGGCGTGACCTGTTTTTTCATACGCACGCAACGGCCGTCGGCGCGATTACGAGCCTGGCGCTCGCCGCTATCGACACCGCGCTGTGGGACCGCAATACGCGCGTGGCGAACGTGCCGTTGTGGATCGCGGCGGGCGGCGCGAAACCGCGCACCCGCACGTATTCGACCGAGGGCGGCTGGCTGCATTTATCGGCGAAGGAACTCGTCGATCAGACCCTCCAGGCACGCGACGCCGGTTTTCACGGCGCGAAGATCAAGGTCGGCCGGCCGCATCTGGCCGAGGACATGCGCCGGCTGACCGCCGTGCGCGAAGCCATGGGCGATGATTTCGAAATCATGGTCGATGCCAACCAGGGTTTCACGCTGTCCGAAGCCATCCGTCGCGCAAATGCTTTCGAGCCGCTGCGTCTTGCGTGGCTCGAAGAACCGATGCCCGCTGAAAACATCGCCGCGCATCAGCGTCTGAACGCGGCAAGTTCAACGCCGATTGCGGTTGGTGAATCGATGTATCACCCGGGGCAGTTCGGCGACTATCTGAAAGCGGATGCCTGCTCGATCGTGCAGGCGGACGTGGCGCGCATCGGCGGGATCACGCCGTGGCTCAAAGTGGCGCATCTCGCGGAAACCATGAACGTTTCGATCTGTCCGCATTTCCTGATGGAGTTGCACGTGAGCTTGTGCGCGGCAGTGCCGAACGCCACGTGGCTTGAATACATTCCGCAACTCGACTCATTGACGGGCAAGCAGGTTCGGATCGAACAGGGGTACGCGGTCGCGCCGATGGAGCCGGGCATTGGTATCGATTGGGATTGGGACGCCATTCAGGGGACGCAACGCACGCATGTTCGTGTGGATGCCCGCGCGGCCGCCTGAAGATGAGCGCGTCCATTACACGCCATTGCCTGATGCTCGATCTGCGCGATGACCCTGCGGTCATCGCGCAATACGATGCTTATCACGAAGCTGTCTGGCCCGAAGTGCTGGACGCGTTGAAGGCGTCCGGGATTGTCGATATGACGATCTGGCGGCGCGACACGCGGCTTGTGATGCTGATTGAAACGGAGCCGGATTTCAGCTTCGGCAAACTCGTCGCCGGTCCCGATGCTCATCCGCGAGTGACCGAATGGAACGCGCTGATGGGAAGTTTTCAGAAGCCGCTGCCGAATGCAACGACCGGGGAATGGCAACCAACGAAACTGGCGTTCAACATGAACGCGCAGATGAGAGACGCGTGACGCTCAGGCAATGTGCAGGATCAGCGAGAAGAGCCCGACCGCAAGACCCACGCCGCCGATAAGACAACCCGCCACCACGCACAATCGCCAAAGCGTTTTCATTTTTTGCGGACTCAAAAAAGAAGGCCGCTAGGCGGCCTAAGAGGGGTACAACAGGGGGGTCATGTGGCTACTGTAAGCGGCGATCCTTAAGGCAACATTAAGCCGCGCTCGCGGCGCCGTGCACGCCTTACCCAATCCTTTCCTGCAATGAAAAAGCCGATGCCGGGTGAACTTGTAGTCCATCCGGCATCGGCGTTACCGCTTCCTACGTTTTGCGTTAGTCGCGGATGTGGGTCACGCTGACGATCGCGATATCACGCAATTTCATCGAGCTTAGTTATGCGAGTACAGCGACTGCGTAGGGTTCGCACGAACTCGGCTGCCCGATTGCGATTGCGTGTCCTGCACGCCACCGTACGACTTGGCATCAGCGGCCGATTGTGCGTTTTCAGCGGCAACGGTTTGTGCGCTTTGGCCGCGCTGCGAGGCGGGTGCGCCGACCGTCGGGTTATACGACGGTGCCGGGCCGTAGCCGCTGCTTGCGAATGCGGGTGCAGCCAAGGCTGCGGAAGTGGCGATCAACAACGTGGCGATGAGGTTCTTTTTCATGATGCGCTCCGATATTTCGTTGTAAGGGGCGCAGTGGCTGGTTGGTTCTGCTCACTGCGTCGATGAAATGCAGTGTATACCCTTACTATCGGTTTATTGTATTCGATAGGCGCAAATCAGTTTTCGGGATAGACGAATAATGAGATGACGGGATACGCCTACAAATCTAGCCGTGGAGCGTCTCGATAATCGCCGCCGTTATCCCGCTGCGGCCGTACGACGCCCTCTCGATCATTCCGACAGTACGCAGGATCGGCGGGTGCGCAATTGGAATCAACCGCAGCGACGGGTCCGCCTGCCACCCCGCGCGATGCAGCTCCGGCAATACCGTCACCCCAACGTTCTTCCTGACCAGCGCCGCGATCGTTTCGATGGAGTTCAGCTCCAGATACTCCTTCACCTCCAGCCCGAGCGCCGTAAGCGCCTGATCCACGACCACGCCGGTGCGCACGCGCCGGTCGAACCGCAAGAACCCGTTCGACGCCAGGATGCGCTGCGGATCGGTATCGGTGATTTCGCGGCTGACGATCAGCATCAGCCTCTCCGTGTAAAGCGGCGTCCATTTCAGCGTGTCGGGCAGCGTCTGGTCGGGCCGCGCCACCACGGCGGCGATATCGACTTCACCTTGCTCGACCATCACCGTGAGTTCGTCCGACCGCGCCGATAACAACCTCACATCGAGCCCCGGGTGCGCGGTCTTGAGTTGCGCCACGCCCAAGGACAATGCGCCGATCACCGATACCACCGCGCCAATCGCGACCGGTCCCTGCATGGAATCCGCGGGTGTGGCTTCAAGTTCGTCGAGCAGATCGAGGATCTGCTCGACCTTCGATCGGATTTCGCGGCCCTGGCGGCTGAGCACCACCTGCCTCGCGCTGCGATCGAAGAGCTGCCGCCCGAGCGCGTGTTCCAGACCGCGCATCTGCAGGCTGACAGCCGCCTGCGTGAGCGCCACCTTGTCGGCGGCGGCGGCAAAAGAGCCAGTCCGAGCGACCGCGCGAAAGGTCTTCAGCATCCGGATAGTGGGCATCGGCGTTACTCAAGTTAATTTTAAGTGTCGAAAAGAAAGTTTAATATTTCCTGATGCATCGCGCCCGACATAATGATGATGAAAGTTTGGTGAAGAGCATCCCCTTTTGTCGTGCAGCGGAGTATTGAAATTTGTCGACGTCGAATCAGCCGCCTCTCAATCAGCCCACGAAAACTCCCGTACTCGAAGTCAGCGGTTTCTCGCTGAAATTCTCGCGCGCTGTGAATGTGCCGAATCTCGTTGAAGACGTGTCGTTCTCGGTGAACGCGGGCGAGACGCTGTGCATCGTCGGGGAATCGGGTTGCGGGAAAAGCGTCACGTCGCTGGCCATGATGGGTTTGCTGCCGAGCCCGCCGGCGAATATCGTCGCGGGAAAAGCGCTGTTCGACGGCCGCGATCTTTTCAAGCTCACCGAACGCGAACTCGCCGATATCCGCGGCAACCGCATGTCCATGATCTTCCAGGAGCCGATGACATCGCTCAATCCGGCGTTCACCATCGGGCATCAGATTGCGGAGTGCGTGCAAAGGCATCGTGGATTGAAGGGTGCGGCGGCGCGCAAGGAAGCGCTGGAAATGCTGCGCCTCGTGCGTATTCCCGCGCCTGAAAAACGGCTCGACGCGTATCCGCACGAACTCTCGGGCGGCATGCGTCAGCGGGTGATGATCGCGATGGCGCTCGCCAATCGCCCGCAACTGCTGATCGCCGATGAACCCACGACCGCGCTCGACGTCACCATCCAGGCGCAGGTTCTCTTGCTGGTGCGCAACCTGCAGGCCGAAACCGGCACGGCGATGGTCCTGATCACGCACGACCTCGGCGTGGTCGCGGAAGTCGCGGACCACGTCGCCGTGATGTACGCGGGGCGGATCGTGGAGTACGGATCGGTGGATGAAATCTTCGATGACCCGCAGCATCCGTACACGATCGGTTTGATGGGCGCGATTCCATCGGTGGGAAAACGCGAAGGGGCGTTGGCGACGATTCGCGGCTCGGTGCCGTCGCCCGAACAGATGCCGAAGGGGTGCCGCTTCGCGCCGCGCTGTCCGTTTGTGGAGCAGCGGTGTATCGATCTGGCGCCGCCCGACAAGACGATCGACGGTTCGCATCGCGTGGCGTGCTGGGTCGCGCCGGTCGAGACCGTCGCCTTGTTTGACGAGGCCGCCGCATGAACCCGCCGATCATCGAAGCGCAGGAACTCACCAAACACTTTGGCGGCACGCGCAGCATGTTCACGCGCGCGCCGACCGTCTACGCCGTGAACGGCGTCTCGTTTTCCGTGCAGCAGGGCGAGACGTTTGCCATCGTCGGCGAATCGGGTTGCGGGAAATCGACGCTCGGGCGCCTGTTGCTGCGCCTGATTGACAGCACCGAAGGACGCGTGATGTATCAGGGCAAGGACATCACGCATCTTGGCACCGAGCCAATGCGGCGTCTGCGCCGCGAGATGCAGATCATCTTCCAGGACCCGTTTGCATCGCTGAATCCGGGCATGACGGTGGGCCAGATCATCGGCGAGCCGATTGCGTTGCATGGCCTCGCGAAAAGCGCGGCGCGGCAGGAACGCGTCGCCGAGTTGCTGCGTACGGTCGGTCTGCAACCCGGTTACGCCGAGCGTTATCCGCACGAGTTTTCCGGCGGCCAGCGACAGCGGATTGGCATTGCTCGCGCGCTGGCGGGCGAGCCGAAATTGATCGTGGGCGACGAACCCGTGTCCGCGCTCGACGTCTCCGTGCAGGCGCAAGTGATCAACCTGCTCGAGTCGCTGAAGCAGAGACTCGGCCTTACGCTGATCATGATCGCGCACGATCTCGCGGTGATCCGCCATATGAGCGACCGCGTCGCGGTGATGTATCTGGGTGAAATCGTAGAGATGGCGGACGTCGACGATCTCTTCGATCAACCCTTGCACCCCTACACACAAGCATTATTGCAGGCGATCCCGGCGAGCAGTCCGCGTCAGCGCCGTAGCAAGGCATCGCTCACGGGTGACTTGCCGAGCCCGACTTCTCCGCCTTCCGGTTGCCGTTTTCATCCGCGCTGCCCGCATGCAAAAGCACGTTGCGCCGACGAACAGCCGGTCAACGAAACTCGGCCGGACGGGCATCGCGTGGCCTGCCACTTCTGGCGCGAGATCCAGAACGCGGGCGGTGGCGCGCCGCTTGTTTCCATCGTGAGTCCGAAGCTGACCGAGCGGCTCGCGGTGTATCGGCAGCGTCAGACGGCTGTCGATGGCGCGCTCAAAGAACATTCGAATACACGATAAAAACGGGGAATTCCAGATGCGCAAACTTCTTTTGGCCGCGACGCTTGCGGCAAGCACGAGTGCTGCGATGGCTCAGACAAGCTCGACTATTCGTATTGGTCTGCAGGACGATATCGGCACGCTCGATCCGGCGCGAAGCAGCCAGGTGGTCGACCGGATCGTGTTCAGTTCGCTGTGCAATTCGCTGGTGGATATTGGCCCGGATCTGAAGATCGTGCCGATGCTCGCCACCTCGTGGAGCATGAGCGCCGACAACAAGACACTCACGTTCAAGTTGCGGCAGGGCGTCAAGTTCCACGACGACGAACCGTTCAACGCCGCCGCCGTGAAGGCGAACCTCGACCGTTCGCGCTCCATGCCGGCGAGCAATCGCAAAAGCGAGCTGGCATCGATCGATCATGTGGATGTTGTCGATGCAAACACCGTCGCCATCGTTCTGAAGGCACCCGACGCCGCGCTGCTCGCCACGCTCACCGATCGCGCCGGCATGATGCTCGCGCCGAAGACGCTGACCGACGACGCCGGCGTGTCCACGCATCCGGTCTGCTCGGGCCCGTACAAGTTCGTGCAGCGCGTGCAGAACGACCGCGTCGTGCTCGAGAAATTCGCGGGCTACTGGGACGCCGACAAATACCCGATCCAGAAGGTCATCTTCCAGCCGATTCCGGACAGCACCGTGCGTCTTGCGAACCTGCGTTCCGGTTCGCTCGATATGCTCGAACGTCTTGCACCTTCCGACGTGGCATCGGTGAAAAGCGACAAGAACCTCAACTTCATTTCGATGAGCGGCTTAGGCTTCTACGACCTCACGTTCAACGTATCGAACGGCGCGCGTGCCCCGAAGGCGTTCAAGGACAAGCGTGTGCGCGAGGCGTTCGAACTGGCGATCGACCGCGATGCGATCAATCAGGTCATCGGCGGCGGCATCTTCGCGCCGATCAATCAGGCGATCCCGAAGAACAGCCCGTACTTCGATGCATCGCTGAAGACCACCAAACGCGATATCCCGAAGGCGAAAGCGTTGCTCAAGGCGGCGGGTTTCGAGAAGCTCGACGTGGAGCTGACCTTCGGCAATAACACCGTATCCAACCAGATGGCGCAGATGCTGCAAGCCATGTTGTCCGAGGCCGGCATCAACCTGAAATTGCGTCCGACCGATTACGCCGCGGCGCTCAACGCATCGACCAAGGGCGACTTCGAATTGCTCTATCTCGGCTGGTCGGGCCGCACGGACCCGGATGGCAACCTGCATCAGTTCGTGACCTGCAAGGGCAATCTGAACTACGGGCGTTATTGCAATCCCGACGTCGACAAGCTGCTCGACGATGCCCGCGTGAAGTCGACCGTCGCCGATCGCAAGACGGCCTACGATGCCGCGCAAAAGATCCTGGCCGACGAAGATCCGATCATCTATCTCTACGCACAGCCGTGGCCGTACGCAATGTCGAAGAAGGTGCAGGGCTTCACGCCATACCCTGACGGCTTGATTCGTCTGCGCGGCGTAAGCATCAAGGGATAAACCGTTCATGTTGCGAATCATCGCCAACCGTGCGCTCGTCGCGATCCCGACACTGATCCTGGTGTCGATGATGATCTTCGGCCTGCAAAAAATGCTTCCCGGCGATCCGGTTCTGGCGATGGCCGGCGAGGACCAGAATCCGCAAGTCATCGCAACGTTGCGCCTCAAGTATCACCTCGATGAACCCGTGCCCGTGCAATACGCGCTTTGGGTACGGGACATCTTTCATGGTGATCTGGGCGCGTCGTTGCGTACCGATGTTCCCGTGACACAGCTCATCGCGCAGAAGTTGCCGGTGACGCTGCAGCTCGCCGTCATGGCGATGATCATCGCAATCGGGATCGGCATTCCGCTCGGGGTTTTATCGGCGGCGAACAAGGGCAAGGCGCTCGACTACGGCGCGAATATTCTCGCGCTCACCGGCATGTCGATACCGAATTTCTGGCTCGGGATCATTTTGATTTTTGTGGTGTCGGTGAAATGGCAGTTGTTGCCGTCGTCGGGATACGTGTCGCCTGTCGAGGACTTCTGGCTGAGCATCAAGACCATGTTGATGCCCGCGTTCGTGCTCGGCGCGGCGCTCGGCGCGCAGTTGATGCGGCATACGCGCAGCGCAATGCTCAGCGTCTTGCGCAGCGACTACATTCGTACGGCGCGTGCGAAGGGGTTGTTGAAAGGCACGGTGGTCGTGAAGCACGGCTTTCGCAACGCGTTGATTCCCATCGTCACGGTGCTTGCGTTGCTGTTCGGCGAGTTGCTCGCGGGCGCCGTGCTGACCGAGCAAGTGTTCACCATTCCGGGCTTCGGCAAGCTGGTTGTCGATGCAGTTTTCAATCGTGATTACGCCGTGGTCCAGGGCGTGGTGCTGGTCACGGCGGTCGGGTTTATCGTGGTGAATCTGTTCGCGGATGTTCTGTACATCCTTCTCAATCCGCGCTTGAGGAGAAGCTGATGGCGACTATCGTGGAAACTGCCTTGCCGCGTAAGCGCAACCGCGCGCTCGGCCGCTTCATGCGCAATCGCGCGGCCGTTGCGGGCGCGGCGATCGTGCTGCTCGTGATTCTCGTTGCGGTGTTTGCGCCGTGGCTCTCGCCCTACGATCCCATTCAGGCGAGTTTCATGACAGTTCGGCAGGCACCCTCGGCGAGTCACTGGTTCGGAACCGACGAACTCGGCCGCGACGTCCTCACGCGTTTGCTCTGGGGCGCGCGGGCTTCGTTGCTGGCGGGCGTGGTATCGGTGGGAATCGCCGTTGTGATCGGCGTGCCGCTGGGATTGCTCGCTGGCTACTTCGGCCGGTTCGTCGATGGCGTCATCTCCCGCTTTACCGATGCCCTGCTGTCCATCCCGTTCCTGATCCTCGCCATCGCGCTGGCGGCGTTCCTTGGCCCAAGCCTCACCAACGCAATGATCGCCATTGGTGTCTCGGCCATGCCGCGCTTCGTGCGCCTGACACGTGGCCAGGCAATCAGCGTCAAAGCGGAGGATTATGTGGAAGGCGCGCGAGCGATCGGGCTCGGGCATTTCCGCATCATCGTCCGATACATCTTGCCGAACGTCCTGCCGCCGATCATCGTGCAGGCGAGTCTCACCGTCGCCATGGCGATCATTGCCGAAGCCAGCCTCTCGTTCCTCGGGCTTGGGCAATTGCCGCCGGCGCCTTCGTGGGGATCGATGCTGAACACCGCGAAGGACTTCGTGAGCCAGGCGCCCTGGATGTCGATTTTCCCGGGCATTGCGATCTTTCTCGCGGTCCTCGGCTTCAATCTTCTCGGCGACGGACTGCGCGACGCGCTTGATCCGCGCGAGCTTTGAACACTGTTGAACCGCAACACCTTCATTAATCAAAGAGACGAGTTTTCCATGACCCGCTTTAACTGGCAGAACCCCTATCCGACGCCGCGCTTGCCGGTGTTCGCCCGCAATATCGTGTCCACTTCGCATCCGCTTGCAGCGCAAGCGGGCCTGCGCATGTTGTGGAAGGGCGGCAATGCGGTCGACGCCGCCATCGCCGCCGCAGCAGCGATCACGCTGGTCGAGCCAGTATCGTGCGGTCTGGGCGGCGACGCGTTCGCGCTCGTCTGGGACGGCAAGAAACTGCACGGGCTGAACGCGTCGGGTGTATCGCCGGCGGCGTGGAACGTCGATTACTTCAAGAACAAGTATGGCGAGCAGAACGGCATCGCGAATAATCCGAAGCGTGGTTGGGACGCAGCGACAGTGCCCGGCGTGATCGCGGGATGGGAAGCGCTGCACGCGAAATTCGGCACGCTGCCGTTCGCCGATCTGATGGAACCGGCTATCGAAATTGCCGAGCGTGGTCACGCGGTGGCAAGCATCGTTGCTTATAAATGGGCGGCCGCCATTCCCGAGTTGAAGGACTATCCCGGTTTCGCCGAGACGTTCATGCCACGCGGCCGCGCGCCTGAAATCAGCGAACTGATGCGTTATCCGGGGCACGCGAAGACGCTGCGCACCATTGCCGAGAAAGGTCCGCGCGCGTTTTACGAAGGCGAGATCGCCGAAAAGATCGCGGCGTTCGCGAAGCAGGGCGGCGGCGCAATGACCGCCGACGATCTGCGCAATTACAAGGCGGATTGGGTCGAGCCGATCTCGAAGGATTATCGCGGATATACCGTGCATGAGATTCCGCCGAACGGGCAGGGTATCGCGGCGCTGATCGCGCTCGGCATTCTCGACAAGTTCGACGTGAAAGCGCTGACCGTCGATAAGATCGAGTCGCAGCATTTGCAGATCGAAGCCATGAAGCTCGCTTTCGCCGATGTCTACCAGTACGTCGCCGATCCGCGTTCCATGGACGTTACGCCCGAGCAAATGCTTGACGACGCGTATCTCACCGAGCGCGCGAAGCTCATCGATCCGAACAAGGCCAGGCATTTCGACTTCGGCATGCCGCCGGCGGGCGGGACCATTTATATGTCGGTGGCGGACGAGCGCGGCATGATGGTGAGTTTCATCCAGTCGAACTACATGGGTTTTGGTTCGGGCGTGGTCGTACCGGACACGGGTATCGCCATGCAGAATCGTGGCTTCGGTTTTTCGATGGACCCGAAATCCGCGAACGTGGTGGAAGGCGGCAAGCGTCCGTTCCACACCATCATTCCGGCGTTCCTCACGCAGAAGGTGAACGGCACGGAAGAAGCGGTGATGAGCTTTGGCGTGATGGGCGGCGACATGCAGCCGCAGGGGCATCTGCAGTCCATCGTGCGAATGCTCGATTACGGCCAACAGCCTCAAGCCGCCTGCGATGCACCGCGCTGGAAGGTCAACCGCGATTTCACGGTGGATGTCGAAGCGACGCTCGACGTTAATACGGTGAAGGCGCTGCAAGGGTACGGCCACACGATCAAATCGGTCGATGATCCTTATATGGACTTCGGTTCAGGCCAGTACATCTGGAAACTGGATCGCAACGATCCCGAGCGTGGTTATGTGGCTGCGAGCGATAGCCGGAGGGATGGGTTGGCGGCTGGGTTCTAATTTCAAGATACGCTCGGTTACTTTTATCGCATTCCGGTAGCACCTGTATCAAGACGTCGCTCCTACACTTGGCTGCATACACCAAGAGCACGACAAGTGCGCGGAGAGACTAGATGAACAAGAAGATACTGGGTGCAGTACTGGGGTTGGGCGTACTGATGGCATCGGCGGCGGCTTCGGCGCATGTCAATGTGGACGTGGGAATCGGCGTGCCGGGGTATTACGCGCAGCAGGCTCCTGTCTACGTGGCGCCGCCTCCGCCTGTGGTGGTCGGGTATGGCGGCTACGGCGGTTATCGTGACGATGGCTGGCGTGAACGCGAATGGCGTCGCCGTGAGTGGCGGCATCATGAGTGGCGTGAGCATCGTTGGCATGATCGCCACGGGTACTAAGATTCAAAAGGCCGCTCGGATCACACCAAGTGGCCTTTTTCGTTGTGGCGTTACAAAGCCGGCGTCAACGCATACCGCCGGCAATGTTCCAGATACCCCGCTTCGTGACTGCTCACCAGCGCCACGATGCTGTTCCAAAGCCACGACGGCGCATCCAGCGACTTGCTTCGCGCCCGCCGCAACTCGGATAACCACGCGCGCCGCCCCGACTTGTCCATCTGCCGCGCGTGCGCTTTGCCGACCACCATCGCGAGGAAACGCGCCGCTTTCATCGCTTCCTCTTGCGTGAGCTGTTCGACGGTAAGCTTCATGTCCTGCGGCAACAATTCACGAATCACCACCGATCGATCATTCAAACGCGCCGAACGCATGCGCTCACCCAGCGCCGGCGTCAAATGCCTCGCGCCCTCGACGATCCGCTCGCCGTTATCGCGCGGCATGTCCTGACCGGGGTAACGCGGCGCGGCGGCCTTCAGCCCTTCCTTGATATCGATAAGACAAAGGTCGTCGCCTTCCACCACGCCACCATCGACGTCCAGCAGCACCGCATACCGCAAGCGTCCGAGCGAGCTGCAGCCTTTGACCCAATACGCGGCATCGATGACGGAGACGTTTTCCTCATCGGCGTTCTTGCGCAGGGCCGTCGCAATGTCGGCGATCTCGCGACGCTCGAACAGGGCTTCTATCTCGCTGCGCTCTTTTTTATCGAGCGGCCAGAAACGCTTGCCGAGGGGAATGCTCGGCTCCGTATCGTCGATACGTTCAACCGCCAGTTGCTGCCACGTTCGCCGCACAGCTTCCTTCATCATCACGCGCACGGCTTCGGGTTTCGTGTTCTTGATCGGGCGATCCTTGGTGGTGGCATCGAACGCGTGTTCGTAGCCTTCCGAGAGCGCTTCGATCATGCGTGCGGTCGTGACGCCGGGCAGGTCGGAACCCCGCGCAGCCGTCGCCAGCGATAAACCCAGCCGCACGATGTCATGTGCCGGATTGCCGATCACGGTCTGGTCGAGATCGCGAATCTGGATCTCGACCTCGCCGTCGGTGTTGGCAACCGGCCCGAGATTGCCGGTATGGCAATCGCCGCAGATCCAGATGGCCGGACCTTCGGGAAGCGTGTGACCTTCTATGCCGTCGAGCCATTCATAGAACTTGCTCGTGTTGCCGCGCACGTAGGCGTGCGCGGATTCGGCCATCTTCATGTTGCGGCGCGCGTTGAGCAGCGGCTGACGATCATTGATGCCGGGAAGGGCGGGGGATTTTTTCTTGGGCATGGGGGATCGTCCTGTTAGTGCTTGCTTTAAGCAAGCCGCATGCCGTTGATTCGTAATGCTTTTGTATGGTTTGACGGTCAACCGAGGTCTTCCAGATCTGAGCTTGCTGCACGTTCGGCAGGCGGCTTTTTTATCCATTGTCTGTGCAGTGCCTTTTCGACCTTCCGTCCAACGACCAGCAACACGATCAACATCACGGTTGCGATCAGCGCAACGCTCCACACCCCCAGCCCGCAGACGATACCTACCGCCGCCGTCACCCATATCGATGCCGCCGTGGTCAGCCCGCGAATCCGGTATTGCCCCGGCGTTTGCACGATCACGCCCGCGCCCAGGAAGCCGATGCCGGTCACAATTCCCTGGATCGCACGCGAAACGTCGGTGCTCATCGTTGCGCTTTGCGTGGCGAAGCCCATCGCGGCCATGGTCGTAAGGCAAGCGCCGAGCGACACGAGCCCGAGCGTTTTCATGCCCGTGGGTTTGCCGTGCAGATCGCGATCCACGCCGATGATGCAACCTATCGCCAGCGCCCAGAACATGCGGATCACGACATCGGTGAGAACGGGGAGAGGGAGCATTGCGGGCCTGCTATCAAATGGTCATGCCTGCATTGTGAATGCTTCTTGCGAAGCGACCGGAATTTTGATCCGTTACGGTAACGGGCTGTGCTTTTTCAAGGAGACACAATGAGCTTACCCACCTTTACGATGGTCGATGCCGCCCCTACGCCGGTCGCGCCTTTTTCTCACGCAGCCGAAGCCGATGGCTGGGTGTTCCTCACCGGCCAGATGCCGACCGATCCCGACGATGATTCGAAGCCCTTGCCCGAAGGCGTCGAAGCGCAGACGCGCCGGGTGATGGATAACCTGATTCTCGTGCTGCAGGGCGTGGGGTTATCGCTGGATAACGTGGTCAATGTGCGGATTTTCCTGACCGAATTCAAACGCGATTACCCGGCGATGAACACCGTCTACAAAAGCTATTTCGAGCCGAAGCCGTTGCCGGCGCGGACGTGCATCGGCGTGACGGGATTGGCGCGCGATGCGCTCGTGGAGATTGATTTCGTGGCGAAGCGTTAGCTCAGGAAGATCATGAACGCGCACTTGCTGTCGCGTCGACGTAGCGGAAGGTGAGGTTGACGCGTTCGCCGCGCGCTTCGGGTTCTTTCGGCACACGATGCGCCCAGTCCAGTTGCGTACGTCCCCGCATGATCAGCAAGCTGCCATGCGTGAGTTGCAGCGGATGCATCTGGCGTGTCTTCGTGTGGCGGAACTCGAAGGTCCGCGTGGTGCCAAGACTCACTGATGCAATTACCGGTTCCAGTCCGAGTTCGCGTTCTTTATCGGCGTGCCAGCCCATGCTGTCCTGGCCGGTCCGGTAGCGATTGAGTAATACGCTGTTGAACGCGGTCTTCGCGATTGCTTCGGCTTTCTCTTTCAACGATAAAACCGTCGGTGTCCACGGTTTCGGAACGTTGCGAATGCCTGAGTAGATATAGACCGCGCCGGGGTCGCCCTGCCACGCGGTGAGGCGCGGAAAGGGCTTTTTTCCGCCGGGCGTGTTCAAGATGTCCTGCTGCCACGTGACTTCATCGAGCAGCGCGGCCAAGGTGTCCGAAGCCGTCGCCGGGTCCAGCCACTCAGGCAGCCAGTCGATGTGCGGCTTAGGGATGTCGTCGAAAAGGTCGAACATGGCGGCGCTTCGTGGCGGGGTCGGACATCGTAAGTTAGCAGATTGTCCAACCCGGAGCTTGCGCAATCATCTCAATGCGCGAGCTTCGTCACCGTCACGCGTTTCTTCAGCACCCTGGCCTGAAGCACGATCACCAGCAGCAGGAACACGCCGCGTATCACCGATTGCCAATACGCCGACAAGCTGATGAAGCCCAAACCATTCTCGAAGTTGAGCAGATTGAACACGAGCCCGAGCAAGGCAACGCCGGCGATGGTCATCGCAATCGATCCCTGTCCGCCAGTAAGCAAGGTCCCGCCGAGCACCACCGCCGATATCGCGAACAACTCCCAGCCGATACCTTCATTGGGCTGCCCCGCGCCGAACTGCGCGGCGAGGATCGCACCGGCCAAACCGGCAAGCAAGCCGCTCAACGCGTAGACCGCGACCAGCGTCCGGTCGACGTTCAAACCCATCAGCCGCGATGCTTCTTCGCTGCCGCCAATCGCCAGCGCGTGTCGTCCGAAGCGCGTGCTTCTCAGCGCGAGCCAGCCTAAAACCGCAGCCACGGCGGCGACGATTCCAGGTATCGGCAAGCCGAACAAGTCGCCCTGGCCGAAGTTGGCGAAACTGGAATCGGCGGCCGCGGCAATCGATACCGCATCGTTATGGCCCAGCAACAGCGCCATGCCGTGCGCGCCGAGGCTCGTTGCGAGCGTCACGATGAACGGCAGGATCCGCATATGCGTGATCACGAGGCCGTTCAACACGCCGACCGCCAGCCCCGCGCCCGCGCCGGCCAGCACGGCGGCCACGCCGCCATGCGAACTTGCCAATGCCGCGACCACGCTCGCGAACGCCGCCACCGCGCCCACCGACAAATCGATGCCGCCCGTGATGATCACAAACGCCATGCCCACCGATATCAACGCGAACATCGAGTTGTATCGCCAGAAGGAGGTGATGTTGTAGGCCGATGCAAAGTGGTCGTAGCGGGCCACGCCGAAGACGAGCAGCGCGGCCAGTGCCAACAGGATGGGAAGGTTCTTTTTCATATCGATGCCCCTAGCGCTGGCGCCGTTGTACATAAACCGCGGCGATGATGATGCCCGCCTTGACGACCAGCGCGGCCGCGTCGGGAATCCCGTGAGCGAGCAGGGTGTATCGGAGCAACTGTATGATCAGCGCGCCAATCAGCGTCCCGACGATATACGCCTTCCCGCCCGTCAACGCCGTGCCGCCGACGGCAACGGCGGCGATCGCATCGAGCTCGGAACCAAGGCCGATCACGTTGGCATCGGAAGATGAATTGACCGAGATCGAGATAAGGCCTGCCAGCCCGGCCAGCGCCGCGCACAACGTGTACGCGAGCATCTTCACGCGCGTGGTGGGAATGCCGCTCAAATAGGCCGCTTGTTCATTGCCGCCGGTCACGAGCAAATACTGGCCGAACAGGGTCTTGCGCACGATCCACGCAAATATGGCGACCAGCAGAAGCATCAGGAACACTTGGGCTGGCACGCCCGCGACGCGGCCCAACGCGATCCACTGGAACGCGGGATTGTTGAAGGCTTGCAGGCTGCCGTCGGTGAAAACCTGCGCGATACCGCGCCCCGCGATGAACAGCACCAGCGTCGCGACAATCGGCTGCACAGAGAGCCTCGTCACGAGGAAGCCGTTGAACACGCCGCACAGCGCGGCAGCCAGCACGGGCAAGACAAACGCCAGCGCAATGCCGAACGGCCCGCCGATGTTCATGAAGATCATCGGCGCGAGCGATCCGGCGATCGCCATCGAAGCACCCACCGATAAATCGATACCCCCCGTCGCCACGACCAGCGTCATCCCGATGCCAACAATGACGATCGTCACCACTTGCGTCAGGTTGACGTTGAACGTCTGCAGCGACCAGAAGTGTTGCGTGAAGAACAGGTTGAACACGACCATCGCGAGAAGGACGGCGATCTCGCGCTGGATCGTGATGCGGTATTTTTTTTTCGCTGCGCCCGGCGCGTTTTGTCCCACGGGCGGCGCGACCGTTGCCGGTTGAGTTTTCTGGTTCATGGCTGACCTTCTTTGGCATCGACGGCTTCCGCCAGCGCCGACTCTTCACCTGATCCGTAGGCGATGGCGTCCATGATCGACGCCTCGCTCATGCGTGCGCCGTCGAGTTCGGCGACGGTCTTGCCATCGCGTATCACGACCGCGCGATCGGCCACCGCCGTGAGTTCCTCCAGCTCCGACGCCGACAGCAACACTGCCAGCCCCGAGTCGCGCAACTCGCGAATGATCTTTGCGACATCAGCCTTGGCGCCTACGTCAATGCCGCGCGTGGGCTCATCGAGCAGGAGCAACGAGGGATTCGTGGCGAGCCATCGTGCGAGCAGGACCTTCTGCTGGTTACCGCCCGACAACTCGCGAATCGGCTGATCCGGCGAGCGCAATTTGATCCCCAGCGATTCGATAAACCTGTCCACAATCGCGCGTTGCTTGGCGACATCGACCACGCCGTGTTTGGTGAGCGTGCGCAGGCAAACGAGCGTGAGGTTGTCGCGCACGGACAGCTCCGGCACGATGCCATCGCCTTTGCGATCCTCCGTCAGATAAGCGATGCCGCGCGCAATCGCATCTTGCGGCGACTTGAAATTCACCGGTTTTCCATCGATGGAAAGCGACCCGCGCTCGGCCGGATCCGCGCCGAACATCAGCCGCATGGTCTCCGTGCGACCCGAGCCGAGCAAGCCGGCGAGACCTACGGCTTCGCCCGCGTGGACATCGAGCGAAACGTCCGTCACCTTCGCGCCCGCGCCAATGTTCTTTGCGCTGATCGCCGTCGTGCCGCGTTTGGCGAGGTTCGCCTCCTTCACGGCACTGTCCTCCTGCACCACGGCGGCGAGCGTGCGGCCGAGCATCGTGGTCACGAGTTGCAGTTTGTCGAGCGCGGCCATGGGGCTTTCGGCGACGGTCTGGCCATCGCGCATGACGGTCACGCGGTCGCACAGTGCGTACAACTCGTCGAGCCGGTGCGAGACGAAGATCACCGCGCGGCCATCGTCGCGCAAACGCCGCACGACGCTGAATAAAAGTTCGACTTCGCGTTCATCGAGTGAGGACGTGGATTCGTCCATGATGACCATCTTCGCTTCCGACGATACCGCTCGCGCGAGCGCCACCATCTGCTGAATGGCGGTGGAGAATTCGCGCACGGGTTTGCTGACATCGATCTGCAAGCCGAACGAATCGAGCAATTCCTGCGCGCGCCGATGAATCGTCTTCCAGTCGATCAAACCAAGGCGCCGCGGCTCGCGGCCGAGAAAGATATTCTCGGCGATCGAGCGGAACGGAACCAGGTTGATCTCCTGATAAATCGTGCTGATACCGGCTTCGCGTGCCTCTTTGGGCGTACGGAAATCGGCTTCGCGGCCATCGAAACGGATCGTTCCGCCTGTGCGCCGATACGCGCCGGTCAGGATCTTGATGAGCGTCGATTTGCCCGCGCCGTTCTGCCCGATCAGCGCATGCACTTCTCCCGCGCGTACCGACAGCCGAGCGTGCCGCAACGCGGCCACGCCGCCGAAGCTGATATCGATGTCCTGCATCTCCAGCAGCGGCGATTGAGTTGGCGTGTTCATCGAATGCGTCTCCTCGGGCGAACGGAATGTTCGCCGGATACAAAAGAAGCGACGGCCGGCGAAAGACCGGGCGCGCCGCTTCGAACACCTTCGTTGCTCTTTACAGCGGGCTGCTTGGCCGATCACCGGCCGCTCAGAAGCCGCTCAGTAGCCGTACTGCATGCTCTGCGCGACATTGCTCTTGTCGTAGAAGCGGTCGGAGACTTTCACCCACGGCGGGATGGTTTCGCCCTTCGCGAACTTCTGCGCCACGTCGCACGCAAGGGGGCCGAAGAACGGGCTCGACTGCACGCTCGCACCGAGTTCGCCGGCCGCGATTGCGTCCATGCCGCCCTTCGTTCCGTCGATGGTCACGATCGTGATGTCCTTGCCTGGCTGCTTGCCGGCCGCCTTGATGGCCGCGATTGCACCGAGGGCCATCTCGTCGTTGTGCGCGTACACGGCAGTCACGTCGGGATGCGCCTGAAGCAGCGTTTCCATGACCTGGCGGCCCTTGTCGCGGGCGAAATCGCCGCTTTGCGACGCGATGATCTGCAGACCCGGATTCTTCGCGATCACGTCATCGAAACCTTTCTTGCGATCGTTCGCAGCGGACGCGCCCGTCGATCCTTCCAGTTCGATGATCTTGCCCTTGCCGCCCGTCGCCTTCACGAGCCAGTCGGCGGCGCGTTGCCCCTGGTTGATGAAGTCCGAACCAATGAACGTGATGTAGTCGCGGCCCGCCTTCGCCACCGACTGATCCACGTCGCGGTCGACCAGGATCACGGGAATGCCTGCTTTCTTGGCCTGCAGCACGATAGGCGCAAGCGGCTTTTCTTCACGCGGCGGGAACACGATCAGATCGACGTGCTGCGCAATCATGCTTTGAATATCGGCGACCTGTTTCGATGCCGAGCTGTTGGCATCGGTCATGACCATCTGCCAGCCGCACTTTGCAGCCACGTCCTTGAAGCTCTTGGTTTCGGCGAGACGCCACGGGTTGTTGCTTTCGGTCTGCGCAAAACCGACGCGCAGCGGTTTTTTGGTCGCCAGCTTCGGCAGGGGAGAGTCATCAGCGTGTGCAATGCCGAATGCCGCCGCCATCGACAGCGCGAGCACGGACGTGGCGAGCACGCGGAACGGGGTCTTGCATGTTTTCAAGTTTTCAAGCGACAGCATGTCTTCCTCCGGTATGGATGGTCTTGCTTTTTTAAGTACGTCGGTCCTGCTGTGTCGTTCTTTTTGCGTCTTGCTCGCTCCGTCTCAAAAAAGTCGAAGTGCGACGATTATTCCACCGCGTTTTATTATTGGTCAATCGCTAATATTATTAATTGCGGGCTGTTTTGCTTCGGTGAATACCCTTACCGACGCGCGCTCCACCAGCGGTCCGTCGAGCTTCACGACACGCCGGCGGACCGGTGCGCCAGCGGCGCGGTTGTGCTCTTCCTGCAGCAGCGTTTCGACCGCCCACCGGCCGAGTTCGTAGTTGGGCAAGACGACCGTGGAAAGCGGCGGATGGGTGTGCCGTGCAATTTCCTGGTCGTCGTAGCCAAGTATGGAAACGTCTTCCGGAACGCGTAATCCGAGTTGCTTGAGCGCTTCGATCGCACCCAGCGCCATCAGGTCGTTCGCGCAAAAAATCGCGGTCGGCGGGTTCGGTTCGCGCATCAGCGAAAGCGTCTGTTCGAAGCCCGAACCGGAGCTCCAGTCGCCTTCGCGGACGAGTTCCGGCGCGAACGGCAAGTCGGCCGTGGACAGCGCCATCCGGTATCCCTTCAGCCGGTCGCGCGCCGCGTCCTGCCACGGTTCGCCATTCACATAACCGATCCTTCGATGCCCCGCATTCAGCAAATAGTCGGTCGCGACATGGCCGCCCGCAACCTCGGCCGGAACGACCGATGAAAGCTCTGTATCGCTTGTGTAGCAGTTCAGGAGCACGGTCGGGACCTTCGACAGCGCCGCCGGCAAGCTCACTTTGCGCGTGTACACCGTCGCGTAGATCACGCCGAGCACGTTCGGATTCGTCAGCGTGGCATCGAGGACTTGCTGCTCGATTTCCGCGTTGCCATGCGTTGAATACACCGCGAGCATGCGGCCGTTTGCGAACGCCGTATCGCGTGCGCCGTCGATATTCACGACAGGATGCGGGCTCGTCGAGATTTCGTCGGCGAGATAAACAATCAGGTTCTTTTCTTCCGCTGGGACCGTGGCGTCCAGCGGTTCTCGGGTCGTCATGCGGTAGCCAAGATCCTGCGCTGCCTTCAGCACCTTGTTGCGCGTGGCGTCGGAGAACTTCGCGCTCGTTGCGTTGTTCAGCACGAGTGAGACGGTCGATTGCGAGACGCCTGTCAGCTTCGCGATGTCCGTCATCGTCGGGCGGCGTTGCGTGGATTTTTTCATTTTTCGGGCCGCGAAAAAACGGCTTGTTCGATGCAATAAGACGCAATGAAGCGGTCTTTGGATGTCGCAGACGGTAGCATTAATATTTCCTGCGAGCAACGCTCCGAAACCATTGATGCGATTGGCATTTGATGGAATCGAAGGTGTCTAAGTGTTATTACTAATAATATTGACGATATGATGCTGGTCGTGCGATTCTTGGGGCGTGCGCTTGAGTGGCCAGAAGTGAACTCACGCGCGCCGACCGCGCCGTACGACGTGGCGCAATTCCAGGAGACGACGATGGCCCGCTACGACGAGCGCGCTCGCAATGCGCTTGCGGAAGATTTCGAGCGCGACGGTTTTGTGCTGTTGCCCGACCACTTTCCGCGCGCAACGCTCGATGCATGGCGCGCGGCATTCGAGCCGCTGTTCACGCCGCACGTTGACGAGGCTCGCGAAAAAGGCGGCAGTGGCAATCGCGGCCCGGGCCGATATTACGTGACGCTGCCGTTCGAAGGCGAGTTTGCCGACCCCGCCATTTTTTGCGATGACGACGTACTTGGCATTGTCGAACGTATCGCAGGTCCGGACCCGGTGATGTGCCAGCTCGCCACCGATACCCCCGTGCGCGGTTCCGACTTCCAGGACTGGCACCGCGACACGCCGCCTTTGTTCGATGGCATCCCTGAAACGCCGTCGTTTCAACTGGCGGTCAATTTCCCGCTCGTCGACGTCGATGACCAGAACGGTTCGCTGGAAACGACGCGCGGGACGCACCGCATATCGCGGGAAGATGCGCTCGCCGGCCTGTCCGACGGCAAATTCCCTTCCGAACGCGTGCCCATGAAACTGGGCGACGTGATGATTCGCGATGTGCGCGGTGTGCATCGGGGGACACCCAATTTCACCGATAACCCTCGGCCGATGGTCGTTATCGGCTATAGCCGTTCGTGGTATTTCCGGCCGGAGGTTCAGGTTCAGGTGCCGCGCTCGACATTCGAATCGCTTCCGCCGCGCGCAAAACGATTGCTCCGATACAACCCGCAAGTCGACCGGACGCCGCGCAGCTTCGATGAAAGCTACCAGCGGTTCGCATATTGAACGCCGACCGGGTCGTACGGATGGCAGATGATCCGGCGCTGATCGAGCTTCGCGCCGGAAACAGGCGGGCGTCGATCGCGCCGCACGTCGGCGGGGCGATTGCTGCGTTTTATGACCTGACCGACCAGGGCGAGCGGCTGCATTGGCTGAGGCCCGCGTCGCCCGAAGCGCTTGCCGCGCGCAATCCGCTTGGCATGGCGAGCTTTCCGCTGCTGCCGTATTGCAACCGTCTGCGCGACGCGCGGTTTGTCTTCAATGGCGAGACCGTGGATCTTTCGCGCGATGGCAACGCCTTCGATCACGCGTTGCATGGTCACGCGTGGCGCCGGCCGTGGAGCGTGGTCGGGACAACGGCAAATGCGGTTGAATTGAGCCTCACGCACGCGCCGGGCGATGAACCGGCGCATCACTGGCCGTATCGGTACGAAGCAACCCAGCGCATCGAACTCACCGACGCCGGGGAATTGAAGGTGACGCTATCCATCCACAATCTCGCCGATAAACCCATGCCCTTCGGCATGGGCCACCACCCGTACTATCCACGCACGCCCTCGACGCGCATCCACACCGGCGTCCGCGCAATGTGGCACGCAACGCCGGACCTCCTGCCCACGTTTCTGGGCGCGCATGAAAGCGCGGGAATGCTGGCATCGAACGAAGGAATGGCCGCCGATGCCTTCGACCTCGATAACAATTTCGCCGGCTGGTCGAGGTCCGCGACGATCGCGTGGCCGGACGAAGACCGCAGCGTCACTCTCACCGCCGACGCCATGTTCGCCCACATGGTCCTGTACGCGCCCGCCGCGCACCCGGATTTGCTGTGCGTGGAACCGGTATCGAATACGGTGGATTTCCTGAATCTGGACATGCCGCAGGAGGACATCGGCGGCGGCGTTCTGAAACCCGGAGAACGCGTTCGGGCGAGTTTTGGATGGCGACCATACTCCGGCACACATCAGCGCTGACCCACTTTCCCGGTATCATCTCGAAATTATCCGCGCGCTCGATTCATTGGGCGTGCTAGAACATTCGAGAATCTCAAAATTGAGGGGAAAGGCATCATGAACATCACCGACGGGGCACTGGGCGACTCTGGACTTCCCCGCCGGGTGTTGCTCGTCGACGATAGCGTCGATGCAGCCGAAGCCATGTCCATGCTGCTCGAAACGCTGGGCCACGAAGTTCGCGTGATGCACGACGGCCCGAGCGCCCTCGCAATGGTCGATGAATTCGCGCCCGAAGTCGTGATCCTGGATATCGGCTTGCCGGGAATGAACGGCTTTGAGGTGGCGCGCGACCTGCGCACGCGCGACGTGACGAAGTCAGCGTTGTTGATTGCCCTGACGGGTTACGGCGCCGACAGCGACCGTCAGAAGGCGCATGACGCCGGTTTCGACCATCATCTGGTCAAACCCGTGTCGTTTACGGCAATAGAAACCGTGATCATCGATAAATTCTCGCAAGCTTAAAAAAGCCTCACTCCACTCGCAGCTTTGCCATATACGGCAGATGGTCGGATAGCCACGCGGTGTCTTGCGTCGGCGTGATCCATTCGACCGGCTTCATGCCGCGCACGAACATCTTGTCGAGCGCGAGCGCCGGTGAAAAGGCCGGGTAAGTGCGCCCCGATTCCCCGAGCATGGTCGCCACTTCGCTCATGCCGAGTTCGGCAAAAAGCGGCACTGAATCGTTGCGCCAATCGTTGAAATCGCCGGCCAGGACCAGCGGCCCTTCGGGCGCTTCTTTCTGGATCCACAACGCGATCCAGTTCATCTGCCGCAATCGCGCGGCGCGCGTCAGCGCCAGATGCGCGCACAGCAGCGTGACCGAACGTCCGGCGAATGTGGCGCGCGCGACCAGCAGGCCGCGCCGCTCGAACCGGTGCGCCGAGATATCCCAGCGTCCGCCCAGATCCAGCGGATGCGGCGAAAGAATCGCGTTGCCGTGCCGCCACGATGGCTTGAACACGTTCTGCCCGAGCGCAATCTGCAAATCGAGCGAAGTCGCGATTTCGGTCGCCTGGCAATGCCAGAGGTCGTTGGCGGGAGCGTCGAGCGGATTGCCGAAGCTCGCCGCCAGCACGGGTTGCGGCATCCGGCGCGCCATGGCTTCTTGCAGGAAATAAGCATCGGCCCGGGTGGATTGCACCCAGCGCTGCATCGCGCTCCATGCCTGGAGACCGAGCGGCGAGCGGCCCTTGTGCAAGTTCCAACTCACGGCCACGAAGTCGGGGATTTCGCGAGTGGAAGGAATGCCGGAATTGATGTGTTCTGGATTTCGCATGCGATCAGTGTGTTGCCCTTACTGCGCAGCCGTTGCGAGCGTTGCGCGGACTTTGTAGGTGAGCGTCGGGTTTTTATCGACGATTTGCCACGTTGACCATTCGCCCGGCTTCAGCACGAGCCCGGGGTGCGCGGCGTTGACCTGACGCGGCTGCGGCGGCAGCTTGCAGCCCGCAACAGTCACGGGCGCCGAGCTGTCCTGCAGGGTTTCCTGGGCATCGATCTGAAGCGTGATGTCGTCGGCGTTGGCGTGGACGGGCGAGAGCGTCAGGGTGCGCTGCAGGTCGATATCGCCTGCCGGTTTGTCTGCGCAACCCACGTTGTTCTTGACTACATGGTGATGGGTGTCGGTGCGGGCCTGCCCAACGGCGGTCGTGCCCGTAAAGCTGTCGATTTGCTGGTCGTCCTGCAAGACCTGCAATTCCCACTTCACCGACTGCGGCGGCGCGTTTTGCGCAAGAGCGCTGAAAGGTGCTGCGACTGCAGCGCAAAAAAACAACGCGGCCGTTTGATGTTTCAACATATGAGCTTTTCTCCTGATCCCTTTCTGTTCCGGGCGTCTCGCCCGTTCGTTCGATCCGGGTAGCTGTTTTTCGACATGCGTGCTGCCTGGGCGTTCGGCGCGCAAAAGATACTTGCGGCCAATGGCGCCAATTACAAACCGAAACGTGGGCCGCCATTGCTGGAACCAGCGTGGCGTCTGCCGACGCACGTTTCGCACCCGCTCAACCCGACGATCATACAAGCGGAACGCCTCATCTGCTTAACGCTGTCGCAATAACCCCGATTGGCAGCAAACCCCCGCGAGTGCTCGCTTGCGTGCCGTTTTATGGCCGATAAACTGAATTTGCCGACCATCAAAACGGGGAAAAGCAATGAGCACCGCCGTAGTCAGACAGGAACTCGCCGTGGCATCGTTCAGCAAGGTCTACGACCTGGACGAAGTCGAAACCGCATTGAACGACCTGAGCGAAGGCGGCAGCGAAGCCCTGCGCTCAACCTACGAAAAAATGCTCAAAGCCGGCAATCTGCGCTTTTGCGTGAAGCCGAACCGGATGCCGTCCATCGACGATCTGGTGGCGGATCTGCCGAATTTCGCGGAACCGTTGAACGATATCCGCAAGCAAATCGCGTTGTGTCTCGAAACCGAGGACAGGCTCGAACTGATGCCAATGCTGTTGCTGGGCGACCCTGGCATCGGCAAGACGCATTTCGCGAAACAGCTGGCTCGTTTGCTCGGCACGTCGTGCCACTACCTCGCAATGAGTTCCCTGACCGCCGGCTGGATCCTTTCGGGCGCGTCGTCGCAATGGCGCAACGCCAAGCCGGGCAAGGTGTTCGATGCGCTCGTCAACGGCAGCTACGCAAACCCGGTCATGACGGTCGACGAAATCGACAAAGCCACCGGCGACGCCCAATACGATCCGCTCGGCGCGTTGTACGCGCTGCTGGAACACGATACGGCGAAGAGTTTTATCGATGAATTCGCCGAAATTCCGATCAACGCGGGCAACGTGGTGTGGATCGCGACGGCGAATCAGGCAAACACGATCCCCGAACCGCTGCTCAACCGCATGAATGTGTACGAGATCGCGCCGCCGGATCGCGATGGTGCGCGCCGTATCGCTCAATCGATCTATCACGAGATCCGCAGCGCACACGCCTGGGGCGCACGCTTCCCGGAAACGCTCGGCGATGCACCGCTCGACGCGCTCACTAAAGCCTCGCCCCGCGAAATGCGGCGCGCGATGCTGAATGGTTTCGGCAATGCGCGCATCGACAACCGGCACGAAGTCCAGGCAAAAGACATTGAACTGGCTAACGGCAGCCGGAAGAAAGCGATCGGATTCTGACTAGGCGGATTTATTGAAATCTGCAAAAAGTGGTCGAGATATGGCCTGAAACTGTCAAATTTCTGGCAAAACGGCCATATTTCCTGAAATCGAGCTGATTGTTTCGGAAAATGATACGAGTTTCGGCGAGTCCCGATCGGTAATTGTGTTTCTCGCAACAAATGCAGCAACAACGCATCGAGCCCGGGCTCGCCTAGAATGAAGCGATGGACAGGATCGAATGTGTGGTGATTGGCGCAGGTGTGGTCGGCCTTGCTGTCGCGCGAGCGATGGCAGCGCGCGGCCGCGAGGTGATCGTGCTCGAAGCGGGCGAAGCGGTCGGGATTGGCACGAGTTCGCGCAACAGCGAAGTGATCCATGCGGGGCTGTACTACCCGCGCGGATCGCTGAAGGCCGATTTGTGCGTGCGAGGCCGCGCGATGCTCTACGAGTATTGCGACGCGCATGGCGTCCCGTATAACCGCTGCGGGAAATTGCTGGTTGCGACCGCGCGCAACCAGTTGCCGCAGCTCGCCGCAATCCAGCAGAAAGCCGTGGAAAACGGCGTCCTGGATCTGGTCCGCGTGAGCGGCGCCGACGCAATGGCGCTCGAACCGCATCTTCACTGCGTGGAGGCGATGCTTTCGCCGCAGACGGGGATCATCGACAGCCATCAGTTCATGCTCGCGCTTCAAGGCGACGCCGAACGCGATGGCGCGACCGTGGCGTTCCATACGCCGGTGACGCAGATCGATGCGCGCGACCGGTGTTTTATCGTGGAGACGGGTGGCGATGCGCCTTTGCGATTCCAGGCCGATTGTGTGATCAACAGCGCCGGCCTGTTCGCCAATGACATTGCGCGGCGGATTCGCGGGCTGGATGCGCGCCATGTGCCGCCGCTTTACTTCGCGAAGGGAAACTACTTCAGCGTGAGCGGACGCACGCCGTTTGACCGCCTGATCTACCCGATGCCGAACGAGGCCGGACTTGGCGTTCATCTCACCATCGATATGGGCGGGCAAGCCAAGTTCGGGCCGGACGTCGAGTGGATCCAGAAGATCGACTATTCCGTCGATGCCCAGCGCGCCACCGGCTTTTACGCCGCCATTCGCGCCTATTGGCCCGATCTCCCCGATGACGCCTTGCAACCCGCTTATGCGGGAATCCGGCCGAAGCTTTCCGGGCCCGGCCAGCCCGCCGCCGATTTCATCATCCAGGGACGCGCGGCGCATGGCGTGGCGGGGCTCGTGAATCTGTTCGGTATCGAATCGCCGGGGTTGACGGCTTCACTGGCGATCGCGGAGAAAGTCGCGAGGATGCTGAGCGTTTCTTGACGCCTTCGGAGTTTCTTATCTCCGCCATTTGAGTGATTCCGTGCCGCGCCCCGTTGCTATGCTCTTGGACATCGCCGTCGACAAGAACGGCGTCCCCCAATACACAGAACCCCGGAGCACATCAATGAAATCCACCCGACGTACTTTCCTGATCTCGAGCATTGGCATGGCATCGGCGCTGGCGGTCTCGCGCACGGCCTTCGCCGATCCGGTCAAGCTGCCCGAAACAGATCCCATGGCGAAGAGCCTCGGCTACAAGGAAGACGCCGCCACCGTCGACAAGTCCAAGTTCCCGCGCTACGCGGCCGGCCAGGACTGCGGCAATTGTTCGTTCTATCAAGCGAAGGCGACCGACGCGTACGCTGCATGTCCGATGTTCGCGGGCAAGCAAGTGGCATCGAAGGGATGGTGCAACGCTTATAACAAGCGAGCCTGATTCGGCTGAAGCATCGTATAGATGGAAAGCTGACCCCGGCGTAAGAAGAAAAAGCCGTTCCCTCATCGAGCGGAACGGCTTTTCATTCTGCAGACAACACATGGCTGATCAGTTCGCAGCCTTGCGCTCCAGTCCCGCCTTCACCAGCAAATCGGCGAGCGCTTCGCTCATGCCGCCTTCGTGCTGGGTTGCGTGTTCCTGCAACTGCTTGACGAGATGGCTGTCCAGCTTGCACGCGAACGGCACCAATCCCTTTTCCTGATCCAGGCGACGCTGTTCACGCTTGTCGAGCTTCGGCTCGGGGGGCACGCCAAAGCGCGCCGCGTTGCCTTGCTTCAGTTCGTTGGCGAGCTTGAGCGCCTTGTTTTTTTCGAGGTCGAATTTTTTCACGCGTTTTTCCTGAAGCAATGGAGACACAAAGGCCGAGGCGCGTATTGTACGCAGGTCCCGGGTTTGCCCCGTTTCCCTCGCTAGCCCGGGGCCGGAACCGGCGGCGCGCCGGCTTCACCGTCCATCAGGTCTTCGATGCGCGCCCGCATCCGCTTCCAGTGCGAGCCTTCCCAGAACACCCGCCGGCAGACATCGCAGGTGACAAAGCGTGTATGGCGCTCAAGCACGCCGTCGGGCACGCGGTCACTGACTTCGTCGGCGCTTGCGCGGCGCAACGGCGCGTTGCACATCAGGCACAGCCGGAAAGGGCGCACATGTTGGGCAAGACCAAGCCGCACGGCAACTTCGCGCCATTGCGCATCGGGTTGCAGCGCACGCACGTAACAGCCGTGGACCAACGTGCGGCGCTTGAGCAATTCGCGATCGCGCGTGAGCACCACGCGATGTTCGTCGAGCGCGAGCTGCTCGATTTCATCGTCGGGGAAATGGTTGTCATAGCGTGTGTCGAAACCCGCGAGCCGAAGCCGTTGCGCAAGCGCGCCAAGATGGGCATCGGCTATAAACCGCAGCGTATCGAGCCGCAACGGCGCACGCAGAAGCTGAGCGGTATCGAGCGAACGCGACACAGCGCCGACCGGATGGACATCGATGAAATCGCCTTCCTCGACAGCCTCGTCAAAGCGCACCGGCGCGCCATTCCGTAGAATCAGCGCAACTTCCGTATGGGGCACGCCGAGTGCTTCGATCATGTGCTTCGTGGTCGAAGCCGCCGGACACCCGCAGGCAAACACCCGGTCGCGCTGCGCTCGCGCCAGGAACTCATTCAACTCCCGATGAAAACGGAACGTGGCAGTCGTCATGGTTTCGAGTATCGCATCGGTTCGACGCGTTTGCTTTGGCAAGCACCTTACAAAGGAGCAGGACATGGATATCGGCTTTATTGGAATCGGCGGAATGGGCAGCGCGATGGCGTTGAACGCGCTGAAGGCAGGCCACACGGTACGCGTCTGGAACCGTTCGCCCGAGGCAACCAAACCGCTCGCCGACGAAGGCGCGACCGTGGTGGCGTCGCCGGAAGAAGCCTTTGCGGGGGACGCTGTGTTCTCCATGCTCGCTGACGACGCCGCATTGCGCGCTGTCGTGATCGACAGCGGTTTGCTCAAGCGTGCGCCAAAAGGCGTCGTGCACGCGAACATGGCGACTATCTCGGTGGCGCTCTGCGAGGAACTCGCGGCCCTGCACGCGCATCACGGCGTGGCATATGTCGCGGCGCCCGTGCTCGGACGGCCGGACGTGGCGGCGGCGGGAAAGCTGAATATCATCGCGGCCGGCGCCGACGATGCAATCAACCGCGTGCAGCCCGTATTCGATGTCATCGGACAAAAGACCTGGCGCGTCGGCGCCACGCCACAGCACGCGAACGTGTTCAAACTCGCGGCAAACTTCATGCTGGCATCGGCTATAGAAACGACATCCGAAGCGGCTTCACTGGTGACCGGGCACGGCATCGACCCGCACACGTTCCTGGATGTCATCAGCAACACGCTGTTCCCGGGTCCGGTCTATCAGGGCTACGGCCGCATGATTGCCGATAACCGCTACGAACCCGCGTTGTTCAAGGCGCGCCTCGGTTTGAAGGACGTCCGTCTCGCGCTTGCCGCCGGCGACGCGGTCAACGTGACGCTGCCGGTGGGCAGCCTCGTGCGCGACAACCTGATCGAGGCGCTTGCTCACGGCGACGGCGACAAGGACTTCGCGGTGCTTGGCAAAGTCGCTGCGCGGCGGGCAGGAAGGAAGGTGTGATCTTTGCTCAGCGATAAAAACAGGTGGCGGTCGCATCCGCAATAAATAACGACAATGCGCGGCAACGTTCCGTATACTTGGCGCGCCGTTCGCCTTCTGGTTCCGGGTGGTATCGAACCGGGAAGCATTCGGTGGCGCACAGACACACGGACACGCCGCGCGCAGGCTGCGACAAGCCCTTGCGAACGTAAAAAAAGATGATGCGGAGACAGGACAGCGACCATATGAAAAGCACTCTTCGGGGTCTTATGTTCATGGTGGCATCGGCGGGCATTGGCGTGCTTTGCCTGAACATGCCCACATTCGCCCTCGCCGACGATACCCCCGCGCCCTGCAGCGCGCTCAAGCGCATTGTCGCGGCCGCGCCGGGCGGATTCGCATCCGTGCAACCCGGCGACGCCAATACCGTTGCTCAGCCTTACGGCCAGGACGCGCAATGCGCGGCGAAGGGCGGCACGCTCACTTGTACGTGGACCAAAGCAGCCGATTCAGGCTCGACGAAGGACGCGTTGCAAGCGGTCGCGGCGGACATCGCGTCGTGCCTGCCGGAAGCCACGCACGATCAGAATTCGGCGGCGCGCCAGCATTTTTATATCGGTGAGCGCGGGCAACGCACGCAGATCACAGCGACGACGGCTGGCTCGGGCAAGTTGTCGCTCGCGGTATCGGGCAAATAAGGCAAACAGGGGACTGTCATGACCAAGCGTGTTCTCATAGCTGATGACGACGACGACGCCCTGAGCTGTCTCGCCAGCTTGCTGACCGGCCTCGGCCATCAGGTCGCGCAAGCGTGTTCAGGCATGCAGGCGCTGGATGTAGCGCGGCAATTCGAGCCGGAAGTGGTGATCCTCGACCTCGGCATGTCGCCGATGGACGGCCTTTCCGCCGCCCGCGCATTGCGCGCCTTGCCGGATGGCGCGTCCATGCTGCTTGTCGCGCTGACCGGCTGGGGCCAGCCACAACATCATGAAATGACGCAGGAAGCCGGCTTCGATGTCCATCTGATCAAGCCGGTTTCGATCGATCAGTTGGGTTTTATCCTGTCGATGACGCAGCCCTGAGTGTTGTATCTGTAAGACACATAGCGAAGGAGATGTTGCGCTGCACCAATGGTTCCGGTACAGTGGATCTGTCTCCTCCATGTCTCCACTGATATGGATTCAGCCCGCCAATCATGCGCGGGCTTTTTTTTGCCTGCGTTTTTGGCGCGGCCCCCGCAATGCCATCGCGCTGACGCGCAAGCGCATTAAAATGGCGTTTTTACCGCGCATCGGCAGGACCGATTCAACGGCCGCCGCGCGACCGAACCAGCGAGATCAAGATGACCACCAAAGTATTTGTCGACGGACAGGAAGGCACCACCGGCCTGAAGATTTTCGAGTATCTGTCGGCGCGGCGTGACGTCGAGATCCTGCGTATCGATGACGCGCGCCGCAAGGACGTGGAAGAGCGCCGCCGGCTGATCAACGCGTCGGACGTGACGTTCCTGTGCTTGCCGGACGTGGCGTCGCGCGAATCGGTGTCGCTGGTGAATGCGGATAACCATCGCACGGTGATGATCGACGCCAGCACGGCGTTTCGCACGCAGGACGACTGGGCGTATGGCCTGCCCGAACTGATGCCCGCCCAACGCGAACGCCTGCGCTCGGCGAAGCGCATTGCCGTGCCGGGATGCCATGCGTCGGCGTTTTTGCTCGCCATGAAACCGCTGGTTTCGAGCGGCCTCGTTTCCGACGATTTCGCGGCGCACGCGTATTCCATCACGGGCTACAGCGGCGGTGGCAAGAAGATGATCGCGGAATTCGAGATGGCCGGCAATCCGAAGCTGATGAGCCCGCGTCCCTATGCGCTGGGCCTGACGCACAAGCATCTGCCGGAAATGGCCGTGCGCTCGGGGCTGAAGCGTGCGCCGGTTTTCACGCCTATCGTGGGTAACTTTTTGAAGGGCCTGGCGGTCACGACTTACTTCTCACCGGAGCAACTGACGCGCGCCGCGAAGCCGCAAGATGTGCAATCGCTCTGCGCCGAGTATTACGCCAACGAGCCGTTCGTGCGCGTGCTGCCGTTCAATGCGGACAGCAATCTCGACGATGGTTTCTTCGATGTCCAGGCCAACAACGACACCAACCGCGTCGACCTTTTCGTCTTCGGCAACGACGAGCATTTTGTCACCGTCGCACGTCTGGACAACCTGGGCAAGGGCGCATCGGGCGCGGCGATCCAGTGCATGAATCTCGCAATCGGCGCCGACGAAGCAGCGGGACTGATCGCTTGATGTAACTCCGCTGAACGCCCTGCGCATCCGTCAGGAAAAGCCGGTTTCTGCCCTCATGCGAAACCGGTTTTTTTACGTCCACACATTTGTCGCCAATTACTCCATAGGGAATCTCCTAATTTGTTTACGAACGTTCGTTCGTCAATGATTACGCGTTTTCGCGCTCAAAGCTTCTTCGTTTTGCTTTTCGGCTAAACAGAAATTCTCCTGACTGAGGTCTAAACGAATTTTTGTTTCAATGCGTCGCGTGCGCCTTGCCAGTCAAGGCGCTCCGGAAGAGCGGTTGTTTGAATTGCCGCTTTTGGACCTTTCCAGCCGATCGCCACAAGAAGGTCAACGCGAAATGACAGCGTAAAACTAAATGAGGGAGACAGCGGTATGCCGTATGCCATTTCGAAAGGACTCGCGCTCGCACTTGCGGCCGCCCCGTTGTTCATTGCATGCGGCGGAGGCAAGGCCGACGACCCGGGTCCGATCAACACGCCGCAATGTTCCGGCGCAAGTTGTGGCACGCAAGGTGCGCCGGGCGTCGGCGCGGGCGCGGCGCCGTTGTGCCCGGCCAACGCGGATATTGTCGCCAATACGTATCTGGGCGGCGCGGGCAGCGGCGAGATTGTGAGCCTGAACATCGATGCCGTGAACATGAAGTACACGCTCAAATGGCTCGAATCGCCCATACCGCTCGTCACCGGCACCGTCAATCCAACGCGCAAAGGCACGACCATCGTGGGCGCGGTGGTTCATCCGCCGGCGGGAACGTTGCCGACCGCCGAGCAAACGCGTTGCGCATTCGTGCTGACGCCGGGCGGCGGCAAGGCGGCGGATGGATCGACTTACACGACCGCCGCGGCATTCAACCAGGCGAATCCGCCGACTATCTTCATTGGCCAGGGCGTGGCGGGCGGCGGCATTCCGGGTGCGACCTTGCAGTACAACGGCGCGACGCTCACCGCCGACGGCGTTCATGCCATCCCCGGTTTCCCGCAATTGTTCCCAGTGCCGAACCGGCATTTCGACTTCTATCCGTTCATTGGCTTTGCGTCGGTGAGCACGAACGTCGCGGACCTCAAGGGCACGTATAACGCGCTGCTTTACCACCTGGTTCCATCGAATAACTACGCGACCACGACCACCCAGGCGCAGGAATCCTTCGATACCGCCGGTAACTGCACCGTGCCCGTGCCGGCATCGAACACGTCCTGCCAGACGACCGGCGGCGCGTGGACGGCGAATGCAGGCGGTTCGTACTTCACCAGCGCCGTTGCGCCGCAAGTGCAGGGCAAACGCGCGACGCCCACGCTGCCGCTCGTCGGCGCGCTCACGTTCCCGGCCGTGGCCAACGCGAACATGGTGATCGGCAAGGTGAACGGCGCGATCGTTCCGATCGTCGTGCGCACGGGCCAGGTCTTCGTGCCGTCGCCGCTCACGCCGCTGAACACGAACGCAGCACAAGTCGACGATGAATCCGGCATCGCCATGCTCGCCCCGAACACAGCGCTGCAATCAGGCGCGTTCGATGGCGGCTACGTCGGCGCGGATTCGAACTTCAAGTACACGGCCGCGCTGCTGCAAGGTCCGGTCGGCTCGTTCATCAATCCATCGACGCAAAGCACCGAGACCGGCTTCGGCATGAGTTACGCGCAGCAGTTGCCCGGCTTGATCGGCGTGCAGGACCAGAACGGCGGCAAGGGCGCGCTGATATCGGCGGGTGGCCTGTATGGGATCTTCATAGCGGGAAGCACGGTGAATGGCGGCCCGACATTGACCTCCGTCAATGCCGATACCCCCGCGAGCCCGTACTTCGGCATTGGCGCGTTGCTGAGCAAATAAGTGGAAAACACGGCGGCCGGCATGCGTCGGCCGCCAACGAACGAACCCATGTGGATGGAGACAGCAGCATGAAATGGAGAACTCTTGGCGCAGTTGTATCAATCGCGGGCGCGGCGCCGTTCCTGATGAGCGCGTGTGGGGGCGGCAGCGATGCGCCGCAGGCGCCGGTCGTCCGTTTGTGCCCGGCATCGCTTGATTACACGATCAACTTCACCGGCGGCGGTGGCGACGGCGAACTCGTCAAGCTGCAACTCGACACCACCAAGCTCACGTGGCAAGTGACGTACATTGAATCGCCGATACCCGCCACGACCGGCACCGTCTCCCCGACGCGCGCCGGCACCACGCAAAGCGGCACGCTCACGATGGAAACCGGCCTGCCGACACAAAAGCTGAATCAATGCGCGTATCAGTTGAACGGCGCGACGCTCGACCCGACGCGCCCCGCGCGTATCTTCGTGGGCGAGGGTGTGGCGGGCGGCACGATTCCGGGCAAGGAGCTGCAGTTCGGCGGCATTCTCGGGCAGGGCGTCGTGCCGGATCGCACGTTCCCGTACTACCCGTTCATCGGCTTCTCGACGCTGGAAACGAATCTCGCCAATGTCGCGGGATCGTATAACCAGCTGGGGTATCACGAGGTGCCATCGCAAAGTTATGCGCGTCTTGCCGTCGATTCGAAGATCACCATCAATGCCGACGGCACGTGGCAAGAGTGCGACAACACCGGCGTGAACGCCGGCAAGTGCCAGCAGGCGGGATCGAATTTCACGCCATCGCCGGATGGCAGCGGCGCGTTCGTCACGAACAACTTCCTTGGGCAAGGCAAACCGACGCTCGCGACCGGTCCGCTTGGCAAGGGCTACATGATTGTCGGCAAGTTGCGCGGCGCGAACGTGCCGATCCTGGTTCGTACGGGCACGGCGAACGCCACGATCACGACAGGCATTCCGCCTTTCGCTGACGACGAATCCGGTATCTCGATGCTTTCGCCGCAAACGAACGTGGCGGTGGGATCGGTGAATGGCGAATACGTCGGCGTGGATAACCAGTTCAATTACCGTACAACAGCGCTCACCGGCACGCAGGCCACGCTCATCGATCCGTTCCAGCCGTCGCAAGTTGCGTTGTCGCGTGCGTTGAACCTCGACTACACGCAGACCATCCAGGGTCTTGTGACGTCGACGGTCGTCAATGCATCGACTGGCGCGACACCCACCGGCAAGTTCATCTTCTCCGGCGGCGTGTTCGGCTACCTCGACCAGAGTGACCCGACGACTCCGTATTTCACCATCGGCTCATTTGTCGAGTGACCGTCCGGCAGCCCATCAAAAAGGGCTGAGCGCGTTTCACGCCTCCTTCTATATAGAAGCGGCGTGTCGCGTGACGGCCTGTAACCGAAGAGAGACGATATGAGAAAGATACTGGCAGCGGTGATCGGGTGCGCCTGGGCTTGCGCTTCAATGACGGCGCACGCGCAAAGCGCCGGCGATAACGTCGTGGGACTCGGCTGGTTCCACGTCATGCCGCAGGATTCGAGCAGCGAACTCACCACGCACGTGGCGCCCGTGCCGATCAACACGCCGCTGCGCTTGCCGTCGCAATTCACGTCGTCGGGAACGGGCCTTTCGACAAAAAGCGCCGATACCCTCGCCCTTGTCTTCACACACTTTTTCACCGACCATATTGCGACGACGTTCGTGGGCGGCGTGCCGCCCGAATTCGAGCTCGATGGTCACGGCACCATCCGGCCGCCGGGTCCGGCGGGCGCGCTCGGCAACCAGAATCTCGATCAGACCAATCCGATCGTGAAAAGCGTGCGGCAGTGGAGCCCGGCGCTGATCTTCCAGTACTACTTCAATTCACCGACGTCGGCGTTCCGGCCGTTCGCGGGTATTGGCGTGTCGTACAACTTCTTCACGAACATCAAACTCACCAACGGCTTCGTCAACTCGACGCAAAACAATCTCGGCGCTGTTTTGGCGGCTGCTGCGGGCAAGCCGGGGCAGACATCGGTGGACGCGAAGGCTTCGTCGTCGTGGCAACCGGTGTTCAACGTCGGCGCCACCTACAACTTCGACAAACACTGGGGTTTGATTGCGTCCCTCACGTACATTCCGCTGAAGACGACGTCATCGCTGATCATCAAGGCGGCCGACGGCACCGAACTCGCCACGACCAAAGGCAAGCTGAACGCTGATCCGCTGATCACGTTCCTAGCGGTGTCGTACCGTTTCTGATGGCGCAGCCAGTCCCGCAAATCATTCGATGCCGTTTAGACGCGATTCGGCGGGACGATTTTCCGCTGCTTTCATGAGCGGGTGGGATTGGCCTACTTTCCGGTCCAGCGGGCTGTAACGGCCGCGATTCGCGCACCGAATGCTTTTGCTGTTTCAAGGTCGCCGGGCGGGGGTGCTTCGTCCGGGGATGCATCGGCAGGTGATTGCGTGAGCAAGCCCGAAAAACCACCGACGAAGTTCAGGTCGTTGCGCGTGGCCGCCTTCGTGTTCGACGGCATCATGCCGGTGCCCGCCCAGATCATGCTGTGCTGCATGGCGAGCGTGATGAAGTACGCGATGGTCGAGTGCTTGTCGCCGTTCATGGTCGCCGAGTTGGTGAAGCCGGCGGCGACCTTGTCTTTCCACGATTGCGCGAACCAGGGTTTTGAACTGGCATCGGCAAATTTCTTGAAGTCGGCGGACGGGCCGCCCATGTAGGTCGGCGCGCCGAAGATGATGCCGTCGGCGGCGTCGAGCTCGGCCCAGCCGGCGTCGTCCAGATCGCCGACGGCCAGCAGTTTGGCGTCGGCGCCTGCATCGGTGGCACCTGCGAGGACGGCTTCGGCGGCTTTTTTCGTGTGACCATAGCCACTGTGATAAACGATGACGATTTTCGGCATGTCATTCCTTCTCTGCGACTCAACGTCGCGGGTTAAGCGGAAAGACCCAGTCTAGCAAGCCAAATTTCGGGCCGATTTGCGCACCTTGCGGAGGGTTTTGGTCATCGTCCGTAGGTCACCACGAGCTGCGCGCTGGACAGCGCCGTTGTGCGGATCTCGTGTTCGAACATGAGCGAGGGGCTGCTCTGGCGAAGGCGCAAGTCGGCGCTTTTGAGCGCGTAGACGGTGATGATGTATCTGTGTGGTTTGCCTTGCGGCGGACACGGTCCCGCATAGCCGTCGATGTCGAAATCATTGCGCGATTCGACCGCGCCGATCTTGCGCAGGAAGCCCGAGGCGCTTGCGTTTGACGGCAGTTTGACAACGCTTGCCGGGATCCCGGCGACAGCCCAGTGCCACCAGCCGCGCCCGGGTGCATCGGGATCGAAGATGGTCACCGCGAAACTTTGGGTGTTGGCCGGCGCGTTGTGCCAGGAAAGCTGGGGGGAACGATTGCCGCCCTTGCAGTCGTTCTGATCGAAGACAAGGGAGAGCGGTGCTCGCTGATCCGCAACGATGTCGCTGCTTGTCAACGTGAATGGAACGGACGCAACAACTTCGGCGACTGCGTGCGGCGCATTTGATACCATCGCGGCGCAGAAAAACGGAAGCAGCAGTGAGCGGCGGGAGATTCGGAAACGAAAAACGCGGCAATCAGCGACGCGGTACACAGCACAAACCACAAGCCCGGTCCCCAAGCGCATGGTGCGAGTTCTCCTGTCTCGGGCGTGGCCAGAACTGGCGTTTCACCCTTTGTAACGATGTATTTTGTCTCAGAAATAGGATTAATGCTGCATTCAAGTTTAACATTGCGTGGGAAGGATAAAATTTTTCAAATGTTCGGCACACAACTCAGCAAGGGGCAACCAGTAGACTCGGGTTTCGCTGGGATTCCGATCTCCAGGCTGAAGGGGGTATGTAATGAACGCGGGCACACTGCCTATAATGCGCAAGGGATTTATCCATTTACGAGCGGGGGGTAAATAATGGGTCAACGGATAAAAGTCATTATCGCCGATGACCATCCTGTCATTCTGTTTGGCGCTGCGCAGGCATTACTGAAGTTTCCCGAAATCGAGGTGGTCGGGCAGGCGCGTCAATCCACGGAATTGATTCAGCTTCTGCAAAAGTCTCCGTGCGACGTGGTTGTGTCCGATCTCGCCATGCCGGGTGGCCAGTTCGGTGACGGTATGCCGCTCCTGGGTTATATCGGGCGACAATTTCCGACTGTGCGTATTGTCGTATTAACCATGCTGGAAAATCCCGCGCTGCTCAAACGCTTGCGTGAAGTAGGCGTCACGGCCGTTATCAACAAGTCAGACGATTTGAGTCACATTGGTCTCGCGATCGTGCACGTGATGCGCGGGCAAGAGTACATCGGCCCCTCGGTGCGGGTGGCCCTCGACAGCATGGGCTTGTCCGCGAGCGGTCAGCAACGCGACGTGGTGTTGTCCAAGCGTGAACTGGAAGTCGTGCGCTTATTTGTTTCGGGCATGACGATTACCGAAATTGCGGCGCAGTTGAAGCGCAGCATCAAAACAATCAGCACGCAAAAGAATACCGCCATGCGCAAACTCGGCATTGAAAGGGATTCGGAATTGTTTCAATATGCCCAAAGTAATGGTTTATTGAATTTGTCCGCGTATGTGGGCGATGGAAATCTCGACGATGAATTTCGCGCAGACATCGATTAACTGTTAAGTTTGTTGAAATGAAAATCCGCTCGTTGATGAAACGCGCGGATTTTTTATTTCATTGACAATATGAAAATTATGGATTATTTCGGTGTCGTCATTACTCCGCCATGCGCTGCCGACCATTCGGCCGGCGCGTGTAAAAATTGTTCGACTTCATCCAGCGTCTTTGTCTCAAAATAACCCGCCTCTTTGGCGACCCGTAATACGTCCCACCAGGTTGCAAGCGCGTGCAACTCCACGTCAATGTCTTTCAGAACCGAAACACTTTCTTTAAAGATGTTGTAATGAAACAGCACAAAGCAATGATTCACTTTCGCGCCTGCTGTGCGCAGCGCGTTGATGAAATTGATCTTGCTGCGGCTGTCGGTCGTAAGGTCCTCGACCAGCAGCACGCGTTGGCCTTCCGTCAACACACCTTCGATCTGCGCATTGCGGCCGAACCCCTTCGGCTTCTTGCGCACGTATTGCATCGGCACCATCAACCGGTCCGATAACCACGCGGCAAACGGAATGCCGGCGGTCTCGCCGCCCGCGATTGCATCGATCTGTTCGTAGCCAACGTCACGCAGGAGCGTGGTCTCGGCCATCTCCATCAGGCCGCGGCGCACGCGGGGATAGGAGATCAGCTTCCTGCAATCGATATAGACCGGACTCGCCCACCCCGATGTGAAGATATACGGCTTGGCCGCATTGAAATGCACGGCCTCGACCTCGAGCAGCATTTTTGCGGTGGTGTCCGAGATGGTCTGGCGGTCAGTGCCTGTCATGGGCAAGTCCTTGGGTTCGTGAGTGGAGAGCATCCCTGCCGTCGATACTACCCGGCCGATAAGTTGCAGATCATGACGATGCAACCCGGTCGCCGTGCAATCGATGCAATGCGTTTAGTCGGTTACGCGCGCCTTTATGTCGAAAATGGTGCTCTGCGTCAAAATTATCGTGCGGTGTACACTATTTATCCCCGAAAAATGCTAAGCGCAGTCCGGGCGCGCAGTGCTTATCCCTGCGTTGCTCGCCGCGCGAATCCCGACGAATTCTTCGCGCAGCCCGAAGCCGGCGCCAGCGCCGCTTCACAAACAAATTTACTTTCCCCAACTCTTTTCCTAAACGTCTCAGGCCAATCATGGACGAACAACTGAAGCTCAGCGCCCTCGCATATCACCAGTATCCGAAGCCCGGCAAGATCTCGGTCACGCCGACCAAACCCCTGTCGAACCAGCTCGACCTGTCGCTGGCGTATTCGCCAGGCGTGGCCGCTGCCTGCATGGCCATCTTCGACGAACCGCTCGACGCCCAGAAGTACACCTCACGCGGCAACCTGGTCGGAGTCGTGACCAATGGCACGGCGGTGCTGGGGCTCGGCAACATCGGACCGCTTGCCGCCAAGCCGGTGATGGAAGGCAAGGGCTGCCTCTTCAAGAAGTTTGCGGGCATCGACGTGTTCGATATCGAGCTCGCCGAAACCGATCCGGACAAACTCGTCGATGCCATCGCCATGCTCGAGCCCACGCTCGGCGGCATCAACCTGGAAGACATCAAGGCACCGGAGTGCTTCTACATCGAGAAGAAGCTGCGCGAGCGCATGAAGATTCCCGTTTTCCACGACGACCAGCACGGCACGGCGATCATTGCATCGGCGGCGATTCTCAACGGGCTGAAAGTCGTCGGCAAGAAGCTCGACGAAGTGAAGCTCGTGTGTTCGGGCGCGGGCGCCGCCGCGATCGCGTGTCTCGATTTGCTCGTCGACCTCGGGCTCAAGAAGTCGAACATCCTCGTCTGCGACTCGAAGGGCGTGATCTACGAGGGACGCGGCAACCTGGATCCATCGAAGGAACGCTACGCCGCGAACACGACAGACCGCACGCTCGCGGACGCCATCGATCAAGCCGACGTTTTCCTCGGCTGCTCGAGCGCCGGCGTGCTCAAGCCGGAAATGGTCAAGGTCATGGGCACGCAGCCGTTGATCCTCGCGCTCGCCAATCCGGAGCCGGAGATCCGCCCGGAAGAAGCGAAGAAGGTGCGTCCGGACGCGATCATCGCAACGGGCCGTTCGGACTATCCGAACCAGGTGAACAACGTGTTGTGCTTTCCGTTCATCTTTCGCGGTGCGCTGGACGTGGGCGCGACCACCATCACTGAAGAGATGAAACTCGCGTGCGTGCGCGCGATCGCGGAACTCGCCCAAGAGACCGATCAGGGCGATGAAGTCGCCAAAGCGTACGAAGGCCATTCGCTCGAGTTTGGGCCCGATTACTTGATTCCGAAGCCGTTCGATCCGCGCCTGATCATCAAGATCGCGCCGGCTGTGGCGCAAGCCGCGATGGACTCGGGCGTGGCGACGCGTCCCATTCACGATATGGAAGCGTATCGGGAAGAGCTGGGCACGACGGTTTATCGTACGGGCATGGTGATGCGGCCGGTGTTCGCCGCAGCCAAGTCGGCGCCCGCGCGCATCGTGTTTGCCGAAGGTGAAGACGAGCGTGTGCTGCGCGCCGCACAATTCGTGCTGCTGGAGAAGATTGCGAAGCCGATCATCATCGGGCGCCCGGCGGTGGTCGAGATGCGGCTGCAGAAGATGGGCTCGAAGCTCAAGCCCGGCACGGATTTCGAGATCGTGAATCCGGAAGACGACCCGCGTTACCAGAAATGCTGGCAGGAGTATCACAACATTGCTGCACGCGAAGGCGTGACGCCGGACAACGCAAAGGCCGCGCTGCGCAAGTTCAACACGTTGATTGGCGCCATCCTGGTTCGTCTTGGCGATGCCGACGGCATGATCTGCGGCATGATCGACACGTATCACGACCATCTCAAATTCATCGAGCAAGTGTTGGGCAAGGCTGACGGCGTACAAAACTTCGCCGCCATGAACCTGCTGATGCTGCAGGGACGCAATCTCTTTATCAGCGATACGTATGTCAACGAGGTCCCGACGCCCGAGCAACTCACCGATATGACCATTCTGGCGGCACGCGAAATCGAGAAATTCGGGATCGCGCCGAAGGTGGCGTTGTTGTCGAACTCGAACTTCGGCAGCGTGCCGACGGTTTCATCGAAGCGCATGGCCGAGGCTCGCAAGCTGATCGCCGAACGTGCGCCGGATCTGGAAGTCGATGGCGAAATGCACGGCGATGCAGCCTTGTCGGAGGTGGTACGCAAAGCCGCGATGCCGGCCTCGACACTGGCCGGCGAGGCGAACCTGTTGATCATGCCGAACGTGGAAGCCGCGAACATCACCTATAACCTGCTCAAGATGGTGAGCGGGGAAGGCGTGACAGTCGGTCCGTTCCTGCTTGGCGCTGACAAGCCAGTGCACATTCTCACGCCTGCCGCGACCGTGCGGCGGATCATCAACATGACAGCGGTGGCATCGGCGAATGCGCGGGTGAAGGCGGCTGGCAACGCGGTGTGATGAAGTAGATTTGATCGTCACCATTACTATGTGACGAGATTTGATCAGGTGGGGACAGGCGGTGACCGAATAGATCGGTCACCGCTTTTTTTTCACGCGCCAGAAATATCTAACTCAAACGTGACATGGACGCTTAGGGATTTTTTTAAAGAGATAAGAAAGTTGTCGCACATACAACGGCGTCTTTCTTATTCGGACAAATCTGATTTGGTTGGCAAGGAGTGCTGAGTAGAGTCGCGGATCGTTTCACTTACCTGTTTGTTGCGGCGAATTATTTCTTGAGTTCGTTTCGCGTCAGACACATTCCGCATAACTCTTTGCAGGTATTCAGCATGAACAAGGTCTTTAAATCGGTTTGGAGCGAAGCTCTGGGTGCTTGGGTCGCAGCATCGGAATTGTGTCGCGGACGCGGGAAGGGCGGCGGGAAGGTGGCGCGGGCGGTGGCGTTGGCAGTGGCGTTGGGAATGGCGGGTGGGGCGTTTGCTGCTGGAGCGGGGACATCGGTGTCCAATGCAAGTCCGGCCACTGCAACGAACTTGACCGACATTGCGATTGGTTCAGGCGCGACCGCAGCGAGCAAGACCAAGGATGCGATTGCTATCGGCGACACTGCAGCGAGCTCGGCGGATGGCGCAATCAGCATCGGCGGCAGTGTTTCAAACGCGGCGACTAACTCAATTTTGATGGGGAACGCAGGAGTTCCGGCCGGAACGACCGGGCAGGTACCGGTTGCTTCGATTGACGCTGGTTCGACCGCGTCGGTATTTTTCGCGCCTGCTGGCGGCTCGGTTCAGACGTCGGCGAACTCGTTTTCCTTCAATCCCTATGCCGGAATCAAGACCTCGGGGTCGCCCGACTCCGTGAATATCTCGGGGACGGTAAGCGCGGCGCCATCGTCTGTAGCCATCGGTAGCAAATCCAGCGTCACCAACACTACTGCTGCAGCGACAGCAGGTGTCGCGGTCGGAGCGAATGCCTCAGTGCAGGCGTTGAACTCAGTGGCGATTGGTGCCAACTCAGTAGCGCCTATGACTATTCTTATAAGCTCCCAATAAACTACGGAAAGTAGGGCGCTTAAGACAATGAGACAACGGTGCTTGGGTTATCAAGCGCGGGTCGGTTGTCGGTCATAGGTGTAAGCGGTGCGGTTTCCGAAATATGTTGAATCCGCCGTAATCTGAATAATCAATATATTAGGAATGCGTATCAATAATGAAAAGGAAATATAAAACGGTTTTAAACGAAGTCTTCGTCAATCGTGACGTGAAGGGCGAAAAGACGAGCGCCGGTTACAAGCTGTTCGAACGGAAACGCAGCATTCATCTGGCGCCTCCGACCAAGTCCAAGCAAGCAACAGACTTGCAATTGTGGTCGTTGAGATGAGGGAAATTGAAATGATTGGCACACTGTCTCACGGTGCACATCGGCCCGTCGCGGGCGCGTGCATCAGCACTGGAAAGCGGAAAACACGGTCTGCCAGATTGGTGGCGACAGCGGTAAGTGGACTGATAGTTGCCGCGACGTCGGGCACGGTATCCGCGTCGACGTCCGGATTGGCAAGCGTATTCGCGCAAGAGTCGGCCTATGCGTCGGCAAAGTCGCTGGCTCAGGCGCCAGCGCAGCGGTTCGCGAGCACAAGTCATGTAGCGATGGGAGTTGTCAAAGTCACCAAACCCGGTTCTCTCGATGGCGACGCGTTGCTTTATGATCCGGCACGCAGTCAGGAATATCCCGCGCAGGCACGGGATATTGCCGAAACCGCGCCCAGCACGAAGCTATCGGTAGTTCTCGAAAAGGCCGAGACGATGATCGGCGTCCCCTATTCGTGGGGCGGCAATACGCCGGCACAGGGACTCGATTGCAGCGGTTTCGTGCGTTATGTCTATGCAAAGGCGGCGGGGATTGTATTGCCACGAGTTTCATCGCAGATCAGTCGTCAAGGCGTGGCGATCGCGCAAACGGATTTGCATCCCGGCGATCTCGTGTTCTTCAATACAACACGCGGTACCGCAACGCACGTTGGAATCTATGTCGGCGAGGATCAGTTCATTCACGCGCCGAAAAAAGGTGCTTTTATTCGCATTGAATCAATGAAAAGCGCCTACTGGACCCGACGATATTACGGCGCGCGACGAGTCGCGTAAGAGCTCGATGGATAAACCCTCAACAACAAAACGCCCGATGAAAACTCATCGGGCGTTTTGCCATGCACTAAAGCAAAAGCTCAAGCCACTTGCCGCGTCTCACTGCCGACCGGTGCACGCCACCGCGCCAGCAAGGCATTCCATTTCAAACGCGCCGCGTTCACATTGTTGTCCTTCACGTGACCGTAACCGCGCATGGAATCGGGCAGACTTGCGAGTTCTATCGCCAACGGCAATTTATCGAGCGTCAAGCCGCTGAGCAATTCCTTTATCAGCGCCTCATATTCCGAAATCAACGCTCGCTCCATCTTCCGTTCTTCGGTCTTGCCGAAAACATCCATCGATGTGCCCCGCAAGAACTTCATCTTCGCCAGGACTTTCATCGCGGATAGAACCCATGGGCCGTATTGCTTCTTGATGAGATGGCCATGCGCGTCCTTCTTCGAAAACATCGGCGGCGCGAGATGGAAATTGATCTTCCAGTCGCCTTCGAAACTCCCCTTCAACCGCTCCACGAACGCCGGATCGGCATAAAGACGCGCGACTTCGTACTCATCCTTATACGCCATCAGCTTGTGCAGGTTCCTGGCGACAGCTTCGGTCAGTGCGTATTGACCGTCGGGTACGCCAAGCGATGCTTCCGCAACCCGGACTTCCGCGACAAGCCGGCCGTAACGCGCGGCGTACGCCTCGTTTTGATAGTCGGCAAGATAGCCGATGCGCTTTTCGATCAATGCGTCCAATGCCTTCGGCGTATGCAGCGCGATGATCTTGCTGCTGCCTTGTACATCCGATGCCCCCCCCCGATTCTGTCCTTTCACCAGTCGTTGCAGACCATCGAGATCGTGCGCCGCGTGACGGCCCCATTCGAACGCCGCGAGATTCTTCTCGACCTGCACAGCGTTGAGTTCGATCGCGCGAACCAGCGACTCGTGCCGCAACGGCACCCAGCCGCGCTGCCATGCAAAACCCAGTACGAACGGGTTCGTGTAGATGGCGTCGCCGAGCAGTGCTACGGCAAAACGGTTTGCATCGACGAGAGATACGTGCTCACCCGCGGCCGTGCGGATGTCGGCTTCTGCGCTCGCGCCCGGGAAACGCCAGTTCGGGTTCTTGATGAACTCGGCAGTCGGCGTTTCGGCGCTGTTCACGACGACCCGCGTGTGGCCGGGCTGCATGCGCGAGCCGCATTCGTCGCTGGCGGTGACGATCGGATCGCAACCGATCACCAGATCCGCTTCGCCCATCGCGATGCGCGTGGCGTGAATATCGCCAGGCTGGTTCGCGATCTGCACATGGCTCATCACGGCGCCGCCTTTTTGCGCGAGGCCGGTGACATCGAGCACGGTCACGCCTTTTTGCTCGAGATGCGACGCCATGCCAAGCAATGCGCCAATGGTCACGACGCCCGTCCCGCCTACTCCCGTGACCAGCACGCCATAAGGACGGTCGATATCAGGAAGCGTTGGCATGGGCACGGGCGGCATGCCATCGCCGGAAATGCTCGATACCTTCGGCTTCTTCAACTGGCCGCCTTCCACCGTGACGAAGCTCGGGCAAAATCCGTTCACGCACGAGTAATCCTTGTTGCATGTGGACTGGTTGATCTGGCGCTTCGTGCCGTATTCGGTGTCGAGCGGTTCAACCGATAAACAATTCGACTTGACCGAGCAATCGCCGCAGCCTTCGCAGACGGCTTCGTTGATCACGACACGCTTTGCCGGATCGGGATAAGCGCCGCGTTTCCTGCGCCGGCGTTTTTCCGTGGCGCACGTCTGGTCGTAGATGAGAATTGTCGTGCCGCCGATTTCCCTCAGCTCGCGCTGGACTTCATCCAGTTTCTCGCGATGATAAATCTGGATGCCGGGCGCGAGGCCGACGTTCGCATCGTACTTTTCGGGTTCATCGGTGACGATCACGATTTTCTTCGCGCCTTCGGCCGCGAGCTGATGCGTGATCTGCGGCACGGTAAGCACGCCGTCGACCGGCTGGCCGCCGGTCATCGCCACGGCATCGTTGTAAAGGATCTTGTACGTGATGTTGGTCTTCGACGCGATCGCCGCGCGGATTGCCAGCAGGCCGGAGTGGAAGTACGTGCCGTCGCCGAGATTGGCGAACACGTGTTTGTCGTTGGTGAAGGGCGCTTGGCCGATCCACGCCACGCCTTCGCCGCCCATCTGGCTGAACGTGCTCGTGCTGCGGTCCATCCAGACGGTCATGTAATGGCAGCCGATACCCGCCAACGCGCGGGACCCTTCCGGCACGTTCGTGGATGTGTTGTGCGGACAGCCCGAGCAGAACCACGGCTTGCGCTCCGCTTCTACACGCGGCCGGGCCAGGGCGCGTTCCTTCGCTTCGATCACCGCAATCCGCGTCGCGATGCGCGCGCGCACTTCGGCAGGCAGATCGAACTTGTCGAGCCGCGTGGCAATCGCCTTTGCGATGATCGCCGGCGACAGCTCGTAATGCGCCGGCAGAAGCCAGTTGCCCATCGGCACGGACCATTCGCCGCCGGCGCCGTCTTTCTCGTCGAACTTGCCGAAGACGCGCGGACGTTGCGCATCGGGCCAGTTATAGAGTTCTTCCTTGATCGCGTATTCCAGGATCTGGCGCTTTTCTTCGACGACCAGGATCTCTTCCAGACCGTGAGCGAAGGCATGCGCGCCTTGCGCTTCGAGCGGCCAGACGCAGCCGACCTTGTACAAGCGCACGCCGATGCGGGCGCAGGTTTCATCGTCGAGACCGAGGTCCGATAACGCCTGGCGCACATCCAGATAGGCCTTGCCCGCCGTCATGATCCCGAAACGCGCGTTCGGCGATTCGATCTCGATCCGGTCCAGCTTGTTCGCGCGCACGTAGGCGAGCGCCGCATACCACTTGTAGTCGAGCAGCCGCGCTTCCTGCACGAGTGGCGGATCGGGCCAGCGGATGTTGAGTCCGCCGTCGGGCATCGCGAAATCGGTCGGCAACACGATCTCGACGCGATTCGGATCGATATCCACCGAAGCAGACGATTCCACCACGTCGGTCACGCATTTCATCGCGACCCAGAGGCCGGAGTACCGGCTCATTGCCCAGCCGTGCAGGCCGAAGTCCAGGTATTCCTGCACGTTCGATGGAAACAGCACCGGCAATCCGCACGCCTTGAAAATGTGTTCGGACTGATGCGCGAGCGTGGAGGATTTGGCGGCGTGATCGTCGCCGGCGAGCACGAGCACGCCACCCTTCGCCGATGAACCCGCCGAGTTGCCATGCTTGAACACGTCGCCGGTTCTATCTACGCCCGGTCCCTTGCCGTACCACATGGAGAACACGCCGTCGTACTTGGCGCTGGGATACAGGTTGACCTGCTGCGAGCCCCAGACGGCGGTCGCCGCGAGGTCTTCGTTCACGCCGGGCTGGAACACGATCTCATGCGACGCGAGATGTTTCTTCGCCTTCCACAGATGTTGATCGAGCGCGCCGAGCGGGGAACCGCGATACCCCGAAATAAACCCGGCGGTGTTCAAGCCGGCGGCGTGATCGCGTTGTTGTTGCAGCATGGGCAACCGGACGAGCGCCTGAATCCCGCTCATGTAAGCGCGGCCGCGTTCGAGGGTGTATTTGTCGTCGAGTGTGACGGTGGTGAGCGCGGCTTCAAGCTTCGCTTGATGTTCCGCGTCTAGTGGGGCATTCATTGTAGGTTCTCTCCGCCAACGTTTGGGATCGCCAAAACTCATGTGGCTTTAGCGTCTTGTGGACGCGGCAGCCGGGATTTTGAGTGTGCCTGTTTTGCATTTCTGACAGCACTGGTAAAAACCCGCTGAAAACAAATTACACGATCGTTCGCGTGTTACGAGGTGTAAAAACGCCCGATTTTCATCATGCGCGGGAACCGCTGGTGGCGGCGGTATTCAAATACTGTGACCGATGCGCAAGGTGAAACGTGCCCGGTCATTGGACACACCGATGCACGCAGTTGAAGGAGCAAGAAGTGAAACAACGATATATCCAGAATTTCCTGATGGTCTCCGCCGCATTCCTGGCGATAAACGTGCCCCGCGTCGGCGTTGCGGCCGGTTCCGAAACCTTGATGACCGGCACGCTGCGCATGGCGCCGGCTCGGGTGGAGCAGGTCTCGAACAACCCGGCTGCGAAAAAGAAAGACGAAGCCTGAATTTCCCGAACGAACAAACAAAAAATGCCGGCGATCTGTGAGGATCGCCGGCATTTTTATTCAGTCGCGCACATCAGCTCGCTGTTGTGTCCTTCACCACGCCGCGTCGAATCTGATCGAGTTCGATGGATTCGAACAGCGCCTTGAAGTTGCCTTCGCCGAAGCCCTGATTGCCCTTGCGCTGGATGATCTCGAAGAAGATCGGGCCAATCTGGTTTTCCGTGAAAATCTGTAGCAGGATTTCGTCGCTGACGCCATCGATCAGGATCTTGCGTTTTTTCAGCTCCCCCACCGATTCGCCGTGATTTGGCACGCGCCGGTCGACAAGCTCGTAATACGTATCAATGGTGTCCAGCAACGCGATATCCGCGCTGCGCAGGGCGTCGACGGTGTCGTAGATGTTGTCCGTCCCGAGCGCGATGTGCTGAATCCCCTCGCCACGATACGCATCGAGATATTCCTGGATCTGTCCCGACGTGTCCGATCCTTCCTCGTTGATCGGGATGCGGATCTTGCCGCACGGCGAGCTCATCGCTTTCGACTTCACGGCCGTGACCTTGCCTTCTATGTCGAAGTACCGCGCCTCGCGGAAGTTGAACAGGCGTTCGTAGAATTCGGCCCACTCGATCATGCGTCCGCGATGCACGTTGTGCGTCAAATGGTCGATGTACGTCAAACCGTGGCCAACGGGATTTTGATCGGCGCCGGGAATCGGTTCGAAGTCGACGTCATAGATGCTGATATCGCCGATGCTGCCCGCCCGCGCGCCGTTCTTGCCACGCCACCGGTCGACAAAATAGATCAGCGAATCGCCGACGCCCTTGATCGCGGGAATGTTGAGCTCCATAGGGCCCGTTTTATTGTCGAAGCCCCACGCGCCGAGATCGAGCGCGCGCTTGTAAGCCTTGCCTGCATCGGCGACGCGAAACGCGATCGCGCAAATCGACGGTCCATGCAAACGCGTAAAGCGTTGCGCGAAGGAATCGGGCTCGGCGTTGATCAGGAAATTGATGTCGCCTTGCCGGTACAAGGTCACGTCCTTATGCCGATGCCGCGCGATCGCGGTAAATCCCATTTGCTCGAACAATCGCCCAAGCGCGACCGGATCCGGCGCCGTGTATTCGATGAATTCGAAACCATCCGTGCCGACGGGATTGTCCCAGGTCGTTGGTTGCATGCCTTGTCTCCGTAAATCGCGATTAACAGGACAAAGTCTATCGAGATGCGTGTGGCGGATACTTGCGAATCAAATCGCGCATCATTACGATGACGCACGTTTATAGCGTCCACTGGCGCAAAAGGGGCAGACTATGGCGCGAATCGAACTCGACGCAATCGACCGCAAAATCCTCGCAATCCTGCAGGTCAACGGCCGCTTGTCGAATCAGGACATCGCCGATCAGGTGAGCTTGTCGCCAAGTCCCTGCCTGCGCCGTATCCGGCGGCTGGAAGAGGCGGGCGTGATAAGAGGTTATGTCGCGCTACTGGAGCCCCGTCTGCTTGGACTCGGGCTGCTTGCGTACGTCAACGTGAGGCTGGAAAAGCGTGGCGGATCGGTCGCTTCGGCGGGAATGAAAAATCCGCCGACGCATGCGGATCGATTCCGCGACGCCTTGCTCACCTGGCCGGAGGTCGTGGCTTGCGATGCAATGACCGGCGACACCGACTACCTGCTGCGCGTCCAGGTGGAAGACATGGAGCACTTCTCGCGTTTTGTGCAGGACCAGTTGCTGCACCACCCATCGGTGATCGATGTGAAAAGCAGTTTCTCGCTCGAACGCATCAAGGAAACGACGGCGTTGCCTATCCGTTGATTGCGCGGATGCTCCAGACGCAAAAAAGGCGGCTTTCGCCGCCTTTCGTGCTTTTGCGCATGCTTGCTGATATGGCCGAAACTCAGGCCGCGTCGGCAGTAGGCATGAACGCCTGAAACATTTGCGATGCCCGGCGCGCCTGGCGCTTGATCGCGTAATCGAAGACCGCTGCCTGCTCCTGCAACATCTCCGTCAGGATGCTGCTCTGGTCAGCAGGCGTGAGCGACAGATAAGCATCGGCTTCGCCGTATGCGTACTCGATCTTCATGCCCGACTTCTTCGCAATGTGCATCATGGTCGAGTTGCGCGACAAACAATGCATGTAGAGCATTGAAACGTGTGTGTTGCGGCTGCGAATCGCGGCGCGCTCGAACAAGCGGCTGCCGACACCACGGCCCCGCGCGCTTTCCAGCACCGATACACCGAACTCAGCCGTGCGCTTGTCGCCTTCCGCCGGCAAATAGGCAAGATGCCCGACGCCGACCACGTTCAGCGCTTCATCGAATACGCCAAAAACCGTATCGCGCGAAAAGTCGATGTTCGTCACATAGTTCTCGATCACACGATCCGGCACGATCTGGCCGAAGCGCAAAAGGCGGTCGTCTTCGTCGAGGGCGAGAAAGTGGGTCATCAGGCGCTCGCGATCCGCGGAGGACAGCTCACGAACGAGAACGGGCGATCGACCGGCGGCGCTCGGCGAGCGATCGGCAGATGCGAAGATCGATGCGGCGGGGCGGTTGAAAGATAGGTTCACGATGGAGGCTCCTTGAATCGTCGAGCGACATGGTGCGTCGCAAAACGAATTTTAGCCGAAACATCGTTTTAGTACTAGGGAAAACCCGTAATACGGTGTGGAGGATTATGTCTAACTCTCGAGTATTACGAATAAAAATCTTCTAAAATCAATTGTTTACACGCTGTTGCGGAAAACGGACGTGCGTGCGCCCAAGCCGTATATTGCGGTGCAGCATTTCACGAATCGCCATTCATTCCCCGTTCGATCACATCGACAACCTGTTCCGCAAACTCCCCGTAACCCAGCTTGCCGTCAGGTTTGAGCCACGTGAATGTCCAGTTGATCATGCCGAAAACCATCATGGTCAAGGCCGTCTGATTCTCTTTGGTCGCCCGCTTCGGATAAGCACGGGCCAGTTGCCGCGCAAACGCAGCGACGATACCGCGCTGGCGTTCGAGCACGATTTCACGCTGCGTATCTTCGAGGTACTTCACGTCGTTGAGCAGCGCGACGTGCCGGCTATGCGACGTTTCGTATTCCGCGAGAAACGCGCGAATGAGCTCGGCAAACGCCTCGCGCTCGGTGAGGCCGCGCCGCTGGCTCGCGCCTTCCACCTCCGCGATGATCAGCATCAGCCGCTTCGTATAGCGGTCGAGCAGGTCGAACAGGATGGCTTCCTTGCTCGCGTAGTAGTGGTAAAGCCGCGCCTTGGACGTGCCGCTGGCGGCGGCGAGATCGGCCATCGATGTGCTCGGGTAGCTCGTCTGCGCAAATTTCGCGGCGGCGAGTTCGAGAATCTGCTCGCGTTGTGTGTCGTGGTCGGGCGCTCTGGTACGTGCCATTGAGTCTCGGAGAAGTGCTGGGTCGAACGGAATTCTAATGCTTGAGCGCGACTTGGCTCCGTCCAGCGGCTAATGCGAGGCGCGGCGCAGTCTTGCGTCGGCAATTTTTGAGGGATCGCCGCGGATTTCCAGCTTGCCTGCAGCCACGAGTTCGCGGCATCGCCAAAGGGCGATCGAGTCGCTGACCAGGAAGCCGAAACTTCCGCCCATCACCTCGCCCGCGAGCCGGCGCGACTCGATCCAGCCGGCGCTTGCGATCTGGAGGATGGTTTCATCGATATCGGAATACGTGCCCGAGATAAACGTGTTGTCGCGCCAGCGCCGCGTTTCGCTGTTGATCTGCTTCACTTCCTGCCATTCGAGCGCGAGCCGGCTGATGCGCAACACGGAGATGGGCGCGGCCGTCGGCAGCTTGACGCCGAGTTCGGCTGCCGTGAACATGCCAACGGCTGTAATGCCGTCGCCGCGGCCACGACGGAGCTGCGTGCCGTCGTCGGCGGTGATGAGGGGTAGATCGTCGGCGGTCAGTTTGGCTTCGTTCAGGCGTTGCGGCACGTTGCGCAGGAAATAGGCGACGCGCCGCAGCATCAACTGATCGCCCGCGCTCTGGCCGTGCCAGACCACGACTTGACCCGTGCCCTGGGCCAGTTCGCGCAACAGCGCATCTTGTTCCTTGAGCTTCGAAATGAAATCGACTTTGTGCTCGTCGAGCACTTGTTGCCAGAAGAGGGCACGCGTTTCCGGGTTGTCATCGATACCCCTCAGATGGCCGACCGCAAGATCGTCCTTCAGGGGGATGACGCGCTCATCGCGTGAAACTGCATTCAGCGCTTCGCGAAGTATCTCGGCGGCGTAGTCGCCGTTGGTAACGTGAATGGTGCTCATCAGTAACGGTGACCGCAAACGTAAGAAGGCCGGCTGCTGCGTAGCCGGCTCGATCGACATGATCGACATGACGGCAACTTAACAACAGACGGCCCCTAGTGTAAGCGAATTGAATCAGTGCGATCCGCCAACTGGTCGCTCAACGTTCGTCATAGCTCACAACTACCCGATCCGAAACCGGATGACACTGGCACGTCAGCACGAAACCGGCATCGATTTCATGTTGTTCCAGTGTGAAGTTTTTCTCCATGCGCACTTCGCCTTCCAGCACTTTCGCGCGGCACGTACAGCAGACACCACCCTTGCACGCGTAAGGCAGCGCGAGGCCGGCCTTCAGCCCGACATCCAGTACGCTCACGCCTTGGTACGGCAGACGCAACTTGCGCCTTTTTCCATCGATGACCAATTCCAGATCCGCCGTTGGCGTGTTGTCCGTGATCTCGATTTGCGGAACACCGGCTTGCGGCAAAGGCGTTCCGAAGCGCTCGACGTGAACCTGCTTTGGCGGCACGCCCGCGCCTTTCAGGGCGGCTTCGGCGGCGTCCATCATCGGGCCGGGACCGCAGATGAACGCTTCATCGATTTCACTGGCGGGAACGAGCGCCTCGAGGAACGCCGCGCATTTTTCCTGGTTCAGCACGCCGTTGAACAGTTCGACGTCCTGCAAATCGTCCGATAAAACGTGGTACAGCGAGAACCGGCTCATGAAGCGGTTCTTCAGATCTTCGAGTTCCTCGGCGAACATGATGGCGTCGACGCTGCGATTGCCGTAGATCAGCGTGAAGCGGCTGGTGGGCTCCGTCTCGAGCGTCGTCTTGATGATGGCAAGCACCGGTGTGATGCCGGAACCGCCCGAAAACGCAACGTAATGCTTGAAGTGATCGGCGTTCAGATGGGTGAAGAAGCGGCCATCGGGCGTCATGACTTCGATTGCGTGACCGGGCTTGAGCATGTCGAAAGCGAAGTTCGAGAAGCGGCCGCCGCGCACGCGCTTGATACCGATACGCAATTCGCCATCGCGATCGTAATCCGTCACGCCGACGCAAATGGAATACGAACGCCGCGTTTCCTCGCCGTCGATATGCGTTTTCAACGTGACGAACTGGCCTTGCGTAAAGCGGAACGCATCACGCAGGGTGTCGGGGACATCGAAGGAAACGGTGACGGCGTCCGCGGTTTCGGGACGAACGTCGCGGATGCGAAGCGAATGGAATTGCGGAGTCGCCATGGTCGGTTTCAGTACGGTTTGAAGTAGTCGAACGGTTCGCGGCAATCCACGCATCGATACAGCGCCTTGCACGCCGTCGAGCCGAATTGGGCAAGGCGTTCTGTATGCACTGAACCGCAGCGCGGGCAGGCGGGTTTATCGACGATGCGCGGCACGAAACGCAGAGGCCGTTCTTGCGGCGCGTGTTCGTTCGAGCCGCAGTTGCCCATGGGCGGGGCGATGCCGTATTGCTTGAGCTTTTCGCGGGCAGCGTCGGTCATCCAGTCGGTGGTCCATGCGGGCGCCAGAACCGTCTCTATCCGATGCTTGGCGAAACCCGCCGCGTTCAGCGCCGCGCCGATGTCTTCCGCAATTTGGTACATCGCCGGGCAGCCGGAATACGTTGGCGTGATGACAATTTCCAGCGTGTCGTCGGCGGCGCGGCGGACGTCGCGGAGGATACCCAGTTCGCGTATGGACACCACCGGAATTTCCGGATCGGGCACGGCTTCGAGCACGTTCCATACGTGTTCGAGCGCAACGTCTTCCGCGGTTGTCATGGCGTTCACCACGTCGCGCCCGGGTGCTGGCGCGCGATGCTTTGCAATTCCGCCAGCAGATAACCCATGTGCTCGGAATGCTCGCCGAGTTTGCCCGTGGTCACGTGCTGCACGTCGGCGGGTTTTTGCAGCGTGGCTTCGGCCAACGTTGCGTCCACATCTTCGCGCCACGCGGTTTCCAGATCGGCTGTCAGCGGACCGATACCGGCATCGGCGATGCGCGTTTCCACCTCATCCACGCTGAAGAATTCGCGTGTGTAGGGCATCAGGTAATCCACCGCCGCCTGAGCCCGGCGATGCGATTCCTCGGTGCCATCGCCGAAACGCAGCAGCCAGTCGCTCGCGTGATTCAGGTGATATCGCGTTTCCTTGATCGACTTGGACGCGATTGCGGCAAGCTGTGCGTCGCTCGATCGGGTCAGCGCCGTCCAGAGATGCGACATCAGCGTGGAATACAGGAAATTGCGCACGACCGTCACCGCGTAATCACGGTCTGCGCGCGTCGTTCCCGACAACGGTCCGGCGTGCGGCAATTCGCTCAACGTGAAGTTGCGGAAATCTCGCTCATTGCGGAAATATGCGTAGTCGTCTTCCGTTTTCTGCGTGCCGTGCAACTCGGTCTCGAGCGCGGCCGCATGCGAGTAAAGCAGGCGCGCTTGGCCGATCAGATCGAGACTGATGTTGGCGAGCGCAATGTCTTCCTCGAGCACCGGGCCGTGTCCGCACCATTCGCCATTGCGTTGCCCAAGGATCAGCGCGTTGTCGGCGAGGCGCAGCACGTAGGACAGATGTTGGGGCGTCGTCATGTCTAACCTTCGATCACATGTGGTTGATTTCGTCGGGGAGCACGAAGAACGTCGGGTGACGATAAATCTTGTCGCCGGCAGGTTCGAAGAACTCGGCTTTATCGGCGGGATCGGACGCCGTGATCGCTGCCGACGGCACCACCCAGATGCTCACGCCTTCCTGGCGACGCGTGTAGACATCGCGCGCCATGCGCAGCGCCGCCGGCGCGTCGGGCGCGTGCAAACTGCCGCAATGCTTGTGATCGAGTCCCTGCTTGCTGCGCACGAACACTTCCCAGATCGGCCATTCGTTGTTCATTTGTCGCTCCCTATGCAGCTTGCTTTTGAGCACGCGCGGCTTGTTTGGCGGAATAGGCGAGGGCTGCTTCGCGAACCCACTCGCCGTCGTCATGGGCCTTTACGCGTGTCGCGAGGCGTTCCTTGTTGCACGGACCGTCGCCATTCACGACGCGCCAAAATTCGTCCCAGTCGATGACGCCGTAGTCATGCGCTTGCCGTTCTTCGTTCCATTTCAGATCGGGATCGGGCAGCGTGACGCCGAGAATCCGGGCTTGCTCGACGGTTGCATCGACGAATTTCTGCCGCAAATCATCGTTCGATATCCGCTTGATGCCCCACTTGAACGACTGGCCGCTATGAATGGAATCCTTGTCGCTCGGGCCGAACATCATCAGCACGGGCCACCACCAGCGATCCACCGCCTGCTGGACCATGTCCTTTTGCGCCTGCGTGCCTTTCATCATGGCGAGCAGCGCGTCGAAACCCTGCCGCTGGTGGAACGACTCTTCCTTGCAGATGCGGATCATGGCGCGCGCATACGGCCCGTACGTACAGCGGCACAGCGGAATCTGGTTCATGATCGCGGCGCCGTCGACCAGCCAGCCGATTACACCGACGTCCGCCCAGGTCGGCGTGGGGTAGTTGAAGATGCTCGAATACTTGGCCTTGCCGGCGTGCAGGGCATCGACGAGCTGATCGCGCGATACCCCCATGGTTTCCGCCGCACTATATAAATAGAGGCCGTGGCCACCCTCGTCCTGCACTTTTGCGAGCAGGATGGCCTTGCGCTTCAGACTCGGCGCCCGCGAAATCCAGTTGCCTTCCGGCAGCATTCCGACAATTTCCGAATGCGCGTGCTGCGAAATCTGGCGAACCAGCGTCTTTCGGTACGCGTCAGGCATCCAGTCCTGCGGTTCGATTTTGCCGTCGGCCGCCATCACGGCGTCGAAACGGCTAAGTTCCGAAGACGTGGACGCCGGGTCGATGGACTGGACGTTGCCGGGAATATCGAGGGATTGCGTGTACATGACGATCGCTCGCTGTAGGAAGTCGTTGTGGAGCAATTATAAACCGACCGGACGGTCGGCTAATAGATATTTTTTGAGATGGCTGGCCTGGACCGGTCGCGTTCGCGGCAAATGCGACAATATGGGCTGATTCCCACCAACTTTTCCGTGCATGCCGTCATCGATCGAATCTCCTGTCCCGCGTGTGGCCGTTATCGGCGGCGGCCCTGCCGGCTTGATGGCGGCTGAAGCGTTGGCGGCGGGCGGTGTCGAAGTGGATCTCTACGACGCCATGCCATCGGTCGGCCGCAAGTTCCTCATGGCAGGAAAGGGCGGCATGAATCTCACGCATTCCGAGCCTGCCGAAGCTTTCCTGTCGAGGTACGGCGAGCGCCGGGCGTTTATCGAACCGCTGCTGCGCCGTTTCGGTGCCACCGCCTTGCGCGCGTGGGTCCACGATCTGGGAGTGGAAACGTTTATCGGCAGCTCGGGACGCGTCTTTCCCACCGACATGAAAGCGGCGCCAATGCTGCGCGCGTGGTTGCATCGGCTACGTGGATCGGGTGTGCGTTTCCATATGCGGCACAAGTGGATCGGCTGGGACGACGCCACGCCACGCGCGCTCCGGTTCGCAACGCCGGAAGGCGATCGCGAGATTTACGCCAATGCCGTCGTGCTCGCGCTGGGTGGTGCGAGTTGGCCGCGGCTTGGATCGGACGCCGCGTGGATCGGGCATTTCGAGGCGCGCGGTGTATCGGTTGCGCCGTTCAAACCATCGAATTGCGGATTCGATATCGACTGGAGCGAGCACTTCAGCAGCCGCTTTGCCGGCGAGCCGCTGAAGTCGGTCGCCATTGGTTTGCCGCGTGAAGACGGTGGCGCGGACTGGCGGGCGGGGGAATGTTTGCTGACATCGACGGGCATTGAAGGCAGTCTGATCTACGCATTGTCCGCGCGCATCCGCGACCGTCTGGCCGAGGGCCATGCCACGTTCCTGCTCGACCTCATTCCGGCGCTGACCCATGAACGCGTCCACGACGAAGTTACGCACCCGCGCGGCGCACGTTCCATGTCGAGCCATTTGCAGAGCCGCCTGAAGCTGACGGGCGCGAAGGCCGGATTGCTGCGCGAATGCCTGACCCGCGAAGATTTCGCCGATGCCACCCGTCTTGCGCAACGCATCAAGGCATTGCCGTTGACAGTGACGCGGCCGCGGCCCATAGCGGAAGCGATCAGCAGCGCCGGCGGGGTGAGGTTCGAATCGCTGGATTCGCAATTGATGCTCGCAGCCTTGTCCGGCGTTTTCTGCGCGGGCGAAATGCTGGACTGGGAAGCGCCGACCGGTGGTTATCTGCTGACGTGCTGTTTCGCGAGCGGAGTGGTCGCCGGAGAAGGGGCGCTGGCTTATCTGAACCGGAACCGCGCCCCGGCGCTTTGATCAGGCTGGCACGAGCCGCCACAACGAAGTAACTTCTGCCGACCTCGCCTGGTATAGCGGATCGGTTTTATCGGCGGCGCGGGGGTGGTTCGGTCGCACGTCCATCCGGCCATCGGTCTTGAGCCCGGCTTGATCGACCCACTCCTGGAATTGGGCGCGCGTACGCAGGCCCAGATGCTCGGCCAGATCCGACAGGATCAGCCAGCCTTCGCCGCCAGGCGTCAAATGCGCGGCGAGGCCATCGAGGAAACCGCGCAACATCCGGCTTTCAGGGTCATAGATCGCATGTTCGATAGCCGAGCTCGGCCGCGCCGGCAACCACGGCGGATTACAGACGATCAACGGCGCGCGGCCTTCCGGAAACAAATCAGCTTCGATCACTTTGACTTGCGGCGAAAACCCTAGCAAATCGATGTTCTCATGCGCGCAGGCGAGGGCGCGCGGGTCGATTTCCGTCGCGATCACACGCTTCACGCCCCGCTGGGCCAGTAACGCGGCCAGCACGCCGGTGCCCGTGCCAATATCGAATGCCAGTTCCTTCGATGGCAACGGCTGATCCGCCACCAGCTTCACATACTCGCCGCGCACAGGCGAAAACACACCGTAATACGGGTGAATCCGCGCGCCCAGCGCCTCGACGTCCACGCCCTTCTTGCGCCACTCGTGCGCGCCGACCAGCCCGAGCACCTCCCGCAGCGACACGACCGACTCACCCGCCGCCGGACCGTATGCCTCTTCGCACGCCTCTTTCACAACCGGAGCACGCCGCAACGTAATGGCGTACTCGGCGTCGAGCGGCAGCAAGAACATGCCGAGCGTGCGGGCCCGCTGCGACTGAGCAAGCCGATGCAGATTGAACGCTTCACCGGGCGCGGGCGCTTCAGCCGGCGCATCAGGCGTGGCGCTGCGTTGCTTGGCTTTCGCCTTCGCCGACTTCTTGGGCCGTGTTTCGATACGTCGCGCCACAGCCTGCAACAACTGCCGCGCGTTTTGAAAATCGCCGCGCCACAAGATCGCGGTCCCTTCGCAAGCCAGCCGATACGCCGAGTCCGCGGTCATCTGGTCATCGCCAATGACGACGCGTTTCGGCGGCGCGATCCCGCTTTCCGAGCGCCAGAGCGCCGAATGGCTTTCGCCTTTTTCCTCCCATTCAATTAGGGCTGGTGCGGCGCTGGTGCTGGAAGAGGTCTTGGAATGCATGCTGAATAAGTACCGGACAAAGTAAGAACCGCGAGGCGGAATGCCGACATTCTGAGGGCTTTTCACAAAACGGTCCGATTTTCCGTCCATTCAGAGGGAGCGTGACGATGCCACTGTCGCTGTAAGCGTGCGGTCTGCTGCGTAGGGCACAATCGGTTTTTCCCAAAAATTCCCCGCTCCCCGATGAACCTTCGCGTCCTTTCCGCCGTTGCCGCAGCGACGTTTTCTGCCTTCCTGCTCACGTCCACGCCAGCCTTCGCCGACGACGCACCCTCCGGACACTGGGTCAGCGCCTGGAGCACAGCGCTCCAGCAGATCCCGCAGCGCGCCGAGTTGCCGGCGCTGTATCGCGCACCTGATGTCGGCGGCCGCACTGTCCGGCAGATCGTCTATCCCGCCATCAATGGGAAGCAGCTTCGCCTGAGGTTCAGCAATGTGTATGGCACGGCGCCGCTCGTTATCGATGGTGCGCAGGTCGCGCGCGCCGGGGCGGGCAACGCGGCAGGAACGCGGGCGGGAACGACGCGTCCCGTCACGTTTGGCGGCAAGCCGGGCGTGACCGTCGCGCCGGGTGGCCAGGTCGACAGCGATCCTGTGGCATTCAATATCGCTGCTTACCAGCCGCTGGCGGTGAGCACCTATATGGCTGAAGGTCAGAAACTGGCGGCGTGGCATCGGGTGGCAAGCCAGGTCAATTACATCTCGACGCCCGGCAACCATTCCGCCGATACCGACGCCTCCGCCTTCCGCACGCGCTTTACGCAATTCGTGTGGCTGACGAGCGTTGCCGTCGATACCGCCCCCGCGCAGACCCTTGTTGCCATTGGCGATTCCATCACCGACGGGATGCGTTCCACGCCTAACGCCAATCGCCGATGGACCGACGCACTCGCGCGCCGGCTTACCCAAAAGGGAATTGAAGGAACGGCGGTGGTCAACGCAGGAATCAGCGGCAATCGCTTGTTGAGCCCGTCGCCGTGTTACGGCGACGCCGTGCTGAGCCGCTTCGATCGCGATGCTTTGCGCCAGCCGGGCGTCCGGTCGGTGATCGTGCTGGTCGGCATCAACGACATCAATTTCCCTTCGATGCCCCCGCACGCCGGCCTCGATTGCGACGATCCCCACACGCCTGTCACGGCCGACTCGCTGCTGCGCGGCTACCAGCGGCTTATTGCCCAGGCGCACCAGCGCGGAGTGAGGATCTATGGCGCGACGCTTACGCCGGCCGCCTTGCCGCCCGAACGCGAGGCGATCCGCACCGCAGTGAACGATTCCATCCGGTCCAGCCGGGCGTTCGATGGCGTCGTCGACTTCGATCGCGCGCTGCGAGACCCGGATCACCCGGACAAGCTGCAACGTCGCTACGACAGCGGTGACCACATCCATCCGAGCGACGCGGGATATGCCGCAATGTCGGAGGCGGTTCCTATCGAAGAAATGGGCCTTACGAGGTCCGCGGCCGGCGCCAAATAAGCTTCTTTTCAAATTAGTTGAAGATGCTCTTGCCAGACCTGTGGGTATCGCCTATTATTCGCCTCCTCGTTTCGCAACGAGGGCCGCCAAGGAAACAGGCGGGCTCCAAAGTCGGTAAGTTTGAAAGCAAAACGCTCACAAACTTGTTGACAAGGGGAAAAAGATTCTACATAATCTCGTTTCTGTGCTGCAAACGCAGCGACGCGAAAGCGGTGGTGTTCTGAGGGTTGGGATGCTGCGGTTTGGAGCGAATGTTCTTTAAAAACTAACAGCCGATAAGTGTGGGC
>Ga0153932_1000033_pt1 | contig 126335 bp, 115 predicted proteins | sample TSNJ016MetaG_FD_102273 | JGI IMG/M metagenome (GOLD analysis project Ga0153932, IMG submission 102273) | Attine ant fungus gardens microbial communities from New Jersey, USA - TSNJ016 MetaG | ecosystem: Host-associated > Fungi > Mycelium > Unclassified | place: USA: New Jersey, Wharton State... | reverse complement strand
GCATTTAACGCGCATCGGGCGCTCAGGAGCGATGAAGACCTCGACCTGATTCTGACGCACCGGGTGTTGCGTTGCGTGTCGAACAGCCTGACATTGCAGTACGACCGGGTCATCTACATGCTTGACGACACGCCGCAAACACGTGCCCTCGCCCATCACTACATCGATGTCTATGAATACCCGGATGGGCGTATCGAAATCCGGGCGCATGGCAGCGCGCTGGCCTATCGCCAATACGACAGGCTATCAGCGATGGACCAGGGTGCCGAGGTCGACAACAAGCGCCTTGAGCATGTGTTGGCGCTATCGCGCCAGGTGCAGATGGAGCGCGACAACCGACGTATCTCGGGCTCGCCATCGAGGACCAATCAGGGTGAACCGGTGAAACCGAAGATGCGGGCCAACAACACGCGTAAGCAACGCGAGCTCAAGCAGATTGACCTGGATGCAATGATCTTGCGGACCTCTGAAAGGCAGGCAGCCGCGGTGGGGAAACTGCCTTCTACAGAGATAATTCTCGACCTAAAACCGGACATTTCAACTAAGCCCGAAGGCGGACATCTGAACTTAGCCTCGACATTTTCACAGGACGCTTCACATTTCAATCCAAGAGCCGTCCCCAGTGGACTTTCCGCTGCGGGCGTTCAGCGCTCCATATCAACGTTCGCCCGCGCCCGCGACCCCGCGAAGGATCAGATCAATGCCGGCAATAAAGTCGGCACGGTCGTCGTGAGAAGGCAACTGGCTGGCAACGCTACGTGCGAACGGGTATTCGACCGGATCGAGTTCAGACCAGACGGTCGAAACCGTCTCCAGGAAACTGGCTCTGTCGAGGTTATGCGTTCGAGCGAATTGCGTATTGTCCGCGTTCTGCCCAGCGACACCGATTATGTAGTTCAGTAACGCGGACACCGTCGTCCACTGTTCCTCGTCCGGCACGCCAAGAGCGCAAACCTGCTGGCCGATGCGCTCGAGAATGCGCACTATGGGCAACTGCCCCGGAGCACGCGTAAGCGTCGAGCCTACCCAAGGGTGCGTATCAATCGCGTCATACAGGCCGAGCGCAAGGGATCGAATGATCGCCTCCGGTGTTCCGCTGGCCGTGGGCGCGTTCATCGTGCGAGCGACAATGGAGTCGCAGGCGGCGGTCAGCAACTCGCTCTTGCTGTCGATGTGCCAATAAATCGCGCCGGGACCCGTGACGAGCCGCTCTGACAGGGCGCGAAATGTGAGCCCACTTTCTCCACTGCTGTCCAGTAGTTCGATCGACACCTCAATGACACGCTCCCGTGAGAGCGACTCTTTGCGTCGTTTAACGCTCGGTACTTTTTTGGGCATACCCCATTTTGGCAGATATGGAATAACGTTCCAAGTTGACACCGATGGAATGGCGTTCCAAAATGAATGGAATACCGTTCCATAGCAGTCGCATTAGCCGGGACACAGTCTTGCGGCTGCGAAACTGACAATCAAGGCTCAATGAACACGTCGATCAGGAATACTTCAATCGCTATCATCGGTGCGGGGCTGGGCGGGCTGACACTCGCCCGAGTCCTCCATGTCCACGGCATTGCCGCGACGATCTATGAAGCGGAGACCTCGGCGAACGCGCGCTCGCAGGGGGGCATGCTCGATATTCACGAACACAACGGGCAAGTCGCGCTCAAAACAGCGGGCCTCTTTGATCAGTTCCTGAAGGTCATTCACGCTGGCGGCCAGGCAACGCGCGTACTCGACAAGGACGGCAACCTGCTGCTTGACGAACCCGACGACGGTACCGGCGGTCGACCCGAGGTACCTAGAGGGGAACTACGCCGTATCCTGCTTGACTCGATCCCTTCCGACACGATCCGGTGGGGACACAAGCTCGTAGCGGCGTCTGCGCTTGGTGGCGGCCGGCACATGTTGACCTTCGCTGACGCCTCCACCGTGACGGCCGACCTCCTCGTGGGGGCCGACGGAGCCTGGTCGAGAGTTCGTCCCCTTCTCTCCTTGGCGGAACCGGCGTATGTCGGCACGTCATTCTTCGAGACACATCTGTACGACGGCGACACTCGACACGCGGCAAGCGCCCAAGCGGTTGGCGACGGAGCGCTATTTGCGCTCGCGCCGGGCAAAGGCATACTGGCTCATCGCGAGCCCAATGGCGTGCTTCATACGTACGCGCAGTTGAACAAGCCCGCGGACTGGGTTGACAGCATCGACTTCTCCGACCCGGCAGCGGCCAGAGCTTGCGTTGCCAGGGAGTTCGACGGGTGGGCTCCGGAACTCGTAGCGCTCATCACCGACGGTGAGACGGACCTTCTGCCCCGCCCCATTCACGCGCTTCCAGTCGAGCACAGATGGGACCGCATACCGGGGGTGACACTGCTCGGCGACGCCGCGCACCTGATGATCCCGTCCGGTGAGGGGGCCAACCTTGCAATGTTCGACGGCGCTGAGCTCGGCAAGGTTATCGCCGCCCACCCAGATGACCTTGAGGCCGCGCTCATCTTGTATGAGCAGGACCTCTTCCCCCGCAGCGCGTCCGAGGCGGCGGAGGCAGAAGACGTACTCAGGGTGTGTCTCGGTCCCGACGCGCCTCAGAGTCTTGTCGATTTTTTTACCTGGAACCAGCCGGCGAAATAGTCCACCTGCATTCCAGCATGACCTCGTTGTTCATAGCACGGGGACGACCGGCATCGTTTTCGTGCCGTTCGAGCTGAACCTCACCTCGGCGCGCGCAACGTCACCTCGCTATCAACAAGTGCACTCGCCGTTGCCCGCATGCGGGACGTAATGCGCATCTTTCTGTCGAACCGCGATAGCGTTACGTACACGCCATAAGACGCCAATCCTGATTGATCAATTCTTGGTCTTGATCGGTAAACCGCATTGACCCGGTTAGGTATGCAAAATAAACACCACTTGTCCATCGGTCAGTCTGCATGGCGTTGTCACTGACAAGGACGCGCATGCACTGATTCATCCAGCAATTGCGCGTTGTACGCTGCCAGAAAAAACACCAGGCTGTACAATATTTCGCAATGAACTTTCCGTTTTTCAGGTTTATGGCGCTTTTCCCAGCTCACCGACCAAGCAATTCATATATGCGTTTTCTCGACGGTGACGCGCCTATTCAACAAGACCTGACGAAAGCAGCCGGCCTGCTGAATTCAACGTCGAACGCTGTACGGGCGATGGCGCAGATGCTCGGATTTGATCGAACCACGGTCGCGAATCAACATGCAGGCGGTTTTGCCCGAAGGTCGTCTTACGGGATCGTCTTGCGCGCGTGATGCGGCTATACACGGGTAACGCAGCCCATCCCGCCTGCAAATTCAAGGAGAAATTCAGATGAAAGCTGCATGGTATGAGCGCAATGGCGCGGCGCGTGAGGTGCTTACGGTCGGCGAGCTCGACAATCCCGTTCCCCAAGAAGGCGAAGTCTGCGTGCAGGTCAAGGCGTCCGGCGTCAATCCGTCCGATGTCAAAGGGCGTTCCAGCCGTCCCCCCATGGCGGCGCGCATCACACCGCACAGCGACGGCGCGGGCGTCATCACAAGCGTGGGAAGGGGCGTCCCGGAGAGCCGTATCGGCGAGCGGGTCTGGCTCTGGAATGGTCAATGGAAGCGTGCCGGGGGCACGGCTGCAGAGTACATCGCGCTGCCAGCGGAACAAGCGGTGGACCTGCCCGACAATACCTCGTTCGATGAGGGCGCGTGCCTGGGCATTCCTGCACTCACCGCGCTTCGCGCACTCACGATCGACGGCACCGTGCTTGGCAAGACTGTGCTCGTCACAGGGGGCGCAGGCGCCGTGGGCGCATATGCAATCCAGTTTGCGCGGCTCCTGGGCGCGGCTCGGGTCGTCACCACCGTGAGTTCGGATGCAAAGGCACAGATCGCGAAGGGCCTCGGCGCCGACGATGTCATCAACTACCGCAACGAGGACGTGGTTGCGCGTGTGAGGGCGCTGACGAACGGACGCGGCGTGGACAGAATCGTGGAGGTCGACGCCGCCGCGAACACCGCACTGTACCCCGCGGCCCTGGCGCGTGACGGCATGGGCGCGATCTATGGGTCGGGCAAGCCGCAGGTGCAGTTCGACTTCCTGCCAATGATTCAAAGTGGCGCCGCAATACGTTTTTTTATCGTCTACGAGCTCTCGCCCGCAGCGCGTGCCGAGACTGTGAGTGCGCTGAATGGTTATCTGAAAACCGGCGCGCTCAATCACAACGTGGCGGAGCGTTTCTCCCTCGAGCACATTGTCGAGGCGCACGAGGCTGTCGAAAGCGGTCGACTGACGGGCAACGCCGTCGTCACGTTGTGAGCATGCCTTTTCCGCTCTTCAGCGTTCCCTTGCAATATGCCGCGCCGCGTTTGTTCTTTGCCCGGTAACCCGCGAGCACCAGACTATTGCAGGGGTGGCACGCCGTACTCGGATCGGGTCGGCTGAACCATATTCGGCCGTTCGCCATTTTTTCCGCGCGGATCCGGCGGCGGTCGGACTTCGCGGCAGGATCGCGCGAAGTTCGGCATGGCCAACCTTGCGTCGTCCGCGGAAATTGTTTGACGGAAATTCAATGCCACATCTCGGCCGATTGCAACCGGCGAATCTGATCAAAAGAGCTGCCGATGGTTGGCACGCGCGCCGTGCCGATTCATTGCGCATAGCCTTGCAGTCACTTGTCGCGAGCCTTCTGAGCTACGCTGTCCTCGCGGCCATTGATCCTTCGAATGCCACATGGGCTATCTTTTCCAGCCTCTTTACCCTGCAGAAGAATTTCGACCGAAGCATGCGATATGGCCTTGGGCAAATGGCGGGTGCGGTATTCGGCACCGCTGTCGGTCTGGCAGCAATACACGTTTTTCCCGGCAGCGAGCAGTCGATGTTGCGACTTGGGCTGACCACGCTTGTGACCTGCAGTGTGACCGCGATCTGGCCCGCGACAAGCTACGGCGTCGTGGCGGCAGCTGTGATCGCGCTTGCCCCGTCTGCCGGCATTTCTGATGCGATCAGTCGTGCTGGGGCAATCATCCTCGGTTCCGGCATCGGGATCGCGGTGTCGATGTCGGTATGGCCGCAGCTCGCCCGCCAACGCGTGTTCAATTTCATTGCAGCGGCACTCGACGATTGCAGTGAATTGCTCAACCATATTTCCATATTCGATCAACCACACGACCGTGCCGCGCTCGACGCTCTACACGAGCGATTCCTGGGACATCTTGAACTGGCTCGATCCGTTTCAATCGACACGCGCATACGCGCGCACTTTCAATCAGGCCTGACGCTGTCGTCTGCTCTCTCGGCAACTGAACGCCTTTGGCACGGCCTTGTTCTTCTGGATCGAATCGGTTCCGCCCATGGCAGCCATTTCACGATGGGAGATCGAGAAGTGATGATGGACATCGGCAACAACGTCAAAACGTGTGGGGCGCTTTATCTTTCCAGGCTGGCCGCCTATGTAAGAGGAGGTCATGCGGCACCGGATCCTGACGCATGCAGCCGAGCGCTCAATGAAGCGCACGAAACATTGCGGGAAGAACTTGACTGCTCGGCCGCACGCGAAAGCTACGACCGGTATCGTTCCTTGCATTCAGTTATCTTCGGATTCGAGCAAGTCGGTGAAAATCTGATCGACCTGCATCAACTGTTGCTTCGCAATACCTCAGCGAATTGCACCGGTAATGGATCGTAACCGTCACGACCCTTGTGGTAACGCGGAACACGACGCGTGGAACTACACTACCTGTCGTTCACCATCCGCTCTCTGATATCCGCAGACGCACAATCGCCTTTCACTGTGGCTCTCATTGCAAGCCTTTAGTCCTTTGATCGCGCAAAACACACCCTTCCCTTCGGCCTGTAGAGAAAGCTGATGATGCATCCATCAAACAGTGCTTCGCATATCACCGATGACAACGGGCAGACATCCGCAGACTCCCGCAGTCAGGAAACTGTCATGCGAGAGAAAGGACAGGCGGGTGGAATTTTTCTGCATGCCGGCTGGAGAAGCGCGGGAACGTGGGTATGGTCTCGCTTTCGGGCCTTGCAGACCGTGACGGCGTTCTATGAACCGCTTCATCCCATACTGGCCGACCTGCGAGCCGCTGACATACCCGCCTTGGAGCCGACCTGGACTTCGGGTCATCCGAAACTTACAGCGCCTTACTTCACCGAATATAGGCCGTTCATTCGAGACGACTTACATGGTGTGGTGGGCTATCGAAAAAGTTTTAGTGCGGATCGATTCGGACCCGTGGCGGATGCTGGCTTCTCAACATTGCAGGCGTACCTGAAGAGCCTCCATGACCAGACAAGGAAGCAGGGGAAGATACCTGTCTTCAAATTTTGTCGATCCCTTGGCCGGTTGCCATGGTTAAAGGACGCGTTTCCTGAGGTGATGCACGCAGTCGTCCTGCGAAATCCCGCATCGCAGTTTGCCTCTGGATGGTTGCTTCATCAGCAATGGAGCAATCCCTTCTTTGTTGCTGCTCCGTTTCGGATATTGGGCCTTAATCAAAACGAGCCTATCGTCAAAGAGGTCATTGAAGTGTGCGGCGTTCGCTTGCCGCCCGCTCCCGTCACCTCGATCGATGAATATGCTGCGGCCTGCGAGCAGTTCGTGCGTACGGTCGACGGCGACAACGCATATCGGGCGTTTATAGCGGTGTGGATGCTGTCTGCAATGCGCTCGGCCGACGAAGCCGATTTGCTGGTCGATGTTGACCGGCTGGGACAGTCTCCCGATTACGCCTCGGCATTACGGGCACAAGTTCGAGGCCAGGTCGCAATAACGCCGGACTTCAGCGCTGCAAGAGATCTCGTTGCACAGATGAAGGGTAATGCTTCGCTCATGAAGGAATCGACGGACGCTCGATCAAATCCATTCACGCCTCAGCATTGGGTTTCATGGTATCGAAAAGAGGTGCATCGGGACCTGGGACGGACGGTGCTGAGCTCATTAAGGAAAAGCTGGTGCTCGCTCGAGAACTGTCAGAACAGTGGCGCTACTACTGACGCAGGGTCATTCATGGTGGCATAAGCAATGAGGAGATCAGATGGACTTGCCAACCGACAATTCATCTCACGTTCACCGTCATGCGTTTTCAGTCGGCGCCGGCGACCGCTCCGACTTGCTTGGGCAGAAACCTGGCATAGTCTGGTTCACCGGTTTGCCAGCGGCTGGAAAGTCCACCCTCGCCGACGCCCTCGAAGTTACGCTCCATGACGCCGGCAAACACAGTTTCCTACTGGATGCCGACACCGTGCGTACCGGGCTATGCCGGGATCTTGGATTCTCCGATGTACATCGACATGAAAACATCAGGCGGTTGAGCGAAGTCGCTCGGCTGATGGCTGACGCCGGGCTGCTGGTGTTGGTCTGCGCCATTTCACCCTTCTCGGCAGATCGGCAAATCGCACGGCTCACTGCCGGGCCTCATCGGTTCGTGGAAGTGCACGTACATGTTCCCGTTGCAATCGCTGAAAGCCGCGATCCTAAAGGACTGTATAAGCTCGCAAGACAGGGAGTGCTCAAGAATCTCACGGGTATCGATTCCCCCTACGAGGAACCGATCGCTCCCGACGTTCGCATCGACACCACTCAATGCTCGATAGCTGATGCAATAACCTTGATTACTCAGCGGTTGATCCATGAGTGAGCCGCTTTATACCAGGCTCCTCGAGAAAGACGCCCGGGGTTGAACCAGTTCTTTAGTGCGTCGATGCAACCTTGCGCCGCATCTGCCCGACGGCTAGCCACAACGCCGAAACGAGAAAATATATCGCACCGACACCCGCATAGCCGGCGATTTGGATAATCGCGGGAGGTGCTGTTGAATGGGCCTGCGCGATAAAAAACACGCCCGCCAGCGCCGACTGGCCTCCGCTCAAGATCATTGCCCATTGCGCACCAAACCGCTTCCAGCGGCGCACGGCAGTAGCGAGCTGAAGCAATCCGGATAGAACGGCCCAGACTCCGAATACGTCAAGGATCAGGCCTGTGTCGACGCTCAACACCACCATCACCGCAATCGCTATTACCAGGCTTGCAAAGACGTTGAAAGCCTGAGTGAGGTTTTCGCGCGCCCCACCGCTACGCGACATGTCGATGTAATTAGCCAGCGCGTCCCACAGGGGATAGACAATGAGCAATGCCGCACCGATCGCTGCGGCATGCTGACCGACGGCGAACGCGAGCGCGACCCACACCGCGGAAAACGCTGCACGTGTGAGGTAGTAGTGTTTGAGCCACCGCTCATCCTGAAGGCCGGTGGTATCTGAAAGACGAGTAGCCATTGAAATTCCCTTTGAAATTTGATCGGCCGCGTCGCCGTGGCGACACGCCAGGCGCTCGCTGTGACGGGCTGTCGGCAGGACCGCACAGCGTTATCGCGACAAGTAGGCCTGCATGGGTGGAGATCATGGCATTCGGTTTGTCTTGTCGGTATCGGTCAAATGACCGATGCGCTCCAAAGGTGGGGTGTTTGTGTTGATCGAAGACCGCCAAGGCAGGACCGAGCGGATTCGTGGTGACGGGCGCCTTGGTTGGCGTTTCAAAATGGGCAACTGAGGGGGCAACCGAGGCAGAGGCGCTTTTTGCGGGGATGGTCGACCGAGACGCCCTGTTACCTTCGCAACGTCGATTCGATGATCACACGAGGGAAAATCCACCGTGCGCAGCCGGGTAACGACCGCTTCTCTTCAAGCGTTGAACACCACGCTGAAAGCTGTTCCTACTTGCAACCGTCTCACGTTGATCTGCCAGCCGTGAGCACCGGCAATCTCCTTGCAGATTGCAAGGCCGAGACCCGCGCCATCGTGTTGGACATCAGGGGCGCGCCAGAAACGCTGAAACAAGAATGGCAGATGTTCCGGGTCAATGCCATGACCCTCATCGCTCACCCGGATAGAACTGCCGTCCACCGATACCGTCACCCTGCCGCCCGCAGGCGTGACGTTGATCGCGTTTTCCACGAGATTTTTGAGCAGGATAAACAACGCGCTTCGATCAGCCTTGATGACCGAGGCAATGACGGGCGAGTCTAGCTCAAGCGATACATTCTCCGTGCTGGCCTTGAGGGCGAAGTAGCCCGCGACATCGTCGGCTACGTCGGCCCAGTTGACATCGCTGAACACGAAGTTTTGCGACTCGCTGACTTCGGCGAGGTGCAGCAACTGGCGCACTTGCCTCGCCATCAGGTCGATCTCGCGATAGATCAGTTCCTTCTTTTCGATCCCGGGCTGCAACTCGATTTGTCCGCGGATCAGCGTCAAAGGCGTCTGCAACTCGTGAGCTGCCGACGCCAGAAAAGCCTGCTGCACAATGAAACCGTTCTCAAGCCTCGACAACGCGTCGTTGAACGCCGTGATCAATGGTTTGATTTCGCTTGGCATGCCTTTGTCGGAAAGACGCATCGTGAGACTGGACGGCGTGATCGACGCCGCGGCGCGAGATGCCGCCCTCAGCGGCCGAAGCAGCCGGTGCACGGTGAATGTCAGAGTCAGACCAAAAATGATCGTGGCAAGCGCGATGGTCCATCCCACTATGCCGGGAATCGGCTTGACCTTCATGCTCAGCACGGCCTTGTTGAACGCGACGCTCGTTGCAACCTGGACCACGAACCGCGCGTTGCCGCGCTGCGTTTCTCGCGTCACCAGGTCGAACGGCCGTCCGTTTATGGACACCTCGCGATCTTCACGGCTCTCCTCTGCAGGATTGCCCTTCTCCCACTGTTCGCCGCCGGCTGCCTTGCCCGACGCCAGAAGCAAATGACCGCGGTCATCGAGCACGCGGTACATCAGGTCGTTCGTCGCGACGTTGAACAGCCACGCGCTCTGCTCATCGAGCGCGACAGCCACTGGCTGTCCGTGGCTGTCGAAACGCAGTCCGTCAACGATGCGCTGCGCGGCGCGAATGTCGGCGTGACGCTGCAACATCCGCGGAGGCGAATGACTGAACGTGTACATGGTGATCGCAGCGATCACGCCGAGGCAGATCACCAGCGCCGTCACGCTGGTGAGCCATAGTCGCGCCGAAAGGCTGCGGACCCAGTACCTAAACATGTTGGGCGCCTTTCGAATCTGCATTCCCGCAAGGGTGAAACGCATAACCCTGACCCTGAACCGTGAGTATCTGCTCGCATGCGCCCGCGGCCAGCCTGATCCGCGAGCGCAGCCTGTGAACCCAAATACGAACGCTCGAGTCAAGTACGCGCGATTCCATCATCTGTGCTATCGCACTGACCGAAATCACCCTGCCGGGCGAGGAGACAAGCAGTTTCAGAAGCGAATATTCGGTTTCCGAGAGTGCAACGGGCCGCTCCTGAAAGCTCAGGCTGCGCGCCAGGAAGTCGAGCTTGAAACCATCGAACCGACAAGGCATTCCGCACGCCGGCTCCCGAATCGGCCGATGCCCGACACGGCGCAGCACATTGCGGGCCCTGACCAGTACTTCGTCGACATTGAACGGTTTCGACACGACATCGTCCGCACCGCATTCAAGTGCGACGATGCGCTCCGTGGCGTCGTCGTCCTCGCCGAGCATGATGACGGGCAAGTCGTCGTCGCTATTGCGCAAGCGCTTGATCTCGGCCAGTCCGCCGCTCATGCACAGACCGCTTGCAACGAGCGCCAACGCGGGCCTCTCCAGTGTCAGCCGATGTGCGATCCCCGCTGCATCATAGAGAACGGATACGTCGAAGCCCGCCGCGTGAAAACGGTTGCGCAACACGTCGCGGCAGCCGGGGTCGGCATCGACTACAAGAATCAGGCGCTTCATGGAACCTCCTTGAAACAGGTCTGCCTCAGGCCGGCGCCTGCAACACGAAACCCGCGCCGCGAACATTGGCAAGACGCGTCCTCGCGTTGATCGAAGAAAGCTTCTTGCGCAGTCTATGCACCGTGACTTCCAGCGCGTTTGGCGTGACCGCCTCGGCAAGTCCCCAAGCAGCGTGCTCCAGGGCCGCGTGCCGCACGGTCTGGCCGGCCACTTTCATCAGGGCCAGCATGATCTGGAGTTCGGCCGGCGCGAGCAGGATCGACTGCTCGCCGCGTCGCATGGCGCGCTGCTGCGGATCGACGGAAATATCGGCAAAAGTTTGGATGAGCGCAGTGAGCTCCTGCGGCCTGCGCATCAGCGTGCGAACCCGCGCGACCAGTTCGCTCATCGCAAACGGCTTGGTCACGTAATCGTCCGCGCCGCTTTCCAGCCCGTCGATACGATCGTGCAACGCGTCGCGGGCCGTGAGCATCAGGCAAGGTGTCATCTGTCCAGCGGCGCGGAGGTTTCTCAGGAAAGCGAGGCCATCGCCATCCGGCAATCCGCGATCGACAACCAGCACCGCATAATCGCCCCGGCTCATGCCATACGCGGCCTCTGATAGCGTGCAGAAGGTATCGGTCTCTACGCCGGCGCCCAGCAACGCCTGCCGGATCATTGCCGACAACCGGACATGATCTTCTATGAGTGCGACTCGTGACATATCACCCGATCAATTGAACTGGTACAGATAGCCAAATCTGGCTTCGGGAATGAAGCGCTTGCCCACGATAGGGCTATCCGTGATGCTGCTTCCAAGATGCTTCGCGCCGACGTCGAGCGTGACAGACTGCTGGCGCGTGAACCGATAATCGAAGCGCGCGCCAGCCGACATGTCATATGTCGATGTGCCCGAGTAAGCAGGACGTCCGGCGCGGACTTCCGACGAGCGGACGCCGTAATAGTAGTCGACATACTTGCTGCTCAGCCATTCGGCCCCTACATGCGGTTCAACGGAGAAATTGCCGTAGTCAATGCGCTTGCCGAAATTGACGCTTGCCTTCTGTCCCTTGTTCCCGCCTTCGAGCACATCGCCAGTCAGCATTCCAAAACGGGTCTTCCACGCCAGTGCCGGCCCATACCAGAACGCGCTATTGCGTGTCTGCATGCCGTTGAGGCTGGATGCATCCGAGCCCTCGTACCCGTCCCCGAGCGCATATTGACCGCGAAGGGTAAAGCTCACGTTGTGCCACGTCCCGACCTTGAAATCGATAGTCGTTCCGATAGCATGAATCCATTTGTCGTCAAAAAAGAATAACGGGATCGGGTCGAACTTCGAGCCGTAGTTCTTGTACGGCGCCTGCTGGTATCCGAAACCGGCTCCCAATCCCCAATGCGTGACGTTGGTCGCGTTGCTCAACACGGTGAAACCCGAGTCGTCCGCGTCAGGTGGCTGCGCGCCTGCCCCGTCGGCCCAGACCGGCGCTGATACGAGCATTGAAGCAAAGGCCAGCAGCAACGCATATTCGCCGCATACATTCTTTCTCACTGTCGATCCCTGGTTAAATGGCAAAAACGGGACCGACTTTAAAACGGTGTGACTTACTGATTACTTACCTGCAACGCCGGTTGCTTATCGCCTGCCTATGGCCTTGTGGTCTTCAATGCAAGGCTCAGCGCCTCACGAACGGCCAGCAACAGCCGGCTATCTGCGTCATCCTTGCGGGTCACCACGGACAACTGCAAGGTTGGCGGCGACGCGCCGAGACGGATCGTTTTGACCGGGTACTGCTCGCAGACACGCGGATCCACCACCTGCAGCACGGACACGCCAAGCCCGGCGCTCACCATCGCGACAATCGCAGTCACGCTGTCCAGCTCGAGCGCGCTGCGCTTCTCAGCCATCACCTCACGAACGTAACGCGCGCCCATTGCTCCCGTCGTCGTCTGGCGATCGTAGCGAATCCAGTCGTAATGCCGAAGGTATTCGTACACGGTTGCGGCTTTGGCATCAGGCGGCGCGATAAGGACCAGCTCCCGCTTCAACAGCGGATACCAGATCAGTCCGGCTACTCTCCCCTTCTCGGGCTGCGCGGCCACTGCTGCGTCAAGCACACCTGCCTTGACGTCGGCCGTCAGGCCCGCGCTTCGTCCCCGCTGCGGCCTCAACAGGAGTCGCGGATGGGTATCCCGGAGCACGCGCATGGTCCCGGGCAGCAGCATGGGCTGGATCGATTCAATCAGGCCGAGCCGAATGGTTCCTTCCACGACGACGGTATTGCGACGCCTCAGCACGTCGATCTGTTGCAGGCCCTCGCGCATCGCGGCAATCACCTGATGCGCCATTGCGGTCGGTTGTACGCGCAAGCCGGCACGCCTGAACAGTGGTTGGCCGAGATACTGTTCGAGATGTTTCATCTGCATGCTCACCGCGCTCGGCGTAAGGTTCATCGCGGCCGCGGCAGCAGCAAACGAGCCTTCGGAAAGAACCGCTCCAAGCGTTTCGAACGCTTCCAGTTTCATCAAGATCTCTTATCTAAAGAGTGAAATAAAGTCACTTTTATTGACTATCCGCCGAGCCTATACTTTTTGCAAGACATGCAGCGGGAGTTCACTCCATCCCGCCGCTGACAATTCAGACAGCCGGAGACATGACAGCAATGAACAGCTTCAGACCCGTTCCGTGGCTCGCGACCGACGCGAAAGACGACACATCCTGGATGCAGCGTCTGAGCGCCGACGAAGTGGCCGGATTCGACGTCGCACTCGCGCATGCAAAAACGCTCGGCCGCGACCTTCTTGAGATGACCCCCGACGATTTCCCGTTGACCGCCGTCTCCCGCCATGCGCTGCAACGCGCAGTCGATACGACGCAGGGCCGCTGGGGCATGTGTCTGCTGAAAGGCTTCCCGGTGGACCGCTGGAGTGAGGACGACACCCGTCTTGCATACTGGGGCATGGGCCTGCACATCGGTGTGGCGCGCACGCAAAACCGCGCGAGCGACATCCTCAACGATGTACGCGATGTAGGTTCCTCGTACAAGACCACGAACGGCCGGGGTTACAACACGAACGCATCACTTGATTTCCACATGGACTCATGCGATGTAGTCGGCCTGCTATGCCGTCGAGCGGCGAGGACGGGCGGCGAGAGCAAGGTTGCCAGCTCGATCGCCGTGTTCGAGGATATGCAGCGCCAGCATCCAGAACTCGCAAATGCGTTGCGCGGACCTTACTACTTCAGCTATCAAGGCGCTCAGGACCCGGCCCAGCCGCCTTACTATTGCTGCCCGATCGTTGGCAACCAGCCGGAGCATTTCGCCATGCGCACGAATCGTAAGAATATCGTCGCTGCGCAGCGCGATTTCGATGACGTTCCGCGTCTTTCAACCCTTCAGACCGCCGCACTGGATCTGCTCGATGAAACGATGATGGACCCGCGCTTCTGCTTTTCGATGTCGCTCGAGCGTGGCGACCTGCAACTGCTCAACAACTACGTCACGATCCATTCCCGAACCGGCTTCGAGGACTACGAGGAGCCGGACATGAAGCGTCATCTGCTGCGTCTGTGGCTGTCCATTCCGAACGCGCAACCGCTGCCGGAAAACTGGCTCGAATACTTCGGCGACATACGCGCTGGCGCAGTGCGCGGCGGCTTGCGCGGAAGCGCTCGCTCGCAGGCATTCGAAGCGTATGAAAAACGTCAGGCGGCGCTCATGGGCATGAGCCTGCGCGAATGGACGCCGACATCATCGCCGGTCAGCGCGGCCTGATTTTCAACGCGCGGTCCGCTATCGGGCATTTCGGAGACTAGGCTCTTGAACGACAACAATCAGGTCCCCGCTGCGGCACGTCTGCGCCAGCACTTGAACTCGGGCGACATGCTGGTAGCGCCTGGCGTCTACGACGGCATCACGGCGCGGCTTGCCGAGCAGGCGAAGTTCACCGCGTTATACATGACCGGCGCAGGCACGGCCGCGAGCTACGGTTTGCCCGACTATGGACTGCTCACAATGACCGAGATGGTTGCGAACGCGGCGCGCATCGTCGCGTGCACCACCCTGCCGGTTATCGCCGATGCCGACACTGGTTTTGGCAACGAGCTGAACGTGACGCGGGCCGTACGCGCTTACGAGCAGGCGGGCGTCGCGGGCATTCATATCGAGGACCAGGTGTCGCCCAAGCGCTGCGGTCATCTCGACGGCAAGGAACTCGTACCCGCCGCAGAGTTCGTGGCCAAGATCCGTGCCGCCCTCGCTGCCCGTCGCAATCCGGATTTCGTGATCATTGCGCGGACCGATGCGAACAGCGTCTCCGGTCTCGGCGATGCAATCGCGCGTGCAAACGCCGCGCTCGCTGCGGGAGCGGACCTCGCGTTTGTCGAAGCGCCGCGCAACCTGGACGAAATCGCCGCGATCCCGCGGCGCGTGAATGGTCCTTGTCTCTTCAATATCGTCCGGGGCGGAAAGACGCCCGACATCTCGCTGCACGATGTACGCGAGATGGGCTATCGGCTTGCGATCCTGCCAAGCTTGCTGCTGGCAAGCGTGATGCGGGTATGCGAGCAGGAACTGGCGGCGCTGGCCGCAACCGGCATGCCCCCGCTTGCAGCCAGCGCACTGAGCGCGAAGGAACGTTTCCAGCGCATGGGTTCGGACGACTGGGACGCGCTGCGTACGCGTTTCATCGATAAACCGCGCTGACGCCACGCACAACGACGCAACAAACAGAAAAACAAACAGAAAAACAAACAGGAGACAACATGGCATCCCCGGCATCCATTGGCTTGCGCCTCGACGCGCTGCCGCTCAGCGGTTTTCACCGGCGCATGCTGTGGCTCATTGCGGCAGGGATGTTCTTCGACAGCTTCGACATCACGCTTGCCGGCTCCGTGCTCGGTGCGCTGGTCCATAGCGGCATGTCGAACCTGCAGCTCAACGGCTATTTCATATCAGCCACGTTTGTCGGCATGGCGATTGGCGGAACGCTGGCAGGCATGCTTGGTGACCGTTTCGGGCGCCGCTTCACCTATCAGGCGAATCTTCTTGTATTCGGTCTTGCGTCACTGGCGGCGGGCTTTGCGCCTTCCATGCCGTGGCTCATCGCTTTCCGGCTCGTGATGGGTATCGGACTCGGTGCCGAAATTGTGGTGGGATATTCGACCCTGATCGAGATGACGCCGCCGAAGCAGCGCGGCCGTTATTCCGCATTGCTCGCACTGGTGACCAACAGCGCGCTGTTCGTGTCGTCGCTCGCGGGTTATTTCCTGATTCCGTTGTGGACCTGGCGTTCCATGTTTTTCGTCTCCGGCGCGGGTGCGTTGCTTGTCTGGGTTGCGCGTAAATCGATGCCTGAGTCGCCCCGCTGGCTCGCAAGCGAAGGCCGGCTGGAAGAAGCCGATCTGATCGTGACCCGCATCGAGGAAGAAGTGCATGGCAAGGGTTATCGGGCGCCCATGCAGTCCGGCACGCCCCCGGACCTCGAGCCGACGCCGCCCCTGTCGGTGCTGTTTTCAAGCCAAGTCTGGACGCGTACGCTGGTCGGTTCAACCATATCGATTGTCATTGGCATCGCCATTTACAGCTTCGTCACCTGGGTGCCTACATTTTTGCTTAGGCAGGGCCTCAGCCTGTCGTCATCGCTTGGGTACAGCATGGTGATGTCGCTGGGTGGCCCGATAGGCGCGGGTATCGGTCTCATCTGCACTGACCGCTTCGGGCGCCGCCGATGCATCGCGATCGCATCGATAATCGGCGCGGCAATGGGCGTGAGCTACGCGCTCTCGAGCTCGCCGATGATGGCCGCAATAATGGGCTTTCTCCTTTTTTGCTGCCTATATGCAATCGTTGCTTTGGCTGTTGCCTGTTACATTCCCGAGTTGTTCGGAACGCGCTACCGGCTTCGGGGCAACGGTTTTTGCGCCGTACTCGGACGGATTGCGTCGTTTTGCGCGCCCGGCATTACGCTGCTCCTGTACCGCACCGGTGGCATTCGATACGTCGCCTTCAGCGTCGCGGCATTGCTGGTGGTCCAGGCACTCGTGGTGCTCGCGTTCGGCATCGAGACACGCTCGCAATCGCTCGAGGCAATCGAGGAACAGGGCGGCCCGCTCGAGCCGGAAGGTGCCCGGCTATCGCAGCAGTAGTCCAGCTTTTGAAGGCAACGAGTGCCGTACCACGGAAGCCGGGTAGCACCGTACACCACGGCTAGATGTTCATCTTCCGGAAAGTCCAGAACTCAAGCGACCATGAGCTACCGGTTGTTCTTGCGATCAGCAAGCCCGAAGTAAGAATTCTCGCGCGCCCAGACCAGCACCTCGCTGCGACTGTGCAGATCGAGTTTTGCGTAGATGGTCGCCACGTGATTACGAACCGTGTTCAATGCTAGACCGAGATGCTTGGCGATTTCCTTGTCGGCCTGCCCTTCACACAGGGCATCGAATACGTCGCGCTCCCGTGCGGTCAGGTCGTCGAGTCGGCCAGCAGACGTTCCCGGCGCATTGGCACGCCGGACATTCGCCAGCTTTTCGATCAAGGTCTTGCTGAACCAGGATGCATCCTGCATGACCGCTTCGATGGCATCGACGAGTTCCATTTCCGAGCGCTTTCGTTCACTGATATCGAGCCACGCCATCAACACGCAATCCTGCCGATTGATGCTGACTGATTCCGCCGAAACAAGGCAGCGAATCGTCTCGCCATTCTTCTTCCGTACGTCGAACTCGACGTTGCGCACTCCGGTGCCGGTCTCGAGCAGACTTGCGAGTCGGCTGCGGACATCACCCATCCAGACGTTCGCATCTGCGCCTGCCCGACCGATGATGTCTTCGGCCGCATAGCCCGTCGTTACAGTGAAGGCCTCGTTGAGATCGAGAATCACGAACTCGTCTGCGGTCACAACGGCACTGGGGACCGGCAGCATGCGAAAAGCCTTTTGAAACCGCTCCTCGCTTTGACGCAGTGTGCTCTCTGCTTTCCTGCGCGGTTCCAGATCCATGAAGGTGAAGAGCATGCAGTCTTCTTCACCGATATCGATTGGTTGTCCCGCCACCACGACGGGTTTCAAACCGCCGTCCGGAAGCCTGAGCTCCGCTTCCATTTGTGGGATGGTCGCGCCCTGGCTCAGGCGTTCGATCGCGATGCCCCGCTTCTCGGCGTTTTCGAATACATCGAGTTCATACACTGATCGGCCAATGACGTCTTCGCGAACGTAACCCGTCATCTCCAGGAACCCCTGATTGACCTTCATGTAGCGCTGATCGCTCAACCGGCAGATCACCGCAGGTGCCGGGTTTGCATTGAAGGTCTTCTCGAAGCGCTGTTCGGCGCTTGCCCATTCAGTCGCATCGTGAACGATCAGGGCGAGACAGTCCGGTTCGCCCTGGCTGTTCGTCAGCACGAGACTGCGCACCCGATGCACCCAGTTGACCGAGTCGTCATCTGCGGGGAATACCTCGACCACGACGTCGCTAAAACATTCTCCCGCGATCACGCGCTCGATCGGATACTGCCCATTCGAAAGAATATGGTTGTTACGATAGCGAAGCCGGAACCGTTCCCGATACTCCCCCACGTCTTTGCCGAGGTCGCTCACATTTTCCGCACCATGCATGCCGAGAGCAGCCTCATTCGCCCATAGAATGCGTTGATCCGGCTCGATCAGGATGACGCCCTCGGTCAGTCCGGTAATGATCTGCTGGAGCTGACGCCGGTCCGTCTCGGTACGCAGCACGCGGTCGTTCATGGTTGGGTTCTTCCTGGATGTCGATGCGGCCATGCCGCCTGCACTGTCGTTAAATATGAAAAATCGCGCCTTGGTGCTGCGAGCAAAAGAGATCGCGGCAACCAAGGGCACTGGCAGAATACGTCAGTCGCCATTACACCACGACTTCCTCACGCAACGGATTGCTACGGCGTCCCAGAAACCCGGCAAATCCGGAGACAAGCGCGCCCAAAAGCAATATCACGACGCCCGCCCACGCTGCATGACTCACGCCGGTTGCGGCCGCCTCGCCGGCTTGACGCGCTTTCTGTTCGGCCTGGATCTTCAGGCTGCGGTACTTCTCGAGTGCCTGGTTGTAGGTCTGCTCGTAGTTATTCGCGATGGTCTGTGCTTCAGGACGACTTTTGCCGGTGCGCGCCATGATGACGTTGACAAGCGCTTCCTTGTCCGTCGCGTCGAGGGCAGGATACGCCTTCTGCTTCAATCGATCGAAAAAGCTGCTGAGATCATCGGCGGAGTTCTGCGGTTTCGCGGCAGCGCCTGCAGCGGTCGCAGTGCCGTCACTCGCTGCGCCCAGAGCGGAAGCTTTGAGATTGGACGGGTCGAGCGCGGGCTTGCCGGTCTGACGCAATAGCGTCTCCAGTTGTCCCTGGACATCGGTCATATCGATATCGATGCCATTGCTCTTGAGCGCGCCCTTCACGCCGGAAGCGATGCCCGGAGCCGCTGCAGCAACGCCCTGACCCGCCACCGACAGTCCCGCCCGAGCCACCCCGGATGCGGTACCGATCGCGCCGCCGGCCAGGCTCGACAGTATGTAGAGCGTTACCAGGGTGGTCAGTGACCAGCAGAGGACGCCGTGCAGCGCGCCGCGCCGTGGCGAGGACCGCCCCGCGAAAAACCCTCCGACCGCAAGCGACACGAGCGTGGACACGCCGACCCAGATCCCCGCGCCGGTGCCGAAGCCAGCAAGCGGATTACGCTCACCCATTGGGTCGAGTGCGCTTGCACCTATCGCCGTGCCCAGTACGCCAAGGAACAGATACGTCATCATGGCCAACAACAGGCCGACGAACACGGCACCCCAGGAGACACGCAATACGTTCACTGGTTGGGGGTCAAGAGATGTATTGATTCGATTCATGGATTACCTTTTTATTCTAGTTCAGGGAGCGCACGAGCCGGTCCCGCCCGACATGTCTGTCAGCCGGTCTAGCGCTTCGCCCATATGGCACCAGCGATAAAGCTCACCGCCGCGACAAGCGCCAACGACGCCACCGGGTTACTCTTCGTCGCACCACGCACGGTGTCGAGCGCCTCGCCATACGATTGCTGAGCTATGCCAGCAGCTTGACGCGCACGGCCCTCCAGTTGCGACCCGTTATCGCCCGTGACGTTGCCGAGCGCGGCCTGCGCCTTCCCAGCAGCTTCTTTGATCGATCCTTCCGCTTTTTCAAACATGATTACCTCGTTACTTTAGTGTTTCGGATGACGAATCATCGATGACTTTCGATGGTCGATCTACCCCGGTCATCGAATGCCGGGAATCAGTCCTTGCCGGTTGCTTTATCGGCGATGTCCTTGGCTTTCTCCTGCGTCTTCCCGACGCCTTCCTGCACTTTTCCTGCAGTCTTTTCAGCAACCCCTTCAACTTCCAGTGACGTATTTCCGGTCACTTTACCCAGCGCTTCCTTCACCGAGCCCTTGATCTGCTTAAGCGTCCCGTCGACCTTATTCTTGTTCATATGAATGCTCCTTAGGGTGGGTTAACAACACGGAGCAATGTGGCACCGTGTGACTGGAAGTGTAGGTGCAGCGAGTGATGCGGCACCAGATACAAACGCGCTATAAAAAATAGTGCGTTTGCGCTCCAGTGCTCGCTGGAAACTCGCCAGCCGTCCCGGAGCGCCGACCAGCGACGTGCCGTAGTCAGGACAACACCATTGAACGCAGGCTCTCCAGTCCTTGACGATTCCCAGGCTAGGGCCGTCTCACGCATTCGACACATGGCGAAACAACATGTGCGGAACAGGTGCGCTGGCGACAACCCGGTCGAATGCCTATACAGGTGGGCACGCTGGTTCAGAGTGGAAAGCTGATTGCTCGCATAGAGCAACGCGCCTGGATCGGGCGACGTCTATGCAAGCGGTGGCACGGTCGCGGTCCAGGCATCGACACGCGCGATCATGGGCGGCAAGTACACGCAACTTGCAGGACGAACACCCGCGATCAACCGTGGCAATGGCAATGGCACTTGGAATGACACTTAAAACTTCATCACCAGCGCCACGCCACCTACCATGAGAACGGCTCCAAGCGCCCTTAACCAACTCAGCGGATGGTCCGGCACACCGATCAGACCGAAGTGGTCAATGACAATCGAGGCTATCAGATTCGCACAGATGGTCAGCCCGTTGATTGCTCCGACACCAACCTTTTGGACCAATGTCAAGCCCGCAAATACAGCCACGGCTCCCACAATGCCGCCCAACGGTGCCCACCATTTCATGTCCTTGAGCTCAGTCAGCGTCGGCAGCGGGGTTGGCTGTATCCAGAACAGCGCTATGGCAAGGAAAGTGACCAGCATGAAAGAGACCGCCGATGCCAGCCACGGGTTGACCAACGATGCCTTCAATACGCCGTTGATTGGTGCACCGGCCGCCTGCAACACACCACCTAAAATAATGAAAGGATAAATCCATGCATTGCTCATCGGTCCTCTCCAGATTGTCAGATCAGTACGCGTGCTCCTAGCGCCAGGATCAGCGCCGGGATCATCACTACCGTTCCCACTTGCAAGAACTTCCAGAATCCTACGTCTTCGCCTTCACGCCGGATGGCATTCAACCAGAGGATGGTTGCCAGCGACCCCGTGATCGAGAGATTGGGCCCGAGATCCACCCCGATCAGCAACGCATCGATGACCCGCTCAGGGCTGTGTGCCTGCATCACAGTCGCACTCGAAATCAGCCCCGCCGGGAGATTGTTCATTAGATTAGAAGCGATCGCGATCACGCCACCCGACAGTCCGGCGCTCAATGATTCGTCGCGCTGAGTAGCGGACTGGAGCATCTGTGCGAGGTGCGCGATAACGCCTGTGTGCTGCAACACCTCCACCAGCACGAACAACCCGGCAACCAAAGGCAAGACACTCCAGGAGATGTCCCTCACCAGAGCCCAAGGCGATTTCCGCTCCTGGATCAGCACGATTGCAGCGGTCGTCGCACCAAGAATTGCGGTCGGCAAGCCAAGCTGCAAGTCGAACGCCGAGACAAGGAGCAGCACGATCGCAGTTACGGCGATTCCACCCAGCGCAATGCGGCCGCTGGATGACAACGGCACATTGTCCAGGCCAGACTTGCATTCGCCTCTCAAATCGCGGCGCTGCGCCCAGCGAAGCATGAAATAGGTCGCCGCGATGGACAGTACCGAAGGCACGATGAAACGGCCCAACCAGAGAGACAGCGCGGGCGTATGGTTACCGTACAAAACCAGATTGGCGGGATTCGAGATCGGCAAAACAAAGCTTGCCGCATTCGCAATGAATGCGCATACGAACAACAAAGGCAAGGGCTTTGTATCGGCTTTCTTCGCAGCGGCGAAGACCGCCGGTGTCAGCACAACCGCGGCAGCATCATTGGACAGGAATGTCGTAACAACCACGCCTACCAGGTACACCAGCAAAAACAGGCGTGCGGGCGACCCCTTCGCATGATTGACCGCAAGTACCGCGACCCAGTCGAACAAGCCCTCGCGGCGCCCTACTTCGGACAGCAACATCATTCCAAACAAAAAGAAATATACATCTGCTCCTTTGGCGACCGCCTGCAGAGCTTGCGTAATAGGCAACAAACCCAGAGCGACAATGAGCAACGCGCCAGCGACGGCCCAAATAGCCTCAGGCCATTTGAACGGGCGCGTAATGACGCCGGCCGTAGCCATGGCTGCGATGCCCCAGGAAAGGAAGGTTGGATTCACGTCGGCGATTCTCAAAAAGTAAAGGAGTACAGACGGGCCCATTGAGCGCCGCACGTACGTCAGGCACTCGAAGCTGCGGTTTTGCCTTCGATCGATATGCTTTCAGAACTGCGGCATGCGTTACGAAGACTGGTGCCAAATCCCAGCCACAAGGCGATCGATGCGGTAGACACAGCGCCTAAAACCAGGAATGCGGCTGAGTATCCAAACGTATGGGCAAGCAGTCCGCCCAATAATGGACTAAGCGCAGCACCCGCAGCCTGGCACGTCATGACAACGCCCTGCCCCACATTGACGCGCCCTGTGCCGTCAAGGAGGCGAACAACAAGCGCCGGCACCGCCACGCTTTGCAAGCCAGCGCCGATGCCATCGAGTGCCTGCACAGGCCACACCCCCCACGCATGAAGCACACTGGCGGCAATGGCGCCGCGCACTGGCAACGCCAGAAATGTGATCAAGATCACCCACCAATACCCGCGCCATTTGATCAGCCGACTCGCCATCATCGATACGATAACCATCACGAGCTGTGCAACGATAATCGTCTGCGCAGTGAAGGCGCTGGGGTCGCCCTGCTTGGCAGCCACGATCGCAAGTCCGTAAAGCGGAAGCATTGCGGCATTGCCAAGATGAAACATTGCCAACGCCGCGGCCAGCACCAGAAGCGGCTTGGACTGCAGCAGGGTGCGAAAGCCGCTCATTTCGTCGTTGCCGCGTTCGCTTGCCTCCTTGTTTCCCCCCTCCAGACCGCGCGCATGATCATGATCAATGGCATCTGCGGGAATCAGGAGCACCGTGAAAACTGAAACCACGCCGAATATCGCGCTCAGGCCAAATACGGCGCCGAACCCGAAGCGCCAACCCAGCCAGCCGGAGAGCGCCGCCGCGGCCACGTTGCCTGCGTGATTGGCGACTTGATTGCGGCCGAATTGCCTGTCAAAGCCGCGCTGCCTCACCATTCCCAGCGTGATGCCGGCAATTGCGGGTCCGAGCGCGGCGCCCGTCACTGCGGTAGCAATCTGCGATGCGGCCACCATCCAGAAGCCATGTGCAAACCAAAGCAGCAAAGACGCGAGCACAGTCATCACGCCAGCCACGATGATTACCGCGCGCTTGTACCGGGTGGCATCCACAAGGGCGCCGGCCGGTGACGTCGCCAGCATTCCCGCGATGCCGCCGATGGTCATCACGGTGCCGATCAGATCAGTTCCCCAACCCCGCCCCTGCAGGAATACGCCGAGAAATGGGCCAATCCCTGCCTGCACGTCGGCCATGAAGAAATTCAGAGCCTCAAGCGGGCGTGTTGCCTTGCCGGCGGGCCGGACGGCCACCTCAGCAGACGGCGTCACCAGGCACGACCTTTTTTGTTGGGGCCGAGTTGCGAGCCGAGCAAGCCGTGGTCGGCCCATTCTCCAACCGCGTGCGCATCAGTGCCAGGAGGGGCGGCGGCGAACGCGCGGCTCCCGGCGCCCTGTCGCGAGAGCACATCTATCGTGTCTGACGCTTTGTTGCCGTTCGCGTCAGACGCCACGACCGTTACCTGATAGCGATCCACATCCGGAGGGCGCGGCAGCTCCGCTTGCCAAACCGCATGTTCACCAGACACTGGCTGCATGGTTGCACGCTGCTCGCCAATGGAAACCACGACTTCGGCTATCTGCTGGCCAAACACCTTGGCGCGCACCTCGCAGTTGCCAACCGGCACTTGTCTTTGATCAGCGGGGTCAGTCACGAGCCTCCTGTCTGCCGGCGTCGTGATCATCACCAGCGGCCAAGCTGCAGAGACAGGCTGAAACCGCCAACTCACCACGCTGGCGTCTACGGTGACGATCGCAACGCCCGCTCGCCCGTCGTCTTCTTCAATCTGTCCGGTCGAGCGCGTCGCGGCGTAAATAACCGATCCGTCATTGAGCAGTTCGTTGTAGTGAGTGTGGCCGGTGTCGACGACAAGTACTCCAGCGGATGCAAACAGGTGTGCCAGCGCTTCCCCACCTTCAGCAAGATCGCCGGGGTAAGCATGCATGAAGACAACTGGCCGTTCCTTGTCGTCCACGCAAGCTGCCAGCTGTGCTGCGATCCATTCTGTCTGCGCCGCGCCCAGGCGGAAATCAGGACCGCCTTCACCGGCGGACACGATGTCCAAAAACAGGCAGCGATGTCCTTTCACCGTGACTTGCTTGGGCAGTGAGTCGACGCCCAGTTCGCGATGGAATGTTTCAAGCGAGCCTGGTTCGAAATCATGGTCCCCTGGAATCGCATTGGTAGGTAATCGAAGCGAACTTAGGATCGAGCGAATCTTGGCGTATTGTTCGGGCTTGCCATTGTTGGCGTTATCTCCCGGAAGATAGGCGAACTCCACCGCATGTGCGACGTTAGTGTTGACTGCGCTGACTAGACGCTCTAGAAGGCCGACACTCTCATAGCTGTCGTCGTGCGAAACGTGGAGATCCCCAAAATGTACCCAACTCAACATGGCGCGACTCGATGAAAACCGGCAACCCGGCAATGACCACGCTTCTGCAAGTCGTATGCCATGATGAGAAGCCATATTGCAATTGGCTGAGCACCTTGATCGGCACCTGTGGGTGCTTGGTGAATAGACACCCATCGTCCAGGAATTGGACACAGTTCGACGGGGATCTGACCGAATGCAACTGATAAGCCTGCTGCATGATTCTGTAGAGATTACTCGACCGACATGTCACAGAAGCATTTATTTCCGCTGTCCCATCGCTGAAAAAATGCATCTGATGGGCATTACTTAAGCCTGTGATTCGCCACATCACACCGCTAGGAGAAATTAAACCAAACGTATTAATATTCCAATGCGCCCGCAACGTCTCGCGGGGTTCAAGAGGCGGTCGCGGAATTTATCCTGATTGATTATTTATCGATGACAGGCGCGCAATGGAAGCCCACAAACGCAATCATGTCCACGTCGTCGGAGACGGCCCTGTCACGCTGGTTTTTGCGCACGGTTTTGGATTCGACCAGAGCATCTGGCAGTGTCTGACCGACGCGTTTGCGCCGACCTACCGCATAGTTTTACTCGACCTGGTGGGCAGCGGCCGCTCCGATCTGTCCAAGTACGATTTCGTCAAATACGGCACGCTTTACGGTCATGCGAAAGACCTGCTCGAAGTACTGGCCGAATTAACCAGCGCGCCGGTGGTTTTAATTGGCCACTCCGTGGGCGCCATGATCGGAATGCTCGCGGCGATCGAGGCGCCCGAGCGTTTCAGTGGGCTGGTGATGATCGGACCAACACCTTCTCTTATTGACGACGTTGACTACAGAGGCGGATTCAAGCGTGGCGATATCGAGGCGCTGCTTGGCTCGCTGGAGAGTAACTATCTCGGATGGTCCAATTCGATCGCACCAGCAGTCCTGGGCACGCAAGCGCAATCGAAACTTGGGTCCGAATTCGCCAACACCTTTTGCCGCAACGACCCTGAGATTGGAAAACACTTTGCGCGCGTTTCCTTTCTATCGGACCATCGCGCCGAACTGGTCCGCGTCACCACGCCGACCCTGATCGTGCAATCAAGCAACGATCCGTTCGTGCCCCTGGAAGTAGGCGACCATATGCGGCGGATGATCCGGGAAAGCGTCCTTGCCACCGTCCAGAGCACAGGACACTGTCCTCATATCAGCGCGCCGCGTGCATGCATCGATGCAATCGAGGCTTTCTTAACAACCCTTCCAACGCTCGCAGATGGCCCATCAAAAGAGACTGTTGCCGACAATCAGCGAGACGCTTGATCGCGCGCCGTGCGGTCTGTTCACGACGACCAAAGACGGGACCATAGTCCGAGCGAACGAAACGTTTTGCCGTTGGATTGGCTATCGGGAAGCAGAACTCGTTGGACTGCGCCGCATTCAGGATCTGCTGACGGTCGGCGGCCGGCTTCTCTTCGAGGCGCACGTGGCGCCCTTGCTGCAGTTTCGCAATTCGGTTGCCGAGGTCAAGGTGGACATCGTCAGCCGGGTCGGTCCTGTCGTGCCGATTCTCTTCAATGTGTCGCGAACGCAATTCGATGGCGAAGATATTGATGAGTTCGCGGTGCTCGTCGTTGCGGAGCGTCACCAGTATGAGCTCGAATTGCTAGGCGCCCGGCGCAACGCCGAGCAAGCGCTCGAGGCACGCAGTGAAGCGGAAAATGCCCTTCGCGAGGTCAATCGGCGCAAGGATGAATTTCTTGCCACGCTGGCGCACGAGCTTCGAAATCCACTTGCGCCCATGCGCAACGTCCTGGAGATGCTGAGCCTGAAGGAACTCGTCGACCCACAGATTATCTGGGGTCGCGAAGTGTTTGAGCGGCAGGTCCGTCACATGACCCGCTTGGTGGACGATCTGCTGGAAATGTCGCGTATCACACAGGGCAAGCTTGAGTTGCGCAGGGAGAATATCGATCTGGTTTCAGTGCTGACGGGAGCAGTCGAGAATTCGAGGCCTCTCGTGCTTGCAGCCTCGCATGAACTCACTATCGCAATCCCCGGTGAGCCTGTCATGCTGGATGCCGACCCGACGCGGCTTTCGCAGATGATCCAGAACCTTTTGGACAATGCCGCCAAGTTCACTCCCCCTGGAGGAAAAATCTGGCTCAGCGCGAATCGCGAGGGGGCTGACGTCGCCATCAGGATTCGCGACTCAGGCATCGGCATTCCGCAGGGCAGCCTGGAAACGGTATTCGAGATGTTCTCGCAACTCGAGAATGCAATTGACCGGACCCAGGGCGGCCTCGGCATCGGGCTGGCGTTGGTGCGAGCTCTCGCACGGCTGCATGGCGGCAGCGTGGCTGCGCGCAGCGACGGGATTGGAAAAGGCAGCGAGTTCGTGATCCGTTTGCCCGTATCCGAGGAAGAGAGGGTCGTCGCGTCGAGGCCTCGACGCCTGCCTCCTGCGAGTGGGAAAGGACGCAGCGTGCTGATAGTCGACGACAACGAAGACGCCGCAATAAGTCTTTCCATGGTTCTTGAAATGGAAGGACATCGGGTTCATGTCGCATTCGACGGCACGTCCGGCTTCGAGGCGGCGCGGGACCACAGGCCCGAGGTCATCATTCTCGATATCGGCCTGCCTGATACCAACGGATACGAAGTCGCCCGACGCATTCGCAAGGAACCGTGGGGAATGCATGTCGATCTGATCGCGCTAACGGGATGGGGGCAGGAAAAGGACCGGCAGGACGCCCAGGCCGCAGGCTTCGATCATCATTTCACTAAACCAGCGGATCTTGAACGGCTCGCCAGGCTACTCAATAAGGAACAGGGGGAAGAGACCTGGTGAGCGGAACAAAAAAAGGCAGCCTCGTTCCGATGCGCCGTTCTTGCGGCGCGGGGATCTTGGCTGCCTACCCGAATCTCGACTGCTCTCGAAACCGGTGATTCGGGGTGACTACTTGATTGCGAGCACTCGGCGTGCTTCCGCTTCGGCGAATTCCAGAGCTGCCGCTTCGGTATTGACCGGCCGACCACAACCGCGACCGATCGTCTTGTTGATCGTGTGGTTGCGCCACGTGGTGGTAACGCGAATGTAACCCTTGAACATTGCGCCAGGGGCGGGCATTACGCAAGCTTCGACGGTCTTATCGCCTTTGGTTTCTTTGAACGCCATGGCGATCTCCGTTTTGATGGTGGGCGGATCGTACCATGAAGAGGTGCGCGAACTTTGAATTCGTTGGGCTTTTCTGCTAGGCGTGGCCGCCAGGGATCGATCCGTGCAGCCCATGGTCGACGCGACATGGACGCCGCACGATTTCGACGACTTCAGGCCCCAGTATCGTTGGTGGTTGAAACACGACTTGCCCAATTCGTCCTGGCCTCGATCCACTCAGCCAGATCGAGCAGCGCAGCATCACTGCCGGCCGCGCCCACGATTTGCGCACCCAACGGCAAGCCAGCCGGTCCAAAACTCATCGGCACGGTCACAGCCGGCACGCCGAGAAACGTCCACGGGGCGCAGAACGAAGCATCGCCGGTGGAATCCAGTCCGTGCGGTGGTTCGCCATTCGCCGGTGCGACCAGCAACGCATCGAGCGTCATCGTTTTCCTCAGCCATGCGTCGAACCGATGCGCCATCCGGCCTTGCAAGACCTTGGCTTTCGCGTAATCGGTCGCCGCACACCGCAGTCCTTCTTCGATCAATCCCCGCATGGGAGCGCTGACGAGCTCCGGCGAACGCCGATACAAATCGCCGTGTGTGATGGCTGCTTCCACGCCCATCAATGTCAGCGCGTGAGCCGGTGCATCGAAGATTTCAGCCGGAAGATCGACCATCACGATCTCGGCCCCGTCGCGTGAAAGGCGCTCGGCAAGGGCATCGAGGGCGGCTTGTTGTGCGGGTTCGACAGCGCCGCCGACCTGCCTCACCAGCATTCCGATACGACGCCCCGCTGCAACCGTCGATGCCAAAGGAACATGTGACGCGTGTGGATCATCCGGGCCTGCGCCTGCGACCAGCTTGAGCACATAAGCCGCATCCGCAATGCTCCTCGTGAACAACCCGACGTGGTCCAATGACCATGCAAGCGGAAGCACGCCCGTTCTCGCAATGGTGCCGTATGTCGGCTTGAAACCGACCACGCCGCAATACGCCGCCGGCCTGATCACGGAACCTTGAGTCTGCGTCCCAAGCGCAAGCGAAACAATGCCTGCGCCCACGGCTGCCGCCGAGCCGCTCGACGATCCACCCGGCGTATATGCGCTGTTCCACGGGTTGACGGTCTGCCCGGGATGACGAAATGCAAATTCGGTCGTGACCGACTTGCCGAGTATGGTGGCACCCGCAGCGCGCAAGCGCGCGACCACTGTCGCGTCCTGCGCCGGCCGCCGTCCAACATAGGCTGGCGAGTTGAACTCGGTCGGCATGTCGGCGGTATCGATGATGTCTTTCACCGCTACGCTCACGCCAGCCAGCGGCAAGTATTCATCAACGTGCGTGACCGGCAATGCATCAGGCAAGTACTGGAATGCATGCAGCGTGGATTGCGAAGCCTGAGCGGCGGCGAAACCCTGTGCAACGAACTCTGCGGCGCGGGTCTTGCCTGAGGCCACATCAGCGCGGATCTCAGCGATGGTCGGGCAAACGTAAGTCTTGGTCATGTGCTTGAGCTTTACTTGGCAGCGAGTGCGGGTTGGATATAGCTACGCGCGACGAACGTATCGTACTTGGGCTGTTGCTTCAAATTGCCAAGCGCGATCTGCGTGTCCATGGCGACCGTCAGTGCTTTCGGCGTGATGTCCACGTTCTTTGGATAGACGCCATCGGCAAGCATACGCTTGACGGCGGCGTCGACCACAGGAGCATCGAGCGTGGGGAATTCCTTGCGGGCGATCGCGGCAGTCTCCGCCGGATTGGTCTGCATGTATAGCAACGCGCTTTGCAAGCCCTTCACGAAGCGCTCGGCTGTATCGGGGTCGATGCTGCGCTCGGCCGTGATCGACGAAAACGCGTACTCGCCATACAGCTTGGGAAAACTCAGCACGACTTTCATGCCCTTGGCGACCGCCTGGTCGAGACCCGGCTCGTACATCACCGCGATCTTCGATTGCCCCGCCACCAGCGGCCCGATCTCGGAGCCAAGCGGGACCTGTATGAGCTTGACGTCGCCTGGCGACATGCCATTCTCCTTCAACGCCCTGAAAAACAGCGACGTGCTGGTCGTTGGCATTTGTCCCGAAACCACGACTTCGCCTTTCACGTCCTTGATGCTCGTGAACTTGACGTCGGGCGCCGTCGCAATCCACACGGCGGCCCCGTTCACGACGTTCGCAATGACATCGACGTCCGCGCCCTTCTCCGCCGCCACCGCGGTCCACTCGGGGCCATGAAGCGAAAAGTCGGCGCTGCCCGACAGTACGGCCGATAATGCCGCACTCGGACTACCCGCCGTCTGCTTGGTCACGTCCAGTCCTTCCTTCGTGAAGAAGCCCCCGTCGATAGCAACATAGAGCGGCAGGTACAGCATTGACTGAAATGCCTGCGAGATGGTCGCTTTCTTGTCGGCGGCGAGCGCCGTGGTCGTGACCGACGTCGCGCAAAACGCGAGCACCGAGCCCAGCACGGTAAGAAGGTTTTTTGCGTTGAGAGCCATCAGTATTTCCCTGTTCGAGTAGTTGATCAATCAAACCTTGAGCGTGTTTGCATTCGATGCCTGGCGCCACGGCAGCAGCCGGCGCTCGATCATGTCGATCAGGAAATAGAGCACGAAGCCGATCGCCATCAGCACGAAAAGCCCTTCCCAGACGGTGTTCAGGTCATAAAGGCTCGACGCCGTGAAGATCATGTGCCCGAGTCCATGCTCCGAAGAAATGAACTCGCCGACGACCGCGCCGACCAGACCAAACCCGACGTTGATGCGAAATGTGGAGATCACATACGGCAGCGTGGAAGGCACGACGACCTTCGTGAACACTTCGTTCTTGTCGGCGCCGAGCGTGACAAGCAAGGCCTGGAGATCCGGGTCCGCGTCCTTCGCGGCTTCATACGCGGCAATCAGCGCGACAATGGCCGTGAGCGATATCGCCAGCGCGACCTTCGACACGAGCCCCGTCCCGAACCAGAGAATCACGATGGGCGCGAACGCGATCTTCGGCACGCTGTTGATCGCGACAATGAAAGGCTCGATCAGCCGCGCGATGAACGGCGAATACCAGAGCGCAAGACCGCATACGGAACCGACCGCCGTGCCGAACACGAAACCGAGAATTGCTTCGAACAAGGTGTAGCCGGTATCGATGAAAAGCTGGCCTGAATGAATATCGCGCACGAGTGCATCGAAGATCTTCGCCGGCGACCCGACCAGGAAATTCGATACCCACCCGAGCCGCGCGGCGCCTTCCCAGATCGCGAAGAATGCGACCACCGCGGCGAGTTGCAGGAGCGAACGGCCCCAGCCGCTGTCGAATACAAATTTGCGGGCACGCACTTTCTGCTCCGGTTGCACGATGGAAACGGATTGCGTCATGCTGAACCAACCTCCGTCTGGATATCGAGTTCGCCGCACAGCGCGTGGAAGTAGCCGGAGAAGTTTGGATCGCTGCGCGCGCCGATCGGCGAGCGCGCGCTGATATCGATGTCATAGATCTTCTTCACTTGCGACGGGCGTCCGCCAAGCACGACCACGCGTTTGGAGAGCGCGACAGCTTCATCGATATCATGGGTGACGAGCACCACGGTCTTATGAAACGTCTCCACGGCTTCCATCAATACGCCTTCCAGATAGAGCCGGGTCTGATAGTCGAGCGCGGAGAACGGTTCGTCGAGCAGGATGATGTCGGGGTCGTTGATCAGCGTCCGGATCAACGCAACGCGCTGGCGCATGCCGCCCGAAAGCATGCGCGGATACGCGTTCTCGAAACCGGCGAGGCCATACGTATTGAGATATTCCATCGCCATGTCGCGCGCTTGCGCAACCGGCATGCGCGACAGCTCGGGGCCTATCAACACGTTCTGCAGCACGGTGCGCCACGGCAGCAACAGGTCGCGCTGCATCATGTAGCCGACCTTGCCGCGCAGTCCTTCGACCGTCTGCCCCCTGTACACGATGTCGCCGCTGTCGGCTTCGAGCAGACCGGCAATCACATTGAATACGGTCGTTTTTCCACACCCCGATGGACCGATGATGCTCACGAAATCGCGTTCGTTGATATCGAACGTGAGACCACCCAGTACATCGACCGTGCCGAGTTTATTGGAGAACGATTTGCGGATGTTGCGTAACGCGAGCTGCACGGACATGCGGATTTTCCTCGTGTTTGAACGATCGGCCGGTGCCACTTATCTGTGCGCTGCAAACACGTCCTTGCGAATCGAACCATGCACGCCCCAGTTCGCATCGACAACCTGCGTCACGCCGAAGTCCGCCGCGACCGACATCAGCGCGATCGCTTCGTCCTCGCTCAGCTTGTGCACGGTCATCAGGAACCGCCGCAATTTGCGGAATGCATCGCGCATGGCTTTGTCGAGACTTGCATGCTGTGCGACTTCAAGCTGAGCGTTGTCCCCGAGCTCAGCCAGGTAGTTGGGGAACGTGAAGCCGTACACCGACCATTGCTGATCGGTTTCCAGCATCGGATGGGTCAGCCCTTCGAGCAGGGTGCCACCGAGGTCCGCATGCTTATGAAGGATGAATTCGAAGTCGCCCGTAAGCGACGTCTCGATTGCAGTGCCGCCGAGTTCACTGTCGCCCTGCGCTGCGTGCGGATCGCCGACCGAGAAAAATGCGCCTTCGACCGCGACCGGGTAATACATGGTCGCGCCCTTGCCCACGCGCCAGTCGTCGACATTGCCGCCGGTGTAGCTGGGCGGAATCGAGCTGACAAAGTCCGCCTCGGACGGCGCCAGCCCCATCGTGCCGAAATGCAACCGCGCGGGGACCTTGATGTCGGGAAGAATGTTCTCGCGCCGCTTGACGAGCGTGTGGTCGACCCTTACCCCTGGATAGTCGATGTTCGTATGCACGATGCCATCCGGATCGGTCTGCGGCGTCCAGACATAGTTGTAGACGGCACGCGCGAAGGGTTCGCCGGTGGTATCGAGCTCGAAGATGGTCACGACTTCGCGGGGCTTCGGCTCTTCTATCAGATCGTGATACTGGAAGCCCCATGAGGCGGCAACGTTCGAACCGAAACAACGGCCACGGTGACAGGCGCTGCAGCTCGGACGTGGGCGGACATCGAGGATACGAACTTCCAGCACATCACCAGGCTCGGCGCCTTCAATGAACACCGGGCCGGTCAGCAGATGGACGCCAACGCCCTCTCCCGAGCCGAGTTTAAAGGGGCCGTCGACCGGACCTGCGCCCCGGCGCGATACGGCCTTGTGCTCCCGCGTCCAGTGAAAGACGCTCTCGGCGCCCGGGTCTCCGGCAATCATGCGTTCATGGTCGTCGTTGGCATGATGCGTGAGCGTTTCGATGGTGGCGCGGTCACCGGATTTCAGCGTCAGGCTCGGTGAGACCTGTTTGCTGAAGTACCCCCAATGCACGGTTTCTGGTGACACGGGAAGGATGTGATGCTTCATGTTCTGACCTCGGGGAGCAACCGCAGGCGGTAGTGTGTTTGCAGATTTTCTTGGAAGGCACCTGTCGTTCACTGGCGACCGGAGGTGCCCGGGAACATCTTTACGACATGACTTCCACGCGGCTGTCCGCCCCCATGACGCTCAGGAACCGCGCAGTCAGCGGATGGCATGGGCGCGTCAATACTTCATGCGCGGGTCCCTCCTCAACCACCGCGCCGCCGCTCAGGAACACCACGCGGTCGGCGACTTCATCGGCGAAACGCAATTGATGGGTCGAGATGATCATCGTCAGGCCGTCCTCGAATGCGAGGCGCCGGATCACCTCAAGCACTTCGCCCACCAGTTCGGGGTCGAGCGCCGACGTCGGTTCATCGAGCAGCAGCACGCGCGGATTCGGTGCGAGCGCGCGTGCAATCGCCACGCGTTGCTGCTGGCCGCCTGAGAGATGGCGCGGCAGCGCATCGGCGCGATGACTCAGGCCCACGCGCTCCAGAAGTTCACGCGCTCGCTGATCGGCGGCCGCCGGCGTCAAGCCATGCACCCAGCGCAACGGGCCGGCAATGTTCTCGCGTGCGCTGAGATGGCTGAAGAGGTTGAACTGCTGGAACACCATGCCAACGCCCACACTTGCGCGCTCGTTTGCGAGATCGTGCGGATTCAGGCGCCGGCCATCGTCGCGAAAGCCCAAGCGCCTGCCGCCGACGCGGATCTCGCCTGCATCCCATTGTTCAAGATGATTGATACAGCGCAGCAGCGTGCTCTTGCCCGACCCGCTCGGACCCAGCAGCGCAACGACTTCGCCGGATCGGATGGTGAGGTCGAAGCCATCGAGCACGGTCTGCTCGCCGTAGCGCTTTTGCAGCCCGCTTATCTGCACCGCCGCGCCGTTGCGCGACAACGCGTCGTACCGTGTCGCGCGCTCCGAAGCGCTTACGGGAAGGAACGCGGGCGGCATATCGGCTGCGGGTTCAGCGGCTGCGCCGCCCGGGTCAGGCTTTGTTGCAGGCGTTGATCTGTACCAGGGCAGAAAGCGCCTGAAACCGTTTGGCGAGGCCGGCTTGTCGAGATCGAGCGCCCGTTCTATGGAGAGCTGGATCGCAGCGATAGCACCGGTCAGACATAAGTAGAGCAAGCCGGACGCAAAGAAAATCGAGAAGAAATCGAAGGTCGACGATGCGAGTTGCGTGCTGCGCAACGTCAACTCGCCTACCGAGATCACCGAAGCGAGCGATGAGTTTTTCAGCGCGCTGACGGATTCGTTTCCGAGCGCCGGGACCATCGTACGAATGGCCTGGGGCGCAATGATCCGCCGCATCAGCACGCCGGGCGTCATGCCCAGCGCCTGACCCGCGATGGTCTGGCCGCGATCGACGCCCAGCACGCCCGAGCGCAATATCTCCGCTATGAACGGACCTTCATTCAATGCCAGCGCGAGCCCCGCTGCTCCGATCGCGCTCAGTTTCAGTCCGATGTGCGGTAGCGCATCGTATGCAAACACGAGCTGAAGGATCAGCGGCGTCCCGCGGAAGATGACCGTGTAGCCGCGTGCGATGGCCGCCAGCGGCCCGATCCGGCTGAGCTGCATGGCAGCCAGCACAAGCCCGACGACAAGGCCTCCTGCAAGACCCAGTGCCGTGACCGCGACCGTAAAGCTGATGCCCTCGAGCAGATACGGCAGGCGAAGGTAATGGAGAAAAAGATCCATCAGTTCGATACGATCAGCTTGGCCGGTTCGAGATTGCCCGCGCCGAGTTGCCACTTGTTGAGCAACTCAGTCTGCGCACCGCTCTTCTGGATCGCGACCAGCGCGGCCATGATGGCGTCGCGGAACTCGGTCTTGCCCTTCGGTACGCCAATGCCGACCGAATACGGCAACGTCACGGCGGTCGCCTTTTCGAGCTTGTCCGGGAACGCCTTGACCGCCTGGTCGACGGTGTTGACATCGTTGATGTAGGTGTCGGCGCGGCCGGCCAGGATCGCCTGGATGCAGTTCGCGTTGTTATCGTAAAGCTGTACCGTTGCCTCCGGTTTGCCGGCGGCCTTGCATGCCGGTCCGAGGTTCTGGATCAGCGGAACCTCCACGTAGCCCGTGTTTTCGGCGGCTGTCGTGCCGCACATCGTCGTGTTGATGCCGGTGATTTTCTTCGGATTGCCCTTCACGACCAGCACGCCGTCGAACACCTTGGAGTAAGTGATGAAGTCGGCAGCTTTCGCACGTTCTTCGGTCGCGTAGATATCGGAGATGACAATATCTGCCTGACCGCTCTGCAAGGTCGTCAGCAGCGCGGCGAAGGTGACGGGCTTGTAGGTCATCGTGAAGCCTAGGCAACTGCCGATCAGTTCGCCAAGATCGATATCGAAGCCGATGTATTTGCTCGGGTCGTTCGGGTCCAGCGCCTCATAACCGGGCGTATGCGGATTGATTGCGTTGACGAGCGTCTTGCCCTTGAGTTGCGGATACTTGGCCTGCAACGCCGTGCATGCCGCCGGCGTAGCCGGACCCGCCGCGCTGGCTTGTCCCGACACGAGAAACAACACGGAGCACACGCTGCCGAGCAACGCCAGGCGCGCATGGCTTTTGCCCAACCACGCGCTCATGCGCTGCCAACCCCGGCCAAAAATATTCTTGTTCATTGAAACGCTCCTATGCGGCTGATGACAATGGCTTGCACGACGCACGCCCTGTTGCATTGCACGACACGAGCGTATGTGAACGAAATCAACAAGACTTGTCTGCACGCGCACAACTGCTGGTACAGACGTGAACGCCGGTGTGAGCCGCTCACGGGTGCTTGCTGCGAAGCGTGCTTCTTCGTGCATGAGTGCGCTGCAATGGCGCATGCATGCACTGCATCCGACATACCACGCACGAATTTGCGCTGAATGGTCCAGCACGGCCGCCATTGCCGATGGCGCGAAGGTTGCTTTCAAGCATTGCGTCTTGCCGCTTTCTTCTGGAGTTCTGCTTGGACCTGTTGCGCTTCACCACCGAGTCATATTCTGAAGTCGAACGCCTGCGCGAATGGAGTACGGTGCTCGACAGGCTCGGCTGGTACAGCAGGCTCGACGCCTCCGACCGCACGCTGCACGGCACGCTGACGTCGCAGACATCCACGGGCGGGTTCGAGCTCACGTCGCTCGCGTCAGTCGCGCAGACGCTGGAACTCAAAGCCGATCACGCAGACAGCCTCATGATCGTGCTGCTGCTTGACGGAGACGCCACGTTAGTCGCCGACGACCTGCGCGAGCCGGTCGGCGTCCATGACATCGTCTACGCGTCCTCTCAACAGGCGGCATCGATTGCATTTGCTTCGAGCTTTCGCGTGTTCGTCGTACGGGTGCCGCGAGACGCCGTCAATGCGCGCGTGCTGTCGCCGTTTTCGCTGCGGGCGGCGCGACTGTCAGGCGAAGCCGGCATCGGCCACGTTTTCTCGGGCTTTCTTCGATCGGTCGCGGAAAGCGTGGAGAGCTTGTCGGCGGGAGAACTTCGCCCGCTGGAACTGGCGCTGGCCGAGTTCCTTGTCGCGAGTCTTGCGGGACACGAACGCAAAGGTTCGTTCGGTGGGCTGACGCCTTCCCAGGCGGCGATTTTTTCTCGTGTGTGCAGGTTGATCGAAGCGAGCCTTGGCGACCCCGCGCTCAGCGTCGCGATGCTTGCCAAGGAAGAGCGTGTCTCGCCACGCTACGTGCAGAAGCTTTTCGAGACCGCAGGGCAAAGCTTCTCCACCTACCTGCGCTCGCGCAGACTCGAACGCTGTCGTGCGGAACTGGTCGACCCGCTGTACGAAAAGGTTTCTGTCTCCGATATCTGTTTCAGGTGGGGTTTCAACGATCCCGCGCATTTCAGCCGTGTCTTTCGCGAGCGGTACGGTGCATCGCCACGCACATTTCGTCATGAGGCGAGTCTTGAGATCGCGCGGCATCTCGTGCGGCGCATCTCGCGTGGATTGCCCGTGAACGCGCCTGCCCTGCTCCTGCAAGCAAAACAGGCCGGCGCCGAGGCGGATGCGGATACGCTGGTAGCGCTCGATAACGGCCTCGATGCAGTGCTTACCGAAGCCCCCGCGCAACGCGGCAAGCCGCGTCATCATCTGCTGCGCGCGACGGCCAACACCGTGCACTGGGGCTATTTCAGCCATGACCTGAAGCCGGTGCTGGAGGTGCAAAGCGGCGACACGGTCACGATCGAGGCGCTCACCCAGCATGCCGCCGATGACTGGGAACGCATGGTCGCGGGTGACCCGGGTGCCGAAAGCGTGTTCCACTGGACTTCAGAGCGCAAGAATGTGAACCGGCGCGGCGCCGGCCCGATGGACGCATCCATTTATGGCCGCGGCGCTGGCGAAGGTTTCGGCGTGCATATCTGCACGGGTCCGATTGCCGTTCGCGATGCCGAACCCGGCGACGTCCTCGAAGTTCGAATTGTCGATATTCACGCGCGCCCTTGCGCCAACCCGAAATTCCACGGCCGTGCGTTCGGCAGCAACGCGGCCGCGTGGTGGGGTTTTCATTATCGTGAACTGCTGACGGAGCCCAAGCCGCGGGAAGTCGTCACCATCTACGAGATTGACGCAGAACCCGCCGACGACGGCGTCACCGCTTATGCACGCGCCGTCTACAACTACCGATGGACACCGCAACGCGATCCCTTCGGCGTGCTCCATCCGACAATCGACTACCCGGGCGTGCCGGTCGATCATTCAACGGTTGTCGAAAATCACGACATCCTGAAGAACGTGACCATTCCAGTGCGGCCGCATTTTGGCGTGATCGCGGTCGCCCCGCAGCAGGACGGGTTGATCGATTCGATCCCCCCGTCAGCCTTCGGCGGCAACCTGGATAACTGGCGCGTCGGGCGTGGCGCAAGCGTCTATCTGCCTGTAGGCGTGGCAGGCGCGTTGCTTTCAATTGGGGATCCACACGCATCGCAAGGCGATTCGGAGCTGTGCGGCACGGCAATCGAATGCTCGCTGACGGGCGACTTCGAACTCGTCCTGCACAAGAAAAAGACGCTGACCGACCAGCCCTTCGCCGACCTCACTTACCCGCTCGTGGAAACTGCTGAAGAATGGGTTCTGCATGGCTTCAGTCATCCTAACTACCTGGCGGAGTTCGGCACGAGCGCGCAAAGCGACGTCTATCAGAAGTCGACGCTCGATCAGGCCATGCGCGACGCATTCATCAAGACACGGCGATTCCTAATGTCGACAAAAGGGCTTTCGGAAGACGAAGCGATCTCACTCATGTCGGTCGCGGTCGACTTCGGCGTCACTCAGGTCGTCGATGGAAACTGGGGCGTGCACGCGATCATCCGCAAGGCGCTGTTCGCGTCCGGTTCATGACGTCGTCAATAAACGCCCGGCAGCCCGGCCGGACGATGTTTGAAACGACGATGCACCCAGTAGTATTGTTCCGGAAACCGAAGGATCTGCGCCTCGAGAAATGCGTTCATCCTGCGCGCATCCGTTGTGTCGTTGCCTGAGGGAAAGTCGATCAACGGCTCAAAGATCGTCAGCTTGTACCCCTTGAAGCCCGGCAATACTTCCGTAACGAATGGCACCACTCGTGCACCGGCTACCTTGGCCAGTCGTGAAACCGACGTGAGCGTACAGGCAGGTACGCCGAAAAACGGCACGAATACAGAGTTGGCCGCACCGTGATCGAGGTCCGCCGCGAGCATCACGGGTGTCCCGGCCCGCAGCAGCGCGATAACCTTTCTTGCGCTGGAACCGCGCTCGACCATCTCCGCGCCAAATCGACCGCGCTGCTTTCGCGCGAGTTCGCATAAACGGACATTCGACATCGGTGAATACAGTGCTGCGACCGGCTGGCGTGTTGAGTAAAGCAGGCAACCTACCTCGATTCCGACGAAGTGAAAATCCATGAAAATGGTAGGGGGTGCATTGGCATCGGACAGGTCAATGCTGCTTTCGATCGTGATGCGCTTCGTGAGGGACTGCGCACTTCCGTACCATTGGATGCCCCGCTCGAAATAGCTTCGAATGACTTGTCGAAAGTGGTCACGACCAAGAATATCCCGCTCGTTCGCGCTTTTTAACGGGAAACAAAGGCCCAGGTTTATCAGAACGATGCGTTTTCGCCGACTCGGAATCAGGTAAAGCGCACCTCCGATTCCGCTGCCAAAGCGAGCGACCCACGAATATGGAAGAATCGATAAAACCCGTAACAGCCCGACAATGATGGCGAACCCAATTATTTTCAAAGAACGATCTCCTGCTTGAGGGCCGCCTACCGCGCGCCGTATATGTCCAACACCGCATTTTCAAGATGGTCGAGGCACCGGTGTTTTCAACTCTCGGCGAGCTGGGTAAGAACGAGTTAATGCCCCTCAAACTAACACGTCTGAGTGTCAGGCAAATAAACGGGCAAATCTCGAGCGCAGGGTTGTCCCTGATTATCCGTATTTAGTGGATCGATTTTCCGACTTTAATCTTGTTCGGGCCGTTGTCCTGGCAGTCTGATCTGACGGATTTATTTGCTGGAAATAGAGGGTCCCTGCTTCGCGCGTTTCTTCGCTCCTGGAGAAGCAGCAGACGTGCTGGCCGAGCCCACGAACGGACCACAACTCGCCCGGGCCTCGAACCATGTCGGCATCAATTCAGGATCGGTGGCACCAGGTTCACGAAGCTGGGCAAGAAGCAGTTCCGCGGCGCGTCGGCCGAGCAGAGCCGTATCGCGCATGACCGTTGCAATGGGCGGATGGTGAAGGCGGCATAACGGCAGGTCATCGCAACTCACCAGAGACAAATCCACGCCCAGCGTAAGTTTTCTTCGATGCACCGCGCGCAGCGCACCCTCGAGCAACTGATTGCCACCCAGGATGACCGCACTTGGCGGGTTCTCGCCTGAAAGCAGTTCTCCGATGGCCTGCTCGCCATGTTCCGGCGACAAGCGTCCCCGGTGAACGATCAGGTTTCGCGCGAGGCCCAGACTGTCGAAGGCCGCCTCCACTCCGCGAATCCGTTCGCGGGTCGGCCTAACGTCGAGCCCCACGACCAGTCCAATCCGGCTGTGACCGGCTTGCAGCAAATGGCGGCCGGCATCGCCGAGGCCCTGGAAGTGATCGGACAGCACATAGTGCGCGCCGATGTCGGAGGGCAAGGTGCGGTCGATCAGGACGACCGGCGCCTGAGCCCCGCGCAACGCAGCCAGCGTCGCAGGATCGTCCTCGAGCGCGGGCAACACGATCAGACCATCGACCTGGCGCTGTAGCAGGACGTCGATGCGCTGCGCATCCACTCCCGGGTCGCCGCCTGAGTTGGTCAGCAAGACCGAATACTTGGCAACGCTCAGCACGCTTTCCGCACCGCTCACTATCGATGCGATCAGCGGGTTATTGATGTCGGAGCCGACGAATCCGATCGAATGCGTCGCACGCCGGCGCAAGCTTTGTGCGAGCACGTTGGGCGCGTAGCCAAGCTGGCGAGCCGCGTCCATCACGCGCTGCGTCATCTGCGGACTGGAGCCGGGTTGACCTGAGAGCACCCGCGACACGGATGCGATTCCCACGCCCGCCAGTTCGGCGACCGCCTTGATACCGGACTTCACGATGGCGGGTTCTGTTGTCTTGTTGCTCATCTCGAAATTTCCCAATCAATTCTTGACAACACATGTTTGAAGCAATTATCGTCTGGAAACGTTTCCGGAAACGTTTCCAGACGATAATTGAAGACGCGGGGTGTTTGTACCGGACGCGTCGAGCAATATCGCCGGCAAGCGTATCAAAAAGCAGCATTGTGAAGTCCGGCGGAGTTCGGTCAATGAAAAGCCTGCGTCAGCGCGGCATTGGAAGTGCCAGATACTGCGAGCGGCACCGCTCGGAGCCGATGGAGACACGCAGCGCCTCGCGCGCGGCGTTCGATAAAAGAACAGAGGTTGCCCTTGCAAAGCACACACCGTCAATCGCCTGAAGTACGACGCGCAGTCCGCAACGCCATTCTGAGCGCCATCGTCGGGACGGCGGTTGAATGGTACGACTACTACCTGTACGCGACGGCCGCCGCCACGCTGTTCAACAAGCTGTTTTTCCCGTCATACGATCATCTGACGGGCACTCTCCTGGCTTACGCAAGCTTTGCTATCGGATTCTTCGTGCGGCCTGTGGGCAGCGTGATCTTTGGACGGCTCGGGGACCGGATTGGCCGCAAGAAGGTGCTGATCATCACCCTTCTGCTGATGGGCGGCTCGACCACTCTGATGGGATTCCTGCCAACCTACGCCATGATCGGCGTCTGGGCGCCGCTCCTTCTGTGCGTCCTGCGGGCGCTGCAAGGACTGGGGTCCGGCGCGGAGTACGCAGGCGCCGTCCTGATGGTGATCGAATATGCGCCCCCGAAACGGCGCGGCCTCTATGGTTCGTTGCCGTATGTAGGCGTCGCACTTGGCCTGCTGATGTCGCTTGCCACTTTTCATATTTCATCGAGCCTGTCGAAAGGTGCGTTCGAGCAATGGGGCTGGCGCATACCCTTCCTGCTGAGTGCGGTGGTGGTGATCCTCGGCCTGGTGCTGCGCAGCTCGCTCAAGGAAACGCCCGCGTTCCTCGACCTGCAAAAACGCAATGCTGTCGTCAAGGCGCCGATACGCGAAGTCTTCAGCACCTCGCTGCGCCCTATGCTGTGCGCATGGGGTGCGCGTCTTGGCGACAATTCGCTCGCCTATATCTACGAATCGTTCGTGATCGTCTATGTCACCCAGCAGTTGCATATGTCGCGCGACGTGATCGTGACAGCACTGATGTTCAGTACTGCACTGCAATTCGTAACCGTCCCGTTCTTCGGCTGGGTCTCCGACCTGGTGGGACGCAAACCCGTCTATATAGGCGGGGCGTTGATCTCCGGACTGGCGATCTTCCCGTTCTTTCGCATGCTTCAAAGCGGCGAGATCATATGGATCTACGCGGGACTCATCCTGGTTTCGTCGATAGCCAAGACGATGATGACTTCCGCGCAAAGTCCATGGCTCGCAGAGATGTTTCCATCGCGCGTGAGGTACACCGGCTTTTCCCTCGCCCGCGAGGTCACTTCGCCCATCTCGGGCGGCATCGCGCCGATGATCGCGGTCGGCCTGCTCTCAGCCGGCGCTGGCTCGCCTCATCTGGTCGCATGGTATGTCGTGGCGCTCGGCGTCATCACGGCCGTCTCGGTCTCCCTCGGACCGGAGACGCGAGGCCGAAATCTCGACGAACCAACGGCCAGTGCAGACGCTGCTGCAATCAAGAACGACACCGCGCCGGCGCAAGCATCACGGTAATAGTCAAAGCACAGGACAAAACAGGAGTAGCCATGAAAATCACGAAAGTCGAACCACTGCATGTCGGTCAGTTCATGTTTGTTCGCGTCGATACCGACGAAGGAATCACAGGATACGGAGAAGCCGGCGCATGGGGGCATATCGAAGCGTCAGGCGCTGCCATCCGCCGTTTTGCCGAATATCTCGTCGGCAAGGATGCGTTTGCAATCGAACATCACTGGAACGTGATGCATCGCTTCAGCTACTTTCAGGGACTGGCCATCAACGCCGCGATTTCCGCCATCGATATCGCGCTCTGGGATATCAAGGGACGCGCATTCAACGCGCCCATTTATGAGCTGCTCGGCGGTCCGGTGCGCACGAAAGCGCGTATTTACGGGCATATCTACGAAAGCAATATCGAGAAGATCCTGGTGGAATGCCAGGCCAAGATGGAAGCGGGTTTTAACGCATTCGGCCACCTGAATCCGTTCCTGGACGAAGGCAACGACCAGGTCTACTTCAAGACGCACATCAAGAAGATGCGCGATGCCATCGGCAACGTGCATCAGATGCGTGAAGTAGTGGGCGACCGCGTGGACTTGTTGATCGAATTGCATCGACGCCTGACGCCGGCCGAGGCGATCGTATTTGCGCGCGGCATTGAAGACACGCATCCCATGTTCATTGAAGACCCGATCCGTCCGGAGGGTCCCGACGGGATGGCCCGTGTGGCGGAAAAAATCCATATTCCGATCGCGACGGGCGAACGCTTTTCGACCATCTATGAATTCCAGACCTTGATGGCCCGGGGCGGCGTGGAGTATGCGCGCGTCGACCTGTGCCTGTGCGGCGGCATTACCGGCGCACGCAAAGTCGCGGCAATGGCGGAGGCGCACCAGATCCAGGTCGTGCCGCACAACCCGCTCTCGCCTATCGGTCTCGCTGCGTGCCTGCAGCTCGATGCCGCGATCCCCAACTTCGCGATCCAGGAATACGCGACAGGTTTCGAGGCCGGGATCTTCGAATCGCGGCCGGAACATCTGGGCAGCAATATCGTCGACAAGGTGCCGTTGCCGAACCAGGGTTTCGTGGACATACCCAATGGTCCGGGGCTCGGCATGGCGTTGCTGCCGGATGCGCAGCGCATCCGTCCGCCCTTGTCCAAGCCCATTTCAATGAGACCGCATTTCGACGGTTTCGTTGTCGATCAGTAAACAAGCGAAGCGCCGTCCAGCACGCGATGGCGCTTACCCGGCCTCACGGCGCCCCTGCTCCGCAACGGTGTAGATGGCTTCCGGCATTGCCTCGAGCCGGGCCTTGGGGATGGGATCGCCACTTTCGTCCGAGAGGCCATAGGTGCCTTCGCTGATTTTCTGCAGCGCGCGCAGGATATCGCCAATGCGATGTTCATTCACGTTGCGCAGCGACTGGTTGATCTCGTCCTGTGCCATGTTCTGCGCGTCGTCCTCGAACTCGACCGCCTCGTCGTCATGCTTCTCCTGGGAAGTGCGCTCATCCGCGATCGTATTTTCCTCGCCGCCCAGCAGTTCACGGCGCATTGCCTCGAGGCGTGTGCGCTGCTGTGCGATAAACGCCTCACTCAAGTCGCCCTGTTGATCCGGCATGGTTGCCTCCTTTACCTTGAAGCGCCAGGCGCTCCGGTTTGAATAACTTCAGCGGCCGAGCAAACGGCCGGGACAACGCGTCAGTCACCCAGGTCGCTTAAAAACTTGCGGGCCGGCGCAAAGAACGTGACCCCGCTGACAGCCCGGGAGAAGTCGAGAATCCGGTCATGAAGCGGCGCAGGGTTGCCGATGAACATCCGTTCCAACATCTTGTTGATCACCCACAGATGGCGCGAATAACCAATGAAGTAGGTACCATACTCGCCCCGGCCAGGGACGGCGAACGGCATGTTGTCCCGAAGAATGTCATGCTCACCCTCTGCGTCCTCGATCGTGCAGAGCGTCTTGTGCGATTTCTGGCCTTCCGTCGCATCCGGCAACTCGCTGTTGCTGAACTTGGTACGACCGATGATCGCCTCCTGGGTTTCCACACTCTGCGCGCGCCAGGCGCCCATGTCGTGCAGATACTTCTGGATCACAACATAGCTGCCGCCGGTATAGGCCGGATCTTCGTCGCCGACTATCGTAGCAGCAGGCAGGTCCAGGCCGTCGGGATTCGCGGTGCCGTCGACAAACTCCAGCAGGTCGCGGCCGTCGAAGTAGCGGAATCCTGCGACGTCGTCGATTGCGGTAACAGAGTCCCCGAAGGCCTCGAGCAGAAGCTTCTCGAACTCGATGATCACGCCCATCGACTCGGCACGAATGTGATACAGCAGATCGCCTTCTGTGGCCACCGCGGTATGCTTCGCGCCGCGCACTTCCTTGAACGGCGCGAGTTCGCTGGGCGCCGGTTTGCCGGTGAGCGGCCCCCATACGCGATGTGAAATCCCCACGTTGCAGGTGAACACGCCGCCCTCGGTCCGGATCCTGACATCCTTGACGAGGTCATCGGTGCTCCCTACAACTGAGCGCGCTGTGGCAATCGACGCATCGTCGTCCTTTATGACGAGGATCAGGAACGCGGCTGCTGTTGACAACGGTGCATCGATGGATTGCGGCTCCGTATCGAGCGCGCGCCGGGCAGCGGAGATTGGCGAAGATGTCGGGCTCAAGATTTCTCCTGTGGTATCGGTTGCCGCGTCCAGTTCCATTATCGATGAAAATCCGGACGCATCAACTGGACCTCCCGGTTCTTCTTATCGGTTTCAGTGAGACAGGTCGGTGGGCAGTTCGCCGATCTGACGGAACATGCTGAGCCAGTCCTCGAGATGCCACGTCCGGGTAATCTTGCCATTCTTCACTTCGTGGAACGCGTGAATAGCGAAACTGACTGGCTTCGACGTCGCCGCCACGCCCATGATCGGGCCGGTTTGCGTTCCCGAGACACTCGCACGAACGGCGACGCGGTCGTCGCTGACGAGAACATCGAGCAGATCGATTTTCATATCGGGCAAGCCGATCGCCAGATTCCTGAATGCGGGAATCATCTGGTCCGGGCCGGACTGGCCGTCAGATATGGCGGGGATGTACTGCCAATCGCCCGCCACGACCGCGCGCAATTGTTCGATATCGTGCGCGGCGACCGCCTTGTAAAAATCGACGATGAGCTGCCGTTGCGCCGTGTGCGGCATTTGATGCAAATGTTCCATGTCAGCTCCCGGGCCCGCGATGAATGAACGGTTGATCGTCCCTATCTTAGCGCCGACGCGAATTTTCATCGCGTCACGCCGCTGGCTCGCTGCGCTCCGCCGCCCGTTACCTCGTCGGCCCGCCGGCAAGCTGGCGCGTGTGGGTTCTCAGATTGATGCGATCGGAGGTGAGCTCGGCGAGCGTCTTGAGCGTTGCCCGCTGCTCGTCATTGATCTGTCGTGGCTTGTTGTCGATGACGCAAAGCGATCCCAGCGCGTAACCTTCATAGTCCTTGATCGGAGCGCCGGCATAAAAACGAATCTCCGGCGTTCCGGTCACGAGCGGATTGCCGCGAAAACGATCGTCGGCAGCCGCATCTTCCACGACAAAAACGCCATTCTGCACGATCGTATGGTTGCAGAAGGCCCATAGGCGCGGCGTCTGGCGTTCGGCCAAGCCGACCTGCGCTTTGAACCACTGCCGGTCGTGCGTCAGCAGACTCATCAGGCAAACCGGCGTTTGCAAAACATTTGCCGCCACCTGGACGATCTTGTCGAAGGCCGGCTCTAAAGGTGTATCGACCAGGCCCGTTCGGTTCAGCGCTTTGAGCCGCTCGTTTTCGTCGGGAGGAACCGGATATCCGCGCATGCTTTCCAACAGCGCAGGTACTCGATTCGATGCACCGGGCTCACCTTGCGCCAGGATCGTCTCGACGATCGCGCGAAGTTCTTCGCCGCCAGACTGCGGCGACGCCACCGATACCTGCTCACCGGGACGCATTTGCGCCACGACCTGCCCAGCGGTCATGTCGCCAAGAACGAGCACATGCGTATGCCCGAGCAACGGATCGATAAAAAGATGCGTGAGCATTGCGAGCTGTTCGAGGTTCGTATCTCCAACTTCAATCACTACGACCGCCGGCATGGTTCGGCCGATGATGGTCAGGGATGAGAGCGGATCGCTGTCGTCGATCGCGATCACCTCGCCCAGCGCCGATAGTGCTTCGCAAATTCGCGCATTGTTGAGCTTGCCCGCCTGAACCAGCATCACCGGTCTGCGCTTCGGCTCGGAAGGCGCCAGCCGTTCGCGCAGCGCGATCACTTCGCTGCGACGCACGCGCCGGTGTCCGCCGGGTGTCTTCCACGACTCCAGTGCGTATTGCTCGATCCAGACTTGCGCAGTGCGCGTCGACACTCCCAGCAAGGATGCGGCTTCTCGGGAGGTGATGATTGGATCGTCCATGGTGCGGGAAAAAGTGGATTGGGCATGGACACACGCTAGGACACCGATTGCGCGGTCATTCCTACATCTTACCCGTTCGCGCAATCCCTATTCAGTAGAAATGCCAAAATTGGCAAATTTGGAAAAATTGCTAAAGTATCCAGCCTTCCACTCGTTAACCTTCCATGTACGCGTTCGCTGATTTTTTCGGGACCCGGAAAACACTGATCCGCTCAACCACAAAAATAGAGGTGTTCAATGAGATCGAAATCCTGGACCGTGCGCGGTCGGCTAGCAGCTTCGTATGGCATGTTGATGATGCTTCTCGTGGTGGTCGCGGGACTCGCGCTCATTGAACTCAGCGAGGCGAATCATCGGCTTAAAACGTATATCGATGGTGTGAGCGAGCGCGCCGACCTCGCCATGCGCGTGCGAACCGCCGTGGACCGGCGCGCGATCGCAGCGCGCAATCTCGTGATCGTCACCTCGGCCGACGACATGGCCGCAGAGAAGGCGGCGGTCCTCGCCGCGCACGACGATGTCCAGTCGAACCTGAGAAAGCTCAACGACTCGATTGCCAGATCCGACGACCCCAACGCTAAAACGCTGATCGACGCCATTGCATCGGTCGAGCGCGATTACGGGCCCGTTGCACTGGACATCGTCAAGGACGCGCTCGAAGGCCGCCAGGATCAGGCGCGCGTGAAGATCACGTCGAAATGCCGCCCGCTTCTCGCCGCACTCGTGAAGTCGACCGATGATTTCGCGCTCTACACGCGAGAACAAGCGGACAAGCTGGAAATACAGGCTGACACCGCATATGCGACGCAGCGCGCAATTCTTGTCGGGCTTTGCGCCCTGGCGGTGGCGCTTGCGCTCGCGGCCGGCGTGCTCATCACGCGCAGCCTTACCCGCGCGCTCGGCGCCGAGCCGGACATGTTGCGCGCCGAGGCCGAACGGGTGGCACGCGGCGAACTCACACCCTCCGACGCGTCGCTTGACGCGCACGAAGGCAGCGTGATGGCGTCGATGGCGAACATGCGCGCGAGCCTGATCCGGCTGATTGGCGAAGTGCGCGGAGCGGCGCAGAACATCGCGAATGGCTCGACGGAAATTGCCGCGGGCAACATCGACTTGTCCTCCCGTACGGAGCAACAAGCCGCGTCCTTGCAGCAAACCGCCTCGAGCATGGACGAACTGACCTCGACCGTGCGCAGCAATGCAGAGAACGCCGTGCTCGCGAGCACGCTTGCAGCGGACGCATCGAATGTCGCGACACGCGGCAATGAAGTCGTCGGCCGTCTCGTGAACAGCATGGCGGCGATCAGCGACAACTCAGGCCGGATTGCGGAGATCACCGGCATTATCGAAGGCATCGCGTTCCAGACCAATATCCTCGCGCTCAACGCCGCCGTGGAAGCGGCGCGCGCCGGCGAACAGGGGCGCGGTTTCGCGGTCGTCGCGTCTGAAGTACGCAGCCTCGCCCAGCGTTCATCCAGTGCGGCCAAGGAGATCAAGGGGCTCATCTCGACGTCGGTTGACAACGTCCGCCAAGGCTCGCAATTTGCGGACGAAGCAGGCGTCACCATTTCAGAAGTGACAGAGGCCGTCTCGCGCGTCACCACCATCCTTGGTGAAATCTCCTCTGCCTCGGGCGACCAGAGCCGTGGCATCGAGCAGGTCAACCTCGCAATCACGCAAATGGACCAGGTAACGCAACAGAACGCCGCGCTGGTGGAAGAGGCAGCGGCCGCTTCGCAATCGCTCGAAACCCAGGGCAGACGGCTAATCGAAAGTGTGTCGCAATTCCGGCTTGCTACTGCGCCGGGTGGACACATGGCAGGTTGAGATCCAGATGACCGAGTCTTCGGAACCCGAGTATGAGAACGACCGGCTGACTGAACGAATTCAGCCGGTCTTCTCGACACACGTGCAGAGCCACTCTACGACTGCTTGACCCGCATTCCGGCAGTCTCAACGCTGATCCGGTTCCGGCTCCGGGCTGCCGACATCGGGCACATCTGAAGGCGATGGTCCGGGGTTCGGAGCGTCTGGCGGCGTTTCGGGAATGGTTGAGTCCAGGGTTGCGAAATCCATGATATCTCCGGCTGAGTAATTTAAAGCGAATTGCAGGTCGCCCCATGCGAGGGGTGCATTGAACGACTACAGCGTGCTTCCGGGAAGCGCATTCAAGCGTATTTGTTCCATTGGCTCGGCCAAGATTTCTTTCATGACCGGCGTTGCCTGCGTGAGTGTGGGCGCCTTCATATGCGCCTGTAATGCAGCTTCGCTTTCCCATGCCTCGTAGGTGATGAAGCGCGTCGGCTGCTCAAGGTCATTGAGCAGCGTGTACGCGAGGCAACCCGGCTCCGCGTGGAACTTGGGCAACGCGTCAAGCAGCAAGCCCTTCAACTGATCTTCCTTACCGGCACTCGCCTTCATGATGGCGATGACATTCAAGACCTCAGCCATAGTTTCTCCTTGAATGTGCTACTAGCTGGCGGTTTCATCGTCCGATGGCGTTGCCTTGTTTTCATCTTCCTTCAGATGCGGCTTCTTCCCTGGCTGTGGAGCATGAACGGCTTCAGGAGCAATCTCCTCGCCGTGATGCTTTTTCTCTTGCTGTACTTTCTTGTCGTGTGCAACGTTACGTGGATCAGTCATGGAAACCTTTAATGGAGGGTTGATGGGAGCGGGCTGAAACCGGCGGGAGCCGAACGTGCACGAATGCAGTTGCGGCGCGGGCGACAGCTTTTTTCGCCACCTATCAGGCCATCCGCAAGGCGCATGCCTCCATGACTCGCAGGGAGGAGCCGTCGGGTCCGCCGATGATTTTTGTCGCACAAACAGCAGGCAAGATTTTCGCGGATAGTCAGGCACGGCCATGCCACAAAACGAGGCGCCTCAAAGCGACACCGAACGCAGGATATCCAATGCCATCGACGGCAATCTGGAAAGGCCTCGGAATTCGCCAGGCGCGAAGATGGCAAACGGAAATGCTGGAAGCGGCGACCAACCCTGATGCCGTACCGGACGCAGTAGAACAACGAAAGACAGACGATGCGTAATCGTCAGGCACGAAAGGAACACGTAAGCCCGGTCAAACAGTTCTCACTTAACGTCTTGCACGGATAAATATGTCGTGTGCTAAGGTTAGTAAAAACCCTAGCACTGAAATTTAGACAGGACGCGCCATGCAAACACGTTCCAATTTGCTTGAACAGCCATCGACGACATTTCGCACCGCACACTCCCGCATTGAAGCGATGCTGGAACAACTGCAGCCTACCAATGAAGCGGAGCGCGAAGCGTTTCAGATGGCTCGAGCGCTAGCCGAGGCCGGAGATGCCGAAGCCGCTGAACTTGAAATGAGTGAAGTGCTTGCGCGTCGCCGTTATCGCGTGGGCGGCCCGCTTAATACTTCACGTTAAAACATTGCCTCAAGCTGCGTAACGGGCTTTCACCAGACTCGCGGCTTGCGCGAATCCGGGGCCGTCGTTTCGCTTGCTACCCTCATCAAACTTCTTCAGTCTGGCGCATGCGCGGCAGCATGCGGTCGAATTCACGCTTGACGATGCCGTAGCATTCGCACGCACGCGCTTCAAGACCGGCCCGATCGAGCACCTTGATGCAACCGCGGCTGTGGTGAATCAGCCCCGCGTCATGAAGCTTACCCGCTGCTTCCGTCACACCTTCCCGGCGCACGCCCAGCATGTCGGCAATCATCTGCTGTGTGACCTGCAGGTTATTCGTCGGCGTACGATCGATCTCGATCAACAACCAACGGCACAACTGCTTGGAAAGCGAGTGATGACGGTTGCATGCGGCCGTCTGCGCCACTTGCGTCAACAGCGCTTGCATATACAGCAGCATGAGGCGGCGCAGAAAATCGGAACGGTTGAAGTGCTCACGCAAGGCGCTTGCGCTCATCCGGTACGCGAACCCGCTGCACTGGACCTGAACGCGCGTGGGCATGGTGTCGCCGCCCGTCAGCACTGGAACACCTGTCATGCCTTCGCGTCCGATCGCGGCGATCTCGGCCGAACCGCCGTCTTCCATCGTGTGAAGCAGCGAGATGATGGCCGTCGTCGGGAAATACACGAAGTGAATCCGCTGTCCCGAATCACACAGCAACTGGTCCGTACGCAATTGAACGAGCTCCAGGTGGGGCGTGAGCGCTTGCCATTCGTGCGCCGGAAGCGCGCCCAACAGATGATTGCCGTGCAGGTCGGATTGAAGCGTCAACATGATGGTCTTCTCTTATATTTTTGCGCTGTGCGCCGTACTTTTTATTCCAGCCTGCCTTGAGTTCAGTGGATGCATCTGGTGGCATCCATCGTGAACATCAAAGCGGCCAGCCCCGTAAGCAGTTCTCGTGATTGTCGTATTGCCTGTTTGTCGTTCCGGCTTTTACGACACCAGCGAGTGCTGCACCTCACTATTAGCGAGGACCGTGCCAAGAGGGGCGAAACCCAATGCCAGCAAGGGGGCAGGCTGGATATGCCGCACCGCACACAGGACCCGAAAAGATTTATGTTTCACTTCTGAACATTGGGACGGAAGTATGCGCGGAACCTTCCGACGAATGTCATCAGCGGGTTTTGTCTGCCGAATGCCTTGCCAGTGGCGCCTTGCGGACTTAAATGCCTGCTGAAACACGTTGAAATTAAGGGGGATAAACCCCTATAGACAGGCCATTCGTCGGGCGAATTAAAAATGATGCAGAACTGTTTCATCGAGCTGAGTTGGATCGCCCGAGAGACGCCCGATGTATCGCCGAGCCCCGCTGGTGTGGCGAAAGCCCAGTGTGGGCGGGGTCCGCTTCAACTTGCATGCGAATTCGGAGGCGAACTGAAAATGTTGCGTTCTTGTTTTAATGCTTCGAAAGCGAACGTGTTCTGGCGAACATCGTGGCGATAGTGGCAGAACGACTGAGTCCGTGACCCGGCAATGCCCTTGACGGGCCAAACGTTTGCGAAGAAATCTCAGCGCGACCACGACTCGACAATATCTACGCGAGCCGCAACGCGAGAGATTCCCCGGGTTTCGTCCCGGCGTGCGCGCCGCAATGCCATCCCCGATAATGACCCGTCCATGTAGCGAACAAAAAGGAAGCCAACCCATGTCAACACTCGGCGACTACGAGCCGGCCATCGATACCGATTCTCTTTTGCTGAAGTGGACTCGCCGCGCGCGCGAGTCGCAGATGAGTCACTACGACATGGCCAACCTGCTCGGCAGACGCAATCGTGGGCTGGGCGTTTCGGTGATCGCGCTCACTGCCCTGATCGGGACCGGCGCGTTCTTGTCGATGATCGCCACAGGCGTATCGCCTTTGGTGAGGATCGTGATCGGTCTGGTCAGTGTATTGGCATCGGTGATGGCGTCGCTGCAGACGTTCCTGCGCTATGCCGAGCGAGCCGAGCAGCATCGCGCGGCAGGCGCCCGTTATGGCGCCATCAGGCGAAGGCTCGAGTCCATTTATGCGCGGTCGCCGGACACGCGCGCGGCACACGATTTCGTCGAGATTCGCGAGGAACTGGACCGCCTGGCGCAGGAGGTCCCGAACGTGCCGACAGACGTCTTCATCAAGACGCAGCAGGACATGTCGGCAGGCGAGCGCAGCGGCTCGAAATGAATCGTCAATCGGCCACAGTGCCCATCAACGCGCGCACGTGCACGGTCGTGCCGGCAGCCAGGGCTTCAAGGCTATAACCGCCTTCCAGGATCGAAACGATGCGCCCTTCGCACGCGGTATCGGCGATACGCACCAACTCCGTAGTGATCCATTCGAAATCGCTGTCCTCGAGGTTCAGACCCGCAAGCGGATCGAGCCGATGTGCATCAAAACCCGCCGAAATGATGATGAGCTGAGGATCGAACTCGCGTATCGCCGGCAGCATGCCGGATTCAATGCGCGTGCGAAACAGCGCGGAATCGCAGCCGCGCGGCAACGGCACGTTGACGATGTTGTGATCCACGCCTGTTTCGGATGCCGCGCCCGTTCCCGGATATAAAGGCGACTGGTGACTCGACGCGTAGAACAATTCCGGGTGGTTGAAGAATGCAGCTTGCGTGCCGTTGCCATGATGGACGTCGAAATCGACGACCGCGACGCGTTCAAGCCTGAACGTTTCCAGGGCGTAGGCAGCGGCAATCGCGGCCTGGTTGAAGATGCAGAAGCCCATCGCTCTCGATGGTTCGGCATGGTGACCGCACGGCCGCGTCGCGCAGAATGCGTTGCGGGCGTCCCCGTTCATCACGGCATCGACGCCCGCACACGCCGCGCCGACGCAACGCATCACAGCCTCCCACGACCCCGGCGACATTACGGTATCGCCGCCATCGAGCGGCACGTAGCCGTGGCTCGGCGCCATTTCGGCAACGTCGTCCACAAATTCTGGATCGTGGATCAATTGGACCTGTTCGATCGTGCCAAGCGGCGCGTCGCGCCATTCGAGCGATGCAAACTCAGGCGATCGCAACGCGTTCAGCACTATTTTAAGACGTTCCGGTGACTCTGGATGATGCGGTCCGGGACGATGTTCGAGGCAGGCGGGATGGGAGAGAATGATCGTGCTGTGCATTGCAATGAACGCCTCAAGTTTTGCTGCAACTCAAACCAGCAAGCTTAAGGCCGTCCAGGCGTACACGATAATCAGACATTGTTTAACGAATCATAGGTCTTTGCTTATGCATGACCTGAAGCGTCAATATTTTGCTGTTTCAACGGGTTGGGTCGCGGGCGCGACGCTTGAACCGCTCGCGGCAAATGGGGTAGCCGCCAGAGCCGAGGCCGAAGGCGAACCGCCCGCGTCCACGAGTTTCGGTCCACCGCCGCGATAACTCGCGACCCAGACGACCGCAGCGACCGCAAGGCCAATCAGTATGGGCACGATCACCACGCCGCGGGTCTTGTGTCTCATCGGAATCTCCGGCGCACAGATGCGAAACCTACGCGCCAAAATAGTTGATCACCAGCCGCCGGACGCCCCACTGCGACTCCGAGACCCTGATTTCACTGATACGTCTTGCACGGACGTCGCTCAAGAGCCGGTCCATCCCCTCGACCGAATCGCAATGATACGCGTGCGTCGCGACATGAACCCTGCCGCCCGTTCCCCTTGCGAGGTCGGCGCGGATCTGAACGAGCTGGGACATGACCGATTGCACACCTGTCACAAAGATATACGGTTCGTCCGTGTGACCAAGCGAAGCTTTTCGTGCCGATTCGTTTTCTCGATAAAGCGTCACGCCGCAGGCCGGGAATCCTGCGCCGGCACGGTGCTGACGTCCGCGCGCAAGCCGTGCGCGGTCAACAGGCGGTAAAGCGTGACTCGCGAGATGCCGAGTTCCTGTGCGGCGTCGCTGAGACGTCCGCGATGACGCAACAATGCAAGCTCGATAGCTTGCCGTTCCGCCGATTCGCGCGCCTGCGCAAGCGACACCGGTGCGACTTCAACGTAATCGGCGAGCTCGAGATCGCTGGCGCCGATTTGCTGCCCTTCGGACATCACGATTGCCCGCCGGATCCGGTTGATCAGCTCGCGCACGTTGCCGGGCCAGCCGTAGTTGTGAATTGCAGCGATGGCATCGGGCGCAAAGCCGCGCAGTTTCCGGCTCGCTTCCTTCTTGAAGCGGTCGAGCATGTGCTTCGCCAGCAATTCGATGTCCTTGCCGCGTGCGCGCAACGGCGGTTCGTCGAGTTGCAGGACGCATAAACGGTGATACAGGTCGGCGCGAAAGCGCCCTTCGATCATCGCGGTTTGCATGTCCACGTGCGTGGCCGAAATGATGCGCACGTCCACGGGTGTCGACCCGTGTCCGCCAAGCCGTTCGACCTTGCGCTCCTGCAGGAAACGCAGCAGGCTCGCCTGGCTTTCGAGCGGCAGGTCGCCGATTTCATCGAGAAACAGCGTGCCGCCGTTCGCCGCTTCCACCCGTCCGATCTTGCGTTGATTCGCGCCGGTAAACGCGCCGCGCTCGTACCCGAACAGTTCCGATTGCAGCAGATGCGCGGGAATGGCGCCACAGTTGATAGCGACGAACGGCTCATCTCGCCGGGTCGAGCGTTCGTGAATGGCGACTGCGGTCAGTTCCTTGCCCGTGCCCGATTCGCCCGAAATGAACACGGGCGCATCGGTCATCGCGACCTTGCGGATCGAGCGGAACAACGTAAGCATGGCCTCGCAGGATCCGACCATCTCGCCTTCGGGATGGCCGTCGCGTACGTCATTCGATGTATTCACCTGCAACGCCACCATACCGAGCGCGTGGCCGACGGCATCGACTACGCGGTCATCCGAGGTGGGCAGCGTAATGTAGTCGAAGCAATAATCGCGAATCAGGCCGCGCACGGTCGCGTCTTCCAGGTCTTCACGATGGCCGAGCGCAACCCAGCCTGTCATCGAACTTGCCAGAAGTTCGTGAAGGTAACGCAGGTCCGCCGGAAATTCGAGCGACGAAAAGTCGAGAATCCCTGCCGACGGCTGCCTGGGCCCCGCTTTAGGTACCGAACCCGGTTCGAGCACCTCGACTTTCCACGCACGTTCCGTTAGGCGCGCCCGCAAGGGCGGATGCAGCGTGCGTCCTACGTAGTAAAGCGGCCTTTTTTCCCCGTGCATGGTTTTCTCTCATTGCTTTATTTGTATGACGTAGTATGCACGCTGTAAGCGGGTCGGAGTATCCGGGGCAAACGTTAAACCGGTTTTGATTCTTTAGATCAATTTAGAAACTTGATATAAACAGTTGAGGCATGATTTGCCGTTGCAGGCTCATGAATCAGCGAGGATAGGAAAAATGTGCAGAAATGGCCGGTAGCATGACCGGCCATCCCTTAAGTTAAATTGTCGCCTGATTAGTTAAGGCGCTTGAGCTGGCCGTCATCGGCATACCAGTCGACCGTGACGCCGCTCGTGTTGACCGTCACCGCGCGCGGCTCACTGAACTGATCGAACGATTCGATCCCGGTCTCCCGCCCTACCCCGCTGTTCTTGAAACCGCCCCAAGGCGAAGCCGGGTCCAGCCGGTGATGATCGTTGATCCAGACCATCCCGAACACCAGTTTGCTCGCCACGCGGTGGGCTCGCGCCACGTCGAGCGTCCACACGGACGCCGCAAGACCGAACTGAGTGTCGTTGGCAATGCGCAGCGCATCCGCTTCGTCCTTGAAGGGCATGATCACCGTGACTGGACCGAACACTTCGCCCTGGCCGAGTTCCGATTTCGGATCGACATCGTAGAACGCGGTGGGTTGCAGGTAGAAACCTTCGCTGAGATGCGCGGGAATGCCGCCGCCCGCAAGCAGCTTCGCGCCGTCGGCAATGCCGCGTTCCAGCATGCCGAGAATGCGCGCACGCGAGCGTCCGGAGATGACCGGCCCCAGTTGCGTGTTGAGATCGGCGGGATCGCCCACGCGGATCGCCTCGACCTTCGCGCGGAATTTCTCCAGGAACTTTTCGTAGATGGTTTCCTGCACCAGCAGGCGCGCGCCGCACACGCAGGTCTGCCCCGCTCCGATAAACGCCGCGAACGCCGCACCGTTCACCGCGCGATCGATGTCCATGTCATCGAACAGGATCACCGCGCCCTTGCCGCCGAGTTCGAGCGTCGTCAGCGCAAAGGTCTGCGCGGCCGCTTCGCCAATCGAGCGACCGACCTCCGTGCCGCCCGTGAACACGACCTTTGCAATCAGCGGATGGCGCGCGAGCGCGGCGCCTGCTTCCTTACCCTCGCCGTTGATCACGTTCACGACGCCGTCCGGAACACCCGCCTGCTGCAATAAAGCAACGAGGCGAACGGTGGTGAGCGGTGTCTGCTCCGACGCCTTGATCACGACGCTGTTACCGGTCGCAAGCGCAGGCGCCAGGCTCTTCGACAGGATCATCAGCGGATGATTGAACGATGTCATCAACGCACACACGCCGAGCGGCACGCGCTGCGTATAGCAAAGATACGGCCCTTCGATAGGAATCACATCGCTGCGGCGCGTGAGTGCAAGCGCGGCGAAGTATCGGTAAAACTGCGGCAAACGCGATATCTGCGCACGCGTTTCGACGATCGGCCGGCCGTTGTTGAGCGTCTCCAGCTTGTAGAAGTTTTCGAGGTCGGCTTCGAACAGATCGGCAAACCGGTTCATCACGCGCGCACGTTGCTGGAACGGCATGTCGCGCCATACGCCGCTTTCAAACGCGTTGTGTGCGCACTGCACCGCGCGGTCCACATCCTCGGCAGATGCCTTCGACAGCGTGCCGATCGCCGCGCCATCGGCCGGATTGATGATGTCCATGGTCTCGCCCGAGGCGGCATCGACGAACTTCCCGTCTATGAACAACTGCGCGCTCAGGAACTGCTTGTTCACTGCATCCATCTTGCTTTCTCCGTTTACTTGAGCGGGGACACCCGCGTATCGGCGCCGACATCGAGACGCGCGGGGGCGTCCGTCGGCTGAATATCTTCCAGGCGCTGGCCGGTCGGTTCCACACCGAGCCATGCCACCACCACGATCTGAATGGCCAGCAAGCCGATCATCAATGCGAGCACGCCGACTACGCCGTAATGCCCGAAGAGCGCCACAACAATAAACGGCGTGACGATGGTCGCACCCCGGCCAAGCGTATTGCATATGCCCGATGCCCGCAGGCGCACTTCAGTCGGGAACAGTTCGGGCACGTAGATCGCGAACAGCAGGGCGACCAGCACATAAATGGGGATCACGAGCAGCAGGCCGACGACCGGCAGCATGACGGGGTTGCTCACGAACGGATAAATAGCGCCGAAGATGATCGCAAGGAAAGATGCGCCGATGATGGTGGGCTTGCGGCCCCACCTGTCGGCGGTCAATGCGCCGATGCCCGAACCGATGGGCGCACCGATCGACATCACGAGCGCATAGCCGAACGACTTCGCAATGCTGAAACCCTGATGAACGAAAAACGTGGGCAGCCAGGTAACGAAGCCATACAGCAAGGTGTTGATCACCACCAGCGTCACGCATCCGACGATCATGCGCGGCAACATCGCCCCGGTGAAAAGCGAGCCCAGCGCACGCGAGGGCGCAACGGAAGGCTTCGGCGATGGCGCGGGCAACGTGCCGCCATGTTCGGCCTTCACTTCCGTTTCGATCTTCGAAAGAATTGCTTCGGCATCCTGATGGCGCCCCACCGACTCCAGCCAACGCGGGGACTCCGGCAGCGACTTACGCGCGTACCACACGCCGATTGCGCCGATCCCGCCGAGCACGAACATCGCACGCCAGCCCATGGCAGGGATCAGAAACAGGCCGATCAATCCCGCCACCGGCAAGCCCGAGACCACGAACACGGCCATCAGTCCCTGCATCTTGCCGCGCGACGCGGGCGGCGCGAACTCGGTCAGCGTCGAATAACCGACGACGTTTTCCGCGCCGAGCCCCAGGCCCATCACGAAGCGAAAAGCGATCAGCACCATCATGTTCGGTGCGAGCGCAGCGCCCAGTGAGGCGATGCCGAATACCATCAAGTTGGTCTGGTACGTGAAGCGCCGGCCGAATCGATCGCCGAGAAAACCCGTCGCCAGCGAGCCCAGCATCATGCCGAAGAACGTGAGCGACACGAACAGCGCGTTTTGGCCGAGCGTGGAAAAACCGCTTTGCAGCGTGGCGCCGAGGACGGTCGAGGCCACGTAGATATCGAAGCCGTCGAAGAACATGCCGATCCCGATCAGCCACATGATGCGCTTGTGAAAGCCCGATACCGGCAACCGGTCCAGGCGTGCGCCTGCATTCACATTCATTTCCGTCTCCTGCAAACCATCGAGGGTTTGTCGTAATGCATGACCGGTTATTTCGATGCCATCAGCCGCAACGCCGACACCGTCAGCGTTTCCGTTGCGCACCGGAAGTTGTGTTCGAGCGAGCTTTCCTCCGCGTTCTGGAAGAACGACTTGCACTGCCGCGCGCCGGTTTCATCGAGTGAGAGGATTCGTTCAACGAGCGCATCGGTATCCGCCTGCAACGCGTCGGGCGCGCAGACGCGGGTCACGAGTCCGGCGGCCAGTGCGGCGTCGGGCGTGATTGCGTCGCCGAAAAGAAGCATTGGGAACACTTGCTTGGGCAAGGCATAGCGGCCGAGGTAGGCCATGATCGCGGCCGGCGGCAAGCCCTTGCGCATCTCGGGAAAGGCGAGCTTCGCGCTGCCCGCTACCAGCGTGAAGTCGCACAGGATCGCAAGACCAAAGCCGAAACCGAGCGCATCGCCCTGCACCTCGGCAATCGAAATCATCGGCGATGCCCGCAGTAGCCGCTTCAATTCGATCAACCGCGAGACTTCGCGATGAATCGAAACCGCGTCCGTTCCGGCGCGTTCCCGCCCTGTGCAGAACGTTTCACCGCTTGCCCGAATGCGCAGCACGCGCGCCGTAGGCAAGGTTGCCTCGCTACGCAAGACGGCGATCATGGCGTCGAACATGGGCGCAGTGATTTCGTTGCCGGCGGCGGCATTGTTCAGCGTAAAGGTCAGAATTTCTCCCGATCGATCGATCACGACCGGGTCCGGCAAGCGCGCGTAGTCCAAGCAGCCTCCTGTTGTATAATCGCCTGTATAAGCTGTATACAGCGTATTCATCGAACAACGGAAAGTCAATGGCCTCTGCAACGAAACCTGCTGAAATGGAAATGACTGATCGCGTGCCCGAGCAGGCGCTCGAAACCATCGGCCGCAAATATCACTCGAAAATGCGCATGGTCGACGCGTCCGGCGACTCGCTCAGCGACGGCGTGGTCGTGCCGGCGTTGCGAGAGGCGATCGTGGAAGGAGTGCTGGCGCCGGGAAGCCGGCTATCGGAGGTGCAGGTCGCGAAGCAATTGAACGTCAGCCGCACGCCGATGCGTGAGGCGTTTGCACAACTCGAACGCGAAGGCCTGGTGACCGTGGTGGCGCGCGTAGGGGCGTTCGTACGGTCCGTGACACTGCGTGACGTTGCGGAGATTTACACAGTGCGCACGGCGCTCGAATGCCTCGCCGTTCAGCTTTGCGCGGAAAACATCACGACGCTCGGGCGCGCTCAACTGGAAGACGTGATTGGCGAGATGCGTGCGAATGTGGCCGCCAATGATCCCGCGGCGTACGTGGATGCCCTCGACCGCTTCTATTCGATCGTAATGACCCTCGCCGATAACCGCACGCTTCAGGCAACGCACGCGAGCCTCATGGGTCCGGTACGGCGCTTGCGACGGATCGCGATGGCGCGCGGCGGACGGATGCGGGCATCGTTTGAACAGGCCGTGAAGATCAAGGACGCGATCTCCACCGGCGACAAACGCGTGCAGGACCTGATGCGAGAGCAACTGCGTGGCGCATGCGAAGCAGCAACGGCAGTATTGAAGGAAACTGAGGGCTGAACCATTCACCTCACACCCGGGACCAACACGTGACTGCAAGCGCCTCTGCTACACCAGACATGAAGGACTTGTTCAAGTCGATCTGGGATTCCTTGCGTGCAGGCGCCGGCGCCGGACGATCGCCGTTCAGCGTGCTGCAGGCGGCGACTGTAGGCGTCGATGGAAATCCCAAGGTTCGGACCATCGTATTGCGCGATGCAAACGAAGAGCTTGCTCGTCTTTCATTTCACACGGACATCCGTTCCGAGAAAGTCCGCGAACTACGCGCACGCCCGGCCATTTCGATGCACGGGTACGACGCCGAGCGACTCGTGCAGATTCGCGTGGAAGGCATTGCGTCTTTCGTGACCGATGAAGCCGAAAAGCTGGCCGTGTGGAATTCGAGCCGGCCGCGTACGTTGATCTTGTATCGATCACCGGTCGTGTCGGGAAGTGTTATCGATGACCCCGCCCAGGCCGCCGCGCCTGATGCCGCGGACCCCATGCTCGGCTACGAGAACTTCTGCCTCGTGCATGCTTCGGTGCGGCACATCGACTATCTCGATCTGTCGAACGAGCCGCACCACAGAGCGCAGTTTCATGTACGTGACGATGGCGCCTTCCAGGGGCAATGGGTCGCGCCATGAGACTCAAGGCGCTTACGCTCAGGCCGCCTCGCCTGAGTCAAGAATTGCCCATCGCGGTTTTATCGACCCTTTGTTGATCCGCTATGCGACGCGTTTTCCCTCCAGATAGGTCGCACGCGGAATCGGCAGACGATCGGACATAGCGACGCGCACGAAGTCCGCTCGCAAGCCGATGGCGATGGCGCCCCGGTCTGTCAATCCCGCCGCTTTGGCCGGCGCGGATGACACCGTTCGCATTGCCTGCGGCAGGGACCAGCCGGCTTTATCGACGAGATCGAAGGTCGCGGTCAGCAGGCTCGAAGGCACGTAATCCGATGACAGGATATCGAGCAATCCCGCCCTTGCCATTTCGAGCGCCGAGACATTGCCCGAATGCGATCCGCCGCGCACGATGTTCGGCGCACCCATGATCGTCGAGATTCCACGCTCGCGCGCCGCCTCTGCTGCCACGAGCGTGGTCGGGAATTCGGCCAGCACGATGCCGTCTTCCGCCGCTTCGAGCACATGGTCGACCGACGTGTCGTCGTGACTTGCGAGCGGCAGGCCACGCGCCTTGCAACGCGCGACGATCTCCGTCCGATGCAGCCGCGCATACCGCTGCTGATCGCGGGTCAGTTCGTCGAGCATGGTGTTCGCGTGCGCATCGGTCCATTTGCCGTGACGCTCCTGATACTTGCGCCATTGCACGGGGTCGTGCCATTGACGCTGGCCCGGCGTATGGTCCATCACCGAAACGAGCCGAAGCAGAGGATGCGAAACGAGACTATCGAAAACTTCGAGCACATCCGCCGCCGCGATCTCGCAGCGCAAGTGCAGGAAGTGATCGACACGCAACAAGCCCTTTCCCGCAAGGCGTTCTATTGCCCGCGCGTTATTGGTCTGCAACTCCTTGCCGCGCACACCCACGCCCCCACGTGAGCCAATGCCCAATGCATCGAAGACGGTCGTGATGCCGGCGCTCGCCACTTGCGCATCATGCACGACGATCGCGGCATCGGAATTCCACAGCACGCCGGGACGCGGCGCGATGTGTTTTTCGATGTTGTCCGTATGCAGTTCAACGAGGCCGGGCAATAGATAGTCGCCGCCCCAGTCTTCGGCGTCGCCGGCTGAAGTCGTGCCGGGCGCAACCTCGGCAATGCGTCCGTCGGCAATGCGTACAACACCTGTGAACTCTTCGTCGCGAGTGACGATTCGCGCGTTCTTGATCAACATGTCTGCAAGGTTTCCGTAGTCGTGGCCGCCTGCCCGGCGGGAGCGTTGAGTTGGATCAGACGAGTCGCGACGCGTTCGCGCGTGTCCTCGTCATGAAAAATGCCTACGATCGCCGCGCCCCGCTCACGCGCTTCGACTATGAGATCGGCGACCACCTGCCGGTTCTCTGCATCGAGCGATGCGGTGGGCTCGTCGAGCAGCAAGAGCGGCTGCCCAGCAATCAACCCGCGTGCGATGTTGATACGTTGTTGCTCGCCGCCTGAGAACGTGGCTGGCGCGAGCGTCCATAAACGGCGCGCCACGTTCAGACGTTCCAGCAGGACACCGGCCCGTTCGCGCGCTTCATCTTCATTCATGCCGCGCGATACGAGCGGCTCGCTGACGAGATCGATGGATGAAACCCGCGGTATCGCGCGCAAAAACTGGCTGACGTAGCCCATGGTCGTGCGGCGCAGGCGGATCACGTCGTGCGGTTCAGCATGGGACAGCGACAGGAACCCGGATGCGCGGCTCTCGTCGCGAATGGTAACCGTGCCGCGTGTCAGCAGATAGTTGCCGTACATGCAGCGCAGCAAGGTGCTCTTGCCGACACCCGAGGGCCCCGACAACACCACGCATTCGCCGCGCTCCACATCGAGCGACACGCCGCCCAGTGCTGCAATGCTCACACCGCCCTGCTGATGCAGCGTGAAAGTCTTCTCGACGCCGCGCGCGCGCAGCATCAGCGTTTTACTTTCGGCGAAGGCGGCGTCGTCGGCGAGTTCTTTGAAGCGATTGGCGTTCATTCTAGGCTCTCAGACGGGCAGCACGGACGCTACCAGCGTCTGTGTATAGGGATGTTGAGGATCGTCGAGGACCTGATCGGTCAGCCCGCTTTCCACCACGCGGCCATCCTTCATCACCATCAACCGATGCGCAAGCAGGCGCGCCACGCCGATATCGTGCGTCACGATCAGCGCTGCAAGATGCAGCTTGCCGGTCAACGTGCGAAGCAGGTCCAGCAATCGCGCCTGCACGGATACATCAAGCCCCGCCGTCGGTTCATCCATGAAAACGAGGCGCGGTTTCGTCACCAGGTTGCGCGCGATCTGCAGCCGCTGCTGCATGCCGCCTGAAAACGCGGACGGCAATTCGTCGATACGCGTGGAATCGAGCTCGACCTGGCTCATCCAGTCGGACGCTGTCTCGCGAAGCTTGCCGTAATGACGGGCGCCGTTCGCCATCAGGGGCTCGCCAATGTTCGCTCCCGCCGATACACCGTGACGCAAGCCATCGCGTGCATTCTGATGCACGAAACCCCAGTCCGTACGAGCGAGCATCCGGCGGCGCGGCATGGGCAGCGCAAGCAGGTCGAGTACTTCGTGCCCGGCCGTGCGATACGTCAATGCGCCATCGTCCGCAGGGGTGCGCAAGGCCAGCGCGTTCAGCAAGGTCGATTTTCCCGAGCCCGATTCACCGACAATACACAGGACTTCGCCCGGATAGATGTCTATATCCACATCGGCACAACCGCCGCGTCCGTTATAACGCCTGGTGAGCCCGCGTGCGCTGAGCAGCGGAGCTACGGATGAACCGTTCATGCATCCCCCCGTTCATTTGCAGCACGATGTTCCTGGCAATAGTCGCTGTCGGAACACACGAACATGCGTTTGCCCTCGTCGTCGACAATCATCTCGTCCAGGAAACTTTCATGCGATCTACACAGCGCGCATTCGTGTTCCCAGTGCTGGATGCTGAACGGATGATCCTCGAAATCGAGGCTCTTGACCTTCGTATAAGGCGGAATTGCATAAATGCGCCGTTCGCGGCCCGCTCCGAAAAGCTGCAACGCTGGATTCATGTGCATCTTGGGGTTGTCGAACTTCGGGATTGGCGAAGGCGACGAAAGATAGCGGTCGTTCACAAGGACCGGGTAATCGTAGGTCGTTGCAATGCTGCCATGCTGCACGATGTCCTCGTAGTACTTCACGTTGATCAGGCCATAGTCGGCGAGCGAATGAAGCTTGCGGCACTCGGTCACGCGCGGTTCCAGCCGGTAAAGCGGCTCGGGCATCGGCACCTGGTACACGAGGATCTGCTTGTCCGTCAGCGGCGTTTCCGGAATCCGGTGACGCGTCTGAATGATCGATGCATCCACGGTTCGCGTTGTCGTTGCAATGCCGGCCGTGCGCGCGAAAAAGCGCCGGATGTTGACGGCATTGGTCGTTTCATCCGAACCCTGGTCGATGACCTTCAGCGTATCGCTGCGCCCGATGATGGCGGACGTAACCTGCAATCCGCCCGTTCCCCAGCCATAAGGCAACGGCATTTCGCGCGATGCGAACGGAACCTGGTGTCCGGGTATGGCAATGGCCTTCAGCAACGCACGACGGATCATGCGCTTGGTTTGTTCGTCGAGATAGGCGAAGTTGTAGCCTTCTGCAATCCCAGTTTCCTGCGTACGCGCGTTCATGCTGCGTTCTCCTGCTGTTCTTTTTCCAGACCCGCGCGCAGTCGCCGCAGCAACTCGAGCTCCGACTGGAAGTCCACATAGTGCGGCAATTTCAGATGCTGAACGAAGCCCGATGCTTCCACGTTGTCGCTGTGGGAGAGTACGAACTCGGCGTCCTGCGTCGGCGATGCGACCGTCTCGCCCAGATCAGGCGCGCGCAGTGAACGGTCGACGAGCGCCATTGCCATCGCCTTGCGTTCCGAATGGCCGAACGCGAGTCCATAGCCTTGCGTGAACGTCGGCGGCACGTCACCACTGCCGGCAAACTGGTTGATCATCTGGCATTCCGTGACCTCCATATCCCCGATTTCAATGGAGAAGCCGAGCTCTTCAATATCCATTTCCACCGCAACTTCGCCGTTGCGGATCTCGCCTGCGAAAGGATGCGTGTGCGAATAACCGCGCTGTGTCGCGTAGCCCATCGCGAGCAGGAACCCTTCATCAGCACGCGCGAGATTCTGCAGGCGAACCGTACGATCGACCGGAAATGTCAGCGGTTCGCGCGTGATATCGCCGGGTTCGGACGCATCCGCGTGCGCCCTTTCCTGCTCGATCAAGCCCTCCTTGTCGAGCAAGGCAAGCACGCGCGGCATGGGATCCTCCTTCACCGAGGGCGGCGCGATCTTCTTGCCGGCATCGGATGCGGCGCCTTCCGCAAGCAGTTTGAAATCAAGCAGCCGCTGGGTGTAATCGTAGGTGCCCCCCAGCATCTGTCCGCCGGGAATGTCCTTGAAGGCAGCGGAGATTCGCCGCTCGACGCACATCTCTTCTGTATCGACAGGAAGCGTATAGCCGAAACGCGGCAACGTGGTGCGGTACGCCCGCAGCAGGAATATCGCCTCGACCAGATCGCCCGCCGCCTGCTTGATTGCGAGCGCGGCGAGTTCTTCGTCGTAGACAGAACCCTCGGTCATCACGCGTGCGACGGCCAGCCGAAGCTGCTCGCGAATCTGGCCTACGCTGAGTTCTGCCAGCGCCTGATCACCGCGGCGTTTTTCTGCGAGCAGGTCCCATGAACGTTCGATCGCGCGTTCGCCACCTTTGACTGCAACGTACATCAGTCCACCTCCACGCGTGTTGTGCGGGGCAATCCGATCACCGAACCGCCACGAACGAAATAACAATCGACGCCGCACGGAAAGTCGCTCGCAAGTTGCGCGCGCTCGTGCCAGAACGAGGCAGGCACGCCTTCCACACAAACCGTTTCCGACTCGCGGATTCCGGGACCGCGCCACGTCACAGGTGCGCCGCTTGTCAGCGACTCCACGCGGATGAACAGCATCGCGGCCGTTTCCGGCGTCTCGGGTTCGCCAAGCGAAAACTCTTCAAGCGACGGCATGGAGTGTGGGTCGTCGAGATAGGCAAACACGGCTTCCGAACAATCGTCCGTCACCGGCGCGCCGGTGTGAAAGCGCAGGGCGTCGCTCAATGCTCGATGTGGATGCTGCAGCAGCACGGGCGTCGAATAATCCGCGAGCGCGAGCAACGCAGCGTAGGCGGCAACCGGCACGTACGCCTCTTGCTCGTTCGCCAGAGCCGGCACGACCGTGTCTATGGATACGATCTTGCCTGGCCGGGACAATGCATCCAGCAGCGAGCGGAACACGCCCTGCGAGTCATGGATGGTATCGGTGAAACCAGGCGTGAGCGTGGCGAGGTCGATGCTTCCCGCACTGGCCCCCCGAGCATCCGCAGATGGGTTGTTACGTTGCATCAGTCACCTCTCACCATCGTGAAGAATTCAACTTTCGTGGCCGCCGCGCGCGCCTGCTTTTGCTGGCGGTTTGCAGCGATGCGCGCCGCCAGCGGCGCGATCACATGCTGCTGCATGCGTGCTTCGAACGCGGGCATTTGCAGCAGAGCGTCCGCGAGCGCGGCAAGCGTTGCACGCTCCTTGTCGCGTCCCATGTGAACTGCCATGCCGACCGTTGCACGCCCTTCGTCCGACCGGACACGCAGCGTTGCACGCGTCACGGTCACTTCGCCGAGATTGAACGCGTCGCCCGTCCCGCCCACTCGGCCGCGCACCATCGCCAGACCGATATCCGGCGCGCGCAGCCAGTCGAACTCCGGCGGACTGGCCGCGCCTAGCGCCGCGTCCATTGCAGCCTTCATGCTGGCGTGCGGCGTACGCGCCAGGATCGCCAGCCACTCGCGCCGGGTCGCGGGTTGCGCCAACTCGGACGGCCGCGCAGAAATGTTCATCGTCAACCTCGTGAATTTGGTGATGCTGCAGAATCCATACCCTACTAGAATAGTCATCTGGTCGTCTAGATGTTTACAGGTACAGATATAAATCGATCCAATGTGCCCCGCTTTCACATTTCCATCATCGGCGGCGCACTACAATGCCCATGACGATATTCAAACCGACAGGAATGACACCACCATGACATCCAACGAAACGGGGACACCGGGGCTTGCAGTCGAGCGCGGCGCGGGCGTGGCTGTGTGGCGCCAGATCGAACAGATCCTTTCGGCGGAAATTACAGCGAAGAGTTTTGGCGAAGAAGGCCGCCTGCCGAGCGAAGCAGAACTTGCGCGGCGTTTCGACGTCAACCGCCATACGGTACGCCGCGCCATGCTGCGTCTTGCGGCGACGGGACTGGTCAGTGTCGAACAGGGACGTGGCACGTTCGTGCAGCCCGGTGCCATCGATTATCAGATTGGACGGCGCACGCGTTTTACCGAGAACCTGCGCCGCCACAATCAGCCGTCGGCGGGCGTGGTGTTGTCGAGCGAGAAGGTCAAGGCCGATCCGGTTGCGGCCAAGGCGCTCGGCATCCGCGCCGGCACGCTGGTCTACGAGATCGAGACGCGCCATGACTCCGAGGACGTACCGCTGACCTACGCGCGAAGCTGGTATCCGGCAATGCGGTTCGCCGATTTTCCGGCGGTGCTCGCGGGCAGGCCCGGCGTAAGCGCGGCGCTGGCCGAATTCGGCGTGACCGATTACACGCGCAAATGGAGCCGCATTGGTTGCATCTTGCCGAGTTCCGAAGTTGCGCGCCGTCTGCAGATCAACCGGCAGCAACCCGTCATGTGGGTCGAAAGCGTCGATGTTGACGAGGCCGGCGTGCCCATCAAATATGGCATCACGCACTTCGCGGCGGACCGCGTGCAATTGCTGGTGGAGGATGGCGTATGAGCGCGTGGACACCCGATGCACGTATCGCGCTTTACTACGCACCGCCAGCCGCATCCGCATGGTGGCATGCCGGCAGCGAATGGCTTGGCCGGGATGCTGAAACCGGCGAGTCCATGGAACCGCCTGTCGTTCCCGCGCTGGGCCAGCCGGTTGCGTCGCTCACCGTCGCACCGCGCCGATACGGCTGGCATGGCACTTTTGTGCCGCCGTTTCATATCGCCGAGGGTTACAACACGGAGCACGTCGTCCTGGCCGCAAAGGAATGGGCAAAGCGAATCGCGCCTTTCGAAGTCCCGCTGCAAGCTGCCGATCTCGGCCGCTTCGTTGCGCTTCGCGCGGCGCAATCGGAGCATGACGGAGCCATCCGCGACATCGCCGCAAGCGCCTTGCATGCCCTTGCCTCGCTGCGCGCACGGCCATCGCCGGAAGACACCGAAAAGCGGCTCGCGCCCCATCTCACTCCCCGGCAGCGCGCGTTGCTGCTCGAATGGGGCTACCCCTATGTGCTCGATGAATTCCGTTTTCACATGACGCTTTCCGATTCCATCGACTCCGAAGCGCAACGCACCGCGATCAGGACGCTCTGGCAAGCACGCAGCGAAGCGCTTGGACCACTTCCCTTCCATGGCGCGGCGCTCTTCGTTCAGGCGCATCGCGATGCGCCCTTCTCCCTTTGGCAGCGTCTGCCTTTCGGCGATGCAGGAGCGCGCGCATGAGCGCCGATCGGGGCAGACTAATCTACGTGATGGGACCATCGGGCGCGGGCAAGGATTCGCTGCTCGGTTTCGTTCGCGAACGGATCGGTTCGCAGGTGATGTTTGCGCACCGATACATCACGCGGCCTGTTTCGGACGGCGAGAATCACGTTGCGCTCACGCACGACGAATTCGCCGCGCGTCTGGCAAGCGGCGTATTCTCGATGCACTGGGAAAGCCTTGGGCTGCACTACGGCATCGGCGTTGAAATCGACGCATGGCTCGCGCGTGGTCTGGCTGTAGTCGTGAACGGTTCGCGTCAGCATGCGCCTGCAGCGCTCGAACGATATCCGCATACGCAATTCGTCCATATTCACGCGAATCCGACGGTTCTCGCCGCGCGTCTGGAACGGCGAGGCCGTGAAGATTCCAGGCAGATGGAAGCACGTCTCGCGCGACGCCCGGCGCTTGCGTTGCCGCAGGAAGCGCGGGTGACGACTATCGACAATTCGGGTCTGCTCGCCGATGCCGGACAACAACTGCTGGCTGCGATCAATCAGCCGCTGAAACTGGCCTGATGATGATAAAGGCCGGTACGAACTTCGTACCGGCCTTTATTCCCGACGTCCTGAAATTTCAGATCACACGCTCACGCAGCCAGGCCGACCCGAGATCGATCAAGCTCACGATCACAATAACCATCAGCAACACTGCCGCGGTTTGCGCATAGTTGAACGAGCGAATGGCTTCGTACAGCACCACGCCAATCCCGCCTGCACCGACCATGCCCACGACCATCGCCGAACGCACATTCGATTCGAACCGGTACAACGCAAACGATATCCATAGCGGCATGACCTGCGGCAGCACGCCGTAGAGCACTTCGTCGAGACTGCTTGCGCCGGTGGCACGCACACCTTCGGCAGGCCGTGCATCGATCGCCTCGACGGCTTCGGCAAACAGCTTGGCCAGTACGCCCGTGGTATGCACCCAAAGCGCGAGCACGCCCGCGAACGGCCCGAGTCCGACTGCCACTATAAACAGCATCGCGAAGACCATCTCGTTGATCGCGCGGCATGCATCCATCACGCGGCGCACGGGTTGCGCGACCCACACCGGCGCAATGTTATAGGCCGACAACAACCCGCACGGCACCGCGAATATCAGCGACAACGCCGTGCCCCACACCGCGACAGCAAGCGTCACGATCATCTCGTGAACATAGGTGCGCCAGTCGTGAAAGTCCGGCGGGAAAAAGTCGCGGCCGAACTGCACCATGTTGCCCGGGTCAGCGAAGAGATCGAGCGGACGCATGTCGGCGCTACGCCACGACAGCCCGAGGACGGCCACGAACGCAATCCACCCGAACATCGATAACCAGCTCCGCTTGGGTACGTGCAGATCGGGCTTGATGGCTTGCGGGCGTGGCCCGGCGCCGTCGAAGGAATACGCGTCGACGGGATGCTTCACTTCGCGGCCACCGTATCGAGCTGCGCGAGCTTCTCATCCAGCGCGGCGATCTTCGCTTTCTTGTCTTCGTCGGACAGATGCGCGTCGTTCTGGATTTGCTCCTTCTTCTGGAACAGGGCCATCTGACGGATCGGGATCAGTTGGGCATCGGTGGAGTCGGTGAAGCCCGACAAACCCGTGATGCCTTCCATGATCGCCTTCTCGCGCGGATCGGTCTGCGCGTAGTGGTCGAAGAAATTGCGCAGCTTGTCCTTCGTGGCTTGCGGCAGATCGCGGCGCCATACGATCGGGTCCGACGGAATCAGCGGCGACTTCCATAAGATGCGCACGCGCTGCAGCAACTCGGGATGCTGTTGCCGCAAGGTCTCAACCATGTCGGTATTGTTCGTCGCGACATCCACGCGGTTGTTCACCACGGCCAGCATGTTTGCCTCATGGCTTGACGGCAGCACGCTCTTGAAGTCGTTGCGCACCGAGACGCCGTTTTTCGCGAACAGGTAATAAGAGGGCACGAGCGTGCCGGATGTCGAGTTCGGATCACCGAAACCGAGGTTGATGTCGTGGGTATTCTTCAGCACCTGGTCGACGGTCTTCCACTTGCTATTCACATTCGTGATGAGCAACGAGTAATACCCCGCCTCCCCGCTCTTGTACTTCACCTTGGCGAACACTTCGCCGTTGCCGCGATCCACCGCTTCGATTGCGGACGCGTTGCCGAAATAACCGATCTGCACCTTATTGAAACGCATGCCTTCGATAATGCCGGCATAGTCCGTCGCGAAGAATGGCTTCACTTCTAGGCCGGTCTGCTTGTTGAGATCGTCGATCAGCGGTTGCCAGCGCTGCCTGAGCGCGGATGAATTATCGGTCGAGATGATGCCGAAGTTGATCGTCTCGGCAAGCGCTGCCTGCGAGACGAGACATGCAGCGAGCATCGCGCCGGCCAGAAGGAAACGGGCTGATTTCATCGAATGGGTCCAGGTTTGGAAAAAACAAAAGTTGTCGGGTCAGGAGCTCGCGGCCGATGCAAATGCCGCGGATCGTGCGGATGCACCTTCCGGACGCGCTGTCGCGCGCTCCGTTTGTCGAACCGGCTCGCGCTGGGCGGCGTCGGTTTCGGTGTCGGCATCGGTCAGTAATTCTTCCGCCGCTGCGCCATACAGTTCGCGCAACAAGGCGGGGGTCAGGCTCGCGGACGGACCGTCGTACACCACGCAGCCGTTGCGCAGCGCGACCGTTCTTGCGCAGTACTTCATTGCGATATCGATCTGATGGAGCGACACGACTACCGTCAGGCCATGGTCTTCGTTGAGCGACTGAAGCAACTCCATCACGCGGCGGGAGGACTCGGGATCGAGCGATGCGATGGGTTCATCGGCAAGGACGATGCGGGCCCGCTGAACCAGCGCGCGTGCGAGCGCAGCGCGTTGCTGCTGGCCACCGGACAAGGTGCTGGCGCGCTCGTTGATGTGGTCGCCAATGCCCATTGCGGAAAGCGATGCCATTGCAAGCTCGTGCTCGTTGCGCGGAAACCGGCCGATCAAACGCCGCCACAGCGGCACGCGCGACAACGCCCCAATCAGTACATTGGTGCGCACGGTGAGACGCCCGACGAGATTGAATTGCTGGAACACGAATGCGACGTCGCGACGAATCCGGCGGACTTCGCGCGCCACCTTGCCATTCTCCTGAATCGGGCGCCCGAGCAGCGTCACATGCGACGGTGCGGGGTCGGAAGCCGTGAATCCCGCAATGTGCCGCAGCAACGTGGACTTGCCTGAACCGGATGCGCCGATCAGCGCAACCATTTCGCCCTCGACCACTTTCAGGTCAATGGAGTCGAGTGCCTTGCGGCCATTGTTGAACGTCTTGCACAAACGTTCGATCCGGATTGCATCCATGATGTCCTCACTATGACGCCGGAGAATTGCAGCGTCGTAGGGATTCTAGGAAGGCAACATGACGACGCGGTGACGCTTGCAAGTCGTCTAGATGAATACACAACTGAGGCAGACGAATACGATCAGCAGAGCACCGGACTTCAATGTTTATTTAAAAAAATCTAAAATTTGGCTGCGGAGGGAAAACGGTCACACTGACGCGGGGCAAGCGTTCTGATATCTGAAAAGCTCAACATTTGTCTTGAGCCGGCTGGCGTGTCGTAAGACAATCACGTTTCGTCTGATGAAATTTTGAAACTGAATTTCCGGATTCGGAAATTCATAAAATTCGGCCTGGACACAGCAACAACGCAGCAACAACAGAGCCGACAGCCTTCACTTGCGTGAATGAGACTGCCAGAAAACGATCCGACGACATGCTTACATCTCTCCTTCCGCCGCGGGTTACGCCCGCGGTACGCCTGAGTTTTCATCGACGTTCGATGGAGCTGCAGAAGCCGCTTTCCACGGTCACCATGGCGTTCACCGTCGTAGCCTTCGTGATCTTCGTGATCGCGCGCGCACACGTGACGGGCCTCGAATTGCCACTCTGGCCACGCCTGATGTGCGCGCTAGCGTTGTCGCTACTCGTAGCCGCCATTCCCCGTGCGACCTCCACTTTCGTGTTCGGCCTGATAGGCGCAGCGTATGTGGTCGTGCTGCAGATCGGCGTGATGATGAACGTGACGGGCGTAGAGCAGCCGCTTTACTGGATGCTGCCCGCCGGCATGGTCGTGCCCATCTGCGCTGCGCCGCTGTGGCTCACGCCGCGGCATTTCGTGCTCGGCACGATCGCGTTCTATATAGCGGGCATCCCGTTCGTGTTTTCCGTACCATTCACGCACGACGACTGGGTGCTGTGCGCGATGTGGGTCGCTATCGGCATTCCAACCGCGACCACGTTCCACTTCGGCTTCTATTGGTTCCGGCTCAATCACTTCCTGCTGGAAGAGAAGCTCATTGCGCTCGCCGCCACCGATCCCCTCACGCAATTGCTCAACCGCCGCGCGTTCCTCGAACAAGCCGGGCAGATGCTGAGCGCGCCACGCAGCGGCGATGAGATCGTCAGCGCCATCTTCCTGGACGTCGACCGTTTCAAGTCACTCAACGATCAATACGGCCACGCACGCGGCGACGATGCCCTGCTGCAGGTCACGCAGGTCATCAAAGGGGCGATACCCCCCGAGGCAATCGCCGGCCGGCTGGGCGGCGAGGAATTCGCGGTACTGGTTCCAACCGCTGGAACGCATCAGGCCACCGAGCTTGCGGACTCCTTACGCATCCGCATCGCAGGAATCCTGCGGCCCGATGGTTTCCTGACGGCGAGTTTTGGCGTGGCCCATCGGCGTGGCCATGAGACCGCTATCGCGCTTCTTGACCGCGCGGATGAAGCGTTGTTGCGTGCAAAACATGCAGGCCGCAATCGTGTGTTCGTGGAGCGGGTGAGCAGCGTTGCGCGCGTGCGGGCGACCGCCATTGACGAAAATATCGATGCACAAGCAGATGCAACTCCCGGCGCCGATTCCGTCAGGCACTGGGGACCGTTCGAACTTTCCACGCACTTCCAGCCGCTCTACAGTCTGTCGCACCAGAAGCAAGTGGGTTTCGAAGTGCTGTTGCGCGGACGCGATCACGAGGGCCAGCCGGTCCAGCCCGAATTGTTGTTCGCACCGCAATCGAACCCCGATGTCATCGAGCTCGATTCGCTCACGCATCATCTGCACTTCAACAATGCCCGCAAGCGCTTGCCGCAGGACACGTGGCTGTTCCTGAACGTCGCGCCATCCACGTTCATTCAACCTGGCTACGAGCAGACGCTTGCGAACATGGCGAGCGCAGCGGGGCTCAATCCGGGCAGCATCGTACTCGAGATACTGGAGTCGGAAGGCGTGAGCGCGGAAGAGCTGGCGCTGGCCGCGTGGCGGTATCGTGGATGCGGATTTTTGATTGCCGTCGATGACTTCGGCGCCGGCCATTCGAACCTCGACCGTCTGCTGCGCATCCAGCCCGACTTCGTGAAGCTCGACGGAGAACTGATCCGCGCGAAGAGCCGTGCGTCGGACCAGCCGTTGTTATCGACCATTGTGTCGCTGCTGCATCGCGCGGATATGCTCGTGGTTGTCGAAGGAATCGAGACGACCGAGGAGCTCGTGCTTGCGGTCGAATCCAACGTCGACTTCGCTCAGGGATTCTTGCTGGGCAGGCCGAGTGCGAACATACCGGCGGCGGACGCGGTGATGCGGCGCATCGATCATGCGTTCGATGTGATCGCCGAAGGGCGGACCGCGCGCGCGAGCCGGTTTGAAGCGCAACTGTCGCCTTACCTTGCGATGGTGAGAGCCGCGGCGGCGGCGTTATCGGACGGTGCGCAAGTCCATGAAGCCATCGCGCCGATGACCGCCTTCGCGCTCTGCCGGCGCTGCTTCGTGCTCGATCAGACGGGCCGGATCGTGGGACAGGAGTTTGTAGGACAGGCCGGCCCCGGCGGTGATTTCAGGCTCGGCCCGCTGCGCTCGACGCAATCAGCGCGCTGGGATCATCGGCCGTATTACTGGAAGGCGGTAGCGAACATGGGGACGGCAGTGTTCTGCCAGCCGTATCTGTCGCTCACCAGCGGACGCGCTTCGGTCGGCGTGACAATGGCCGTGCAGCGCGACGGCGAGGTGATGGTCGTTGGCAGCGAACTCGACTGGACGTCGCCGCATCTCGCGTGGCCGGCGGGGGAATGATAGCCGCCGGGCTACTTGTGGCACAGCGGCCGCCGCGTTTAGACAACAGCCATACAGTGGTCTGACAAAGGTTATTGCTGCCGTCTGTCCAACTCCTTCGGTCACTTCGGAAACGAAGCAACAAAACTGCTTTCCACGCCGCGGTGTGCAAGTATCCCGGCGTATGCACATCGCCCGTCGACCTGAACAGCGCCACCGCATCGTTGAACTGCCGGCTCTGCTCTTCGAGCGGCACGGCCGTTGCCGCGGGGCGGTATTCTCCGTGTATCGTGACGGGAATAAGCTATCGACGGCTTGGATGATGGCCGCCCGCCTTACCGGGATTTACCCGCAGACCACATGGTTACGGCCACCAGCGGCTTCGGCGCGCGTGTTATTTCAGCGCGATCGCTGTTTTTGAATGCATGGATGCAATGACCGACTCGACCGCCAAGCGCTTTTCCGACCCTGAAATTGCAGGGGTTTATCGCGCGATCCACGAACGCCGCGACATGCGGCATTTCACGGATGCCCCCGTCGCGCCCGAACTGATGGCGCGACTGATCGATGCCGCGCATCACGCCCCGAGCGTCGGTTTCATGCAGCCCTGGCGCTTCGTGCGCGTGACCGATCGCGACGTACGCCTCGCGTTGCACGACATCGTGGAGACGGAGCGCCGCGCAACGGCCATGGCGCTCAACGAACGCAGCGATGAATTCATGCGGCTCAAGGTCCAGGGCATTCTGGATTGCGGCGAGGTGCTGGTCGGCGGCTTGATGGAAGACCGCGAGCGGCATATCTTCGGCCGCCGCACCCTTCCCGAAATGGACCTTGCGTCAGTGGCGTGCGCGATCCAGAACATGTGGCTCGCGGCACGCGCGGAGGGGATCGGACTGGGGTGGGTATCGCTGTTCGATGTCGCGGCGGTTCAACGTCTGCTGCATATGCCCGCCGATGCAAAGCCGGTTGCCATTCTCTGCATTGGCCACGTGGAACACTTCTACGATGAACCGATGCTGCAAGCCGAGGGCTGGGCGAAACGCGTGCCGGCAGCACACTGTGTGGAAGAAAACCGCTGGCCTGATGCGGCCTGCGAAGCCCCGGGCCAGCCGGTAATCGACTGAGCACGGGCTGGCAGTTGCCTGTTTAATGCGTCTTTTGCAGCGGCAAGTAAGCCATTCAAGGCTTCTCACGGATTCCCCGTGGCAACGGCTGTAAGTCGCACGTCGCTATAAAGCCCTTTTCCTTGCCCGATATCAAGCTCGCGATGTAATATGACGTCTGATAACGTATGAGCATGTTGCATACTAAGGTGTTCAACTCAGGCCGCAATTCGAGCAATTACGCAAGAGGAAGCCCGTCATGACAGCGCCCGCACAGACCCCGCTCTACTCGCCCTATCAGCCGCTCCCCAACACGTTTCGCCAGTCCGTCCTGAAACAGGAAAAACAGATCGGCTGCTGGGCGTCGCTCGGCAGCCCGATCACGACCGAGTTGCTGGGCGTGCTGGGCTTCGACTGGATCCTGCTCGACGCCGAGCACGCGCCCAACGACGTCCTAACGCTCATTCCGCAGCTCATGGCGCTCAAGGACAGCCGCAGCGCGCCGGTCGTGCGACCGCCGGCCAATGAGAGCGTGGTCATCAAACGGCTGCTCGACAGCGGCTTCTTCAACTTCCTGATTCCGTTTGTAGACAGCGCGGCGGACGCCGCCCGCGCCGTCGCCGCGACCCGTTATCCGCCGCAGGGTATTCGCGGGGTATCGGTAGGACACCGGGGCAATAAATACGGCACCGTGCCCGATTACCTCACCACGGCCAACGACAACATCTGCGTCATCGTGCAGATCGAGAGCCGCAAGGCGGTCGAATCGATCGATGAAATCCTTGCAGTCGAAGGTGTGGACGCCGTGTTTCTCGGGCCATCGGATCTGGCGGCATCGTACGGACATCTTGGCGACGCGAATCATCCGGACGTGCAGAAAGCCATTGCGCATGTCTTCGATCGCGCCCGCGCAGCCGGCAAGGCGAGCGGAACGCTTGCACCCGTGCAGGCCGAAGCCGAACGTTATCTCGCGATGGGCTGCCAGGTGATCGCCGTGTGCGCGGACATGGGCTTGCTGCGCAACGCGGCACAAGCCGTGCAGAAACATTTCATGCAGAAGTAAAGTGACAGTGACATCTGCAAACCCGCATTTTTTTGGAGGATGACATGCAAAAAGCTGGTTTTATCGGACTCGGGATCATGGGTAAGCCCATGGCTGAAAATCTCGTCAAGAACGGCGTTGCGCTGGCAGCGTTCACGCGCAGCGGCGTGCCAGCCGAGCTGACGCAAGCTGGTGCTGTCGCCTGCGACAACCCCGCAGCGGTCGCCGCGCAAGCCGATGTGATCTTCGTGATGGTGCCGGATACGCCCGATGTCGAGCGCGTCCTGTTCGGCGAGAACGGCGTGGTCGCGGCCTTGCGCCCGGGCCAGATCGTGGTCGACATGAGTTCCATCTCGCCCATCGCTACACGCGAATTCGCAGCCAAGGTTCGCGAGCGCGGCGCCGAGTATCTGGACGCGCCGGTGTCGGGGGGCGAGGTGGGCGCGAAGGCGGCGTCGCTGACGATCATGGTAGGTGGGTCGCAAGCCACGTTCGATACCGTCAAACCGCTCTTCGACATGATGGGCAAGAACATCTCGCTGATCGGCGAGGTGGGTGCAGGTCAGGTCTGCAAGCTCGCAAACCAGGTGATCGTGGCGGCGACTATCGAAGCGGTGGGTGAAGCCCTGCTGCTGGCATCGAAGGCGGGGGTGGATGCAGAAAAAGTGCGCAAGGCGTTGATGGGGGGATTTGCATCGTCACGCATTCTGGAAGTGCACGGCGAGCGCATGACCAAGCGCACGTTCAATCCGGGCTTTCGCATTGAACTGCATCAGAAGGACTTGAACCTGGCATTGTCGACGGCGCAATCGCTGGGTGTATCGCTGCCGAATACGGCGACCTGCCAGGCGCTTTTCAACGCATGCGCGGCGCATGGCGGGAAGGCCTGGGATCACTCGGGCATGGTTCGCGCGCTCGAGTATCTCGCCGATCACGAGATCGGCCAGGGCACCGCCAACTGAATCTTCAGCGCATGAAAAAGGGCATCGCGAGGTAAAACGCGACGCCCTTTTTGCTTCTTTCCCGCTTAACCCTTCGTCACGCTCGCCGGCAAATCGCGGCCGTGATACTTCTTGTAGATCGTATTGAGGTTGCCGTTCTTCTGGTTCGTGCTGACCCAGTTGTTGACCCAGTCTTTCAGCTTCGGCTCGTCCTTGTTCATCGCAATACCCAGGTCGAAATCCTTTTGCGCGAACTTCAGTTCGAGGTTGCGGCTCGGCGCGCGCTTGACCATCTCGCTCAAGTTAGAAGGCGTGCTGGAGAATATATCGACCTGTCCCGTCACGACCGACGTGATCAGCGTTGCATCGTCTTCATAACGCTGGATCTGTGCGCCCTTCGCTTGTTGCGTGGTGAGCGTATCGTTGACCGTTGCACGCGTCAGGCCGATGGTCTTGCCGTCCAGATCAGCGTAGTTCTTCACGTTCTGGCTCTTGGTGCCACCCACGATGATCGTGATGACCGCGTAAGGAATCGAAAAGTCCACGACCTTTGCGCGCTCGGGCGTGATCGACAAGTCGGCAATCACCAGGTCCGCGCGCTTCGCCTGCAAGGTCGGCACGCGTGCAGCGTTCGTGATCTGCACGAGTTCGAGCTTCACGCCCAGGTCTTTCGCAAGCGCGGCAGCGGTGTCCACGTCGGAGCCGGCGGGCTGCAGGTTGGCATCGGCGAAACTGAACAGCGGCGTGCCCATCGCGATGGCGACGCGAATCTTGCCGGCCTTCTTGATGTCGTCGAGCTGGTCCGCCATGGCGCTGTGCGCTACGCCTGCGAGCAACAAGGCGGCCACGCAGCCACGCAACATGAACTTGGTTGTTTTCAAAGCAGTCTCCATTTTTATGGTCGGTTCAAAAGGTGTTTAATGCTTGAGGCTAAAGGCCGTTGTTCAGGAACGTACGCAACTCGGGCGTCTTGGGTGCATCGAGCATTTCGCCGCCGCCCACCTCCCAGACCTTGCCCTGATGCATATAGATGATGCGATCAGCCACGCGCTTCGCGAACGCCATCTCGTGCGTGACGAGCAGCATGGTCATGCCGCCCTTCGCAAGATCCTCCATCACGCGCAGCACCTCGCCGGTCAGTTGCGGATCGAGCGCGGACGTCACTTCGTCGAACAGCATGACCTTCGGCGACATTGCAAGCGAGCGCGCGATTGCAACACGCTGCTGCTGACCACCCGAAAGCTGTTCCGGATACGCATCGGCTTTCTGACCCAGGCCCACTTGTTCGAGCACGGACATTGCAACGCGGCGCGCTTCGTCGCGGCTCATCTTCTTCACGTGGCGCAGCGCCAGCATGATGTTTTCTTCAACAGTCAGATGCGCGAAGAGGTTGTAGCTCTGGAACACGATACCCACTTCACGGCGCAACTGATGCAGGTCGACCTTGGGGTCATCGACACGAATCCCGCACACTTCAATGGTGCCGCGATCGATCGTTTCCAGCCTGTCGATACACCTGAGCGCCGTGCTCTTTCCCGACCCGCTCGCGCCGATCACGGCGATCATCTCGCCCTTCTCCACTTCCATTGAAACGCCCTTGAGCACCTGGTTCGAGCCGAAGCTCTTATAGACGTCCCCGAGCTTAACGATTGCCGACATTGAGCTTTTTCTCCATCGATTGACTCCAGCGCGAGAGCGGATAACACAGCGCGAAATAGAAGACCCCGACCAGCCCGAATACGAGGAACGGCTGAAAGATCGAGTTATTGATGATCTGGCCGGCACGCGTCAGTTCGACGAAACCGATCACCGATGCAAGCGATGTCATCTTGATGACCTGCACCAGGAAACCGACCGTAGGAGGCAATGCAAGACGCAGCGCCTGCGGAATGATCACGAGGCGCAGGGTCTGCCAGCGCGTGAGCGACAGGCACTCGGCGGCTTCCCATTGCGGTTTTGGCATGGCGTCGATACACCCGCGCCAGATGTCCCCGAGATACGCGCTCGTGTAAACCATCAGCGCAAAGCCGGCCGCGACCAGCGCAGGCACTTCAAAGCCGTACACCGAAAACCCGAAGTAGACGATGAACAGCAGGATCAGCAGCGGAATGCCCTGAATCGCCTCGATATACACCATCGCCGGACGGCTCAGCCAGCGGCGCTTCGAGATGCGCGCGAGCATCACGCCAAAGCCGCCGATGCTGCCCAGCACGAACGCAAGCGCGGACAACGCGAGGGTCCACCAGATCGAATGTACCAAATAGAACAAATGTGCCGAAGTGAAGCCGCCGCTCATGCTGCACCTCCGGGAATCACGGTATCGATGCGGCCTTGATCGGGCGCCGGCTTCCCTGCTCGCTCGGCGGCCTTGCGCATGACCCGCTTGCGCTTGAACGCGACCTCGCCCACGGCCCACGCCGCAAGCTTGATCAAGAGCGACAACGCCAGATAAAGCAGTGCCACCACAATGTACGTCTCGAGCGAACGGAAGGTATCGGACTGGACGGTGTTCGCGGTCGCTGTCAGTTCTTCAGCCGAAATTTGCGACGCGATCGCAGACGCTTGCATCATCAGCAGAAACTGGCTGGTAAGCGCCGGATAAACCTTTTCGATGGACGGCTGTAGCATCACATGCCAGCCGATCCGCCAGCGCGACAACCCGAGGCATTCCGCCGCTTCGAGCTGGCCGCGCGGCACCGATTCAAGCCCTGCGCGAATGATCTCGGCCGCATAAGCGCCGATGTTGATGATCATCGCGAGCGCGGCTGCAGTGAACGTCGGCATGCGCACGCCGAAACTCGCGAGCCCGAAATACAGCAGGAAGACTTGTACGAGAAAGGGCGTGTTGCGCACGGCCTCGATATAAATCGAGCACACATGCGACAGAGGCCGGTTCGTGCCGCGCTTGGCGAACGCGACGAGCGTGCCGACAATCACGCCGAAAAATACCGCTACCGTTGTCATCTTCAGAGTGAGCCAGGCGCCTTTGAGGAACACCGGCCAGTAGGGAAGCAACGGACTGAAATCGAGATGGAAATTCATCGCAGCAATGTCTTTGGTTAGTACGGACGCGGGCTTTGGCACGCTGCTCGCGCCCGCTTGCACTCTTCGCTTTGTTGCGCCAAGCGTATTTCAAAATCTTCGTACTGCCACAACACCCGGGCCCGCCGTTTTATTCAAACGGTCCGGTAGTGGTGAACGCCCCGCCCTGCAGCATTGCCACGGCGCTCCCGGGTGCGGGAGCTGGCTGCGCTTCGACCTTGGCGCGGAACGGTTCCGACGAGTCCTGCGGCACGAACCCTAGCTTCTCGGCATAGCGGTTATCCCACCATGTGACCCTGTTGTCGGACATCCCATATACGACGGTGTGACCCACGTCCGGGGTGAACAGGCTCCGTTGCAGCAGGTCGAGCAAGTCGTCGTAGCTGAGCCAGCTCGCCATCATGCGGCGGTCCTTCGGTTCCGGAAACGCCGATCCAATTCGAATGCTCACCGTCTCGATGCCATAGCGGTCGAAGTAGAACTGCGCCACGTCCTCGCCGAATGACTTCGACAAACCGTAGTAACCATCGGGGCGGCGCAGCGCGTGCGCATCGATCTTCTCGTCCTGCCGATAAAACCCCGTGACATGATTCGAGCTGGCGAAAATGACGCGCTTCACGCCGTGCTTGCGCGCCGCTTCGTAAAGGTTGTAGACGCCCTTGATATTGGCTTCGAGTACTTCCTCGAAGGGTCTTTCCACTGAGACCCCACCGAGGTGAATCACGGCGTCGCAGCCATCGACGAGTGCATCGACGGCTTGCTTGTCCGCCAGATCGCACGCGATGACCTCTTCGTTGGACGCGGCTTCGGACGGCAGCGCGGCCGCGAGATCCGAAACCCTGATGGTTTCTGCGAATGCCGCCACACGCGGGCGAATGACCTTGCCGACACCGCCGGCAGCGCCGGTCAGCAGCAGACGATCAAAAGGACGAATGTTGTCTTGGTTGGCCATGTGAGCCTGTCTCCATTAGCGCGGCTGAGCGGAGCTTGAAGAACTCCTGTTGCAATTGAATCAGCCGCCTCAATCATATTTCATTGTACGTTGTCATATGACTCTAGCGTGCATATAATCACTCGCATCCGTATTTGTCAACGATTCGAGAACATTATCCCAATCGAGGTGGCCGTGCTCAGATCGCCCAATGCACTGTTCGAACCATCGGGGCAGCCAGCCGCGCGACGAAGTCTGACAACTGAACTCGTCGATGCAATCCGTTTGCAGATCGAATCCGCCGAGTTGCGCGTGGGCGACAGGCTTTCGACCGAAGCGGAAATGGTCCAGCGTTTCAACGTGAGCCGAACGGTCGTGCGTGAGGCTTTATCCAAGTTGCAGGCTGCGGGGTTAGTAGAAACCCGACATGGCATTGGCACCTTCGTATGCGAAGCGCAGTCGCGCTCCCTCTTCCGGCTCGATCCCGAGGACTTGGCGGGTTCCATCGACGCCCTCGCCGTCCTTGAACTCCGGATCAGCCTGGAGACCGAAAGCGCGGGACTCGCTGCTGCGCGCCGCGATAAAAGCCAGATCGCCGAGATGCGGCGAGCGTTGGTCGAGTTCGAGCACAACGTGGGCAAAGCGACCGAGACCATTTCGCCCGATATCCGGTTTCATCTCGCGATTGCGAACGCTACGGGCAATCGCTATTTCGTGGAAATCCTGAAGCACCTCGGCATGCACATGATCCCGCGCACGCGGATCACACGAACGCAAATTCCGCCCGTGCAGTACGCCGAATACCTGACGCGCGTGAACCGCGAGCACGAACAGATCTGCGATGCAATAGAACGTGGCGATGCCGATTCGGCGCGTACCGCGATGCGCCTTCACCTGATCAACAGCCGCGAGCGTTTGCGCCGCGCGAAAGAAAATAGCTGATGACGCTCAGCGTTTGAGCGGCGGCGCGACCGACGCACGATGCGTGACCGTCACAGGAAACTCGCGATAGATCGGGTACTCGGTGCCGTAGCATTCGTTCAGCAGCCACCGGACGGCGTTTTGCGTGAGGTCGGCCGTTGGAATATGTACTGATGTCAAACCCGGCGCAGAAAATGCGGCCGAGTAGTCATCGTCGTAACCCACTACGGACACATCGCGCGGCACCGAAATGCCCGCTTGCTGAAGGCACGACAATGCGCCGATCGCCATGGTGTCGTTGGCGCAGAACAAACCCGTGAAACGCTTCGTTGACGCGATCAGCAACCGCGCCGATTCATATCCGCCTTCAGGCGAGAAGTCGGACTCGATCATCTGCACGTCGCCTCGCTCAATGCCGCTGCGCGCCAGCTCTTCGAAAAATCCGGCTAGACGTGCCTGGTTATCGAAGGCCATGAACGGGCCTGAAATGACCGCTATTTCCTTGTGCCTGGCTTCGACCAGCGTCTTCGCCGCCAGTGTCCCGCCGCGATGATGATCCGGACAAAACGACGCTTCCGGCATCTGCGCAAAGTTGCGATTGAGAAACACCATCTTCGGATGCATGCGATGCAGCTTGACGAGGTCATCGTCATGCAGATCGTGACTCGTCACCACCACGCCGTCGCAATCGCGGCCGATCAGGAACTGCACGGCATCGACTGCCTGGTCGCGCGGGGAATCATCGCCGTAGCCTGTTGCCACGACCACATGCCTGTGGACCTTGCGCAGCTCGGTATCCGTCTGCTTCAGGATCGTGCCGTAGTACGGACCATGGAACGACGGCACGAAAATACCGATCATGCCGAGCGACTGCTGGGACAGCGCGCGCCCGATCGACGAAGGCCGGAAGTTGAGTTCGGCGATCGCGGCCTGCACGCGTGCGAGTGCATCGGCCGATACCGGTCCGCGACCGGAAATTGCCCGCGATGCCGTGGACATGCCCACGCCGGCGAGAACCGCGACGTCCTTCAGGGTTGCCACTATGACTCCATGATTTAAGCGCTATAACCGGTCGCCGCCGGTTTCATCGAAGAGGGAAATGCGTTCCTTCTGAATGGAAAAACCGGTGACTTCGTCGACTGCCGCCGTCGCGGATTCCTGCGCGATGGAAGCGATTTGGGCGCCATGATAATCGAGCCAAATTACCCGGTGGTTGCCCATGGGTTCGACGAGCGACACCGTGCCCCTGTGTTCGAACGCCGGATCGATCAAAACGTCCTCGGGTCGCACGCCGAGCACGCACGACTGATTTTCGCGCGGCGTTTTGACGAAGGGGTACGACGACACGTCCACATCCATGTGATCGTTCTGGAACTGGATGCCGCCGGCGTCGAAGTGAAGGGCGCCCTTGAGCAAGTTCATGCCCGGCGAGCCGAGGAAAGTCGCGACAAACAGGTTGTTCGGGCGCGCGTAGACTTCCGCGGGCGTGCCGATCTGCTGGATCACGCCGCCGCGCATCACGGCCATGCGGGTCGCAAGCGTCATGGCTTCGACCTGATCGTGCGTGACGTAGATCATCGTGGCGCCAAGACGCTTGTGCAGTTGCTTGAGCTCGCGCCTGAGTTCGGTGCGCAATTTGGCGTCGAGATTCGAGAGCGGTTCGTCGAAAAGAAACACATCTGCTTCACGCACGATCGCACGTCCGATCGCGACGCGTTGACGCTGTCCGCCGGACAACTGAGCCGGCCTTCGCTTCAATAACGGACCAAGCTGCAGCATCTCCGAAGCACGCGAGACGCGCCGTTCGATTTCAGCTTTTGGCGTCCCTGCGATCCGCAAACCGAACGACAAGTTGCGCTCCACGTTCATGGTCGGATAAAGCGCATACGACTGGAAAACAAGGGCGATACGACGATCCTTCGGGTCGGCCCAGGTCATATCCTGGCCACCGATTTCAATGCTGCCGCCGCTGACATCGATCAAGCCAGCAATGCTGTGAAGCAAGGTCGACTTGCCGCAACCCGACGGCCCGAGCAGCACCAGGAATTCGCCTGGCTCGACCTCCAGATCCAGTGATTCGATGATCGTATTGGCCCCGAGCTGGATCTCCAGATCGCGGATGGAAACATTTGATTTTCCTGCAGACATGACTGTAGACATAGATCGTCCTGGACTAACCCTTGACCGCACCGGAAGCAATGCCGCGGACGAACCAGCGACCCGAGACGAAGTAGATGGCAAGCGGCACCATGGACGTGAGAATGGTCGCTGCCATGTTGACGTTGTAGAGGCGCTCGCCGGTCGTGGTGTTGATGATGTTGTTGAGCTGCACGGTCATAGGCAGGTTCTTCGTTCCCGCGAACACGAGCCCCAGGATGAAGTCGTTCCAGATGCCCGTGACCTGCATGATGACCGCGACCACGATGATCGGCGTGGACATGGGCACCATCAGTTGCAGGAAGATGCGCCAGAAACCGCCGCCATCCACGCGCGCCGCCTGGAACAATTCGTGAGGCAAGGCCGCGTAGTAATTGCGGAATAGCAGCGTCATGACGGGCATGCCGAAGATCGTATGAATCAGCACGATACCCGGCAACGAGCTGAACAGATGCACGGTTGCCAGCACGCGTACCAGCGGATAAACCATCACTTGCACAGGAATGAACGCGCCCATCAGGAGGATCGCGAACAAGGTGCTTGCGCCGCGCGGCTTCCAGAATGAGAGCGCATAGCCGTTTACCGCGCCCACGAGAATGGACAGGATCGTACTGGGCACAACAATGCGAACCGAGTTCCAGAAGCCGACCTGAATACCCTGGCAATCAAGACCGGTACATGCGGACTGCCATGCTTCGCGCCATGCATCGAGCGTGAAGTGAACCGGGAATGCAAGGATGTTGCCCATGCGAATTTCGGCCATCGGCTTGACCGATGTCACGAGCATCACGTACAAAGGCAGCAGGAAAAACAACGCAGACGTCAGCAGGAACGCGTACACGCCAAGCCGCGCCGGAGAGAAACGCGGCTTGCGTCGAAGAGGCGGACGTAGTGTATTCATCGTGCATCCCTCAGCCGCAACGCGCGGCTGCGAACGTAGAAAACAGGCGCGAGAATCGCGAGCACGGTCACCAGCAAAACGATCGACGCCGCCGACGCAAGGCCCAGGTTCGCCCGTCCGAACAGATAGTCCATGATGAACTTCGCGGGCACTTCGCTCGCGGTGCCAGGACCGCCTTGCGTCATGGCGACGACTGCATCGTAGAGCTTGATCACCATCACGAACAGCAGGATGAACGCGGTCGAAATGGACGCGCCGAGCATCGGGATCACAATGCTCACATAGACGCGCCAACGCGGAATGCCGTCGATACGCGCGGCCTTCCAGATCTCTTCATCTATGCCGCGCAGTCCCGCAAGCAGCAATGCCATCACCAGGCCCGAGGCCTGCCATACGGTCGCGATCACGAGCGTATAGACGACCTTGTCCTGGTCGACGATCCAGTCAAAGCGCGCATGCGTGAAACCGAGCCGGTGCAGCACCTCCTGGATCCCGAGTTGCGGATTCAGTATCCATTGCCAGACAAGACCGGTCGCCACGAACGACATGGCATACGGATACAGGAACACCGTACGCAACGCGCCTTCGCCCACCACCTTCTGATCGATGAACACAGCCAGCAGCAACCCGATCGCAAGACACACGACGATAAACAACACGCCATAGATCACGATGTTCTGCAGCGACAGCATCCACCGGTCGTTGTTGAACAGACGCACATACTGCGAGACGCCCGCGAAGTTCGAGGACGCGAACGTACGCGAGTTCGTGAAGGACGTACGCAAGCTCCACAACATCGTGCCGAGGTACGCAAACACGACGGTCAACGCAAGCGGCACCAGCGCAATGTACGCAGCCAGGGGAAACCGCTTCCTCAGCGGTTTCTTCTTCGCGTGCCTTGCGGCAGGTTGCAGGGCTTTGTCGGCGGGCGTCACGGCCATCAGCTTTTCAGCCCGCTAGCGAAGGCCTTCTGTGCGTCCTCGACCGACTGGTTCTTGTTCCAGAAGTTGGTGATGACGTCCTGCAACGCGCCGTTGATATCCGGCGGCGTCAGCATTTCCGGATTCGGCAGTTGCCGCGACTTGTCCTTCATGATCGCAATACCCATCTTTGCGCACATGTCGAGACTCGAATCATCGATGTCGGAACGGATCGGAATCGATCCCTTCTTCGCGCTGAACGCAACCTGCGCAGCCGGCGATGTCATCACGGTCGCAAGCAGCTTTTGCGCCTTGATCGCGTTGGCATCGTCGGTCTTGGGGAACACGAATGCATCGCCTGCAACCAGATACGGCGAATGCGGACCGAAGCCCGGGAAGCAGCCGAAGTCCTTTCCTGCAGATTGTTTCGCCGCGACGAACTCGCCCTTCGCCCAGTCGCCCATGATCTGGACACCGGCCTTGCCCGAGATCACCAGCGCCGTTGCGTCGTTCCAGTTGCGTCCCGGCGAACCCGGGTCGATGTAGTTATGCAGCCGCTTGAACTGCGTCAGCACTTTCTTGAAGGCATCGGATTTGACCGCGTTGACATCGCGATCGCGATAGATCTTCAAATACAGATCAGGGCCGCCGACATCGGCGAAAACGGCATCGAAGGTGATCTTCTCCTGCCAGGCCTGACCACCCAGCGCAAGCGGGATGATGCCGGCTGCTTTCAGCTTGTCGAGGTCCGCGATGAATTCATCGTACGTGGCGGGCTCTTTCGTGATGCCGGCCTTCTGGAACGCGGGCTTCGAATAGAAGAACCATGCCGGCATATGGATGTCGACAGGCGCCGCGTAGTAGTGACCGTTCGACTTGATACTCTCGATGATCGATGGCGGGAAGTTCTTGTCCCAGTTCTCCTTGGCGGCGACATCGTCAACGTTGTTCAGCAGGCCTTGATCGATGATGTCGTGGAATTGCTTTGATGTATTGAACTGGGCGGCCGTTGGCGGATCTCCGCCCATGATGCGGTTCAGCGCGGTCGAGCGCGCCTGGTCGGCGCCGGCCACCGCGTTGTCAACCCAAAGGCCGCCGGCCTTGTTGTAGGCATCGGCGAATTGCTTGATGGCGGCTGATTCGCCACCTGACGTCCACCAGTGGATCACGGTGGCTTTCAACGGATCGGCGTGCGCCGCGCTCGTGGCCGCGACGGCCGCAATGACGCTGACAACCAACTTCTTCATGCGGTTCATTGAGTCTCCTCCGGGCTGTCTCGCCCATGTGGTCCAACGGAATCTGCATCGATGCTGTGCTTAGGATTACTTACGCACGGGCGTTACGCTCCTCGAGGAACTTCGCGACGAGTTCGGCGCTGCGTTTGAACGTGCGCTTCTGCGTCTTGTAGTCCACATGAACCACGCCGAACCGACGCTCGTAACCAAAGGCCCACTCGAAGTTATCCATCAGCGACCAGATGAAATAACCGCGCACGTCCACCCCCGCCTTGATCGCGCTGTCGACTGCGGCGAGGTGGCGTTTCAGGAACGAGATGCGTTGCTCGTCGTTCACCTGGCCATCGATCACCTGGTCATCCGACGCCATGCCGTTCTCCGTGATGTAGATTGGCGGCAACGACGGATAGGTCTTGTGGAATCCGATCAGCAGGTCGCGCAGTCCATCGGGATAGACTTCCCAGCCCATTTGCGTGCGCTCGACACCTTGCAACGGCACTTCGGTGAAGCCATGCGCGCCATCGCTTTTTACGTTGCTGCGGAAGTAGTAGTTGATGCCAAGGAAATCCAGCGGTGCGCCGATGGTCTCCATGTCGCCATCGAGGACCAGCGGTTCAGTACCGGGCCACAGTTCGAAAAGATCTTTCGGATAGGACTTCTTCAAGAGCGGATCGAGCACCCAGGCGTTGTGCTGGACTTCGAACAGGTGTGCGGCGTGTTTGTCGGCAGCGCTGTCAGTTTCGGCCGAGCTTTTCCCCATGTTCGCAACGATCCCTTTCAGCGAGCCGGGATCGTTTGCGCGCAGCACCTCGACGGCCTTGCCGTGCGCGAGCAGCAAGTGATGCATCGCCTGGCATGCGTATCGGCCGTTGGCCAGGCCCGGCGCATGATGGCCGTTGCCGTAGCCGAGGAACGCGGAGCACCACGGTTCGTTGAGCGTGGCCCATGCATCGACCTGGCCCTTGAGTTCGCGGCTCATCAAGTCCGCGTATTCCGCAAACCGATAAACAATGTCGCGATTCAACCAGCCGCCGCGATCTTCGAGATACTGCGGCAGGTCCCAGTGATACAGCGTGACGAAGACCTTGAGCCCCTTCTCTTTCAGGCGCCCGACCAGCTTCTTGTAGAAATCGATGCCCTTCCGGTTCGGCTGCCCCGCTTCGTCCATCACGCGCGGCCATGCAATCGAGAGCCTGTAGCCGTCGACATTGAGCGCCGACAGCAGATCGAGGTCCGCTTCCCAACGATGATAGTGATCGCATGCCACTGCGCCGGTGTCGCCGGCGAGCACCTTGCCGGGCGTGGCGGAAAACGTGTCCCAGATCGATGGAAGCCGGCCGTCTTCATCAACGGCGCCTTCGATCTGGTACGAGGCAGTCGCGGCGCCGAGGAGGAAATCTCGCCGCCAGAGGGCGGAATCGGCGGGTGGGGAAAACGGATCGCTGGAAATAACGGATGCGTCAGATGCCACGGAAACTCCTGTAGATCGGTGGAGTGGAAGCGCTTCCACAAGCGCTTGCGAACGATAGCAGCGCCGATTAAACAGGGACAATCCGGGTTTGTATGGATGCGAGGGGGAAGTGCGGGGAAGAGTCCGGATGAAGGTGAGCAGCGCAGGTCGTTAATGATAAGGTGGCCTGCATCAGCCACATTAACATTCACATCACAGCGCGTAGGGCACGCGCACACCAGGTTGATCTGGCGAAAAATCTTTCGTGTTGCGTGAGACTAGCAGCAGCGAATGCGCTTGTGCCGATGCCCAAACGATCGCGTCCGGAAGTTTCACACGATGTTTCTGACGGAGCTCGACCGCCCGCGCCGCGATCTTTTCGTCGATGGCAATGACACGAAATGTGTTGAGCCACGCACGAAGCTTTTCCTCGCTGTCAGGCGCAGCACCAACCATGATTTCCATCCACGTGATCAGGCTGATTGCTTTTGACTCGTAACGGGTCATTTCGGTCTTGGCCGCGTCGATCCGGTTCAGATAGTCAATGAGGATGCAAGTGTCGAATAAAGCGTTCACCATTCGGACCGCAGCCTCTCTTGGTACGCCAAACCATCCGCTTTCGTGTTCTCCCATAGGCCGAAAACGTCCGTAGCGAGAGCTGGCTTGCGCCGCGCAATGTACGAATCAAGCGCGTCGCGAATAACAGCAGCGCGCGCTCGTTTGTCCACTTCAGCAATTTGCGTTATATCGCTCAACTGCATGTCGGTTAAGTCAACAAGAATTCGGCTCATGATCATTCCCATATATGATATCTACATCATATATCACCCTGCGCCGAGAAGCAAGTTGCGCGATGCGGCTTCATATCGTCGCCACCGATCCCGAGTCCACCCGATAATTACTGCCGTTTACAAAACTCGCGCGCTCGGAGCACAGGAACACAACAACCGCCGCCACCTCCTCCGCTTTCCCGCGCCGTCTCAACTCCATGAACGGGCGCTCTTCATCGAGGAAACTTTTGACGGCGTCGTCGAAACTCGTACCGTATTCCATTGCGCGCTTGTCCATCATCGCGTCGGTCATGGGCGTTGCAATGAACGCCGGCGACACCGCGTTCACGAGCACGCCCTCCTTCGCATACGTTTTCGACAACCCTTTCGCGAGGCTCAGTACACCCGCCTTGGCGGCGCAATACGGCAGCTCGTCCACATAGGGCTGCACGGCATCCTCATCGATAAACGCGCGCACCAGGCGCACCGGCGACATCAGGTCCGTATTCAGCGTATCGATCCAGCCTTGCTCATCGATCTCGTGGAACATCCCGGTCGCCCCCGTCACGCCGGCAGCGTTCACGAGAATCTGCGGCACGCCCACTTCGCCGAGCACGCGCTTTTTCAGCAATGCAACCGTCGCCGGATCAGTCAGGTCGGCCGCGAACGCGCGCACACCGTGACCGAGCTCTCGCGCGGCTTCGTAGAGTGAGGATTGATTTTTGTCGGTGATGACGACCTGGGCGCCTTCGGCCAGCAATTGCTCGGCGGTGCTGAAACCGATGCCCGATTCTGCGCCGGTGATCAGCGCAATACGCCCGTTGATACCAAGATCCATGGTGCTCTCCCGTTCCCGCTGAACGCGTTCGCCAGTGGCGACTGTCCGTCAGCGCAGCACGAGGGATTCAGCAAAAACGGTGGCTCTGGAAAACCTTATCCGGCGCACTTCACAGGAATCCGCGCGACAAAACGCGTCCCCGCATCTGTGGACGAACTCACCGAAAGCGTCCCGCCGTGTGCCTTGACGATCTGCGAACAGATGTATAGCCCCAAGCCCAGGCCGCCGCTCGGCTGACTGGTCGAGGACCGCCAGTACGGCTCGAAAACCTTTGCGAGTTCGTCGAGCGCAATGGGATGGCCCCCGTTTGCAACGCTGATGACCAGATCGTCGGTATGAATTGCAGCATCGACGTGCACCGGCTGTTCCGGCGCGCCATGAGTCAGCGCGTTGGCAAGCAGGTTCGACAACAACTGCTGCACGCGGCCCCGGTCGCAATCGATACTGCCATCCACGTCGATATGTTCCAGCACAATGCGCCCGGGGTTCGCCGTGCGCAATTCCGCGACGACATCGGCAAGCGCATCGGACATGTCACTGGCAGGAGACAGCGTCACGCCCAGTCCGCCGCCAAGCCGCCCTCGCGCGAAGTCGAGGACGTCGTCGATCAGCCGCGACATGCGTTTGGTCGTTGCACGCAGGCGCGTCCCCAGCGACACAATAGCCGGGTCGTCACGGCGCGCCAGCAACTCTGCGGTCGCGCCAACAGCCGCCAGCGGGTTGCGCAGATCGTGACCAAGCACTGCGATGAACTGCTCGCGTAACTCTGCGGTCGCGCGTTCGTCGAGAAGCGCGGCTTCGGTCGCCGAACGCTCTTTTTCGCTCTCGAGCTGCAATGCAATCAGCTCGGCGAAGAGCGTGAACATGGTGAGCGTACGGGTGTCCGACACCACCGCCGGACGCGGATCGATCGCACAAAGGTTGCCAAAATATTCACCATTCGGCAGGATGATCGGCACCGAGATATAACTTTCGATGTTATAGATACGCGGCGTATGGTGGTTCTGGTAAAGCGGATCGGTGCTCGCGTGGTCGACCGTGATCGGGGCGCGCAGCGCCCTCGACTCGCTGCAAAGCGTGGTGTGAACGTCGAGCTGGCCGCCCGCCACGAGACCGAATTGAATCGTGTCGTGAACGGCGCACGCGGTCCAGGTTCCTTCGGTGACGCGCGCGACCGCCGCGAATCCGAGACCGGTGTTTTTACAGATTACGCTCAGCATGGATGGCACTGCGCCGATGCGCGCCACCGCAGCTACGTCGCGGGCGATATCTTCGTCGCGATCACTCATGGACGCGCGTTAAGGTAATAAAGAGCTGCATGGGGTTCAAAATTTGGCTTCGGGTTTCCGGAAAAATCGACATTACCATGTGCTGCACGATACAACATGTCGGGCCAATCTGACCGTTTTGCGAGTACCACCAGGGTAAAAATCATTGATGTTTCCGCACTCAATCTCATACAAAGAAGACCAATGACCGGAGCAGTCCTTTCCAAGTCGCCCACGGGCATTTCGGGTTTCGACGACGTGACCCTTGGCGGCTTGCCTCACGGCCGTCCCACCCTGATGTGCGGCGCAGCCGGTTGCGGCAAGACCCTTTTTGCAATGACCTTCCTGGCCGAAGGCGTTCTCAAGTACGGCGAACACGGCGTGCTGGTCAGTTTCGAGGAATCGGCGGAGGATTTGGCGGCCAACGTCGCGTCGCTCGGATACGACGTGAACGCCCTGATCGAGCAAAAAAAACTTGCCATCGATCACGTGAAGATCGACCCGACGGTCATCGAGGAAACCGGCGATTACGACCTCGAAGGCCTGTTCGTGCGCCTCGATTACGCCATCCGGAGCGTGAACGCCAAGCGCGTGGTGCTCGACACGCTCGAAGCGCTGTTCGCGAGTTTCCCGAATCCCGTTCTGCTGCGCGCGGAGTTGCGGCGGTTGTTCGACTGGCTGAAGGAGCGCGATGTCACTGCAATCGTGACGGCCGAACGCGGCGCGGGCGGCCCGGGGCAGCTCACGCGCCATGGCATCGAGGAATATGTTTCCGACTGCGTGATCCTGCTCGATAACCGCGTCGAAAACCAGGTCAGCACGCGACGCCTGAGAATCGTCAAATATCGCGGTTCGGCGCATGGAACGAACGAATACCCCTTCCTCATCGATACCACCGGCATCAGCGTGCTGCCCATCACATCGGCGGGCCTGTCGCACGTCACGTCGAACGAAACCACTTCCACGGGCATCGACGACCTGGACGGCATGCTGGGCGCGGGCGGCTATTTCGTGGGTTCGAGCGTGCTGGTTTCGGGGCTCGCCGGCACCGGCAAGACCACTTTCGCCGCCAAGTTCGTGGAAGCGCGCTGCGCGCTCGGTGAGCGCACCCTCTGGTTCGCCTTTGAGGAGTCGCCCGAGCAGATCGTGCGCAACATGCACTCTGTGGGCTTGGATCTTGCGCAGTACCTGGGGAAGTCTCTGCGGATCGAATCGGCGCGCCCGAGTTTCTTCGGGCTGGAAATGCATCTTGCGCGAATGGCGCGGGACATCGAATTGTTCAAGCCGACCGCAGTGGTCGTCGACCCGATTTCCGCGTTGCGCGGCGTCGACGCGGAAGTGCATGCGACGCTGCTGCGGCTCGTCGACCTGCTCAAGGCGCACGGAATCACTGCAATTTTTACTAGTTTGACGAGCACCGATCAGGCGTCGAGCGTCGACGACCGCAGCATTTCGTCGCTGATGGACACATGGATCTCGTTGTCGCACATGGAAACGAATGGCGAGCGCAACCGGCTCGTGTACGTGCTGAAATCGCGCGGCATGGATCACTCCAATCAGGTTCGCGAATACAAGATCAGCAACGAAGGAATCGCCATGGTGCCGGCTTATGTAGGAGCGCGAGGCGTGCTGACCGGTTCAGCGCGGCTTGCGCAGGAAGTTCAGGAGCGCGATGAAATCGCCGCGCGGGAAGAAGCCGTGCAGCAAAAAGTGCGTGAACTCGCGCGACGCCGCAAAGTGGTGGAACTGCAGGTTGCCGAGCTGCAATCGACGCTGGAAGCCGAAGCGGCGGAACTCGAGGCGCTGATTACGCAGCGCGACGAGCGCGAACGCACCCGCGACGCGGATCGTGTGGACATGGCGCGGGTCAGGCGGTCCAAGCAATGACCGACCATAAACCGTCCCCGGATGCCGAGTCTTACCTGTTGCGCCTGTACGTGGCCGGGGAAACGCCGAAATCGCTCGCGGCAATCCGCAACCTGCGCGCATTGTGCGCAACGCATCTGGCCGGGAAATTTTCCATCGAAGTCATCGATTTGCGCGTGAATCCGCAACTCGCCGCCGCCGATCAGATCCTCGCCATTCCCACCGTCGTGCGACATTTGCCGTCGCCGCTTAAAAAAGTCATCGGCGATCTCTCCGATACCGAACGCGTGCTCGTCGGCCTCGACCTTCGTCCGGGGATCCGCTCATGAACGCAAGTCCTGCCGGCGCGGACAGCGGGCTTTCGTCGACAGGGCCGCCATCGGCCCAGCTTGTGCTGCGCCTTTACGTCACGGGGAACACGCACCGCTCCACGCGCGCCGTGGAGAACGCCCGGCGTTTGCTCGAGGTCTACGCGGCGGGACGTTTCGAGCTTGAAGTCATCGATATCTATGTGCATCCCGAAGCGGCCATCGCCGCGCAGATCATCGCCGCGCCGACGCTGGTGAAGCTCAATCCCGGACCGCTGCGCCGGGTGATCGGCGACTTGTCGGACTCGAACAAGGTGCTCGCCGCGCTCGGCCTGAATGCATTCGACACCGCTGGCGCCGCGCCCCCCGCGCCCGAGAGCGCTTCCATCAAACCTTGACGCGCATGCCCGATCAATTCCGCGACCCACCCGTTGTATCGTCACTGGACACTGCGTCCATAGAAGAACTGCGCGAGCGGCTGCGCGAAGCGGAAGACACGCTCGACGCCATCCGCAGCGGCGCCGTGGATGCGGTGGTCGTCGGCAGCGACGAGGACAGGCGCATCTATACGCTCGAAAGTGCGGACCGGCCGTATCGTGTGCTGGTAGAGCAGATGCAGGAAGGCGCGGTCATGCTTTCCGGCGACGGCACGATCCTCTACGCCAACGAACGCGCCGTGCAGTTGCTCGACCGCGAAGTGGAGCATGTGGTCGGCCATGCCTTCAGCGCGTTTGTGCTTGAAGGACAACACGTACGGCTTGTCGAATTGCTGCAGGAAAGTGCGACCGGTCCCGCTCGCGACGAACTCACGGTGTTGTCAGCGAGCGGCGAAACGCCGGTGTATTGCAGCTTCAAGGCGCTCGATGCCGAACGGGACCGCGACCGCCTGATTTGCGGCGTGATCTCCGACTTGTCCCAGCAGCGGCAGATGGAAGCGCGGTTGCACCAGGCGCAGAAAATGGAAGCGGTCGGACAGTTGACGGGCGGTCTTGCGCACGACTTCAACAACCTGCTGCAAGCCATTCACGGCAATCTCGAACTGGTGAAACGCGTGCCGGCCGATTCCGAGCGCGTGCTTCGCTGGACCGACAATGCCATGCGCGCGGTGAGCCGCGGCGCGAAGCTGACCGCGCAACTGCTGGCGTTTTCGCGCTCGCAGAAGCTCGAACTGAAAGCGGTTGCGCTCGCGCAGCTCGTGCACGGCATGGCGGATCTTTTCGATCGCACGCTGGGTCCATCGGTCGATCTGAGGCTGGAACTCACCGACGAACACACGCTTGTCATCGCGGACGCAACGCAGCTCGAGCTCGCGCTCCTCAACCTCGCGATCAACGCCCGTGACGCCATGCCGTCGGGCGGCTTGCTGCGCATCGGGACGGTTTCGAAGACGATCACGGACGACGCCGATCTGGCCGATGGCGACTACGTGGAACTGAGCGTGGCCGACACCGGCACGGGCATGCCCGCCGATGTCGCCGCGCGCGCCTTCGAACCGTTTTTCACGACCAAGGAAGTCGGCGCGGGTACGGGGCTCGGACTGGCGCAGGTGTACGGGATCTGCCGGCAAGCGGGCGGCCATGCGCGTATTGACAGCAGTCCGCGCGGCACGCGCGTGTCGCTGTTCCTGCGCCGTTCGCCTGAAGCGCAGGCGGCGCCAGACCCATCGGCGGCGCTGATCGTCCAGGCCAGCAACGCCGGCGCGCCGCGCATCCTCGTAGTCGATGACGACCCGGATGTTCGCGCGTTCATGGTCGAGACGCTGGTGTCGCTCGGGTATCGGGTCGAGTCCGCGGCGAGCGGGCGCGCGGCGCTGCACATGATGGCCGAAGCACAGCCCGACTTGCTGGTGCTCGATTTCGCGATGCCGCATCTCGACGGCGCGGCAGTGGCGAAACTCGCGCGTGAGAAAGGCTATGCCATGCCGATTGTGTTTGCCAGCGGCTACGCGGACAGCTCGGCGCTCGATGCCGCGATGGGCACCAACATTTCGCTGTTGCGCAAGCCCTTCTCGATTGCGCGTTTGTCGGCGGCGGTCGCCGCGGCGTTGTCGCTGGAACGCTGATTCAGTTCACCAGCGGCGCGATGCCGATGGTATGGCCACGTTCGCAAGCACAGGGGCAATTGCTTCTTCGATGCCGGTATCGCCCCTTTGCCGCGCGTGCTCGGATTCTTCGGCAAGCCGGTTCACTTCCCATTCGCGCTGCCACTGCTCGACTTCCTGACGCCGTTCGATGGCGAGCCGGGCCTCCTCTTCCTCGTCGATCCACGCAGAAAAAGTAGAGAATGCGCGTTCCATCGCTTCGTAATGGGCCGCCGGGCCGAAGACCGTGAACAGCAAACGCTCGCCGTGTCCGGGATGGGTCCAGTAGATCGCGATTTCCTGATCGGCAACCGCGTCCGCTTTCGTGTATCGCGCGGCATGTCCGCTCGATATTGTTTCTGCCGCCGCTGCCGGCGCGAAATCGTTCCAGCGCATCATCTCTTCTTTCGATGCTACGAACTTCGGCGTCTGCGGTTTTTCATCGCGCGCGACGCGTTCCTTCGCCACGACCTTGACCGGCCAGTCGAAGCTGCCCGAACGCAGGCGCTGGAACTCGCCCGGAGCATCGCTGGAAATGAATTCCTTCGATACCCGGTTCACGTTCAGCGTGCGCGAAGCCAGCCGCAACATCAGATCGACGCCGCCGCCGAGCACGCGGATACGGCGTTCGTCCTCGCGGATTTCGGCGACGCACGGCGACGACGCCGGCGACTCGCGCCGGTCGTCCATATAGCCATGCACCCAAAGCACCGCCAGCACGAGCAACGATACCGCGACCGCAACGTCGGTCTGCGGCGCGAGCGCGAGCCCGGCAAACAGCATGGCGATAGCCACGGCGAATATGCTGATCTTCATGAACCGCCCAAGGGCGGAATCAGCCTGGAAGAAGGCAAGCAACCACATTGGATTTTCCCGGATCTTTTCTTTGTTTTGACTTCATATCCGCAGCCGGCATGCACGAAGGGTCTGGCTTCGCCCGGCCTGCGAAATGCACGATGCCTCGCAGAACACTGGATAACACTTCAAGGAAACGCTGCGGAAACCCCCGTTGCCGCAGCGCCCCTTTCTCTCACACACACGACCCCACCAGTTTCAGCAATGAATGATGCACGCGGCCTACTGCACCGCCCTCTCATTGCGTCCGCCTTTTCCACCCATTCCGTTTGCGACTTTCAGTACATGCCTACAAATGCCTTTGCTTTCGACTTCGCTTCGTTCACGCGCGCAGTTCGCGCACGAGCGCGGCCGTTTCTGCGCCGATGCTGCGAGCGTCTTGCGCGTCGCGCCTGCGTCGCGCATTCGTAGACGTGCGGATGCTCGTGACGCCGCTGGCAAAACACCTTGCGCGCGCTTCCGTCGGCGTACAGCCAAACCGTTCCTTGAAAGCGCGATTGAACGTCGATTCGCTCATGAAGCCGACCGCACAGGCGATGGCGCCAATCAGATCGCGGGTGTGCATCGGCGATTCGAGGCGGCGCATGGCTTCGTCGAGTCGGCGTGCGCGCACGTAGTCGGCCACGCCGCCCATCGGCTCGAAGAGCGCGTACAACGCCGTACGCGATACCTTCAATGTGTCCCGCAAACGCGCCGGACCGAGATCGGGATCGGCGAGATTGCCTTCTATGTAACTGAGCGCCTGCGCCCGGACCATGGGCGTGAGGCGTGGGTCGCCGGACTCCTCGCGGCGCTCGGCGCGGCGCAGCACGCACGCGGCCAGGAAATCGAGCGTGGCTTCGCCGGCGACGCTCGATTCTTCGTCGTCCATCGATGCAGCCACGTTCGCGAGACTGCGCACGTGCGATGCAACCAGCCGTCCGATCGGGTCGGTGGCTTCCCATGACAAACCATGCATCCGCAGCAGTCCGCCGGTGCGCCGGTCGATTGCCTGGCGCGGAATCATCAGCGTCAGCATGGGCGCATCGCGGCTGATGCCGATGTTTTCAACTGCCAGATCGCGCACGACCACGGAGCCGAGCGAGACTTCATGCGTATCGCGGCCGAACGTGGACAACAACCTGCCGTCGAGCAGGCAATGAACCAGGTAATGGTCCACGCCGGAGGTCGCGATCTTGCGCTTCGTGCGCTGGAACGCGACTTCACCGTGCGTGATGTGAGACGTGAGCAGCATGCCGCCGAGCGTCCAGCTTTCCTGGCTGGCCCTGAACGGGGTGACCGGCGTCTTCGGGCGCTGGATCTCGAACATGGCGTCGAGTCCCTCGCGCCAGATTTCCTCGGCATCGTTTTCCGCGAAATCGGCGCTGTCGAACTTGAGGATCAGTGGCATCGCTTTACTCTGCCTTTTTTATTAACCTGGCTGACTTTATATACCGGACCGGCAACAGTTTTGAAATAAAGCTGATTACCGGATGTTTCCTTTCGTTCAGGATGATTACCCGGTAACTCCGCACTTATTATCGGCTTTCGGCTGTAAAACTTTAGCGCGCGTTTAAAACGGCGGGATGACAAACGTGGAATCGAAAGTCACGCAAAAGCACGCTGCAGCGCGCGCTGCAGGCTTTAAAAACCGAATCGAATCAAGATCCCGATAAAACCGGCATCCGATCGAAACTGCGCCGCACGAGATGCCATCGAACGCGTTCTTGCGATTCGTGATCGAGTTCTGTCAGAAAGCGCGTTTTCCCGGCAATAACGGCGCCCACCGGCACGCCATCACGATAAAGCACGCGATTACCCGGAATGGCGGGGACTTTCTCGCCCGGCAATAACGTTCCCGCGACGTTCAGCGGATCGACGGCGCTGATGGCGATCAGGCTGCCATCGGCGGGACGGTTGCGCATGTCGCGCAGAAGCGGCACGGCCTCGGGCAATGCAAATTGTTCACCCGACAAGCCGGCGACAAAACGGCCGCCGCGAATCTCGCCGCGCGCTTCCAGGCGGTGGAACACCCGCAGCAGGTCGCGCCACGGCGGCAGCCAGTCGGCCTCACGGTCGAGCAGACGCCAGAAGACGACGCCGTATCGGCGCAGCAGGATCATGGCGACGTGTTCCAGTGCATCTCCCGGTGCGCCGTCGCTTTGCGGGCGGCGCAGCAACGCCCAGCGTCCCGCGTCATCCATCCCGCCTATGAAACGCCCTCCCCGCCTTGGCCGGCGGCTGGAGAATGCGTTGCGCCGCGAGGCCGGCGCGAGCAATGCGCGCAAGCCGGCGAAACTATCGGCGTTGACCAGTCCCATCGATACCAGTTCGCCCAGCGCCGTCTCGAGTTCGGTGTCGAGCAGGCGGACATCGGAGCGCAGCTCGTCGAAGAACATGGCGCCGTGTTGTGTGAGCGCGTCGAAGACCATTTGCGCACGCGATGACGGCTCGGGCGACTGGACCGGCTGCATCAACGCATTCCACGCCGGCAGGTTGCGGCGCGGCAGCAGGACGATAGGCGTGGTGCGCACCGGTCCGCCCGAGCTGCGCGAGCGTATGCCCGGACGGCTCCAGACCACCTTGCCGGCGCGGCAGAGGTCGTCGAGCCAGGACATCGAATATTCGCCGAGACGCGCGGGCAGGATCTCGTCCTCCCATGCCACCGCCGGGGCTTCATAACCCTCGAGCTGCTCGATGACCGACATCAGCGCGTCATGGCCGTCGGCATGCGGATCGGCTCTGGAATCCGCGCTCAAATGCTGCCAGTCGAACTGGAAGCGCATGAAATCCTGCAACTCGACCGGTTCGATCTCGCGACGCAGGCGGCGCACGGTGTAACGGTGGATACGAGCGAGCAGATGACGCTCGCACCATTCTTCTTCCGTGGCGCCCGGCGTGAAGCGGCCGCGCATGACATTTCCCTCGGCTTCGAGACGCGTCAGCGCGAGCGCCACCGGCGACGCCGGGACCACGAGCGCGCGTGCGATTACCGCGACGGGCAGCGGACCAAAACCGCTCAGCCGCGCGCGTATGATTTCAACGAGCGCATCGTCTTCTGTCCAGGCGTCGTCGAAGCCCTGCAGCGGTTTCAAAGGCGGTTGCATCGATGCGACCGGATGGATCGCGCGCACGCATGTGAGACGTTCGACCGGCACCCACAACCCCTCCTTCGATGCCACCTGGAAACGCGTCGCTCGGCCCGACTGCGCCAACGCGGTCAGCCATGCAGGCCAGCCTTCGTTGGCGTCTGCCTCGGCGTCCGTGATGCACGCAAGCGTTGACAGCGCTTCATGCATTTCATCGGCGTTACGCACCGACGGCCACGCTTCCTCGCGCACGCCCGCGATGGCGTCGGCATCGAGCGCGCCGAGATCGTCGGCGGAATCGGGATCGGTCCAGCGGCGGGCCAGTACTGCTTGCGTGCGGCGTTCCTCGATCGGGGCATCGTCGAGAAAGGCGTACGGACGCGCCGATAAAACCTCCGCCGCCAGCGGCGACGGCGCGGGCAGATCGCGCGTGACAAGCCTGATATCGCCACTTTCGATACGCCGCAGCAACGCCAGCCACGCATCGCAATCCATGGCGTCGTGCAGGCAGTCGTCAATCGTCTGGTCCACCAGCGGGTGATGCGGCACCTCGCGCTCGCCCACCACGTTTTCGATGCACGCCGCCTGGTCCGGAAACACGGCTGCAAGCAGGTCCTCACTTTTCATCCGCTGCAGTTGCGGCGCAACGCGTCTGCCTCCGGCATAACGCGGCAACGCCAGCGCGTTGGTCGCGTTCCAGCGCCAGCGCACGCCGAAAAGCGGCGCGTCGAGCAGCGCCTGGATCAGCACATGTTCCGCCGTGGCCGGACGCAGATAACGCCAGACTTCATCGAGTGGGAAGCTGTGGCCGCCCGTCAGCGACAAGACGATCGCGTCTTCAGTGGCCGCCGCCTGCAGCTCGAAGTTGAACGTGCGGCAAAAACGCTTCCGCAGCGCGAGTCCCCACGCGCGGTTGACGCGGCTGCCGAACGGCGTGTGAATGACGAGCTGCGTGCCGCCGGAGGCATCGAAGAAACGTTCCATCACGAGCGTATCCTGTGTCGGCAAGACGGATAGCGCAGCACGCGACCGAGCCAGGTATTCGACGATCTGCCGTGCCGCTGCCTCTCCAATGCCCGTGGTTTCATCGAGCTTCGCGATCGTTTCTGCAACCGTAGATGAGCCGAGCCACGTATCCACTTGCTGATGCAAGCGCGCTATCGCAGCCGAGAGCTCATCGCTGCGTCCGGGCGCTTCGCCAAGCCAGAACGGAATGTTCGGCGGCTGACCATGTGCGTCTTCCACGCGGACCCGCCCGCCTTCCACACGCAGGATCTTGTACGACGCGTTGCCGAGCTGGAACACATCGCCGGCAAGACTTTCGACCGCGAAATCTTCGTTGACCGTGCCGATCTGCAAGCCTTGCGGTTCAAGCAGGACCGCGAAGTCCGCGTTGTCGGGAATCGCGCCGCCGGACGTGACAGCGGTCAGGCGCCCGCCGCGCCGGCCGCGCACCGTATGCGTCACCGCATCGCGATGCACATAAGCTCCGCGCACGCCGGTTCGTCCCGTGTAGCCTTCGGCGAGCATCCGCAATACCGCATCGTATTGCGCGCGTTCGAGCGAGGCGTACGGCATTGCGCGGCGCACGAGCGCGAACAACGCGTCCTCATGCCATTCGCGGCTCGCGACTTCGGCGGCGATCTGCTGCGCGAGGACATCGAGCGGCGCGTTCGGGATATGCAACGCATCGAGTTCGCCACGGGCGACGCAATCGAGCAACGCCGCGCATTCGATCAGGTCGTCGCGCGACTCGGGGAAGAGCCGTCCTTTTGGCGTGCCGCCGACCTGATGCCCCGAACGCCCGACGCGCTGCAAAAAGCCGCCGATCGACCCCGGCGAGCCGAGCTGGCAAACCAGCTCCACATCGCCAATATCGATACCCAGTTCCAGCGATGCCGTCGCGATCAGCACTTGCAACTCGCCGCGCTTCAGGCGCTGCTCGGCATCGAGCCGCTGCTCCTTCGCAAGACTGCCGTGATGCGCGGCGACCGCGGTCTTGCCGAGCCGCTCGGTGAGATGGCGCGCGACGCGCTCGGCCATGCGGCGCGTATTCACGAACACGAGCGTAGTGCTGTGCATGCCGACGAGTTCGGCGAGCCGGTCGTAGACACGCTCGCGCACGTCATTCGACATGATGGCGTCGAGCGGCACGGGCGGCAGTTCCAGCGCGAGGTCGCGTTTGCGGACGTGGCCGACATCGACAATGGAACACGGCCGGTTGCCCGTCAGGAACTTCGCGACGAGTTCGATCGGCTTTTGTGTCGCCGATAACCCGACCCGCACCGGCGTCTCCTGCCGCCGCTCCATGCACAGTGCGTCGAGCCGCTCGAGGCTCAGCGAAAGATGCGCGCCGCGCTTGTTCCCGGCGACCGCATGGATTTCATCGATGATCACCGTGCGGACCGTCGACAACATCGAGCGTCCGGAATCCGAACCCAGTAGCACGTAGAGAGATTCCGGCGTGGTGACGAGGATATGCGGTGGCCGCTTCCTGACAGCGTTGCGTTCCTTTTGCGTGGTGTCGCCGGTGCGCACGGCCGCGCGAATTTCAACCGGCGGCAGGCCGAGCCGTTCCAGTTCCGCCGAGATCCCGGCGAGCGGGTCTTCGAGATTCACGCGGATATCGTTGGAAAGCGCCTTCAGCGGCGAGACGTAGACCACGGAGGTCTCGTCGGCCAACGGTTCCTTCACGCTTTCATGCACGAGCTGATCGATCGCCGCAAGGAACGCCGTCAATGTCTTGCCCGAACCGGTAGGTGCAGCGACAAGCGTCGAGCGCCCGGCTTTCAGCAGCGGCCACGCACGGGCCTGCGCCTCGGTGGGCGCGGGGAAATGCCGGTTGAACCAGTTCGCAACGGCGGGATGAAAGCCGGCGAGCGGTTTTGGAGTCATTTTCCTGGCTGCGGTCATATCACTAGTGTATTAGCGGCGCGCAAAACGCGTCCGGCCCGCTGTGCCTCCGTCCGCCGAAATGATCGATTCAATCAAATAGACGATCGATTTGCGCATTTCATCAATCGAGACTACACTTCATTTTGATCATTCCAATCAAACATATGATCGATTCGAGCACTCGACTCGAGATCACCTCTCAGCAGGCATTACACCGGAGACCCGCATGGCCCAGTTCCCAATCAAGCGTTCAATCGAGCGTGTTCCCGGCGGCATGATGATCGTGCCGTTGCTGATCGGTTCGCTGATCGCGACCTTCCTGCCCGGCATGCCGAAGTTCTTCGGCTCCTTTACCAGCGCGCTGTTCACCGGCGCGTTGCCCATTCTGGCCGTGTTCTACGTGTGCATGGGCGCGAGCATCGATGTCAAGGCCACGCCGTATCTCATCAAGAAAGGCGGCGCGCTGTTCGCGGCGAAGATCGGCTCGGCGATCGTGGTAGGTATCGTGCTGGGGCACTTCCTGGGCGAGCAACCGGTGTCATCGGGCATCTTCGCGGGCATTTCGACGCTGGCCGTCGTCGCCGCGATGAACGATACCAACGGCGGCCTCTATATGGCGCTGATGGGCCAGTACGGCCGCTCGGAGGACGTGGGCGCGTACACGATCATGTCGCTGGAATCGGGACCGTTCCTGACCATGGTCACGCTCGGCGTGGCAGGGTTGTCGGCGTTTCCGTGGCCGACACTCGTAGGCAGCATCCTCCCGCTCGTCGTCGGCATGCTGCTGGGCAACCTGGACCGCGAAATGCGCGACTTCCTCGCGCGTGCGGTGCCGGTGATGATCCCGTTTTTCGCACTGGCGCTGGGCGCGAGTCTCGATCTGCACAAGGTCTGGCAAGCTGGATTGCTCGGCATCGGACTGGGTCTGGCAGTCGTAGTCGTGACCGGCATTCCGCTGTATTTCACCGATCGCATGACGGGCGGCACGGGCGTGGCGGGCGTCGCAGCCGCGAATACCGCAGGTAATGCGGCGGCCGTTCCCGCCTTGATCGCGGCGGCCAATCCGGTCTATAACGAGGCCGCAAAAAGCGCCACACTGCTGGTTGCGGCATGCGTGGTAGTGACGGCGATCGTGTCGCCGATCCTGACCGCCGCTGTTGCCAAACGCGCGAGCGCGCGTGCCGAAGCGCGCCGCGTCCTGAACAAAGAGGCCACGCGATGAACACCCGCAGCATCCTCATCATCGCAGACGATCTGTCGGGCGCGGCCGATTGCGCGATTGCGTTCGCCGGCGCGGGACGGCGCACGATCGTGACGCTGGATGCATCGAGCGCGTTGAACGCAGGCACCGATGCGGATTCCATCGATGTGATCGCCGCCGATACCGACACCCGCCGCCTCGCACCGAACGCTGCCGCGCGCCGGACCGCCGATGCATTCAGTACGCTCGCCGCGCCTGGCCGCCGCTTGTACAAGAAGATCGATTCGACCTTGCGCGGCAACTGGGCCGCCGAAGTCGCGGCGTTGCAACCGCGTGCGGGTCTCGCGATCGTCGCGCCCGCGTTTCCGGCGACCGGGAGGACCACGCACGGCGCGCGCGTGCTGGTGCATGGCGAGCCGCTCGAAAGCACGGATACATGGAAGCTGGAAAACGCAGACCGGCCGGCGAACGTGCAGGCCATGCTGGAAGACGCGGGTCTGCGCTGCGCTTCGATCGATGTGGACACCCTGCGCGGCGACGCCGAGGTTCTGCGCAACCGCATCCGCGCGACGACGAAGGAACGCATCGAGGCACTGATCGTCGATGCCCATACCGGCGACGACCTCAAGCGCCTCGCCGAAATCACTTCGCAGCTCGACCACGAACTCTTCTGGGTAGGATCGGGCGGACTTGCGCGTGAACTGGCGACGCTTCCCGATCTCTTCAGCAATCCGCCGAGCGAGCCGCTCATCCACGAGAAACAGCATGGCCCGATCCTCGTGCTGGTCGGCAGCTTGTCGTCCGTCTCCGAGCGCCAGTGTGCGATGCTCCGGGAGCGTGCGGGCATTGCCGAACTGATCGTGCCGCCGGCCGTCTTGCGCCAGGGCGCGGGTGCGGAAAACGAGCACAGCGAGTGGCGCGAATGGCAATCGAAGATCGCCGATTTTCTCGTGAAGCGAATCGATCTGCTGGTTCGTATCGGCCGCGACGATGCCTTCGATCCCGCCGAAGGCGCGCATCTGTCGAATGCATTGGCCGCGCTGGTCGCACCGCATTTCGAGCACGTCGGCGGGTTGATCGCGACCGGCGGCGAGACCGCCCGCGCAATGTTGAGCGCCACGGGCATCGGCAGTCTCGATTTGCTGGCCGAAGTCGAAGCCGGCGTTGCGGTTGCACGGCCTTCTGCGCCACTGGCATCGCGCCCCGCGATTGTCACGAAGGCCGGCGCATTCGGCAGCGAACATGCGCTGTTCGGCGCGTGGGAACACCTGCGGCGGCTGCCTTTACCAACAACTAACACGCATTGAATCCAGGCGAGCGCGATTTGAATCAAAGCGTAACGAAAGCGCCCCACATACACGGAGTAACACCAAGATCATGAGCAACTATCTTCCCGTAATCGGCATCACGATGGGCGATGCAAGCGGCGTCGGCCCCGAGATCGTCGTCAAGAGCCTCACGCACAAAGTGGTCTACGAGCAATGCCGTCCGCTCGTGATCGGCGACGCGCGCCGCCTCGAACAAGCCAACGAGATCGTCAACGGCACCGCGAAGATCCGCCGCATCAAGGATGCGACCGAGGCGAAGTACGAGCCGGGCACGATCGACTGTATCGACCTCGACCTGATCCCCGATGACCTGCCCTTCGGCAAGCTGTCGTCCGTTGCAGGCGACGCGGCCTACCAGTACATTGCGCGTGCAGTCGAGCTGGCGGAATCGAAGCAGATCGACGCCATCTGCACCGCGCCGCTCAACAAGGAAGCGCTTCACGCCGGTGGCCACAAGTATCCCGGCCACACCGAAATGCTCGCGCATCTCACGGGCGTGAAGGAAGTATCGATGATGCTCGTCGCGCCGCAATTGCGCGTGATCCATGTGACGACGCATATCGGCATCATCGATGCGATCAGGAAGATCGAACCCGGTCTCGTGCAGCGCACGATCGAACGCGGCAACGCCACGCTCATCAAGGCAGGAATTGCGAAGCCGCGCATTGGCGTTTGCGGCATCAATCCGCATGCCGGCGAGAACGGCTTGTTCGGCTATGGCGAGGAAGAGGAAAAGATCATCCCGGCTGTAAAGGTGCTGCAGGAACAGGGACTCGATGTCACCGGTCCCCTCCCCGCCGATACGCTCTTTTTCCGCGCCGGCCGCGGCGACTTCGACCTCGTGGTCGCGATGTACCACGACCAGGGACATGGTCCGGTGAAGGTGCTCGGGCTCGAAGCGGGCGTGAACGTGACGGTCGGTTTGGAAGTGATCCGGACGTCGGTGGATCACGGCACGGCGTTCGACATCGCAGGCAAAGGGATCGCCGACGAACGCAGCCTGCTCGAAGCCCTGCGCCAGGGCGCGGAACTCGCGACGCGGCGCGGCTGATCGTGATGGCGGCGGCGTCCGGTCGTGTAACATCGGCGGCCTTGTTCTTCGCTTGAGCCCATTGCCATGAAAGCCGCCGACCGCCACCGCGCCATCCTCGATCTCGTCCTTACGCGCGACGCCAATGTCGAGCAGTTGAGCGAGGCGCTGGGGGTGTCGGAAGCGACCGTGCGGCGCGATCTGACCATGCTCGCGAAGGAGCGCCGGCTGGTGCGCACCTACGGCGGCGCGACGGCGCTGGTCGGAGCGCATGAGCCGGAGGCGTCGCTGGAAGAGCGCAAGTCGGCGCAGCGCGAGCAGAAGGAAGCGATCGCGCAAGCCGCTGCGCTGCACGTCCAGGACGGCGACACCGTTCTGCTCGATGGCGGCACGACCTGCGCCGCGCTCGCCCGGCAGTTGAGTGCGCATCACGATTTGCATGTGGTGACGAACAACCTGCTTGCGGTGATGACGCTGGCCAATGCGCCCGGCGTGAGGATCACGCTGATAGGCGGTGATTTGAGGGCTTCGAGCATGAGTACGCTCGGGCCGCTGGCTGAACTTGTGCTGAGCCGTTTGAGCGTGGACGTGGCGTTCCTCGGTGCGGATGGCGTAGCCGCGGATTTCGGGCTATGCGAGGCGACGGCGGAGCAGGCTTATCTGAAGGATTGCATCATTCGCCGCGCGGCGAAGGTGATCGTTCTCGCCGATGCCGACAAACTCGGCCGCGCAAGGCAACAGCACTGGACGCCGCTTGAACGGGACTGGACCTTGATCACCACCGATCTGGCCGGGGCTGAACGGCTTGCGCCGTTCAAGGCATTGAAGGGGGTCGGGGTCCAGGTCGTCGCGATGGACGCTTAATGGACGCTTAATGGACCATTAAGCGCTGGTCGAGCCCCTGGCCGACTTGTCCGCATCCGCCGCACGCTCCAGCAACAATTCCTTCTCCCTCGCGTTCCTCGTCATCGACGCGGCACGCTCGAACGCCTTGCGCGCTTCTTCATGCCGACCGAGCCTCGCTAGCAGATCGCCCCTGACGCTCGGCAACCAGTGGTAATTCCTAAGCACTGCATCTTCAGCCAGCCCGTCAACGATCTCCAGACCCGCCGCCGCGCCGAACGCCATCCCCACTGCCACTGCGCGGTTCAGCTCGACCACAGGCGAAGGCGCCACCACGGACAACGCATCGTACAAAGCCACGATTTGTTCCCAGTCCGTCTCCTCCGCGCGCCACGCCCGCGCATGACACGCCGCCAGTGCGCCCTGCAGCGCGTATGGTCCACGCCGCGCGTTCAATGCCTCAGCGCGCGCCAGCGCAGCCAACCCGCGCCGGATCAGCAACGGGTCCCAGCGGCTGCGATCCTGATCCATCAGCAAGATCGCGCGGCCGTTCGGGTCGGTGCGCGCGTGAATCCGCGATGCCTGGATCTCCATCAGCGCAACCAGTCCGTGGACCTCGCTTTCATCGGGCGCGAGGCCGGCCAGGATCCGCCCCAGGCGCAAGGCGTCATCGCACAAGGATGGCCGCATCCAGTCGTCGCCGGCCGTGGCCGAATAGCCTTCGTTGAAGATCAGGTAGATCACTTCGAGCACCGACGTGAGCCGCGCCGCGCGTGTATCGGCCTTCGGTACTTCGAACGGCACGCGCGCCGCCGATAACGTCCGCTTCGCCCGCACGATCCGCTGCGCGATGGTCGGCTCGGGCTGCAGGAAGGCGCGCGCGATTTCATCGGTGGTGAGGCCGCCGAGCAGGCGCAAGGTCAGCGCAACCCGCGCATCGAGCGACAACACCGGATGACACGCGATGAACACGAGCCGCAGCAGGTCGTCGCCTATGTCGTCTTCGCGCGCGGCGCCGAGGGCATCGACAAAATCCGGCGTGACATGCTCTTCGCGCGCATCCATGTCGAGCCCCAGTTCCTCGTGTTTGCGGGCGTGCAATGCCTCCTGGCGCAAGCGGTCGAGCGCGCGATGCTTCGCCGTTGTCACGAGCCACGCGCCCGGATTGTCAGGCACGCCATCCACCCGCCAATGTTCGAGCGCCGCAACCAGCGCGTCCTGCGCGAACTCCTCGGCAAGCGATACGTCACGCACCAGCCGCGTGACCACCGCGATGACCTTCGCCGATTCCAGCCGCCATACGGCTTCTATCGCGCGATGCGTGGCCTGATCCTGCTCGCCCGCCGTTTCGCTCACGATGCGGCCGCCGCGGCTGAATCCACATACATGAGCTCCCGCCCGGGGCCGCCGGATGAATCCAGCGACGTTTCAAGGCCGGCGACGGGCAGGTTCACGTAGATTAGCTTGTGCATTCAAAGTCCTCGTCATTCTCAGTCGAGCATCGGCATCTAACGCCGCGCGGGCAGGAGCTCACGAAAGCGATCGAAGGCCTCGCCCGAGCCCAACTCATCGAGTTCGTACAGTCGCCGCACTTCTATCTCGCCGCTTTCGTGCTCGCCCATCGGCGCTGGAAAACGGCGCACCCATTCCACGGCTTCCTCGCGCGAACGGACCTGGATCAGCGTGTATCCGGCAATCAACTCTTTCGTCTCGGCAAAAGGTCCATCCGTGACCGTGCGACGGCCGTTCTCGTAACGCACTCGCCAGCCCGTGGCGCTCGGGTGGAAGCCGCTTGCGTCGAGCAACACACCGGCTTTGGAGAGTTCCTCGTGATACGCGCCCATTGCGCTTAACAGCGCTTCGTCCGGAAGAACGCCTGCTTCGGTATTTTCGTTGGCCTTGACCATGATGATGAATCGCATCGCCGTCTCCTCGAGTTTGGAAGCAAGAACGCGCGCTGCGCTCTCATCCCCACGACGATTCACGATTCACCGAATCGACATCGTTTTAATGACTTTCGACGATCCTGAGCAAACGCTCACACCCAGCACGGCGCGATCTTGCGAACTTCGACTTCGCACCACTCCGCGGCCGGACACGCCGATGCAATCTCGATCGCCTCTTCCTGCGTCTCACACGTGAGCATGAAAAATCCGCCGATCATTTCCTTGGCTTCGGCGAAAGGCCCGTCGGTCAGGCTCGCCTTGCCGTCGCGCTTCTTGACCCGCAATCCGTCCGATGCCAGCGATTCACTCGCAACCAGCAGTCCACGCTCTTTCAGCCCCGCGCCGAACTCGACCATGCGGTCGTAAAGCAACCGCCCTTCGGCTTCCGTGCGTTCAGCGCGCTGACCAACGGGTTCGGCAATGAGCAGCATGTAAGGCATGACGTCTCCTGAATGATGTGTGTGCCCGGGTTTGCGACACAGGCTCAAGGTAACAAGTGTCCCGCGAGCTTTCAATCCGTTCATTTACTTGGCCAAGCACCCTTCGCAGTAATGCGAAACCCGTTAAGCTGTCGGCCTTCCAACCGCCGCGTGGGCCGCTCTCTATTAAATTATGGTCGATTTATCCGTCTACGCCGGCCTCTTTGCGGTCGCCCTGATCGCGGCGACGCTCTTTCCCCTTCAATCCGAAGCACTGCTCGCCGGATTATTGATTGCCCATAAGCAACCAGTCTGGATGCTCGTCGCGGTCGCGAGCGTGGGAAACGTGGCGGGATCGACGATCAACTGGGCGCTTGGACGCTCAATTGAAAAGCTGCGCGACAAACGCTGGTTCCCGATCAAGGGACGCGCACTCGATCGCGCCGAGAACTGGTACAAGCGCTTCGGCCGATGGACCTTACTGCTTAGCTGGACGCCGGTGATAGGCGACCCGCTCACGATGATCGCCGGCGTCCTGCGCGAGCCGTTGTGGTCGTTTCTCGTGATCGTGACGATTGCCAAGACAGCGCGCTACGTGGTGATTGCCGCATTGATCGCGATGTAACGGCACCGCGGCTGTCCAGAAAATCAAGGTCAGAACAAACGCAAAGGGGCCGGACCGAAGTGGCAGGTATTTTCTGACTGATGAATCATCCCCGCTGGTAAACGCTGACATCCGAATCGTCCGTTCAAACGTAATACATCGATTGCGCTTTGAAGCGCGATTAAACTGACGAAAGAAACTGGCGCTTTAACGTTTGCGCCATCTGACGCTTCCTACATAAGCTGAACAAAACGGTCTTTTTGCCTTCTATTTGCGGCTTAAACCACAAAAGTTTTTGCTAAGGTGCGTTAAGTGGCAAAAACAAATCACCTTGAAGTAGACTCCCCGCTTAACGGGTAAGGCGTACTGGATTCATTGCTCAATACCCCGCGGTAACGTGTAATTAATACTGATTCGCCGCGACTCTCGAGAACACCACATTTCTACTGACCACCTGGCTGCTTTCTTCCGACACCATGGCTATGACTCTGGACTATCTGCTGGACCGGCAAATTTCTTCGCAATGGCGTGGCGTTCTCGTCGCGCTTGCCGAAGAGTTCGACACGCAGATCGGCCGCGATGAACTCCGTCAGTTGATGCAACGCGTCGGTCGCCGCTTCGCAGCCGCGCATCCGCTTCCCGCGTGCAGCAATACGCCCGAACTGGGCGCTGCCTTGAATGCGGTCTGGAATGACGTCGACTGGGGTTTTGTGGAAGTGACGGACGAGCCGGAGTATCTGCGCATCGTGCATTGCTGCCCGCCACTGCTCGCATTCGGCGCGAACGCATTGCCGTGGACGCCGGCGTTTCTCGAAGGCGCCTATCAGGAATGGCTGAGTGCGCTCGGCGCTGACGGGCTCGCCGTGGTGCAGGCAGGAGAATTCGACGAAACCGCTGCAGTCGAGTTCCGGCTCGGCCGATATACAAACTAAGGCGTCAAGTCACTCAGCGCGGCATTGAAGCAAGACAGCACGACCACGAATAAACAGTCGATCAGGCATCAACCCAGATAAAGCGCCATGAGCGCACAGGTCACTGGCCAGTGATCGCAGGGGTTACGCCCAAAGTAAAACCAAGAGTACGAGGATGCAGCACATGAACCCTTCGCGCGATATTGAAAAGCTCTTCGATCAGTTTGGCGGCGATGCCAGCGACTATCAGGAGATCGGCCGGGAAAACGAGGCAAGTCACGCGCGCACGCGCTGGCCGCTGCTCGCGACGCTCGACCTGTCGCAGCCGTCGATTCCCAACGTCTCGCAGAATCGGGATTCGCTGCTTTCTCCGGTGCACAACCGCTCCGCAGAGCCGCGCAAGAAAGCGTGGGGCGCGCCGGCAGAAAGCGAAGCGGCCGATGACGAAGCGGTGCAGGGCGCGCCCGCAAACGCGACGGCCAAACCGGCGTTCACGCGTGACACACGCCCGCGCCTTTTCTCGCGCCCGAACCGCAAGACCATTCCTCCTGTTGCGAATATCGCGCTGCCGGGGTCGCCGGTCGGTGCGGAACGCTTTTCGGCGCTCGTGGATGCGGTCGAGGGTGCATCGAATGTCGAGGAGACGCCTGTCTTGCCTGCAGCGGTTACACCGGACCTGATCGCACGGCTTCAGCCGCAGGCTCCGGCGCCGCAACAACAACAGCCACCGCATCGGCCGACGTTGCCGCGCTCGCAGCCACTGTCCACGCCCGAGAAGCTGCCGGGTTTTGCGAGCGCGTTCCAGGTGCAACGTCCGCAGCCTGCGACAAAGCCCTCGCTGCCACGCATTCAGCCGACGCAGCCCGTCTCCGAGCCGGGCGCGCAATCGATTCTCGCAAAGGCGTTCCGTCCGCAAGCCGCAAGCCCCACGCAAGCCGCGCAGCAAGGCGGCGCGCCGCGCTCCGACTCACTCCAGTCGATGTTCGAGCGTCTGCGCGGACCGGCTGCAGCGGCATCATCGAATGAAGCACCCGTCGCGGGCTCCTGGCTCGCAAAGCGCGCGTCACGGTCATGAAGGTCATCACCGTGGTATCCGCCAAAGGCGGCGTAGGTAAGACCACGCTCGCCGCAAACCTCGCCTCGGTGCTGGCCGCGCGCGGGCGCCGCGTGATCGCGCTCGACCTCGATCCGCAGAACGCATTGCGCCTGCACTTCGGCATTCCGCTCGACAGCATCGATGGCCTGTCCCGTGCCACGCTCGCCAACGAAGCGTGGCAAACCGTGATGTTCGATGGAGTAGATGGTGTCACCGTCGTGCCCTACGGCGCGGTCCTGGAAGACGATCGCCGGCACTTCGAGGCTTATATCGACCGGGAGCCGCAGTGGCTCGCGCAGTCGCTGGAGACGCTCAAGCTCGACACCAACGACATCGTCATCGTCGATACCCCGCCGGGTTCCTCCGTCTATACACGCACCGCGCTGACCGCCGCGAACTTCGCGCTGAACGTGGTGCTGGCGGACGCTGCATCGTATGCAGCCATCCCGCAGATGGAACGCATGATCGAGGCCTACGCCACGCCGCGAGCGAACTTCGCGGGCACGGGTTACGTGGTGAACCAGGTGGACCAGACGCGCCAACTGACCAAGGACGTGCTGAAGGTCTTGCGCAACATGCTGGGCGGCAAGATGTTCTCGGGTGTCATTCATCTCGATGAAGGCGTAAGCGAATCGCTCGCCTGCGACACCACCCTGATCCATTACGACCCGCTGAGCCAGGCGACCGCCGATCTTCGCGCATGCGGCGAATGGCTCCTGAATTCAGTCGATGCCATGCCGGTTTCTCCGAGGAACGTCGCATGAACAAGCCCCGCGCACGACGCCTTTCCGAAGCGGACGAAATTCCGTCGCGTCTCGAACGCCTGGTCGATTCGGGCATCTGGAACAGCCGGATCTTCAGCGGCCTGCTGACCGTGTTCGCCGTCGTCACGATGTACTTCGTGTGGACGGTGCCGATGGTCGCGACCCAGCAGTTGATCTTCGCGTGCTGCTGCTTCGGGTTCGCAATGGCGCTACGGCGTCTGCGCGGCCAGTACGCCACGCTCGTCATGATCATGTTGTCGGTGACCGTGACCGGGCGCTACATGTACTGGCGCCTGACCGAGACGACCTACTGGGAACGTCCGCTCGACGCCGCGTGGGGTTTGCTGCTGGTCACCGCCGAAGTGTATTCCGCGATCGTGCTGATGCTCGGGTATTTCCAGACCGCGTGGCCGCTGCAAAGAAGGCCCATGCCGTTGCCGCAGAACCGCGACGAGTGGCCGACCGTCGACGTTTTCATTCCGACCTATAACGAGCCGCTCGGCGTGGTGAAGCCGACCATCTACGCGGCGCTCGCAATGGACTATCCGAAGGACAAGATTTCGATCCATGTCCTCGACGACGGCCGCCGTCCCGACTTCAAGGCCTTCTGTGAAGAAGTGGGTGTGACGTGGACCATCCGCACGCACAACCGGCATGCGAAGGCCGGCAACATCAATGAAGCGCTGAAGACCACGAGCGGCGAATATCTCGCGATCTTCGATTGCGATCACATCCCTACGCGCTCGTTCCTGCAGATCGGCCTCGGCTGGTTCCTGAAAGACAAGCTGCTTTCGATGCTGCAGACGCCGCACCACTTTTTCTCGCCCGATCCGTTCGAACGCAATCTCGGTACGTTTCGCAAGGTGCCCAACGAAGGCGAGTTGTTCTACGGCCTCGTGCAGGACGGCAACGACCTCTGGAACGCGACCTTCTTCTGCGGCTCGTGCGCCCTCTTGCGCCGTACGATGGTCGAGGAGATCGGCGGTATTGCGGTGGAGACGGTGACCGAAGATGCGCATACGGCGTTGAAGCTGCATCGGCTGGGTTATACGACCGCGTATCTCGCGATTCCGCAAGCCGCGGGGCTCGCGACGGAAAGCCTGTCGGGGCACATCGGCCAGCGCATTCGATGGGCGCGTGGCATGACGCAGATTTTCCGTATCGATAACCCGCTCACTGGCAAGGGTCTCAAGCTCGGCCAGCGGCTCTGTTATCTCAACGGCATGATGCACTTCTTCTACGGCATTCCGCGCCTCGTGTTCCTGACGGCACCGCTGTCGTACCTGTTCTTCGGCGCGCACGTGATCCAGGCGGCGGCGGGCACCATCGCGATCTACGCGTTGCCGCACATGATGCACGCGAGCATCACGAACTCGCGCATGCAGCGCCAGTTCCGCCATTCGTTCTGGGCCGAAGTGTACGAGTCCGTGCTCGCGTCCTACATCACCGCGCCGACCCTCCTCGCGATGATCAACCCGAAGCTCGGCAAGTTCAACGTGACGGCCAAGGGCGGCCAGATCGCCAAGGATTACTTCGACTACAGCATCTCGAGGCCGTACCTGATCTTGCTGGTGCTGAACCTGCTCGGGTTTATCGCGGGGATCGTGAACATCTACATTCACTGGGACGTGAAAAGCGAAGTGAACACGGTCTTGCTGAACCTCGCGTGGACCACATACAACATGCTGATCCTCGGCGCAAGCGTGGCCGCTGCGAGCGAACGCAAGCAGGTGCGCACGACGCATCGGGTCGAAATGAAGATGCCCGTGATGCTGAAGTTCTCGACCGGCCGCACGCTTGCCTGCGAGACCATGGACTACTCGGAAGGCGGCGTGGGCGTGAAGCTGCCGGGCGACCTGCAAGTGCCGTTGCACGAGAAGGTCACCGTATCGCTTTTCCGCGGCGACGAAGAATATGCGTTCCCCGCGACCGTCGGCTTCAGCGCCGTTGGACGCGTGGGATTGCGTTTCTCGGCGCTGACGCGCGAGCAGGAATTCGAATTCGTGAAGACCACGTTTGCCCGCGCCGATGCCTGGACCAACTGGTCCGAAGGCCGTACGCCGGATGCGCCGCTGCGCGGCCTGCGCCATGTGCTGACGGTGGGCGTGGGCGGTATCGGCGCGTTGTTCGAGCATCTTTTCAACGACGCGCGGACGTGGGTAGTGACGCGTACTCCAAGCGCCAAAAAACTCAAGACCAAAGACTGACATGGGTAAGGGAATCACGATGCTCCGCCTTGACACCGGCCGAGGCGAACAAGATCGGGCTGCGCCCGTGCCGCTGCGCTCCCGCCCCATCGCCCGTGCGCTGATGCGCTCGCTTGCCGGCTGGATGGCGTTGCAAACGGCGCTTGCCGTGCCGCTGGCATCGCTTGCCGGTGCTGCCAATGCCGCAAGCGCAAAAGAGGCGTCGGCTGCGAGCGTGCAGATCGCGCCAACCGCCCCAAGCGGCGTGCCGCTTCCCGGTCCCGCCGCGCCGTACAACAAGCTGACCATCGAACAACCGCCGCTTGCCGTTGCCGTTCCTGCCTTCGGGCAAGCCGCATCGGGCGCGGTGGGTGCATCGGCGGCGCCGGCCGTCAAGACGCTGGCATCTAAGACGCCGACGACCGCCGAACCCGGCACGCTGGTTCCCGGCGGCCGCCGCCAGACGCTGACCTTCGCCGATCTCGGTGCGCTCGATCCGCTGCAACTTCGCGGCACCGACGGCCAGAACGGCGTGCCGTTCTCGGTACGCGGCGACGAAGTCGTGACCGGCGCCGTGCTGCATCTGATCTACAGCTATTCGCCGTCGCTCCTGCCCGCCATCTCGCAGCTCAAGGTGCTCGTGAACGGCGAAGTCGCCGCAACCTTGCCGGTGCCGCGCGATCAGGCAGGCATCCTGGTTGCGCGCGACGTGTCCATCGACCCGCGCTTCATCACCGAATTCAACCACCTGAACGTGCAGTTGATCGGGCACTACACGCAGCAGTGCGAGGACCCGTCGAACTCGACGTTATGGGCGACCGTCAGCAATGCGAGTTCGCTCGACCTGACGTATGCAACGCTTGAAAGCAAGCCGGATCTCGCCTCGTTGCCCGCGCCTTTCTTCGACCGGCGCGATGTCCGCCGTCTCGAACTGCCCTTTGTCTTCGCGCAGAAACCGACACCCGCGACGCTCGAAGCGGCGGGCACTGTCGCGTCGTGGCTTGGCTCGCTCGCGGGTTATCGCGGTGCAGTGTTTCCGGCGCAGGTCGACAACGTGCCGCTGTCCGGCAACGCGGTCGTGTTCGCGACGCCGGACCAGCATCCGGCCGGCGTGCAGATCCCCGAAATCTCCGGTCCGACCATCGCCGTGCGCGATCGTGAAGGCGGCGCACGCGGGCGCTTGCTGCTCGTGATGGGACGCAACGACGCCGAGCTGAAGACCGCGGCCAAGGCGCTGGGTATCGGGCAGAATTCGTTCTCAGGTCAGAGCGTGACGATCACGCAACTCAACGACTTCGCGCCGCGCAAGCCTTACGACGCCCCCAACTGGCTGCCGACCGATCGCCCGGTGCGCTTTGGCGAACTGGCTGAAGCACGCGACCTGACGGTGAATGGTTATAACGCCGACGCCGTGCGCGTGAACCTGCGCGTGCCGCCCGACTTGTTCATGTGGCAGACGAAGGGCGTGCCGATCGACCTGGGTTATCGATACACCGTGCGCCCGGCGCTCGACCGCTCCACGCTGAACATCAACGTGAACGACGGCTTCGTGCAGTCGCTGCGCATCCCGGCAGTGGCCACATCCACGTTCGATCTGGGCCGCTATTTCAATCGCGTCCTCCCCGACAAAACCGCTGCCGCGCGTCATCAAATCTATGTGCCGCCGTTGCTGCTGACGCCGCGTTCGCAATTGCGCCTGCATTTCTATTACGACTATCCGAAGACCGGCGAATGCCAGGGCCGCATCCTGGACAACGTGGTCGGCGCGATCGATCCGAATTCGACCATCGACTTGTCGGGTTTCCCGCACTACATGGCGCTGCCCGATCTCGCAGCGTTCGCCAACGGCGGTTTCCCGTTCACGCGCATGGCGGATCTCTCGCAGACGGCCGTGATCATGCCCGACGATCCCAGCTCGGCGGACTACAGCCTGTTCCTGCTGGAGATGGGCCGCATGGGTGCATCGACGGGATATCCCACGACCGGCGTCACGGTCGCACAAGCCAATCAGGTCGATAACCTCGCCGACAAGGACCTGCTGATCCTGGGTTCCCCTGGTCGCCAGCCGCTCTTGCAACGCTGGTCGAAGAACATGCCGTTCTCGGGCGATGCCGACTCGCGCAACTTCGAGCTCTCCGATGTCGCGTTCAAGGTCGTCGACTGGTGGCACGGCGAACGCGGCGTGGAGCGTTTGCCGGCACGCGCGGACCTCACGCTCGTGAGTTCCAACGGCGATGCGCTCATTACCGGCTTCAAATCTCCGCTGCACAGCGAGCGCAGCGCGGTCGCACTGATCAGCGCGGCGGGACAGTCGGATGCGGACTTGTCGGCGGCCTTGCTCGACAACGACATCCTCCCCGAGATCCAGGGCGCCATGGCCGTGATCCACGGACGCGACGTGACGGTGACATCGAACGGACAGGCGTATTACGTCGGCCGCCTGTCGCCATTCGAATACATGCGATGGGCGTTGTCGTCGCATCCGCTCCTGCTCGTCTTGAGCGGCTTGCTTGCGGCCATTATCATCGCGGCACTGTTCTACCGTGCACTGCGCGCGGTCGCAGCGCGCCGTTTGAGGGATTGATATGCAGGCTGGTTTCAAGCGTGGATCGAAGGCAGCAGTTTTGACGCTGGCATTGTTCAGCATGGGATTCACTCCTGGCGCCGGGGCTTTTGCGCCGGTGACGAAGGAATGCGCGGACTGGAACGCATACCGGACGTTCGCGTCACGCTTCATCCAAGCTGATGGCCGCGTGGTCGACTTCTCCACGCCGGCGCAGCAGACTACGTCCGAAGGCCAGTCGTATGCCATGTTTTTTGCGCTGGTCGCAAACGATCGCGCCATGTTCGACCGCTTGCTGAACTGGACCCGCGCGAACCTGGCGGCCAATCAGTTCGATGCAAACACCATGCGGCTGCCATCGTGGCAATGGGGCCGCAAAGCGGACGGCTCGTTCGGCGTGCTCGATCCGAATTCCGCATCCGACTCCGATGTATGGATTGCCTACGATCTGCTGCAGGCCGGCCGTCTCTGGAACGAACCCCGCTATACGCGTCTGGGCGAAGCGCTCGCGGCGCAGATCGTGAAGCATGAAGTGGCGAGCCTTGATGGTATTGGACCGATGCTGCTGCCCGGTCCACAAGGTTTCCAGATTGGCGATGTGACGCGTCTCAACCCGAGTTATTCGCCGCTGCCGGTGTTGCGCGGTCTTGCCAGCGCCATGCCGAAGGGTCCCTGGAACGCGCTCGCGGAGAACGGTTACAAGCTGGTGTCGGTGACGTCGCCGCGAGGCTTCGCGCCCGACTGGGCGGCGTATAAGAACGGCCAGTTTGTGGTCGATCCGCAGAACGCCGATACCGGCAGCTACGACGCCATCCGCGTTTATTTGTGGGCAGGCATGGCGTCGAGCGCCGATCCGCTCAGCAAGCCTTGGCTCGCGGCGCTCGGCGGCATGCGCCAGGCCGTGGCGCAAACGGGGATTCCGCCGGAACGCGTGGCGGTATCGACGGGAGTGGGAAGCGGTGAAGGACCGTTGAGTTACTGGGCATCGCTTGGACCCTACTTCAAGGCGCTCGGCGATGACCGGGGTCTCGGGCTCGCACGCACGCATCTGGCCGTGCTCGATGCGCCCATCGGCTCGCCGGTCATCAACAACCGTGAGCCGGTGTATTACGACCGGGTGCTGGGTTTGTTCGGCGCCGGATTCATAGAAGGCCGATACCGCTTCGACGAAGCCGGCCGACTCGTCCCGAGTTGGAGAAGCGCATGTTGAAACGGTCTCTCTTTCCCTTGACGACACACGCCCATGCGCGCGCGATTGCGCTGAGCGTGGCAGCGGGATGCGTCGCGAATGTGCCGTTGACGGCATTCGCGCAAGCCGCGAGCAGCGCCGCCGATGCAGGCACCGGTGCGGGCACCAATGCAAGCGCCAATGCCCCGCTCGCCGTATTGATCGACCAGGGCCGCTACTGGCAATCGCACCGGCGTGGCGACCTTGCAGAGCAGGCATGGCAGAAGGTGTTGCGTATCGACCCGAAGCAGCCTGACGCGCTCTACGGCATGGGCATCATCCTCGCGGATCGCAAGGACGGCAGCGGCGCCCAGCAATATCTTTCGCGCTTGCGGCAGGCGGCGCCGCAGTATCCGAATATCGATGAACTCGGCCGCCGGCTTGGCGAAACCAGTCCGCGCGACCAGACGGTGAACGACGCTCGGCGTCTCGCGCAAAGCGGCCAGAGCGCCTCTGCCGTGCAGGAATACCAGCGCGCGTTGAGCGGCAAACCCGCCACGCCCGAACTCACGCTCGAGTATTACCAGGCGCTCGCCGCTACACCACAAGGCTGGGACCAGGCGCGCCAGGGCCTCACGCAGCTCGCGAAGCAGAACCCGAATGATCCGCGTTACACGCTCGCCCTGGCCCAGCATCTGACCTATCGCGATACGACCCGCCGCGAAGGCATCGCACGTCTTGCGCAGTTGAGCACCGACAGCACCGTTGGCGACGAGGCGAAGAAAAGCTGGCGCCAGGCGTTGTTGTGGCTGGGCGCGCGGGCATCGGATGCGCCCTTGTATCAGGCGTATTTGCAGGCATCGCCGGATGACCCCGCCGTCAAGGCCCGCTTCGATTCGATGGTCCAGCAGGACAAACAGGTGCAGGAACGCTCGCAGGCGAGTGCCGCAACCGATGCACGCGGGCGCACCGTCGCCGAAGGGTTTGCGGCGCTGGATCGTGGCGATATCGTCACGGGACGCGCCCGTTTTTCGGCCGTGCTGGCGCAAAGCCCGAATGACGCCGATGCACTCGGCGGCATGGGCGTCGCCGCGTTGAAGCAGGAAAAGTTCGATGAGGCACGCACCTATCTCGAACGTGCATCGCGCGCCGGGAACGCCGCGCGCTGGAAAGACGCGCTGACCAGCGCCACTTACTGGAGCTACACGAGCGCGGGTATCGGCGCACGCAGCAACGGCGAAACTGCCAAAGCCAAGTCGATGTTCGAACGCGCGATTGCGTTGAATCCATCGGACACGACCGCGCAGACCTTGCTCGGCGAGACCTTGCTTGGCAGCGGCGATCCGCGCGGCGCGGAACAGGCGTACCGGATGGCACTGCGCCGTCAGGCCGATAACCCCGATGCGATCCGCGGCCTCGTCGGCGCACTCGCCGCGCAAGGCCGCGGCGAAGAAGCGCTGGTGTTTGCGAACCAGTTGAACGCCGAGCAGCAGGCGAAGGCCGGCGGCATCAACAAGCTGCGTGGCGAAGCGCAAGCGGCGCAAGCCCGCGCGGCGGAAGCTCGCGGCGATCTGGGCGCGGCCCGCAGTCTCTTCGAAGATGCGCTCCTGAACAATCCCGACGATGTCTGGATGCGCCTCGACCTCGCACGCATCTATGTGCGCCAGGGCGCGGTCGGCAATGCGCGCAGCATGATGGACGGGCTGCTCGCGGCGCACCCCGACATGACGGATGCGCTGTACGCAAGCGCGTTGTTGTCCGCCGAGACGCAGGACTGGGCGACGGGTTTGTCGCAGCTCGACCGCATTCCCGCGGCTCAACGCACGCCGGCGATGACGGCGTTGCAGCATCGTTTATGGGTCCACGTTCAAGCCGATACCGCAAGCCGCATGGCGCGCGCCGGCCAGACGCAACAGGCCATTGCCATTCTTCAGGCCGCTACGCCTGTCGCGCAGAACAGCCCTGAGCTGATCGGCGTGCTGGCGACGGCCTATCTCCAGGCCGGCGATACCGGCCGCGCGCTGTCGCTCGTCCGCGGCGCGATGGCAAGCGCCCCCTCGGACACCGGTCTGCTGCTGCAATATGCAGGCATCCTGACGGCCGTCCCCGTGCCGCAAGGCCAGACCAATCCGCAGCAGGACGCCGAGTTGAGTTCGGTGATGCGCAGGCTCGCGGCGTCGCCGCTCACGCCTGCCCAGCGTATCGATTTCAACAACCTGAACATCGGTATCGTGGTGAAGCAGGCCGATACCGTGCGTCAACGCGGCGATCTCGCGGGCGCATACGATGTGATCGCGCCGTGGCTTGCTGCAACGCCCGATAACGCGGACCTGCAAGCTGCGCTTGCACGTCTTTACACATCGGCCGGCGACGACAAGAGCGCGCTCGGGAGTTATCGCGTGGCATTGGGCCGCCGTCCCGACGACGTCAATCTGCAGGTCGCGACGATTGCCGCGGCATCAGGCGCGAAGGACTTTTCGTTCGCCGAAACGACCGCCAAGCAAGCGCTGCTCGCCAACCCCGACGATCCGCGCGTGCTCGCCGCGGCCGGGCGCATGTATCACGCAGAAGGCAACTTGTCGCTGGCATCGCGGTATCTGCAGCAAGCGCTGATCGCAGCGAACACGCCGGTCAGCCAGACGCCGCGCGGGCGTCAGAACGGTCAGCCGGCCGTGCCGCGCGGATGGGAATCGGCCATGCAGCGCATTGGTTCCGCGCCACTGCCGGGCACGAATCCGTTCGAAGGCAAGACCGCCGTCGATACCACCACCAACGCCGCCAATCCCGCAGGCACACCGACGGGTCCGCTTGCCGGATTGTTTTCGCGTTCGTCGGATCCGGCGCCGGGCTTGCCTGGGTATCCGCAGCAGCAGCCCTATTCGCAACCTCGCACGCAGCAGTACTCCCAGCCCTATTCACCGACGCAGAACGTGCCGAACTATTTGCCTCCTCCGCAGCCTGCGCCGTATTCGACGCCTTACGTTGCGCCCTACCGGGCGCCGGCCAATAGCGCACGTCCCGTAACAGGCAATGGCGGGTACGGTCCCGATACCTATGGCTCGAGCCAGTCAGGCGCGCCATCGGCGGCGCCGCTGCAGCCGTATCCGGGACAAGGACCGGCTCAGGACGCAGGGCAATACCAGGCGCAATATCAGCAACCCTATCAACAGCCATATCAGCAACAGCAAGCTTATCCGGCACAGCAGCAATATCAGCCGCAGCAAAACCAGCAGCAGTACCAGCAGCCCTATCAGCAGCAAGATCCGGCGATGAGCGCGCCATGGCCAATGTCGCCTGCAGCGCAGGAAGCGCAAAACAACGCACAGGCGGCTCAGCCGCGTATATATTCGAGCACCCCGGCGGCCAGGCCGAAACGCACGACCACGACTAAAGCGACCCAACCCGCGTCGCGTCAGGCAACGCGTCGCTACGCCCCTGCCGCCGACGAAACCAACTACACGCAACAGCAGCCTTACGCGTATCCGCCGCAGCAACAGCAGCAGCCGTACTACTCGAACCAGCCCTACATTCCGCAGCCTCCTGCGGGCTACGCGCAGGCATACGTGCCGTCGCAGACGGCGCAGGTTACCCAGCCCGGCCAACAATCGTATCAGGGCAACATCGCAAACGCACAGACGCTTGGTGTCGCCGATGAACTCGCGCAAATCAATCGCGCGCAGTCAAGCACCGTGTCGGGCGGCGTGGTGTTTCGCAGCCGCACGGGCGAGGACGGATTGTCGAACCTGACGGATATCGAGGCGCCTATCCAAGGACGGATACGTGCGGGCAATGGTCACGTGGTGGTCACGGCGACACCCGTTACGCTCGATGCCGGCACCGCGCAGGAAACCGCCGATACCCTCAAGCGTTTCGGCTCGGGACTCGGTGCGCGCAACGTATCGAACCAGTACGGCAACCAGACCGCGAGCGGCGTAGGGTTGTCGGTGGGATACGAAACGAATAGCGTGCAACTCGACGTCGGCACTACGCCACTCGGCTTTCGCGAAGAAAACGTCGTGGGCGGCGCCCAGTACAAAGGCGCGATCACCGACAAGGTCTCGTACTCGGTCGCCGTGGCTCGCCGCGCGGTCACGGACAGTTTGCTGTCGTATGCCGGCGCGCACGATGCGCAAGCAGGTATCACGTGGGGCGGCATCACGTCGAATGGCGGACGCTTTGACCTCGGCTGGGACGACGGCACGAACGGCGTGTACTTGAATGGTTCGTTCCAGTATTACGACGGCAAGAACGTCGCGAGCAACACGGCGGAAAAAGGTGGCGGCGGTTTCTACACGCGCCTTTACTCCGATGCCAACCAGACGTTGACCGCCGGCGTGAACACCACGCTGATGCACTACGACAAGAACCTCTCCTTCTTCACCTACGGCCAGGGTGGCTATTTCAGCCCGCAACAGTACGTGATCCTGAACTTGCCGGTGGAATACATGGGACGCAGCGGCGCGTTCACGTATGACGTGAAGGGCTCGATCGGCGTGCAGCATTACCGCCAGGATGCGTCGGATTATTTCCCGACCAACGGCAACGTGCAGCCGGTCGGCGGCACCGGAATCACGGCCTCGCAGGGTGGCGTCTACGGCAGCCAGACGAAGACGGGGATCTCGTATTCGTTCAGCGCAACGGGCGAGTTTCAGCTTGCACCGCAATTGACGGTGGGCGCCACGGCTTCGCTTGGCAACGCGTACCAGTATCGTGAGTATCTGGCGGCGGTTTATATTCGCTACAGCTTCACGAAGCAGAACATGGTGCAGCCATCGTTCCCGCCTTCGCCTGTCAGCTCGCCTTACGTATCGATGTCGAACTGAAAATCGTGAAGCCCCGTTGCGTTGTCGGCCCGGGGCTTCATGTTTCAAACCAGCACCCCTCCGCCGTCCACCACGTAGGTCTGGCCCGTCGCAAAGCCGCATTCCATCAGGAACAAATACGCGGCGGCGACGTCACGTGCTTCGCCTACGCGTCCTGCGGGCAGGTGTTTGCCAGCCTGCTCGTACATGGCCGCGCGATCTGCCTCGGACATGTTCTGCCACAGGTTGGTCGCGACCAGGCCCGGCGAAACCGCATTCACCCGCAGCGGTGCGAGCTCGACGGCCAGCGCACGCGTCAGTGCTTCCATCGCACCGCAGACGCTTGCGCCGAACGCCCAGCCGCTATGCGGACGCAACGCCGCAATGCCCGTAGTCAGGACGATCGATCCACCCTTCGTCATATGCGGTGCGCCATGTTTGACGGCGGTAAGCGCCCCCCAGTAGCGGATATCGAATGCGCGCCGCGCCTCGCTTAAATCCGTCTTCGCAAGCTCTCCAAGCCGCAACGAATCGCCGGCGGTGAAGACGAGGTGATCGAGGTTTCCGGTTGCATCGAAGAACGACTGGATGGCGCGCTCGTCGGTGAGATCGAGCGCGTGGCCTTCCACCTTCGGTCCAAGCGATTCCGCAGCAGCCGCCACCCGTTGCGCGTTACTCGATGCAATCACGACCCGCGCGCCTTCCTCCACGGCGTACTCCGCGACCGCGTAGCCAATCCCTGACGAACCGCCGAGCACGACAATTTTCCTGCCCTCGAGCCGCCCGCTCACATCGATGTTCGTCATGACTCAAGCTCCCTTTTCGATCAGCGATTGCAGCACGGTATCGAGCGGAACACGGCCGCGACGCACCTCGTTTTGACCGCCCTCGAAGCAGATCCATTCTTCGTTGAACCCGTCGATCATCTGCATGCGCGGCAGCGGATTGGTCATGCCCTGCGAGCGGAAAAGGTCTTCCCAAGTATCACGCGGCACGATGTTCATGCGGACATCGCGTCCGAGCAACCGTCCAAGGCTCGCGGCGATCATGTCCGGCGATACCCGCTGCGTCCCCTCAAGCTCGATGACCCGCCGACCCGTCCACGTCTCGCGCAACAAATCTGCCGCGACCCGGCCGATATCGGCGGTGGCGACCATGGGAACGAGTTTGTCGAGCGGCTGAAGGAAGCTCGGGACGACACCCGTTTCACGGGCCGGCGCAATATCCCAGGCTGCGTTTTCGATGAACCACGCAGCACGAAGGAACGCGACCGGCATGGGCAACGTGCCGAGTTCCTGCTCCATGATCTGGAGCTGGTTGAGCAAGTTGGGCTGTGTGGCTTGCGCGCCGATGGTCGAGAGCACCACGACCTTTTTCGGCCTGGCTGCGGCAAGCGCGGCCCGCAGCGAAGCGATCGCCTTGCGCGCCTCGGGAAATCCCGGCGTCGGATCGAAGGTCGGCGGCAACAGGACGAATACGCCTTCCGTGCCTTCGAACGCGTGCTGAAGCGCGTGTTGATCGTTGACGTCGGCGACCGCTACTTCGCAGCCCTCCTTCGCCCACGCTTCTCCTTTTGCTGCATCGCGCACCACGGCGCGGACATCGTGACCCGATGCGAGCAGCAAACGTGCGACGACTCCCCCGACCTGACCCGTGATTCCGGTGATAGCGAACATGGTGTTCTCCTCAAAAGACCTGCAGCGGACGCTGCGTTGAGAAGAAGTGTGGGCGTTTGAAAGGCGTTTAGCGATGACCTACCTGTCATTTAATTAATGACACAATGTCATTTGTCATTTCTTTCATATGCTGTTACAGCAAATACGGAAAAGCCGTTCCAGCGCGAACTGGAACGGCTTTTAAGCGCTTAAAGCAATGCTTACTGGCGCACGCCTTCAGCCTGGATATGCAGCGTCGTCTTCATCTTGAAGCCGTACGCCTTGCCGTAGTCCACACCGAAGTCGCCGCGATCGAACGTGCCCGTCGATTCCGTACCGCACACTTCCTTCTTCAGCATCGGGTTCGTGAAGCACTTGAACGATTCGATCTTCAGGTTCAACGGCTTCGTCACGCCGTGC
>Ga0153932_1000032_pt1 | contig 127928 bp, 134 predicted proteins | sample TSNJ016MetaG_FD_102273 | JGI IMG/M metagenome (GOLD analysis project Ga0153932, IMG submission 102273) | Attine ant fungus gardens microbial communities from New Jersey, USA - TSNJ016 MetaG | ecosystem: Host-associated > Fungi > Mycelium > Unclassified | place: USA: New Jersey, Wharton State... | reverse complement strand
TGCCGTGATCCGGGTGAGTCCGGAAGACTGGTTTCGCGATGCACACCATCGCCACTTGCGACGGCTGGAGAGCGTTGCTGTAGAAGGCGGGCTTGTCGCCGAAGGGAAAACCCCTAAGGGCTTTCAGGGAAGTGGACGCGACGCCATCAGATGTTCGATGAGACGGGTCGCTGGTAAAGTAAGCGCCGCTCGATCGCGCACGCAAATCACAAAGCGGCGTTCGGCCCACGGTTCGTCAAGCGGGATGACAGCGAGGTTGTACTGCTCGCAGGCGACCTTGCCGACCGCTTCGCGCGGCAATATTGCAACCGCGAGCCCGGCTTGGACGAATCGATACGCGGCATCGAAAGTCGATACGAAGGTCCGGTAGCGCAACTGACGCCCGCGCTCCAGCGCGATGCGTTCCATCAGCGCATTGACTGACGCGTTCAAGGCTAGACCGAGGTGATCGAAGTCAAGAGTTCGCTCGAATGAGATCGATGCCTCTGTTGCCAGCGCATGACCGGCGGGCACGACCAAAGCGAGATGGTCCGACCGGTAGGTGGTCACGTCGAGCTCACCCGTCGACACGAAATCGCGGCAGATGCCGATATCGGCTACTCCCTCTTCCAATCCACGCACGATATCCACGCTAACCCGTTCCTCGACATCCACTCGGACATCCGGATTTAGCTTGAGGAATAGAGAAAGCGCTTCAGGAAGAAATTCGACCATTGAAGAGATGTTCGCCAGCACGCGTACGTGGCCCCGCGTGCCCGCGCCGAACTCGCTCAACTCGGCCTGCAGGCGCTCATGGTCGCACATGATTAGACGAGCGTGCTTGAGCAACGCGACGCCTGCGGGAGTGGCGCGCACACCGCGCTGACTGCGCGCGAGCAAAGGTAAGCCGACAAGCGTTTCGAGGTCGGAGACCCTCCGGCTGACAGCTGAGGGCGCGATGAACTCACGCTCCGCGGCGCGCGCGATCGATCCCTCTTCGCATATAGCGATGAAAAGCCGCAGGCTGACCTGATCGATTTGCCACATGGATATTTGTCTCGTCGATTTCGTACAAATTTACCACGATGATCGTAACGTCCCCAGCTTGTCGATCAAGAGAAGTGGACCCGCAAAGGTAAATCGTCCAATCGCTGCCCTGTCCTTTGCGTTGCGCAAAAGCCCAAGCAACCGCAGACTTTATATCTCGGCATTTCTCGCAGCGGCGATCAATTTGCGCGCGTACCTTCGTCCTTGCGATTTACGACATTGCTGGGACTCCTTGAACGACCGCTTTCGGAGATCGCAAATGTCGTGTTCGGGTCCGATCACGGCCAGTCAGGGAACCAGTCGCACAAAGCCGAACTAAAAAAACTCGACTAACAGTCTGGTCGACTGTTTCACCATCACAAATTTAGGGACGTGCCGGCAGCGGCGATTTGTCATCTGAGAGCTGGCAACACAATTGGGCTGAGCGAGAGAAAGAGGCGGAGAAGGGCTTTACGTCTCAGAATGCTGAGCCTGCCAGCAAGTCAAAAATTGCCTATTCCGTTCGACATTGCGGGCGCACAGTCGTTAATCGCAAGTGCGCCACTCCTAGAAAGCCGCTGGTGGATCACTTGTCGATACGCACGATGGTGTTGCCTACACCTATGCGGCCCCGCGCGAGCAACTCCGCCGTTATGCCACCGAAACCTCGCGTTGCGTTATATCCGCCTACGTCAGGTGTTTCCTCGAGGCGCGAGCGGGGATGACTCCCCAGTCATCTTGAGCACCATCACCGATGCGAAACTTTCGGTCTTTCATTGCCAATAGATTAATGCCGCGCGTGATTAGATTGCGACGCAGGACCTCTGGTGCGAACGTTTATAATCAGGTGACTTGCGATAGCCGCGAGACTCTCGGCCTGGATGAGCGTGACTTGCCGTTTTCCTGAATCGCTACTGTATAGATCGTATTCCAGCCCAATGTGCGGTCAGTATGGCTTCGTCATAGGGAAAATTAAAAGCGTCACTACCCACGATCCATCTAATCGAGGCCGACGATCAAACGGTGACGTCTTTGCTACCAGTCCAAACGAAGTAAATCCGTCAACTCGCATAAGTCCGCATTAAATTCGTCACCTCAAGTCCTAAACCTCGAATACCATCCGTAAGGGATTGCTCTCATGGAACATTGCTTATCTGAAACGTCGCCCGTCGCGGTTGCCCGGCAACTAAGCGCGCCGCGGTTCGAAGCGTTTAGCCCGAAGCTGATAAGACGAGGTAGCTTCTATCGTCGAGCCTTACTTGAGCAGTGGTTATTGATCGAGGCCGACCCAGCTCCAGTCACATTCTGTGAACGTCCAGTGGATCTCGAAACAAAAAAGCGCAAGTGCCTGGCGGACTGTGGGTTCGATACGCCGATCGAAAACAACTGATTTTCGTCACAGATAAAGATGATGAAGAGAGGGATAAGCATTGGAGGGATGAGTTGCGTCAGTTATCAATCTCCATTCGATGCGTCGCGAGGATTGAACTCATTGCGTTACGCGCCTGGATCGATAATGAGCAACGCATGCTTCCTTACATCATCGCAACCCGCGGACTTGTAGCGCCAACGATGCATGCGGCGATCGAGCGGTTTGTTAAGCGACCTCAGACGCTCATAACCATTGAACGTGAGTTCTTAAATGGTAATTTGATTGTCGCGCGGGCTGCGGTGTTTGGTCTTCTGCACCAAGGACGCGTTAGCGCATCTGAACTGCACACCCAGCCGTTGTCATTGCTGACGCACATCAATGCTGTGGATGCAAGATGAACCGCCGCAAACCCGAGCTACAAGAAATCGATCTGGCGACGTGGCCAACCGTCGCGGACACCGATTCGATCCTGCCAGACGCGCAGTGTTTGAAGCAAGGCGGGATGCGGTCGAATGGTACCTGCGCGGCCAGTCGCTTACAACACCTGCGCGGCCAGTCGCTTACAACTATTGAGGAAGCCACCGGCATCAATCGCCGTCGGTTGTATCGCTCGCTTCAACACGCCCTCGCACCGCACTGCGATGGTCGTCTGTTCGGCTACCGTGTTTTAATGAAAAATGCGAGAACATCTGAATACACTCGCGTGAAGGCAATGCGTATCCATGGCGAGCGGGGCAGTTGTGGCGCCTCAGGCGCACTACCACAGCTGTTCGAGCGCTACCCGAGCCTTGTCCAATAGCTGCGGCTGCAGATAAACAGCGCCGCGTACCGCTCTATCAGATTAACACCGACGGTAGATTGCGCACCCGCCATGTAGGCCTTCAATCGCTACATGAGGAATTCCTCCGGCAGTGTCGCACTGTGGGGCTGCCGATTCAAACCGGCACGCAGCAATCGGTTGCTTTCTCAGAAGCGCGGGTTAGCCAATACATAGAACAGTCCGGCCGACAGCAGCATGGTCACCGGCAACGTCATGATCCACGTCAGCGCAATGCGCAACAGCATGTTGCCCTGCACGCCCTGGCCACCGGCAACCATTGTTCCTGCGATTCCCGACGTCACGATGTGGGTCGTGCTCACTGGAAGTCCTGTAAAGCCCGCTGTCCCAATCAGCACCGAACCCACGAGCTCGGCGCTGAGACCTTGTCCTGGCGTCATGTGCTGCCGCCCGAGGCGTTCTCCGAGCGTGCGGACTACGCGTTTGTATCCGACCATTGTTCCAATACCCAGGCACAGCGCGCTCAACATGCGGACCCATATCGGCGCATATTCTACCGGCAGGCTCATTTGCTTAAGCAGTGTCCCGGCCAGCTTTTTGTCCTCCGGTGACGCATCTTTCACTTCCCCAACGTGTTTCATCTGAGAGGTGACGTCATAGATATACCCGCGCAACTGTGCCCGCGTCGCACGCTCATCGTTCGGCGGCGTTGCTTCTGACTTGAGTTGGGACGCTTGCCGGTCAAGCTCCGGCCCCGCATTCTGCAGAGCTTGCGCAGATTTCAGCGCATCCTGCTTTACGTCGTCTCCATATTTCTGAATCAACGGTGTCGCTTCGACAGCATGCTGGTGCAGTTGCTGCAACTGGTCAATGGCTTGCGGATTTAATGCATACGTCGCGGGCAACAGTCCGATTATTGTCAGCATGATTAAACCGATGCTTTTCTGTCCGTCGTTGGTGCCATGCGAAAAACTGACCGATGTGCAGGTCAGGATCAACATTGCGCGCATCCACAGGACTGGCGGCTTGCCTTGTTCCGGCGTTTCGAACAGGTGGCCCTTGCGCACGATCAGTCGAAGCAGGCCGTAAAGTGCGCCGGCCAGAAAGAAGCCGAGCACCGGCGAGATGGCGAGTCCCTCCAGCACCGTGACGATCTGCTTCCAGTCGACTCCCTGCGACAAGCTGCGCGATTTGAGCAGCGCATCGGCCGCCGCTACGCCGATCAACGCGCCGATGATGCAGTGCGAACTGCTATTGGGGATGCCGAAGGCCCACGTCAGGATGTTCCAGAAGAGCGCTGAGGCGAAAATCGACACAAGCATCGGGACCGCAGGCGCGCCGTCGGGCGGTGTCAGCACGTCGGGCGGCAGGATTTCGACTAGCGCATACGCCACTGCAATGCCGCCGACCAGTACGCCCACGAAGTTCATCAGGCCGGACCAGATCACGGCAGGAACGGGCTTCAGGGATTGCGTGTAAATGACGGTCGCAACGGCGTTGGATGCATCGTGGAAACCATTAGTCGCCTCGAATGCGAGGACCATGACAAAGCATGCGACGAGCATGCCAATGACAATGCCGGAGGACGGCATGAAGTGAACGAGCATCTGCGCTCCGGTTGGATCCAGGGAGGAGTCGCGGATGCCGGCTGTGAAGCGCGTGAATGCGAATCGCCCGATGCTAAAGGTCCACGATGAACCTTTTAAGGCAGCAGGAGATAGAAATCAGGAATAGGCGACCGCGGCTGCTCAGGCGTCGAGCGTTCGAAGTGCGATCCGCTCGCCAGCGTCAGCGCTAGAGCATTTCTCGATGCTTAGCGAGATGCGCTTTCTACCGAGTTCAAACGCAAGTGCGAGCTGAGAGCGTGTAGTGTCAGCGGCGCCTAGCTGCTCGCGCAGGACTTCGGCCGGTATGGAGAAGGCGCGGTATCCCCAGCCAAAGGCGTAAGCTGAAAACCAGACCGAGGAATCCGGCAAGACGACCGGCTTGGATATCGTAGGCAATGCTTTCATGCAAAACTCCTGATCCCCGTCGCGGTCATGCATCATCGCACCAGGGGCCGGCGAAAGCTGTGCGCCATGCCACCAAGTCGCGGCAAATTCATTTCTTTACCGCGGCTACCGGCGCAGCAAGCGCAGCGCGTGCCTTTGACTCAGCACTTCCTGTTACGTAATACTTATCCGCCCATTTCCGCGTTGGCTGTAAAGCCAGGTTAGTCTTCTTGCGAGGGTTCTTATTTTCTATGGCCAGCGCGCGGGCACGATAGTGTTCGAACAGCCGTAGAAATTCCGCTATATAGATGCCAGCTATTCGCCTGTCTCTGATTTCGAGTAAATTTTCGTCGTTTATGCTCCGAATTGTTGCTCATGTTCGCCGAGCCTGTGAACACCACAGGCTCGGCACCTTCTGCATCGATGACCACGAACTTGTGGTGGATGATGACAGGCGGGTAAGGCGGTCGCTTGTCGCCCGGGAACAATTGGACCTCGACATCGAAACCCTCCGGCACGGTTGCACTTGAAAAATACTTGCCCTCAACCACATCGCGACTGTCTTTAGTCCGATGATAGAGCTCGATAGCTGCAAGTTCTGAAGTGCTCGGATGCCCACCGTCAGCTTGTTTGTTTTCCGCCGTCTGCGCCGCGTGTTTGGATATCGCGTTGACCAAGCCGAACATCATCAAGCCTTTGTCTCCCGCCTTGAAGCAAGCGTTGAGTAGTGACTCATCGGTAGGCGAAAATAAGCAGAAGAGAACGGAGTCTTGAGCTTTCGATATCGCATCAACGATGGCATCGATCTGCGTGTGTTCGGCGGTGGGTTCTGGCGAGAATGAGACACGGATCAGTGCGTCGCCAATTGCGACCGGGTCTGTCCAGCCATGCGGTAATCTTGCCGTCGCTGTGATCGACGGGTCGGACGAGATGGCGGCGGCACGATCGCTATACAGTTGTGCAAGTTCGTTGGAATCGAATGAGTGAAGCAGGTTTGCTTGCTGAGTGATGCCTTCCGTAGTGAAATTGGCAGAGCCGGTGAGCAGCCGCAATGGTGAATGCGAGCCGCTATGGGCATCGGTTACGATGAACTTGTCATGCATGATGTTCGTCGCCCGGCGCGGATACAACGTGGCAAGCGGTCCAAGTTCCTCGACCGCTTGTTGATTCGGCGACGCCGTAGCTGGATGAGAGTTTGCTTCGGCGCCAGCATCGCCGTGTGCGTCGTACACAACAGCTAGGGAAGCAGGTCCATGGGCTTTGGCAAACTCAACGAACTTGGGGATGACCCAGAGTTCATCGGTCAGGTGATAGACCGCCGAGGCCGCGTGCGCGGCGCGGTCAAAGACAAAGTCGAAACTGTCTTGAAGGTCGTTTGCAAGCCAAGTGCGAAGTTCCCGCGCTTGGGTAGCCGGTGGGGCTTCCTCGGGTCAAGGCCCATCGCTGACAGTTTGCGAGAAAATGCTTGGGAACTAAGGACTGCGCGGTTGAACCACGTACCGATGCCATTTTCTACATGCGCGGGAAGCTTCACTTGCAGCGTGCTGCCGTCGGCCTCGGACAGCCTCGGTGCGCGTGAGTGTCCAACCACGGGGTAGGCAGTGTAGGTGAATGTCTGCCCGCGATCTGGTCCATCGATCTTTGCATCCCACCACATGAATTTTTGAATCGGCGCGACGTTTGATGGTGCGTCGGGCTTGCCAGCAGGAACAGGACCGTCGAATGTTAGCCGATTGGGGAGCCAGCTTTCAGCCTCACGAGTCTTGCCGTCTGTCGACCAAAAGCCCGGCGATCGTTTGATCGCAAAACCCAGAAATTCGGGATTCGACTTCCCTTCGATCCAATCGAATGCGAGCAGCGCGAGCGTTGGCGACAAATATGCGCGAAGATTGATAGCCATGATCTCTCCTTGTAGGACAAGAAGATTTTATGGAGGCTGTGTGACAACTTTTATCGAATTCTGGCTAAGCAAGGGTCTTCGATTCCACACAGCAGGGCCGGATGGGCGAGACGTTGCTTTTAGCTCCAGAAGTTTGTATCCACAATGACCACTCACAGTCATCGCCTAAGTACTAGGCGAGATTCAAAGCCTCCATAAAGTCAAGCTTGACAAAGCCGACGCTGTCTTTCTTGGCCAAGCGCTTTACTGCTGACGCGGCGGAACTCAGCTCGGCGGCGCTGCGAACAGCAAATTAAGGAACGGAAATCGCGCCGACGGACAAGCGCACAAAACCAAAAAATGCGTGACGTCCCGAGCGGTCTTCGCCACCTATACCACCCGCGGTTTGGTCCTCTGCCGAGTAGAAATCAGTGACTGAAAGATTGAACAGCTGGATGGCGTGGCGAAGCCTGATTTCCCAGTCACCACTCTGAAAAAGCGCCAGGAAATCGTCTCCGCCAATGTGGCCCAGAAAGTCTCGCGTGGGCTCGCACGCTGACGCAAGCGTCGTCGCTGCCAGCTTGAGCAATTCGTCGCCTTGCCAGTATCCGTATCGGTCGTTGAACGGCTTGAAATAATCGAGGTCGGCGTAGCACGCAACGAACGTCGCACCACCGGCAATCAGCCTTTCGATATGAGCGCCGAGCGGGAGGTTGCCGGGAAGAAAGGTCAATGGGTTGGCGTGCCTAGCCGACTCCAGACGAAGCTCAGTTATCGCACGGACAACACTGATGCCGGGCACGAGTCCAAGGTAACGATCTTCTTCGATCACAATGAAGCCATCAGATAGGATGTGTTGCTCGTCGCCAGTCAATAGTCGCGCTACCTGATCAATGCTCGCCGTACGCTCGAGCACAACCGGCTCGCGATTCGCGAATTGCATACATGGGCGTCTTCCGAACAATTCCCGATGGTAAGGCAACGCATATTGATCCATGAACGATCGCCGATTGATCAAACCAACCGGTTTGCCGGCGTCGAGCACTGGAAGCGCGTGAAGTGCGGGACGCATGTTGAACAACTGGACAACATCGTCGTTGTGCGAGCGAACGGTCACCGGAGGCGCGTCGACTAGCACGGAGTCGAGAAAGCTGTGCACGTTACTCGCGCGATTATCGGAGCGCGTTTGCCCCGGATAGACGGCTATTTGTTGTGAATTGAGTGTACTTGAAGCGCGTCGCGGGATCTCAAGGGCTGGCTTAGCCGAAGGGCGTCCGAGCAAAAATCCCTGACCGTATGTTATGCCGAGATCGCGAACAATCCGAAGATCGGAGTCATGTTCGATACCCTCTGCGATCAGTTGCGAACCGCTTGCCCGAGCAAAAGCGACCATAGATTTCACCGCTTCGAACTTCAATGCGTCATGGGCAATTCCATGAATAAAATACCGGTCCACTTTAACGAACTGAGGCGCGAGATGGACCCACCGGCTCATCGATGCATTCGCGACGCCATAGTCGTCAAGTGCAACTTTATAGCCGGCCCCACGCACTGCCTCCATGATTTCCCCGAACTGTTGCAGGCTTGCGATTTCACTCTGCTCGGTCACTTCGACCACTAGAGGGTGCGCGACTGCATCCATTAGGTTCGAAACCAGCCGATCTTGGTGCGATGATAGGAGTGTCTGAATCGCGGGCGCACTGTAATTGACGAACAGCAGGTTGTTTCTCGGAGCGGTTGCATAGGCGGTGATCCCGAGATGCGCCGCAACGTGTTCCAGTTCTATGGAAATGCCTTCCCGTAGGGCCTGCGAGAAAAGCGAATGCGGTTGCTCAAAGGGTGTTCCGGCAGGGCCGCGCAACAGCGCTTCATGGCCAATGACAGCGCCGTCCGAGAGTCTGACGATAGGTTGGTAATAGGCTGATAGTTGCTGCGAGGCGATCAGTTGGCCTACACCCGATGTATGGGCAATCCCTTGCGGGAGTAGTTGCGGTGAGAGCATGTGCGAGAGTCAAGTGTGCGGTTTGAAGTCTTGTGCTGATTCGACGAATCGCCCACTTGAGTCGCACATTTTAAGAATGCCTGGGCTAAGCCGTTCTGTAACTACGATGGCGCACCAGCGTCATACCGAAAAATCGTGACATTATTGTGAAGAGCATTGAATGCTTGCGGTTTTATACATTGTGGGGATCATGCCTGCATGTATCTTCCCACGAGCGCACCGTGTTCTCTTGGCATCGAGACTCGTCGAACCGGTGCTGACTCGTCGCGCAACTTGAATACCGACACGGCATCGCGCAGTGAATTTGCCTGCTCCGCGAGAGCTTGTGCAGCCGCTGAAGCTTGCTCTACCAGTGCGGCGTTCTGCTGCGTCACTTCGTCCATCTGAGTGACGGCTGTATTGACCTGTTCAATTCCTGTGCTCTGCTCCTGCGAAGCCGTGGAGATCTCGCCGACAATGTTCGTTACGCGCTGCACCGATTCCACGATATCCACGATGATCTGCCCCGCGCCGCTGACCAGCGCCGAACCGGCACCTACGCGGTCGGTCGATTGCGCGATCAGGCCCTTGATCTCTTTTGCAGCGGTGGCGCTGCGCTGTGCAAGTGTTCGCACCTCGGCGGCGACGACCGCGAATCCGCGGCCTTGTTCGCCGGCGCGAGCCGCCTCGACCGCCGCGTTGAGAGCGAGAATATTTGTCTGAAAAGCGATCCCATCGATCACCGCGATGATTTCAGTGACCTTATTCGAGCTGTCGGCAATGCCGTGCATCGTCTGTATCACATCGTCCATCACGTTGCCGCCGCGTGACGCTGTGCTCGACGCTTTGTCAGCAAGCGCGGATGCGTTGCGCGCATTCTCGGCGTTAAGACGCACGGTAGCGGTTAGTTCTTCCATGCTGGCCGCCGTTTCCTCCAGCGAAGCCGCTTGCTCCTCGGTGCGCGATGACAGGCTGAGGTTGCCAGCCGCAATCTCGGCGCTCGCGAGCGCAACGCCTTCGGCATTCCGGCGCACTTTGGAAACCACGTGCGAGAGGCTCAACTGCATGTCCTTCAATGCATTGAGCAGTTGTGCAATCTCGTCTTTGCCGCTCGAATCAAATTCAAGCGAAAGATCTCCGGTCGCGACCGCACGCGCGCAGCCGAGAGCGCGACCGAGTGGACGCGAAACCGAACGGCTGAACAAAACCCCGCCGATCAATGCCAGCGCTAGCACGGCGAGCATGAGCGATATGCTGGTTTCGGTGGCGTGACGGGCGTTGATGGCGGCCGTGGCGGCGACTTGCGCACTGTCCGCCGAGATTTTTTTCGCGGCCTGTTCGAGTAATGCTGCCGGTTCGCGGTCTACGCCCGCCACTGCCTTGTCGCCCGCCGACGGCTCGAAGCCGGAAGCCTTAAATGCTTCAAATCCCTTTCGGTAACCTTCGCCCATGGACACATGAGCGGCCGCGAATTTTTCAATCAGATCGCGACTGGCGCCTTCGGGCAGCGTTGTCTTCAATTCGGCTGCGAGTGTGTCGACGGTTTTCTCACGGGTTTGAAATGCGCTCCAGTATTGATCGAGTTTGACCGGATCCTTTCCGCGCAAGAGTGTGTCTTTCCACTCCTGCACTTGCAGCTTGAATGCGACGAGCGTCGCCGAGACCATGCGTTCGTCGGCGACGTTTTGCTGCACCGTGGTGCTGTAGGCATCGATAGACTGGTTGAGAGCAAAAATGCCGTAGATCGCGCCACTGAACATCAAAAGAAGTGCGGCGGCAAAGGCAAGGGGAATTTTCAGACTGAGTTTCATGAAGGCTCGCGAAGGGGAGGCCGCGATGCGTTGCGCGGCTGACCACGGCTTAACGGCAGCAAGGAACAGTTCTGTAGAGAAGAAGCTGGATATACGGAAGCTTCAGGGTCTGGGATTTTTGGCTTGCTGGAACCAGACGTCCATATCTTTGAGCAGCGTGTTGTAGTCGGCAATGTCTTCGATAAGCGCCAACTGCGAAGCTGCCGCGTTCGCTTCGTCCCAAAGACGCTCGAACTTCCCAAGCGCGGTTGCGACTGGAATTGTTTCGACGGAAATCAAGGCGAAGTCGCCGCGAATCTCACGAGATGTTCTGTGTTTCACAAAAACGCTCGGCGATGGGTTGCATGGAGCAATGCCATGAACGGCATTGCTTGAGTGTGTCTGCTGGTTTGTTCGAGACAGCGAAAGCGCTTCGGCACATGACACATTACTCGTAGACCACTCGCAAAAGTTTGCCTTAAGCGCGCTCGATGTTGGTGCGCACGATCATAAAACCTTCATTAAACATTCGCTGAATAAGGTCGTTATCACGGGCGAACAGCGCGGGCATTCCATGCGCCAAAAGAACCCATGCGGTTACCGTCTGCAATCGACAGTTCGTGTCGCCCGAACCAAGCTCATACCCCGGAATCAGATGCGCACACTCACGATCAAAACCCGATTATCCGTCGTCACTTTTGCGGTTGCCGCTGTTCTCGTAGCCGTGGGCGGCGTTGGACTTTTTGGGGTCGCTCAAAGCAATGAAGCGCTCCGCGACATTTACGAAGGGCGAGCGAAAGCGCTTCAAAACATCTCGACTATCGACGAGCTTGTTTCGGAAACGCACTTTGCCATAAGCGATGCAGTGCTGGATCCGTCGGCGCAAAAAACTCAGACCGTCACGCAGGCCACGGGGAAGAGCGTCGGAAGAATCGATGTTTTGCTCGACGAATACTTGCGTGGACTTCATGACACATCCGAGCAGAAGCTTGCAACGCACTTCATGGCTGACTGGCGGTCGCTGCGCGACAAGGGATTTGTGCCCACGACCAAGCTTCTGCAAGCGAACAATCTGTCCGAAGCGCAGTGGGTCGTGACGCAGCAAATCGAGCCGATAATCAAGTCGGTGAAGTCTGAAGGGACCGAACTCCGGCAACTGCAACTCGTGGCAGCGCAGCAGGCATATGAATATGCAAGAAACGTGAGCAGATTCGTGCAATGGCTCGTCGTCGCGTGCATTGCAGCGGGTGTCGGGCTGGTCGGCCTGCTTTGCGTATCGATGGTTCGTGTGCTTTTCGCTCAGCTTGGCGGGGAACCCTCGACGGCAGCCGCCGTTGCGCATCGAATTGCAAGAGGCGATCTGTCGGTCGTCGTTCCAGTCAAATCAAACGATACCTCGAGCATGATGCACGCAATGAGCTTGATGCAAACGCGGCTCGCCTCGATGATCGGTGGAATCCAGCATTCCGCCGACACCATTGCGAGCACGACCTCGCACATCACGGCGGGCAACACCGCGTTGTCCAGCCGCACCGAAGAGCACGCGGCGGGTATCGAACAGACGTCGGCGAGCATGGAGCAGCTTGCATCGACCGTGAAAGCAAATGCCGACCACGCCGAGCAAGCACGCACGCTTGCAATGTCCGCCACGAAGAAGGCGCGCGACGGAGACAGGGCAGTTGCGGACGCGGTCGAGCGCATGGGCAGTCTTGCCAGGCGCTCGGCGCAGATTCGCGAGATCACGTCGCTCATAGAAGGCATTGCGTTCCAGACCAATCTGCTTGCGTTGAACGCGGCGGTGGAAGCGGCGCGTGCAGGTGAGCAAGGCCGGGGATTTGCCGTCGTTGCACAAGAGGTCAGGGCACTTGCCGAACGCAGTTCGAATGCCGCAAAGGAAATCGCCACATTGATAAACGGCGTTACGAGCGAGGTCGATTCGAGTGGCGCCACCGTCCAGGTTGCTGGCCGCACTATCGTGGAGCTGCTCAGCTCTGTAACGGGCGTTGCTGAACTCGTCGATGCCATCGCCACCGCGTCGCGGGAACAAAGCGCGGGAATAGACCAGATAAACATTGCGGTGACCATGATGGACCGCATGACCCAGCAGAACGCGTCACTCGTTCAGGATGGCGCGACGACTGCGACCGAACTGGAAGCGCAGACCGAGCAACTGCGCAGCGCCGTGCAGGCGTTCACGGTCTAAGGTCGGGACATTGTTCGGCAATCCAATGCCGATGCGCGGAAAAAGACCTGCGCTCGATATTTGCGTCGTCTTACGCAGCTATCTCTTTCGCCGCTGCACGATGAGTTTGACGATGTTGGTGGTCGGCGCGCTGGTCAAGAGGCGGGGAATATCTTCGAAATGGACCCATCGACATCGCGTTATTTCATTGCTCGGGCGAGCTTTGGCACGCTGTGAGATTTCGCAAGAGAAAACGTGATGGTGCTTTTGCTTGCCTTTGACGTCGAAAAGACGCTTCGCTGACTTGGCAGAAAGCCGCGTCTCTTCCTAGAGCTCCCGACGTGCAGCGTCCGAGAGATGTTCGCCGTGTTTCGGAATCCCACCGGGGAGTGCCCATCTTGATTGACGACGTGCTACCAGGAGGATTCGCTTACAGTCTCGAGCACCTCAGGATTAAAAGAGGTGAAACGGGGTGATTTGAGTGGAACGCCTGATTGGTGAATTCATAACAGACCAACCGAAGCGCGATGTTCCGCCATGGAAAGTTCAATCACATGGATTTAGGTAAACCAATGAACTTACGCACGAACGCATCTCGGATTCGATCGCTGCCCATCAAGGCCGTCATAGTGAGGAGGACGCTCGCCATGCGCGGGACCATGTAGACCGATTTTTTGCGTTCGGAAGACAGAGTTCGCTGAACGACATTCGCGACAACGATTGGGTCTGCAACGGCTTTTTCAAACTGTGCGCTCATGTACTTGGCATGCATAGCTCGGGTGGCCTTCGCATAAGGACCATCTCCGGAATTGGCGAGAAGGGTCGATCCGGCGATGGCACGCCATCCCGTCTTGATCGCCTCGGGCCGAACGATCACTACGTGAACGCCAAAGGGGCTGAGTTCCTGCCGAAGAGCAGTTGAAAATCCTTCGAACGCAAACTTTGTCGCGTGGTACCAAACGCCATAGGGTGAAGCGATGACGCCGCCAACCGAGGTGATATTGATAATGCTTCCCGACCTGCGGGCCCGCATCCACGGCGCGAGCTGTTGGATTAAAGCTTCGGCACCGAAGAGGTTTACTTCGAAGAGTTCCCGGGCGTCGGCCAGGGCAATTTACTCGACTGATCCATAAAGGGCTGTTCCTGCGACATTGACCAGCACATCTACACCGCCGCTTTCCAAGAGGATTGCCGAAACGCAGTCCTGGATGGAGACTGCGTCTGAAACGTCCACCACGACTGGATGTCCTCCGGCTTCTGCTGAAGCCGTCATTTTCTCTGGGTGGCGCGCGGCGCCATAGGTTTTGCATCCGAGCTGTGCGAGCCGCACAGCAATGGCTTTACCGATGCCTGACGACGCCCCGGTGACGAGGGCAACGCCCAATTTATTCGATTCTCGGCTACTCATGATTTCTCTGGGCGAGCGGTCGTAATTAACACGGGCTTTGTGTCAGAAACAGCTGCGACGGTGAATGCGCCCACCTATACCCATTTCCGGCTCCGGCGATCTTTGCTTTCTTATCGGGCTGTGGCGAGGTAATGTTTCCGGTGTTGCTTGTTTGCGGCATTGGAACGCGGTTTGCGGCAGCCGGCTTGATACTCATGACCTGCATCATCGAATTGACTGTGCCGGACGGATGGCCGATACACCTTACGTGGTTTGCGATGGCTCTTGGTATTGCGGCCTGGGGACCAGGGCCGATATCGATCGACTACTTGCTGGGTGACAAATTTTCAAGGTTTTGATCAGTATGTCGGTCTGAAACGAAGTCGATCACGTTGAGTAGCGCGCAACATCACGTGTTGCTACCTGAAAAGCGTCGGAGGCCCTTTTGGTTACCCTTTAAAACCCAAAAGCCTTGATCTCGACCAAACCCTCTAGCTGCAAACGGGTACGCTCAATGTTGTTTGGCTATCTGCGTGTGACGCTCGTTTGTCCAGAGACAGAAGCAGCCAAAAGTCGACCCGTTGATTCTCAAAAACCCTTTAGATTCAGTTAACTATGCGCTTAATAAACCTGCTTACTCGTATTTGCCCAGGCCGGCTGCGCCATTTGCTCTTGCAATCAGATCGGTTCCGACGCCGTAGTCATCTACCGCATGTAGTCGGAGCGGACCTCGCCCGAATTTTGGACATACCAAAGATTGGTATATTATTAGAATCCTGATAGGGAGGTTCGCAATGGCACGCAATACGTCTGTTCTGCTGGGCGATCATTTCGCCGACTTTGTTGATGCTCAGGTAGGCTCGGGGCGTTACGGTTCGGCTAGCGACGTTGTACGTGCTGGTCTGCGGCTTCTAGAGTCGCACGAGCTGCAGATGCGCGCCCTCCAAGAGGCGCTCAAGGCCGGCGAGGCGTCGGGAGAACCCAAGCCGTTTAACAACGAGGCTTTCCTCGCGCGGATGCAGTCAACGCATGCCGGCAAATAATCGGGTGCTTCGGCTTACGCCGCTGGCGGAAGCAGATCTCGAGGATATCTGGCGCTATACGTTTGACAAGTGGTCGCTCGAGCAGGCTAACCGATATCACAACGATCTGGTCGCAACGATGCAGGCCCTGGCCCGCGGTGACAAATCCGGTCGTGTCTGTCCCGTGCGCGATGGTTATCAGCAGTACGCCGCGGGCTCGCACATCCTGTTTTACCGAGAAACAGCACGCACGCTCGATGTCATTCGAGTGCTGCACCAGCGAATGGATATCGACCGCCATCTTTAAACCTGTTTGATGCAATCGCCTCGCTTTGGACATGGCAAGCCTGATACGCTTTGCGGGAAGAAGAGCACGAAGCCTGGGCTAGGCGGCTTAGCTTGGCTTTTCGCCCTGGTACGTCGCTTGAACAGGGTTATCGCACATAGCTGTTCACTTCGGTTCTTGCCTTTGTCATATAGGCGCACTATCTTTGATACTGTATAAACATACAGCTATTGGAGGGTGCCATGGAGAAGTGGGTCCGAGTCCAGAATGAGCGCGATCGCAAAGTGCTGGTTTGGCTGCGTGGACAGGTGAGCGATGACGCGATCGCCACGGCCGCACGCGCATGTACCCGGGGCGATTTGAAACCATATCTATCTGCTGTCTGTAGACACCTCGGTCTCAAGGCTCTCATCTCGCCGTCTAAGAGCCCAACCAGCGAAGCGGTAGGGGAGAAGCACTTGGCGGCAATGTACCAAATCCTACGCATGCGTCCGAACGGTGTACGTCCTGGCCGCTGATTTGATCCGACGAGCAGTGTTTTCGAGCAAGAATGCACGCTTTTTAAAGGGGCACCTTGTCTGATATTCAAGCGGCCACCGCAGACGCGATTGAGCGGTTTCAGCGCGCCATGCTCGACGACCTAGCGCAGCTCGCGCTGCGAAGCTGGTCGGCGGCTCTTGCTACCCACCTGAAAGCGTCCATCAAGCAGCACGGCAGCGCGAAGCTCACTGCGGTCACTTGCGCATGGTCGAGTAGGCTTCGGCACTCGCCGCCGCGTCCCCGGCAGCTGATCACCATGTCAGTCTGTGGCTGAGGCCGCTGGTGACCAAACGACTGACAGCCCAGCGGATTACGACCCTTGGCGAACTCATCGCGTATCGCAATGTTCACGGCGGCAGCTGGTGGCGCTCGGTGCCACGCACCGGCGCACATCGCGCGGTGCCGATTGCCTGGTTGCGTCGTCTTGAGGAGGCGCTGGGTGTGCGGTTGACGCGAATGTCAATGCGGGTCCGCTCGTGCCGGCAGTGTGTCTCGGCAACTTCGTCGTAGTCGGCGGCACAATCGACGCGCCACTTCTGGCACCGTTCGAACGCCACGCTATTCCGACCGCCTTGTCAGGTGAACATGCCACCAACCGCGCGAGCGAGTTCGCTTTCACCCGGGCGGACCGCGATCTGGCGGCGGTGCATGCATGCATACCTGAATCGTTACCGCGATCGGCTGCCGACCTTGCGGGCATACACCCGCGAACTCGAGCGCCTGGTCCTGTGGGTCGCGATCGTGCGCGGCGTCGCGCTTTCGTTGAAGACGGTCGAAGACTGCGAGGCATATAAGGATTTATTGAAGACGCCGAGCGCGAGTTTTGTGGGACCGAAACGCTCGCGCGCCAGCGGCCGGTGGCGGCCTTTTACGCCCGAGGGCGTGTCGCCCGAGAGTCAGGCTTACGCGGTGCGCGCGATCCGCGCGGCGTTCGCGCAGCTCACGACCGTCCGGTATCTTGGCGGCAATCCATGAAGTGCGGTCATCGATCCGGCGACGATCACGTGCGAGGTCGATGTGCAGGTCGAGCGGGCGCTATCCACCGATCTCTGGACCTGGGTGCGCGCGGAACTGGTTGCCCGGTGCAACGGCGAGGATCTGGGCCGCTTGACGCCGACCAAGGACGATGCGCGCCAGTGTCGCATCGCGCGTGCGGCCGTTTTATTGATGGGGAACTCGGGCGTGCGGCGTGATGAAGCGGCCAACGCTCGTCGTGAAGATTTGAGTGTCGCGGTTGTCACGGCGACCGGCTCGCCGACCAAATCGTCGATCGACGCGTCAACCAGCTCAGCGGCCGAGCAGCGCTCGGTGTGGGCGTTTGGCGTCATCGGCAAACGCCGCAAGCAACGCACGGTACCGGTGAACGTGGCGACCGTCGCCGCACTACGTGCGCACTGGGTGGATCGGGAACTAAACTTCGATGCAGCATGGGCGAAAGGTTCTTTGATTGCGCCCGTCGTAACCAACGGGACCGATGCGTCGCTGGCTAAACATCGCGATGCGTCGGGCGGGGAGCTCGGGGCGTCCCGCCGGCCTCATGCACCGTATGCGGCCGATGCACTGGCGCGCCTTGTACGCGAGTCTGTCAGACGCATTGATGAGGGGCTGTTGCGGGAGAGCGCGCTCTCCCACGATGCACTGCGTACGATTGTCGCCTTAAACCAACCGCTTCATCTCGCTTCCCCCGCCATCGGATGAGCTATTTTAGCAATTCAAAAAGGTGTTTTGACACGGTCTGAGTCGCTTACGGTCGGTCAGGAAAATCGGGCGCGCAAAGTAGCACTAAAAATCTACTAACGGTCTGGTCGAGCGGTTTCATCGTCACAGAACCAGGGACGTCCTAACCGCGGCGGTTTGTCATCAAACACCAGGCAATGTGATTGGGCTAGACGAGAGAGAGGCGGAAAAGGGCTTTCGCGTCGCGGAGTGCTGAGCCTGTCAGCAAATCAAAAATTGCCTTTTCCCTTCGACGTTGCTGGCATACACCTCTACGATCGCGAATACGACACTCAGAGCGAGCGGCTGGGGGATCACTCGTCGATGCGCACAATGGCGTCGCCTATACCGATGCGGCCCCGCGCAAGCACCTTCGCCGTTATACCCCCAAAACCTCGCGTCGCGTTATATCCGCCCACGCCAAGTGTTTCCTCGAGGCGCGAGCAGGGATGACATTCGCCTGTCATCTCGAGCACCGCCTCACCGATTCGGAACTTCCGGTCTTTCAACGCCAGCAGATTAATGCCGCGCGTCATCAGATTGCGACGGAGGACCTCTGGCGCGAGCGTTTTCAGTCCGAGGTGACTTGCGATGGCCGCGAGACTCTCGGCCTGGATGAGGGTGACTTGCCGCTTTCCTGCGTCGCGACCGTAGTGATCGCCTTCCAGCCCGACGTGCGGGTCCAGGACGGCTTCGTCGACCGGGCACATGGCCAAACGCCGCACGGGCCGCACGCCGATCCATATGAGCGCTCCGGATCTGACAGGCGCATTAAAAAGCCGAACAAGCGAGGACTGCGGATTAAGTGGCATGAAAAGTTTCAGTGTCGAATTGCACGAAGCGTACTACGCCGCCTTAAATGCATCCCGAAACTGTCGAGCTCGTTCAACCTCGTCGCTGTGCAAATAGGTGGACGTCGTCGTTATAGACGCATGACGCAGGTTATCCCGAACTGAGGTCAGTTGCGCGCCGCGTGTGAGCGCATGGGTCGCGTGCGTGTGTCGCATCCAGTGCGGGCCAGCCAGCCGCAGTTTCACCGCGAACGCCGGTTTCTCCGCCTCGATGAGGGTCGCCGTTGTCGCAAAGAACCGTTTCATAATCACCCACAGCCGCACGGTGCTCAGCCCTTGACGATCGCTTTCATTCAGGCCAGCAATCAACGTGATTCCAGGCGTCCAGCGCTCTGGCGAGACGGGTAAGCCGCGCTCCACCAGGTAGCGCTCCAGCGCCCTGCGAGCAAGAGGCGGTAGAACGACTTTCCCCGCTTTCTGGCCCTTGCCGACAAGTTCGACCCAATGATCTCCCTGTGCATCGGTGCGGATGTCTTTGAGCGTCACGTTCACGAGCTCGCTTGCGCGCAGCCCTGTGGCGTAGCCGAAATCCAGCACAAAGCGCAGCCGCTGGGCCGATGCAGGTTTCCAGCCATACGACCACTCGAGCCCGTCGGCGATGGTGCGCAACAGTTGCCATTCGCCTTCCGTGAACGCGTGCGACGCATCGAGCGCGGCGCGCTCCGTACCTTTCACCTTGACGCCAGAAAACGGGTTCGCCAACACATACCGTTGCTCGATCAGCCATCGGTACAGCGCGCCCAGCACCATCAGCGAATAGGCCACCGAGCGCGGCGCCAGGTTGCCCGTGAAGGGCCGCCACTGAGGTGACGTACGAGCGCGCGTCGGACCGATCCATCGATCACGAGGCGTGGGCCTGCGCAAAAACGCGCGATAAGCAATGGCATCTTCGGTGGATAAAGACGAGAGCGCCCGGCCTCGTTCGACGATCGCCCAGAGAATCAGGCGTTCGGCTTCTTTCCGATAGGCCCGTTGGGTCGAGGGCGACTCGTGCAGCGACAACCACGTTCGCACTGCGTCATAGTCATTGTTTGCGTCGAGCGCGCAGCTTTCTCGCGGTGCTCTGAAGACGCCACACGATCCGTCGATTTCATGCGGAAGGCGCACGTTCTCCCAGGGCACCACGATGGGCGAACCGGTCGACTTGATCAATGCACGGGCGCGATCGGTGAGCGCTGGGTGCGCGGCAAAGAACGCCTCAATCTGTTTAGCGCTGGCGTGTCCAAGCCTGGGAATGGCTGTCCACCACTGCTTGCGACGCGGAATGCGAAGCGTCAGTTCGGCGAGCGTCGTGATGCCGTGAGCGTGAAGCGCGTGGACAGCGCGAGGCGGCAACCAGCGGGCAATGTCGTCAGTGATCGAAGGTATCGCCACAGTTGCGACCCTAAGGGCCTCAATGCCCTTGGCAACAAGCCGTGCGTGTTTGACGCGTTCAGCCGTGCGGTGATCGAAGAGTTTGGCAAGGTCGTCACGATGGCGGGCGACAGCACAGCGTACGAGCTGGCGCCGGATCTCACTGAGGACACCGCGTGCGGATGTGCCGTGGGTGAGCCGATGAGGAAGGTAACGAACGACGGCCTCACGTGTGGGCACACCTTCATACCAGCATCGCAAGGCGGCAAGTGCGTCGTCACCGGGTAGATCGATAGTTTGTCCCGATAATTGGGGGCATATCAAAGGTTCGTGCGTTTCCATACGCAGCAGTTTAACGCAAGGAAACGACTATTAGGATAAGGATAGTTATCTTAACAGCACTGAATTTGATGGTTTTTTCTGCTCGATTTTTCGTTCACACAACTAACCTATGGTCCCTCCCATTTTTGCAACTCTGATTTTCAATGCCGTTGTTGGCTTGCACAAATCTATTCGGCGTCGATGTGAGGATCGCTCCTCACGCCACGATGAGATTCGCGCCTGACAGTCCTAAAAAGTTGGGCGGCTTCAACGAGCCGATTAGTTGTCCAGGTTTTCCGTCAGGCCGGTATGCCGTTCACGTCATCAAGTTTCAGTCGTCGCAAAACCAGTCGAGTGATTTGGTGTTAATCGTCTTGTCAAACAGCAGCCGTGCCTTCGCTGCGGAATACAGTATGGTGCCTCGCCATTGCCCAGGCCGTTCGAGCAAATTTGTTAGCCAGTGCGCAGGCGACAACGTTTGAGTGCCGTCGTGTCAGCATCGTTCGAACCCAATCTGCTAAGACGCCGGTCTGCTTGTCGAGTCGCATCATGTACGAGCGCGCGCACGACACCAGCAATCGCCGAATGTTCTTGTCCCCCCGTCTGCTAATACCGAGGAGGTTGGCCCGTCCGCCTGTGCTGTACTGCCGTGGCACTAACCCGACCGAAGCTGCGAAATCACGACTGTTCTGATACTGAGTGCCATCACCCATCTCCGCTGTTAGCACACTTGCTGTGATGGGCCCTACGCCAGGGATAGTGAGCAAACGCTGGCCGAGTTCGTCGGTAGCAAGGTGACGGGCGATTTCTTTGTCGTTTTCGGCGACCTGTTCGTTAAGATATTTATAGTGGGTATGCAATCGCACAAGGATCACGACTAGAGTCGGTGGAAGAGAATGTTCAGTGAGGACGGCCGGAAGACGCGATATGGTGGCTTTTCCGACGGGCAAGCTGACGCCAAACTCGAGCAGAAATCCGTGAAGTTGATTTACGACCTTCATCCGATCTCGAACCAAAGATTCGCGAACCCGGTGCAACGCTGAAAGGACTTGCCGCGCCTCTGTCTTTGGAACCACGAATCGCATGGCTGGCCGCGAGGCGGCTTCGCAGATGGCTTCTGCGTCGACGAAATCATTCTTGTTCGACTTGACGAAGGGCCGGACGAACTGCGGCGAGATAAGCTTAACTTGATGTCCAAACGACGCCAGCTTGCGAGCCATGTGATGTGCGCCGGCGCAGGCCTCCATCACCACGGTGCAGGCATGGAACGTCGCGAAGAATTCGATCGTCTGCTTGCGGTTTAGCTTTTTGCGAAACAAGCCTTTTCCTTTCTTGTCTTGCCCATGCAAATGAAACGTGTGTTTTCCCAAATCAATTCCAACGAGCGTCACGTCTTCCATGATGGTCTCCGATTGAGGTTTGGCACCACTAGGCTAACTCACTTGCGAGGCGGGAGGGACCATCCCATTAGTTGTTACTACTGCTATGGCGTGGGCGCATGTGCCACCGGCGCGTGGATCTAGATTGCGTTCTGGGGCTTGCTGGACGGGGAACCGGCCTTCCGATCTAGAACACGTCGCTTGGCTGGTCGAGCGATCGAATTGAAAGATTCGCGACCAGTAGATAACAACTTTAGTTGAAACCGCTCACTAGATAACAACGTTAGTTGACGTCGAGGACATCTCTAATAACAACTTTAGTTGAAATGCCGACCGGCCGCCGAGCGTTGTGTGATGGCCTTCTAAGCTGGATTTCGCGGCATATTTCGGTGATAACAACATTAGTTGTGCAAGCGTTCATGTTTGGCCAGATGCCAAAGTGGGTTATGAGCCCATTCAGCGCTTGTTCAACACGGCGCGGTTACTGCCTATTGCTTATAAAAAAGAGTAGGTCACTTACCAGAGAAAAACGAGTTTTCTAAGCCAAAGGTTTTATTGCAGAGGCGCGAATGGCTTGCGTAGGCCTTCGTCATTGCCTGCCACGACCAACGTCGATCTTCCCCACGCCAACGATATTTACGCTGATAATGTAGCTACTCCGTACAAAATACGAGGTGGCAATGTCGAGCGTGGTTCACAACCTTGAAGCGAAGACATCCAGATGGACCAACTGGGCCGCGTGCTTTGTGACAATCTTGACGCTCGCAACGGCATTCGCTGGGGCTCACGGGACGCAGCGTCTGTACAGTGGCAAAGTCGCACCGTTTGCATATCGGATTAGAACGGCTGCTTTCGCTGCTGCGCGACGCCGAGACGGGCCAGCGCGGATACCTGATAACGGGCCGAGACGAGTATCTTGCGCCGTACGTCGACGCTACAAGCAAGGTCGGTACGCAGCTCGATAAGCTGACATCTCTTGTAAACGATGATCAGCCGCAACAGCGATCTTTGGCTGCATTGCGGGAAATTACGGAGCAGAAGCTCGCAGAACTCTAGTCGGTTATCGCCGCTCGGCGCACAAATGGATTCGGTGCCGCGCAGTTGCTTGTTCAAACCGACAAAGGGCGCGTGCTGATGCAACGCGCGCGTCAGAAAGTCGGCGAAATGAACGCCGCCACTGAGGCGCAACTCGCAATCCGTCGGGCAGCGGCGAAGAAGGTTCGAAATACCGCAATATTTATCGCGGTTTTTTCAGCCTTAGTCACGATCGGTACATCTGCCTCGTTTGCCGTCTGGATGAGGCGGCTCGCGCGAGCGCGCGGTTTTGCAATCGACCAGTTAAATGATCAAAAGGAACTGATGCGGGTCACGCTTGACAGCATCGGCGAAGGAGTTGCGACAACCGACGCCGATGGTCGTCTGAGATCGTTGAACCTTATTGGAGCGCATCTGACAGGGTGGAATGAATCGAGCGGGATTGGCTGCCATGTTGAGGAAGTCTTGAAGCTGGTCGACAACGAAAATCCCGATGAGTTAGATCGTCGACTTGAGGGAGCAACGACCGCAAGTCGCAAACTCAAACTGAATAGCGTCATTCTCATTTCAAAAGACGGCACCCAAACCGGCATCGACTGTAGCGTAGCACCCATGGTGGACACCGAAGGACACAGAATTATGTCGCTCTACGCCTGATGGACAACCCTCATATTTTATGGAATGCCTTTGAGGAAGCGCATCACAAAGCCTGTCTTCCCGGTCGTTTAGAGATTCCGATGGAATCCTTCGTCACGGCAGTGGAAATCGGTCTTAAAGAGAGTGAGCTTCGCGACGATGCGCAATACTGCCCGGGTTAGACGATGCGGGGTTTTCGTCTGCTCTTTTTTTCATCGAAGGTCCGAATAACTCTTTTCCTCTCAGCGCTCCACCACCTTGAACAACCGGTTTTTATCGAGCGTGTCCGGATCGAGCGTCCTCTCGTCACCTTCCGCAGACAGCGTGGGCGCGGCGTATTCCAATGCGCGGCCGGTATAGCGGCCTCTCGGCCGTATAACCTTCCCCACGCGCAGCTGCTCGATGCAATGCGCGAGCAGACCTATGCTCCTGGCCGTTGCGAACAAGGCGAACGAGGCATCGCGTGGCAACTCCAGCTGCGCGGCCAAAGCAGCAAGTGCAACGTCGATATTGGGCTTTAGCCCAGTCAGCTCTATGGCCTTGTCGATGAATGACATAAGCTCTTGAGGGGGATTTAGCACCTCAAGCAAGGCGGCTGCCCGTGGATCGCCATCCGGATACAGATGATGTCCAAACCCGGGGATCGGAATAGCCGACTGCAAGTGATGGGCAACGACGTGCTCCGCGCCGAGTCTCACGACGTCGTCGAACACGGCTCGCAAGTGACCTGATGCGTCTCCATGGAGTGGGCCGGAGAGTGTCGAGAGCCCGGTAAGCAGGCATCCCGGCAACGACGCGCCGGTGGAGGCGGTAATCCTGGCGGCGAACGCCGAACTCGTGATCTCGTGGTCGGCCACGAGGACCATGGCACGGCGGACGAGTTCGGCGCCATTGCCATCCAGGCCCCAACCAAGCGCGAATCGCTCATGGGTCATTTGTGCACTTGCGCCACAGCGCGCGCCAAATGCTTGCGCGACGAGCGCCACGAGCCGCCCAGCCTCGACATGGAGCGCGCTATCGGTGCGTCCGAGAGTCGAATGTCCGCACGCCGCGAGCGCCGCTAGCGATGTAAACGCGCATTGCCTGCCTCGCTCGTCACCCAGTACCGGCACGTCGCCGACTTCGAAGGAAACGGGCGCGCTCGCATTCCAAAGAAGGGTTGCCGTATCCTCGAGCGTCGCAGTGTCCGAAAGCCGGACGCTGTCTAGTCCCCGGTAGTAAGCCCGACCTTTTGAGAAGGTGGTGATGCTGCTGTAAATGCAGGGCTCGACACCAAATATCGTCCCGGCGGCAAGCGTCTCGCGCTTGCGTCCAACCTGTTTTTTGCGGCACAGACCGACCACATCCTCCGCACGATAAAGGCTCTTGCGGGGGTCGTGCGGATCCGGCATGACCGCGATGGTGCCGCGACTGACGTACGCATAGACAGTCTGCGCCTGCACTCCGAGTTGCCGAGCCGCTTCAGGCAGAGTGATCCAATTTCGCATAGAGTGGCAAGCCAAGGTGATGCGGCGGAATAGGGCAGTGAGCCGGTACGATGCGGATCGCGCCCTGCATTCGAGCGCGACCGGTCCAATGCCAATACTGACCTCTTTTCAGCTATAAGTCATCTCCGCTGGCCGTCGCTCCAATATCTCGACCAGAACGTCTCCCGGCGATCGCACAAAGCAAGCTCTGACGCCCGGGCGAACCTGCTTGATCGGCTCGACGATTTCCGCCTCGCAGCGCAGCAGGTGCTCGAACGCGGCATCGAGATCGTCAACGACTACGCCGAAATGATCGATGCCTTGACGGTGCTCTCCATGAAGGGGGCCGGGATGGGCACCCGCCAGCGACGTAATGAAAAGGTTGATGCTTCCAATGCGCAAGTCCACCCGCCCCGGGCGACGCACGATCTCGGCGTTCAGACAGCGCGCAAACCAGGCAGCAGTGGCTTCGGGGTCCGCCGAACATAGTTGCAGATGATCCCACTTGAATTCAATCATTCGTCTTCACCCGATATCCAAGAGCATTACAGTTCGATGCGGGAAAGCTTCCCGAGCAGCACAGAATAAGAGAGCGTCCCGACCAGGCATATTGCGCCCATCAGGTTCAGTGCCCAGTAAAAGTGCCCGGTGTGGTGGGTGATATAGCCGATCATAAGCGGCGTAGTCACGGCCGCGATATTGGCTGCCAGGCTGGTGATGCTGCTGGTCAGTCCCACATACTGACGAGGCGCGATTTCAGAGACGGCGGCCCACGACATCGATCCGACACCCTGCGCAAAGAAGGCGATCGTCAGGATAGCAATCACCCCCTCGTTCGAGTCGACGAAATTAACGAGCACGATAGACGCACCGAGCAACGTGCCGACGATGAGCGGTGTTTTGCGCGCGGTGGATATCGACACCCCACGACGGATGAAGAAGTCCGAGAGGTAGCCTGCCGAGAGAATCCCGAGCGTCGCGCCGATAAAAGGAAGGGCCTGGAAGATTCCGACCTTGATGATCGACATGTGCCGCGCTTCGATCAGATACGTCATGAACCACGTGGTGAAGAAGACCAACAGGGTGTTGTTGCAGAACTTGCCCAGGCAGATGGCGAGAATTTGCCGGTAGCCAAGCAGCTTTAGAGCCACTCGCCAGTTAAACTTCTCGCGGGGCTTACGTGCACCCGTAGCACCTTCATTGATGTAGTGCAGTTCGGCAGCATTGACGCCCCCGTGCCGATGCGGATCCCGGTAAACCCGATACCAGAGAAGACTGAAGAGAATCCCGAAGCCACCCGTCACGAAAAATACCGAGCGCCAGCCGTACGTCGCCGAGATCCACAGCAACAGGCCGGTGAACAAGGGTGTTCCGATGTATTGACCCATTACATAGACGCTGGTCGCAAAGCCGCGTTCGCCAGCGGGAAACCACTGCGTCACGGCCCGGGCGTTCGAGGGGAAGGCGGGCGCTTCCATTGCGCCGATTGCGAGCCGCGACCCCAGCAACATGTGGTAGCCGGTCGCGAGCCCCTGGGTCAGCGTGGCGAATGACCATCCGAGCAGAGACAAGCCGTAGGCAAGGCGCGAACCGAGAATGTCGGTCAGCACGCCCCCGGGCACCAGCGCAATAGAGTAAGCCAGGCCAAATGCCGCAAATAGCTCGCCCATCTGCATCTTGTCGAGCGCCAGGCTCTTCGAGAGACCAGGCGCAACGATCCCCAGTGCCGAGCGGTCCACGTAATTCAGGATGGTTGCTGTGAGCAACATCGAGAGCACGACGTATCGCACTCTGGAGCGCTTCATGGAATCCGCGTAAGCGGGGTGTCGCGCCGGCAAGGTGTGTTCCTCTACGACTTTCATCGGTGTCTCCTGAACATTAGGCCGTTATTTTTATGTTTGGCGAAAGGGTGGTTTATCCGCGGCCGACAAACGGCATGGTGGTCGCCATGATGGTCATGTTGAGAACATTGACCTCGAGCGGAAGACAGGCCATGTGCACAACCGCATTCGCCACGTGCGTCACGTCCATTCTTGCCTCGGGCGCCATGCTTCCATTTGCCTGCATGACACCGCTGTTCATGCGTTCCGTGAGCGATGTTGCTGCGTTCCCAATGTCGATCTGACTACAGGCTATGTTGAATGCGCGTCCGTCCAGCGCGATCGATTTGGTAATGCCGGTGACGGCATGTTTCGTTGCAGAGTATGCGATGGTATGGGGCCTCGGCGAGTGGGCCGAGATCGATCCGTTGTTGATGATGCGCCCGCCTTGTGGCGACTGTGCTTTCATCAAGCGATAAGCAGCTTGAGCGCACAGAAAGACTCCGGTCAGATTGGTGGCCACGACATCGTTTCAGAAATTAACGTCGTAATCTTCCAGGGGAACGGCGCCCGCGTTGCGGCCCGCGTTGTTGAAAAGCACGTCAAGGCGGCCGAATGTCTCGGCAATCTGCGAGAACGCGTGCTCAACCGATACAGCGTCGGCGACGTCGGCTTGGACTACATGTGCTTTTCCGCCGGCAGTGGCGATCGCTCCCTGTGTCTCCAGCAGCGGCTCGGCTCTACGCCCAATCAGCGCGACGGCGAAGCCTGCGCTGGCGAGCGCCGCGGCGGCGCTGCGGCCGATGCCGGAGCCGGCGCCCGTCACGGCAGCGACTTTGTTTAATACAGGCATGTCACTTCCTCTCGACAACTCAATTGGGTATGGCAAACAGAGTTGCATTCGTGCATGCGTTGAGCAATCTTGATTCATTGAATCAACATCCGAAGCCTTGCTGACGCATGCCGTCATAGGGTTTTCCTGATGCACGGACTGGCACATGAAGGATTGAGGGTGTCGGCAGATTGCGGCGTAGCAGAGCACCAAATCGGATCAGGAACACTTAAGGGACTATCGTTTCGAATGAGTTGATTCATTCAATCAACATTGACGGCTCCGTCTGCGCTTCCGTAGTCTCCTTGACATCTCTCCATCGAAGGAAAACCATGTCGGAAAATAAACGCACCAGGCTGTTGATTGCGCGAAAGGTTCCCAGCGTTGTGGCGAATCGCGCCGAGGCCGAATTCCATGCCTTCGTCACCGAATCGGACATGGACTCGTGGTCTGTCGTCGACTTCTGCAAGAAGCACGACGTGCCGGCCGTCCTGATCGGGAAAAAGTCTGGTTTGCAGGCGGAGCACATTGCCGCGCTGCCCTCGACGGTGAGGATCATTGCAAACGCGAGTGCGGGCTTCGATCACCTTGACGTTGCTGCAGCCCGCGCTAGGGGAATCGTCGTCACGAACGCACCCGACGCGTTGACCGAATGCACGGCCGATTTTTCCATGCTGCTTGTGCTTGCCGCCTGCCGCCGTGCGTCGGAGTACGAACGGATCATGCGAAAAGGCTGGGGCAAATCGTTCGGCATGACCGAGATGCTGGGCACCCGCGTGAATGGCAAGACGCTCGGCATTGTCGGATTCGGGCGCATTGGCCGGGCTGTCGCGAGGCGTGCGCAAGCCTTCGGCATGCGCGTGATTTACACGGACATCGGCCGGGCGGCTCCGTCGCTGGAGAATGGCGCAACGTTCTACGCCAGCCTCGACGACATGCTGCCGCATTCTCAGGTCCTCACGCTGCACGTGCCGGCGGGGAGCGCGCCGTTGATGACGAAAAACGAGTTTGAACGCTTGCCCGCAGGCGCAGTGTTTATCAACGCAGCGCGTGGCGGCCTAGTGGACGAAGATGCGCTCTACCAAGCCCTGACTTCAGGGCATCTGTTCAGCGCGGGTTTGGACGTGTACCGAAACGAGCCCAACGTTGACAAGCGCTTCGCGGAACTCGACAACGTGTTCCTGTCGCCCCATATGGCAAGTGCCACGATCGAGACCCGCGACCAGATGGGGCTTACGGCGCTAGACAATGTCGCCGCTGTGCTCGACGGGCGACCCGCCTTGAATCAGGTCTGAGGCCGGACTTCCCCGACGTGAAGCTCTCAATGCGCGCGCGGCTGAAGATGTTTCAACCGCGCGCCAATCGCCAAGTTGCTTGATCCGAAAGGTTGGTCAATGTTGATCTTTTCCGAAGATTTCATGTGGTGACCGGATCGCGCAAGACCACGCGCTGGATGCGTTTGACAATGACGAGATAGCTAAAAATCGTCAGCATCGCATTGATGCCGACAAAGACCAGGGCGCCGTTAAAAGAGCCGCCGCTCGTGGCGACCAGGTAACCGATCACGATTGGCGTGACGATGCCTGCCACGTTGCCGAACATGTTGAAGATGGATCCGGACAGGCCAATTGCTTCCTTAGGTGACGTATCGGCAACGACGGCCCAGCCTAATGCGCCGATACCCTTTCCAAAAAATGCCAACGACATCAGCGCAACGACCACCCAGTCGGTTGTTACGTAATTGCAGCCAATGATTGAAACGGATAAGAGCATCCCGCCGACGATCGGAAGTTTCCGCGCGAGAGTGAGCGAGTGGCCGTGGCGTATCAATGCATCGGAAAAAACGCCGCCGAGAACGCCTCCGGTAAATCCGCAAATGGCAGGCAGGGAAGCAGTCAGTCCCGCCTGCAGGATCGTCATGTGGCGCGCCTGCACGAGGTAGATGGGAAACCACGTGAGGAAGAAGTAGGTGAGCACATTGATGCAATACTGGGCGAGATAAACCCCCAGCAACATACGATTGGTAAGCAACTGGCGAATGTAAAACCAGCTGCCGACCTGGCGCGCTACGCCGGCATTTCCCGTCGAAGCAGGGGAAACGAGACCACCGCCCTTCTCTATGTGCTCAAGCTCCGCCTTGTTGACACGCGGATGATCACCCGGGTTCTTCATGACTTTAAGCCATGTCAATGCCAGCAGGATGCCACCTGCACCCATCACCATGTAGACGTGTTGCCAACCGTATGCGTGAGTAATCCACGCCATGAGCGGCGTAAAAATGACAGCCGCGAAATATTGAGCAGAATTGAATATCGCCGATGCAGTTCCACGTTCAGCGGTTGGAAACCAGTTTGCGACCACCTTCGCATTGGCCGGAAAAGCGGGCGCCTCTGCCATGCCCATCGCAAAACGCAGAAGAAACAGCGCGATCACCGCGCTGGCAGCCGTGCCGACAAGTCCGATCGAGCTTTGCAGCAAGGTGAAGACTGACCAGAGGAAGATGCTCGCTGCATAGACGCGGCGGGCTCCGATACGATCAAGAAGCCAGCCTGCAGGCAACTGCGAGAGTACATACGCCCAACTGAACGCCGAGAAGATATAACCCATCTTGATGGCGTCAAAGCCAAACTCGGTTCGCATTGCCGAGCCGGTAATGGATAGCGTTGCGCGGTCCGCGTAGTTAAACGTTGTGATGACGAAAATCATCAGCAAGATGACGTATCTGATTTTAGTGCGTTTGACGACGCCTGCGGAGCTGGCAGTTCGGCTGAGTTCCATTTGGGCTTTTCGCGTTGATATGTGTCGGGTTGTCTGGCGTCACCATAAAAAATGCCCGCCAGCACAACGTCGGCGTGCGCCGGGGCAGCGCTCAATCTGAATGGCGCTGGCTGAGCGGTAGCTAACGGTCACTGCGCGCCGAGCGACTTGATAAGCCCATCGAGTTGCGCCATTTCGTCTTCAGTCAGATCCGTCAGCGGTGCGCGAACCGGACCGGCACTGTGCCCAACCAGCGTGGCGCCCGCCTTGACAATGCTGACCGCATAGCCCGCTTTCCGATTCCGGATGGCCAGATAGGGCAGGAAGAACTGATCGATGAGCTTGTCAGTGGTAACGTGGTCTTCCGCTGCACTGGCGCGATAAAAGTCCATCGCGGTTCTCGGAATGAAGTTGAACACGGCGGACGAATAAACCGGCACCCCCAGCGCCTTATAGGCCGCCGCGTAGACCTCGGCTGTCGGCAGGCCGCCCAGGTAGGAAAACCGGTCGCCAAGCCGACGACGGATGGTCACCATGTTCTCGATTTCGCCCACGCCATCTTTAAAGCCGATCAGATTCGGGCAGGAATCCGCCAGCCGTTCGAGTGCGTCCGCGTTCAGTTTGGAGTTAGCACGGTTATAGACGATCACGCCTATATTGGGCACTGCCTTGCACACTTCCTCGACGTGCCTGGCGATTCCATCGATGCTGGCTTCCGTCAGGTAGTGCGGCATGAGGAGGATCCCGTTTGCACCCAGGCGTTCGGCTTCCTTCGCGTACTGAATTGCGACGCGCGTGGCGCCGCCGGCGCCAGCCAGGATAGGTACTTTGCCTTTGCAAGTTTCTGCCGCAGTCTTGACGACGCTGGAGTATTCGGCTTGGGTGAGCGAGAAGAACTCGCCCGTACCGCCCGCTACGAAGAGGGCGGTTGCGCCGTAAGGCGCGAGCCACTCGAGTCGCTCGGCGAACGTATCGGCTCGGAAGTCACCGTTCTTGTCGAAGTCGGTGAGAGGAAAAGAGAGCAGGCCTTCGGAAACAATCGCCTTCAGTTCTTGCGGAGTTGTCATGGTGGGCGCCAAATATTTGAGCCGGGTTTGAATTTCGTATACGTCATCGTACAACATGGATTGCGTGCATTCAAGCTACAAGCTAGGATGCATATGCGTTATAGGGTAAACACTAAGTCGTCATAGTGTCGACAACATCATAGGATGTCGTATGATGAGCCAGCGTCGCGATGTCGGCGCGTTAAGGACTTGATCAAATGGAACAGTCTCCGCATTACATCAGGGTGCATGACGCCGATAACGTTGCAATCGTTGTCAACCACGGCGGCTTGGGCGAAGGGGCAGTGTTTGCGGATGGCCTTGTCCTGCGCGAACGCATACCGCAGGGCCATAAAGTCGCACTAGCGGATCTGGCCGAAGGCGATGAGGTCATTCGCTACAACGTCGTTATTGGCTACGCGAACAGGGCGCTCCCGAAAGGCAGTTGGATCAACGAGCATGTGATCCGGATGCCGGCGCCGCCGGAACTGGACAATCTGCCGATTGCCACGCGCAAGGCGCCTGACATGCCCTCGCTCGAGGGCTACACGTTTGAGGGTTACCGGAACGCGGACGGTTCAGTTGGCTCTCGCAACATACTGGCGATAACGACGACCGTGCAATGCGTCGCGGACGTCGTGGCGCACGCAGTGACGCGGATCAAGACAGAACTACTGCCGCGATTCCCGAACGTCGACGACGTAGTGGGTTTGGGCCACACCTACGGTTGCGGCGTCGCAATCGACGCCCCTGACGCGATGATCCCGATTCGCACCGTTCGCAATATCAGCCTGAACCCCAACTTTGGCGGTGAAGTCATGATGGTGAGCCTGGGCTGCGAGAAACTGCAGCCCGAGCGGCTGATGCCCCCCGGCACAATCCCGATTGCTTCCTTGAGCAATGACGTTGCTGACATCGGTGACAACGAAGGTGCATTGAACGGTGGCACGGTGGTGCTGCAGGACGATGAACATGTCGGATTCGAATCCATGATTACGTCGATCATGACGATGGCCGAATCGCATCTGGCACGCCTGAACAATCGTCGTCGCGAGACGTGTCCTGCATCGGATCTGGTGATCGGGGTGCAATGCGGCGGCAGCGATGCTTTTTCTGGGTTGACCGCTAATCCCGCTGTCGGTTTTGCGACCGACCTGCTCGTGCGAGCCGGTGCAACCGTGTTGTTCTCGGAGGTGACGGAGGTACGTGATGGTGTCGATCAACTGACGAGCCGGGCCGCCACGCCGGAAGTCGCGCATGCCATCATCCGCGAGATGCAGTGGTATGACGATTACCTGAAGCGCGGTGGTGCCGATCGCAGTGCGAACACGACACCGGGCAACAAGAAAGGCGGATTGTCGAACATCGTGGAAAAGGCGATGGGCTCGATCATTAAGTCTGGAAACTCCGTCATCTCGGGTGTTCTCTCGCCCGGAGAAAAGGTCAGGCAGAAGGGCTTGATTTATGCGGCCACGCCCGCCAGCGACTTCATATGCGGCACGCTGCAGCTGGCCGCCGGCATTAATCTTCATGTGTTCACCACGGGGCGTGGCACCCCCTACAGCCTGGCCGAAGTCCCGGTCATCAAGATGGCCACGCGCAGTGATCTGGCGCGCCGCTGGCACGATCTGATGGATATCGACGCGGGTCGGATCGCCACGGGCGACGCGACCATCGAGGACGTCGGCTGGGAGCTTTTTCGCTTGATGCTGGACGTCGCGAGCGGTCGCAAACAAACGTGCGCCGAAAAGTTAAAGCTGCACAACGCGCTGGTGCTTTTCAATCCGGCGCCGGTGACCTGAGGCTGCAATTTGCCCGGCAGATAGCGACAACGCGCGTGCGTGGCCGGTCGACCTGGCCGTTCCGACCTCGCATTGCTACCGAGTACGGTCTGGCTGAGGCCATTCAATCGTTATTACTGATTCAGCCCGACTATACCGGGACCGGAGGAGACATGAAAACCCACTATCGTTGGGCGATAGCCTCGTTGCTGTTCTTTGCAGGCATGCTGAACTATCTTGATCGCGCAGCGCTCTCGGTTGTCGCTCCTATCATCAAAAAAGATCTGCATATCAATGATGCGCAGATGGGCTTGTTGTTTAGCAGCTTTTTTATCGGCTATTGTGTTTTCTGCTTCGTGGGCGGGTGGGCTGCAGACAAATACGGACCGCGCAAAGTCTTCATGCTGGCAGCCGGTTTTTGGTCCGTCTTCTGCGGCGCGACAGCATTCGCCGGCAACTTCGCGACGCTCATGATCGCGCGAGTCGCCTTCGGCGTTGCCGAAGGCCCGATGGGCACGACCACCAACAAATCAATATCCAATTGGTTTCCGCGGCGCGAAGCGGGGAGAGCGGTCGGATTGACCAACGCTGGGCAGCCACTTGGCGCAGCAGTCGCCGCACCGATCGTGGGGCTCGTCGCACTGCAGTTCGGATGGCGGGTTTCGTTTGTCGTGATCGCGTTGCTCGGTCTGGTATGGATGGCGTTCTGGTGGCGTTGTTTCAGAGACCAACCGAGTGAACATCCGGCGGTTTCCCGGGAAGAAGCAGCCTTCATTATCGCGGATCGCCACTTGACTGCTTCCTTCGAAGTGGACAACAACGGTGAGCGCGTCAGCATCTTTCACTATTTGATGTCGGCACCCGTGTTGGGTGTGGCCATGGCATTTTTCGCCTTTAACTACGTCCTGTACTTTTTCTTATCATGGTTGCCCAGCTATTTCACTGACTACCAGCATCTCGACCTGAAACACATGAGCGTGGTGGGGATCCTGCCGTGGCTCGGAGCGACTGCGGGTTTTGTGATTGGTGGTGTTATTTCTGATGGACTTTACAAGAAGACGGGCAACGTACTCTTTGCTCGTAAGGCGGTGATCATGATGGGTCTCGGGGTCGCTGCGGTTTGCGTGTTGCTCGTGTCCCGCGTGAGCTCCCTGGTGCCGGCAGTTGCGCTGATCGCAATCGCAAGTCTCTTTGCCTTCATGACCCCGCAAGCATGCTGGTCGCTTCTGCAAGACATCGTGCCCCGGGACCGGATCGGATCAACCGGCGGATTTGTACATTTGCTTGCGAATCTGGCAGGCATCCTTTCGCCTGCCATCACTGGCTACATGATTCAGTACGGAGCGGGATATTCTTCCGCTTTCGTGCTGGCCAGCGCATTGGCAGCCGCGGGCATGCTGGCCCTGTGGCTCGCTGTTCGGGACGGCAGCGTAGCCCGTTTGAGGCGAGCACCCGTTTGAAGTTCCCTGACTGATACTGGATCGGACCCGCCACACGTGCAGTCGGGCGCTTGCGTTATGCGTACTCGAATTGCTGGTCCCGGAGCGTCGCGCTCATGTGCAACAGCAACGCACGTCGCTCAGACAATAACGGGACGTGGAACATCCAAAGCTCGACGCTGCGCTGCAGTTCCTGGAGAGTGCAGTTAAATTCATCGGTAGCTTCGGCTTTGAAGTTCGGAGTGTTGATTTCGATTTCAAAATCTCGCGTGAAGTTGGGGCGGACTTCAAATGCACCGAAATCGGCACGAGCAGCGACGTCGCGCTGCAAGGCGTGTCTGTCGCGGTTGGGCACAAGACCAATACCGATCTGTTCGTCGGCCAGCCCGAGATGAAAACGGCTACATCGGTGCTGGCGCACCCTGCCACCAAGGTTATCAGCGTGATTATTGTGCGGAACGTACCCGGAAACTCGCGTGGGATGATCGCGAAGACTGAATCGTATAGCGTCGCAGCCATCGCAATATCAAGGCCGATCGATACGACAAACAATTTCGGTAGGCCATGCGCCTGTGACCAGTAACGGCTCACTATGCAAGCTGGCCAGTGGTCGGCTTTGTTTCCATAGTGCTAGGCGGCGGATATTTTGAACCCGGTCGCTGTTTCCGCAGTACGGCCGGATCAAAAACACCCTTCTAGTCGGGACGAGGGGGAAGGCGCTTCCAGTTCGGCAGCCTCGTCATCAGTCAACATGGTCTTGAGTGCCGCGATCGTGTCGTCGATGTGTTTCGTCTGAGCATGCCCACGATCGCGGGGCGGCGACGCGATTGCGACGCAACCAGCCCAGCGCAATCTGCGCCTGGCTCACGCCACGCTCCACCGCAACGGCACTCGCCGCAACTCAAGTCAGCTCCCGTGGATCAGGAACCTGCCCTTCATCTTGTGGCAGCGTTGCTCAGTGCGCCGCATTTGGCTCTGCATCCGCAGCGCCAAGCAGCCGAACCCGCAATGCGTCGATAAATGCCCGCACCCGGGCAGGCATGTGAGCGCGAGTCGGGAAAACGGCCCATATCCCAACTTCCAGTGGTTTGGCGTCAGCGAGGGCGATACGCTTCAATTCTCCTCGGTCAATGTGCTCATGCACGTCCCAGTAGGTTAGCATCGCGATACCGACACCCGCGAGGCAGGCTGCTCGAACCGCGTCGACGGTGCTGACCGACAGGGGACCGCTAATTCGAACTCGGTGTGTTTCGCCGCCCCGCGTGAAGGGCCAATTGTCCATTGCATGAAGCTTAATGCAAGGGTGCCCCACTAGATCTTCTGTCGTGGTGGGTTCTCCGAAGCGTGCGATGTAGCCGGGCGATGCGATTAGCGTAAATGGATTGTCGGCCACTCTCGTCGCGATCATGTCCGAAGGCTTCATCACTGCCACGCGAACGGCCACATCCAGTCCTGCCGTCACAATGTCGATGACGCCGTCGCTCAGAGTCAAATCGACGCGCAGCGCGGGGTTGTCGGCGATCAACTCAGCCACGACAGGGACAACGACGGAATGGCCGATGACGTTCGGCGCTGTAATCTTCAACACGCCTGAGAGGCCGGAGCGACCTGACGAGACTGAGTCGATCGCCGAATCGCGAGCTTCTATGAGGGTGACTGCGTGAGGAAGAAAGGCCTCTCCTTCCGGCGTCAGCGATAGGGAGCGCGTCGTGCGGTGGAATAGGCGCACGCCTAGCTCGGCCTCAAGGCCCGCCAACCTGCGGCTGACCAACATCGGCGTTGTGCCCAACTGACGAGCCGCAGCCGACAGGCTGCCGCCGGACGCAATCGTGCGAAACAGAGCCACATCTGCGAGATTCATATTTTAACGTTAAACGATATATTGCTTATCGTCAATCCCGTCTTCTGCACCCCATCCCAATAAGCTACATTTAAGTCCAGCCAGCAAGTAAGCCCTTGTTTTTAAATTAAAAACGCTCGATGCAACGCTTTGCGAGGTTTGGATAATGGTCATTGACACAAGTACACTTTTCGCGTCAATCGTTATAAACGGTCGCACCGTGACGAACCGCCTCTCTGTCGCGCCGATGACGCGCATCACAGCGACCCGTGATGGCAGGGCTACCGAAACAATGACCCGGTACTACGAACGTTTCGCACGGGGTGGCTTCGGAACGGTCATCACCGAAGGCATTTACACCGATCAGGCGTTCTCGCAGGGCTACCTCGATCAGCCCGGCATGACTGACGAAGCGCAGGCCAATGCCTGGAAGCCGGTCGTTAGCGGCATCAAGGCGCACGGCGCGCTCGCCATCGCACAGTTGATGCATGCCGGCGCAATAAGCCAGGGCAATCGCTTTCGCGACGGCACGGTGGGCCCGTCTGCCATTCAGCCCAAGGGCACGCAGATGACGTTCTATCACGGCAAGGACCACTACGCTCTTCCGGCCGCGATCACGGAGGCGCAGATCGCCGATGCCATCAATGGCTTTGCTGAGTCGGCGGGACGCGCCATCGAGAATGCCGGGTTTGACGCAATCGAAATCCATGGCGCCAACGGATATCCTCTCGACCAGTTTTTGACGGACTACGCCAACAAGAGAGCGGATCAATGGGGCGGCTCCACGGAGAACCGCGTGCAATTGATCCTCGAAACCTTCAAGGCGGTGCGTGCGAAGGTCGGAGCCAAGGTGCCGGTCGGCGTGCGCATCTCCCAAGGGAAGGTGAACGACTACGAACACAAGTGGGCCGCCGCGGAGCGCGATGCAGAAATCATCTTCGGCAGCCTCGCCGACGCCGGCGTGGACTTCATTCATGTGACCGACTATGAGGCGTGGAAGCCGGCCTTTACTCCGGGAAATGCATCGTTGATGCACCTAGCCAAGCGCTACGCACCCAAAGCAGCAATCCTTGCGAATGGCAGTCTGCACAATGTCGAGCGGGCGGTGGCTGCGCTGGATGACGGCGCCGACATCCTCACCATCGGCCGCGGGGCGCTGGCGAATCCCGACTTTCCTCGGCGTTTGTCCGAGCGCGACGTCCTCAACGACTTCGATCCGACGATCCTTGGGCCCATCGCCAACGTCAAGGAAATAGAGCTGGCGATGTGAAGCCGACTTGCTTGCTGCGTTTCGTAGGCGGTTACCTAGTCTGTTCTCCGAAGCTCACAAGGCGCACCGGCTTCGCATTTTCGCTCTGAGATAAAGCGCCGTACCAAGGCTCTTCAATTACGAACCAGATGACGACCTTTGGCAGTGGCTTGATGCGCACGTCAACCGCTCGTCCCCTAGCGCAACAATTATTGAGAGGAATCACCATGGATATCAAATCACTCAAGCCAACCATCGTGCTTGTGCACGGGGCCGTGGAAGACTCGTCGCTCTGGACTCATGGAGTGTCCAGCGGCTCCAGCGCGAGGGCCATCCGTTCAAGGTCTTCTCCAATCCCTTGCGTGGCGTGGCTCACGACGCTGCCTACCTGCGTAGTCTGCTGGACACGATCGAGGGGCCCGTGATCCTCGTTTCCCACGCTTACGGCGGGGCCGTCATCAGCCAGGCTGGAGACGACCCCAAGGTCAAGGGCCTAATCTACGCGGGCTCACCTATGCCCGGGGTAGGGGAATCTACAAACGATTGTCTCGAACGGTTTCCCGGCGGAGACTTCGCCTCGTCCGTCGATCTGATCCCATACACCTTGCCTGACGGAACCAGCGGCACGAATCTCCACGTCAAAGCCGACAAGTACAGCTACCTCCTCGCCGCCGACGTGCCTGAGAGCGTGCTCGCCCTGATGATCGCCACCCAACGGCCCATCGCCTTGGCGGCCCTCCAAGAGCCACTGACATCGGCTGCATGGATGAGCAAGCCAAGCTGGCAAATCAGGCCCCTGCTGGATCCCGTCATTCCCCAGGAAGAATTTAAGTTCGAAGCCGAGCGTGCCCACGCTCACGTCATTGAGCTGAAATCTTCGCACGCCATCCCGATCACTTTCCCGGACGTCGTGGTCGACGTGATCGAACAGGCCGTCCGCGCGGTCGCTCCCTGATGACGGTCTGGTGTGCCAACATCGCGCCGCTGCGGAGATGGCGCCGATCCGCACAGTGGTTTCAGGATTGCTGCTGAATCATCGACAGTTTCTAGCTGGACCGAAAACGCCTTTATCATTAGGAGGCCTATTCGGGTGGTGCAATGCAACTGTGTACGGCCGAATGTAACTAACACCCACTGTTCAAGAGAGGATATTTCCAAATGGCTAATTTCGCGTTGTTTGTTGAATTGAAGGCTAAACCAGGAAAGGGATCGGAAGTCGAGGCGTTTCTAAACGGGGAGGCCAAGCTGGTAAGAGGAGAAGCTGGAACGCTTACGTGGCACGCGGCGAAAGACGAAGGTGAGCCTGGAGTCTATGTAGTCTTCGACACATTCAATGATGAAGTTGCCCGCGAAGCTCATTTGAACGGCGAGGCTGGACAGGAACTTGCGGCGAATGCGGAGAGGCTATTTTCCGAAGTGAAGATTCATCGGCTTCAGGTGGTCGCCGAGAAGTAAGGCCTGGGCGGCGGCGCTTCGTTGTGAGACAAATGACATGAACCAGGCCGCAGTCCATCGTTTTGTTGGCCGCGACGAAACCGCTAAGGCGCGCTTGATCGGAAGCATTCCAGCCAAGCGTACCGCAACGGTGGGCGAGATCTCCGAGACGATCGGTTTCATCGTAGCTAGGGCCCCATGCCTCACAGGCAGCTCCATCGCGGTTGATGGCGGCTACACCGCTCAATAAGAGCAATTCAATTTGCATGCTCGTTGCTCAACCACCATCAGGAGATCACAATGACCACAATTGCCGTTCCCACCCACGAAAAAGTCGTAAGCGTCGCGCGAGGGCCGCACTTGATCTCGTTACCATGAGACGGCAAAGTGGTTCCCACTACTTGAATGGTGGGAACCGCCTTGACATTAGAAAAACAGCACTCGGGCAGTCGTAAAGGCTCCCCAAATCATAGTCCGGAGTTTCGGCGCCGAATGGTCGATGCGGCCTGTGGGCCCGATGTCTCGCTTTCAAGTCTTGCTCGAGAGAACGGCTTGAACGCCAATCTGCTGTTCAGATGACGACGAGAGCATAGGGTTAAACAGCAAGGCAAGGTTGGCGGCCTCATTCCCGTGAGCTTGGTAACAGACCTAGTGAGCGTGGTTGCGCTAGAGGCGTTGATCGTACCGGGTGTCGCGAAGGCGACATCCCCGGGCGGCACGATCGAAGTTCGAATCGGCCGTGCGATGGTCAAAGTGGATGGCGCGGTCAATGTCGAGATGCTTCGACCGATGCTGGCGAGTTTGAGATCGTGATCAGCCTGCCGGCAGGTACCTGCTTGATCACTGAGCTTCGCGGTCATCGATGTCTGCGTTGGCGTCCGCCTCGTGATCCATTGCAGCGGCCGAAAGCGCACTTGCTTGCTCGGGATGCGCCTCTTTGCGCTCACTGTACCGATCCGTGAGGTAGTCGGAGCGATCGCGAACCAAGAGCGTGAACTTGACAAGTTCTTCCATCACATCGACGACACGGTCATAGTAGGCGGACGGCTTCATACGGCCTGCCTCATCAAATTCCTGCCACGCCTTTGCGACGGAAGACTGGTTGGGAATGGTGACCATGCGCATCCATCGACCAAGTAGGCGAAGGGCATTGACCGCGTTGAACGATTGGGAGCCTCCGCAAACTTGCATTACAGCGAGCGTTCTGCCCTGGGTTGGCCGGACGCCAGCAGCCTCGAGCGGTAGCCAATCAATCTGATTCTTGAACACGGCGGTGAGCGTCCCGTGACGCTCGGGGCTGCACCAGACCTGTCCCTCTGACCATTGCGAGAGTTGGCGCAACTCGACCACCTTGGGATGATCGGGCTGCACACTATCAACCATTGGAAGATCATGAGGGTCGAACACGCGGACCTCTGCGCCGAACGTCTGCAGGAGCTGCGCGGCTTCGAGCGTGAGCAGCCGGCTGTAGGACGTCGGACGTAACGAGCCATAAAGCAATAGGATGCGGGGCGGATGTTGCGATACCGGCCGCGAATCCAGCTTCGCAAGATCCGGTGTATCGAGATGGGTGGCACTGATGTTCGGTAGGTCTAGCCGCATCGTGTGATTGGTCTACAGGGTGATAATGCGTGACAGCAAGATGGCCGTTGCCGGGCACAGGTCGGTCGCCTGGCGGGTAACCAGAATCGAAGTCGGCGCAGCGTCGCGCGCGACCGGCTTGAATCCCACCTTCTCGTACAGCACCGTCGTGTTGGCGGTAAGCAGCCACGCAGTACGGGCGCCTCGATCAAAGGCTTCGCGCAGAAGCAATGTGATCAGGTTGCGGCCGATGCCTTTGCCGCGGTGCGCTGGTTCTACGACGATCGATCGAAGAAGCACATCGCCTCCGAACTGCTCGAATCCACCGTAGCCGACGTGCGAGCCGCCCAGCGTGTTGAACGCGAAGAAATTCCGATCCGGTTCTTTGAGATCGCTGCCCGGCAGCTCAGCGTCCCGCAACGCCTTGGCAAGCCCTGCATCGTTGCCGGCGATCGCACGGGCGACAATGAACGGTAGCCCTTCTTCCTTCAGTATCTCGTGCCGGGGCAAACGATCCAGCAAACCCACCACCCAGTCAGAAGGTCGGCAAAGACGGGTGCCGCGCGGCGTCACGACAATCGGCCGATTCATGAGAATCGGATGCGCAAGGATCGCGTCAATCAGTTTGGCATCGCTTAAGACCGGATTCCCCAGCCCGAGTTCCTTGTAGGGCGCACCCTTGATGCGCAGCACGTCCCTGAGTGCCATGCCGGTATCTGCGATGATCCGCTCAAGCGTTGCACGCTCAGGAGGCGTCTTCAGATATTCGATTACGTGCGGGTCCTCGCCCGCTTCGCGCAACAAGGCGAGGACGTTACGCGACGTGCCGCAGTCGGGGTTGTGATAGATGGTGACGCTCATTGACTATCCTTAGTGCGCTTCATACCAGCGTTGCGAGCGGTTCACTACACCGACGACCAGCAGCATGACTGGCACTTCAATGAGCACGCCTACGACGGTGGCAAGGGCCGCGCCCGAGTGAAAGCCAAACAGGCTGATGGCCGTTGCCACCGCCAGCTCGAAGAAATTGCTCGCGCCGATGAGACTGGACGGACCTGCCACGCAATGTGCTACACCAAGCCGCCGATTCAACAAGTAGGCAAGGCCGGAATTAAAAAACACTTGAATGAGGATCGGCACTGCGAGCATCGCAATTACGAGCGGTTCCTTAATGATCGCTTGCCCTTGGAAGGCGAAGAGCAGTACCAACGTCGCGAGCAGCGCGCAGATTGAGTAGGGGCCGAGGCGTGCGACAACACTCCGAAAATGCGCCTCGCTCTTCGCCATCAGTATCAGGCGCAGCAGTTGCGCTACGATCACCGGGACGATGATGTAGAGGCCGACCGAAATAATTAACGTATCCCACGGCACGGTGATGGCGGACAAACCGAGCAGCAAGGCAACGAGCGGCGCGAAGGCCACAATCATGATCGAGTCGTTCAGCGCCACTTGCGATAATGTGAAATAGGGATCGCCTTTGCATAGCTGTGACCAGACGAACACCATCGCTGTGCAGGGGGCTGCGGCAAGCAGGATCAATCCAGCGATGTAGCTGTCGAGTTGGTCGGCGGGAAGCCACGGCGCGAAAATGTGGCGGATGAAGATCCAGCCGAGCAACGCCATCGAGAACGGTTTAACGAACCAGTTCACAAATAGCGTGACGCCGATGCCGCGCCATTGGCTCTTGACCTGCGTCATGGCAGCAAAGTCGATCTTGACCAGCATCGGAATGATCATCACCCAGATGAGCACACCCACCGGGAGATTGACCTGTGCCACTTCCATGCGGCTGATCGCCTGAAAGAGTTGGGGACGCACTTGACCGAGCAGGACGCCACCCACGATGCACAGTGCGACCCAGACGGTCAGGTAGCGTTCGAAAAATCCAATCGCCGGTTGTGCGCTATCAACAGCCGTGTCAGCGCTGCTCATTTGAATCCTCTGGAGGTCTTGCGCCGATCGAGCGCAATTTGCGCTGAATCGCATTGCTGTCAAGCATATGGAGCGGCAGGTTTACGAACTGGCTCACGCAGCTCATGATCTGTCGATATACCTTGGTGAATACTTTGCGTTTCTCCTCATCGCTGCCCTCGAACGCGGCGGGATCCTCGAAGCCCCAATGCGCCGTCAAGGGGCTTCCTGTCCAGATTGGGCAGACTTCGCCTGCAGCCTGATCGCATACGGTGATGACGAAGTCCATGTGCGGCGCATCGGGCATCGCAAATTCGTCCCAGCTTTTGCTGCGCAGCGCCGAGGTTTCGTAGTCGAGCGCCTCGCAGCGTTCGATCGAAGGGGTTTACTGTTCCGCCGGGGTCGCTTCCGGCGCTATACGCTTGGAACTTGCCTTTGCCGAGCACGTTAAAGAGGGCTTCGGCCATGATGCTGCGTGCGATGTTGCCAGTGCACAGGATGAGGATGGAATATGGTTTGGCGCTCATGTTCGCCTCTGCAGGGTCACGACGGATTCAGTGGGAGAACAACACGCGCTCGCTTCGGCCGATCGGTCACGCGACTCGCCATATACAGTCGCGGAGTCAAGTGTATGAAACGTCTCCCAAGCAACGCCTTGAGGGTCGACTGTCCACGCCTTGTCCGAACGGGCGTAGCAGCAGGTCGCATCCTTCTGAGCCTGGACAGGCAGACGCGCCGCCGCGAAACGCGCGTTCATCTCGTCGAGTTCGCTGGCGTTCTCGACCTGAATGCCAATGTGATCAACACCGAGCGGCGCACCGCGTTGGGAGATCGCAAAGTTGACGGCGGGGTCCGTCAGTTCCCACTTGCAGTAGTCGGTCCTGCTCACAGTCGGCTCGACATTGCCGAACAAGGCGCTGTAAAAGCGCACGCTCTCGGTGAGATCCTGAACCGACACATGGATATGGACGCGTTTCATGTCGAATCTCCGCAGCAGTTAGCCAGGTCACTTGCCGCGCACGGCTCGCCAGCGCAGCAGTTCTCTGTCAAGAATCCAATCAGGTCTGTCATTGCCCCGAAGTTGGCCGAGTAGATGACAAATCGCCCCTCATGCCGTGCGTTGACGAGCTCGGCGTGCGAGAGGTCCTTTAGATGGAAAGACAGGCTCGACGGTGCGAGTCCGAGCGTCTGGGCAATCTCTCCAGCTGGCAAACCTTCTAGTCCAGCGACGACAAGAGTTCGGAAGATCGCGAGGCGCGATTCATGAGCGAGGGCGCTGAGCGCGCGTACAACGAGGTTCGAGTCCATGCAAGGAAGATAGCGCATTTCATTCGATAATTCAACAAATATCGAAACGATGCATCGGTCGTCCGAAAGGCACTACGAAATCGGCACTATTCGAGGCTTCTAAGGAATCACTGGCAGCTAGACTTCGATTACACACCCGCGCTACGGCGCATCGACGAAGGCTAAAGACGGCCCAAGTTGACACTTCACAGCAGTGCATCATGCAAACGGATTGCTGCACCAAGCTTATTGGCGAATGCTTACGCCAGTATGAAATAGAACTCTTCTACACTGCAGCAATTCGCGACGCTCGCGCGTCTTGATGTCCCCAGGTTAAGCCATATACAGACGCCGCCAGCATGGCTTGCCAACCGTCGCTGCATGCCTTACTGCCTTAGATGGTTTGTGCTAAATGATGCAGATGTGTCGGCTCCCCATTGGAAACGCGAGTGGCTTGATCCAACAGCTGAAATCTGCAGCGTACACAGGCTCTTGAAAACGGTTCCAGCGTCCGTGTTCATGGTATCAAAGCATTTCGATGCTGCGCATCGGGCGATCAGCCGCTACCGCGAGAGACGCTTGTTTGCGGCCACCGATCGGCGGCGTTGGCAGAATCAACGGACAGCATTAGCGCTCCTATGAACACCGTTAGCAAAATTAACGATCTCCAACATTTGTAGCCGCGACGCCTCTCATGCTGGTGGCTCCGTTGCCGCCTATCGTCATTCGGTCAAGTACCTGGACCTTGATCGTCGGCGGCCTGTTGGTGGGATTTGGTACGAGGGCGGCAAGCGGATGTACGAGTGGCCACGGCGTGTGCGGCCTTTCACGAGGGTCAATCCGCTCGCTGGCCGCGACGTCGACGTTTATGGTCGCGGGCTTTGCAACGGTATGGATTGTCCGGCACGGTTGGGGCGCATAGCATGCGAAACGTAAGCTCCTTCCTACTCGGGACCTTGTTCGGGCTGGGATTGATTATTTCGGGCATGGCTAACCCGGGAAAAGTGCTTGGTTTTCTCAACATTGCGAGCCAACGGGATCCGTCACTGGCTTTCGTGATGATCGGTGCGATCGCCACTGCTTCGATCGGATTTTATGCCAGTCGGCGGATTGAGAAACCACTGCTTGAAATGCGGAAGCACCTCCCCACCAAACAACGGATTGACGGTCAACTGCTCATTGGAAGCGCAATATTTGACCTTGGATGGGGCGTGGGCTGGATTTTGCCCGGGACCTGCAGTTGTTGCCGTTGGCACGGCCAAGAGAGGGGCCATCATCTTTTTTGTCGCAATGCTTGCTGGCATGTTGGTTTTCAAACAGGTGAGCGAATTGCGAGAGCGGGCGAATCGCTGCAAAGTTGCAGGAGGCTGATGACTGCCGGAAACCGCTGTACTTCAGAAAGAGTGGCGTCAATCGCGCTCCCGCGTCTCACCCTTTGAGCAAAGTACGACCGATACCGCGACCTCCAAGCCGGACTTTCGCGTGGCCGCTGCTAAGAACGTCATGTCAAATCGAGCGAAGTAGACGACTCCCTTAGTCAACATCGCAAGCGCCTCGGTCGATTGCTTGGAGCTCAGCAACGGCAATGGTCGGCGATCATGCTGATAAGTAAGTCCTTACCATCTGCGCGAAGGACGGTCTCATCTCCGGTATTCAGCGCTGCAGTCCATGTGCCGTTGTCGTGCTGTTCCCATATTCCACAATCGTTGCCATCGATTTCGATCGACCCACGCATCCGCAAGGACGGGTCCGACGGATCGATGACTTCGGGATCGTTATGCAACAGTTTGATCTTCTTCATGGGTAAGCTCCGTTGATTCAAGATCGTATTTTCCATTTGAGAAACTTCGGCGATAACCACGCTACGCAAACCCGACACTAATCGAGTCCCAAGCCGTGGTCGTCGATTACTTCGCATGGGAGCAGAAGCACGCGTGCCAATGCCAGTTGGTGCCGATGCGTCTTGCAGAATGCGCGGAGCGTAGCTTCCGTGTCGATAAGTTCGAGGCATTGCGGCAGATTGCGGTGCGAGTGCTCCACATGTCGATGACGAATTCTCGTATCTCCGTGCAGATAGCCTGCATCGACGTGGTGCACCAGGGCCTGGTCGATGCCGTCTTTCTTTGCAAGATGGAGCAGGTGGTTCGCCAGTGACGGCCGGCTCAGGTGGTGCCACAACCGGCTATGAGCGACGCGCGCCGCGTGCGGAAAATAAAGACGGAGCACCATCATGTTGCGCTTACCCGCTTGAAGGTCCGGTGTCATTTGTTCTCCGTGTTGGCGGTTGATTTTTGTCGACGAATTGCGGCGAGTTCGGATAATCGGATACCGTGTGGCAGATCGGCATGTTTGCTGTGCTCGACGCGTTGGGCCCGGTAAATCCCCGTGTGCCCGGAGAACAAGTAGGCCACCACGCATGCAAGCCCTGCATACACGCCAATGTCGACCCCAAATAACTCGATGGCCATGACCGTCGAGGCGATAGGCGTGTTCGCGGCGCCGGCAAATACGGCGACGAAACCGAGCCCGGCGAGGACCGGAAAGGGCAGGGCCAGAAGGTGGGAGAGGGCGTTGCCGAGCGTCGCGCCGATGTAAAAGAGTGGCGTGACCTCGCCCCCCTTGAAGCCCGACGCCAACGTGATCACGGTAAAGCCAAATTTTCCGACCGACGTGTAAAGGGGAAGCTGCCGGTGAAAAGCTTCCACGATTGTCGGTATGCCGAGCCCGAGAAACGGCGATGTTCCTGGTAACAACGCAGCGAGCGCGACGACAATGCCGCCCACGAACGGGCGAGCTGGCGCGTACTTAATGGTTCGCTTGATCAGCGCCGACAAACCATGCGTTGCGTCGGCAAACAGCATCCCCGCAGTCCCGAAAATCATCCCCGCCACGACCACGTATCCCAATCCGCTCAGGCTGACCGGTGGAATGAACGGGATCGAATAAACGGTGTGATGAATTCCCCAGGCGCGTGTAACCAGATCGGCGGAAATCGACGCAATAAAGCAGCTGAGCAAGGCGTCGTATCGCAAACGCCCAATCGCCAAGACCTCGAGGCCGAACAGCGCGCCTGCGAGCGGGGTGCCGAACACTGACGAGAATCCTGCTGCGATGCCACCCATCAGCAGTATCCGGCGGTCCTCGCGGCTAAGACCGAAGCGGTGCGTCACCTGATCGGCGAGTGCGCCGCCCATCTGTACAGCCGTGCCTTCGCGCCCGGCCGAGCCACCAAATAGATGAGTGATCACCGTTGCGATCAACACCAGCGGCGCCATGCGCTTTGGAACGATTTTCTTCGGATCGTGGATCTCGTCGATCAGCAGATTATTTCCGCCTTCGACACTGGTCCCGATCCGCAAATAAACCCAGCCGACGCAAAGGCCGGCGACGGGCAGCAGCCAGACGAGCCAGGGGTTCGCCACGCGAGTATTCGTGGCGATATCGAGCGCCCAGAGAAAAACGGCTGAGGCGCTTCCCGCCAAGGCACCGACGAGACTCGACAGCAAAAGCCAGCGCGCCACATGCGGCAGCATGGCGAACTGCTCGGGGAAGACGAAACGTTTCATGAATTTCCAAGTTTGAAGAACTCAAACCTGGGCAACGATAGCCGCGAGGGAAATGCGCCGAACGCGCATGCCTACGGATTCCTGACCCAGGAACGCGTAGGCATCATTAGCTGGCTTAATTAGGCGACTCAATCAGGAAAGTCAGCTACGTAACTAATCCAGCGGTTTGCGATGAGCTGCGGGAGGAATGCCATCTCCGTGAGCGCGATTGTAAAAGAATTCGGCGTGGGCTGTCGAGCGGGAATTTCGCACCGGGCGCGCTTCCTGCACTGCGGAGAAGGCCGTAACGCTTCTTCCCAAACGCAGATTCAACACCGGAGATACGAATGACACCAGCCGGGCTCGACAAGCGGATCCATTCCACATCGCCGCTCAACGCAGAGCCGGAACTCAAGCGCCTTATCGCCGGGATACACACGACTCAAGACGACTTCTACGTTCGCAACCACGGCAATGTGCCGGTGATTGACGAGACGCTCCACCGGATTTCGGTCTCAGGCCGAGTAAGCCGTCCGATCAGCCTCTCATTGAACGATCTCAAAAGCCGCTTTGAGCGCGTGTCCGTCAGTGCGGTGATGCAATGCGCTGGAAACCGGCGTGCTGACCTGCTGTCGGTGAAACCCGTTTCGGGTGACCCATGGGCGCCGGGGGCGATTGGCAATGCGGTTTGGACCGGCGTGAGGCTTAAGGACGTGCTTGAATCGGCCGGCATCATGTGCGGTGGAGAAATGCACGTGGTATTTGCAGCGTGCGACGACTGCGAAGCAGAAGGCAAACGCTTCCGCTATGGCGTGTCAATTCCGGCGAGCAAAGCGCTATCGGGCGATGTGCTGCTCGCCTACGAAATGAACGGCGAAGTGTTGAGCGCGGAGCATGGTTATCCATTGCGCGTGGTCGTTCCGGGTTACGCGGGCGTGCGCAGTCCGAAGTGGCTGGCATCGATCGAGGTGCGCGACAAACCGTCGGACAATCACATGCAGCAACGCGAGTACAAACTGTTCCCTGCTTCCGTCGATGAAACCAGCGCGGACTGGGAGAACGGGACGACGATCAACGATATGCCGCTGAACTCGGCCATTTGCGAACCGAACGAAGGAGCGACATTGTGCGCAGGTCCTGTCCGGGTCGCCGGATACGCCGTGGCGACGGGCACATCGGTAGCGCGCGTAGAAGTGTCGTCAGATGACGGGGTGACGTGGACACAAGCCGCACTCAACGTCGAGCCTGGCACCCCGTGGAGCTGGACGCTCTGGACCGTCGAACTGGCGCTACCGAAGGGCACGCATGAACTCTCAGTGCGCGCATGGGACTCGGCCGGGCAGACTCAGGTATCGCAGGTAGCCGATGTATGGAATTTCAAAGGCTATCTAAGTACAGCGTGGCATCGGATTACCGTCACCGCACAATAACGGAGCTAAAGCGGGCGGGAAATTGTTAATCAAATAGTTTGACGAAAGCCTCCGTGCTGGGCGCAAACAATCTGCCCATCGCCTAGACGTGCAGCCAATACTGGCCGGAAGAAACGCTCATTCGCGCTTTCAATGCTCGAAAGGTGGCTGGGTCCTCTTGCGATTCTATGCATGCCTCATGCGCTGTCCTCCCGTCGTCTGCTGGTTCCCAAATGCAGCGGTGGACGCAGTTGGAACGCTGACCGGGCAGCGTTAGGGCCGTGTCCCATTGCAACGATGCAAGCCGTAGTGGCCAAGACGTTTAACTTCGCGTCAAGTGGTAGACCCTTTGTTTGAAAATATCCTGGAATAAACGGCGCCCACCCGGCGTTCGCCCATTGTTACTCACCCAAAGAGGATCACTCACGATGGCTTCGAGCTCCCTGCGTTGGCTAAGCACTGCAGTGGCGTTCGCCAGCGCCCTTGTTTTTCTTGCCGCGAGCAGTGACGCTCTTGCAGGCGCAATTCGGAATAGTGAAACGTCTGCGGAGTCTTCGTTCCTATCAGAAAACGATAAGGCGATGTCGACCATGATGACCAACATGGTGGTCAAGCCAAGTGGGGACATCGACAATGATTTTGTGGCGATGATGGTGCCGCACCACCAGGGTGCTATCGATATGGCGCGCGCCGAACTGCAATATGGAAAGAACGAGCAGTTGCGCCGCATCGCGCAAGAGATCGTGGTTGAGCAGCAGCAAGAGATCGTTGCGATGCATCTGGCGATCGGTTCGAGCGTATCGACTTCAGCGCCCGGCACAGCCGATGGCGGAAATCGGGCGTCCGATCCGGCATATGAAAAAAACCAGCATCAGACCCATAACAGCATGTTCATGAAAATGAATCAGGAGCCACAATGAACCGCATCTCCGCACTCTCGACTCTCTCAGCCCTGATTGCGCTCGTCTTTGCGCAAGCTGTCCTCGCAGGACAGGCGCCCGGACGGGCTTCTGCCGCCGACATACCCATCAGCCATCAGGATCGCGTCTACGCCGCCGAGCAGTTTTCTAATACCGTTTCCGTCATCGATCCTGCCAGCAATACGCTAGTTGGTTTGATCAAGCTTGGCGATCCGTCGCCCGGCAATTTCAGCCCGCTCTACAAAGGCCAGGTGCTGGTTCACGGCATGGGCTTTTCGCCGGACCACAAGACAATCGCCGTAGTCTCGATCGGCTCCAATTCAGTCTCGTTCATCGATACCGAAACGAACGCGCTCAAGCACGTGACGTATGTCGGACGGTCCCCGCACGAGGCGTTCTTCACGCCCAACGGTAAGGAGGTTTGGGTTACGGTGCGGGGTGAGAATTACATCGCCGTGCTGGATGGTTCGACCTACGAAGAGAGATCTCGCATTGTCGTGCCGGCAGGACCTGGCATGCAGATCTTCTCGCCCGACGGGAAATACGGGTATGTCTGCTCGTCGTTCAATCCGGAGACTGTCGTGATCGATGTGGCGAGTCATAAGATAGTCGGTCACGTTACGCAGGCCAGTCCATTTTGTCCGAACATCGCCGCAACGCCTGATGGCAAGCAGGTGTGGTTCACTTTGAAGGATACGGGCAAGACGCAGGTATTTAACGCCCGACCACCGTTCAATATCCTCAAGACGATCGATACCGGTCCTATCAGCAATCACGTCAACTTCGCACGCAATAGCAACGGCTCTTTTGCCTACGTGACAATTGGGGGTACCAATGAGGTCAAGGTGTTTAAAACCGATGACTTCTCCCAGGTCGCGACGATACCCGTCGGAAAACTTCCGCACGGCATCTGGCCATCAGGCGACGGCACACGCATGTACGTCGGTCTTGAAAACGCCGATGCGATGACTGCGATCGACACGTTGACGAACCAGGTGATTGCCACCGTGCCAATCGGACAAGCGCCGCAAGCGGTTACCTATGTACCGAATGCCGTTCGAATGGGTGATGGCACCCAGAATACGCAGCCACTCGGTGTGGCAGGCAAAGCGGCACATCTGACCATGATGGCGGTGGGAGCCTCGTCCACGTCAACGAGCACAACCGCGCCAACGAGCGTGTCACTTTTTGATCAAGGTTTGATTCAGGTGTTGCAAGCGTCGGTGACGGGTTTGGAGCCTAAAAAACCTTATGTGATAGCGCTTTCGGATCACCCCGATGGAAGCGGCGAGCTGGAACCGTTGGCGAACTTCATGAGCAACCCCGCGGGTTCAGCGATCGTCAACGCAATTGGCCAAATCCGACAGGTCGTGCGGCCTGAATCGAGCAACGGCGCGAACAAGCAGCGTTACCTTGTTATTGCTCCGCGCGATGGAGATAAGCTAAGCTCGGCCGTTCAAGTGCAGTCACGCTGAATTTCGAGGCTGCTCGACGCAAAGGGAGCGCGCTGGGCGGCGCCACGGCGTAAACACGCACTTCTTTACTTGTATATTCCGTGCGCCTCGAACCGAATGATTCCCGTTCCACCGGTCTAGCTCGGGTCATCGCCGGCCGGTCCAAGTGACCGTCCACGACAAAGTTATCGATTCTTCCAGCCAGAATGCGGACCATCTCGACAAAAAGACAACTATCCGGAAATTTTCGGCGCCACCGTAGGGAGAAGCGCTAATTTCGTGGCGTGAGCAAGCGTTCTCACAATGTCTGGCCCTACATGCTGTGACGTGCAGACAGACAATGGGCTCGGGTGCGGCATGGACAGGATCGAGGTGGCGGTCGGTACCTTGCGGAGCGTTGGTAATGCGCGCTGCGCTTTTCGTCCCGCGAGCACAATGACGCGTAATTTAGGCAGGAGATCGAGTAGCGTCGTTAGCTCGGCGACACCACGATCAATATCGCGGTTGGATAACCGGTGTTGTCTTCCAGACGCGGAATCCGCAAGCCATGGATAGACGTTCCACAATACGCTCTCGCAACGAGGTAGGTCGGCTTCGACCAAGAAGCGCCTAAGATTGCGCTGTGTTGGGACCGGATTGTCGCGAGACACCAAGCGAGGCTGGGAGGTAATATTCGCAGGCGACTCAAGCAATATCAGAACCTTCGCCTCACAGCCGCCATCGAGGGGATCAAAAAATGGCGCCGCCCCGGTTCTCCGGATCAACTCCTGAACGTACGCCGTCAGGGGGCGGACGTGGAGATCCTGAAGCATATCTAATCGCTCATGCCAAAGGTCAGCGGCGATGCCAGAGAAGGTTTTTGCTGTCACTGAGTCAATATTTCGTTTTGCGCTAAATCACCGTCGCGAACCGGATGTCCAGACTCGCAACGGCGCTAATACTCGACACTTACCCCATCAAATCGTGAGCCTCACGACTTGCGCATTTTTGCACCGAATTTTGGTCGATTCGGCTTTCCAAGGTTACATCGAGTTCTTTTTCGATTTGCTGGAAGCGGTATTTTGGGAATTCGACCCTTGCGCGATATGAGGGAAAAGCGAACCATATAGCCAGGACAAAAATAAGAATGATGAACAATGCCCATACGATAAACGCAAACATACAAACTCCTCATGCCGGTATCAGTGACGATTACTAGGGTCGATTGGTCCTTGATAAATTGATCTGACAAAAGTCGCGAGCGTTTTTCTGTCCGACGCGTCCAGTCCAGGAAACGCGGGCATTGCACTAGCGGGCACGCCTTGCATCAAGACCTTTTCGAGTTCAGCCGTCGAAGGACGAATGTGTTCGAAGTCGAACGGCGCTGGCTTGAGGATAGCGGAAACAGGTCCATCGCCTTTGCCGTTCACACCGTGGCACGCGGCGCAATCAGCAGCGTACAGTTGAGACCCGAATGCGAGTGTCGCGCTTTGAGTCGGTATGAAGCTTGGCTTTTGCCCGAGCGATTGCACATAGGCCACGAGGTCTGCGACTTGTTGATCGCTGAGATCACGCCACGCAGGCATCGAAGATCCCGCAACACCATTCTCTAAAACGCTTGCCAACGCTTGATCCGAGTATTCAAACTGAGTTAAGTCGGCCGGCCGGGGGGCGAGAGCGAATGCGGCCGGTGAGTGCCCGTTCCCAGATGCTCCATGGCAACTTGCACACGACTGCTTAAACAAGGTTTGACCGCGTATCAAATCTCCCTTAGCTGTTGGGGCATCGGAGACGGTCGATCCCGTGATACTCGCGTGCGCTCTCGACGGGTCGGTGTCGAGAGAAGCGGTTTCCAATTCAATGCCCTCATCTACAGTTGTATTTTTCACTGGCCCAGACCGGGCATTGATACTCGGTGACGCAGCGCTGCAGATCGTGCCGCTCACATCAGCGAGCCAATCAGGAATAGTACCCTTAGCCGCTGCGCTTGGCCGTCTTGCGGAAATTTGATCAGCGGTTAATTGTTGCACATTGCTCATTTCCGCTCGGCGAGCTGCGCCGAGCGTCTCAAGGTACGCAACAAGGTCGAGCGCGTCAACCTTTGGTCGAGTCACACTCCCGTCAAACATCCACGGGTAGCCGGGCATGATCGAGCCAGGTACGATGTAACGCGGATTGTAGAGGTGTGCAAGTTGCCAATCCTTACTACGAACGCCGGCCTCACGAGCAAGGTCGGGTCCGATACGCCGCGTTCCCCACAGTTGAGGTGAATCATATTTCGTCTCCCATGGTTGCGTCGGCGGTCCCCATCGCCGAACATCCTCTGCGATATTGCGAACCTGCTGGGAGTGGCAATACGCGCATCCTTGGGCCGCATAAAGCGAACGACCGTGAAGCTTAGCTTTCGTATAGGGGCTGAGGACCGCCGGAGTGTCGGCTTGAATCGAACGTTCAAGACGCAGCCCCGGTAAGATTCCAAGTGCCACTACAGAAAGGACAAAAAATCCAATACCCGCACTAAACAGCACTGCCTGCCTTGCGCCAAACCATCGACGACGCGGGAGCAAACTCATTGCTTCTCATCCGTTAATATTGCCTGCCTACCGACGAGCATTGAAACGAGCAGACAACCAAAGCCTGCAAGTATGGGAAAGGCCGCTCCGACTCGCCACCACCAATAGGGCATTGAGGCGCGGACTGAATCCATCCACGGCACGGGCTGCGCCCAGGATTTGCCCTGGACCAAGCCCGCGACACTCAAATCGATAAACATGATAGCCAGTCCGATACTGACCAACCAGAATGCGGCGCTCGCCAATCCGCCGTGGTATCGAGCACCGGGGGTCCGCTGCCAGGCATGCAGCATGCCGCCAGCCGCTACGAAAGTCGCAAAACCTAGCATTGCGAGATGCGAATGCCCGATCACCCAGTCCGAAAAGTGAATTACCCGTTGGACCGGCATCAAAGCCTGTAGCGATCCTTGAATGCTCACAATTAAGTAGAAGACAATACCGACCCATATAAAGCGAAGGGGCACGTCTCGATACATGAGTACACCGGCGCCGCGCAGCGATGCTAACTGATTGAAGACGACAATAATCACATCGACACCAAGAAGCAGCGACGCGGCGATCGCTGCACGCTGGGTGTCCATGGGGATCGCAGAATAAACGTAGTGATGCGTGCCATTGAGCGGGTAGACAAAAAAGAGGATCCAAAACCCAAGCATCGATACGAAATGGCTATAGACAGGACGTCCCGTTACGGCCGGGATTACGTAGTACGACATTGCAAGTGCAAACGGGGTTACGAGTAGCCCAACGGCGTCGTGGATCCACAGGCCACTAAACGCCGCGCCAACCGCGCCAGGCACGAATTCCGGAACAAGGCTACCCATGGGAAAGGCAAGCAACGTGAAGACACCACCGCCCAATGCGTACCACGCTGAAATATATAGGCGATCTCGTTCAGGGCCCATTGCTATAGGCCAAAGGAACTGAGCGATGATAATCACCAGACATATTTCGGTGACGGCGTTAATAACCAACGGGAACTCGGTCCATTCAAGTGGCTTTATTGCAAGCAGCCACTGAGGCAGATTGACCTCCACAAGCGCCCACCCAGGAAGCACCATGCCGAAATTCCAGAGGGCAAACAACGCCCACCCCAATCTTTGGCTCGTCACCGACCGACCGGCGAGTCGCGGGGTCGCATAATAAAGGAAGCAGAGAAATGCGTTGACCAACCAGCCAAACATGATCCCTTGCGTGTGGTTGTAACGAAGCAATCCCCATGTAGCCCAGGGCTGCGTCCCCAAGAATTCTGGATCGACAAACTTGATTGCGACCACGGTGCCAAAGAGGGCTGAGACTATCAGCGCAATTACGGCCGCTAACCCGTGAGCGCGCACGAGCATCGACTCGGTACGGGCAATGACGGTGATCTGCGAAGTGTCGAGCTTTGCGTCCCCTTGAGCGCTATAAGTTGTCGACATCCTAGCTTCCTTGATGCAGGCTACCGCCTGACGGAGTCGACTGGCTACCCAAGACATGTCCGTTGACCGATTGGCCATACATTGATTGCGCGGAATCATGGTATTTCGCGCGGGTTTGCGCCACCGATCCGGTATAACGAGGATCTTGTGGACGATCCTGACTGTCAATGTACAAGGCCACATCCCATGCGTCCTGGTCGCTCAGCGTGCCGCCTTTGCCAAGTGGCATATTGGCCTTGATGAATTCTGCCGCGTTTTTAACGCTATCCATGCCCGCACCCCAGTTATATGATGCGTCTCCCCACAGTGCGGGAAATGCCACACTCCCGTCGGCTCCGCGCTGTCCAGCGCCGTTAGCGCCGTGGCAGAGGGCGCAATTCGCGGTATAGACGTTTGATCCTCGCGCGTAGTCTGGCTTGAGCTTCGCCTTTTGCATCTTTGGAAATCCCCGACCCTCAATCTTCGAATCAAGTGGAGCGCCGTGCGCCATCCAGTACGAATAAGTTTCTAGTGCGACAAGAACAGGATCTCCCAGAGGAGGGGCTTTTCCATTCATGCTGTATCTGAAGCAACCTTGCAGCCGCTCAGCAAAGGTATTCACATGTCCATTTTTAGCTCGATACGCCGGATACGCTAAGTACGCGCCCCACATCGGAGCAGCACCCGCCTTGCGGCCTTGATCAAGGTGACAACTTGCGCAGCGCAATTGGTTGCCGACATAAGCTTTTGCGTAAATCGCCGGGTTCTCAAAGATTTGCTGCCCCTGCTTGACGACCTTGCCAAAGTCCGTATCAGGAATCGGGGCATCGCTTGGCGAAAATGCCGCCCTCTTTGCAGTGGTGTTGGCCAGAGACGGTGAAACCGTCAGTGCGGGTTTTGATTGAATGGGGGCCGGCTGTCTGAAACCGGCGAGCCAGATTGTTCCGGCAGATATCGCGAGAATGCTACCAACTGCGGCAATTGCGAGACTTGGTTTCATCGCGTCGATCCTTGAACAACAAGCGGTTGAGCCGCAAAGTAGTCGCCGACCGCTTTAGATTCGGACACCGACAACTTGCTTGCGACAACAGACATGAGACCAAGTGGCCCGGGTGCGCGCGTCCCGGCCCTCCAAGCCGTGAGTTGGTTCTGGATATAAACTGAAGACTGTCCAGCCAAAGCGGGGAACACGGCCCCTACACCGCCGCCGCCGCTGCCGTGGCACTGGATGCACGCGGGAACGTTTTCGGACCATTTCCCATGGAGTGCAAGCGCCTCGCCGCGCAAATAATCAGGCGCCCGTGGTGTGGCCGGTAGCGACCCGGAAGCGGCCGGCAAGTTCGCATAGAAAGCTGAAAGTTCACTTTTTTGCTCGTTGCTCAGAAGCACTGCGATGGGCGTCATCATGGGGTTTGACCTCTTGCCAGAGGCCAATGCATTAAGTTGTTGGTTCAGGTACGCTTCCGGCAGCCCAGCGAGGCGCGGGTAGCCGACGGCAGGATTGCCTTCTCCCTTGCTGCCGTGGCAACTTGAACAAGCGGGAATGCCACTGGACGAGCCCAACCGGGCGATGCTCGCTCCGGCCCCGGGCGACTGATCGGCGTAAGCCATTCCCTGACTTAAGAACAGGAGCGCTGCGGAAAGCGTCAACGCAACTGCGAGCGCCTGCAGGAACGCGCTGCGCCAAACCGAAGTTAAGTGCGTTTGCGTTGGGTTTCCTGGTTCCATTCAATCAAACTCCACGATTAGATTTTCGCTCTCGACATGAATCAGTGCGTTATAAGTTGCTCATAGGAATCAGTCGACGTCGCGTCCTTTTCATTCTGATCCGCTCATTGCGGATGAGCCGAATAGGGCTTAAAGCCGTAACTCTCAAAAATCGACAAGCCTTCAGGAGAGTGAATGAATTTGAGCCAGAGTTTGCCGTCCGACGCGTGAGGCGCGTTTTTAACCAAGGCCCCGGCGTAGATCGCTGTCGTATTTTGATCATCAGGAATATCGACGTGCCCGATTGGATGACCGACCTGCTCCTGGAACATCGCTTCCGATTTCCAGGTGACTCCAGCGTCGACTTTGTGCTGCATGATCCAAAGGGGAGTCTGGCGGTGATGAATTTGTGTAAGAAGTGTTGTGCCGTCGGCAATCTTCGTTTTGTACACGTCCGTCGCCAGATCCTGGCCGCCGGCTTTCTTCAGCGACGTTTCAATTTGCCGCGCGACACCCTCAAACTTGGGGTTGGGCATCGCAAGCCGAATCTCGGGCTTGCCCAAATCGCTCAAGCTTGAGATTGCCTTGGGGTTGCCCTGCGATACCATGATCGTCAGCGTATTGGTCGCGTACGGGACAGCGGGCGATGTCAATAGGCCAGCGTCGATTTGTTTGTTGACCGCATTCAAACCAGCAAGATACACGTCGGGTTTGACCGTCCAGGTCAAGTTGCCAACCGTCACCGTGCCGCCATTTTTGATCTGGTCAACAAGCAGTCCCGGAGGGACAGTTTCCCAATACATGTGTCCTTTGAACCGGGGATATTTCTTTTCGAATGCCTGCACAAGCGGCGCCATTGCGAAGAAATAATTCCCACCAACAAACAGTGAGAGCAAGGGATGCTGCGGATCACCATGAAAATCCGCAAGATTGTCCGCATCCGGAACGTCGAATTCGAGGCCGCGCTGGACGGCGTCGTTGTTTTCTCCGTGTTGCCACGGCGGGTAGAACTCGTTTGAACCCTGTGACGCATCATCGATAGGTTTTGTCTGAGCACCCGCCGTCGCTTGCACCCCGAGCAAAATGACGAATGCTGCCAATGCGAGCTTCCGGGAATAGGGTCGTGTGGATAGCATGTCTCTCTCAAAAAAAGTTGTAGGTGAACTACATCGGCATCAGTACGTATCCGTCAGTCTCCAAGGTCGTCACCGTTGTCAGGCCAGAGAGTGCTAGCGTGACTGAAGGACTAAGCCAGTCGTAAGCGAATTTGTGCTCGGCTACAGCCTGACCGCAAACCGACACGTCTACTCCAGCTTTTTTTAGCTCTGCTATGAGTGGCAAATTGGGATTATCAACTCCGAATTTTGTATGGTAGTGGGCATTGTCCAGCGCAAGCGGTGTCGCGGCGCCGTAGGTAATTGCCACAAATTTGAGGTGCTCGAGCGGAACGCCCGAAGATACGTACAGGTTGACGGTTCTAGCGACATGATCCAATGCTGGGTTGACATCGCTTGGCGATTTAGCCGCTTGCGTCAGCGCGAATACGATCTTGTATTCCTTATTCGCGTGTGGCCGATAAGCGGCCTGAGGGAGAGCGTGCATCTTCCCGTAACCTTGGATAGTCGGGGTAACCCAGAACCCACTGTCTTGAGTTTGAGCCTGGACCGTGAGTGCACTCATCGATAACAAGCCTGCCAAAATTAACATTTTCGGTTTCATGATGTTTTTCCTTAAGGTGAGTTTAAGATGCCAAGAACTCATGCATAAAACTAATATCATTTTGATCAGCTATGTATGCCAAAAAAGCATACGTCTTGAGGGTATGACGGGACAAGAAATGCTGCGATATCAGATTGCATTTAGCCGTTGGCTTAAGAAGCTGTTGGATCCAACTCCCAAAGGTGAGGCTTGGATGCTGTCGCCACAAGCGCTTTGAACAGCGTCGCGCCTCTGGATAGGCTTCGCCCTTAGAGCCAGATCAAATTGAGGCGCCGTTCGATCTTCAAATGCTGCAATCCAACCTCCTCGAATACGCCTGCCGACAGCTCGTCAACTACGCTCATTCTGGATAGAAAAGAAATGCTTCCGGGCGTTGAGCGCAACAACCGTTTGATTGCTTCGGTGTTGCTCACCGATACGATGGGTTCGATTGACAAACCAAGTCGTGCGTACGCGTCGTCGACGGCCTCCCTAACTCCGGACCCTTTTTCTCGCAAAATCGTTCTGCCTGCAATGAGATCCACTGGGAACATTTGTTCTTTGATAGAACTGGGATTTTTACTTGTGACAGCGATTATCTCGTCGTGCCCTAACGACAGGGAGTCAAGTTTTGTTGCGTCAAACGATCCTTCGATAAATCCCAGTCCGATTTCACTCATACAAACAGCAGACTGCACGGCCCGAGAGTTTGAGACTGAAAGGCCAACCCTCACGTTCGGATACCGTGTGTGAAAATCAGCGAGGATCTGTGGCACAAGATAAACACCCACGGTTGCGCTCGCGCCGAGATCGAGATGCCCCGCGCTCAGGCCTGCCAACTCTCGCAATTCAAGCTCCGCGGAATCTGCCAATCCGAAGATCTGGGTCGCGTAACGCATCAACAGAGAGCCTGCTTCTGTTAGGACGACGCCTCGCGGTAACCGATCAAAAAGTTGGCTTCCAACCCTTTGCTCTAACTCTTTTATTTCTCTCGTCACCGCAGGCTGACTGACCTTCATTATGTCAGCGCCAGCGCTCACGCTACCGGCCTTTGCCACCGAAAAAAATGCATACAGATGGATGAAGTTCATTATGCTTTTTTACGTTCACGCGCTTTAAGTTGAGATGTACTAATGGCAATGAGACCTCTTTGGAAAGTACGAACGTAAGACGGACAATGCGGTAGCGACGATCAATCTTAGTGCGTCGTCCGAGGCATAATTCCCCAAACTTCGTTCGACCGGTCGCGACGGGAGCTTCAACGGGAACAGATTATTGACTAACTCAAGTCCCGTTGATCATTAAAGCCGCACCGCGTCTAATGCCTAACCGCTGAACGAGTCTGTCCGCTTTCCTTGGTCATCCATCCCCAGCGAGAGAATATGGCTGCACCGTCTTTCGATTTTAAATATCCGACAAATTGTTCGGACGCGGCGTTATCCTGCCCCCTGCGCGTCACGGCTACACCCGAATCACGGTAAATCGCATAGCGCGGCTCAATGGGCACCGTATCGGCGAGCGTCGGATTGGAGACCTGCCAGATGTTCCAGATTAGCCATACATCAATGTCTGATTGTTCGGTCCATGTCTTGCGTGCTTCGGCGCTGTTGCCTGCATAGCCTACAATATTTTTCCGCAAGGCCGCGACCTGGCGAATGTCGCCGGTGCGACCTGCGACGTCCTCCCATACTCCGTTCTGTCCTGCTCCATTGACCACCAGCACTTTCACACCAGGCTTAAGCAGGTCGGAGAAGCGCTTGATATGGTGCGGATTGCCCGGGCGCACGAGCATGGACATGGGTCGCAAATAAAGCGGCTCGGGCGCTTGCGGGGTCAACTGATCACCCATCGCAACGACAAAGTCAGACATCATAGTTTCTGATCCGCTGTAGATGACATCGGCATCTTCTTTCGCAGGTCGAGCCAAGTGCCGGTCGGACCTGCCGTCACGACGACCTGCGTGCCCGTCTTCTTTTCAAAGGCAGCCGCGGCTTCTTTCATTGCTGGTGCTGGGCCGCCAGGTCCGTAGACGTGCAGCGTGGTCTGTGCGTAAGCACCGCTCGCTGATAGCGCGACGCATGCAATAGCAATAAGGTGATGGGTCTTTTTCATGGTCATCTCGCGTGAGGTGTCAGGGGAACAACGCATTATTCAACGATAGGTGGCGTGACGAAGGTGTGAAACGGCGCGGGGCTCGGGACACTCCACTCCAGGCCTTCTGCACCATCCCATGGCTTGTCGTCGGCTTTCTCGCCTCCCCTGTAGGCAGGCAATACGACCGCAAAAAAGAAGTACACCTGGGCCAACCCAAAGCCAAACGCACCGATCGTTGCGATCTGGTTGAAGTCGGTGAACTGGGCCGGGTAATCGGCGTAGCGACGAGGCATACCGGCCAGACCCAAAAAGTGCATCGGGAAGAACGTGACGTTGAAGAAAATCATCGAGGCCCAGAAATGGATCTTGCCGCGGGTCTCGTTGTACATATATCCGGTCCACTTGGGCGACCAGTAGTACCAACCGGCGAAAAGCGAGAAGAGTGAGCCTGCAACGAGCACATAGTGGAAGTGGGCGACCACGTAGTAGGTGCCGTGCAATGCAATATCCAGTGGAGCGACTGCGAGCACGAGACCCGAGAAGCCGCCGATCGTGAACACGAAGATGAAGCCGATCGCAAACAGCATGGGTGTCTCGAACGAAAGAGAGCCTTGCCACATGGTTGCGACCCAGTTAAAGACCTTCACACCGGTGGGGATGGCGATCAGCATGGACGCGTACATGAAGAACAACTGGCCCGTCACCGCGAATCCAGAGGTGAACATGTGGTGGCCCCACACCATGAATGACAAAATAGCAATCGAGGCGGTCGCATAGACCATTGATGCGTAGCCAAACAAGGGCTTGCGAGCAAAGGTTGGAATCACTTGGGAGATGATGCCGAACGCCGGTAACACCATGATATATACCTCGGGGTGGCCGAAGAACCACCAGATGTGCTGATAAAGGACCGGATCGCCGCCGCCAGCGGCGTTGAAGAAGTCGGTGCCCCAGTGCCGATCGAACAAGGTCATTGTGATCGCGCCAGCCAGCACAGGCATCACTGCAATGAGCAGGAACGCGGTAATCAGCCAGGTCCAGGCGAACATCGGCATCTTCATGAGCGTCATGCCAGGCGCGCGCATGTTTAATATCGTGACGATGATGTTGATTCCGCCCATGATCGACGATGCACCCATCAGATGGATCGCGAAGATTGCGAAGTCCATGCCGGGCCCCATCTGAACCGAGAGTGGGGCATAAAGCGTCCAACCCCCGGCAGCTGCGCCACCCGTGACAAAGAACGAAACGGTTAGCAGGACACCCGCGACGGGTAGCAACCAGAAGCTGAAGTTGTTCATGCGCGCGAACGCCATGTCCGACGCGCCAAGCTGAAGTGGAAGCATCCAGTTCGCATATCCGACGAAGGCGGGCATGATCGCACCAAAGATCATCTCGATGCCGTGCATCGTCGTGAGCTGGTTAAAGAACTCTGGTCTCATTAACTGCAGGCCAGGTTCGAACAACTCACTTCGGATCATCAAGGCCATGACGCCGGCAGAAAGAAACATAGTGAACGAGAACAGCAGATACATCGTTCCAATGTCCTTGTGGTTCGTCGCGAACAACCAGCGGCGCCACCCGGTGGGACGGTCGTGCTCATGGCTTTCACCTTGGCTCGCAACCGGGTCAGTCAGGGTCTGCATGACGTCATTCCTTCTAAGTCAATAGTCAATTTTTTAGCGATAAGGTTGCAAGCATCGGCGGATTTCACCAGCTAACGCCGCGCGCTGATGCACGTTTGCAAAAGTGCCGAAGCGCACCTTGGTTTCACCACATCTCACATCCAAATCGCGCCGTCTCGATTCAGACATGTCAATTGATACCCACGCTGAGTTGAACTCGTATCGCTTATGGTCCAGCCCGTTCCAGCTCTCAATAATCAACAGCCCGGGCATAAGCCGAATACACTGGGCATCCGCTGCATGTCGTGCGTAGACCAAGAACGCAACTGCAATACCGGCTAGGTAGATCGCACAGACAGGCGGCACGAGCCATGCCCCTCGCCACGCGCAGAAGGTCGACAATAATCCGGAGATACATACAAACGAAACGTAGACGCCCACAAACTGCGATGGCTTCAACGCGCAGTTGCGCTTCAAAGACCATTCACGCAATACGACCGGCGGCTGGGCGCACATGCTGCCTCCCTGTTCCATGACCGACCCCGTTGATTTTGTACACAAGTGGCGCTCAGGCCAGCAAATGGGCGATCGCATCTCGCTCCGCCGCCAACTCCCTCACGGACAGCGCGATCTTTTCTCGCGCGAAGTCGGTTAGTTCAAGCGAAGACACGCGCTCGTAGCGCCCCTTCGCGCAAAGCACGGGAACGCCAAACATCAAGCCCTCTGGAATGCCGTAAGAGCCGTCGGACGGGATTCCCATTGATACCCATTGGCCGTTGCTGCCTCGCACCCAGTCGCGCATCTGGTCGATTGCCGCGTTAGCCGCTGAAGCTGCCGAGGAATGGCCGCGTGCTTCGATCACCGCGGTGCCTCTCTGTGCCACCGTCGGAATAAACAGCTCGCGGTTCCATTGCTCGAGTGCTTCGCTTTGAATCAATGCTCTGCCATCGCGCGTGACGAAGCGGTAATCGGGAAACATTGTTGGTGAGTGATTACCCCACACAACCATTTGGGCTAGCACAGGCGTGGTACATCCGAGGTGCGCCGCAAGCTGCGAAAGGGCACGGTTGTGATCGAGCCGGATCATCGAGGAAAAATTCTCTTGAGGCAGATCAGGCGCCGATTTCATCGCGATGTACGCGTTGGTATTGGCCGGATTGCCGACCACAAGTACTTTCACGTCTCGCGATGCAACTTTGTTCAATGCTCTGCCCTGCGTCTTGAAGATTTCCGCGTTGGCTGCGAGCAGATCGGCACGCTCCATACCTTTACTACGAGGCCGCGAGCCAACAAGCAGTGCGTACTGAACATCGTTGAACGCGCGTATCGGGTCGTCCGTTATCTCTACCCCTGCAAGCAAAGGAAAGGCGCAGTCTTCCAGCTCCATAACAACACCCTGGAGCGTTGCCTGAGCCTGTGGCAGGTCGAGCAGGTTGAGGATCACCGGCTGATCCGGGCCCAACAGATCGCCATTGGCAATACGAAATAGCAAGGAGTAACAAATCTGGCCTGCGGCGCCAGTCACCGCGACTTTGACAGGAAGTTTTTGCATGATGTTGTCCTTCAATCAAATCAATTATTCAGAGGCGCGTCGAGCAAAGACGAACGAACTACATTCAGATCAGAATTTCACTTGTTGGGCTTAACGAGACAAGGCGCCTGAAAGAGGTTGCCGTGCCACATTCCCTTGAGCGTTTTGCTCACCACGATCAACCAGAATGCGATCAGTGCGACCGTCAGGACGGTGCCAATAATCGCGAACGGAAAGAACTGGGTCAGGCGATAAAGCGTGAACGTCGTTGCGGTGTACACGCCAATGGGAAATGTAAAACCCCACCATCCCATGTTGAACGTCATGCCTTCGCGCTGATATCGAATAGTGAGAATCACAGCGATCACGAGCCACCAAACGCCTACGCCCCACAGTAGCAAGCCACCGAGCAGACCGAAATCTCTCGCAGCGACCGCCACTTGAGCGAGCGGCGTGCCGGCGAAGGCTGCAGGAGCGGCTTGCCCGAGTAGCAACAAGCCAAGGCTTCCGGTACCGATCGGACCCAGCGTGAGCCATGACGAGGCAGCCATATCGCGATGCGGCAACTTGTGAAGCGCGAGACGCAGGAACACGATCGTCAGGATCGAAAACGCAAGCGGCACCGAAATCGCCCACAGCACGTAGCCTGTTCCGACCAGCAACTGCGCGGCGCTATGCGAAAGATGCGGCGCAAGCACACCGGCACTCGACGCCGTCACTTCAGGGGCCACGATCGGCAACAGCCAGACCGCCGTCATTTGTTCTGTTGAATGCTTTTGCGTCGTGAACATCCGATAAGGCACAAGGCAAGCAATCGATACTGCCAATCCCGCATCGATCCACCACAAAGCGTGCGCCGTGCTCAGTGCCCCTGGGCCGAACAATTCGACGCCAAATACACTCAGGCCATTGACGATCGGGATCAAGCCCATCGGGATCGCACCTAGAAACATCGACTGGATCGGATGGTCGAGCATCGGCTTGATCGTCTCCGAAAACCAGATCAATCGGCCAAGAAAAAGCACCGAAAAAAGGGCGAAGATTAGGCTGTCGATCATCCACAGGGCTTCGGCGACCCGATGCTGGCCCGGAAGTTGGAATGGCAAGGCGAGCAAGATCAGAAATACAATCCCCGTTCCCATCGTCAGCGCGAACCAGTTAGGTGTGAATTGCCGAACAACTTCTCGATTACGCGAGACATGCCTTAATGGGGCGAAGGGGGACTTTGTTGGTTTGCCGGTAACGGACTGGTGTGCCATCGACGTTCTCCAAATTTTTGCTGCTTGGGTGGTGCTTTACGCACCCCTCGTGCCATGCATGCAGGATATGGAAGAGCGGCATATAATAAAAATACATAATTGGCATCCCTCATATATCAAAATGGTATGAATTTCACTCATCTTCTTGCTTTTTACGAAGTGGCACGTGCTGGCTCCATCAGCGCGGGGGCCGAGAAACTACGCGTGAGCCAACCTGCGGTCACGCGCGAGATCAGGGAGCTGGAAGAGCGCTTGGGTGTGACGCTCTTTGATCGTCTGCCACGCGGTGTGGCATTGACGCAAGCGGGCGACGCATTGCAGGCGTACGCGGAACGAATATTTGCTCTTTCGGGGGCGGCAGAGCTGGAAATTAAGGAACTGGCCGGCCTTAGCGCGGGCCACCTATCCATCGGCGCAAGCGCCACGGTAGGGGTCTATCTTGTTCCGGAAACCATCGCCATCTTTAACGCGCGTTTTCCCAAAGTAAGCGTCGAACTCACAGTTGCCAACACAGAACAGGTCGAAGAAGGCTTGTTAGCACACGAGTTTTCGCTTGGATTTATCGAGGGGCCTTACGACGATAATATCTTTGAAGCTAAGGAGATTGGAGCAGATGAAATTGTCGCCGTTGTAGCCGTTGGGCACCCCCTTCTTAGGCGAAAGGTATCCGCCCGCGACCTTGCGTCCAAGCGTGTGATCATGCGTGAACCGGGATCGGGAACACGCGCCGTTGTTGAAAAGGCTTACGCAGCTCAAGGTCTGATAATTGAGCCGGTGATGTCGGTCAGTAACACTGAAGCGATTAAACGCATGCTGCAATCCCAGCAATCGATTGCATACGTCTCATCGTTGAGCGTGAGAGACGAGATCAGGCGAGGCGACCTCGCGACGCTGAGCGTCAAAGACCTCCATATAAAACGAGAACTTCACGTGTTGTGGCTCAAGGGCCGGGCATTCTCGCCAAGTACGCAGGCCTTTCTTGAATTGAGCCTTCAGCAAACTGCTTGAACTTTCCGCATCGGCGATGAGCGAGCAGGCACACGTTAATCTGCTTCGCCGCACTGCAAATCAATGAGACAAACAATGTTGCTGATATGCCTATTTGGTATCGTTAATATCAAATAAAAGCATTTTCATTATGGCGCTATAGCGCCTATTCTGGTTTGTAGCGGAGACAGCAGATTTTCCTGTAGCGGCAAATGAGTCACCTGCAAACGGCTTCGTATAGCAGACGCTTCGCAGCGCTTGCACCTCCATTCAAAAACGCAGGGGAAGACAATGGCACATGCAGAACATTTAGCACAAGACGCAACTCGTCGGACAGTCAACAGTTTTTATCAAGCGATCGAGCACCGGGACATGAACGCGCTGAGAGACGTGGTGACGAACGATTGGCAATATATCGCGTCCGCGACTATGCCCTCGACCGGTGTAGATCAGATGGCCGCGGTGTTTGAATCGATGCAGCGTGCGTTGCCCGATATGGAAATCCACGTGCTCGATGTGCTTGTCAATGACCGGATGGTGGGCGTGCGCGCGCAAGTCGAAGGCACCCAGCACGGCGAACACATGGGCATCAAGCCAGCGTCAAAGCCGATTGTCTTCGCGGTGCATTCCTTTCACCAGATACGCGACGGTTTGATCGAAAAGACCTGGCATCTCGAAGATTGGATGGACTGTTTTCGCCAGATTGGATCGCTTCCTCCGGGCATTCAGAAGTAGCGTTGCGTTTTAGTTCACGAGGACCGCACGGGAATGGTGACACACATGCTGCTCAGTCCAAACCCCACTTCACATGAGATGAAAACGACCTTATCTTGTATGTGCCCAGACATTAGCAGGGGGTGCCGCCGTGTGAATGGCATACCTAATCGATATAGGTGCCATTGCAATAAGGCATTTGGATCATATGATGACGGGGGATACACTCAGCTCGTAGCGTCTAGACCATGCCGCGGATGTACGATTGCCGACTGATTCGTGGCGTCGGGCTGAAAAGACAAATAAAAACCAGGAGACAGTGATGGCGAGTGACCACGATACTGACCGCGTGCGGCGCACAGTGCTTCACACATTGGCGAGCAGCGGACTTGCGTTGACGCTTGGCGCCGCGACCCGCGCCTGGTCGGCGCAACTAGTAACGCTGCCCTTTCAAGGAGGGGAGCGCGACATCACAAGCTCGTTTCCTCAAAAAAAGGACATGCTTCTGTTGCGCACCCGCCCGCCGTTGCTTGAAACTCCGTTCTCCGTGTTCGATCAAGGCGTCTTCACGCCAAACGATCAGTTTTACGTGCGCTGGCATTTGGCCAATATTCCGACCACCATCGACGGCGCTTCATTTCGCCTGAACGTCCACGGACAAGTGCGCACGCCTCTGATTCTCAGCCTCACCGACCTTGTTACGAAATTCGCGCCGGTACAACTCGCAGCGGTCAACCAGTGCTCGGGCAACTCCCGCGGCCTTTTCGACGCACGCGTTCCGGGGGCGCAATGGGGTAACGGCGCGATGGGCAATGCCCTTTGGACCGGCGTACGTCTTCGCGATATTCTTGACCGCGCTGGCATGAAACGCGGTGCCGTTCAAGTGCGCTTTAACGGACTAGAAACTGGGATTTTGCCGACAACTCCCGATTTTAAGAAATCGCTCGACGTCGATCACGCGCGTGACGGCGAAGTCATGATTGCGTATGCAATGAACGGCAAGCCTTTGCCGCTTCTCAATGGCTTTCCTCTTCGCCTGATCGTGCCTGGCTGGTACTCGACCTATTGGGTGAAGATGCTCGACAACATCGAGGTCCTTGACCAGCCCGACGATAACTTCTGGATGGCGAAGGCCTATCTCATTCCCGATACGCCTCATGCCAACGTAACGCCGGGACAAACCGACGTGAAGATGATACCGATCAACCGCATGGTTCCGAGATCGTTTGTCACGAGTCTGACGGATGGCCAGCACGTTCCTGCAGGCGAACCACTTGTCGTGCGCGGCATCGCGTTCGGAGGGAATGCTGGAGTCCGCAGCGTGCAAATCTCCGATGGAGCCAACGCGCCCTGGCGTGAGACGCGTCTGGGCCACGACCACGGAAAGTAGGTTTTATCCAATGGGAGACGCGACTGACACCTAAAAACGGTCCACTTACATTGAGGGGTAAAGGCGACGAATACGAGCGGTATTGCCCAACCCGACTCCGCGAACTGGAACCCTGTTGGGTTCATGCGTAACGTCGTTGAGTCAATCACCGTGACAGCTTCTTGAGGAGGGCGTCATGAGATCCAGAATGCTCGCCTTCGCCGCGCTTGCCTTAAGCTCACATGTGCCGAACGCGCTCGCAGAGCCCTCGCCGAAGGCCTTATCGCCTGCGATTTTGAACCGAACGGTGACCGCGACGCTACCCGACAGTCAGCACATATTTCCGCCCGGCGCAGGTGCCGAAATTGCAAACTCGCAATGCATGATCTGCCATTCGGCCGGCATGGTGACACGTCAGCCCCCGCTGTCGATGAGTGTCTGGAAGAGTGAGATCAACAAGATGCGCACCGCGTACGGCGCTCCAATGCCCGAAGATCAAGTCGACGCACTAGCGAAATATCTGACAACGGTAAATGGCAAGCCTTGAACTCGATTTTTTATCTACGTACCGCAAAAGAGTCGCGCTGCAGGCGCGATATCGAAATTAGAATGAGGAGTCCAGCATGCAATCGTCCCGTCGCCAGTTCATTGTTTTAGCAGCCTCGATCGCTTCATCGGCGGTATTCTTTGGGAAAGCCCAGGCGGCGAGTGCTGTGGTGGAGAGCGACCCGACGGCACAGGCGCTCGGGTACAAAGCGGACGCATCACAAGTTGATCACGCTAAGTTCACGAAATACCAGACGGGGCAGGCGTGTGCGAACTGTCAGCTCTTTCAGGGAAAAGCCGGCGACGCAGCAGGTCCCTGCCCGATATTCGCCGGCAAGGAAGTCAGCGCCAAGGGTTGGTGTAGCGCGTATGTCAAAAAGGCATAGTAGGTTTCCAACGCCGCGAGGCCCTTCAGAGCCGCGCGACGGTATCCCATCGGCCCCAACTCACGTGATCGCGGCGCGGTTAGACAGTGGTAATCTAAATGCCCGTGGGTGTTTCCGCGGTTGCTACGAGTTCGAGGTATATGGACGGCGCGTCTACAAACGGACATTGTTACTGTCGTAGCGACAGTGGTCGCTGATGAAAGACGCGCGCCAAAGGCTCCATTCGTACAGCGGATATCCGGACTTCTTAGTCCCGTTCATCCCAACAACATGAGCGAGCATTCGTCGGCGCAGGTCCAACCTCTTTACTCATCAACAACTGCACGTCACACCATGCGGGAACAGCCAACCTCACAAGCAATGGCACACAGGCTCTTGCCCTGCTAGTGCAATATCCTGATCTGCATGTATCCCTCGTACGAGATCATCGCCGCTCAAAGCGGCTATTATCCCCTCGTCGAGGTGTATCAATTCTTTAACGCCGACGGTGTATCAATTTACGGGTGCCGATGACACTTGTTCGAATTCACCGAAACGAGCGTTCGCCTTCCCCAAAATCCGCGGGGAGTCGGCATAACGAGTGCGAAAACCAAATAAGGCCGATTGCCGTTAGGAGGGGAAACCGGCTCTTCGCGGGTTCAGCTCGCGCGGGCCGGCGTCAGGCCGCCGTGATGAGTCTTATCTAGTCGGCGAAGCTTAATGGGCACGCTCCCTATGCCTATCTGAAAGACATCTTGAGATGCCTCCCTACCCAGCCCGCCAGCCGGCTTAGCCGTTGCCGCATCTCTGGCAGTCTAAGCTTCAACAGCAGGCTGAGGTCGGCTGCCGAACCATTGGGTTCGCCGGGCCCTTACTGTGGGGCGGCTCCTCGGCTCGATGAGTGGTACCGCTCTGAGCCAGGAGTCGAGTAGTCGTGGTTGACCATCCAGTGGCGGCGATGATTTGGGGCGCGTTTGTCGGAAGATTTGGGCCGATACCGGAAAGGATGTGTTTCTATCAGTACCGGGTGCCGAATTACCCAGGCAGCGCGAGGGTTTTCATTCTGTGGAAGTTGGTGAACGACACTATGGGGTGTTCGGGCTACAGCAGTCGTCTCGGTTTGTACAACTCATCTTGGCGGTCACTTTTTACATTTCGATTGTCGCTGCAGCGATTGTTGTGGAAACTCTCGTCAAGGCGCTAGGGTGGTCGCCGCAAGAGCATCGTACAGCCCTCGTGAGCACAGCAATCAAATTTAACTACACGTCGATACTCGATATTATTTGCGGGGTCGTGTTCATCGCCCTGAGCATAGTATTTTTTAAACCGGCGGTCCCCAAATGATACGCATGGTGGCAGGCGGTCCGGACCAAGACGGTAGCCACCGACACGCTGCGGATCGGGATGGCGCGAGTTTTCAATCCGGCGGTGGATCTGCGTCACCATGACGTCAAACGGATTTGACGGAAGTGCTTCCCTCTTTTAGCGACGCGCTTGCAGCACGGATGTGTAAAACGGTTTCAGGCTTCTCCGTGCTCGTCCTTACCGATCGACAGCTGCTCGGGTGAATCAAACTGGAAGCGCGGCACGTCGAGGTTTTGTGGAGCGGGTTTATTTTTAAATACCCGACCCGCGAGATCGTAGGTCGATCCGTGGCAAGGGCACAAGAATCCGACGGGCCAGTCATTTGGCAGATTGGGTTGAGGACCGCTTTGGAACCGTTGGCTTGGTGTACAACCGAGGTGGGTGCAAACACCCATCACGACCAGGAAATTCGGGTGGGCGACACGCGAGCGATATCGGTTAGTACAGTAAGTTGGCAGTGGCATCGTAAATGGATGCGTGCTGAATGGGTCGAGGACCATTTCATTGGCTGCTACGACCTCCTTCAGCATCCGCTCAGTGCGATTCACGACGAATACGGGCATACCGCGCCAGGCAACGGTCGTCATCGTGCCAGGGGCGATCTGACTCAGGTCAACGGACACCGAAGCACCTGCTGCGCGCGCTTTCTCTGAAGGTGCGAACGAGTCGACAAATGGGACGACCGTTGCGATGCCTCCCGCACCGCCTACAATTGAGGTAGCAATCAACCACCGCCGCCGGTTCGTATCGGCGCAGCGTAGCAGTGAGTTTTCAACAACATGGTCCATGATTTCATACCTCTCAGTGAACCTGAATGAGGGGAGCGCGGGTGAATCGCAAAGCGTATGCGGGACGAGTCAGCGCGTAGGGTGCACTAAGCATCAACACGCGCCAACCGCAAGCGGTTCTCAGTTATGAGCATAGGTCTTGTTTAAGGTGATTTGTTTATTACGATACATCTGGCGAACCTTGTTCATAAATAGCGCGTCAGGCGTCTTCTTGCACTCGGTTATGACTTCATCGACGGGGTGTGCGGTATCGAGGATTAACCTGTCTTTTTCGCTGACGCCCAGCTTGTCGACGCCGGCTACCCAATAGACCAGAGCTGGCCGATAGGCTTCATCCGTCGTTACAAACTCGTTGCATTTCATTTTAGACGGAGAGACCTCTTTGGGTGTTTGTGCGACTGCGGTACTGGCCAAGACCACACCGCAGAGGGCGAGGAGAACGGGAGTTAATTTCATCATGTAATCCTAATTTAAGAGTTAGTTGACTCGCATAAGGATGCCAATCATCCGAGATAAGCCTTTGCGAAAGAAAAGATTTCACGTGCCCTATTTAACGTGTATTGGACATACGTTAGCAATTGTTAAGGGGGCGTCGACCTATTTAGGTTAGGTCGGTATTCTTAAATCAGGCTTATGCGAGAGGCGCCAATGCCAAAATCATCAACTGCCGAGCAGGCTATGGTTTACACCAGCATCTCGACCTGCTCCAGATTAAGCGCATGTTAAGACTGAGCGGCTAGGGTGGTGATAGCGGGTGTAGTGACTTAGCCCGATGTGAGCTGTAGCGTGCTGCGGCTCTAAGGATCGTAGAAGCATTGAAAGGACTGAAATGGCTTTACATATCAGCGCAGATCTGCTGTTCGAAGATAGACTCTCGCATCGTGCCGGGCGTCGGGCATTTGCGGCTCGACTGGACCGCTCTCTGAAGCAAAAAAATATGTCGTCCGCGCAGGCAGCTAGGGAGATCGGTGTGACAACACAAGATATCTCTTACTGGCGTGCCGGCATTACCGCACCAGGGCGAATAGAATACCGACAACTTTCGCGTTTGCTGAGTGTAGACGCATTCTGGCTGTGCGTGGGATTTGAGACCGAACGGTTTGCTAAGTAGCGTCTCTAAGCATCGCGACTCATGGAACCCGGTTACGCGCCGTTACTGTGCGCGCAGTTGCATTTGTGATCCGTTCGGCACCTCTAAACACCTACTCGATCGCCCAAAAAATATGCCCATCGGGATCTTGAAACAAGAAGCTCAATTCTCCAGAAGGCGCTCGGATAAGTCGCGACGCCATTCCCAGGTTCGTTGCAAGCCTGCTCACGTCGCTGCATTGGATGACGATTCTGTCGCTGACAATGTCGGTGGCTTCTGCCCGCGCGTGGGTTGCTGACGCAACCGGGTGTCGATACGCGAGCAATTCAAGATGCGGTGACGCGTCCGATGCCGTTTGCAAAGAGACGACGTCAACTACCGGGTGATCGAGATCGTCCAACAACCCTTGCTCGCTTCCAGAATTGGTTTGATATGCGCTCATGATCAGGCCCAGCGAGGCCGTATAAAAAGCCATGCTCGACGGTGCGCTGGATACGGAGATCGCGGTATGGTCGATCCCGGCTCGGACTTCAGATTGGCCGCCTTCGGCGGCAGGCTGCAGCAATTCGAGCGGGTGGCAATCAGGGTCGCGAAACTTGAACGCTGTAACGCCGCCGCTGCTATCGGGAAGACGGACCGGCGCCGGATATGAATCGGGACTGCGCGAAATCGCCTTTGGGCGAGCAGAGATGCTGTCTTCACGGTAAAGCCGCTTGAGCGCGGTATCGATGTTCGCGCAACGTAGGGCCAGATGTTGAAATGCAAGATCTGCCGAGGTGCTTGGCGACGGATAGGGGCGCGCGTTCGGACCAGCCTCGACAAGTTCAAGCTCCTCGTTGCCGAGGCTTAAACGCTGTACCTTGACGTTACATGCGCCCAACGCGAGTCCAGCCGCAAGCAAGCGGTCCATATAAAATGCGGGGCCGCTTAGTTGAAAACCCAGGCGGTCCCTGTAGAACAAAGTGCTACGTTCAAGGTCCACGACATTTCGGCTAATTCGTATGATCTGGGTAACGAGCGCGGATGTCATGGGCGCTGGGCTCCTCGCTGGTTGGTAAAGATCGCAAACAACGAATGCGAAGCGCAGATAAACAAGCGGCTTCGATTACGTCCGCCAAACGTCAGATTGGACACGGAGTAGGCGACACGGATCTTGCCGATCAATTCGCCGGAGGGTGCAATGCAGTGCACGCCGTCCGCTGCACTAGACCACACGTTGCCGTCCTCATCGCACCGGATACCATCGGCAAAGCCAGGATCGATCTTATGAAAGATACGCAGCTCGCCAAGCGATGCGCCGTCGGCGCAGACCTCCAGCACGGCGATGTGTTGCACCGGTGCTGGATCGAATTGCAGGCCACTTTCACAGACGTAGAGGCGCATTTCGTCGGGTGCGAAACACAAGCCGTTGGGTCCCGTGAATCGCTCCGAAACGACGCTGAGTTCTCCCGTATCGGGTATCAGCCGATACACGCTTGCTGGACGCTCCGACACCTGCTTGCCGCCCTCGTAGTCCGTCTGGATGCCGTACGGCGGATCGGAAAACCAGATTGTCCCGTCGCTCTTGACGATCACATCGTTAGGCGAATTCAAGCGCTTTGCTTCGTAGCGATCCACCAGCACGACGACGCGTCCATCTAGTTCGGTACGGGTGATGCAACGGTTTCGATGAGAACATCCGATCAGCCGCCTTTGCAGATCGCGCGTATGTCCATTGGCGAATCCGGACGGTTGCCTGAACATGCTGATACTGCCGTCCGGTGTCCAGCGCATGATGCGATCGTTGGGCAAATCGCTGAACAAGAGACACTCCTGATCCGCGAACCAGACCGGTCCTTCCAGCCACCGAAAGCCTCCGCCAAGCAATTCGAGTGGCGCGTTAGGGAGAACCATCGGCTTGAAGCATGGGTCGATAATCTCCACATCCGGGCGCGTGGTCATGCGTCACCGGCTACTGGAAGTGTCCCGGTCGATGGACCGGATCGACGTGCAATTGAACTGTCATGAGGACCGCCGGCTGATCGCCGATCGTACCTGAGCGATGCCCCTTGCGGCCGTCGGCACTGGCGATGCTTCCCTGGTCCTCTCCCAGCGACAGATCGCCCGGACCCATTTCAAAGCGCGTGCCGTCCATGGACTCGACCCACCATCGCCCGGACAGGGGAACGATCCATTGCGGCGCCGGATTCTCGTGCCATTCGCCAACCCAGCCCACGGGCTGCACGGTAAAGACAACGGTCGCGTCCGAACGCTCTTGTTTGTCGTTCCATTGCGGCGCAGCGTTGCCTACGCCCTTCAGGTCGAACTTGTCGAGCTCGGAGCGCGTTTGATGGCTCACGCCTGCCTCGTCCGTCCATAAGTGCCAGTAGGCGATTCTCGGGGACGAGTCTTTCGATTCGGAGGATGACATGAAGATTCTCACGAAATAGAGGGGTCAGGGCTGTGCATTGCCCGCAGAGGTGGATGACGACGGCACGGACGCAACGCCTGCATAAGGTGCTGAGGATAACGGATGATTCAACACCGACAATGCGCTCACCGGTATGCCGCCGATCACGAGCAACAGCAGGCCGCCGACCAGTCCAAAGTTCTTCAGGAAATCCCAGAAGTGGCTTCGTCCTTCTCCGGGTTTGGACCAGAAGTGCGGGTACTTCCAGAACGGGTGATAAAGGAGGGCGGTGACGGCACAAAAGCCCGCGAGTACGAATGCCGCCAGCCGGTCATGCCATCCGATCACGATACAAACCGGCGTTACGAACTCCACGACGATGGCGATCACGATCAATACGGCGCCGCCAGGAAGGAAGGATGACGTAGCCTGCTGCATCGCTTCCTTCCAGTGGACGATCTTGTCGAGAGCGCTGAACGGAAACATGATCACGAGACAGAACCGGGCGATCAACGGGATGGCAATTAGATTGACAAAATTCACGTTCAATCCCTTTGGATGAGCGTCATGCAGCCACTGGCGTCACGCCCAGGCGCTCGGCGATATGGTCAGCGACACGCAGCGCGTTGGCGATAATCGTCAAGGTCGGATTGACTGCGCCAATCGATGGAAAGAAGCTTGCGTCGGTGACATACAGATTGTCGAGTTCATGCGCCTTGCAATTCACGTCGAGGACCGACTTGGCCGGATCCGTGCCGAAGCGCAGCGTACCCGCCTGATGGGCTGTCCCGCCGATGGGGATATTCTTGCCCAAGTACAGCTTGCGTTCCATCATCGTTGCATGAGCGCCTGCATCGGCGAGAAGTCCTTCGAGTTTCTTCTTCAACCGGTGGTGGGCTTCCATGTTGCCTTCATGGATGTCGAGCACAATACGCTCGCCTTCGTAGCGTATGCGGTTCTCGGGACGGGGCAAGTCTTCCGTCGACAACCAAAAGTTCATCGAATGACGCGCCATGGTTTCGAACGGCATATCCGGGAGCCATTCGAGCCAGCCCGGGAGCGCCTCTCCCCGGATCTGGTCAGCGTGCGAGGTTGCACACATCTGGATCAAGCCGAGCGGGTATTCCCAATCGTCCGCGCCGAAATAAAAGTCGCTGATCGCGAGCGTCTTTTGAAAGACCGTGTCGTTAGGCTCGCGCATGAGCGCCATGAGTATCGACTGGTTATGACGCATGTAGTTGCGGCCCACCTGATCGGAGCCATTCGCCAGGCCGCGAGGATGTTTGTCATTGTCGGAGCGCAGCAACAAGAGGGCCGACGACAATGCCCCGCAAGCGACCACGACGATGTCGCCCGTGTAGCGCTCTTCCATGCCCGCGCGCTGTACGCATACCCCCGTTACAGTCCGCCCGGTCGCGTCGGTTTCAAGCCGGCTCACGTAAGCCTCCGTCATCAGCGTAAGGTTCGGATACGCCGCCAGCGCCGGATCGACGCACATCACCTGCGCGTCCGCCTTGCCGTTGAGCAAACACGGGAAGCCGTCGAATGCATCGCAGCGAATGCACGTGCTTGTCGGCGTGACCTTGCCGTCCTTTTCGTCGAGAAGGATGCCGAGCGGCAGATGAAATGGATGCAATCCCGCTTTCAGCAACGAGTCATTGAGGGCTTGAATGCGGGGCTCATGGGACACAGCGGGATAGGGAAACGGGGTGCTCGAGCGAGGCTCGCAAGGGTCTTCGCCCCGTTGTCCGTGGACGTGGAACAAGCGCTCTGCTTGCGCGTAGTAAGGCTCGAAATCGGCGTATGTGAGCGGCCATGCAGGGGATATGCCGTCCTTATGCTGCAATACTTCGAAATCGCGCTCCCGCAGTCTGAATAGCGCCGCGCCATACACCTTCGAATTTCCCCCGACGTAGTAGTGCAACCCAGGCTGGAACTTGCTTCCATCGCCGCCATACCAAGTTTCGCGGGTTTGATACATGCCGTCGACAAAGACCGTTTTTGAGTCCCAGTTCGCGGGTTCGCGCTTCAGGTAGTCACCACGTTCGAGTAGGAGAATTCGCTTGCCCGTGGAGGCGAGCTTCTGCGCGAGCGACGCGCCTCCCGGACCGCTCCCAATCACGATGACGTCGTAGTGGCTCATGGATTCCTTGTCGATCATGAAGGTAAGCGATCTGTGATCTCCCGACGGAAAGCGTCCCGGCTCGACCATGGCGTTCTTAGCGCAAGAAGCAAACCTGTGGGCGTTTGGTAAGCCGGAACCGTGTCAATTACCCGGTACGGCTCTTGCGCTCGTGTTGGTTTGCGCCCTCGCCGCTAGACTCGTTTATCTTGTCCCGGGCATCCACAGCGAAATCGTACGAACATTGGTCAATCGACATGACAAAAGTAGCGGTGGTGACAGGGGCCAGTGCGGGTGTCGGCCGTGCAACCGTCGAAGAGTTTGCCCGTCAAGGCTACGACATTGCGTTGCTGGCGCGTGAGCCCGAACGCCTGAAGCGCGTAGCCACTGAGTTGGAGAGTCGCTACCACATTCGCGCGCTTGCTATTCCAACCGATGTTGCAGATGCCGATGCCGTCGAAAAAGCCGCCACGCGCACCGAGGAAGAGCTCGGCCCAATCGACGTATGGGTGAATGTTGCGATGGCGACCGTGTTTGCACCGGTCTCCAAGCTCACTGCACAGGAGTTTGAGCGTGGCACCCGAGTCACCTATCTTGGACAAGTGCACGGCACGATGGCCGCGCTCTCGCGCATGCGATTGCGTAATCGCGGCACTATCGTCAATGTCGGATCAGCGCTTGGATATCGGTCGGTGCCGTTGCAATCGATCTATTGCGGCGCGAAATTTGCGATTCGTGGCTTTACCGATGCCCTGCGTTCGGAAATCATCCACGACAAGCTGAAAGTGCACCTGACGATGGTCGACCTGCCGGCGGTCAATACACCGCAGTTTGATTGGGCGATGAATAAAATGGGGGTAAAGGCGAAGCCCGTTGCGCCTATCTTTGAGCCGGAAGTGCCGGCCCGCGCGATCTTCTTCGCCGCCACGCACAAGCGGCGCGAAGTCTGGGTCGGCTTCCCAACGGTGAAGGCGATTCTCGCAAACCGCATCGCACCGGGGTTAATCGATAGATACCTCGCGTCGGCGGGTTATAAAGGCCAACTGACCGACGTACCGCTCGCGGCGGATGCGCCTGCCAATCTGTACGAACCGGTGCCCGGGAATTATGGCGCGCATGGGCGGTTTGATCAGGAGTCGAAGACGGGCAGCTGGGAAATGTTCACCGACCGCCACCGGTCGGCGTTCTGGGCGCTTGCCGCGTTGGGTCTTGTCGGTGGAGTTCATCTGCTCGCCAAGAAGTACAAGATCTAAATGAAATCGCTCAGGACAAAATCGCGATGAGCAATCCAATAGAAGACTATGCCCTGCTTGGCGATGGCGAGACCGCAGCGTTAGTCAGCCGCGATGGATCGATCGACTGGCTGTGCTGGCCACGTTTCGACGACGACGCCTGCTTCGCCGCGCTACTTGGCACAACAGAAAATGGTCACTGGTCGATGGCGCCGGTTACAGCGCTGACCGGCCAAAGCCGCCGCTATCAACAAGACACCTTGATCATGGAGACTGACTTCGAGACCGACGAAGGCGCCGTGCGGGTTATCGATTTCATGCCGATGCGCACGACGTTTTCGTCTGTTGTACGTATCGTTGTCGGGCTGCGCGGAAGCGTCAAAATGCGCTCGACCTTGCGCCTGCGATTCGATTACGGCGCGTTGCCACCCTGGTCGACAACGGAAGGGAACAGCATGGTCGCGAAAGTCGGCCCTGATCTCGTGGTCCTGCGCGCGCCGATGCCACTCGAAGTCAAGTCGCATGTCACCGAAACGGAATTCGAAGTCCGGGAAGAAAGCAGGCTGGCGTTCGTGATGAGCTATGGGCCGTCTCATCAGACTCCGCCTGCCGCTATCGATGCTGAAGCCGCGTTGGTGGCGACCCAGAAATTCTGGTGCGACTGGATCGATCGTTTCGATAATTCGAAGACCGACTGGCCTCAACAGGTGCGTCGCTCCCTGCTTACCCTCAAGGCGTTGATTCATCAGCCGAGCGGCGGACTAATCGCCGCGCCCACGACCTCGTTGCCTGAAGCGCCGGGCGGCAAGATGAACTGGGACTACCGATACTGCTGGCTGCGCGACGCGAGTTTCACCTTGGGAGCGCTCCTCAACGCCGGCTTTTTGGCCGAAGCGCAGGCTTGGCGAGACTGGCTTTTGCGTGCCATCGCCGGCTCGCCGGATCGCATGAGGATTATGTATCGCGTCGATGGCGCACGGCATCTAGCCGAGTGGACCGTCGATGCATTGCCGGGATATCGATATTCACAGCCAGTGCGCGTGGGTAACGCTGCGTCGACACAGCATCAGATCGATGTGTTCGGAGAGGTGCTCGATTGCCTGGATCTCGCTCGGCGGGGTGGCGTGCCCACCTCGACACAGGAAACGGCGGTCGCGCTGAAGATAGTCGAACACCTTGCACAGATGTGGGACAGCGAAGGCTCTGGCGTCTGGGAGTCGCGCGCCGAGCCGCGGCAATACACTTACTCTAAGGTGATGGCGTGGGTCGCATTCGACCGTTTCATCCGCCACCATGAAGCGTCTGGAACCCTCAATACCGTCGATCAAAAGGTGCTCGATCGCATCGTTTCCTTGCGCTCGATGGTTCACGCGCAGGTTTGTCGCGAAGGCTGGAACGAAGGTTTGGGCAGCTTCACGCAGCACTATGGGGGCCAGGATCTCGACGCAAGCTTGCTGCTCCTTCCGTTAGTCGGCTTTTTGCCGGCTGACGAGCCTCGCATGGCCGCGACGATTGCCACGATCCAGCGAGAGCTGTCGGAACGCGGCCTGATCCGCCGAACGAAGGCACGACGGGACGGTCCGATCGAGGGTGCGTTTCTCGCGTGCTCATGCTGGATGGCTGATTGCCTCATCCTGCAAGGTCGGGTCGACGAGGCGCGGGTGCAATTCGAACGGGTGCTCGCTGTTGGCAACGAACTCGGCTTGTTTTCCGAGGAGTACAACGTGCCCGGCAAGCATCTCGCCGGCAATTTTCCGCAAGCGCTGACCCATCTGGCCATCGTCAATACGGCTCTTAATCTTTGCGGTCCGACGCTTAACCGCGGTGGCAGTTGAACCGCGCGATCCCCGCACCCAAGACGAATCAATCAACCCAACGGAATCTCGATGACCGACGCAGCCCCGAAAGATCCTTCGGCCCCGGCAGCTCCTGACGCTCGCCGTTTGCCGCATCCCGCCTCTTATCCAATGCTCGCGGGACAACCAGCGCTTGTTACAGGCGCAAATTCCGGCATCGGCAAGGCCGTAGCCCTCCGGCTTGCACGCGCGGGTGCGGATGTGATCATCAATTACGTCACCGATCCGCAGGCAGCAGAGGAGGTCGCTCACGAGATAGAAGGCTTGGGGCGTCGTGCAATCGCATTGCAGGCCGATGTCAGCAAGGAAGACCAGGTTCAATCCATGTTCGCCCGTGCCATCGAACATTTCGGCACGCTTCACATCGTGGTGAGCAATGCTGGATTGCAGCGTGACGCGCCGTTTGACAAGATGACGCTGGATCAATGGAATACGGTGATCGGTGTCAACCTGACCGGCCAGTTCCTGTGCACGAGAGAGGCAGTCAGGGAGTTCAAGCGTCGCGGCGTCGATGACGCGGTGTCCGTTGCAGCGGGAAAAATCCTCTGCATGAGTTCGGTGCATCAGGAGATCCCCTGGGCGGGTCATGCCAACTATGCGGCGTCCAAAGGCGGTGTCATGCTGCTCATGAAAAGTCTCGCCCAAGAGGTTGCGCCTTACCGCATCCGCGTCAATAGCATTGCACCAGGGGCCATTCGGACGCCGATCAATACACAAGCGTGGAGCACGCCGGAGGCTTATGCCGACTTGATGACCTTGGTCCCCTACAAGCGCATCGGGGAACCCGATGACATTGCTCAGGCTGCGGTCTGGTTGGCATCAGATGCGGCCGATTACGTAACCGGTGCGACGCTCTTTGTAGATGGCGGGATGACGTTATATCCGGGTTTCGCGACTGGGGGCTAGGATTTATAGATCTGGCGGTGAAAAGCGAATGGCGTTCGGCAAAAAGCGATCCGTCACGGTCCTTCATCAGAAGATATTCGCAGGGACATACCCCGGAGGCAGGGGACAAGGTCACCGCCGATGTGCCCGACTCTGCGATGCCTTTGGCTATCGCTGCTTTTGCAGACTTCCCGTTTTATCGGAAAAATTGTGATTAAAAGCAACCGGCAGTGTCATCGTAACGAGCAAACCAAGTCGATCTGGTTAGATGCGCCATCGATTGCTTCGACCTTGCGTCTAATTATCGAGGTTTTCCGTCATGGTGCCCTGATCTCAACCGTGCTTATGCTTGCCTCGTGCACAGGCACTATTCATTTTAGCTTCCTTGATCCTCAGGGGCCGGTGGCGGCTACCCAGCGCACCCACTTTGTTGAGATGGTGGTACTGCTGGCAGTTTTTGTTGCATTGCCGATTTTCATACTTATTCCCTGGTTCGCCTGGCGTTATCGATATGGCGCGACGTCTTCGCGCTATTCCCCTAAGTGGGGATACTCAAATTTGCTGGAGATAGCCGCGTGGAGCGGTCCGGCGGTTATCGTGGCCTTTCTGGCGACGCTCGTCTGGCGTAGTACACACGCGCTCGACCCGTACCGACCTATCGTCTCCGATAAGTCGCCTCTTCGTGTTCTTGTGATCGGATACGACTGGAAGTGGCTCTTCATTTATCCCGAGCAAGGCGTGGCGAGCATCGGTGTCCTGGCGCTACCTGTCGGAAGGCCGGTGGCGATGCAACTCACGTCCGCAACAGTGATGCAGTCGTTGCTGATCCCCGCACTTGGCGGCCAAATCTATGCGATGGGCGGGATGGTGACCCGGTTGCATCTGCAGGCCGACCGGCCCGGGCGCTTTATGGGAGAAAACACCATGTATAACGGCGACGGTTTCCATCAGCAACGCTTTATCGCTGTGGCGATGGCACCTGACGCATTCAATGACTGGGTCAGGCGCAGTCGGTCCGATGGCCTGCCGCTCGATAGCAATACTCTGAATACGATTTCAGCGCGCACAACTCATGCACAACTGATGAAAGCGCTGGGACGAAACCCCGGCGACATGAGCGTCTCTTTTAACCATGCGACCCAAGACATCTTCTCCAGCGTCGTTTCAACAACCATGGCAGGGTCCAAAGCTCCGGCTGCGACAGGCATGCCCGTCGCAAACACGATGCCTTCCATGGAGCCCAAGCCATGAGCCCGCTCGATCTCTTCGCGCATCCGCTGGGAAGGTTGAGCCTCGACGCGCTGCCGTTCTGGGAGATGGTGCAGGACCCAAGCCGTACCAATGTGATCAACGGCCTCATCGGAACAGGCGCGGCCTCCTTGGTAGGCATTGGCGCAGTCTTGAGTATCGTTTTGATCACGCGTTCTCGGATGTGGGGCGTGCTCTGGAACGATTGGCTGACGAGCCCCGATCACAAAAAGATCGGCATTATGTATGTGGTGCTCGCCTTCGTTATGCTCTCCCGCGCGCTGATCGAGGCGTTGCTGATGCGCACCCAACAGGCGTTTGGGCTGGGGGGAGGGTTCCTGTCGCCGGACCATTTCGCGCAGCTGTTCAGTACGCACGGCACCATCATGATCTTCTTCATGGCGATGCCGTTTCTTACTGGCATGATCAACTACGTTATGCCGCTGCAGATCGGCGCGCGCGACGTCGCGTTCCCTGTGCTCAATTCGATTAGTCTCGGCCTGACCGCGGCCGGCGCGGCGCTTGTAATGATCTCGCTGTGTCTCGGCACTTTTTCAACAGGCGGATGGTTCGGCTATCCGCCTTATACCGAAGCCACGTTCAGTCCCGGCGTGGGTCCTGACTACTGGATCTGGTCGCTCTCGCTTGCCTCGCTGGGCTCGACCTTCAGCGGAATCAACTTCGCAGTCACGATCTACAAGGCACGCGCGCCCGGCATGACCCTCATGCGCATGCCGCTGTTTTCGTGGACGGCGCTGTGCACCAGCATCCTGATGATCTTTGCGATGCCGCCGCTGACGGTGGCCACCGCACAGCTTGCGCTCGACCGCTATCTCGGCTTCCACTTCTTCACTAATGAGCTGGGCGGCAATATGATGCACTTCGCCAACCTGTTCTGGCTCTTCGGGCATCCTGAGGTGTACATCCTGATCCTGCCTGCGTTCGGCGTTTATTCCGAAGTCATCTCCACTTTCTCCAGCAAGATGCTGTTCGGCTACCGGACTCTCGTGATGGCAACCATGGCTATCGCAATCCTGTCGTTCACTGTCTGGCTGCACCATTTCTTCACCATGGGGCAAAGCGCGAACATCAACGCGGCGTTCGGTATCGCCTCGATGCTGATCGGCATTCCAACAGGCGTGAAAATCTACGATTGGATGGCGACGATGTTTCGTGGGCGCATCCGCTTCACCGTGCCGATGATCTATTCGATCGGCTTTATGCTGCTCTTCGTATTGGGCGGCATGAGTGGCATCCTGCTCGCGGACCCCGGCATCGACTATCAGGTACACAACAGCGTCTTCCTCGTGGCGCACTTTCACAACGTGGCCGTGCCGGGCCTGCTGTTCGGCATGATAGCCGCATACCACTACTGGTTTCCCAAGGCATTTGGCTTTCGTCTCGATGAAGGGTTGGGGAGGGCATCGGCCTTTTGCTGGATTATCGGCTTCATGCTGGCGTTCTTTCCGCTGTATGCGTTGGGGCTGATGGGCATGCCGCGTCGTACCGTCGCTTATTCGGATGCCCGCTACGTGCCGCTCGAAGGAGTCGCGCTGGTCGGTGCGGCACTTGTCGTCGTAGCCGTCGGCCTGCTGATCGCACAATTGTGGGTATCGATCCGGCAACGCGAGGCGAACCACGTGTTCGCGGGCGACCCGTGGGATGGCCGAAGTCTTGAGTGGTCGGTGTCCGCTCCACCACCTGAATATAATTTTGCAGCAATTCCGGTCGTCACCGACCGCGATGCCTTCACGCTCGCTAAAGAGGCCGGCACCGCCTTCCACCGGCTCGACGCTTACGAGGACATCGTCGTGCCGAAGAACAGTGCGATGGGTCCGGTCGTTGGGATCGTTGGATTCGTGCTGGCCTTTGGCCTGGTTTGGCAGATCGGCTGGATAACCCTTCTCGCATTAACGGTCGCTATTGCGGCGATGATCGTGCGCGGTTTTGCTCGCAACACTTCTCGCATTATTTGCGCAGCGCAGGTGCAGGTGGAGCATCTTCGCTGGCTCGATGCCGTGACGGCGGCTATGCCGGTGACCCGCGCCAACGAACGCTCACCGCTCAACGACGGCCTTGCTGGTCGCGAACCAGATCGGATTACGCTATGAGCCGTCCCGGGGCAAAGTATCCAGGGCTGAATCTGACGAGCGCCCACGGTGCCGACGACGCCGAGGCCGAGAACCTAATGTTCGGTTTCTGGGTGTTCCTGATGAGCGACGCCATCTTGTTCGGCATGGTGTTCGGCTCTTATGCGACATCGCTGAATGCAACTGCAGGTGGTCCTGGCCCGCATCAACTCTTCGACATCAACAGTGCTTTTATCGAAACCCTGTTGCTCCTTGTGAGTAGCACAACGTTCGGTATGGCTTCGCTCGCGCTCAAGTACAAGCACGGTACGTGGCGATTGATCGCGTGGCTCACCGCGACCTTGCTGCTTGGAGTTGTGTTTTTAGGCTTCGAACTGCACGACTTCAGCGCGATGCTAGCCAAAGGCGGCGGTCCGGGCCGAAGCGGTTATCTGTCCGCGTTCTTTGGACTCGTCCCCCTACACGGGCTGCACGTGCTCGGTGGATGCATTTGGTTGCTTTGCCTGGTGGGCCAGATTGCGCGTTACGGCCTCGATACAGCCGTAAAGATAGGCGTCATGCGGCTGGCGCTCTTCTGGCATTTCCTCGACATTGTCTGGGTTGCCATTTTTTCAGTAGTTTATCTTGCGGGGCTGACATGAGCGAACCGATCCACGCCGACGCGGCGCAGGACGAACGTCGGGAATTACATAGCTATCTCAACGGCGCCGGTTTCGCCTTGATATTAACGCTGGTGCCCTTTGCCCTCGTGCACTGGCACGCGCTGTCGCGCTCCAATTTACTGATCGCGATCGGTGCTTTCGCACTGGTTCAGATATGCGTTCACTTCCGCTTTTTCCTCCACATCAGTTTTTCCCATCAGCGCGAAGACCTTCAACTCGTCCTCTTTTCGGCATTGCTGCTGGGAATCATGGTGGCCGGAACAGTGTGGATCATGGCAAGTCTCGCGCAGCGCATGGGCATGACCTAACGCTACTGCTCATGTCAACATGCCATGTCATATCTTTTGAAATACAACGAATTTTCTTTTCCTCCCATTGGGATAGAAGAATCGCAAACTCGGGTCGTCATGACGTCAAAAAATACTCATTTGTCCCAGTGATTGCAACATCTGCTTAAGATTACTTTACGTAATTTTGAATTGATCGTCGGGAGTGCGTATCAACGATAACGGACTAACCAGCCAAGGGCAGCTGCCGTTAGATAGCCGCAGATTCCTCGACATTAAGGTATCTACGCTCAACTCATAAGAGGCAAGGCGCACGAAGGAGGGTTCTGATGCTGTACGAAGTTCAATCCGAAGACGACTGATTTCTCGGCAGAAAAATGTACGGATCGAAAGCGTCGAGCCGATCTGTTGGGTCCAAACTCGGCGTGTACAGAACGAAATTTATGCCATCAGGTGTTAGTCAAAGTTTGAAGAGGATGCCTTTGGCGCCGCTCGAAACGGCCTCATCGCCAATGATCCAACTGGGTGGCTCGATCCGTTCATTGAACCAGCAGTGGCGCCAGTCGCATTAAAAATCCGCCCACAAATAAGACCATTTGCCGCTCTTGTATCCGCCAGTGAAAACAACATAGGAACCGCCATGAGGCCGTAACTACCAGCGTCCCTTTTGATAACCTATAGCTTTTCTTAGCTGCTCCCTATCGTCGGAGTGGCAAAAGTCGATGCCAACCGCGCGACAGTTTGTCGTGTGCCGAAGCAGCGTCAGATAAACGGGGATGCTGCGCGCATGTCACGGCGATCGCTTTCTCAGTTCTAGTTTTAACTACTGGTTACTGCGCCCTCGGTAAATCAGGCGTAATTCTGAAAGATGTAGACAGTATGAAGATTATCGCGACGTAGAAATATTTGCTTGTTTGCGTTTGGGTCGGTAAATAGTGCCTGAGTTGCGCGCTGCCAGCAGTTTGGATGACAGTCTCGTGGCACGGCTGGTGTGGTGGGCTAGATGACGTAATCACGAGGCGATCAGTTAGCGTAAAACGATCTCGGTCTGCATCAAGTTCGGCGGCGCGACTCTATGAATAATTGCAACGACTATATGAATAATTGCAACGACTTGGTGAGGCGCTCGAACGGTCATGACTTAAGAGAGTTGCCGTGCAGCGGTCCCAATCGGACTGCGAACAGGCGGGGACATGAAGTAGCTGACGCCAAGTCAACACAAAACGGTGGTGCGCCAACTTAAGTCGCATGGGGCAACTACTGGCGAAAGAACTATCTATAACCAACCCGCCAACTCGGCGACGGAGCAGGGCGCCTCCGCCTGCAAGTGGAGCGGCTGCTCGAGTGCCTTTGTTCATCTGACGTGCGTCACTATCGATATCGGCGAGCGCTAGTCGCGGAGGGGCGCCAGGTAGTCGAAAGATGATCGAAGCATTTCAAGCTCTCTTGCAGATATTCGGCGCTCTTCAATAACCGACCACATAGATCAGACTTGATATAACAAGTCATGGCTGACAGAAAAATTTACGATGACCGCCACGCCATCGCGAAGCGCAGAGGTAACGGCGAGCTACGACGCGAGGGTGTCGGTTGACGGAGCCGGTACAGTGAGCCGCTACAACCTTGCCTACATCAACCACGACTTGCATCAGGGCGACAATGACCGGGTGGTCGGCTACGACAATGCGCACGGTTTTCACCATCGACATTATTTTGGCCGCGTGGAACTCTTCGAGTTTGTAAGCTTTGACGACATCGAAGACCGGTTCGCACGCGACTGGACAGCGTTACGGAGAGAAACATGAAGAACACAGTGCTTGAAACAGCAGTTGGTACCGAGGCGGAATTTTTCGCGAAGTCGACGCATTGCGCAACGTGCCGATCGTAAAGAGCGTATCCCGGAAGCGCACGTCGTCACTTTTGAAGATCCGGCTGACCTCGCGCGGCTGCTCACTGCTGCTCGGATCGGGCTTTTTCAAGCAATCAAAGCGGAGCCTGCGTCGATCACCGGCATTGCCACACGACTTCATCGCGATCGCAGCGCCGTCAAACGCGACGTCGATGCGCTGCTACGTGCCGGCCTCGTGTCGGTCGAGATCTCCGTGAATGCCGGGCATGGCAACCACAAGGTCGTGCGAGTGGTGGCGTCGCGGGTCGATCTCCATGTACTCATTGCATGACGCGCTCGTTGAATGGACTGCGCCATTCGCAGCTTTGAAATCGAGAACACCGATCGATTGGATCTACGCTAAATGGGGGGCCCTCAAGAAACGGACTTTTGCGTACCCTAAGACCGAACGGCCCTTACGCGGTGCCGGCGTCACGCGGGTCTTCGCCTTGCTGCAATGAGGCAATCAATGGACACGACACGTGCCCCCTGCGCGAATGGCACGCGCACACGAGTTGGGCGAGCACCGCTTCCATGCGCTGGAGATCGGCGAGCTTGGCCCGAATGTCGCGGAGCTTGTGCTCCGCGAGGCTACTTGCCTCGTCGCAGTGCGTTCCATTTTCCAGTTGCAGCAGGTCTGCGATTTCGTCCAGACTGAAGCCCAGCCGCTGCGCCGATTTGACGAACCGCACCCGGGTGACGTCAGCCTCACCATAGCGGCGAATGCTGCCGTACGGCTTCTCCGGTTCGAGCAGCAACCCCTTGCGCTGATAGAACCGGATCGTCTCCACATTGACGCCGGCCGCCTTCGCGAAGGCGCCGATGGTCAGGCTTTCACAACCGTTTTCCATACCGCTTGACTCCGTACATAGGTACGGAAGTAAGGTTACGCTATTCATTCAAGGCTCGAAAGGAAAAGCGTATGGCTGAACAGCAGAGCGGGTGGAGGGTGGTTTTCGCCGGCGGCCTAGCCGCGCTTCGTCTCAACCTGTTGCCTTGGCCCACTGGTATTGGTTGCATTAGGTATCAACGGAGCCTGGATTACAAGTTCGACGGTACTCGAACCGTATCGCCCGATTTTTTTCGGCGCTGCGCTGGTTGCGTTGGTCTTCGCCAGGCGGCGCATTTTCCGACCGGCATTGGCCTGCAAACCCGGCGAAATGTGTGCGATTCCGCAAGTGCGCACCGCGTACAAGCTCATCTTTCGGATCGTGGTCGCGCCGGTATTGATCGCGCTCGGTTTCCCCTACTTACTGCCCTTGTTCTATTGACCAGAAGTTCGTCATAGAAAACTGCTTGCTGCACTCGCTGTTGCGATTGTCACGGTCTCGATTTGGGCTGCGACACAGACCGTCAAGTTGTCGGTGCCTACCATGACGTGCGCCGCCTGCCCGATCACGGTCAAACACGCACTGTCCAAACGCCACAGGCGTCAAAAGAGCGGATATCCGTTTAGAACAGAAGGCACCATCGTGACGTTCGACGACGGCAAAACCAACGTCCAGGCGCTGACCGAGGCCACTGCGGACGCGAGCTATCCGTCGTCGGTCAAAGAGTAAAACTACGGAGGTACTGCCATGTCGTTCGTCACGCGCGCGGCCGATAAGGCCGGTTTGGTTGGCAGCATTGCATCGGCGATGGGCTGTGCGAGCTGCTTTCCCGCCATCGCCAGTCTGGGTGCGGCGATCGGTTTGGGCTTTCTGAGCCAGTATGAAGGGTTATTCATCCGCATCCTGCTACCGGCATTCGCCGGCATCGCGCTGTTCGCCAATGCGATTGGGTGGCTCAATCATCGGCAGTGGCGTCGCACGCTTGGCCTGATCGGCCCGGTACTGGTGCTGATGGCTGTGTTTGTGATGCGGGCCTACGGCGAGCGCAGCGGCTGGCTGCTCTATCCGGGTCTCGCCGTCATGATGTCGGTATCGATCAGGGACATGTTCTCCCCGGCGCAGCACGTCTGTACCACCGATACGCGTGATTCGGGCACGAGCAACGTGCACAAGAGTTGAGCCGTGGTGTATCTAACCAAATCCATGAAAGAATGGAGCAAGCCCATGATGACCTTGAAGATCGACGGGATGACCTGCGCTTCATGCGCCGAACATGTCAGGCAGGCGCTGGAAAGCGTGCCCGGCGTGCGCTCCGCAGCGGTCTCCTATTCCAAGGCGCTGGCGGATGTGACAGTCGATGAAGAGGTCAGCCCCGACACGCTGGCCACCGCCGTGACGACAGCCGGATACCATGCCGAGGTTGCTGACCTGCCCAACCAATTTACCGGCCTGCTCGACAGGGCGTTCGTCTCGTTTAGAATTGGTGGGAAGCGTAGCGGCGATGCCGGCGCGCTGTGGGTTGCCGTCATCGGCAGTGGTGGCGCTGCCATGGCGGCGGCGCTGAAGGCCGCTGAAAACGGCGCGCAGGTGACACTGATCGAGCGCGGCACCATCGGCGGCACCTGTGTCAACGTTGGATGCGTGCCCTCCAAGATCATGATCCGTGCAGCCCACATTGCGCATCTGCGGCAAACGAGTCCCTTCGACGCTGGCATCACCGCGACGGCACCAGCCATTGACCGGCCGCGCCTCTTTGCCCAGCAGCAGGCGCGCGTGGACGATCTGCGCCACGCCAAATACGAAAACATTCTCAACACGAGCCCGAACATCAACGTCCTGCACGGCAAGGCGCACTTCACGGGGAGCGATACGCTCACTGTGGCGCTGACCGCCGGCGGCGAACGGACGGTGTTATTTGATCGCTGCCTGATTGCCACGGGTGCAACGGCCGCAGTGCCGTCGATGCCGGGCCTGAAGGAGACGCCGTACTGGACCTCGACCGAAGCACTGGCAAGCGATGTCATCCCCAAACGGCTCGCTGTAATCGGCTCGTCGGTGGTCGCGCTGGAACTGGCCCAGGCATTCGCACGGCTGGGCAGTCATGTTACCGTCTTGGCCCGCCACACACTGCTCTACAAGGAGGATCCGGCGATCGGCGAAACCGTGACGGCGGCCTTTCGCGCCGAGGGCATTGAGGTGCTGGAACAGACCCAGGCGAGCCACGTGTCGCACGTCGATGGCGAGTTCGTCCTTACTATGATCCACGGTGAGCTGCGGGCCGACCAGCTGCTGGTGGCAACGGGCCGCTCCCCAAACACTGGCAGTCTGAACCTGGCGAGTGCCGGCGTGCACCTCGACGAGCGCGGCGCCATTGTGATCGACACGGGCATGCGCACGAGCGCGCCGGATATCTATGCGGCGGGCGACTGTACGAGTCAACCGCAGTTCGTCTATGTGGCGGCGGCCGCCGGTACGCGCGCGGCGATCAACATGACCGGCGGCGATGCGCGACTGAATCTCGATACGATGCCGGCGGTCGTCTTCACTGAGCCACAGGTTGCGACGGTCGGCTATAGCGAGGCGCAGGCGCACCGGGCCGGCATCGAGACCGACAGTCGCACACTGACGCTCGACAATGTCCCGCGTGCGCTGATGAACTTTGACACGCAAGGCTTCATTAAATTGGTGGCGGAAGCCGGTAGCGGCCGGCTCATCGGCGTGCAGGCGGTGGCGCCGGAGGCCGGCGAGATCATCCAGACGGCCGCGATCGCGATGCGCGCAAGGATGACCGTGCAGGATCTTGCCGACCAGTTGTTCCCGTACCTGACGATGGTCGAGGGGCTTAAGCTCGCCGCACAGACCTTCTCGAAGGATGTGACGCAACTCTCGTGCTGCGCCGGTTAGCTTGCGAGGGAACAGCGACGAACCTTTCCCGTTACTCTGCCTGAACGAGTCAGGCAACTAACAATGGCTAACCGAAGGCGTTGCGGATTTCTTCATCGTATTGTTGCGTGAACTGAACAAGGGGCGCCCGTTTCTCCCGCCGCGCTGTCCTCGTCGTTGGGTCCCTATCATGCGGCTGAGCATGGCACGCGAACAGGCGGTCAGCACTGAGTGGGACGACCTTGGCAACATCATCGCTACGGCTTGACGTTTCGTGAAACCCCGCACACTTTTGAGGCCGGCAACTGACGCCTATAAACGTGATGCGTCTTCGATGCCCTGCTCGTCCCAGCGCTGAGCTATCGGACACTAGGAATGTGGTTTCGAGTATGCAGCTACCGGCGCGTAGGTCTCGATCACGGTGATGCTACAAGTTTTGCCAACGACCGCGGCTCATGCCCGACGACGGCTGAAAGCGCAAGCGCGCAATGCCGCCCCCGAAAAAACGTGCATGGCTGTGGCACCAGCAAAATTCGAATTACTCGAAAACGTTTACGATGGTGATCGAACGTTAATCAATCATGAAAGCAACATTCCCCTTCGGCGCTTGAGGCAAACAGCATCCGAGTTGGAAAGTTTACCGAAAATAGAGGAGCCAGAAATGGATCAACGGGCCCAATTTCTTTTACAGAAGACGCAGACCCCTGATATGGCTTTACGTCGCTTTAGGAGTAGCAAATTAATGAAGAAACTTTTATTCGCTGTGGCCTTTGCATCGTGTACGCACGCAGCCTATGCCGCAGGTTGCCCTGAAGGTACCGAGGTTCGCGTAAAAGGCGATATCCCAGGGGCCATAAGCTATGATATTTTTAGTGCGTTGCATCCGGTGACAGCGGTTAAATTAGCTAGGTTCAGCGCAGCGCAGCAAGTCAAACTTTTACCGGACAATACCCCCGCCTGCGTGGTCGCAGACGACGGCGTAAAGGATCCCAGCGCCGTGCTACTGAAGATACCAGGCGGTCCCATGAACTATTGGGTAACTGACGCGCAAATCCGGCGAGCGAATTAAGCGAAGCTGACATCCGGTCCTTCGTACCCCTTGTCGGACTTATGCCACGTCATTTTATTATTTTTTCCTAGTTGATCTAGGCAAGCAAGCGCGGGATCGTGTAATGCTCAGTTGACGACGGCGGTCTCCGCCGTCTTTCCTACGCCTGCTCGAGCACGCGTGCGGATCAAGATCGCAAATTTTTCACTGGTACTTCACTCAGGGTAAGCTGAACTGTCTTACCGCTTTGCCATGCGTTGGCACCCGCGTCGACTGACGGCATTGCGATATCAGCGCGGTTTTTCTTCTGTGCGGCTGACGACACCTTGAACCGCTTGTCGCGATCGGCCACCATCGCGGGATCAGCTTGACCGTCTTGCGTGAAGCCCATCATCAACTGCGGGATCCCGAATGGGAACGTCTTATCTTTGTCAATTTGCCAGCAATGCCAGGTTTTACCATACGTCGTCACAAGATCCTTCATGAAAGCATGTTCAGCAAGGTCCGGCACGCGCGGAGCAATCAGTTCGCCTGATTTCACTTCGTAGTTGTGGCTGTGCCAGAGACGCTTCTCATCATCAGATAAGGTCTTAAAAACGCGTTCACTAACGATTTATTCGATACCGATCAACTTGGCATTTTTTTGATCCGAGTCATAAATCACGCATTGGTGAAAATCTTCGGTAAGGTGCGTACAAAAATGATTCGCTTCGACTTGCTGCCCCATATCGTCCGCTTAAAAATGGAAGCCATTCAAATACTCACTCATGGCGTCGAACGGCTTTTTGCTTTGCAGTACGTCGGCGCCCGTATCTAACACGTGGCTGCGCATCGAAGGGGCTGACCCGGGAGGTGGCGCCTCGGCTTTGTGTTGTGCCTGCGCCTCTTTTCCAAACAGCCCGGCAAAGGGAAGAAGGAGCGTTGTTTTAAGCAGTGTGGAACCAAAGCGACGACAACAGCCACATGTTTCAATTGGATCCATGGAATGTCCTTCTGGGCCGCTACCGGCCGTTGTCAAAACCATAAAGGTCTAGGTGCAGTCGCTTACGACACCAGCAAGATGCATTCCGAATCGTTTCCTAGTTTCGTCGATCTCAGGACACATCGTTCAAGGCGCGCCCAAGACTTTTCCGTTCACCGTTTGACCGTACATCGAGTGCGGTGAGTCATGGTACTTGGCCCGCGTTGCCTCGACTGACCCGGAAAAACGCGGGTCTTGCGGTCGATCCTGACTATCCATGAAAGTCGCCACATCCCATGCTTGCTGATCCGTGAGTGTTCCGCCAAGACCCAAGGGCATATTCGCCTTGATGAACCCCGCGGCGTTCTGAATCTCCCCCATTCCCGCACCCCAGTTAAATGAATGCGCGCCCCATAAAGGTGGGAAAACCGTTTTCCCCCCGCTTGATTGCCCTTGACCGTCGGCGGCATGACACAAGGCACAGCTCTGAGCGTAGATCTGGCTGCCACGCGTGTAGTCTGCCTTCTGCGCAGGCGGCGCAAGCTTCGGATAACCCTGGCCAGGCAATTTTTCGCCGACCGGCGCACCTTTGGCGAGCCAATAAGCATAGGTCTCCAGCGCAACCAGGACCGGATCCCCAAGCGGTGGCGCTTTGCCATTCATGCTGTAGCGAAAGCATCCTTGCATCCGCTCAGCAAATGAATTTACGTGACCGTTTTTACTGCGATAGGCCGGGTACAAGAGGTAGGCAGCCCACAGCGGACTTGAATTGAGTTTGCGTCCTGCATCCAGATGGCAACTGGCGCAATTCAATGAGTTGCCGACATACTTCCCGGCGAACTCGTGCGTGTGCGTAAAAATCTGCTCGCCGAGCTTGATCGACTTGCCGAAGTCGTTGGTGGGCATCGTCGCTTCCGCGGGTGGCGTGAACGGTTTCGCAGGCGCGGAGGAAGGCGACTTTGCCGTGGCCTGGGGCGTCGGAGGGTCGGCCGCATATGCGATGCCATTGAGCGCACCGTACACGACGAATATCCCGGTGTTTAAATTAAGCGCTTTGTGCCACCAAGTTTGACGGATCATTGTTTGCTCCCGACTGTTGCCGCGCTCGTGGGACTCGCAGCAATACCGGCGTAATAGGCGGCGACTGCCGTGATATCGGCATCGGAGAGTTTGCTGACCACGACGGGCATGAGCGCCATGGATCCAGGCGGACGCGTTCCTTTTTTCCATCCATGCAACTGGTTTTCGATATATATGGCAGGCTGTCCGGCGAGCGGCGGGAAGACCGTGCCAACGCCAATACCTCCCGGTCCGTGACATTGGACGCAGGCGGGCAAGCCCTGATCCCAGCGCCCACGGGTTGCAATCCACGCGCCGAGATCCGATGGCGTAACAGACGGATTGTCATCGCTGCGTATGCCTGCAGGTACCGGCAACGAACTGAAGTAGAGCGCAACTGCAGTGCGTCCATTTGACGACAGCAGTTTTGCGAATGGTTGCTAAGCGTGCTTTGGCGTTCACCGCCCGCGAAGGCCGACAACTGCTCGGACAGGTAAGCAGCGTTGACACCGGCGAGGCGCGGAAAGCCGGCTGCGGCACTGCCTTCGCCTTTTGCGCCATGGCAACTGATGCATGCGGCGACACCCTTGGCCGTGCCTTGAGTGGCGATTGTCTTGCCAACCATCATGTCGTCGGCCCGGGCGGCCACAACGGTCCCAAGAGTAAGCGTCACAACGCACGCTACACGAAACACTCTCGTCAATCTCGGGTTAGCTGAATTGCCCATGTCTCCTCCTGGTGATGCTGTCTTTCGTTTCCGTAGACCGGAAATCTTGGCCATCCGTTGGTACCGCTAGCGTCGATGAAAAAATGTTGGAATCTGCCGACCCTCGTTTTCCACAGCGGAAAGCTGGCCCACCGCGCGCTTAGTGGCTAATCGCATCGTCCTTTCCCGGCTCGAACTTACCGAATCCGTATCGCTTAAAGATGTCGAAAGCCGCAGGCGAGCTGATAAACGCCAGCCATGTGCGAGCCGCTGTCGGATGTGCCGCCCCTTTGACTTCGGCGCCGGCGTAGATTGCGGTCGTGTTCTGAGCATTGGGTATGTCCACATGGCCGATGGCATGTCCGGCCTGTTCCTGGAACAACGCCTCTGATTTCCAGACGACGCCAGCATCCGCTCGGTCCCGCATCAGAAAAAGGGCGGTCTGCCGATGATGGATGTGGGTGAGTTTGGTGGTTCCGGCCCGTACCTTGTCGTCGTAGACCGCTTTCGCGAGCGCGTCGCCACCTGCCTTGATAAGCGACGCGTTGATTTGTCGCGCGACGCCCTCGAACGCTGGGTTGGGCATCGCCAGTCGTAATGCTGGCTGGGCGAGATCGGTCAGTGACGCGATGTTTTTCGGGTTTCCCTTTTGCACCATGATCGTCAGCTGGTTGGTCACATAAGGGACCGCGGGCGCTGCAAGCGTGCCGTCTGCAATTAACTCTTTGACCTTCCCAAGCCCAGCGAAATAAGCGTCGGGCTTTACAGTCCAAGTCATGTTGCCCACGGTGATCGTGCCGCCAGCCTTCATCTGCTTGACTAGGAGACCGGGCGGAATGGTTTCCCAAAATATGCGCCCGCGGTACGCGGGGTTATCTTCTCGAATTGTTCGACCAACGGCGCCATCGCAAAAAAATAGTTGCCGCCTACAAAGAGGACGAGTTTGGGAGAGCTCAGGTCGCCATGGAAATCGGCCAGCACATCGACTTGTGGAACGGTGAATTCCAACCCACGATCGAGCGCGTCATTGTTCTTACCCTGCTGCCACGGCGGGAATATGTCGTCAGGCGCGGGCGCGGCCCACGTGCTGCCTTGCGCTCCGAACAAAGAAGCGGCGAGGACAGTCAGCGCGAGTTTCCGAAGGCGCACACGTGAGTCGGGAGCAGTGAGCATGAGCATGACCCTCCTCATTTGGCGTAATGGAAGCCGACCTGCTGAAGCTCAGGTAACGTTCCCACTGCGCCAGGTGTCACAATTGCGCTCGGAATAACGTGATTGGTCAGCTCTGCGGCAAGTGCATCGAGGGGCAGCTTGTCGGGATTATTATTTGCACCGGTGAGCTTCTCGGCCAGCTCCCAAATCGCGTTGTGACACGATAAAAAGACGACGCCTCGCCGTTGCAATGCCGGAATACTGTTGTCATGGGAAGAGAAGGCACCATCAGCACGCTCATGCCCCTCGCTCTGTGCAGCCGCTGGCTTATCTTCCAACAACGCGTTGGTCGTCAGTTTGCCGTCTGTCATTTTCGCCAACCCATACTTGTCCCACATCATCTGATCAAACAACGCCAGATGCGCGGAGCCATGGGTCGCTGACACAACCAGGAATTCCGGATGTTTGAATGACCAGATCTGAGCATTGAGCGAATTACGCATCAGGTTGAGCCAGGGTCCGCCGATCTCGGTGTTGTCCCACACTTGCCGTTCGCCCCCGCGGTACCCCAGCACTTGCGTCAACGCTTCGTGGTCCCACTGGTCGGGTTGCTCGAGGATCATCGGCACGGTTTTGAAATCACGTCGCCTTGGCGCAAGCGCCAAGGCCTTTGTCAGTTGCGCAAGTTTGGTGGCGCCCGTCGGCAAAAGTGCGGCGGCGTCGGCCGCGCGCGCCTGCGACTGACCGGTCGCGCTCAGAATCACCGTGCCGGCTGCGATGCCAAAGGTCTTTAAAGCGGTGCGTCGATTTTGTTGAGTCATGTCACTGTCTCCCAAGTGGTTTTTCTAAAACCGGGCGGTCATGCGCACGGTTGGGGTCGCGTCCTCAGGGCGTCGTTTTCCAGCCCCACTTGGTGAAGATGGCTGCGCCTTGCTTGGATTTCAGAAAATCAACGAATTGTTTGGAAGCAGGCTGGTCGGCTCCACGGCGGGTGATTGCGACGCCGGTATCTCGGTAGATCGCATACTTGGGTTCTATCGGAACGACATCGGCGAGAGACGGATTCGCCACTTGCCAGATATTCCAGATTAACCAGACATCGATATCAGGTTGATCGACCCAGGTTTGCTTGGCGAGTGCGCTGTTCTTTGCGTAGCCGACGATGTTTGAACGTAGTGCTTTGACCTGGCCGATATTGCCGCTGCGACCGGCTACGTCCTCCCACAACCCACCTTGTCCGGAGCCATTCACGACAAGCACCTTTACACCTGGCTTCAATAGATCCGTAAAGCGCGCGATGTGTTTGGGGTTGCCTGGGCGCACAAGCATGGCCGCGGGGCGCAGGTAGAGCGGCTCAGCCGCGCTTGCTGTCAGTTGATCACCCATCGCGTCGACGAAGTCCGACATCATTGCTTCAGAGCCGCTATAAATGACGTCGGCGTTTTCTCGGGCCTTGTCGATCCACGCCGGCGTTGGCCCCGCAGTCACGCTCACGGCGATACCGGTATTTTTTTGGAACGCGGCCGCGGCTTCCTTCATGACGGGGGCAGGACCACCGGGGCCGTACACGTTCAGCGTCGTTTGGGAGTAGGCGCTCGCCGACACCGCTAGCAACGCGACGCCTAGCACCGTACTCAGCTTTCTAATTTTCACGTGATTCATTAATCGTCCTTCGAAGTAGCAAGTGGGTAGAACTGTTTGAGCGCCTGGTTGAAGGTCGCTTTCGAAAAGGGACCCAGATGGGCGGCTAACAAGCGGCCTTTACTGTCGTAGAACAGCGTGGTCGGAAAGCCCACCGCCCCTACCGCTTTCGCAACGGCGTGGGCGGGGTCAAGCAGTGAATTACGAATGTGAAGGTTGTGTGAGACCAGATAGTCATCGACGTGGTCAGCCGTTTCGCCCTGATTGACGAACACCACATGCACGTGTGGATGAACGAGCTGAGCTCGTGCGAGTACCGGCATTTCCGCCTGGCACGGGCCGCACCACGACGCCCATAGGTTGACGACAGTCGGGCGCCCATCCCCTTTGGTGAGAGGCTGCGAGTCGCCCTCATGATTTATCAACGCGATCGCTGGGAGGAATCCAGGCGTCTTCGAAAATTCGGCAGCGGCGTTGGCCGCGCCCCAAACGAGTACGCCTGACGACAGGGCAACCATAAGAGGCTTGCGGATGGCAGGGGATCGGTAGAAAAAGCGGGCTGCCACGCAAAGTCCGGCGACAGCGCCGGAGATAAGATCGAATCCCAGGTCGCGAAAATCGAACATCTTCAGGAAATCGTCCTGGAAGTCGGGAAAGAAGCGGATCACGAAGGACAGTCGGGCGATGAGCAACCCAACCCAAACGCTTGTGAAGATCGCCTTTTGGAGACTCGCTTCACCGCGACCTATGAATTGCGCGACACTTAACGCTACCGCGACACTGAATATAAATATCAGCGGGTGCAGGGGTAATGCGATGGGTCCGACGTTCATGACAACCCCATGCTTCTTGCCATCTACAGCGGCATCAAGCTATATCCATCATGTTGCAAAACGGTAATGGTCGTGAGCGCAGAGAGCGATCGCGTGACACCGGGCAGAAGTGCGTCAATTGTGAAGCGGTTTGCGATCAATGCCTGCGCACATACGGACACTTCAACCCCTGCGCGCTGGATTGCGGCGATCAGATCCGAATTAGGATTCGGCGTTCCGTCGTACGCCTGATGGTGCGTATCCTGGAGGACGCTTGCTGTGGCCTCGCCATGAATAATAGCCACGCAGGTCAGCTGACTTAGGCTGACGCCCGACATGCTGTAAAGATTTACGGCACGCGCTACTCGCTCAAGACCCGCATTCGTTGCGTCACGGCTCTTGCTTGGGCCGCTTACGGAAAAGACGATTTTGTAGGACGCATTCACATCCGGCAAATGGGCCGCGCCCTCAATCCAGTGTGACTTGCCGTACTCCAAGATAGGGCCGGTCGAGGGCATGGCGGGTGTGTTTGTCATAATTTCCCCGCGTCGAGCCCGCTATTGAGTTGGTCGAGCGACAGCGCACCGACGCGGCGCTGCCCATTAACGAACACGATAGTCGGCGTACCTTCGATCCCCATTCCATGCGCGAGGGCCAGATTGCTGGTTATGGCGGATTCCTTGCATCCACTAGCAGAAGCAGGTTTGATCCCGCTGATCATCCAGGCATTCCACGCGGCAGATGCATCCTTCGAGCACCAGATCGCCTCCGACATCGGCTTCGAATCAGGCCTGAGAATGGGGAACAGAAAGGTATAGATCGTAACGTCGTCGAGCTTTTGCATTGTCTGCTCGAGTTTCTTGCAATAGGGGCAGTAGGGGTCCGCAAATACTGCCATCTTACGGGTGCCATTGCCCTTTACCGTCTTGATAGCGTTACTAAGCGGCAAGCTCGCGAAGTCAATCTTCTCGTCCTGCTGAAGCTTTGCTTCGGTCAGGTTCTTGCGCGTGCGACTCTCGATGAGTTGGCCAACCAGAAGGTATTTCGCACTCGCGTCTGTATAAATGATCTGTTTGCCAACATTGACCTCATACAATCCATCAAGCGGCGTCGCTGCGACTGACGTGACATCCACATCGGGCCCCAGGTTTTGGCGCAACGCAGCCTGCATTTGGGAGGCGTTGGGCGCATCCGCAGCAAAGCTTGAAGACGCGCCGATCAAGGTCGCAACGGTGATCGCAACACCGCGCTGAAAAGTCATCGTCGATCCGGAAAGTAAAATTTTCATCGTGCTTGCCAAGCGTGGTACAGCATGTAAGCTGCAACTGAAATGATCATCGCGGAAAAGACAAGGTTCAAGGCCCCGCGCTTGCGCGCGAGGTGGCTTGCCGCTCGTGTGCCAAGCAGCCCGCCGACAACGCCGCCCGCAACGAATTCAGCGGCTACCAGCCAATCCACTTGACCCGACATCGAATAATTGACCGCGGTCGTAAGGCCAAATGATCCAACGGCGAAGAGCGAGGTACCGATTGCGTCGACGATCTGCATGCGACCGGCGAACATCAGGCCCGGTACCACTAGAAATCCCCCGCCAATGCCAAAAAACCCCGACAGGCTCCCTGCACCCAGACCCGTTCCGCACAAGCGAGGATAAGGTGTCGGATAAACAGTAGAGGCTGCTGCCGTCGCTGGTCGGGGGCGGAGCATTAAAAACGCGACAAAGCACATCAGGAACGCGAAGTAGGTCAACAATTTCTGCCCATCGACGAGCTTGCCAATTGTCGACCCCAACGTGGCACCAAGTACGCCGCTCGCAGCGAACGCAAAGGCGGGGCCCCAGCGTACGTGTCCGGCACGCGCGTGAGGGATCATGTTGATGTAGGCGCTTGCTGCGACGGCGAGGGCCGCCGTGCCGATTGCGACGTGCGGGTTATGGACGCCAACGACATACAGGATGAGGGGCACGGCGAGGATTGAACCGCCTCCCCCCACAAGTCCCAGTGAAAAACTGACGAACCCGCCGCATAGCGCCGCAGCAATACCCTGAGTCAAAGCAGTCGAGGCGTACATGTCGATTAGCCTTGACGCTTGGCAAGTGTCGGTGGCTGGCCGCACGCAAGATTCGCCGGGATCGCAACGTCCATCATCTTCGGATTAGGAAGATGCAAGTTGTTCATGATGTCGACGTATTCGCTTTCAGTCTTGCCGGCAAGCCGCGGATTAAAGTGCTTCTCCTCGCCAATACTGGATGCTGTCCAGCCCTTGTAGTCGTGGGCCGGATAGAGCGTTGTCGCATCAGGTAGCTTGAAGAGCTTATTGACAATCGAGTCCCACGAGCGATGTGCGTCACCGCCCTGAAAGTCTGTACGTCCGCTTCCGCGAATAAGCAGCACGTCGCCTGTGAAGACTGCTTGCGGAGCATTCGGGTTCAAGACAAAACTGAATGATTCGTCTGTATGCCCTGGCGTGTATATGGCTCTGAGCTCGATGCCATCAATGCGCACGAGCTCGTCTTCGCGCACGTGCTGAGAGACGCAGTGGGCCTGTGACAATTCGCCCATGATGGTTGTGCAATGCGTGATGTCGCGCAGGTCCCCCAGCGCGGTGATGTGATCCGCGTGTGTGTGAGTGTCGATGGCATGGACCAGCTTCAGATCCAGCTCTTCGATCACTTTCAAATACTGCTCGAGTTGGTCCTTGACCGGATCGATTATGAGAGCTTCTCCCCCGGCTCGAGAGGCGAGTACGTAGGTGTACGTACTTGATGTGCTGTCGAAAAGTTGTCGGAAAAGCATCGCCTTATAACCTCATAAAAAACGCTATATTACTTTTGTGTATAAGCTTATATCTGTATAGAATATAGTATTGAAAGCGTCGAAAGTCAACTGGAGGAAGGGTTATGGCTACGAATGTGAGCGTTCGCACGTCATACAGCGTGGTGATTGTGGGCGCAGGAGCGGGAGGAGTAAGTGTTGCCGCGCGCCTTAAACGCATGAGTAATAATCTCGACATTGCTGTGGTGGACCCGTCCGAATTTCATTACTAAGAACCGGCGTGGACATTGGTCGGCGGCGGCCAGTTCGACATCGACAAGACGCGTCGATCAATGCGCGACTGTATGCCGGCAGGCGTTGAATTCGTTCCCGGGCGCGTAACAGCATTCGAGCCGGAGCACAACGCGGTCGTGCTGGAAGGGGGCGCCAGGATCGGCTACAAATTCCTGGTGGTCGCCGCCGGTATTCAGCTCGACTGGGATGGCATCGAAGGCCTTACCGACACGCTCGGGAGAAACGGTGTCACGAGTAACTACCGATTCGATCTGGCGCCCTACACGTGGCAGTGTATTCAGCAGTTCAAGGGCGGCACGGCGCTCTTTACGCAGCCCCCCATGCCGATCAAATGCGCTGGCGCTCCACAAAAGATCCTGTACCTGGCAGCCGACTATTTCCGAAAGAACCGGATCACGGCGGATATCCGCTTCATGACGCCGGGCCCGTCAATGTTTGGCGTGCCGTTCTACGCTAAGGCGCTTGAGAGCGTCATGCGCGATTACCAAGCGAAGCCCTGCTTTGGTCAGAAACTGGTTCGGGTTGATGGACCATCAAAGACGGCTTATTTCGAGGTAACGACGGACGGCATCAAATCGATTCAGGCAACGAAGTTCGACATGTTGCACGTTGTACCGCCGCAAAGCGCGCCACGGTTCATTCGCGAAAGCCCGCTCGCAGATGCCGCAGGCTGGCTCGAAGTTGATAAAGCGACACTTTGTCACACGCGCTTCGCGAACATCTTTGGCATCGGCGATTGCACATCGACGCCAAACAGTAAGACCGCAGCGGCCGTTAAAAATCAAATGCCAGTGGTCGCGACGAATTTAATGGCCGCACTCACCGGGCATGGTGAGACCATGACCTACGACGGTTACGCGTCTTGCCCGCTGACCACGTCCGCCAGCAAGGTCTTGCTGGCCGAGTTTTGCTATGACGGCATGGTCACGCCAAGTTTCCCGATGGATCCGCGCTCACCACGAAAGATTTACTGGTGGCTCAAACAGTCGTTCCTTCCTTATTTGTATTGGAATATTGTGATTAAAGGGAAGCGGTGGCCGCTCACGCATAAGCGTAGAGATTTTCCAGAGGCCCTACCGACAATCAACCCGTAAGTCGACGGGGCTGGGGTGAAATATGGCCGGTGCAGGAGAACATGATGCTGCCGCTGTCTGGATGCTCAAACGCAATTGCGCGATCACGCCGAAGCAGTTTGGCGTGTTCTATTGCTCGCTCGCGACCGTCTCGCTATCGATCGCCGCCTTCTGGACAGCCTTGGGCGCATGGACAGTGCTTCCATTCGCCGGCATCGATCTGATCGCAGTGGGTAGCGCATTTTTGGTTTATGCACGACACGCGACAGATTACGAGCGCATCATCATATCTCCTGGACATTTGATCATTGAAACTGCCCAGGCTTCACACATTACAGTGATCGAGCTAAATCCCCGATGGATTCGAATTGGTCTGGAGGACAAGCCTCGTCCAAAGATCGAAATTCGTAGCGCTGGACAGGTCGTTCTCGTGGGAACCCATGTGCCCGTGCATCAACGCGCAGTCATTGCAGGCGAAATGCGGCGGTGCGTCGCGCGGCTTGGCTAGATTAATCTGAACACCCGACATTAATAAGCCGTACGGTTAACTGGAGCTGCCATGAGTACCACCACGCACGATCATGTAGTTGGCCACGACGCAGGCCACGCCATACCAACCGGATGGCGGCGCTGGGTCTTTGCGACGAACCACAAAGACATCGGGACGATGTATCTGCTGTTCTCGTTCGTGATGTTTTTATCGGGTGGCGTGATGGCGTTGGCAATTCGCGCCGAGCTGTTCGAACCGGGCATGCAACTGATGCGCCCGGAATTCTTCAATCAGCTCACGACCATGCATGGGCTCGAGATGATTTTCGGCGCGATCATGCCGGCATTCGTTGGATTTGCAAACTGGATGGTGCCGCTTGAGATCGGCGCATCCGACATGGCGTTCGCACGAATGAACAACTTCAGTTTTTGGTTGCTGCCTGTTGCAGCCATCATGCTGACGGCCACGTTTTTTATGCCCGGTGGCGCACCCGCAGGCGGGTGGACAATGTATGCACCGTTGTCTACGCAGATGGGCCCGGGCATGGATATGACGATCTTTGCCATCCACCTGATGGGAGCGTCATCGATCATGGGCGGAATCAACATTGTCGTCACGATCCTGAACATGCGTGCGCCGGGCATGACGATGATGAAGATGCCCATGTTCTGCTGGACCTGGTTGGTCACCGCTTTCTTGTTGATCGCGGTCATGCCGGTACTTGCCGGCGCCGTTACGATGCTGCTGTTTGACCGGCACTTCGGCACGTCCTTTTTTAACGCCGCTGGCGGCGGAGACCCAGTGCTTTACCAGCACGTCTTCTGGTTCTTCGGCCATCCCGAGGTGTACATCATGATCTTGCCGGGGTTTGGCGTGGTGTCACAGGTTATTCCGGCGTTCGCCCGCAAACCTCTTTTTGGCTACGCATCGATGGTCTATGCGACCGCGTCAATTGCGATTCTGTCATTCATGGTCTGGGCACACCACATGTTTGCGACTGGCATGCCGGTTACCGGGCAGCTGTTCTTCATGTACTCGACCATGCTCATCGCGATTCCGACCGGCGTGAAAGTGTTCAACTGGGTTGCCACCATGTGGCGGGGATCGCTGTCCTTTGAGACCCCGATGCTGTTCGCCATCGGCTTTATCTTCGTGTTCACCGTCGGCGGCTTTACGGGACTGATTCTTTCCCTCGCACCGCTGGATATCCAGATGCATGGGACCTACTACGTCGTGGCGCACTTTCATTACGTACTGGTCGCGGGGTCGCTCTTCTCGCTGTTCGCCGGATGGTATTTCTGGGCGCCCAAGTGGACGGGCAAGATGTATAACGAGACGCGAGGAAAGATTCACTTCTGGGTGTCGATGGTCGCCTTCAATGTCACGTTCTTTCCGATGCATTTTTTGGGCCTTGCCGGCATGCCACGGAGGTACGCCGACTATCCGGCGCAGTTCACAGGCTTCAATCAGGTCGCAACGATCGGGGCATTTTTCTTTGGACTGGCGCAGGTCTATTTTCTCTTTGCGGTGGCGCTTCCCTGCTACGCCCGCTCGAAAGAGTTGTTAGACGCCCCGGACAAACCGTGGGACGGCGCTGAGGGACTTGAATGGACGGTGCCAAGCCCAGCGCCGTTCCACACCTTTGAGAACCCGCCCGAAGTTGTTTGATGGCAATAAACACAGAAACCCTTAACTACTGCGTATTAGACCATGAGCGAACTCATACCGAATTTCAAACGACCAACGGTTGACATTGCTATCGGTGGACAACCGTCCCTCGATCAGTTGGCCCGCGTGAGCGACTATGGCTTTCGGTCCATCTTAAATCTAAGACCGGCCACCGAAAATGCGGGACTCGACGAACACGCTGAGGTTGTGAGGCTGGGAATGAAATATCACCATCTTCCTGTCGCGACGGCCAACGATCTCACACGTAGCGCGGCAGCTGAACTTGGTCGAATACTCGGTGATAAGGCCAATCTGCCAATCTTGGTGCATTGCGGATCCGGAAATCGGGTGGGGGCCTTGTTTGCACTTCGTGCTGCATGGATCGACGGTGCGTCCACGGACGATGCGATTAAACTAGGCCAGCAGTACGGGCTGACGAAAATGGAAGAAGACGTACGTCGGATCCTCGCAAAATAGCGCGCGTATTTAGACATGCATACGATCAAGGGATGCCAAACATGGTGATCGACTGGATCAATTTCACGCCGTTTCGATCGCTGGCCGGAGGCGCGATGATTGGGTTGTCCGCAGCACTTTTTATGCTGCTTAACGGACGGATCGCGGGCATCAGCGGTCTACTCGGTGGCCTTCTTACTGCTGACGGTTGGCGGGAAGGATGGCGAGTTTCCTTTGTTGCAGGGTTGCTTGTTGCCGCGACGCTTTTCATGGTGGTAGCTCCGTTGCCGCCTATCGTCGTTCGGTCAAGTACCTGGACCTTGATCGTCGGCGGCCTGTTAGTCGGATTTGGCACGAGGGCGGCAAGCGGATGTACGAGCGGCCACGGGGTGTGCGGCCTTTCACGTGGGTCAATCCGCTCGCTGGCCGCGACGTCGACGTTTATGGTCGCGGGCTTTGCAACGGTATGGATTGTGCGGCACGGTTGGGCCGCATAGCATGCGAAACGTAAGTTCCTTCCTCCTCGGGACCTTGTTCGGGCTGGGATTGATTATTTCGGGCATGGCCAATCCGGAAAAAGTGCTCGGTTTTCTCGACATTGCGGGGCGATGGGATCCGTCACTGGCGTTCGTGATGATCGGTGCGATCGCCATTGCCTCGGTCGGATTTTATGCAAGTCGGCGGCTCAAGAAACCACTCTTTGCAGTGCGGAAGCACCTCCCCGCCCAGCAACGGATTGACGGACAATTGCTCGTTGGAAGCGCCCTGTTTGGCCTCGGATGGGGCATGGCTGGATTTTGTCCGGGACCCGCGCTAGTTGCTGTGGGTGCGGCAAAGAGCGGGGCCATCATCTCTTTTGTCGCTATGCTCATCGGGATGTTGATTTTTAAGATGTTCAATGCACGGCGAGAGCAAGCAAGAAACTCGAGGAGAGCGGTAAGCTGACGCACCCTCAAAACTTTAAATTCAAAAAAAGCCCGGCTTTGTGGCCGGGCCAAAGAGAGTGATCGGGAGCAAGCGCTATGGGTACGTACGTCATCCGTACCAACTGCGTAGCGCCGCCACCGATCGCTCGCGTGGTTGGAACCGGTTACTCGCCGGGTGTAGACCCCCTGCCGTGGTAGATGCGATGACGTGAGGTTATGTTATTTTACTTAAGCAGTGCTGAAGGGTTACCTAGATTTACCCTTGAAGCCACTTTTTGTCTTTTCCAAGCGGTCCCACGAATCCCCTATTAACACGCGGCTTACGAAGCCCGTCAAAGGATCTGCAAAACCGACCAGAAGCCTTCATATTAATCGTCGGTTACCTGTTTTCGACTGCCGCTACGACCATTAATGATGCTGATATCTGGAAAAAGAAGGAACACGAAGGCTTGGCCCTAAAGTTTCGCCCGAGGTGCTGTAATGAAACCGGCCATCACGAAGTGACTTTTGCTTCGGATGCAAACGACGAAACCAAGAATCATTGGGATAGGCGAAAGGTGTTTGGACGTGTACAGCGCCATTTGGACCTGCATTCGCTCCTGCGGCTTGGGCCGTTACCGTCTGTATGCTAATCGCCACCCACGTCATCGCAAAGGGGACCATCAGCACCCGCGAGATGAACCGCATAAAACCTCCGTGTCGACGCTTCGCGTGGAAGGATCAAATGGACGCCCGGGCATAGCAGGTAATGTTCGCAAAATTGCAACACACCAAAGTCGCATTCATGAGAGGTCCGACGCGCATCACCAAGTTTCGGTGCGACCGCTTACGTGTTGCGTCGTGGCGACGGTGTAAGGGCCGTCCCCAAGAGTCCTCCCACTATTGAATACACCATGTAAGGCGTGTGTAAGTGATGATGATCGGCCAAACCACGGACGCCGTAACTGAGCATGAGCAAGCAAAATCCAATGGATCCGCCACGTATGATCAATGTACTGATCTTAGCCATTGTTGATCCTTGAAAGAAAGCAACGCCACAGGCCATTAGCGAACGGCTGGCCTGTCAGCGCCGCTCCGGGAAATCGGTGATCGACATGATCCATCGTCGGTTCGTACGTGTAAACCGGGTTTATCACGTAGGCGAGATGCTTTAGCACTGGCGACGTTTGCGTCCGGAAGCTGATTTGTCATTGGCCGGAGCCGGTGCGGCTTGCCGCTTCTAAAGCGATTAATTCAGCTCTTCGGCTGCGGCCATCAGCTGCGCGGTTCGCTGGCTTCCGGTTTCGACTTGGTCTTCTTGCCATGGACGAGTCGTGCACCGATCGTCGCGAGGTGCCGCCTAAAAGACGACCTGCTGCTGGTTAGACGTTCGAAGCGGGCTTTCGTATATTGCAAAACTTACGCCTTGCGCCTTACGCTAGCGGGGCGCTGTCAGGCTGCTGAGCTTTTCAGCAAAGCGATGGCGGATAACTCTGTCACAGAGAAACCAGCCGCCCGGCCTCGGGGAATTTCGTGACTTCGCACGACACGACGAGTTGCCCCCGACTGGATTTCCAAGAGCGTATAGCGTAGCAGATGCGACGTTAATACAAGGTATCGTTGTATTGGCTCCAGGCGCAAAAACAAATTTCCGCTTGCGACTTGTGTCAGGACGGCCCCGCGTGCGGAGTCGGTGCTCGCGCCTCGGTTGGTGGCTGCTCCTCGCTCGGTTGTAGAGTCGCGCGGCCGCTTCGAGGAAAGACGTGTTTCACGCAATCCAGTTTGGGAATTCCGGCTTTCGCCGCCGAAAGGGTACGTGGGTGGTCGGCCACGGTCGCGCGCGGCGCCCACCGCGCAGCCTCGATAGTGCGTGATGCTCGCGCCGAACTTATTGCGCCGGCGTCTGACCTCTCATCGCTACGGGACTTCCCTCTGGGCGTAGCTAACGATCACGATCACGGAGCAAATCTTCGATGTCGCGCAAGCTCAACTGAAACCGGACTTGCCAGCGTGCCTTGCGGGTGCTAATTGCGGCAGCGAACCGGAGCCAGAGATAAAGCGATTTTTGATACTGTTTCCCTGTCGCGTCATCTTACGCAATCGCTTCGCCAACGTGCCAGCGCCTGCCTGACTGTTGAGCCGACAGGCGCTATCTATCTAGCCCGGTAACTGCATCGAAATACAGGCGACTCCGATCCGGCTTTTGTTCTGTCCACTTGCCGTATTCAACGGCTTAAGGACTGCCGACCGTATCGTGATAGAAGCCCCAGATCGTATCCACGCAGTTGAGGGTGAGCCCAAAAAATCAATAGCCCATCGGTTCTGCGCAGATCGCAAACCAGATTGCCCACAGGTGGCCGCCGCCGCTTGTACCAAACGAAAGCAACTGACTGGACCTACCGTCGGCCGCGTGGTCTTTCTACAATCTTTACAAGTGAATCACCGGTAAAGGCAACGGCAAAATCTCCTTATAGCGGATGCATCGAAGAAAGAACGTGCAAACGCTTTGAGTTTCGCCATGAACTCATGGCCTTCCAACGTGCGTTCCTCAACGAACGTCCAAAGCAGACTTTTGATCCCGAAGAGGAGTGTCGCATGGAGCACAGTGCAATCGAACGGGTTGCGCCGAGCGTGTCCATTGAACGAAGCAGCGCTACGCAATACGATCCAACTTACGATCCGCTGGTTTCTCCCGGCCCGGGTCATGGAAAGCAATACGCGCCTACCTACTGGGTCGCAACTGCCGGTGCTGCGCCGCCCGACGACGGCCCGATCACCCAGGACATCGACGTCGACGTAGCGATCATCGGCGGGGGCTACACAGGCCTCGCCACGGCGCTATGCCTGGTGCGCGAACATGGCATCAAGGCCGTGGTCCTCGAAGCCAACAAGACGAGCTGGGGCTGCAGCAGCCGAAACGGCGGTCAGGGCCAGAACGCATCAGGACGTCTGTCACGCTCCCAATGGATTGAGCGATGGGGTAAAGACGTCGCGCTCAAAATGCACGACGAGATCTTGGAGGGCTTCCAGAATTTCAAGTCGCTGGTGGCTGAAATCGATTGCGATCCGCAGCCGGGCGGTCACTTTCTGATTGCACATCGTCCGCGCATGATGGAAAAACTTGCCGCCGAAGCGAAGATATGGAAGGCCGTATTTGGCTACCCGTCCGAGCTGCTCGATCAGGAAACGTTTCGTCGTGAGTATGTGAACGATGCCGAAGCGGCCGGCGCGCTCCACGAACCCGAGGGCATTGGTATTCACGCGTTGAAGTTGGCATTCGGCTACTTGCGGCTTGCCCGCGAGGCGGGAGCACGGGTGCATCCAGCAAGCCCGGTGATCGGGTGGGAAACTATCAACGGGCTCCATCATCTCCGTACCCCAGGCGGCATTGTGCGGGCGCGTTCGGTGGGCATTGCGACGGGCGCCTATACGGCACCTGATCTTCATCCGTCGCTGACGAGCCGGATCATGCCGATCCTGTCCAATTCAATGGTGACGCGTCCGCTCACGCAGCAGGAAATTGCAGCATGCAACTTCCGCACGACACAGGTGCTGACTGACACGCGCACCCTGCGTTTCTATTACCGCTTCTTGCCGGATAACCGGCTGCAGATCGGCAGCCGCAGCGCGATCACAGGTGCCGATGCACCGAATTCCCGGCACTACGATTTGCTCGTGGAAGGCATGGTTCGCAAATTCCCCGCGTTGCGCGGCGTTGCGATTGACTACTCGTGGTGGGGCTGGGTCGATGTCGCTCATGACATGATGCCCCGCATCTGTCAGCCTGACCCGAAACAATTGGTCTACTACGCGGTGGGCTATGGCGGCAACGGCGTATCGTATTCGCAGCAGGCGGGTCGGCGGCTGGCCGAGCAGATAGCGGGGAAGGGAGGGAAACAAACGTTACCGATTTTCACGTCGCAGTTACCCGGTCATCCGTTTGCACCGTTCCGTCGGATTGGCCAACGGATGCTCTATCAGCTGTATTTCAGGCGCGACGAGAAGCCCTGACCTGGGCGCGCTTGGCATTCAACTGGCGACGTCATTCCATGCATGTAGCCAGGTCTCACCATTCAAGATAAATCTTTAACGGTTGGACGCGCGAGCGTCTTCGCCCGATCGAACCTGTGTGAAAACGCGTTGATCGCCTAAACTGAATCAACGCGTTGAGATCGGGTGACTCATGAAGCGATTCGTTGAAGGCGATGACCACAAGCAGGTCACACTACTTTCCCGAATGTGTCGATGACTACATCGGACAGGACAACCCAGTCAGGATCGTAGACGTCTTCGTGGACGAACTGGACCTTGCGGAACTTGGTTTCAACGGTACGACGCCGGCGCTCACGGGCCGCCCGTCCTATCATCCGGGCGTGATGCTTAAGGTCTATATCTACGGGTATCTGAACCGGGTACCTTCCAGCCGGCGGCTTGAACGCGAATGCCAACGCAATGTCGAGTTGATGCGGCTGACAGGACGTCTGGCGCCAGACTTCAAGACAATCGCCGAATTTCGCCGCGACAATTGCCCGGCCATTCGCAACGTGTGCCGTCGTTTCGTCGAACTGTGCCGCGGACTACGGCTGTTATCCGGCGACATGGTGGCCATTGACGGCAGCAAGTTCAAGGCTGTGAACAGCCGTGACAAGAATTACACGGCAGCCAAGATTGACAAGCGTCAGCAGCAGATTGAGGAGAGCGTCCAGCGATACCTCGATGCGATTGCAACCGCAGACCGGACAAGTCCGATAGGTTTCGATGTGAAGACAGTGCGCCTGTACGAGAAGATCGCCCGCTTGCGTCGGAAGATGCGTGAGCTCGGACAGGTCAGAAAGCAGTTGGACAAGCAACCGGACAAACAGCTATCGATGACGGATCCCGACGCCCGGTCTATGGCAACAAGCGGAAGAGGCTCCGGCATAGTGGGCTACAACGTTCAGACCGCCGTGGATGCGAAGCATCACTTGATCGTCGCACACCAGGTGACCAATGTTGGAAACGATCACGGGCAACTTAGCAGGATGGCAACGTCTGCGAAGAACGCGATGGGCAAATCGACGCTGAAGGTCGTGGCTGACCGGGGTTACTTCAGTGGCCCCGAGATACGGGCTTGCGATATGAAGAAGATCAGCGCGTATGTTCCCAAGCCACTTACCTCCGCGTCACGGAAGAAAGGCCTCTTTACGAAGGCCGACTTTGTTTATGAGTCATCCAACGATCTGTATCGATGTCCTGCCGGCGAGCGGGCCATTCATAGATTCAACACCGTTGAGATCGGGATGACTCTGCGTGTGTACTGGCCCAGCGCCTGCCCACGTTGCCATCTCAAGGAGCGATGTTCGCCCAGCGACTATCGCCGCATCCGACGATGGGAGCACGAAAAAACACTGGAAGCCATGCAGCGTCGGCTTGACCGGAAGCCTGATGCAATGACCATCCGTCGAAGTACTGTGGAGCATGTCTTTGGTACGCTCAAACACTGGATGGGTCCCGCACACTTTCTGACCAGGACGATTGAGCGAGTGAGTACGGAGATGAGCCTTCACGTATTGGCCTACAACCTCAAGCGAGTCCTGAACATACTTGGCGTTGCGGGGACGATAAAGGCGATGAAGTTGGCTGGAAGCTAAAGCCCCAAGGGGCTTTCTTGCGCACGCGATGTTCGATTAGCGCAAGCTCAACGTATTAAACTTGATCGACCCGATCGGTAATTTCGCCCTCAGCGGCAAAAATGGAGTTTCCACACGGTCTCGATCGAGTGACGCCGCCCGAATTTAAGCACTGCATGACAGAAGCGCACGGTCGGCCGATTGAAATCAGGAGACAACAAGCAACGATCAACAGAAAAAAGTGAGCTAGATACTGGACTCAAGCAACGTTACATGACGATGATCGAGCTGGGAGGCGTGATTGGTGCGGGCCTTTTCGTGGGGCAGTGGTGTCGTTATTCAGCAAACTGGTCCAGCGGCGATCCTGTTGTTTCTGATTACTGGCGGCTTGGTTGTACTGGTTATGCGAATGCTTGGAGAAACGGCATGCGCAATGCCGGCGGTTGGTTCGTTTTATGAATATGCGCGTTTCGCATTCGCCGACAAGCGCGGGCCGGGCAAGCTTGCTGGCTTCCTGACGGGTTGGATGTACTGGTATTTCTGGGTGATCGTTGTCGCGCTGGAGGCCGTGGCCGGCGCCAAACTCCTGCAGTTCTGCCTGCCGGACGCGCCCGCGTGGATCATCAGCCTTTCACTGCTCGTATTGGTGACCGCAACCAACCTGATCTCGGTCGCTAGCTACGACGAATTCGAATTCTGGTTCGCGTCGATCAAGGTGTCCGCGATCGTTGTGTTTTCGTTCCTCGGCGGCTTGTATGTTCTGGCACTCTGGCCCGTATCGATGCATACCACGTCAGTACTCCCGACACTCTTGTCGCATGGTGGTTTTATGCCAAAAACAATCGGACCAGTATTGAGTGGGGCAGTGGCTGCGTCATCATTGCGTCGATGTTGCCGCAGCGAGCGCATCGAGCGTTGCCTGTTTCGTCTTGTTGTCGAATATGCCGATAAGAATGATCACAGACTCCGTGACGACTTCTCCGCGAAATGGCGTAATCAGGATACGGTCGCCGGCCACGTGAAGTTCTTGTGTCGCCGCTTCACCGTCCAGCAGGATCAGGCCTTTCGCCCTCAAAAGCTGCCCGGAAACGCTTCGCAGCGCGTCCTTGAGCTTCTTGCGATCCAGGGGGGCTGTGGTACGAAAGAGAAGGCTGCAGAAGTCCACCGGCAGCTTCGGGTTTGAACCGGTCATCGAGCGTGACCAGTTGGTGGGAAGCTGGCCCGTGACGTTGTCATCGAAGAAGAGTTCCAGGGGAACCGCGCCGTTTTCCGCTTCGAGCATGATCCCGGTACGGGCTACTGTTGCTAGTTCGGCCACGGCAGCCGCTTTATGGCGTTCGTCGATCAAGTCTGTTTTGGTCAGCAGTATTGCGGTAGCCCCGGCAATCTGTTGCCGTGTAATTTCGCCTACATAGGCGTCCAGCAGTGTCTGCGTGATGGATGCCAAATCTACCGCAACGATGATTCCATACAGCCGATACGCGCGATCGAGCAGACCAATTTGCGCGATACGCACGGGGTCCGATACTCCGCTTGCCTCGATGATCAGAAAGTCGGGCGGATCGGGCCGGTTGCTGACCGCGAGCAGTGCGTCGACGAGTCGTCCGCCAATCGAACAGCAGACGCAGCCGTTATCCAGGGCGATGACGTCGTCAGTGCGTTCTCTGATCAGGGTAGCGTCAATATTGATCGCACCGAAGTCGTTGACGAGCACGGTGATGCGGCGCTGTCCCGCATTAGCGAGCACACGATTAAGCAGCGTTGTCTTGCCCGCGCCCAGATAGCCACCGACAACAATTAGCGGAATCGGCCCCCGGAAGCCGCTCGCTGTCATCCTGCCGGCCCCTGGAAAATGCGGCCACCGAGTACGGTTCCCCATACTTGCAGAGTCTTCAATCGATCGGGCGCGACCTCACTCGGGTCATCGTCCAACACGGCGAAGTCGGCGAACTTGCCCACCTCGATACTGCCCACAAGATGATCCATCTTGAGCGTGTAGGCAGCGCCCAGAGTGATCGCCCGCAACGCGTGCGCCACCGGGACGCGCTCGCTTGCTCCAAGCACTCGCCCCGAAGATGTCTCGCGTTGCGAAGCACACCAGGCCGTGAACAATGGATTCAACGGCGTGATTGGAGCATCGGAATGAAAGGCGAACGGAATGCCCAAGCGTCGCGCTGATTCTGCGGCGTCCATGCGGTTCGCACGATCGGCGCCCATGGTCTGCTCATAATGCGCATCGCCCCAGTAGTAGAGATGGTTCGAGAAGAAATTAATGCACAGGCCCAGCTTTGCCGCTCGGGCGAGCTGACTTGCATCGGCCATCTGGCAGTGTTGCAGCGTATGCCGGTGATCGAGGCGCGGGTAGCGGTCAAGAATTTTTTCGAGTGCATCGAGGACCAGTTCGGTTGCCTCATCGCCGTTGGTATGAATATGCAGTTGCAGCCCGGCTTCATGGAACGGCGCAAATATTTCGACGAACTGGCTCGGCGGAATCAACCACAGTCCGTTCGGCTTGCCGTTCAGATATCCCGGCCATTTGAGGCGGGCGGTGAAGCCTTGAATCGATCCGTCGACAATGAATTTAACCGGTCCGAAGCGCAGCTTGTCCGTGTTGTCACCGATAGCTGACAGAACGCGCTGTGGGCCGCCTTCGGGGCACCGCTGCGGCGCGAATGCGGGAACGATTCTGACCGGGTAGGCCGGATCGTTAGTGATGTCTCTCAGGTTTTGATTGCCCCGTTCAGAGAAGTCGTTCACCAGGTCGGTCGCGGTTGTGACGCCAGCCAGTTGCGCGACCCGGCCGAAATTCCAGATGGCTTCCGTTTTCTCGCTGGCCGCAATGGAAAGTCCCCCGCCGATCAAGCGGTACACGGGGAACATGGCGGCAAACTCCTGCAGTTCGCCAGTCGGCTTGCCATCGGCATTCTTGCCGATTCCGTCGATGTCCGTCTCGCTATCAATGCCCGCGAGCGCCAGCATCGGCGAATTGACGTTCATGAGATGCACGCTGGCATGGAGTACCGCGATGGACCGCTGCGCGCTGACTGTGTCGAGTTCGTTGACCGACAAGCGCTTCGTACCGAAGAAAATCGGATCAAAACCCCACGCGAGGAGAGGAGCCTGCGGGTCCGTAATCAGATCGTGGGCTGCCTTGAGCTGATCGATCACCGCGTCGAGCGTTGTTAATCCGGGATGACGAACGCCATCGGGGCCGCGACGATCGTGATAGCCGACATAAACCGCGTCCCACATCGCGCCTTCCATCAGGTGACAATGGCCTTCCACCAAACCTGGCATCAGCACTTTGTCTCTGAACGTATCGACGATTTCCACATCGCCCCACTGTCTCACGTCGTCGCTCTTTCCAACCGACAGGATCCTGCCATCGAGAATGGCGACATGGGTAGCATAGGGTTGCGCCGGGTTCATCGTAAGAATATTCTTCGCTACAAGAACCTGGATGGGACTTGTTGATGCATCGTTCATAAGCGCTCGTTAGTTGGTTTGGCAGTCGGTACACCAGTCAGGACAAAGCATGCACGTGAGGCCGCTTCATCGCAAGATGAACCGCGGCGAGTACAGTAACGTTCACGGCGAGGCAAACGAGGCCGAGGTTCAAGCCGCCCAGATCAAACTGCAAGACATAAAGGGCGATAGCCAGGATTTGTCCGGTGAGCATGCCTGCTCCGATTGCTGCAGGCCGTACGCGAAGTGCGAACAGAATCGCGATGACACCGGGGAAGAACTGGGTCACGCCGTAGTACGTGGTGTTGATGAGCGTGAGCATCAAGTTAGGCGTCAGTAGGGTCATCACGATCGACACCATCAGGTAAATGACAATTACGAATTTCGCACTCCTTTTCTGCTTGTTCTCGGGCATGTTCGGCAGCAGATTGCGCGTGACGATCGGTCCGATGGAAAGGCAGATGCCAGCCAGAACGAGCAGTCCCGAAAGCGATGCGCCAGCGGCCACAAGACCCAGCAGCCAACCCGGCAGCAAACGGATCGCAGCCGCGAAGAACGCTTCGTTGGGCGATGCAAGATGCAGGTTCTGACTGATCGCGTAGTAGGACGCGACAACAAGAAACGGATACATCAGCATGTAGAGAGGCATGGCGACCTGCGTGCGCCGGATCGTGTTCGCACTTTTCGCCGTGAAGAAATTCTGCACCGCAAACGGCATCACATAGAAGCCAAGTGACTGAAACAGCATGGTGCTCATCGAGAACGCCAGCTGATGCACGTCCATTCGGTTGCTGACATGCAGGCTTGCCGCTTGGAAGACTTCGGTGACACCGACTTCCGTCGATACCGCGACCCCGGTTATAACAATGGCGGCGACCATGAGAATATCTTTCAACACGGCGATATAAGCCGATGCCCGCACGCCCGCAATTGCGATGTATGTGAACGCTAGCATGGCCGATATTAGGATCAGATATAGCGGCTGGAAATTCCAGCCAAGTCCCTTGAGCGCAGCGACAAGACCGGTGAACTGCAATTGGCCCCAGGGCAGCAAGAACAGAATGGCAGAGGCGGCCACGACAAGCTCGAGCGCACGGCTCTGGAAATGGCCTTTGAACAGGTCGGGCAGGGTGATCGCGTTGTAGCGTTTGCCCGCTTGCCAGATTTTTGGCCCGATAAAATATCCGACCGGATACGCGAGCAAGATGTAACCGAGAAACCAGACACCGTAGGTCGGTCCCTTGGCATAGATACCGCCAGGAAAACCGACCATCGTGCCGATGCTGTAGATCTCGCCCGCGGCGAGAAAGAACACCAGGTACGCGCCGAACTGCCGCGACGCAACAAAGAAATCATGCACGCTTTGCGGGCCGCGGCCCGATTTCGATCGAATCGCCAGGTAGAGCGAAAAGACGATGAAGCCCAGAAATACGGCGGTGGCCATCCGTCATCCTCCTTCAGTTGTTGTCGGGATGTGCATCGTCGAAATGGCAGTCGAACAGACGCCAGCAGAGCATCAAGCAGCCCGACGTCAGCACGAACCACCCGAAGATCCAGGCGTAGATGAAGGGCACGCCGAGCACGGTGCGGTCGACCGATGCTACCCACGGCAGCAGGCCGATGACGCCTATATAGGGAATACCGAGCCCGATTAAGAGCTTGAGCATGTTGTCTCCGTATGTTGCGGACCCTCGGGCGGGCTTTCTAGAGACAGCCGTTTGAGTGGAGCGCGGGCAATCCGCGTATGAATCGCTTTTGCGGCGAACGAAACCAGTATGGCAAGCCAAAAGTAGGGACGATTAGTACCAGCGCGGGTAAATCGCTAAGTCCACATGCCACCGCTCGGAAGCGGTGGCATGTTCGAGGACTAGAGCTTGCCTTTCCAAGGCACGAGCACCCGCTCTATATAACGCATCAGTACGTCGAAACACAGCGCGAAGAATCCGATCACGATAATGCCCATGATGACGACATCGCTTGCGAGAAACTCGGCGGCGTTGAGCACCATGAAACCCAGGCCGCTTGTGGACGCCACCATCTCGGCTGCGACCAGCGTGGTCCAGCCCACGCCAATGCCAATGCGCATGCCTGTGAATATCTCTGGCATGGCGGATTTCAGGATCACGTAAAGGACCACTTGCGTGCGCGATGCACCCATCGAGTAAGCGGCGTGAATCTGCTCGATCGATACTGAACGCACGCCGGCACGCGCAGCGATGGCAAGTGGCGCAAAGATCGCAAGGTAGATCAGAAACACCTTTGAGAACTCACCAATGCCGAACCAGATGATGATGAGCGGCAAGTAGGCGAGCGGCGGCAACGGACGATAGAACTCGATCGGCGGATCGAACAGGCCGCGCGCAATCCGTGACACGCCCATCATCACACCCACGGGTATGGCGGTCAGGCACGCTAGCGCAAAGGCACCGAAAACGCGCAAGAGGCTGATGCCGGTGTGTTGAGCGAGCGTCGAATTGGCGAAGCCGTCCGTCGATACCTGGATGAATTTTGCATAGACAGCCTGTGGCGAAGGCAGGAAGAGCGGCTTGATCATGTGCAGGTTCGTTATGGCGAACCACAGTCCGAAGAAGGCGAGAATGATGAACACGCTTGCGGCAAGGCTGCTGCCTTGTCCGGGGACGCCAAACGAGTCGCCGGGCTTGACGGGTTTCTTGGCGAGAACTCGGGCACGGCGGCGCGGCCGTTGCGGCGGTTCGGCAGAGGTATTGAGTCTCATGGGTAGGTCGCGGGGAGGTAGCGCGTCGATCGATTTTGAACTAGACATGAACCACCTCCGCCGCTGCGCCGTGAGATTTCTCGTCGCCGTAAATAATGCTAAGTATGCGCTCGCGCATTTCAATGAAGTCGGGACTTGACTTGACTGCCCGCGCGTCGCGGGTTTCGAGAAACCGCCGGTTGAAATCGAGCTCGTAGGTATGGGTGATACGCCCTGGTCGGGGCGACATTACGATCAACCGGTTCGCAAGAAAGAGCGCCTCCTCCACGCTATGGGTAATGAAGAAGAACATCTTGTTGGTCTTCTTCCAGACGTCGAGCAACAGCTCCTGGATGGTTTCGCGGGTGAGCGCATCGAGCGCGGCCATGGGTTCGTCCATTAGTAGCATGGCTGGGTCGCAGGTCAGGGCGCGCGCGATGCCCACACGCTGCTGCATTCCTCCGGATAACTGGTAGATCATATGTTTGTGAAAATCCTGCAGCCCGACGAGTGCGAGGTTGCGCACCGCTATCTCACGACGCTTCGCTCGGGCAACACCCTGCAGCTTCAGCCCGAACTCCGCGTTATCGATCACGTTCAGCCATGGCAGCAGCGCGTGTTTCTGGAACACCACGCCGCGATCGGCGCCAGGTCCGGCGATAGGTTCGCCCCCGAGCAGCAGCTCGCCGCTGCTCGGGGCAATGAACCCTGCCATCAGCGACAGCAAGGTGGTTTTGCCGCAGCCCGATGCACCCAGCGCGACCACCAGGTCGCCGGAATTGATCTTCAGGTTGATGTCGTCCAGCGCGTGCACGCTTTCGCCAGCACGACGTCCTGGAAACGTCACGCTTACGTTGATGACATTCATGCTTTCCATAGATCCTCCTGGTCGACGACCATGGCGTGGTTCACTTAAGCTTCGTCGCGGCTTCTGCGTACACTGGCGTGACGAATTTTGCATAATCAGGTGCGACCGCATTGATGCTCTTCTGGCCTTTCAGAAACTCCGACGTGTCCTTCAGAGCGATCGTTGCGCGACCGGAATCGCCGCCACCGAGCCATTGCGCCGACACCTGATCTGAAAGCGAGGGAAATGCATAGAGTGCAAGCGCTGCCGGTACTTCTCCCGGCGTTCCGCCGATCATCTTCGCGATGGCCGCCGCTTGCGGCGAACCCGCGTTCCACTGAGTGGCTTTGCTACGATATTGATTGTCAGCGTCAGAGATTGCCTTCACCAGTTTTGCCATGAAGTCCTGATGCTCCTCGCCCCATTTGCGATCGACCGCGATACCGTCGAAGGTCGGTTTGCCAAGCTTTGACAGGTCCCCCGATGTGATCAGCACCTTGCCGCTTTTCTTCAACTCGGAAAGTGCCGGATTCCACACATACGCCGCGTCGATGTCACCCCGTTCCCACGCCGCGACGATCTGGTTCGGCTGCATGTTGAGGATCTTCACGTCCGACGGGCTAATGCCCCAGTGCTGCAGCGCGAACATCGTATGATAGTGGGTGGTCGAAACGAACGGGACGCCGATCGTCTTGCCTTTCAGGTCGGCCGGTTTCGTGATGCCGGAGCCGTTACGCACGACCATCGCTTCAGCCTGGTTGATGTTGTCGAGAATCCAGAAAAGTTGTAAATCGACGCCCTGGCTCACAGCCGCAGCAAGTGGGCTCGATCCGATAACGCCCACCTTCACATCGCCCGAAGCCATCGCTGTTGCTACTTTGGCGCCGGATTCGAACTGCCGCCAGTTGATCTTGTAGCCCGTCTCCTTTTCAATGGACCCATTGGCGATTGCCACGACCCAGGGATCGACGATCTGCTGGTACGCGATGGTGACCTCCTTGTCCTCGGCGTACGCGGGTTGCACCACGATGGTGACGAACGTCGCCAGCACGGTTGCGGCGGCAATGACGCGATGCATCGGGCGGCCGAACCACCGCGAAAATTTTGATCGTTTATCGTGTTGCATTGCGGATCTCCTGGCGGGCAGCGTGCCTGGCACGCAAGTCTTGTCGGATCGACCGGGGCTTGTCCCGATCGCGGGAACACGGTCGAATCGAGTATCGTCAACTAAAAATCGCCCGAGTTAGTACCAGACGCCGCCGATCGTTGAGTCCACATTCGCCGTTGCAGAGCTGCAGCGAGGTTCGCCCGGAAGGGCCACCCCCTGCCGTCATCGTGCTATGCGGCGATGCATATCGATTCACGTCACTTCGCGCGAACTCATCGCCCAAACTCGCCGGGCGCAATCAAATCAATCAATCTGGGAGGGAATATGGCTAGCCGGATGTCGTCGGCAATGTGGACGCAGCGGTTCCAGCGTTCGGCTGAATCCAATATCAGCCTGCAAGGGCAGATTCGGCAGATGCTGGTGGCCGCCATTCTCGACGGGCAGATGTCCGTCGATACCGCGTTGCCGTCGAGTCGCGAACTGGCCGATCAGTTGAGCGTGGCTCGCAATACAGTCGTGCTCGCTTACCAGCAGTTGGTGGAAGAGGGTTATCTGATTTCCCGCGAACGCAGCGGGCACTTCGTCAATCCGGCCATACTCGAAGGCCGGCACGGGTTTGTACCGCCGCAAGCCGTCGCGGCGAACGAAGCAGTAGGACGCCCCGACTGGACCCAACGCATTGCGCGCTTGCCGTCCCTGCAGCGCAATATCGTCAAGCAGGCGAGTTGGCAGAACTATGAGTTTCCTTTTATCTATGGCCAGTTCGATCAAACGCTCTTTCCGACGAGCGACTGGCGTGAGTGCTGCATGAAGGCGCTGTCCGTCATGGAGATCCGCAACTGGGCGCCGGATTTGATCGAACGCGACGACGACACGCTGATCCAGCAGATCCGCACACGTGTGCTGCCGCGTCGCGGTGTCTTCGCGATGCCCGACGAAATTGTCGTCACGATGGGCGCACAACAGGCGCTCTATCTGATCGCCGACCTGTTGGCGAACGAGCGCACGCCGATCGGTTTCGAGAACCCCGGCTATCCGGATGCACGCAATATTTTCCTGAATCGCAATGCGCCGCTGCTGCCGTTGCCGGTCGATGAAGGCGGCGTGCGTCCGGTCACCGACGCCCATCTGTTGGCGCAATGCGACTACGTGTACGTGACGCCGAGCCATCAGTGCCCGACCACAGCGACCATGCCCCTCGAACGCCGGCATGCTCTGCTCGAACTGGCGCAGAAGCATGATTTTGTCGTGATCGAGGACGACTACGAGAGTGAGAATAATTTTTCCGGCGCACCGCATCCGGCGCTAAAGAGCCTCGATACCGCTGACCGCGTGCTCTATGTGGGCAGCTTGTCGAAGAGTTTCGCCCCGGGCTTGCGCCTTGGTTATGTGGTGGGCCCGCGTGATCTGATTCGTGAGCTGCGGGCATTGCGGCGGTTGATGGTGCGGCATCCCGCGGCGTACATTCAGCGCGCGTTCGCGACCTTTCTCGCGCTGGGTCATCACGATGCGTTGCTGCGGCGGCTCGCCTTCGCCTACAAGGAGCGTGCGGAATCGCTCAAGGCCGCGCTCGACATCCATCTGCCGGAAGTCCGTCACGCGCGGATTACAGGCGGCTCGTCGTGCTGGGTTGAAGGTCCGCCGTGGCTTGACGCGACGCGTCTCGCGGCTGACGCCGAGGCGCACGGCATCCTGATCGAACTGGGCAGCGTGTTTTTCATGGAAGGGCTGGAACAGCGCCAATGCTTCCGCATGGGCTTTTCGGCGATCAAGCTCGAAAAAATCGAACCCGGTGTGCGTGCGCTGGCGGAGCTCGTGCGCGTGCAACGTCCGCAGGCCTGAGCGCGTTCGCTGCTGCGCTGGCCCAAGCGAATCGGCTCGACTGGCGCTACCGTGGGGCGTGAGAGTTATTTAACGTGTCGATCAAACTTGCCGCAGCCATTGCCGATTCCCTGATCGGCATGCGGCAACGCCAGTCATCTGATAGGAGACACGTATGACAGACTCGCACACCGCGACATCCGAAGTGACGGTCGACACGCTTGCGGCCTTTTCCGAGGCCTTCAACCGGCACGACGCTGCTGCGTTGATGGGCTTTATGACTGAAGACTGTGTCTTCGATGCCGCCGGCGGCAACGATATCCACGGCACTCGCTTCAAAGGCAGCGCGGCTGTGCGAGCGGCCTTTGAAGCTGTCTTCAAGACTTTTCCCGATTCCCACTGGGGACACGGCCGACACTGCGTAGCGGGTGACCGCGGTGTGTCGGAATGGGTCTTTACCGGTACGCATGCGGAGGGCTGGCGGATCGAGGCCGAGGGCTGCGATCTCTTTGAGTTCCGCGACGGGCTGATCGCGGTAAAACGCGCGTTTCGTAAGGAACGTCCGAAGCAGACTGCCTGAGCGCGCCGATGCGCGGCAATGGAGGGCCGAATCGGGCGCTGGCGAGCTTCCGGCACACGCGGCGGTGCCCAGACAATGCCTGCCGTATCGACGAACCGCCTAGAACGTGTTTGCCAGCTCCCGCGCCGCTTCCTGCAGGCGTGGCACGAATTCGAGCGAGCGAGAGAGCGGCGCACGGGAGACCGGCGCGTGCACGGCGATGGCGGCAATGCTCATGCCGTCCTTGTTCATCACGGGCACCGCGACGCAGGCTATGCCCGCGAGAAACTCCTCGTTGTCGATACCAATGCGCTTGTGCGCGGTGCGATCGAGTTCGGCTTCGAGCATTTCGGGATCGGTGATGGTATTCGGCGTGAAGCGTTCAATTTTGAGCGCGCGCACGAGCGCCGAACGCTGCTCGCGCGACAGCATCATGGCCAGCAGCAATTTGCCGCTGGCGGTGCAATACGCCGGTACCTTTGACCCGGGTTTGAGATCAAGCCGCAGGGGCCAAGGCGCCTCCATGCGATCCAGATAAAGCACTTCGGTTTCGTGCAGCATCGTGAGGTTGCAGGTTTCCCCCAGGTCCGCCACCAGCCGCCCGAGGATGGCGTGCCGCAGGCGACGCGCGCCTGAGTGCATGACAACGCCTAGACCGAGCTGCGCGAGGCGCGGGCCGATCACATAGGCGTTCTTGTGGCCCGGATCGCGGATCACTAGGCCGCCCGCTTCGAGCGACGCGAGCATGCGGTGGAGCGATGGCTTCGGCAGATCGACATCCTGCGCGATGTCGGCGAGCGACACCGGACCTTCTGCTTTGACGAGATGCTCGAGCAGCGCGAAGGCACGCAGTGTCGGTGTATCAGCGGTGGTCATAGCAACCGTTCCGAAAAATAGATGATGACCATTGTACAGAAACGCCCTACAGGGTGCGCCTTGATGATTTAAGTGCGATATTCCAGCAGAGAACCGTTCCGGTTTTCGATACTGCCTCATTCCGAATTCGATCCAACAATGGCCTGGAACACGCTCATTGAATGGCGCGCGCGATCGTCACGCTGCTACGGCTACGGCTGCGGCGGCGTCGCTTCTGGGTGAAGCAGGGGTGCGAGGCGCGCCGCGGTCTCCTTGAGTTTCGGCACGTTCTTGAGCAGGTCGTCAAGGCTTGCACGCGCGGTCGGGGCATGCACGGCCAGCGAAGCCAGCACACCGCTACTGCCGGGTTTGCGCACTGGCACGGCTACCGCCACCATCCCTCGTACGAATTCCTCATTGTCGATACCAAGACCCCGTGAAGCCAGCCGGTCAAGTTCCGCACCCAGCAGGGTCGGGTCAGTGAATGTGCGATACGTGTGCGACTTGAGTTGCATCCGGGCAAGGACGCACGTGCGTTCGGCAGATGCCATTTGCGACATGAACAGCTTGCCGCTCGCCGTGCAATGCAGCGGCACGCGCATGCCGGGCTGCATATGCAGCCGCAGGGGTTCATTTGTCTCCACACGCTCGACGTAGAGCACGGCGTCGCCATCGAGCATCGTCAGGTTGCAGCTTTCTCCAAGCATATCCACCAGTCCGCGCAGCAACGCGCGGCAGGAGCGGGTAAAGGTGCTGTTCGCGAGCATGGTCAGCGCGAGTTGGGTCGCGCGCGGACCGAGCGTTATGCCACGGTCCGCGCCGCGTGAATCCGGTATGTGTGTGACATAGCCCAGTGCTTCCAGCGACTCGATCATACGCGTCAAGGTTGCCTTCGGAATATGCAGGCGTGCAGACAGTTGCGACAGTGAAAACGGTTGTCCGGCCGCGGCAAGATGCTCGACGACGATGAGCGCACGCAGAACGCGGGTGTCCTCAGAGGGTTGTTCCTGCTGCATGGCAGCACGGGACAGAGCAAGCGGAGAAGCATTGGACGCGGTACGCGAAGCAACATTTGACGCAGGGCTCGCGGCGTCTTTCATTGGCACCTCTGAGTAAGGTTGAAGGGCATACAACGCGAGCTATCGGGTCCGGGAGAACCCGATAAACAAGTGAACGCAGCCCTCAAAGTGGAACAAAAAGGCTTTTTTTGAACCGGTTTCATTGATCGTAGCCGGATTTCCTTGAAGGCGGAACGAACAATCAATAAATTTCAATGAAACGTACCGAAAATCTAAAAGACAAATTCAAAAGGAGGCATCAGTAATGGCACGGAGTTTTGACTATGTCATCGTCGGCGCCGGATCGGCCGGCTGTGTCCTCGCCAACCGCCTCTCGGAAAACGGCCGCTACTCGGTGTGCCTACTTGAAGCCGGTCCGCCTGACCGATATCTATGGATTCATATTCCCATCGGCTACGGCAAGACCATGTTTCATCCGGTCTACAACTGGGGCTTCAAGACTGACCCCGACCCGAACATGAATGATCGTCAGTTGTACTGGCCGCGTGGACGCACACTTGGGGGCAGCAGTTCGATCAACGGGCTGATCTACGTGCGTGGTCAGAAGAATGACTACGACCACTGGAGTGCGCTGGGAAACCGGGGCTGGAGCTGGCAGGAGTGCCTGCCGTACTTCCGGCGCCTTGAACACAATGAGTTGGGGGCGTCGCCGACTCGCGGCGTAGACGGACCGCTATGGGCCTCCACGATCAAGCAGCATCACGAGCTCGTGGACGCGTTCATTGCTGCATCGAACAAGACCGGCGTGCCCACCGTCGATGATTTCAATAGCGGGGATCAAGAAGGGGTTGGTTACTACCAACTGACGACGAGAAAGGGCTGGCGTTGCTCGACCGCGGTGGCCTACTTGAAGCCGGCGCGGCGGCGTCCGAACCTGCACGTGGAAACCGACGCACTTGCTTCGAAGATCATTTTCGAAGGCACGCGTGCCGCCGGTATCCGCTATTTGCAGCTTGGACAGATGCAGGAGGTACGTGCGAATCGCGAGGTGTTGCTCGCGGCCGGCGCGCTTCAATCACCGCAATTGCTCCAGATCTCGGGCGTGGGTCCGGCCAAGCTGCTCGGCGACTTCGGCATTCCGGTGGTCGCGAACCGGCCGGGTGTCGGCGAGAATCTTCAGGACCATCTGCAAGTGCGCCTGATCTATGAAGTCTCGCGGCCAATTTCGACCAACAACCTCCTGCATTCCTGGCGAGGCCGCGCGAAGATGGGCCTGCAGTGGGCGCTGTTTCGAGAAGGGCCGCTTGCCGTCGGCATCAATCAAGGTGGTTTGTTCTGCCGCGCTCTGCCCGACGAGGCTAAGACGCCCGATATCCAGTTCCATTTTTCTACGCTCTCCGCCGATTCAGCCGGCGGCGACGTCCACTCGTTTCCCGGCTGCACCTATTCAATCTGTCAGTTGCGGCCGGAATCTCGCGGGCTCTTGCGCATTCGGACGAACGACATGCGCGACGCACCGTCGATGCAGCCAAACTATCTCTCGACGGATCTCGACCGCCGCACGACCGTTGCGGGTGTACGTTTCGCGCGCCGGATTGCCGCCATGGAGCCGATGGCTTCGCTCATGAAACGCGAAGTTCGCCCCGGCGCCGATGCGCAGACCAACGACGAACTGCTGCAGTTTTGCCGCGAATATGGTCAGACGATCTTTCATCCGTCGGGGACGGCCAAGATGGGCGTGGCGAGCGATCCGCTTGCCGTGGTCGACGAGCGGCTGCGCGTCTACGGCACGCGGGGGTTGCGGGTCGTCGACTGCTCGATCATGCCAACGCTTGTCTCGGGCAACACCAACGTGCCGATCGTGATGGTCGCCGAAAAGGCTTCGGAAATGATTCTCGCCGATGCCCGGGCCGACGACCGTTCCAGGACAACGCCGCTTGAAGAGGCCTTGGCACCGCATTGAACCGTGGTAATCCGAAGTTGCATCAGAAGCAAAAACGAGCCGGGCCCGCATCGCTGACACTAAGTTGATAACACAGCATGCTTACCAGGTAAATCATGCCCCGGAGGAGACAGGTTTTGGGGGCATCGCGTCGGGCGACACGCTGAGGTCGCCGCTCGACCATCCATCGGAGAAGACAAAATGGCAGTCGATAACAAGGTTATCCGCCGCGTTGCGTTCGCGAGCGTCATCGGGGCCACCGTCGAGTGGTACGACTTTTTCTTGTACGGCGTAGTGGCAGGGATCGTATTCAACAAGCTGTATTTCCCGGCGCACGACCCGCTTGTTTCCACCATGCTTGCTTATGGCACGTTTGCGGTCGGCTTCGTAACACGCCCTCTTGGCGGCATTATTTTCGGCCACTTCGGTGACAAGGTCGGACGCAAATCCGCACTCATCTGCACCCTCATCATCATGGGTGTCTCGACCGCGGGGGTGGCCTTCGTGCCGACTTACGCGCAGATAGGCATTTGGGCGCCGATCCTGCTGCTGGCATTGCGCGTGCTGCAGGGCATCGGGCTCGGCGGAGAGTGGGGCGGGGCGGTGCTGATGGCTTACGAATATGCGCCGCCCAACCGGCGGGGACTTTACGCGAGCTTGCCGCAGATCGGTTTGTCGATCGGCTTGTGTCTTGCGTCCGGCGTGGTTGCCGCCATCTCGAAGTTGCTGCCTGAGAGCGCGTTTCTCTCGTGGGGTTGGCGACTCGCGTTCGCCATGTCGCTGGCGCTGGTGGTGATCGGCCTGTATATCCGTGTGAAAGTCATGGAGACACCCGAATTCCTAGCGCTCAAGCGTACCCGGCGCGACGTGAAGGTGCCGTTCATTGACATGATCACGCGGTATCGCCGTTCCGTGCTGCTCGGCATGGGCGCACGCTGGATTGACGGTGTCTTCTTCAACATCTTTGCCGTGTTCATGATCGGTTATCTCACGCAGCATCTCGCGATGAGCCGGACAGAGGCGCTCACAGGCGTCATGATGGCCGCCATTGTGATGTGCTTCTTCATCCCGCTGTTCGGTAAGATGTCGGACCTAATGGGCCGCACGCGTGTGTACCGGTGGGGCTCGCTGATTTGCGGCCTCTCGGTGTTGCCGGCATTCTGGCTGATGGAGAACCAGGCAGGAAACACCATGATCGTGTGGCTCGCGATCGTAATCCCGTTCGGTATCTTCTATGCGATGGTCTACGGCCCGGAAGCGGCGCTGTTTGCCGAGTTGTTCGATGCTGAAGTCCGCTACACAGGCATCTCGTTCGTGTATCAGTTCTCGGGAATCTTTGCGAGCGGCCTCACGCCGATCATCGCAACAGCGCTACTGCGTCTGAACGACGGCAAGCCGTGGGCCGTGTGTGTCTACGTCATAGTGTCGGCGCTGCTGTCGGCATGGTGTGCGCACAAGATGGAACCGCGCACGGACACCTTCGACGCGGTCACCCGAGCGCACTGAGCGGCTGAATAAACCACCGTAGCCCGCGCGTCGCGTTTGAGGCGTGGGCGCTTCATCAATCGTGGAATGTCTTCGCTGTTTCTTCAGCGGCAAGACGCAGGTCGGGTACGAACGCGAGCAGGTCGTCGAGCGCGACGCGGCCGATCGGCGCCTGCACGGCGATGGCCGCGCAGGCGCGATTGCGATCGAGCATCACCGGCACCGCGATGGCGATCAGTCCCTGTAAGTGCTCCTGGTTGTTGATCGCGAGCAGGCGCCGCCGCGTCGTGCTCAACTCCTTACGCAAAGCGTCGCGGTCGATGATGGTCCGTTCCGAGTAGGCGCGCAGCGGCAGCGTCTCGATCATCCGCTCCCGCCGTTCGCGAGGCATGAAGCTCAACAGCAGCTTGCCGCTTGCCGAACAGTGCAGGGGCACATGCGAACCCGGTTGCAAATGCATGCGCAACGGCCACTCCGTCTCTACACGATCGACATAGACTACATCGTTGCCCGACAACATTGTCAGGTTGCACGTCTCCCCGATTTTTTCCACCAGTTGCTCAAGCAGCGCATGACGTGCGGCCGCGGGGCCGGCGTGCATCAGCACGTTGACCGCGAGCGAGCGCACGCGCGGCGAACATTCATACAACCGGTCGCCAGCGCCGCGCGTGATGAGGTACGCGTCCGTCAACTGCACAAGGATGCGATGCACTGTCTGTTTGGGCA